>SCPO01001248.1_pt1 | contig 133294 bp, 122 predicted proteins | sample 6106821 | NCBI WGS metagenome assembly SCPO01 (sample SAMN10720448, study PRJNA508395) | human gut metagenome | isolation source: Participant 2 stool, 0 month | host: Homo sapiens | collected 2017
AAACATTGCTATATATAAATGATAAATGTGATGTGTTTTTCGTTTTTTTGCATCATTGAGATATATTATATACAAGTACGGCATTAATATGATTAAGAGTTAATGCTTTGAATAATTACTAAATAGATATTTAAAACTTTGCAAAAATATAAATGCAAATGTTTTAATATTTATTTAGTAATTTTTAATTCGATTGATGATAGAATTTCTAAATTAATTCATATGTTTGCAAACAAATCCAAATAATAGAGCTTATGAAAAGAAATTATTGCTTATCATTAGTGTTGCTTGCATTGTTTGGGGTGTCTGCACCTTTTGCTGCTAATGCAGCTGTTGAAAGTGTGCTAAGTTCCCAAAGTACTCAGCAAGCCAAGAAAATCACAGGTAAAGTTTTAGATGCGGCAGGCGAACCCATCATCGGCGCCAGCGTGTTAGTAAAAGGTTCTGGTACCGGCGCTGTGACGGATATTGATGGAAATTTTTCTGTAGAGGCGCCGGTGGGTAGCACATTGGAGGTATCTTTCATTGGCTACAAAACAGTGACATTGAAGGTGACGAACGCCACTACTTATACTGTGAGTTTGCAAGATGACTCGCAAGCGCTGGACGAAGTGGTTGTGACGGCAATGGGTATCAAGAAAGAGCGCAAGGCTTTGGGATATTCAATGGAGGATGTGAAGTCGGATGAATTGATGAAGATGAAAACTGCCAATCCTATTTCATCCCTTTCGGGGAAAGTGGCCGGTGTGAATGTTACTCAGTCATCCGGTGCCGCTGGTGCGGGCGCTCAGATTATATTGCGTGGAGGAACGTCGGGTGCTGAAGGCAAAGACAATCAGCCGCTCTTTGTGGTGGATGGTGTTATTTTTGATAACTCTTCATCAGTGGTGGGCAATTCGGCTTTCGATGGTTCCATGCGTTCTGCCTCTACTACTTCCAATCGTTTGATGGATATAAATCCCGAAGATATAGAAAGTATGTCGGTGCTCAAAGGCCCTGCAGCTGCCGCTTTATACGGTTCACGTGCAGCCAACGGAGTTATTCTTATCACTACCAAGAAAGGTAAAGAGGGCGTGGTTGAAGTGAATATCAATTCTAAGTTTACTGCTTCATGGGTAAAGAGCCTGCCGCAAACGCAACGCCAATATGCCCGTGGATATATGGAAGACCAATATGATTCAAAGAAGAACTATACTGGTACTGTGTTTAATGACTTTGCTTATACTTCGTGGGGAGAGAAGTCGAACGCAGCTACTTATGATAACATAGGTGATTTCTTTCAAGGCGGAAACATTTTCGATGAAAGTGCCAGCGTAGCCGGGGGTACCAAGAATAGTAAATTCTATCTTTCAGGGTCTTACTATGATCAGGTAGGTGTTGTGCCCGAGACCGGATACAAGAAATATGCTTTCCGTTTCAATGGTGAGCAGAAGGTGGGGATTTTTACCTTTAACGCCAGTGCCGCATATAGCGATGCTCATACGGACCGTACTTTGACGGGTGCCGGGCTTTATAATTCGAGTGGTAATGGTGCTCTTTATGGTGTGTACAACTGGTCTCCTTTCGACCGAATGACCCACTATCAGAACGAGGATGGTACCCGTTATCGTTTGTTTGGCGATCGTCTTGATCCATGGGACGAACGCGACAACCCCTATTGGATTGTCAATCGTAACCACATGTATGACGACATCGACCGTTTCAATGGGATGCTCAGTATAAAAGCCGATATTGCCAAATGGTGGTTTGTTTCTTATAAAATAGGTATTGACCGTTATACCCAAACTGCTTCCAACCGTTTGGCTGCCAATGGCGTGCTTAAACAAGTGTGGCAAAAAGGTATGATGAGTGACAACACCCAGCAGTTCCGCTATATGAGCCATGACTTTATGTCGAACATGAGCCATAAGTTCGGTGATTTCGATTTGAATCTTTTGTTGGGTGCCACAATGGACGAAACCAAGACAGACCGTAGCTCGATGATGGCTTGGAACTTTTCCGTTCCTGATTTCTTCTCATACGCCAATGCCAGTAAAGACAATAAGCAATTCACACACAGCTACTAAGAAACGTTTGGTAGGAGCTTTTGGAGAATTCCGTGCATCATGGAAAAATATGCTCTATCTCACTGTGAGCGGTCGTAATGACTGGACTTCTACTCTTCCTCTTGAAAACCGTTCGTACTTCTATCCTTCGGTAAGCGGTTCATTCGTATTTACTGAAGCCTTGCAGCGACTCGGTTGGCTGGATGACAGTGTGCTCAACTTTGGTAAATTGCGTGCATCGTGGGCCAAGGTAGGTAAAGATACCGGTGTGTACGAATTGGAAACTGCCTTATGGCCTACGGGTACCTATCTTGACGGTACGGTAGGTGTGGGAAATACTTGGACACGCGGTAATGACAAACTGAAACCGGAAATGACCAAGTCTACCGAAATAGGCGTGGAATTGAGTTTCTTCAAAAACCGCCTGCACATAGACTATGCTTACTATACCAACGATTCATATAATCAGATTCTTGCTCCTCGCGGTCCGCAATCTACCGGTTACATCTTTTGGAGTATCAATGCGGGCAATGTATAACAAAGGTATGGAACTCTCTATTTCGGGAACTCCCATACAGACTAAGGACTGGACATGGGACATTGGCTTGAACATGGCAGGTAATCGTGGTACTTTGGACGGGCTTCCCGAAGGTATGGGCGTGATGTATGTTACCGATGTGCAATATGCCGGTATGCAGGCAGCCTCGTTCAGCGGTGGAGATTTTATGGGTATTGCCGGTACCAAATGGAAACGTAATGACGCCGGTGAGGTGATACTCGACAAAAACGGTATGCCTACTTATGACAAAACCCTTGTAGCAGTAGGTAATCGTGAGTCATCGTTTACCGGTGGATTGAACAACACCCTTGGAAGAATTTTACTTTCAATATGCTATAAATTCCGTGTAGGTGGCGATGTGGTCAACGGTACTCAATATGCTATGGATAACAGCGGTGTGAGCCAGTTCTCTGCCGATGTACGCAATCGTTCTCTCACCGTAACGGGCGTCAATGCCAATGGTGACCCAGTGACCAATACTTGGGGGCCGATAAAACCTATACTTTTAATGGAGTACAAATGAGTGGTTACAACATCATTAAGGATTACTATCAGAACTATTATTCTAAGGAGTCAGCCAACTATATTACCGATGTCAACTCTTTGCGTTTGCGTTCTGTTTCATTGAGCTATGAGTTTCCTAAAACGTGGCTTTCCAAGATTGGATTTGTAAAGCGTGCTTCGGTATCGGTAGCTGCTACCAATCTATTGCTCATCACCAATTACGACGGTGATCCTGAAGTGGCTGCCGCTGGTGCGGGTGTAGGTGGCTCATCATCAGTAGGATTTGACTACTGCGGTGTACCTGCCACTTCTACCATGTCATTTGGCTTGAATCTTACTTTCTAACTCTTAAAAAACAGAAGCAATATGAAATTATTCAAATCTATGATATTATGTAGTGTGGGTGCCCTTATGACTTTGTTCTCGGGGTGTAGTGACTGGCTCGATGTAAATGTCGATCCCGAAAATCCCACAGCTGGAAATGCGACCTATGATTCACGATTGGCACATATTGAATTTTATACCAACAGTGCCACTCAGTTTGCTGCTTGGCGTTCCAGTATGTCTATGGGCGATTGGACACGCTATTATGACGGCGGTACTTATTGGAGCATGTCTTATTGGAGTCCTCAGACCGGTGCCGTTACCACTCCCTACCAATGGTGGTTCTGTGGAGCTGCTGTAAATATTCCATTTTTGATTGACAAGGCTACGGCAGCCGAGGCTTGGCATTATGGGTGCAGCTCGCGTAATTCGTGCCTATGGTTTTATGCTTATGACAGACCTTTATGGAGAAATGCCTTACAAGTCGAGTGAGGCTGAAGCCGGTGTTACTCCTACCTATAATGACGGAAAAACAATCTATTTGGGCTGTTTGGCCGATCTTGACACCATATCGAGATGTTCCAAAAGAGCAAGGGTCTGCGACAGCTTCGTGGCTGTAGGCGATATTTGGAACGGTGGTAGTGTAGACAAGTGGCTTAAATTATGGCAAAGCACGTTACATTAACAAGCTTATTAAAAAGGGTGAAGGCAGTTATCTTGAAGGGAAATACGATGCCGCAGAAATCTTGGCTTGTCTTGACAAGGCTCAGCAAAGCAATGCCGACAATACCGTCATATATTGATGCCAATAATTCGCATGATGGGATGGGATGAACCGGTTGATTATTCACCGCTCTTTTCTGTATGTGGCATGAATGCCGGCTATATGCCTACCAAGATGCTTTACGATAATCTGACAAATTTTGCCGGAAGTGGAATAGAAGATCCGCGTGCCGATAAGATTTTACCTTGGGCATATTCGAAGCAATCAAGTAATTCACCCGCAGAGGTGAAGTTCAAAAACGGTTGGCGTCGTTCTATGGGTGTAGATATGATTGGCAATGATAGTCCCAGCCTTACCGGCGGACCGTTGCGCTCGAACTTCTCGGCAGCCAAAGGTTGGTGGATTGACAGTGAATCTTCTACCCGTAAGGGGGACACTATTTATGTAGAGTGTACCAGTCAGTGCAAAGCTTATCAAGGACGTCCTGATTTACTTTATCGTCGCGATGGCACTGATGCCTCTCGCGAATCGGGAACTTTCTATACTCGCGTGTCTTCTCCCACCTATATTGGAACCTATGCCGAAGCTTGTTTCATACGTGCTGAAGTACTCTTTAACCAAGGTAATAAAGGAGCGGCTTTTAATGCTTATAAGAAAGGTATTGCAGCCAGTATCGACGGTATGAACGATAAGTTGAAAGTGTGGTGCCGTGAAGATGCCAATTTGGAAGCATGCCCCTCGTTCTCTCCTATGACGCAAACCGACATTGACAACTATTTGAACAATGGTATCGGCACTGAAGAGAATATTACTTTGGGCAAGATTCTTACTCAAAAGCGTTTGGCATTGCATTTTTCCATGGAAATTTGGAACGATATGCGTCGCTACGATTTTAATCCGGAGCTTTTCTTAGGCTGGGGTATTCCTGCACGCTATGGCGTTGATGCTACTGCCCAAAAGAATATTCCGCAAGGTAAACAGTTCCGTCGTTGGCAGCAATGCAGTCATGAACTCAACTACAATACGGCCAATCTGCAAGCTATCGGTGCCACTGTTCCGGGAGCTGATACTTCAATTGCACTTTGGAATGCTGCCGAGGACGTATGGACTTTACCCGTATGGTGGGACAGTGCCCAAAACTAATTTTTCATTGCATTTTATTTTGTGATACAAATTCATTATCTTTACGCCCAAAATGTGGATTTTAAGATATAGTTAAGATATTGAAGGCTCTAATGGTCTTCATTCATAGATGATGATTGGAACAGCCGGTTCGTGAGAATCGGCTGTTTTTTTGTTTCGTTTGTTTGCATATCAACGGCGGTAATATGTTACTTTTGCCCTAAAACCGAAGATAGGCTGCACCTCAGCATAAAAAATGGACAAGTTCATTTTATTTTGCATTCGGTTTGTACTATCTTTGCGAGAAATAGCTGAGATGGTAGGAACTGTCTTTGCAAAGATTAGTCTATATATGGAACAAAGCAAGAAATTTATCTCTCCGGGGGCATGGTTCTCCATGACTTATCCGGCAGACTGGAATGAATTCGAGGACGGGGAAGGCTCTTTCCTTTTTTATAACCCCAATGAGTGGACCGGTAATTTTCGCATTTCGGCTTTCAAAGGGAATGCTACATATGGCAAGGACTCCGTGAAGCAAGAGTTACGGAAAACTCCTCTGCCATTCCGGTTAGGATAGGCCGGATGGAATGTGCATATAGTAAGGAGATGTTCGAGGAAGAAGGTGCGTACTATACTTCCCATTTATGGATAACGGGCGCGGATGAAGTTGCCTTTGAATGTTCGTTTACGGTGAAGAAAGGAGAGCCGGTTGCAGAAGCGGAGAAGATTATCGCTTCGCTGGAAACGCGGAAGGATGGAGTGAAGTATCCAGCGGAGATAATTCCGGTGCGCCTTTCGGAAATCTACCAGATTAATGAAGCATACGAGTGGGTGGATACTACTATAAAGGAATTGTTGAAGAAGGATTTCCAGGGAGCCGAGGAAGACATTGCCAAGATGCAGCAGATGATGGAAGAAAGCAACATCGGTCCTAAGAAGAAGGATGCATGGCTGGCTTTTGGCATCGCGCTTTGTGTTATTTTCGCCAATGAAGTGGACGGTATGGAATGGCGTACCTTGGTGGACGGAAACCGGGAAGCGCCCATATTGCTGAACACGTCTACCGGTGAATGGATAGACCCCATGAAGCTGGTTTGGAGCAAAGTAAAGGCAGGAGGTAAAGTGAATCTGCCGGAGATATACAGCTCCTTGTTCTAAGGTCCGGTCATCTCGGTACTGTGATTTTCAACTTTCAATTTTCATTTTTCAACTATTAAAGCATTGGCAGCAGTAAATTCAATTCTTCAGGTGGAAAACTTGACCAAGTCGTTCGGTGACTTGGTACTATTCGAAAATATTTCTTTGGGCTTGTCCGAGGGACAGCGTGTCGGGTTGATAGCCAAGAACGGCAGTGGCAAGACGACATTGCTCAATATCCTTTCCGGCAAGGAAGGGTATGACAATGGCACCATTTCCTTCCGTCGTGATTTGCGTGTGGGTTATCTGGAACAAGACCCGCAATATCCCGAAGAGCTGACCGTGCTCGAAGCGTGCTTCCATCATGGCAACAGTACTGTCGAGTTAATCAAGGAATATGAACGTTGCATGGAAACGGAGGGGCATCCCGGCTTGGACGAAATTCTGGTGCGTATGGACCATGAAAAAGCTTGGGAGTACGAGCAGAAGGCGAAACAGATTCTGTCTCAACTTAAAATACGTGATTTCAGTCAGCACGTAAAACATCTGTCCGGCGGGCAGTTGAAGCGTGTGGCACTTGCCAATACCCTTATCACTGAACCCGATTTGCTGATACTGGACGAGCCTACCAACCACCTCGACCTCGATATGACGGAGTGGCTGGAGGAATATCTCCGCCGGAATAACCTCAGCTTGTTGATGGTGACACACGACCGTTATTTCCTCGACCGTGTATGCTCCGAAATCGTAGAGATAGACAACCGGCAGATTTATCAGTATAAAGGCAATTACAGTTATTATCTGGAGAAGCGCCAAGAGCGTATCGAGGCCAAGACTGTGGAGATAGAACGTGCCAATAACCTCTACCGCACAGAGCTGGAATGGATGCGCCGCATGCCGCAAGCCCGCGGGCACAAGGCACGCTATCGGGAGGATGCCTTTTACGAGTTGGAGAAAGTGGCGAAGCAGCGTTTCAACGACGGCAATGTAAAGCTGGACGTTAAGGCTTCTTATATAGGCAGTAAGATATTCGAGGCAGACCATCTGTACAAATCCTTTGGTGATTTGAAGATTCTGGAAGATTTCTCTTATATCTTCTCCTCGTTATGAGAAGATGGGAATTGTAGGAAATAACGGTACGGGCAAGTCGACCTTCATCAAGATACTGATGGGGTTGGAGCAGGCAGACAGCGGTACGCTGGACATTGGCGAGACGGTCCGCTTCGGTTACTATTCTCAGGACGGCCTGAAGTTTGATGAGCAAATGAAGGTCATCGACGTGGTGCAGGATATTGCCGAAGTCATCGAATTGGGAAATGGAAAGAAGCTGACTGCATCCCAGTTTCTGCAACATTTTCTGTTTACCCCCGAAACACAGCATAGTTATGTATATAAACTGAGTGGGGGAGAACGCCGCCGCCTGTACCTATGTACGGTGCTGATGCGTAATCCCAACTTCCTGGTGCTGGATGAGCCTACCAACGATCTCGATATTGTGACGCTGAATGTGCTGGAAGAATATTTGCAGAACTTCAAAGGCTGTGTAATCGTAGTAAGCCACGACCGCTATTTTATGGACAAGGTGGTAGACCATCTGTTAGTGTTCAACGGACAAGGGGACATCCGCGACTTTCCCGGCAACTATACACAATATCGCGACTGGAAAGATGCGAAAGTCCATCAGGAAAAGGAGAAAGAGAAAGAAGCCGCCAAGGCTCAGGAGGACAAGACGGCGAAGGTGCGTCTGAACGAAAAGCGGCGCATGTCTTTTAAGGAAAAACGCGAGTTTGAACAATTGGAGCAGGAGATAGCTGACCTGGAAACCGAAAAGAATGCAATTGAAGAGGCTTTGTGCAGCGGTACTTTGTCTGTGGACGAACTGACGGAGAAGTCGAAACGTTTGCCGGAATTGTCGGACTTGATTGACGAAAAAACATTGCGCTGGCTGGAGCTGAGTGAGATAGAATCGAACTGAAGTTCGAAATTGAAAATTAAGAATTAAAAATTAGAACTGAGAAAGTGGGAAATCTGACGAATTATCATAGCCATAGCCTTTATTGTGACGGGCGTGCCGGCATGGAGGACTTTGTGCGTTTTGCATTGAGTGAAGGTTTTACATCTTATGGCTTTTCATCGCATGCTCCATTGCCTTTTTCTACGGCATGGACTATGGAGTGGGATATCATGGACGACTATCTATCTGAATTCCATCGTCTGAAGGAGAAGTATGCCGGACGTATCGAACTGTATATCGGTCTGGAGATTGATTATCTGAATGAAGCGAGTAATCCGTCCATCGCCCGTTTCAGGGAGTTGCCGTTGGACTACCGTATTGGTTCTGTACATCTTCTCTACAATGACAAAGGGGAAGTGGTGGATGTAGATGTACCTGCGGATACCTTTAAGACCATTGTAGACGGACATTTCTGCGGTGACTTGGAGCATGTGGTCCGTCTCTATTATGGTAGGTTGACGAGGATGCTCGAGCTGGGTGGTTTTGATATTGTGGGCCATGCCGATAAGATGCACTACAATGCAGCATGCTATCGCCCGGGATTGCTGGACGAGCCTTGGTATGATGAGCTGGTTAGGGCGTATTTCGCAGATATTGCCCGTCGCGGCTATCAGGTAGAGGTCAATACCAAAGCCTATCATGACCTGGGTACTTTTTACCCCAATGAGCGGTATTTCTCCTACCTGCATGATTTGGGTGTACGTGTGCAGGTAAACAGTGATTCACACTATCCGGAACGGATAAGCAACGGACGTCCCGAAGCTTTGTGTGCCTTGAGGAAAGCTGGATATGAATCGGTGATGGAACTACACGGAGGAGAATGGAAAGAGATGCCTATCGTGTTTTGAGTGAATAGGATACAAAAACTCCTGACTTGCCTTTTTGTAAAGGTAGTCAGGAGTTTTTTCTTTCTATTATGAACTATTCTGTTTTCAGTAAAAAGTCGTCAATCGCCTTTTTGTAGGTAGCCTTATCGGCTGCTCCGCGGAAGAGCTGAGGCTCTCCATTCATAGGGATGAATACAAAAAGAGGGATGCTTGTTGCATTGAACAACGCTGCCAGTTCCTTTTCCTTATCCACATTGACTTTGTAGACAACGATTTTATCGGCATACTCTTTGGCCAGTTCCTTCATAATGGGAGCCACCATGCGGCAAGGTCCGCACCAGTCGGCATATAAGTCTATGATGGCAGGCTTGTTTCCCTTGTATTTCCAGTCCTGGGATTTCTCATAGTCGAACACATCCTTGATGAACATGGCTTTGTTCATGACGATAACTTCTCCGTTTGTTTGAGCATAGGCCAGCATGCAGGAAAACACGAGGGCAACCATTGCTATAATCTTCTTCATTTCTTCTTGTTAAGAGTTTTGTTCTATAACGGCTTTCAAATCCTTACCGCTGATGACACCCGAGTGGCGCCATACGGCTTCGCCTTTCTTAAATACGATAAATGTCGGTACTGCTTGTATACGGTAGCGGGCAGCAAGTTCTTCGTGCTGGTCTACATCTATTTTGGCGATACGGGCAGCATCTCCTATTTCGTTTTTGAGTTCTTCCAGTACCGGATGCATCGCCTTGCACGGGCCACACCAGGTTGCAAAGAAATCAACTAAAACGGGCTTTTCTGATTGTATCAATTCTTCAAACTTTTCCATAATTTTTTCCTTTCTGTTTTTATTTATTTGTAATGATAACAAAATAGGAGGAGGATTTGTTCGCTAAATCATTATTTAATCGTCATCTCTTCAATGAGATGCGAAGCTCCCGCGTATTTGTCGATGATGAACAAGGTGTAGCGGATGTCTACACATGCTGCTCGTTGGGAGGACGGACGGAAGGCAATGTCGCCAGTCAGACCTTCGTAATTGCGGTCAAAGCCGGTACCTATCAGTTCTCCTTTGGCATTGAACACTGGGCTGCCGGAGTTTCCACCGGTATTGTCTGTGTTGACAATGAAGCAGATGGGCATTTCGCCGTTCGGCATGGCATAACGTCCGAAATCCTTTGCCTGATACAGCTGTTTCAGTTTGGTGGGGACTACAAACTCCCAATTGTCGGGATCTTCCTTTTCCATAGCTCCTTTCAGAGTGGTGTAGTAATCATATTTCACACCGTCTGCCGGAGCGTAGGGGAGTACTTGACCGTAGGTCAGGCGCAAGGTGGAGTTGGCATCCGGATAGATGGGCTGACCATTGGCAAGTTTCATGTCCATCATGCCCTTTACCCATACCTTGTGGGCGGCATTGTAGTTTTTATTGGCATCCATCATGGCAATGGAGGTCTGAAGCAGGCCGTCCGTGATGGAATATTTCAGCAAGACCATCCAGTCTGTATTAATCTTGTAGAGGCTGGGCTTGCGGATGAACTTGGCAAAGTTCTCCTTGTTGCCGAAGATGGAATGTTCAAAGCAGGCGTCGATGAAAGCGTCGCTGTTGCCCTTGAAACGCTTGTCTATGATTTGGAAAATACCGATGCGTTGTTCGGCAGGGATATACTTCATGTAGATTTTCAGCATTTCCTTGCCAACAATACGTTCCACTTCGGGGAAGGGGACAGAGGCAAAGTAGCGGTCGGCTGCCTTCTGAAGGCTGTCTTTAGCTGCTGCAATCTGTTTTTTGTCCTTGTTCTTCAAGGCAGATACCAGTCCTGCGGTGCTGGGGATACGCATGAAATCGAGTCCCGTCACCAGTGCTTCCTGAATGGCTTGCTGGTGGTAGAGGGCTGGACGGCGTTGCTTTACGATGGCGCGTATCTGGTCGAATGCTTGCTGATAGCTATTGTCGTTCAGCGAGCGTCCGCGTGCCAGGAGTGCCTCTTGCTGTGCACGTTTAGTGTCCAATACTTTCAGACGGACGAGACCTTCGTTCATACCGATGGCATTTTTCCAGTAGTTGGCAGAAGATGCATACTTGCTGGCATAGTGGATGCGTACGGCATCGTCTTGCAACATTTGTTTCATCAGAGCTTTCTGGCGGACATCGCGCACGTGGTGGCGCATGAAGTTGGTGGTTTGCATACGCTCTTCCACCTCGTCGGAAATCATGTAGCGCCAGTTGCGTCCGGGGAATCCCATGACGAAGGTAAAGTCGCCCTTGCGATAGCCGTCAAGGCTGATGGTGAGATGTTTCTTCACTTTTAGGGGAACGTTGTCTTTGCTGTAAGCGGCGGGTTTCCCGTCTTTGTCGGCATAAATGCGGAACATGGAGAAATCTCCCGTGTGGCGGGGCCACATCCAGTTGTCGGTGTCTGCACCGAACTTGCCGATGGAGGAGGGGGGAGCGCCTACCATGCGGATGTCGCTATAGGTGGTCTTTACGAACAGATAGTATCTGTTTCCACCGTAGAAGGCTTTCAGTTCCAGTTTGCGGCCGGGTGTCAGGGCGATGCCTTCGGACTTGGCGAAGCGGTCGGCTACTGTTTTCAGGTATTTGGGAGACAGATAATTGGTGCCGTTCGGGTCGTCGTCGGTTTTCAGTTGTTCGTTTACGTAGTCTGTCACGTCCAGTATCCGGTCGATGTAGGTGACGGTGAGTCCCTTGCAGGGAAGCTCCTCTTCGCGGGACATAGCCCAGAAACCGTCGGTCAGGTAGTCGTGTTCCACCGAGCTGTGTTGTTGTATGGCGCCATAGCCGCAGTGGTGGTTGGTCAGTACCAGGCCTTCGGCAGAGATGACTTCGCCGGTACAGCCACCGCCGAAATGCACCACGGCATCCTTCAGGGCAATGCCGTCGGGATTGTAGATTTGGTTGGTGGGGATGAGCAGTCCGAGTTCCGTCATGGCTACTTCGTTCTGCTTTTGCAGGTCGGTGAGCATCCACATACCTTCGTCGGCGTGTGCGGCAAGGACAGAAGATGTAATGAATAATGATAATAGGATTCTTTTCATGGTGATGTGCGTTAGAAGAGCATCTGAGAGGGGGGCTATTCAGTATACGACTGAATAGGGTTAAGTATACGACTGAATGGCATTCACTATACGACTGAATGCCATTCAGTATGGGAGGTAATCTCTCAGAGGCTTTAATTTATTCTATAATGTTCATTTCTTTTATCAGATGACTGCAATTGCCCAGTTTGTCGAGGATGAAGAGCACGTAGCGTATATCCAGTGCAATGCAACGCTGCAGGTCATTGTTGAAGTTGATGTCACCGCTCAGAGATTCCCAGTTGCCGTCGAAAGCAGTACCGATGAGCTGTCCTTCGCCATTGATGACGGGGCTGCCGGAGTTACCGCCGGTGATGTCGTTCGTCGTGAGGAAGCAAACCGGCATGGTGCCGTCTGCCATGGCGTAGCGTCCGAAGTCTTTCTTTTGAATCAGTTCTTTCAGCTTGGCGGGTACCACGAATTCACGGTCTTCGGGATTCTCTTTTTCAAGGATACCGTCGGTAGTGGTATAGTAGTCGTAGTGTACGGCATCGCGTGGGCTGTATGATTTTACATTACCATAGGTCAGACGCATGGTGAAGTTGGCATCCGGATAGGAGGGGACGGGCTGTTTCATTTCACCCAAGCCACGGATGTAGGCCTTGTGGAGCAGTTCCATTCCGCTTTCCAGTTCCATGTATTGCTTTCCGAGTTCCTGCAGCTTTTCGTTCTTGGAGCGCGAGTAAGCCGTAGCAGGGTCTTTCTCGATGGCTTTCACGGTGGGCTTTGCCAGGAATTTATCCAGGTTCTTGCGGTTGGAGAGGATGGAGTTGTCGTAAATGTTGTCTACGTATGTGTTGTAGTCGCCCTTGAACTCTCCGTTGATGGTTTGGTAGAAGGAGGGCAGCTCGTCGGCGTTCAGTGCCTTGGCAAGGGCGGGCAGGATGGCTTTGGCTACGGCGCGGTCCACTTCGTGGTCGTAGTCTTTATTGTGGATACCATCGTATGCATTTTCCAACTGCTTCTTCGAAGCTTGCAGCAATGAGTCGTTCTTCTCTTCGAGCGCTTTCTTTATGTTATCCATGATAAGGTAGGTACTGCCGAATTCGATAGCACCGCGCAATGCTTCGTTGGTATAGTAGAGCTGGCGCAGCGTGGGGGTGCTTTTCTCGATGATGGCATCAATTTTCTCTACCACACCCTCGTATTCGGGTTTTCCTTGGGCAAAGGCGGCATACTTTTTCTCGATTTCGGCTTTGGCGCCCAACACGTCATTGTCGATGATTGCCTTGTTCATACCGATGGAGTTCTTCCAGTAGTTACTGCTTCCGGCAAACTTGCTGGCATACTGGATGCGGGTCTTGTCACTGGCATCCATATACTTGCGCAGCACTTCGAGGCGTACGCCGCGCATATCAATCATTGCCTGATTCACGGCGTTCATGCGTTGCTTCACTTCGCTCTGGGTGAGGTAACGTTCTGTGCTGCCGGGGAAGCCCATAATCATGGCGTAGTCACCTTCGTTCAGACCTTTGATGGAGATGGGCAGGAACTTCGGGGTTTTCAGGGGTACGTTGCTTTCACTGTATTCAGCCGGCTCTCCGTTGGCATCGGCATAGATACGGAACATGGAGAAGTCGCCCGTGTGGCGCGGCCACATCCAGTTGTCGGTCTCACCGCCAAACTTACCTACCGAGGAGGGAGGAGCGGCAACCATACGCACGTCGCTGTATACCTTATAATAGAACATATAGAATTTGTTTCCTGCATAGAAGGGGAGTGCGCGCACTTCAATGCCCGGTTTACCCTTCAAATCGCTCTTCTCCAGTTCCTCTTTTGCCAGTTTGTTGAGGAACGGGGAAGTCAGTGCATCGATTTCCGTCACTTCGCCTGCCTTTATTTTAGCGTTGACAAGGTCGGTGATGTCTACAATGCGGTGCACGAAACGGAATTTCAATCCCGGGGTGGGCAGTTCTTCACTGCGGTTCATGGCCCAGAAACCATCTGTCAGATAATCGTGTTCCACGCTGCTGTGCTGCTGTATGGCACCGTATCCGCAATGGTGATTGGTCAGAATCAGTCCTTCCGGAGAGATGATTTCGCCGGTACAGCCACCGCCAAAGATACCTACAGCATCTTTCAGTGACACGCCGTTGGGATTATAAAGGTCGTCAGCCTCCAGCTTCAGTCCTTGCTTTTTCATCATGTCGATGGAGTTCTGCTGCTTCATCAGTTGCAACAACCACATTCCTTCGTCTGCACGCGCAGAGCAGACTGTCAGTGCGGCAATGGCCGCAAGCAAACCTTTCTTAAATGTAATCTTCATATAATCAATTATTAAGTAATGTCTTTGAATTTCATTGTCATCGCTTGTGGGCTTATGGCTTTATGGCATTGTTTCTTATTGCTTCCATAATGTTTGCAGGCGGACGCCGGTTCATCAGTTCGTTCTTCATAAAGTCCATGTATGGGGCTGCGTGACTGAAGAACTTATGATATCCTGCACAAAGGTAATTCAGTCCCGGCTCTCCGTCGGCTGTACGTGCAAAACGGTTCTTTGGACATTCGCCGTTGCAGGCAAACAGCCATTCGCACTCCCTGCATTGGGTGGGGAGAGATTGTTGCTTCATCAGTCCGAAGGCTTGTTGCCGTTCTCCGTACATCATCTCCACCAGTGTATTCTGATGGATGTTGCCCAGTTTATATTCGGGGAAAACAAAATGGTCGCACGCATATACGTCTCCGTTGAACTCCATGACGCCTGCATGGCCGCAAGTCTTTGCCATGGAACATACACCCGGTTGTTCGCCTATCCAGTTGGCAAGGGTAGAGTCGAATAACTGTATGTAGTAAGTACCCACGTCCTGCTTTACCCATTCGTCGAACAAGGCGCATAGGAAGTCTCCCCATTGTTCCGGCGTGACGGAAAAGTCTGCCAGCTGCGTGCTCTTTTCCTTGTCTGCCAGGGAGGCAAGATGGCGTCCGTCCCCATGAGGGGCAATGCGCTCCACGATGGGGGCAAACTGGATGTAATGGCATCCTATCTCCTTGAAGAAATTATAGAAGTCCAGCGGATAGTCGGCGTTGTAGTCATTGACCACTGCCATTCCGTTCCATTCCACACCGTGCTTTTTCAGCAGGTTGATGCCCTGCATCACCTTGACGAAAGAGGGCTTGCCCTGCTTGTTCTTCCGGTATTCGTCATGGAACTCCTGAGGCCCGTCTATGGAGACACCCACCAGCCAGTTGTTTTCTTTGAAAAACCGGCACCATTCATCGGTCAGCAACGTGCCGTTGGTCTGTATGCAGTTGTCTATGGTGCGTCCGTTGGCATATTTCTTTTGCAGCTCCATGGCACGTTTGTAGAAAGAGAGCGGACGCATCAGCGTCTCTCCTCCATGCCAGGTGAACAGAACCTGGGGCATGGTCTGCGAGTTGATGTACTCCTCGATGAACTTTTCCAGCAGTTCCTCGCTCATCACATGCTTGGGGTTGTCTCTATATAGTTTGGATTTCTCCAGATAATAGCAATAATCGCATGCCAGATTGCATACCGCACCTACCGGTTTCAGCATTACATAGAGCGGTTTGGCAAAAGGTGCATAGGTTGACATGTATATTTTCTCTATTTTTATGATTTATAATTGTGCAAAAATACGTAAACCGAATGAAAAATCCTTTCTTTCTATTCGGTTTATAAGGAATATTAATACCTTTGCTGGGTGTAATTCAAAAATCGTTTCTTGCATGATTAGAATGAGTGTGAACCGCATTTTACCCTTTTTGCTCCTGCTTGTGCTCTTTACTTCTTGCAACCGCAAGTATAAGATAGAGGGCAGTTCCTCGGTAACCAGCCTTGACGGAAAGATGTTGTTCCTCAAGACGCTTCGGGACGGGCAATGGGTGAACGTCGACTCGGCAGAGGTTATCCATGGGCATTTCAAGATGAAAGGCCGGGCCGATTCCGTGATGATGGTGACTCTTTATATGGACCACGAGGGCATTATGCCTTTGGTGCTGGAAGACGGCAAAATCGTGGTTTCCATCTCCAATACTCAGTTGATTGCCAAAGGGACTCCTTTGAATGACAAACTGTACGAGTTCATAGACAAGCGCAATTCCCTGGAAGTGAAGATAGAGGAGCTGGAACGGAAAGAGGCGCGTATGGTGCTGGACGGTGCCAATCTGGATGACGTGCATGGGCAGTTGGCAAAGGAAGGCGAAGCACTTGTGAAGGAGATGAACGACTACGTCCGGCAGTTCATTGTAGATAACTTTGAGAATGTGCTGGGCCCCAGTGTATTCATGATGATGTGCAGCACACTGCCCTATCCGGTGATGACTCCGCAGATTGAGGACATCATGAGAACTGCTCCCTTGTCTTTTAAAGAGAATACTTTGGTGAAGGATTTCCTTACAAAGGCGAAGGAGAACATGCAGCTGATTGAAGAGCAGAAGCGCATGAAGCAAAATGCTTCTGTAGGAGGACAGAAATAAACAGGAATGAGTTGATAATGACAAACGGAAATGCCTGAATATCCTATCAAGATATTCAGGCATTCCCGTTTGTCATTATGTCTTTATCTGTCCTGGTCTTCGTTCTTCACCATCCCTTTATACTTTTCCGGCAATGCACTCTCCACCGCCGCATAAGCCTCGTTCATGCTTGCCTTGATGTTTTCTGCCCCTTTCCCTTTGGGAGGAATAGGTTCATGGATGGTCAGTATCATCCGGTGGCGGTGTATCCACTTTCCGGTGCGTGGAAGAATCTCGAACGAGCCGTCTATAGTGACGGGCACCACTTCCAGTTGCAGTTCATCTGCCAACTGGAAAGCACCTCTCTTGAAGTACCCCATGTGTCCCGTGAAGGTACGTGCCCCTTCGGGAAATACTACCAGTGACACGCCGTCTTTCAAAGATGATTCTGCCTGCCGCATGGTGGCAAGCACCTTCTTGGGGCTGGAACGGTCGACGAAGATATGTCCTGCGCTCTCGCATGCCTTGCCGACAAACGGGATTTTGCGCAGGCTCTTCTTCATCATCCATTTGAAGTTCCGTCCCAGGAATCCGTATATCAAGAATATGTCGAAGGCACCTTGGTGATTGGGCACAAACACGTAGGAAGTACGTTTGTGTATTTTCTCCCTTCCATGTACCTCCACCGGAATAAGCAGTATATAGCAGATGAGCTGTGACCAGATTTTACCGGGATAGTAACCCCAGATATGCGCTCCTCCTATCAGCGAACCGATGATGGTGACCAATGCTGTAAGGATAGTCAGTACCAATAAAATGGGCAACGCAAAGCAAACCTGATAAATAATATAAAGTATCTTCATAGGTGTCGGATTTTTTATTGCTACAAAGATATACCTTTTTCTTATTTCGTCACTCTTTCTCTCTTACTAATTTTAGTACTGTAATTTCCGGCCATGCCCCGAACCGGAACGGCAGTCCTACATAGCCGATGCCAATATTTACGTACAAAGCCCTCTTGCCTTCGTAGTACATTCCTCTCCATTCCGGATAGATAAGTTCGGCAAGGGAATGTCCGAACAAGATGCCTTGCATGGCGTGGGTGTGTCCTGCAAGCATCAGTGAAATATCCGATTGGGGCAGTACCTCGCGCCTCCAGTGGGTAGGGTTATGGCTGAGCAATATTTGGAACATTCCCTCCGTGCCCTGCATGGCTTGCGGCAAGTCTGCAAATTGGGAGAAAGGAGGCTCCCCGTCGTTTTCCACACCGATGAGGGCTATGCTGTCACCTTTGTGATGAAGGATGTCATGCTCATTGTTCAGCAGTTTCCATCCCATTGCTTTCTGCTGCCGGATTAAATAGTCCAGATTGGCGATTTCTGCTTTCGGGCTTTGCCAGTGATAGTATGAGCCATAGTCATGGTTGCCGAGGATGGAGTATACTCCGTCCGGTGCATATAGTTGGGAGAGTATTTCTTGGAAACCATCCAGTTCGTGGCTCTGCTGGTTCACGAGGTCACCGGTGAAGACAATCAGGTCCGGCTTCTGTCCGTTGACTAAATCGACCAACTGTTTGATGGGTTCCGGATTGCCTTGCCAACTGCCGATGTGTATGTCCGATATTTGCACGATGCGGTAGCCGTCGAAACCTTCCGGAATATTGGCAGAACGGTATTCCACTTCTTTTGTATCGAAACGGGTGATGCCTGCCAGGGTACCGTAAAGGATATTGAAGAAGCTGACGACAGCCAAAACCAGTCCTATAGCGGTGAACGGGCTGCGGGGACAACGACGGATGATGAAGTGTGCCAGTACTCCCACCAGCGAGCAAAGCATGAATATGGTTTTTGGAAAGACAAACAGCATGATGGTAATTGCCAGTCTGCCTATGGCCTGCGTATGGTTTGACATCGCATTGTCGCCCGTAAGGAATATGAAGTAAACATAGCCTGCCGCTAATAGCAAGGTGGAAGCCAATAAAGGCAGTGAAGAACTGCCTTTCTGGTTTTTCTTACTACATAAACCAAGTAAATGTAAAGGTCGGGGATGAGAAGGAAAAGGATGAAAACAAGAGTTACTCGGTGCATATATCTTTCAATTCTTCAATGTTCTTTTAATATTGTCCAGATGTTTGTAAATCACTTTTTTGTAGAGAATATAGATAATTAGCGCGTCAAATACTACGAAAAGGGTAATCAGTAGGGCTTGTACGCTGGCTGGTGCCAGATGATATTCCATCACCCAATAGTTGAGGATATTGAAAAGGATAATCCAAATGGAGATGCCCATCACTTCATATCTGGTCCATTGGCGGAAGGTGGTCATACGGCGACTGACTTCGGCAACCCCCATTTCATCAATACGCGTGTCCTTGTTCCAGCGGTATGTTTTCCAGTCCCACCACATGCCTATGAGGATGCTTATAGCGATGAATCCCAGTAAAGCGACAATCTTGCCTTGCAGCTGCTCATTGAAGCCGAAGGTGGGCAGCAACAGCCATATAAGCAGAAGGGCTGCCAGACCTACCGCTCCCATTCCGATAGAGAAACGCTGTATGACTACGAGTCGTCCCAGACTTTTGCGGGTATTGGCCTTGTAGCCGGCAATCAGTTCGGTAATCTGCTGTTCGTCAGCAATCGGTTCTTTCTGCAACTGTTCATTCAGTGCGTTCCATGATTTCTTCAGTTCATCCAGTTCCATATATTTATTCCTCCTTATTCATTTTTTTCAATTTGTCCTTGATGCGGCTGAGCTTGGTGGCAACATTAGTCAGGGTCAGCCCGGTGATTTCGGCAATCTCTTCGTAGCTTTTCTCTTCCAGATAGAGCAGGATGATGGATTTTTCCAATTGTCCCAGCCGGTTTATCATCCGGTAGAGTTGCCGTAGCATGGCTTGTGTCTCGTCGGTTTCTTCAGTCCGGTCGGCTTCCTGGGTGAGGGTGACGATTTCGGGGATGTTCTTTTCTTTGCGGATAAAGCTGATGCACGTGTTCAGTGCGATGCGGTAAATCCATGTGGAAATCTTACACTCCCGCCGGAACTTGGGAAATGCTTTCCATAAGTTGAGCACCACTTCCTGATACAGGTCGTTGAGGGTAGCATTGGGCGTGGTGTACAGATAGCACACCTTATATATCACGCGCTCATACTCCCGTACCACGGATACAAACTCTTGTTCTGCATTTTCCATCTTTTAGCTTCTTTCGAATTGCTTTTGCACTGTTAGTCGCATTGTGTGGCGATAAATCACAGTTCAAAAAGGATTATTTTAATGTGTTAATGTGCCTATATGCTAATGTGCCTATATGCTAATGTGCCAATGACCTGCGGCATGGTAGCACAATATACATATAGCGCAGCCAATTGGCACATTAGCATATAGGCACATTAGCACATTATTCATATTGTAGTGGCTAAAAACTTCCGCATATCCCCTATTGGCATTCCCCGGCGGCGGGCGTAGTCGTCCAGCTGGTCTTCTCCAATCTTGCCCACTGAAAAGTATCGGGATGCGGGATGTGCCAGCATCATGCCGCAGACGGAGGAGTGAGGGTGCATGGCTCCATGTTCAGTCAGCGTGATGCCTATCTGCTTCATGCCGAGCAGTTCGTCCAGCAGGAAATTCACGGATTGGTCGGGTAGGGAGGGGTATCCCACAGCGGGGCGGATGCCTTGGTATTTCTCGACCAGCAGATCCGGAATGGACAAGGATTCGTCGGGGGCATACCCCCAAGCCTCCTTGCGGACATATTCGTGCATCTTTTCTGTGGCGGCTTCGGCAAGGCGGTCGTTCAGAGTCTGTACAAGGAGATGTTTGTAAGGGTCGCTTTTATAAGTCTCTTCGGCCTCTTCACTGATGGTGGAGGCGAAAAGTCCTACGATGTCGGGCGTGCCTGAAGAGAGGGGACGTACAAAATCGCTCAGACAGAGAAATGGACCGCCATCGGGTTGGGGTGTCTGCTGGCGGAGCAGTGGGAAGGTTGTTCCTTCTATCAAGAGGTTATCTCCGTCTGCATTTGCCTGGCAAAGCCTGAAGATGCAATGGATGGAGATTGTTTCGTCCAGTCGGTCGAGCATTCTATTGGCCTCCTTGAAGAGCTGCATGGCTTCGGAAGCCTTGGTGCGTTCCTCTTCGGGAAAGGTCGTCAGCCAAAGTGCACGGCAAGAATCGCAGCCATGGATGTTTGCGATAGCTGCAAAGCGAGGCTGGAAGCCCCAGGCATGGAAGAAATAAATCCAGTTGATGTAAGGGGTTACTTCATGAATCCGATACGAAAGCAATTCATGCCCCAGTGCCAATATTGTCCTTTTCATCCCATTTCATCCCTAATCCTTAATCCCTAGCCTTCACTCTCCAAATCTCAGTTCCTCGCCACGATAAGCATCGTCCACCATGCCGTCGCTATAAACGGGATGTCCGTTGGCAAAAGTCCTTTCCACTTTCCAGTTGAAGGTATGTCCTTCCAATGGGCTCCAGCCGCATTTGCTCAAAACTTTGTCGGCTGTCACTTCCCACGGGGTATCGGGGCGTACCAGCACAAGGTCTGCCCGGTAACCTTCACGGATATAGCCGCGCTCGTTGATGCGGTAAATTTGTGCGGGAGCATGGCACATTTTTTCAACGATGGTCTCGAGTGTGAATATTCCCTCATCTACCAGTTGCAGCATGCTGACAAGCGAAAACTGTATCATCGGCATGCCGGACATGGCCTTCAAGGCACCTCCTTCTTTTTCGGAGAGCAGATGGGGCGCATGGTCGGTGGCTATAACGTCTATCAGGCCGGAGTTGACGGCTGCACGCAGGGCATCGCGGTCGGCTTGCTTCTTAATGGCAGGATTGCACTTGATACGTGTGCCCAACGTGCGATAGTCACTGAGCGTGAAGAGGAGATGGGCAACGCATGCTTCGGCGGTGATATGCTTCTCGGAAAGTGAATAGTCATTGAACAGTTGCAGTTCCTTGGCTGTGGACACATGCAGAATATGCAGCCGTGCACCGGCAATCCTTGCCAGCCGTACTGCCAGTTCAGAGGATGCATAGCATGCTGCCGAAGAGCGGATGTAGGGATGCTTGCCTATGGGAATATCATTCTCTCCGGCAAACATTTCCTTATACTTGGCAATATTGTTCTTGATGGTTTCCTGGTCTTCGCAGTGGGCGGCAATCAGCATGTCTGTACCGTTGAAGATGTTCAGCAGGCTGTTCATCTTGTCTACCAGCATGTTTCCGGTACTGGAACCCATGAATAGCTTGATGCCGCAGACGCGGTGCTTGTCCAGCTTGCCGAATTCGCTGTAATTGTCGTTTGTAGCACCGAAATAGCAGGAATGGTTTACGATACACTTCTCGTTCAGTAAATCAAGTTTGGCGTTCAAGGCATCCAGCGTAGTGGTCACCGGATTTGTATTGGGCATATCCATGATGGAGGTTACACCACCTGCGGCAGCCGCACGGCTTTCGGTGAGGATGTCCGCTTTGTGGGTCAGCCCGGGATCGCGAAAATGTACATGGTCGTCGATGATGCCAGGCAACAGATAGCATCCGGTGGCATCTATGGTCTCGTCACAAGGGGCGGAGAGAGGTTTCCAGTTGGTCAGTACCTCTGCAATGCGCCCGTCTTCTATCACTACGGAACCTTTCACGGATTGTCCTTCGTTGACAATCGTAGCGTTATGTATCAATGTTCTTTTCATATCTTCCTAATATTTATAGTAAACCCCTATCACTCTATCACCTATCACTTCATCTCCTTATCTACGGTAGGATATTTATGGAACCAACTGTTCCATTTCAACCGAATCACTCCGAATACGGCTTCACCAAAAATACTGCTGTTCATTTTGGAGGTGCCCAGTTCGCGATTGATGAAGATGACAGGCACTTCCTTTACCTTGAAGCCGCATTTGTAGGCGGTGAATTTCATTTCTATCTGGAAGGCGTATCCTTTGAAGCGGATGCCGTCCAGATTGATAGTCTCCAATACCCGGCGGCGGTAACATACAAATCCGGCTGTAGTATCGTGGATGGGCAGCCCGGTGATGAAGCGTACATACTTGGAGGCAAAATAAGACATCAGTACACGTCCCATGGGCCAGTTCACTACGTTCACACCACTCACATAACGTGAACCGATGGCTACATCGGCACCCTCTTCGGAGCAGGCGCGGTAGAGTCGCGGCAAGTCTTGGGGATTGTGGCTGAAGTCGGCATCCATTTCGAATACATACTCATAACCTCGTTGCAATGCCCACTTAAAGCCGGCTATGTAGGCTGTACCCAGTCCTAACTTTCCTTTGCGCTCCACCATGAAGAGGCGTTCGGGAAACTCCTGCTGCAAGGTCTTTACAATGGCAGCTGTTCCGTCGGGCGAACCGTCTTCAATGACAAGGATGTGAAAACCATGTTTCAGAGCAAAAACGGCACGGATGATATTTTCTATATTCTCCCGTTCATTGTAGGTGGGGATGATGACAATGCTGTCTGATGTTTGCATACTTATAGGTAATGGGGGTTATAACTGGGAACAAATGTAATACATTTCTTTTTTATCTGGCAGCATTTTCACACAAATCTTGATTTTGCAAAGTTCTGGCGCCACGACTCTTTCATTTATGTAGCTCCTTCTAACTCCTGACTATAAGGAATGCAGGTTAAATCAAAGAACCATATGCTTGACTTTGAACTTTAGCCTCAATCTTTAGCTATTCCCGTTTCAATCATTAACAGAAAACATTCAAACTATTAAAGAAAAACTTTCGAAGTATAAAGGATAAAGTGGGTAGATATAGGGAGAAAAAGTGCTCTTCAGTCTTGGTCTGTCTATCCCAAGCCTTGGGATAGACAGACCAACCCCTGGGATACATGTCCGCAGGCTGGGGATAAACTTTGTGTAACATAACTCCTGAATAGGGATTGTGCAGGCTGTGTTATTCATAATTGGAGGAAAAGAAGTTTCATTGCCTTCCCCGATAAATAGGGCGATACAGAAAAAAGGTGAAGGATGTGCAGGCTGACAGCAGAAAGATTATTTCAGAGAACATAGTTGCCGACAGGTCAAAGCTAAAGATTATTTGTGTATTTTTGCACCGAATTTATTTCGGTAGGATACCTTATGAGAGGCAATACCGGGGGAAAAAGCGCAAAGCAATGAATATAACTGAACTGCAACAATCTTATGCTTCCCATCCCAATGTAGAGGGGGTGTGCAGGCTTCTGAAAGATAACTCTGTCCGTCACCTATATTGCGGAGGTTTATATGCCTCTGCCGCTTCTTTGTTTTCGTCTGTATTGGTTCAGCGGGCTACTTGTCCGCTCGTTTTCATTCTGGGCGATATGGAGGAAGCCGGTTATTTCTATCATGATTTGACGCAGATATTGGGGACAGAGCAGGTATTGTTTTTTCCTTCTTCGTTCCGCCGCGCCATCAAGTACGGGCAGAAGGATGCGGCAAACGAAATACTCCGTACAGAAGTGCTGAGTCGCCTGCAAAAAGGAGAAGAGGGGCTTTGCGTGGTGACCTATCCGGATGCGCTGGCCGAAAAGGTGGTCTCTCGTAAGGAACTGGGAGAGAATACACTGAAACTGCATGCAGGCGAGAGGGTGGATATGAACTTCGTGACGGACGTATTGCGCAGCTACGGTTTCGAATATGTGGACTACGTCTACGAGCCGGGGCAGTATGCCGTTCGTGGCAGTATTATCGACGTCTTTTCCTTCTCTTCCGAATATCCCTTCCGTATAGACTTTTTCGGCGATGAGGTGGAAAGCGTCCGTACCTTCGAGGTGGAAACACAGCTCTCGAAGGAGAAGAAAGAAAGCATCGTGATAGTTCCCGACTTGAGCCATAGCCTGGAAAAAAAGGGAAGCGGCGGCATGGTGTCGTTCCTCGATTTCCTTCCGTCGGACAGCTTGCTTGCCATGCGCGATTTTCTCTGGCTACGCGAACGCATCCAGACCGTGCACGACGAATCGCTCACCCCACAGGCCATCGCCGCCCGTGAGTCGGAGGAGAATGGAGCCATCACGCTGGAAGGCAAGCTGATTGATGGTGGCGAGTTCACCCTGCGCGCCCTCGATTTCCGCCGGATGGAGTTCGGTAACAAGCCCACCGGAACGCCGGATGCTACCGTCTCGTTCCATACTACGGTACAGCCTATCTTCCATAAAAACTTCGACATGGTGGCAGAGAGTTTCCGCGAATACCTCTCCCGTCACTACACCATCTACATATGCAGCGACAGCCTGAAACAGACTGACCGCATCCGTGCCATCTTTGAGGACCGTGGAGACAACATATCCTTTACCGCCGTGGAACGGACGCTGCACGAAGGCTTTGCCGACGACACTTTGCGTATCTGCGTCTTTACCGACCATCAGCTGTTCGACCGCTTTCACAAGTATAACTTGAAGAGCGACAAGGCACGCAGCGGCAAGGTGGCCTTGAGCCTGAAGGAGCTGAACCAATTCACCCCCGGCGACTATGTGGTGCATACCGACCACGGTGTGGGGCGTTTTGCCGGACTGGTACGTATCCCCAACGGTGACACCACGCAGGAGGTGATGAAGATTGTCTATCAGAACGAAGATGTGGTGTTTGTCTCCATCCACTCTCTGCACAAGGTTTCCAAGTACAAGGGAAAGGAGGGTGAAGCGCCCCGCCTCAACAAGCTCGGCACCGGAGCCTGGGAGAAGCTGAAAGACCGCACCAAGACGAAGATAAAGGATATTGCCCGCGACTTGATAAAACTCTACTCGCAACGCCGCGAGGAGAAGGGGTTCCAATACAGTCCCGACAGCTTCCTGCAACGGGAGTTGGAAGCCTCCTTCATCTATGAGGATACCCCCGACCAAAGCAAGGCTACTTCCGACGTGAAGGTCGACATGGAGAGTGCCCGTCCGATGGACCGCCTGGTGTGCGGTGACGTGGGCTTCGGCAAGACGGAGGTGGCTGTTCGTGCCGCTTTCAAGGCTGTGGCGGACAATAAGCAGGTGGCTGTACTGGTGCCCACTACCGTACTTGCCTATCAGCATTTCCAGACCTTCAAGGAGCGCTTGAAAGGCTTGCCTTGCCGGGTGGAGTATCTGAGTCGTGCCCGCACCGCTGCTCAGGCAAAGGCTGTAGTGAAAGGGCTTGCCGAAGGGGAAGTGAATATTCTTATCGGTACCCACCGTATCCTGGGAAAAGACGTTAAGTTCAAAGACCTTGGTTTGTTGATTATTGATGAGGAGCAGAAGTTCGGCGTCTCCGTCAAGGAGAAACTCCGCCAATTGAAGGTGAATGTGGATACGCTGACCATGACGGCTACACCCATTCCCCGTACCTTGCAGTTTTCGCTGATGGGTGCGCGCGACTTGAGCGTCATCCAGACACCGCCGCCTAACCGCTATCCCATCCAGACGGAAGTGCACACCTTCAACGAGGAAATCATTGCCGACGCCGTCAATTTTGAGATGAGCCGTAACGGGCAGGTATTCTTCGTGAATAACCGTATTTCCAATCTGTTTGAGTTGAAGGCCATGATAGAGCGGCACATTCCCGACTGCCGTGTCTGTATCGGACACGGACAGATGGAGCCTGCCGAACTGGAGAAGATAATCTTTGATTTCGTCAATTACGATTACGACGTGCTGCTTGCCACTACCATCATCGAAAGTGGCATCGACATACCCAATGCCAATACCATTATCATCAACCAGGCGCAGAACTTCGGCCTCAGTGACTTGCACCAGATGCGCGGACGTGTGGGGCGGAGCAATAAAAAAGCTTTCTGTTACCTGCTGGCACCGCCTTTGTCCTCCCTTACTCCCGAAGCAAAACGACGCCTGCAAGCCATCGAGAACTTCTCCGACCTGGGCAGTGGCATCCACATTGCCATGCAGGACCTTGACATCCGTGGCGCAGGCAATATGCTCGGTGCCGAACAGAGTGGTTTCATTGCCGACCTAGGCTACGAGACGTATCAAAAGATTCTCTCCGAAGCTGTGCACGAACTGAAGACCGACGAGTTTGCCGACCTTTATGCCGAAGAACTGAAAGCAGACGGAGGCGTCATCAGTGGCGAGCAGTTTGTGGACGAATGCCAGGTGGAAAGCGACCTCGAACTTCTGTTGCCTGCCGATTACGTGACTGGCAGCAGCGAGCGTATGTTGCTCTATCGCGAGTTGGACGGATTGACACTCGACAAGGATGTGGATGCTTTCCGTTCCCGCCTCGAAGACCGCTTCGGCCCGATTCCTCCCGAAACGGAAGAACTGCTGCGCATCGTTCCCTTGCGACGCCTGGCTGCCCGCCTCGGCGTGGAGAAAGTCTTTCTGAAAGGTGGGCGCATGTCCCTGTTCTTCGTCTCCAATCCGGACAGCCCGTACTATCAGAGCCAGGCTTTCGGTAAGGTCATTGCCTACATGATGAAGTACACCCGGCGTTGTGACCTGCGCGAACAGAACAACAAACGGAGTATGTTGGTGAAGGATGTCAAGACGGTAGAAGAAGCTGTCTGTGTGTTGCAGGAGGTAGTGGCAATGCAGGTGGAAGAGTAAACTGTTGCCACTCCTGCCACTAACGTCCGAACTGCAAGGCGAATCCCAAATTGAAGAAAGTGATGTTGTTTTTGAACCAGCTATGGTCTACTCCGTCATCATACCCGTCTGTGTTATAAAGTCGTGCATCGGGGTTGGCAAACCAGTCTGCTGTCAGGAAATCACAGCGAATCATGCCCGAGAGTTTACGGCTGATGCGGAACTCATAGCCTGCTGCGAAAGTTATTCCACAATATCCTTTATGGAAAAGGTGTCCGTTCCGTTCACCGCGTTTATATGTCCGTTCCTGATAGTTCATATACCCGATGCCGAACGAGAGGAACAGTCCTTGATTCCCGTTGCTCCACAAGGGCCGGTATGTGATGTTGGGGCGTATGCAGTGCAGATGTGCCTTATCCGGCAGGCGTGCCATGCGTAGATAGTCATATTGAAGTCCTGCGGCAAATAGGGGCGTGATGTAGTAGCGGCCTTCTGTCATCAGGTCATATCCCACCCGGTTGCCATTCTTGCTGAAGAAGTCGTTACGGTTTCCCTCTACATGAGGTAAGGATACACCGCCACCGAAGATGATACTGTAATTTTGCGGCAGGCATTCGCTTTGTGCCAGCAGACCTGTCGCTCCAATGGGGAGTAGGGATAGGCAGAGGAGGAGGAATCGTTTCATGCAGTTGCTGTGAGTTTCTTGGAAATATCGTATTTTTATCGTTTCCCGTATAGCTTGTCTATCAAATCCGTCCGTCCTATCCGGCGCAGTTCGTTTATGATGTTCCTGCGCTCTTCGGGTTTGTACCAGAAGAAGAATTGGCGTTGAGCCAGTTTCTCGCGCTGCGTTTTGGCACTGAATACCGGTTCCAGCGTATAAGGATGGAAGCCCGTGTACCATGCTTCGGTGGCAACGGTCATGGGAGTAGGGGTAAAGTCTTGCACTTGTTCCAGATGGAAGTCCAGTCGCTTGGTGATGACGGCAAGTTCTGCCATATCTTCCTCCTTGCATCCGGGATGGCTGCTGATGAAATAAGGAATAAGCTGCTGGCGTAGTCCTTCTTCATGGTTAATCCTGTCGAATATCTTCTTGAACTCACCGAACTGGCTGAACGGAGGCTTGCGCATGATGTTGAGCACGCGGTCTGACGTATGCTCCGGTGCTACCTTCAGGCGACCGCTGACATGGCGGGCAATGAGCTCGCGGGTATATTCCTGCGTACTTTTGTTAGTGTTCGGGTCCTTGCTCTGGTGCAGCAGCAGGTCATAGCGTACACCGCTGCCAATGAAGGACTTCTTGATGCCGGGCAGGGCATCTACGGCATGATAGATGTCGAGCAGCGGACGGTGGTCCGTATTCAGGTTGGGGCATACCTTGGGGTAGATGCACGACGGGCGTTTGCATTTCCTGCAGACGGCCTCATCCCGTCCCTTCATGCGGTACATATTGGCCGACGGGCCTCCCAAATCGCTCAAATAACCCTTGAAGTCTGGCAGCTCCGTGATGGCTTTCACCTCTTTCAGAATGCTCTCCTTGCTGCGGCTTACGATGAATTTGCCCTGGTGTGCGGAGATGGTGCAGAAGGCACATCCTCCGAAACATCCGCGATGCAGGTTGACGGAGAACTTTATCATGTCGTATGCCGGAATACGTTTTCCCTTGTATTTGGGATGGGGCAGGCGCGTGTATGGCAAGTCGAAAGAACGGTCGAGTTCAGCTTCCGTCAAAGGGGGATAGGGAGGATTGACTACTACCGTCAGCTTGCCGCTCTTTTGCAAGATGCGGGATGCTGTATATTTGTTGCTTTCCTCCTCGATATGACGGAAGTTGGCAGCTTCTTTCTTTTTATCTTTCAGACATTCTTCATGGGAAAAGAGGGTGATATCCCCTTCTTGTACCACTACTTCCTTGTCAAGGTAAACCATTTGGGGAATATCGGCGATGAGCTTTTTGAAGCTTGGGGCGTCCATCTGTGTCTGTTGGCGTTTCAGCCTTTCCGCAAGTTCCACCACCGGTTTCTCTCCCATACCGTAGATGAGTGAGTCGGCTCCGCTGTCGAGGAGGATGCTGGGGCGTACACGGTCCTGCCAATAGTCATAGTGCGTCAGGCGGCGCATGCTTGCCTCGATGCCGCCCAGTACGACGGGGACATCGGGGAATAGCTTCTTTAATATCTGGGTATATACAATGGAAGGGTACTCCGGACGCATATCCGGACGTGCATCCGGGGTATAGGCGTCATCACTGCGCAAGCGTTTGTTGGCAGTATATTTGTTGACCATCGAATCCATACAGCCGGGACTGATGCCGAAGAACAGACGGGGACGTCCCAGTTTTTTGAAGTCGCGCAAGTCGTCGCGCCAGTTGGGTTGGGGGATGATGGCTACGCGCAATCCTTCTGCTTCGAGGATGCGGCCTATGACGGCGGCTCCAAAAGAAGGGTGATCCACGTAGGCGTCACCGCTGAAAAGTATTACATCCAATTCGTCCCAACCACGCAGTTCCACTTCTTTCTTGGTAGTAGGAAGCCAGTCTGTAAGGCGATATTCTTTCATTTGCACATTAAAAACTGTAATGTCATCCGTTCTCCGTCGTAAATCTCACGGAAGCCTATCTGCTGCTCGGAAAGATACTCTTTCATGTCATTGAAGGCAGCAGCGTCGTCCATGATGATTTCCAGCTTCTCGCCTTTTCCGGCCTCGCACATGGCTTTGATGGCAGGGATTAAAGGGCTGTAATGCTGTTGTCCGCAGGTGTCGATGGTTTTCATTTATTCTTCTTCTATGGTGTCTTGTTGGGAAAGCCATTGCAGATAGAGCTTGATGAGCTGTTGTAGTCCGAAGGCCTTCATGTTGTTGTGATAGATAACGTCGATACAGAGGTCGAGCAGGTCTTTGCTGTCTTCCTCTTGCGCGGCGATGAGGGAGCGGATGTTCAGTTTCAACTTGTCGAGCACGGTTTCGTCCACAATACCGTTGCTGTCGATGAGATGGCGGAAGAGGCCGTATTTCTCGATGGTGGCAAGATTCTCTTCAGAAACTTCTAAACTACGGGTTCCGCTGGGGTTGGCTTGTATAGTGTACATGATGTTTAATGTTTAGTGGTTAATGTTTAATGATTAATGGAAGCAAAGATAGTTTTTTCACTACAGATTACACAGATTTTCACAGATTATTTATAGGGATTGCTATTTTGTCTGTGTTAATCTGTGTAATCTGTGGTGAGAAAGCGGAGTATGGATGCCATAATTACATTTCTGGATGTTTCTTCCCGGATGCTTTCAAAAGGGAATCCCATGACAAAAGTGCGATAATCACTGCCTTGATAGGCTACGGCGGCGGGTGTGTTGCCGATGGCATAGGTCATGACTGGAAAAGCGGGAGACATGGGCAGGATGCAATCAGGGGAAGTGACCGGATAGCTTTGCTCATTCGGCAGGCGGGGAAGGGTGAAGGTATGCCCCAGTCCCCGGACAGCGATTTTGTCCCCGTCTGTTTTCAGAGAGTTGCCATGCCGGTACTTCAAGATATTCTGAATAAATTCTTTATTGCCCTGCGAGCTGTCCATATCGCTGCCTACATAGGCACCGCTGACCAGGAGATGACCTCCCGACTGGCAATAGGAAGTCAGTATGCGCTGCATGGGCGAGGAGAATGTTTTGTAGTAGGTATTGCGTGCCGGATTGCTGGAATTGTCTTCTTTCTCAAGTCCGAGGATATAGTCCACTATCGGATAATCCTCTAATGAGAGGATGCCCTTTTCCACAGCCTCGTCGCTGCATGAGACGAAGCTGTAATTTCCGGCTGCCTGGATGGCTTTGCCATGTACGAAGGGGTAATCGAAAGTGTTTCCGATGATTTTCATGCCTTCGTATTCGTCACTGCTCTCTCCCAGACGTCGTCCTGCTTCCTTCCGGCTAAAATTCTGCTGGGCGCCGCAGAGGGAGATGTCATAGAGATAGGGTACGCCGGGATCTTGTGACAAGTCGAAGCCTGCCGCATCGGGGGTGTCTATAACGGCAGGCCCGCTGATGCGGTCGAATCCGTTGACGATAAGTATCTGTCCTTTTTCACGCTTTGCCTTGTAGGCGGCAAGAATTTCCGAAGGGAAGCTTTCGCCACCCCGGTTTACGGCGGTTACTTTAAAGGAATAGACGATGCCCGGTTCTATTTTTACGGTGTGGGATGAGGAGCTGACGCGTACGCCATTGTCAAATCCTCCACGACCGATACGTGTATATACAATGTATTCACGTGGTTTGGCAGTCGGCTCCAACGGGTCTTCCTCTCCTTGCCAGGAAAGCTCTAAAGTATTCTTCTTTTGACCGAAGCGGATGGCAAAGTGGCTGACGGGAAGGGGTTGGACAACGTAGTCTCTGCCGTGCTGGCTGCATATGTATTGCAGAATGGCTTTATAGAGCGCACGCCCGACGGTGAACTTGAAGTTAGGGTCATGTCCCAAGCGCATATCTGCGAAGTTCTGGTGCGACAACAGTTCTACGATGGTGGAAGGGACGGCGGGCAGGCGTGTTTCACTGTAGTTGCGGTTCCATAGGCTGCGGCGTGTCCAGTCTACGTTGAAGGTAGAGCGGATATCACGCTGCAACTGCGTTAGCAGAATGTCCGAAAGGTCACGGGAGGCATGGCGGTCTGTACCGGCATGCAGTCGGCCGTTGTTGAAGTTGGTGGTATAAATGCCGAGAGTGCCTATAATCTCATCTTCCTTACTGAAACCGGCATCGCTATGCAGGGCCATACTCATTTCAAAGGGGATGCCCAAACCTTCTTCCGTCGGGTTGAATAGTGATTTTCCTGCAAGGTAATTCACTGTACGGGAACGTACGTTGATGTCGTCGTTCATATCATTCTTTCCCTCATAGCCTCCATAGACGGGATAGGGCATGCCTGCCCATTGGGCAAAGTAGCGTGCGCCTTCCAGGTATCTGGGCAAGCCGCTGGTTTGTCCTCCGCGGGCAATGTTGCCCATGCCTCCTCCAAAGCGGACGGCATCGGCACAGACCACGCCTTTCTCTTTGCTTTCGTTGCTCAATACCACCATGCCATAGTCATTCCGGCCTTTGTCGAAAGTGAATGTGCCGAGGTACACCCATGTGCCGCCTCCTATTTGCTGGTTCACCTTGAACTCCGTGACGCCTCCATTGTGAAATACAAGATATTTGGCATCGCTTACGCTGCCCGGCAGTGTTTGGTAAGATACGTATACAGCATATTCTCCCGTTTCCGGAATATCGGGTACCCATTCGGCAAAAGCCTTGTCTTTCTTCTTTTCAGTTTTGGCAAAGCGTGCCGTGCCGGAGAGGAAAGGGTTTTCATTGTCCTGATAGATTCGTTTCCGTTGGGCAAATCCGGGTCGGAAGGTCTGTTCCCAACGTGCTTTCCGGCTTTTCACGTCCAGATAAAGGGAACCTTGTCCTCCATGTCCGCTCAGGCTACCGTCATTGTCTACGATGACTTCCTGCTTCTGCGTGTCCCTTTCGCGGGGAGTGAATACATTGGCTCCTGCATTCTCTAGCATGGGCAGGAGGTAGGGCAGGATGAAGGATTGGGTGAACTGGTCTTCTGTAGTGCAGAACAGCCTCGGGCGTTGCCATCCCCATTTGTCCTTGTCATTGATATAATATTTCCCGTGGCTTTGCCAAAGGGCGATGTGGCGTCCTTCCAGTCCGCGGGTGATGTCGTAGGGGCGCGAGGTACGGGTTACCCAGGGGGTACCTTTGTATTCCAGGTGGCTGAACAGACGTGCCTTGTCTTTCTTCCCTTTCCGGTAGAGGTTGGGGATAAGCTCTTCGATGCTCTTCCCGTCAGCAAAGACGGTGAGGTCGAAATAGTTCACCGGTCCTGGCAGGATTTGTCCCAGATGGCGGTAAATGGCATCAACGGTTTCAGGCCGTAGAGGCTGGTAGGCAAAGCGCTCGTTTGTATAGACAAGCAATTTCTTCTTCCGGAAGTCAATGCGGAAACTATCCAGCTTGCAGGTACCGATGTTGGCCGTATGGGTGGTGTATTCCCTAAAGAATGTCTGGAGGCGTTCTTCCACATTCTGCTCTAGTTCTTGTGCCGGAAGGAGGAATCCACACAAGAGCCATATGCCGGTTAGGATAAGTTTTTTCATACTGATGAAATATTGAAGTTGCCAATATCTGCTTTTACCAGACGGTGGTGCGTGCAAAAGTACATAAAAGAAAGCTTCACTGATGAGCGGGTTACTTTCTTTTTATTATTTTGCAGACATATAAGTAAGTCTTAAGAATTAAAAAGCATTAATCGGCAATCTTTTTCAGTTCTGTCAGTTCCGTAACTTTGTCCGGATAGAGGATGGCGTTGTGCGCAGCCATTTGAGCTGCTTTCTTATGGATTGGGTCTATTCCTTCGGGAGAATATGGGTTTTCTGTTACATTCCGATGGGTCAATGCCTCAAACCATGTGCAGGCAGCTGTATATCTGCCTATGGTTAAGTCAAGGTGGTATCCGTCCCTATTCATATGGTCGCCGATAAAGGAGGTACGTGCATTTTGTATGGCGGTTCCCGAAGGGATAATTTTCTTGATACCCACCAGGTTGGCGGCTTTCTTTACTGCATCCACAATGCTGGTGTACATTTTCATTTGGTTCTGGTCATAGTTTTTGAATCCGGTGTGGTTGGCATTGGTAGCATAAGCCCATGTCTGGTGCATCATTAATACGGTTTCCTTTCCAATTCGTTCCCTAATATAGTTAACCAATTCAGGTAGGGAAGCTTTGTAGCTGTCATAGATACCAGACAAAGGGCTGGCCTGCTGAACACTGATATAGTCCCATTTCTCATCGGCCAGTGCTTTCTCAATAGTCATTGACCGGGTTTCTGTTTTTTCCCCGTCTTTCTCTACTTTGCGATAGGCATAGGCCGGAGCGTTGTTGCGTATGTTTTGTACGTGCCGTTCCAGTGAACATCCTCCGATAAACATATTGCCGATAATCATGGTGATACCTTCAGCTTCTCCCAGTTCGTGCAAATATTGCTCTACTGCATCTTGTGAAAAGCTGTTGCCTATTGCCAATACTTTGATGGTGTCGTTATTGGCATGGCATCCATTTGCAAACAATGTAAATGGTGTGAGTAGGAATAAAATGACAAGGATGTTGATAGCATACTTTTTCATAATGGGGTTTGTTTTTAAGTTTTGTCGTTTCGATAAATAAGTAACAAAATTATTTGATTGTTTTTATATCTGCAAATATTCTTTGGGAATATAAGAAGGCTGAGACATGAAAAAATGAGATGCATTGCCGGAGCAATACATCTCATCCTATTGTTAATATTTTATCCGTTTATAGCGGAATGTATTCCACAAAGGCTTCCATCGCCTCATAGGAAGCAAGTCCGAGGCTGTCATACAAGGCAGCTGTTCCGCGGTTACGGTCCTCGCTGCGTTGCCAGAACAGACGTTCGTCATTGCCCAGGAACGGTGCGCTTTCCATCTGCGATTGATGCTTCAGGATAGAGTTACGCTTGGCACGCAGTTCTTCCGGGCTGATGGGCACAGCCATCTCGATGTTTTCGATTTCCCATTCGGCCCATGCACCGCGGTACATCCAGATGCGGCATTCCTTCAACCATTTGGCACCTTCTTCTTTCCAAGTCAATGGCGGCAAATACGGCGTCCGTACAAACACGGTGTGTGCCGTGCGGGTCGGCCAGGTCGCCGGCAACGAAAATCTGATGGGGTTTCACTTCACGCAATAGGTTGCGTACAATTTCCACGTCTGCTTCGCTGATAGGATTCTTCTGTATCTTGCCCGTTTCGTAGAATGGCAGGTCAAGGAAATGACAGTGATCCAGAGGGATATTATTGTATGTACATGCAGTGCGTGCCTCGCCACGGCGAATCAGTCCCTTGATGGTCAAGATGTCGCGTGTATCCATGTCACCGTCTTTCTTCTCCTTCAAGTATTTACGGATTTCAGTATATTTGTCATTGATGACCTGGTCTTCGCTGTTGTTGAAGATTTGGTTGAACCCGTTGATGAAGTGCAGGAAGCGGATAACTTCTTCATCGCCTACGGCAATGTTACCGGAAGTTTCGTAAGCCACATGCACGTCATGTTTCTGCTCTACCAGACGACGGATGGTGCCTCCCATGGAGATAACGTCATCATCGGGATGCGGAGAAAATACGACCACACGTTTTGGATAGGGCTTTGCACGCTCAGGACGATAGGTGTCGTCAGCATTCGGCTTGCCGCCCGGCCATCCGGTGATGGTATGTTGCAGGTCATTGAATATCTTAATGTTCACGTTATAGGCTGAGCCGAACAATGCCAGCAGTTCGCTCAGACCGTTTTCGTTGTAGTCCTTGTTGGTCAGTTTCAGAATGGGTTTTCCGGTGAGTTGGCACAACCAGACGATGGCACTGCGGATGAGCTTGTCGTTCCATTCGCAGGAGGTTACCAGCCAGGGGCGTTGGATACGCGTCAAATTGGCGGCGGCAGACAAGTCGATAGCTACATGTGCATTGTTGTGAGTCTGCAGATAAGATGCAGGGATAGTATCTGTTACCGGACCTTCAACGCATTCTTTCACCTTTTGCGCTTTCTCCTCACCCCATGCCAGCAGATATATTTTCTTTGCCGAGAGGATGGTGGCTACTCCCATGGTGATGGAGCTGATGGGGGTATTTTCAATGCTACCGAACATCTTGGAAGCTTCATTGCGGGAGTCGTTGTCCAGCAATATCAGACGAGTGGTAGAGTTCAGGCGTGAACCCGGTTCATTGAAACCTATATTACCTACACGGCCAATGCCCAGCAAAGCGATGTCTAAGCCACCGAAACTTTCAATGCGCTGCTCGTAAAGACGGCAATATTCAAAGATGGCGTCTTTGGCGATGGTGCTGTCGGGGGTGAAAACATTCTGTTTGTCAATGTCCACATGGTCTATCAGCATTTCCTTCAATGCGTTGAAGTTGCTGTTGATGGCATTGGGAGCTAATGGATAATATTCGTAGAGGTTGAATATGACTACGTTGCGGAAACTTAATCCCTCTTCCTGGTGCATACGTACCAAGTCTGCATATACATTGCGCGGAGAGTTACCGCCTGCCAGTGCCAAGACACAGAAACGTCCCGCCTTTTGCTTGTCACGGATTAACTGTGCAATGTCAAGGGCAATCTGGTTGGCGCCTTCTTCCGCAGACTCATAAATATCTGTCGGGATTTTTTCCAGTCGGGTCAATACCGACCGTTCAAATGCATTCTCAGGTCTATAGTACCTGGGGGAGACTCTGTTGAGAGTGATTTGAGAGCTTAGATTGGTTTTCATAAAATTTATTATTAATAAATGATTAAGTATTGAACTGTTCTTTCAATCAACAAATATACGAAAAACAATGTTCATCCGCATATTGCTGAAGATTAATTAAGAAATACTGGTCGTCCCATATCTCATATGGGTTTTGACGGTTGTACGGAAAGTGTCTTCGGTCATTCCATAAAGTCACGGCCAACCGCCACCGTGAGTATGGATTTTACGTTGGGTCAACATAGGATTTAGGGGTTAGAATTATTAAATTAATCATGTTGTCGCTTTGACATTGTTTCGAAGGACAAAAATAGGTACTTTTTGGAGAAGATGTACTCCTTCTTTTGGGTATTTTCATTAAATACTCTAAAAAAGAGGATTTGGTGCATTTTGTATAATGTCTCGTTCGTTTGGGGTATAAGTGAGGATAATCATATAAAAATAGACCATTCATCGCACTTTTTGTCGTTTGGGTTTGTTATATTTGTGTGTGTTTATAAACTCTAAAATATCAATGTATGAAAAGCTGGAAAGTAGAAGCAGCCATCATAGCCGTGGGGCTGCTTTTGTTGGGAATCATGGTAAAAGGCGGTATCAACAATTTTGTGAATAAGGACCGTGTGGTCAGTGTGAAAGGGCTGGCCGAAATGGAAGTGCCTGCCGACAAGGTAGTCTGGCCTCTTGTCTACAAAGACATAGGTAATGACCCTGCACTGCTTTATGCCAATATGGAGAAGAAAAACGCTGCCGTCGTGAGTTTCCTTGAAAACAACGGTATTGAGAAGGAGGAAATCAGTATTGCACCGCCCGAAGTGATTGATATGCAGGCCGAACGTTACGTTGACCGCAACGTGGCCTATCGTTATAATGCCACGTCTGTCATCACTGTCACTTCCAAGAATGTGGATAGGGTGCGTAAGCTCATGTCGGGGCAGGCTGAACTCTTGAAGCAGGGTATTGCCATCACGGGAGGGGATTATAAATATAATGTGTCTTATGAATTCACCGGTCTCAACGAAGTGAAGCCCAGAATGATAGAGGAGGCCACGAAGAACGCTCGTGCTGCAGCCGAGAAGTTTGCCAAGGATTCGGACAGTGAACTGGGGAAAATCCGCAATGCCTCGCAAGGGCAGTTCTCCATAAGTGACCGCGATGCCTATACTCCTTATATAAAAAGCGTACGTGTAGTGACTACTGTGAACTATTATTTGAAGAAATAACGAACTCGTCCGCATCTTTCCAAGCGGGAAACTTTAGCCTGAACTCCTGCAGGGAGGAAAGGTTGAGGGAGGCGGTGGCAATCGCCTCTTCGTTGTCGGGCACAGTGGCAAGCACTTCCCCTTCGGAGTAGACCACACTGCCTCCGCTGTGTGGAATGTCTCTGCCGTCCTTGCCGATACGGTTGACACCGCAGACATAACTGATGTTTTCCAGCGCGCGCGCTTGCAGCAGGATGTCCCAGACTTTCCGGCGGGGAATGGGCCAGTTGGCGACGTAAATCAGGAGGTCGTATTCATTGCTCGTATTGCGGCTCCAGACCGGGAAACGAAGGTCATAGCATACAAGCAGCAGTATGTTCCAGCCGCGATATCGGATGATGGGACGCCGGTTACCGGAGGTGAAATGTTCTGTCTCGTGCCCCATCCGGAAGAGGTGGCGTTTGTCGTAATAGTAAGTATTGCCTTCGGGCGTAAGGAAGAATGCGCGGTTGTAGTAGGATGGCTTTCTGCCTTCCGAGGCTGTTTCGCAGGCAATATAGCTGCCGGCAAGAGCAAGCCGGTACTCTTCGGACCATTGGCGCAGTGTTGCGATGGTTTCTCCCGTTGTGGGTTCGGCCAAGCTGGCGGTGTCCATACTGAAGCCGGTGGAGAATGTTTCCGGTAAAACAACAATCTCCGTTGTTCCACGAAGAGTTTCTAACTTCTCGCGGAGACGACGGAGATTTTCTTGTTTATTTTCCCAGACGATGTCTGTTTGCAAGATGCTTATTCGCATGGCATTAATGCTTAATACCTGATTAGATATTTCCTAAATCAAAATTTTCGGGATTTTTTCCTTTAAAGTTCTTGAAGTACAGTTTTATCTCGCGCATATCCTTTTCGATGTCTCCGGTAGGCATGACAGCCTTGGTAGAGGAGATGGTCTTGGAAGGATAATCAATCCCGATAAGCATGATGGGCACTTGTGCTTTAAGTGCTATGTAATAAAAACCTTTCTTCCAGTTGGGATTGGCTTTACGGGTTCCTTCCGGTGTAATAGCCAGGTGGAAATGCTTGCTGTTTGCAAACTTTTCGGTCATTTGGTCCACTAAGGAAGATTTACGTCCCCGGTTCACCGGAATGCCGCCAACGGCTTTGAATATCAGTCCCAGAGGAAAAAAGAACCATTCCTTTTTCATCATGAAACTGGTCTTGCGACCGATGGCACCATAAAACAATTTACCGATAAATAAGTCCCAATTGGAAGTATGGGGTGCCGCACAAATTACACATTTGTCGTAGTCGGGCACCGTCACGTTTGTCTTCCAGCCCAGCAGGCGATAATAAATGAAGCTATAAAAGGCTTTCTTCATCTTATTTCAGTTTGCCCATTGCGTCAATAATTTCGTCTACTTTTGCATTGAAGTCAGCACGAAGTTTTTTGTAGAAACCTTTTACATTTCCTGGCTCGGTGTGGCTGATGCGGCTTATGAATTCATCTTGCATTTTCAGAATTTCAGCCATCAGTTCATCGGCTTTTTGTTTGTCTGTTCCAGGCACATATAAGCTGTTTACAAGACACTCTGTGAACAATTCACCTGCAATATAGTTTATATTCTTCTTTAGTTCTTTTCTACTTGCCATAATCTTTACGTTTAAAATGAATAATCTGAATTATTTTCGGTAAAGATAATGTTTTTCTTTGTTAGTGTAGAGCAAAAAAGGGTTTTTATGTGTTTTTAATTTAGTAGTTTTGTGGAATTATTCCACAAACTGTGGACACATTCCACAGGGAAAAATGGAGGATGCCACCATGAATAAAGAACTGCCGTCTGCTTTTCTGCTTGATATATAGTTTGTTAGACGTAATGGATGAGATGGTGATAGATTGGCATCGGATTTGCTTTAATAGAAAGAAACAGGGTTAAATTTAATATACAAACAAGCATGAGACAGTTTTTTACGAAAAAAGAATTGAAACTAAAGAAGAAGAGGTTGCTGATGATGGTTGCCTGCATGGCGGTATTGTTGGCAGGTTACGTTATTCTGACTTGGCCTAAGAAGGTGGAATCGGAAGCTCCTACCGTGATTGTGGAATCTGCGGAAAAAGGAGATGTGGAGATATATGGCGAGTACGTGGGACGTATTCGCGCTCAGCAGTTTGTAGAGGTACGTGCGCGTGTGGAAGGGTATTTGGAGAATATGCTTTTCGCAGAAGGAACATATGTCACCAAGAACCAGGTACTTTTTGTGATAAACCAGGACCAGTATAGGGCAAAGGCTGACAAAGCTCGTGCACAGTTAAAGAAGGATGAAGCGCAGGCATTGAAGGCAAAGCGCGATTTGGAGCGTATCCGCCCCCTCTATGCGCAGAACGCTGCCAGCCAGCTGGATTTGGACAATGCCCAGGCTGCTTACGAGACTGCAGAAGCCTCAGTAGCGATGAGCCAGGCCGATTTGGACCAGGCTGAATTGGAATTGGGATATACGTTGGTCCGTTCTCCGCTATCGGGACATATCAGTGAAAGAAATGTGGATTTGGGAACATTGGTCGGACCGGGAGGCAAGTCCTTGCTGGCTACGGTTGTGAAAAGTGATACGGTTCTGGTAGATTTCCAGCATGACGGCATTGGATTACCTGAAAGCAAGGAACGGAATATCGATATAGGGCGTCAGGACTCTACACGTTCCTGGCAGCCGAACATTACGATTACTTTGGCGGATAATACCGTCTATCCTTATAAGGGCTATGTGGATTTTGCCGAACCTCAGGTGGACCCTCAGACCGGAACATTCTCCGTGCGTGCCGAAATGCCGAACCCTAACAAAGTGTTGTTACCGGGGCAGTTTACAAAGGTTAAGCTATTGCTGGATGTACGTGAGGGTGCTGTCGCCGTTCCTCAAAAGGCGGTTACCATTGAGAAAGGTGGTGCATATATTTTTGTGATGCGCCGGGACTCTACGGTTGAAAAGCGTTTCATTGAACTGGGACCTGAATTTGGCAACAATTGGGTGGTTGAGCGTGGTCTGGTTGCCGGAGAACAAATTGTGACTGAAGGTTTCCACAAGCTGACTCCGGGTATGAAAGTACGTGCCCAGGCTGCCGTTCCTAAAAAGGAGGAAGAGCAGACGAGTGATTCTCTGAACAAGCAGGTTGTTTCCGAAACGAAGCAGACTACTCCGGCTGAGAATAAATCAAAGGACAACAACCCTTCAAAGTAATGATGTTATGAAAGTAAGTTTCTTTATAGACCGCCCGGTATTCTCGGCGGTGATATCGATTGTGATTGTAATTGTCGGTATCATTGGCCTGACCATGCTGCCGGTAGACCAATATCCGCAGATAACGCCTCCCGTAGTGAAAATCAGTGCTTCCTATCCGGGAGCCAGTGCATTGACTGTTTCGCAGGCGGTGGCAACCCCTATCGAGCAAGAGATAAACGGTACTCCCGGTATGCTGTACATGGAGTCCAACAGTTCTAATTCCGGAGGATTTTCAGCTACGGTCACTTTCGACGTGTCTGCCGACCCGGATTTGGCTGCCGTAGAAATACAGAACCGTGTGAAACTGGCGGAGAGCCGTTTGCCAGCCGAAGTGATTCAGAACGGTATTTCTGTGGAAAAGCAGGCTCCCAGCCAATTGATGACTATCTGTCTGACTTCCAGTGACCCGAAGTTCGACGAAATTTATTTGAGTAACTTTGCTACTATCAATGTACTCGACTTGTTGCGCCGTATCCCCGGTGTGGGACGTGTTTCCAACATCGGTAGCCGCTACTATGCCATGCAGATATGGGCGTTGCCCGACAAACTTGCCAACTTCGGACTGACGGTGCAGGATTTGCAGAATGCCCTGAAGGACCAGAACCGTGAGTCTGCTGCGGGTGTTTTGGGACAACAGCCGGTGAAGGGACTCGACATTACTATCCCTATCACTACCCAGGGACGCTTAAGTTCGGCAAAGCAGTTTGAGGACATTGTGGTCCGTGCCAATGCCAACGGTTCCATTATCCGTCTGCGCGATGTGGCGCGTGTTTCATTGGAAGCATCTTCATATAGCACGGAGAGTGGCATCAACGGTGAGAATGCTGCCGTTCTCGGTATCTATATGCTTCCCGGGGCCAATGCAATGGAAGTTGCAAAGAGCGTAAAGGCTGCTATGGAGGAAATCAGTGCAAATTTCCCTGAGGGGATGAGTTATGAGATTCCCTTCGACATGACGACTTATATTTCCGAATCCATTCACGAAGTGTACAAGACGTTGTTCGAAGCGCTGATTCTGGTGGTGCTGGTTGTATTTCTATCCTTGCAAAGTTGGCGTGCGACGGTGATACCGATTGTTGCGGTACCTATTTCCCTGATTGGTACCTTCGGTTTCATGCTTATTTTCGGTTTCTCTCTGAACATACTGACTTTGCTTGGATTGATTCTCGCCATCGGTATTGTGGTGGATGATGCCATTGTGGTGGTGGAGAATGTAGAACATCTTATGGAGACGGAGAAATTGAGCCCGTATGAAGCTACCAAAAAGGCGATGAACGGATTGGCAAGTGCCTTGATTGCCACATCGTTGGTGCTCTGTGCCGTGTTTGTGCCGGTAAGTTTCTTGAGCGGAATCACCGGACAGTTATACCGTCAGTTTACCATTACTATCGCCGTTTCCGTATTGCTTTCTACGGTAGTGGCCCTGACGCTTAGTCCCGTCATGTGTTCGCTCATATTGAAGCCCGACAGTGGAAAGAAAAAGAACATAGTTTTCCGCAAAATCAATGAATGGCTGAACTTGGGCAATCACAAATACGTGGCTGTCATTAACCGGGTCATCAGGAATCCCCGCCGCTTGATGAGTGCGTTCGGCCTGGTACTGGTTGCCATTTTCATTATCCACCGGTTGGTGCCTACCAGCTTCCTGCCGGTAGAAGACCAGGGCTATTTTAAGATAGAGTTGGAGTTGCCGGAAGGTGCTACTTTGGAGCGAACCCGTGTGGTGACCGACCGTGCCGTGCAATACTTGGAGAAGAATCCCTATGTGGCCTATGTGCAGAACGTGACGGGTAGCAGCCCCCGTGTGGGTAGCAACCAGGCACGCAGTGAGCTGACGGTTATTCTGAAACCGTGGGAAGAGCGTAAGGGGATTTCCATCGATAAGATAATGGAGAATGTGGAGAAGGATTTGAAGGAATATCCCGAATGCAAGGTCTATCTTTCCACGCCTCCGGTCATTCCGGGATTGGGTACCTCGGGAGGTTTCGAAATGCAGCTTGAGGCGCGTGGAGAGGCGACGTTTGACAACTTGGTGCAGGCGGCAGATACGCTGATGTATTATGCCCAGAAGCATAAGGAGCTGACGGGGCTTTCATCATCCTTGCAGTCTGAAATACCGCAACTTTATTTTGATGTGGACCGTGATAAGGTGAAAATGCTGGGTGTGCCCCTGGCGGATGTATTCTCTACCATGAAGGCCTATACCGGTTCAGTATATGTGAATGACTTCAATATGTTCAACCGTATATATAAGGTGTATATCCAGGCCGAGGCTCCTTATCGTGAGCATAAGGACAATATCAACTTGTTCTTTGTAAAGGCAAAGGACGGAGTGATGGTGCCGCTTACTTCCTTGGGAAATGCCTCTTATACCACCGGTCCGGGCAGTATCAAGCGTTTCAATATGTTTACCACTGCCGTCATCCGCGGTTCTGCGGCACAAGGCTACAGTTCCGGCCAGGCAATGGAGATTATGGAGCAGATTGCACGTAACCACTCTGCCGGACAATATCGGTCTGGAGTGGAGTGGCCTTTCCTATCAGGAAAAGAAGGCGGGAGGACAGACGGGTCTTGTGCTTACGCTGGTATTCCTTTCGTATTCCTCTTTTTGGCTGCGCAATATGAAAGTTGGACGGTGCCTATCGCTGTATTGCTTTCACTGCCGGTTGCCGCTTTGGGTGCCTATCTGGGCGTTGTGATATGCGGATTGGAGAATGATATTTATTTCCAAATCGGCTTGGTGATGCTGGTGGGGCTTGCGGCAAAGAATGCCATTTTGATTGTGGAGTTTGCCAAGGTGCAGGTTGACAAGGGAGGAGACTTGATACAGTCTGCCATCCATGCTGCCCAACTCCGTTTCCGGCCTATCCTGATGACTTCCCTCGCCTTTGTATTGGGAATGCTTCCTATGGTGTTGGCAAGCGGACCGGGCTCGGCGAGCCGTCAGGCCATCGGTACGGGTGTTTTCTTCGGAATGATATTTGCCATTGTATTCGGTATTGTGCTTGTACCGTTCTTCTTTGTCCTGGTATACAAGACAAAAGCCAAAGTGCAGCATAAGATTAAGAAAGACTGATTTTAAAGACAACGTTTATGAAAAGAAAGAACATATATATTATTTTGTTGCTGAGTATGTTTGCCCTTACCTCATGCAAGGTGGGCAAGAGCTATGTGCGTCCGGAGATGGCATTGCCGGATAGCCTGGCACAGCAGCAGGATAGCATGAGCATAGCCGATGAACAGTGGCAGGCGGTTTATACGGACAGCACGCTGCGTGCTTTGATAGACCGTGCTCTGGAATATAACAAAGACATGCTGATTGCAGCTTCCCGTGTCAAGGAGATGGCTGCCCAAAAACGTATCAGTGTTGCCAACCTTCTGCCGCAGCTCACCGGAAAGGTGGAGGCTGAGCGCGAGGTGGAGAATTACGGTGGTCATAGCCGTGATGTAGGCAATACTTACGAAGCCAAGGCGTTGCTCTCTTGGGAACTGGACCTTTGGGGAAACTTGAGATGGAAGAAAGTGGCTGCTGTGGCCGAATATTTGCAAAGTGTGGAGGCGCAGCGTGCGTTGCGCATGACCATCGTTGCCGAAGTGGCGCAGGCTTATTATGAGCTGGTAGCCCTTGATACGGAACTGGAGATTGTGCGCCAGACACAAAAGGCGCGTGAAGAGGGAGTGCGCTTGGCGCGTATCCGTTTTGAAGGAGGGCTGACCTCGGAGACCTCTTATCAACAGGCTCAAGTGGAGTTGGCTCGTACGGCTACTCTTGTTCCGGATTTGGAACGCCGTATCTCTCTGAAAGAAAATGATATATCCTTCCTTGTGGGGGAATTCCCTACCCGTATCAAGCGTGTCAATTTTCTGCAGGAACTGGATGTGCCGGAGTCCTTACCGGTAGGTCTGCCTTCCGATTTGTTGGAACGTCGCCCCGATGTCCGTGTGGCGGAGCAGCAGTTGAGGGCTGAACATGCCAGAGTGAAAGTTGCTTATACCAATATGTTCCCCCGTTTGGCCCTGACCGGACAATTTGGATTGGAAAGTGATGTGTTATCCAATTTCCTGGAATCTCCCTATTCCTTATTGAATGGGGCAGTCTTGGCACCACTTTTCGGTTGGGGAAAGAACCGTGCTGCATTGAATGCACAGAAGGCTTCTTTTGAAGCCGAAGTGCATAGCTATGAAAAGACAGTGCTGAATGCTTTTAAGGAAGCGAAGAATGCCATTGTAGATTTCAATAAGATAAAGGAGGTCTACCAACTGCGTGCCAAACTTGAACGTTCTGCCAAGGGATATGTGGATTTGGCACAGTTGCAATACATCAACGGCGTCATCAATTATATGGATGTGCTCGATGCCCAGCGTGGTTATTTCGATGCCCAAATAGGGGTGAGCAATGCCATCCGCGACGAACTTATTGCCATGGTAAATGTCTATAAGGCATTGGGGGGTGGCTGGCAAACCGAATGACGTGTGATTAAAGAAGACAGCAAGGGCGTGTATGTACCGAAATATTTGATGGTATATACACGCCCTTGTTCTATAATTGGCTTATTTCATCTAGGATTCTGTATTTAGAGTCTCCTTGTTTTCTTTCTTTTCCTTTGCCTTTTCTACTTCAAGAGCTACGTTTACAGCATTCATGCCTTTAAGGCCACGTTCGAGGTCGAACGTCACAATATTGTTTTCTGCTATATCTGTCAGCACATTGTTAATGTGGAAAAAGTATTTTTCGACCCCGGATAAGTCCTTGATGAAGCCGAAGCCTTTCGATTCATTGAAAAACTCGATACGTCCTCTGCGGATGACCGGTTCTTCCTTGTCTTTTTTGGGAGTTGATATGACGATTTCTTCCAGCTTTATTTCTTCTTTGGGAGTGTTTTCTGCCGGAGGAGTAGAGGTTATCATGCCGTTTTCGTCAACATAGGCAATCATATCTTCAAAGCTATTGGCTTTGTTGGATAGTTTTTTTTCTTCTTTCTTTTTTTGTTTTTCAGCTCGTCGGGCGAGTCTTTTCTTTTCATTTTCACGCTTGTCTGCGGAGATGGATTTGGCCATGTATTTTTATTTATTGAGTTATAAAAAAAGCAGGGGGCATTGCTACAACACCTCCTGCTTTTGTCAGTAGTTAAGAATATTAACATCTTCTAGAGTTGTAACCGCCTCTTCTGTCGCGATTGCCGCCATTGGAAGGTCTTTCTTCGCGGGGGCGTGCCACGTTTACCGAGATTTGTTTGTGGTCAAATTCAGCACCGTTCAATTCGTCAATGGCTTTTTGGCCTGCTGCATCGTCCGGCATTTCTACGAAACCGAAACCTCTGGATCTTCTTGTTTCTCTGTCTGTAATGATTCTTGCAGAAGAAACTTCTCCGTACTCTGAAAATAAATCGTTTAAGTCAGCGTCTGTTGTGCTGAAATTTAAACCTGAAATGTAAATGTTCATTTGAAATTTTAATTAATTGTAATTATTAAATTGGAGTATGGAGAATAATTATGGAAGAGACCGCCTAATAATAGTTGTATATTAAAAGAAGAACAATGCGATAACGACTCGTAACTCAAACTTTGCGGCAAAGATAACACAATAAATCAGTTAATTGCTTTCTTCTCCTTTTTATTTTAGGATAAAAAACGATAAATGTCATTTTATACATTATTTCGGCCTCTCGTTTGCATATCTTACGAAAAAAAGCGAAATTTGCGACGCTTTTAAACGGAACTTTACTAACACCTTTAAATAATTAAGAGAAATGACTAAAAGTGCATTGCAAATTGCAAGGGCTGCCTATCAGCCCAAACTTCCGAAAGCGCTGAAAGGAACTGTTAAGGCTGCAGAAGGCGCAGCTACTCAGTCTGTTGCTGACCAGGAAGAAATCAAGAAATTGTTCCCCAATACGTACGGAATGCCTTTGATTAAGTTTGAAACTACCGATGAGGTGGTTAACTTCCCCGCAATGAACGTGGGTGTTATCCTTTCCGGTGGACAGGCTCCTGGCGGTCACAATGTGATTTCCGGTATTTTCGACGGTATCAAGAAGCTGAACAAAGACAGCAAATTGTATGGCTTTATTCTGGGTCCTGGCGGCTTGGTTGACCATAATTATATGGAACTGACTGCTGACATCATTGATGAATACCGCAATACGGGTGGTTTTGACATCATCGGTTCGGGCCGTACCAAGCTGGAAAAGGAAGAACAGTTTGAGAAAGGTTATGAAATCCTGAAAGAACTCGGCATCAAGGCATTGGTTATCATCGGTGGCGATGACTCCAACACTAATGCTTGCGTACTGGCTGAATACTATGCTGCCAAGAATTATGGCGTGCAGGTAATAGGTTGCCCCAAGACCATCGACGGTGACTTGAAGAATGATATGATTGAAACTTCTTTCGGTTTCGATACTGCTTGCAAGACTTACTCTGAAGTAATCGGCAACATCCAACGTGACTGTAACTCTGCTCGTAAATACTGGCACTTCATCAAGTTGATGGGACGTTCCGCTTCTCATATCGCTTTGGAATGTGCATTGCAGGTTCAACCCAATATGTGTATCATCTCTGAAGAGGTTGAAGCTAAGGATATGTCTTTGGACGACATCGTGACCAGCATTGCCAAGGTCGTTGCTGAACGTGCAGCCCAGGGTAACAACTTCGGTACGGTTCTTATCCCCGAAGGATTGGTTGAATTCATCCCGGCCATGAAGCGTCTGATTGCTGAGTTGAACGACTTCCTTGCTGCCAATGCAGAAGAGTTTGCTCAAATTAAGAAATCTCACCAACGCGATTATATCATCCGTAAACTCTCTCCGGAGAATGCGGCCATCTACGCAAGCTTGCCCGAAGGCGTGGCTCGCCAGTTGTCTCTGGACCGCGACCCGCACGGAAACGTACAGGTATCTCTGATTGAAACAGAAAAGTTGCTGTCCGAAATGGTTGGCACTAAGCTGGCTCAGTGGAAAGAAGAGGGCAAGTTCGTAGGCAAGTTTGCTGCACAGCACCACTTCTTCGGTTACGAAGGACGTTGCGCTGCTCCGTCTAACTTCGACGCTGACTACTGCTACTCTTTGGGTTATGCAGCATCTGCATTGATTGCTAACGGAAAGACCGGTTACATGTCTTCTGTACGCAACACTACTGCTCCTGCCGAAGAATGGATTGCAGGCGGTGTGCCCATCACTATGATGATGAACATGGAACGTCGCCACGGTGAAATGAAGCCAGTTATCCAGAAGGCTCTGGTGAAGCTGGACGGTGCTCCGTTCAAGGCATTCGCTGCTCAGCGTGACCGTTGGGCTATGGAAACAGACTACGTTTATCCAGGCCCTATCCAGTACTTCGGTCCGACAGAAGTTTGCGACCAGGCTACGAAGACTTTGCAGCTGGAGCAGGCTAAATAAGTTGATGCATCAACAAGTTGACAATAAAACGGAGGGGCGGTTCATTCCGCCCTTTCTTTTCCTTTGCTCATGGCAACCAAGACCTCCACAAATATCCGGCGTAAAACTACTGCCGCCCGTCGTTCTTCCTCTCCGCGGAGCAAGAAGAAAATGCAGCCACGTACCATGCCCGTATGGTTGCGCAATCTTTTGGCGGTCTGTATCATTCTTGTTTTTTCTACCGGCTTTTACTGGTTTTTCATTCGTCCTTATGCTTATCGCTGGAAGCCTTGTTATGGTCAGAAAGGTTACGGTGTATGTATGCCTTGCAACTATGAGGTGCATGGCATAGACATATCCCACTATCAGGGAAAGATAGATTGGGAACTCCTGACACATAATAGAGAAGCCCAATTTCCCATTCACTTTATTTTTCTGAAAGCTACCGAAGGCGGCGATCATGGTGACGATACGTTTACGCAGAACTTCGGCCAGGCGCGTAAATACGGTTTTATCCGTGGTGCCTATCATTATTTTATCCCTAAGACCGATGCCCGCAAGCAAGCCGATTTCTTTATCCGTACCGTGCAGCTGGCAAAGGGAGACCTGCCTCCCGTACTTGATGTGGAGACTACCGGCAAGCAGTCACCGCAGGAACTTAAAACGGCAGTCAAGACTTGGCTGGATAGGGTAGAGGCGCATTACGGCGTAAAGCCTATTCTTTATACTTCCTATAAATTCAAGAAACGCTATCTCAGCGATTCCATTTTCAATGCTTATCCTTATTGGATAGCCCATTATTATGTAGATTCCGTGCGTTATGAGGGCAAGTGGCACTTTTGGCAGCACACGGATGTAGGCACTGTGCCCGGTATTGAAGAAGAGGTGGATTTGAACGTCTTTAATGGTACAATGGAGGAACTTTTGGAGCTTACGTTGAAAACTCCTTGTATAGAACGCTAAAGGTCAACTTTAGCTTCCTGATATTGACCTTTAGCTTTTTAGTATTGACCTTTATTATTTTTGGAATTTCACTGCTGCCCACCGGTTCTTCTCACGATGGTGGACAAAGTGCAGCCCGTTGCGTTCGGCTTCTTCGCGGATGACGGGAATGTCATCTATGTAGAAACCGCTCATCAACAATTCCGCTCCGGGATTCATGCGGGCTATGTAGTGCTTCATATCTGCCAGGAGGATATTGCGGTTGATGTTGGCGATAACCATATCAAAAGGACCTTTGCTTTCCAGAGAGGAGGCATCGCCTTGGGATACGGCAATATTGTCCACTCCATTCAATTCTATATTTTCGAGGGAGTTGCGCACACACCATTCATCTATGTCGATAGCTGTACAAGGGGAGGCTCCACGCATGCGTGCCAGTATGGCAAGGATGGAAGTCCCACAACCCATATCGAGCAATGCTTTGCCTTGCAGGTCACTATCCAGCAGTTCGCCTATGATGAGGCTTGTTGTCTCGTGGTGCCCTGTGCCGAATGCCATTTGCGGATTGATGACGATGTCATATTCTGCTTGTGGGACATCGTTGTGAAAAGTGCTGTGAATGACACAACGGTCTCCGATAACGATGGGCTGGAAGAAGTTCTTCTCCCATTCCTCGTTCCAGTCTTTGTCTTCGGCTTCTATGAAATTATATTCTATCTGTGTATCGGGCAGAGGGAAGTCTGCAAGTGCTTCTTTGAGTAGAGATTCGTTATACAGCTCTTTCTGTATATAGGCAGTGATACCGTCGGTCTGCTCAACAAAACTTTCAAAGCCAGCTTCACCCAAGACTCCGGAAAGTACATCGTTGACTATTTCTGTGCACGGAACAGTGCGGAATGTAAATTCTAAATATTTCATCGGAATATGATTGTTTGTTAAATGCAGAAGAAGATTTTAAAGAACAAATCTATTTCTGCGTATCTTTGTTTTCACACTGCAAAGGTAATGTAAACCGAGGGCAGAATAAAATGAACTTGTTCATTTTTTATGCGGAAGTGCCGCTTGCCTCGTCAAAAGGCGGGGTATTTAGGGAATTCCCTATAAATCTTTGGGGAAAATCTGCTGCATGGGATAAAATCCGGCGTTATCTTTGTGACGTGAAGAAATAGATAAACGTAAAATCCATAAACCAAACTAATATGAAAAAGATTGTTTTTATCGCTTTTGCCTTGTGCCTCCCATGGACACTGGTGGCACAAAGTATAGATGACGACCTTTACTACACTCCTTCCAAGAATAAGGAAGAGAAAAAAGAAGAGGTGAAGCAGGAGAAGAAAGTCGCTGCTCCCGTAGAAGAGATTGTAGTAAAGTCGAATGTACCGACCACTGTCTATTCATCGCCGGGAAGCACTACTGTTGTAGTAAAAGACCGTAAGGGAAACACCCGCGATGTGGACGAATATAACCGCCGTTATGACTCCCGCGACAATGATTTCGTGATGGAGAACGATACCCTTTACATCAATGAAAAAGAAGATGACGGCCTGGACGGCGAATGGGTGAACGGTGAATTTGAAGGTTCGCAGGATGATTACGAGTATGCTACCCGTATCATCCGTTTCCGTAATCCCCGTTATGCCATCAGCATCAGCAGCCCGCTATATTGGGATGTGGTCTATGGCTTGAATTCCTGGGATTGGAACGTGTATACCGACGGATTATATGCATATGCTTTCCCTACATTCACCAACCGCTTGTGGTGGGATTGGCGCTATAACTCTTATGGTTGGGGCGGTTATCCTTACTATGGCTGGGGATGGAACAGCTGGTACGGTCCGAGCTGGAGCTTTGGCTGGGGCGGCTGGTACGGCGGTGGCTGGTGGGGACATCATCATCACCATCACTATCATCCCGGATATTATCCCGGTGGCGGTGGTCATTGGGGAGGTGGCCATTGGGGAAATGCATATACCAATAGACGTTCTTATGGTCCGAGCCGTTCTTCTTATGCCGGAAACAGAGTATCGTCCTCTACTTCCCGCCGTTCTTCTACTGTAAATGGAGGGCAGACTGTACGTCGTAGCAGTACTACTTCCGGTCAAGTGAGACGTAGCAGTACCGGTACGTCAACCCGTCGGGTGGTAGGTACAAGAAGTTCGTCTACAGTTCGTTCAAGTTCTTCTGCAACTCGCTCAAGTGTAAACCGTTCGAGTGCGGCTTCTACCCGCCGTTCCACTTACACCCGTCCAAGCAGTACGCGTAGTAGCTCATATAATAGTAGCGTAGAAGGAGTTCGTAGCAGTCGTTCTTCCGGTGTACGCTCTTCTGTTGGAACTTCCACTCGTAGCAGGACTTCATCGACTTATAACAGAGGTTCAAGCGCCGCACCGGCACGCAGCTACTCCAATGACAACAATCGTAGTAGCAGTCGTTCATATTCTGCTCCAGTACGTTCATCCAGTAGCACCCGTTCTTCTTCCAGCTTCTCTTCAGGCAGTAGCTCACGTTCCAGTTACTCCAGTGGTGGTGGCGGTGGTGCCAGTCGTTCCAGTGGCGGCGGTGGTTCCAGAAGACGGTAAGTATAAGTATGTTTTAATCTAACAAGACTAAGAATTATGAAGAAGATAACCATGATAGCCCTTGCTATGTTTACAGCTGTAGGCGCAGGGGCACAGACAATATATGATGCAACGAATATAGCACAGAAGGAATTGAATGGAACCGCCCGTTTTGTCGGAATGGGCGGAGCTATGGGAGCATTGGGTGGTGATATTTCTACCATAGGAACCAATCCTGCCGGTATCGGTATTTATCGTAGCAATGATGCTATGCTTACCTTTGGCTATTCAATGACGGGCACAGAAAGCAATTATGTAGGTAATAAATTTGAAACGAACAAGAACCGCTGGAGTTTTGATAATGCCGGTTTTGTGATAGCTTCGAAGATAGGCAATCATACTCCTTTGCGGTATGTGAATTTTGGTTTTAATTACCACAAATCAAAGTCATTCTATAAGAATATGACGATGCAGGGGTTGATGGGAAGCATAGATAATCAATATGTATCTCAAGTGCGGAGTATGGCGCAGCAGGCTACGGATGCAGCTTATGCGTTCTATCATCGTCCTCAATATGATTACCCGGATCAAGGAGCTTATTTGGACTATGGTCGCAAGGATATTTATCAACATAATTATGCTGGATGGCTGGGGACTATGGGGTATCAAGGTGCACTTGTTCTTGAGGATATAGAAAGTGAGGACTATAATACTTATCTTCCTTATATTCCTTCCGAAGCGGATGCTTATTTCTTGTCGCGTGAGCGTGGCGGTATTGACCAATATGATTTCAATATCTCCTTCAATATAAATGACCGTTTTTACTTTGGTGTTACTCTGGGTGCTTACGATGTGGATTACAACAAATATTCTCTCTATGATGAAATGTATGCCTACAAATGGGAGGGCGACGGGCAGATTTATGAGGAAGGCTACTCTTTGGAGAGCTTTAACCGTATACACGGTTCGGGTTTCGACTTCAAATTCGGTGCCATCTTCCGGCCGATTGAGGATTCTCCGCTTCGTATAGGTTTGGCTGTGCATACTCCTACTTATTACAAACTGACTTATACTACGGGAGCGTTGCTGACTTCGGATTTGTTTTTACCGAATGAGGCTGGGGATGAAACTCTTACTCGTACCACTGTGGATACTTATTCTGCATTAGGCGGTAGAGATATGGACCGTGATTTTAAGCTGCAAACCCCGTGGGTATTTAATGCAAGTTTGGGCTATACAGTCGGTAATAATCTGGCTTTGGGAGCTGAATATGAATATGAGGACTACTCAAGCATGAAGTTCAAATATCCTGAAGGTGACGAGATGGCATGGGAAACGGGTGAGGCTGACCTCTGTATGAAGGGGGTAAGTACGCTTCGTTTAGGAGCAGAATACAAGCCGATACCTGCTTTCTCTCTGCGTGCCGGTTACAATTACAGTACTGCAGCCTATAAAAAGGATGCTATTAAGGCATTGCCTTCCAATTCTATAAATACAGATACGGATTTTGCCAATAGCAAATCGATGAATACTTTCACTTTAGGTATCGGTTATCGCTTTTCTTCGTTTTATGCGGATTTGGCTTATAAATTCGATACTTATAAATCTGATTTCTATCCGTTTTATAATGATATAAATGGCTTGGTAACACCGCCAACAACGGAAGTTACCAACACTCGCAGTAAAGTGCTATTTACATTGGGCATGCGTTTTTAGAAGAACAATTTTCATTGCAGATAACCTTTCATTGTCAATACCTTAGGGTATAAAAGAACTCCCCGGAATGTACAAATACATTTCGGGGAGTCTTGTGTTATAGGGGAGGGATTACAGATACCATGCCACGCCAAATGAATAGGGAGATACTTCCGGTCCCTTGTCTTTCTGGAATAATCCGTATGTGGAGTAGCGCAGGTAAATGCCGATATTACCATAACCGGCTTGTGCCAGCAGGTTTATGCCGACGGGCTGCACATACATACCTTTGCCTACGGTTTTCTTCTTGCCTCCGTTGATGTGTGAGAATGACTTCACGCTGTGACGTATCTCAAATTCGGGACCGGCATTGAAGAACACTTTGTTTCTTCCCACTCTTTGCTGCCATTCCATCAATACGGGTACACGGAAGAAGAAATGGCGCAGACGGCTTTTATTGTAACTGGTGTCTTCGTTGCCTGCGGTGAAGATGCTGGTTCCGTTTTCCTTCAGCAAGGCATAGTTACCGTCGATATTGAAAGAACGGTATCCCCAGCTGACTCCCAGGTTGATTCCCCAATGCGGGTTCTTCTTGAAGTTGTGATATACGGAGAGGATGTTGAAGCCGAATTCCCATGACTTGGATAAGTCGAGTCCCATCTTGTCGCTTGCTCCGAAGGAAAGGAAGTCGTTAGCCAGCCGGCTGTAGCCAATATACAGACCGGAACAGTGCGGTTCGTAAGCATTGTATCTTCTCTTTTTGGGGATGAATGGCAGGGCGTCGAGGAAAGTGCGCTTGTCTGCATCCACTTTCTCGAGATAGACTCCTTCATAAATTTGTACTTCTTTCTTTTCTCCGTCTTCCAACTGCTCTTCGTACACCTTGATGCGCATGTCTCCTTTTCCTTTCCGGATGATGATGGAGTCGCCTTGTGTCTGTACTGTAGCTTTCTGTTCAGGGTCAGTCTGTTGTTGTGCTGCCATGCGGCCGGCCGGCACAGCAAGCAGGCAGGCCAAAATCATAATTCTGGTTTTCATATCGTATATTGTTTTTAGTGTTATTCCGATTTGTAAAGCATATCCATCATTTCCTTTTCACTGAGCAGACCCTCTATGTAAATCAAAGTGCCCATGGAGTCTTTTCCTATCTTGAAAATGATGTAGCGGTTCAGCTTCTTTCCATTGCGTTCCACCTCTTTCAGTTGGTAATAAGCGCTGCGCAGCACACCGCTTTCCATTACCTCCTGCGCCTTCTTTGCGTTATCTTGCTTGTCGTGTACAATGGCCTGCTGAATTTCCCGGCGATAGGGGGATACATTCTTGAACACAAGGCTCTTGTAGGTAGTCATGCGGTAAGATTTCAGGATACTGCCGTTCAGTTCTACCCTGGTCACGTCCTTTTGCTCGCCATACTTGCTGAATAGGTCGGCTATTTGCAGTCTCTCTTGTGCATGTACAAAGGCTGGCAGGCAAATCAGCAGGGAAAAGAGGCACAGACTACGTATGCAAATCAGTATAGATGTTTTCATAACCTTGTTATATTAGTGTTGAAACAGTAAGTTGCTTAAATCTTCATCCGTGAAGCTGGCGTTCTGCAGGGCTTCTAGTGCTTTGGCTTCCACCAGTTTCTCGTCTGTATACCGCTGGCCGTCGATGACGACATAATTTTCGGGAACACCGGAAAGCGGAAATATAATCTTAGCTACCCCGAGAAGCAGGAGCAATCCGGCGGCAATGCCGCTGACAGCATAGAATGTGCGATAGAGACGGAAAGGCTTCCGCTGTGCGGGTACTTCCTTTGCCGATTCTGTTGTTACGGATTTTTCCTCTGTCGGTTCTGCCATTGAAGTTGCTTCCCGGTTCAGATAAGCGAATAGGGGGCGGTACGTTTGCAGGTGCTCCGGCACTTCCTCTTCGGTAAAGAAACGGCGCAGTTCACGCTCTTCTTCGCAGGAAGTTTCCCCTTCGAAATATTTATCCAGCAGTTCATCTATCTTCATGGCTCATTTCTCCTTTCTTTTCTTTCTTGTATGGTTCGCAGGTAAACGTCTCTCACTTTCTTCCGGGCTCTTGACAGATTGCTGCGGATGGCTTCCGGTCCGCATCCCGTGATTTCGGCGATTTCGTCCGTTTCGTATCCTTCGATGTCCTTCATCCGCATGATGGTGCGTTGAAGATTGGGCAGCGAGTCGATGATTTCGTGCATCAGGTGGATTTCATCTTTGATTTCCAACAGCCGTTCCGGTGTTCCGGTGGGGGATGCCGCCTGCACAATGTCGAGAGATAGGGTGTCGTTGCGTTTGCAGCGCCACATATCTATACAGATGTTGTGCGTCAACGTCATGGCAAATGCTTCGATGCTCCGGTATTGCTCCAGTTCAAGCCTTTTGTTCCATAGCTTGAGCAGTACCTCCTGGACGGCATCTTCTGCATCCTCCGGTTCGTCGGTCAACTTCCGTGCATAGTTCAACAGCTTGGCACGGAGTGGAAGAACGGTTATTTTGAATTCTTTGAGTTCCATTTACACAGATAAGACGAATGGGAAATACAAACGTGACATTGTAAAGTGAAAAAAGTTGGAATAAAAAAAAGGGACTTACTAACATTAGCAGTCCCTTTTCTTCACATTACTATAAAAGTATAGGATTATTTCTTGAAATAGCGGTTGTACAGACCTTCGAAACCTTTACCGTGACGGGCTTCGTCCTTAGCCATTTCGTGAACGGTGTCATGGATAGCGTCGAGGTTCAATGCTTTGGCACGGGTAGCGATACGCTTCTTGTCTTCGCATGCACCTGATTCTGCGTTCATTCTCTTTTCGAGGTTTGTCTTGGTGTCCCATACGCAGTCGCCCAGCAGTTCGGCAAACTTGGAAGCGTGTTCTGCTTCTTCCCAAGCGTAACGCTTGAAAGCTTCTGCAACTTCGGGATAGCCTTCACGGTCTGCCTGGCGGCTCATTGCCAAGTACATACCAACTTCTGTACATTCGCCCATGAAGTGGTTGTTCAGGTCCTTAATCATTTCGTCGTCGCAACCTTTGGCTACGCCGATTACGTGTTCGTCGGCAAATACCAGCGGGCCGTCAGCTGTTGCTTCTTCAACTTCTACAAACTTGCTTGCGGGAGCTTTACACAATGGGCACTTTTCGGGAGCTGCATCTCCTTCGTATACGTAACCGCATACAGTACATCTAAATTTTTTCATTTTCTCTCAGATTTTAATTAGTTGAATTAGTTATTCTTTGTTGTTCTTAAACGTTCTTCTTCTATGCAATGTTTACAGATTCCTTTATAATAGTAGTGGATTTCCTGCACATCGTGCCCGTCCATATCCATGTCGACCACTTTCTTGACGTTGTTATTGCACATCAAGTCATAAATCTTTCCGCAACGCTTGCACAAGAAATGACCGTGCGGGCTGGTATCGGCATCATAACATGTGTTACGCTCGTCGATAGTCAAGGTTTGTGCGGCACCTTGCTCGCTCAGTAGTTTCAAGGTATTGTATACCGTTGTTTTAGACAGTGTCGGTATGGAGGGAGACAGTGCCGTATAGATTTCATCCACCGTGGGATGCGTACGATGCTCTATCAAGTAATTCATGATGGCTATGCGCTGTACTGAAGGCTTGATATTATGATTCTGCAATCGTTTTACTACATCCATATAATCTAAAGTTTCAAACTTGTAATTATTACATTTTTAATTCACTTGCAAAGATAGGAAGTTCCTATAATTCTCCAAAAGATTTTTGGAAAATTTTTAGTTGCGGTCATTAAAATTGTTTATATATGTTCCTCTTCTTGTAGGTAGGTTGCCGTATTTTTGTCATAAAAGCGAAGATAGGATGCACCCGGTTTTAGTCAGTTTCTCGTGCCGATATAGAGAAAACGTTTTTCCCTTATCTCTCTTAATCAGAATTTTGCCGTATCTTTGCACCGAATAAATAATATAGCATCCTTATGAATTACGGATATGTAAAAGTAGCGGCGGCTGTGCCCCGTGTCAAGGTGGCTGACTGTAAGTTCAATGCCTCAGAGATTGAAAAAGAGATTATTATAGCCGATGGGAAAGGTGTGCAAATCATTGCTTTTCCGGAGTTGTGCATTACCGGATATACTTGTGGCGACCTCTTTGCCCAGCAACTTCTGCTCGAAGAGGCGGAAATGGGGCTGATACAGATTCTGAACAATACGCGCCAGATGGATATCATTTCGATATTGGGCATGCCCGTTGCACTGAACGGTGTGTTGCTGAATGCGGCGGTTGTCATCCAGAAAGGGAAAGTGCTGGGCGTTGTTCCGAAGACTTATCTTCCCAATTATAAGGAGTTTTATGAGAAGCGCTGGTTTACTTCCGCATGTGATGTGGCGGAAAACAGTGTGCGCCTTTGCGGGCAGATTATTCCGATGGGGAGAGACCTGCTGTTCGAAACGGCAGATACCACTTTCGGAGTGGAGATATGCGAAGATTTGTGGGCACCCATACCGCCCAGTTCCACGCTGGCACTGCAAGGTGCGGAAATCTTGTTCAATCTTTCGGCCGACAATGAAGGTATCGGCAAGCACAATTATCTGCGCTCGCTTATCAGCCAGCAGTCGGCACGGTGCATTGCCGGTTATGTATTCAGCTCATGCGGTTTCGGAGAATCCACTACGGATGTGGTGTTTGCCGGCAACGGACTGATTTATGAGAACGGGACTCTGCTGGCGGCAAACGAACGCTTCTCTTTCGAAGGGCAGGTGGTCATCAGTGAAATTGATGTGGAACACTTGCGTACGGAGCGCCGGGTGAATACGACCTTCGCGGCTTGCCATGCAAATTGTGTTTCGGCCCTTCCGGTACGAATCTCTACGGAGTATGTCAACAGCAGGGATTTGAACCTGACACGTACTTTTGAACCGCATCCATTTGTTCCGCAGGGGATAGCGTTGGACGAACGCTGTGAGGAGGTATTCTCCATCCAGGTGTCCGGACTGGCGCAACGTCTGGTGCATACTAAAGCGAAAAGTGCCGTTATCGGCATTTCGGGTGGACTGGATTCTACGCTGGCGCTGCTGGTTTGCGTAAAGACTTTCGATAAGTTGGGATGGTCCCGCCAGGGTATTGTCGGTGTCACCATGCCGGGATTCGGAACGACCGACCGTACTTACACGAATGCCATCGACCTGATGAACTCCCTCGGTGTGACTGTCCGCGAAGTCAGTATCAAGGAGGCCTGCATACAGCATTTCAAAGACATAGACCATGATGTCCATGTGCACGACGTGGTTTACGAGAATGCGCAGGCACGGGAGCGTACCCAAATCTTGATGGATATTGCCAACCAGACCTGGGGAATGGTTATCGGTACGGGCGACCTTTCGGAACTTGCTTTAGGATGGGCCACTTACAACGGCGATCACATGTCGATGTACGGTGTGAATGCCAGCGTCCCCAAGACTCTGGTGAAGCACTTGGTGAAATGGGTGGCAGAGCATGATATGGACGATGCTTCACGTGCTACCTTGCTCGATATTGTGGATACTCCCATCAGCCCGGAACTGATTCCGGCAGATGAGAACGGTAATATCCAGCAGATTACCGAGGATTTGGTGGGGCCGTATGAGCTTCACGACTTCTTCCTTTATTACTTCCTGCGCTGCGGTTTCCGTCCTTCCAAGATATTTTTCCTGGCAGCACGCACATTCAAGGGGATGTATGATGAAGAAACCATCAAAAATGGTTGCAGACTTTCTGCCGTCGTTTCTTCAACCAGCAGTTCAAGCGTTCCTGTTTGCCGGATGGTCCGAAGGTGGGCAGTATCTCTCTGAGTCCGCGCGGTGATTGGAGAATGCCGAGCGATGCTTCGTCGGAGATGTGGCTAAGGGAGGTGGAAGGACTCTAATTCTTTACTTCGGGTATTCCGTAATATCGATATGGGTATTTGATGACTGCATCTTGTTTGCATTCTTGCTGCATGTATTTTGCAGTGCGACTGCAAACGTGTTGCAGTATCACTGCATAACTGTTGCAGTCGTACTGCATATCGGTGTGCGCCACTGCAACGACTTTGCAGTGGCACTGCAAAATGTATGCAGGATTTTGCAGTAATAAGCTGTTGATTAATAACTAGTTGTAAAGTAGGGATATGCTGCGTGTATGGAAAAGTGCAGCTTAGTTTCGTTTCCCGTAGTATCGTTTGTAGATTTTTTGTATTCCTTTCCCTTTTGAAACTATCCAGCCATGTGTTGAGGCTGTCCAGCAGGATAGGGGACTGTTTGCTTACTCCCCAGGAATAGAATTGCGTGAAGCTGATGGCGGTATTGATGTCTATTTGAGGAATGCTGTCGGCTGCGGTACGGGCAATGCTTTCGTCGCATACGGCATAGTCGATGTCTCCATGGGCTACCAAGGCAATCAGTTGTTCGGAACCGTACTTCTCTATTTCCTCAACGTAGATGGTGTCGCCTATCTCATTTCCCAGGTTGCGGATGCGTAGTATGGAAGGGGAGCCTTTCACTACGTGCAGTGTCTTTCCAGCCAGGTCCAGTTGGCTTTTGATGAATAATGACGAGTCGGAAATATTCTCAAGCTTGCGTTGCACCAGCACTTGCTTGTTCAGCACAATAGGGGTGGTAAGCAGCAAGGAGTCTTTCAGCTCACTGGTGGCGAGGATGCCGTAGGCAATCACGTCATATTGCCCGTCGGCCAGGCCTTCCAGCCGCTTGTTGAAGCTCATTTCCGGTGATATGGCCGCTTGCAGCCCGTGGTCGCGTGCAAAAGCTTCTATCAGCTCGTAGTGGAAACCGGACAAGGTGTCATCATCCACATAGAAACTGATGGAGTTGTATTCCGTCGAAGCATGTATGATGCCTTCGGCAGCTATCTCGGCATAATCGCGCGGATGACCTTTCGGTTTCTCTTCTTTCTCGATGAGATAGTGGGCAATGAGAGCCGCTGCAATTCCCAGAAGTGCGTATTTGAGCAGTCTGCTTTTCGTCATACAGTCATCTGTTAATCATAGAAATTCCATGAGACGCCAATTTTGAACAAGCGCGGATTGATGGGGTAGTGCGGCACCAGGAAGGAATTGGCGCTTCCCATACCCGCGTTGACGTGATACATCATGGCAAAGATACGCGTCCGCTTCAAGTGCAGGTTGGCATATACGTTTACGATGGGGTAACCGCCTATTTCCACCAAATCGTCCGTAGGTTGCAGATGGAACTGCTGGACGCCGGGTGCATAGGCAGGTGCGTTGTACTTGGTGAAGTAACGGACATCGGCACCCAACTGAACGGTCAGCACCTTCTTGGCGAGTTTAGCCAGTATGTAGAAGTTATGGTAGAGCGAGAGTTGGGGCAATGGAAGTACTGTTTCATTGCTCGTCTTCTGCCAGGTCACCTCATTGTCCAGGTGGAAGACACCGAGGCGGAAGTCTTGTTTCAGTGTGGCGGACAGCACTTGTATGTTGCCTCCGTTCTGTTCGGGCAGGGCGCTTTGGTTGAAGTAGGTGTAGTTCTTGATATTCTCTACGCCGGCACGGAGATTGGTTCCCCAACGGGAAATGTTCAGCTCGCCTTCCACACGCGTACGGAATTCCTTGTCCATGTTGTCGTTGTCCCAGTTGTAGTGGTTGGAGTGGTAATGGCGCATGTAGAAGGAAGGAAGCGTGTTGCTCACATAACCGCGGGCGTAGAAGTTCACCGTATCTTTCCATAGACGGAAGTTCAGGTCCAGATTGGCGTTGACGCGGAACTGCCCGATGGCTTTGTCTACCAACCCCACTTCACCGTTTACGTTGTAGTGCAGCAGTTTGCCTTCGCGCTTGGCGAGTTCGCCACCCAGGAAGATTTCCTGCTCGGTGTAGCGGATGCGGCGCATGTCGGTAAGTGTGTCCGTATTCATCAGGTCGTACCGGCTGAACTTGTGGGAGATATAAGCCGTAAGTCCGGCTTTGGCGTATTTGTTGAAACCTTCCAGCAAGGCTATTCCGAACACGTTCTTTACACTGAATGCCGTGGTGGAGTCGTTGCTGTAATTCTTGTAAAGCTTGTAGTCTTCCGGGAAGAATCCTTCGGGCTCGCTTCCCGAACGGAATTGGTGTCGCGACCGCTCTACTTTCAAGGTATGGATAAAGCTGGTGACGGGGACGAACTCTTCTTCGAAAAGTGAGTCGTTGTCTGCGGTAGAAACAGACGGCAGGCTGTCATTGGCAGCTGCAAGTGTGCTGACCGATTTTGATGCTATGCTGTCGTTTGGCAATGCTATGTCGTTGTTCGAAGCGGATATTTCGGCTTCAGAGGACGGGGAGGATGAGGCTTTGGGTGCGGATACCGTCGGTTTGCCTTCTTGTGTGTTCCGTACTCTCCGCGTAAAACCAAGACGATAGCGCTGTGTCAGATAGATATAAAAATCCTTGTTACGGTTGGAACTCTGTTCCAATTTGACCGGAATAGTGGTGGACTCGTACTCTTTCTTTCCTCCGGACATGTTTTCGGGACGGGTGATGTATTGGTCGTCTGCAATACCGCCGTTCTCGTTCATCTTCAGGAAAAAGTTGTTGTAGACTGCTTGTACCTGGTATTTCTCGCCGATATAGCTACCGAACAGACCTGCATTGAAGTGCGAGGTGGACTGGTTCTGGTAATAACCGCGTCCGTACAGATAGTCGATGTTAAAGCCAAATGCCAACTGCTTGTTGACGTTGACGGAGAAGTAGGACTTGAAGCGTTCTTCACCGTTCACTTTGCTGCCGGCTTTGTAGTAGGTAAGATTGGTGTAAGGCACGTTGCTGTTGGTGAAAAGCACCTGGTCGGGACGTGTGAAAAAACTGGAGAAGGGAGCCATGAAGATGGTAGGTTCGCTTTCCTCCCGTTCGAAGAACAGACGTGAGAGGCGTGGAGAACCTAAATTTCCCAAGTAGTTGTAATGGCCGAACATTCCTTCCACCAGATTGGTGCTCTGGAAGTTGAGGCTGGCTGTGTCGGCAGGTATGATGGTACGGTTGCCCAGTGTCTCACTTAGTTTCCACATGTAAAGCTTGGGTGGAAGACTTTGAATCTCAGTATTGGTACTGTCTTCCAGATTGTCCGGCTGGGTATTCGGGTCAATCTGGTTACCGAACCGGTCGCGATTGTTCATCGGGTTTAAGGTGTTTTGCGCCATAGCCCCCCATATCCCTATAACGGACAGAAATATATATGTCAGTACAATTCGTCTCATAATTAGGCGCAAAGATACAATAAAAAATTATTTGCTTACTGAATTCAGCCTTTTTGCTTCTTTTAAACTGTCTTGTTTTCTGTTTTGTTCTATACTGCTTCCGGTTCTCTGCCCTTGAATCCATACTTTTCCGGCGAAATGAAATAAGCCCTTGCAATAAATCAATATCACAAGGGCTTATCCGTTTTCCTTTATCTCTTATTCTGGCGTAAAGTTCCTCCTCTTATGGGGAGTGGCTTTACATAGCCTTTCATTTCATTTCCTGAATAAGTTCCATTCCTTTCTTGATAGCTTCTTCGTTCATCGGTATCAAGTGGTGGTGGCGTTCGGGCAGTGTCTTCTTCAATCCTCTGAGTACACTGTCCAGTGTAACCATCGGCTTGATTTTCAATAATCCACCCAATACAATCATGTTGAATGCCTTGGCGTTGTTCATTTCATTGGCGGCATCCATGGCGTTGATGCGGTAAACGTGGATGTCCTTACGCGTCGGCGGGTTGATGATGCCGTAACCGTCGTAGATAAGTACGCCTCCGGGTTTTACCTTGCTTTCGAATTTCTCCAGTGACGGCTGGTTCAGGATGATGGCGGCATCGTACTTGCTTAAGATGGGTGAGGATATTTTCTCGTCACTTACGATGACTGTTACGTTGGCTGTACCACCACGTTGTTCCGGTCCGTAAGCCGGCATCCAAGTCACCTCTTTGCCTTCCATCAATCCGGAATATGCCAAAATCTTTCCCATGGACAATACACCTTGTCCACCGAAGCCTGCTATAATGATTTCTTCTTTCATTGTTCTTCTGTCTTTAGCATGATTATTTATCTTTCAGGTCGCCCAGCGGATAGAAGGGGAACATGTTCTCTACCATCCATTCATTGGATTTCGCAGGAGACATCTTCCAGCCGGAGTTACAGGTGGAAACGATTTCCACAAGGTTGGAACCTTTGCCTGCCATAGAGTTCTCGAATGCTTTGCGGATAGCCTTTTTCGCTTTGCGGATGGCGGGAACGGACTGTACGCTTTGGCGTGTCACGTAAGCGGTTCCTTCCAATTGTGCAGCAATATCGGCCATCTTCAGCGGATAGCCGTGCAGATGCACGTCACGTCCGTAAGGGCTGGTCGATGTCTTCATGCCTACAAGGGTAGTGGGAGCCATTTGTCCCCCGGTCATACCATAGATGGCATTGTTGATGAAGATGATGGTGATGTTTTCGCCGCGGTTCAAGGCGTGGATGGTTTCGGCAGTACCGATACAAGCCAGGTCGCCGTCTCCTTGGTAAGTGAACACCAGGCGGTCCGGCCAAAGGCGCTTGATGGCAGTGGCAAGTGCGGGCGCACGTCCATGGGCGGCTTCCTGCCAGTCGATGTCTATATAATTATAGATGAACACGGCACATCCCACGGGGGAGATGCCTATTGCTTTGTCTTCCAGTCCCATTTCTTCGATAACTTCGGCTACGAGTTTATGAACTACGCCGTGACTGCATCCCGGGCAGTAGTGCATGGGATTGTCGTTCATCAGAGTCGGTTTCTTGGCAACCAGATTCTCGGGCTTTATAATATCTTCTTTTGTCATAATCACTTCTCCTATCTGTTGGTGAACCGTATGAAAAACTCCATCAACTTGACGAATATCGCCGCGCCGCAGACGTAGATGAACAGCTTGAAGTCATCTTTTGCAGCAAAATATATAATGATAGCTGCCAGGGCGAAGTACCATGAAGAGAATGTTCAGTACGTTTCTTATTTTATCAGGATTCATTTCTTAATCAGTTTTTCTTTCAATGCATCTACTATCTCATCCGGATCGGGAACAATGCCGCCGAGGCGTCCGAAATGTTCCACTTTCACTTTACCGTTCACGGCAAGGCGGACATCTTCCACCATCTGTCCGGCATTCAATTCTGTAACGAGCATACCTTTCACCTTGTCGGCATACGCGGCAATGACTTTGGTCGGGAACGGCCACAACGTGATGGGGCGGAGCATACCTACCTTTATTCCTTCTTCGCGTGCCAGCTCCATTGCTTTCTGTCCGATGCGTGCCATAGAGCCGAAGGCTACAATCAGGTAGTCGGCATCATCGCAATGAATTTCCTCGAAGCGAACCTCATTCTCTTCTATCTGCTTGTATTTGGCCTGGAAACGGATGTTGTTCTTTTCCATTTCTTCCGGTTTCAGTTCCAATGAGGTGATGACGTTGGGTTTGCGGCCATTGGTTCTGCCGGTAGTGGCCCATGGGCATTGTTCGATGACTTCCGCATCGGTGCGGCGTGGCTTTTGTACCGGGAGCACCACTTTTTCCATCATCTGGCCGATGACACCGTCGGCAAGGATGATTGCCGGATTACGGTATTTGAAGGCAAGTTCGAATGCCAGTCCTACGAAATCTGCCATTTCTTGTACGGAAGCCGGAGCAAGGGCAATCAGACGATAGTCACCGTGGCCGCCTCCTTTTACTGTCTGGAAATAGTCGGCCTGGCTCGGTTGGATGGTTCCCAGACCGGGACCGCCGCGCATAACGTTTACAATCAAGCAAGGCAGCTCGGCACCTGCCAGATAAGAGATACCTTCCTGCTTTAGGCTGACACCGGGGCTGGAGGAGGAGGTCATGACCATTTTACCACTTCCGGCACCGCCGTACACCATATTGATAGCTGCCACTTCACTTTCTGCCTGAAGAACCACCATGCCGGTCGTCTCCCAGGGTTTCAGTTCGGCAAGAGTTTCCAATACCTCCGATTGCGGAGTAATGGGATATCCGAAGTAACCGTCTGCACCGCAACGGATGGCTGCGTGGGCGATGGCTTCGTTTCCTTTCATTAATACAACTTCTTCTGCCATATTCTACTGATTTACAGATTTATTCTACTTTTATTTTATATACTGAGATACATCCGTCCGGACATACTGTGGCGCACGAGGCGCAGCCGTTACAAGTATCTTCCAATATTTGGTGGGCATAGTTATACCCTTTCACATTCACCTCCTTGGTGAGGGCTATTACGTTGAGCGGACACGCTACCACACACAAGTTGCAGCCTTTGCAACGTTCGGTGTCTACTACGATTGCTCCTTTGATTTTTGCCATAATTTACGTTCTTTATTTATTGATTGTACATATCCTTGTTGTAGAAGTTCAGGATGTCCATAGCCATTTGATAGGCATGTTGTGCCGGGCTTTCGGGGTTCAGGTCGATGGCATACTGATAGTTGTTCAGTGCTTGTTGCCAGTTGCCTTGTTTCCGATAGGCATTTCCCCGCAGGTAGTAAGCTTCGTCTTTGCCGGGAAAGTCTGTTTGCAGTATTTCGTCAAGCTGCTGGATGGCTTGCTCTACATTTCCCTGGTTGATAAGCTCTTTTATGGTATTCAGTCGTTCCATATCTAAAAAATATCCGGGTTATCGAACCACAAAGATAGTTTTTATTTGAAGACAATGAGCATCTTCACTGTGAAAAATAAGAAAAAGGGGCAAATAAAAAGCCCGAAGTTTCTCACGATTCTATCAGAATGTCAGAGCTTCGGGCGGATATCATAAAGAAGGTGATTCTATTGCTTTACAAGTGTACCGGTATCTTGTCCACTCTTCGTTGGTGGCGTCCGCCTTCGAATGGTGTACTGAAGAATTCCCTCATAATCATGTCGGCTTCTTCGGTACTGATGAATCGCCCTGGCATGACAAGCACATTGGCATCATTGTGCTGGCGTGCCAAATGGGCTATTTCTGCCGTCCAGCAGAGGGCTGCGCGGATACCCTGATGCTTGTTCAGCGTTATGCTGATACCTTCACCGCTTCCGCAGATGGCAATTCCCGGATAGCACTCTCCGGCTTCAACGGCCAGTGCCAAAGGATGTGCAAAGTCGGGATAGTCGCAACTCTCGGTTGAGTAGGTCCCGAAGTCCTTGTAAGCCAGCCTTTGGCTTCCAACCAGCCGCGAACATATTCCTTCAATTCGAAGCCTGCATGGTCGGAACAGATTCCTATTGTTTTCATGATGGTCAGTTAATATACCAATGTGCCAATGTGCTGATGCCTGCAGCTTGTAGGGCGCGGGCAATCAGCACATCAACATTGGATAATATTATAACATTGCTTTTACTTGTTTGTAAACGTTCTCTGCGGTGAAACCGAGCTTTTCGTCCAGCACTTTATAAGGTGCCGAGAATCCGAATGATTCCAATCCCCATACTTTACCGCGGGGACCTACCAGCCCTTGCAGTGTGACGGGCAGACCGGCTGTCAGGCCGAATACCTTGGCACCACACGGGATAATGCCTTCTTGATATCCCGGAGCTTGGCTACGGAACAGACCTTCGGAAGGAACGGACACGATACGCACCTTGATGCCATCCTTGCGCAGCAATTCAGTACCGGCTACCAATGTGGCAACTTCCGAGCCTGAAGCAACGAGGATTATATTTGGATTTTCATCGGAGCCGGCTACAATATAAGCGCCTTTGGCAGCTTGTTCGTAATCGTTGCCTTCGGGCAGGTTGGCGATGTTCTGGCGGGAGAAAATCAAACCGGTTGGGGTTGTGGTATTTTCCATTGCCAGTTTCCATGCCACAGTTGTTTCTTCTGCATCTGCCGGGCGGAGTACCAACATGGAATTATGTCCCTTGTGGTTTTTCAGTTTTTCCATCAGGCGGATTTGGGCTTCCTGCTCTACCGGTTCATGGGTAGGACCGTCTTCACCTACACGGAAGGCATCGTGTGTCCAGATGAACTTCACGGGAACTTCCATCAGGGCTGCCATACGTACGGCAGGTTTCATGTAGTCGGAGAATACGAAGAAAGTTCCGCAAGCGGGGATTACACCGCCATGCAGTGCCATACCGATACAGCAACATGCCATAGTCAGCTCGGCAACACCGGCCTGGAAGAATGCACCGCTGAAGTCACCTTTCTTGAAGGCATGTGTTTTCTTGAGGAATCCGTCTGTCTTGTCGGAATTGGAAAGGTCGGCAGAAGCAACAATCATATTTTCTACTTGAGTGGCGAGAGCACTGAGCACAGTGGCAGATGCTGCGCGGGTGGCAACGCCTGCTTTCTGTTCGATGGCGGCCCAATTCACTTCGGGAGCCTTGCCGGAGAAGAACATTTCCAGTTTGGCAGCCTTTTCCGGATTGGCTTTTGCCCATACGGCTTTGGCTGCATACTTTTCAGCCATGATTTTCTTCAGCTCAGTTGCACGCTTGGCATATAGTTCGGCCACTTCGGGGAAGATGACAAACGGATTTGTCGGGTCACCACCCAAATTCTTGATAGTGTTTATATAAGCGTCGCCGCCCAGAGGAGCACCGTGCGTGGCACAATCAGCTTCGTAGCTGCTGCCGTCTGCCTTGCGGGCACCTTTACCCATTACGGTATGGCCGATAATCAGCGTCGGACACTCTTTCTCAGCTTTGGCTTCGTTCAGTGCACCGCGGATGGCATCGGGATCGTTACCATTGATTTTAATGACTTTCCAGCCCCAAGCTTCGTATTTCTTGCCGGTATCTTCGATGGTCACATCCTTTGTCTCGGTAGAAAGCTGAATGTCGTTGGCATCATAGAACATGATGAGATTATCCAACCCTAATGCTCCGGCGATACGGCCTGAGCCTTGGGAGATTTCTTCCTGGATGCCACCGTCAGAAATATAAGCGTAGATGGTCTGTGGCATTACTTCTTCGAAACGTGCCTTCATGAACTTGGCTGCGATGGCTGCACCGACTGCAAATGTGTGTCCCTGGCCGAGCGGTCCGGAAGTGTTTTCGATGCCGCGCATGATGTCACGTTCGGGATGTCCCGGAGTAGGGCTTCCCCATTGGCGGAACTCTTTCAGTTCGTCCAGCGTGAACTTGCCGGTCAGGGCCAATGTAGAGTAAAGCATCGGTGACATGTGTCCCGGGTCGAGGAAGAAACGGTCACGACCTTCCCAAGCCGGATTTTCAGGGTCATATACCAGGAACTCTGAGAAGAGTACATTTACAAAGTCAGCACCACCCATGGCACCGCCCGGATGCCCGGAGTTGGCTTTCTCAACCATGGATGCAGCAAGGATACGGATATTGTCCGCCGCACGGTTCATAAGTTTGTTGTCGTTCATATTGAATCTAATTAATTTTGAATATTATCAATAGGTTATTTGGTCCTTGTAGGTTTTCCAAGGGCAAAGATAACTCTTTATGCGTAATTCACAACACTCGAAGAGTGTCTTTTTTATCAGTATTACTGCCTTTTTGCTGCTAAAATGATACTAAACGTATTTAGCTGATTTTGTGCGGTGCACGGTAGTTTTACTGTAACTCAATAGTAACGATTGATTTGGCCGGAAGTTTAATCTTGAGAATATCTTTATTGATTTTTACCTCTTTGAACGGAACGGGTTTCACATTGTCGGGATTTTCAAATGAATTGTAGTCCGTCAGATTGGTGGAAGTCAATATTTCACCAACTGCTTTCTTGGCTTTCGTTCCAGACAGATTGATGGTCACTTCCTGTGCATTGTCTGCATCTACGTTGGACATGGAAATGTGTATCTTGCCGTTTGGGTCTTTGGAGGCGGTAGCGCTGACCATTGGTATTCTGCGGTTGTCGCGTACATCCATCATGTCGCAGTTCAGCTCAAGAGGAATGTAGGTGGCATCCTGGTGTACATTGTACATTTTGAATACATAATAAGTGGGGGTGAGTACCATGTTTTTTCCGCTGGTCAGAATCATGGATTGCAATACATTGACGATTTGGGCAATGTTTGCCATTTTCAGACGGTCGGTATATTTATGGAAGATGTCGAAGCTGAGGGAAGCGACAAAAGCATCACGCAATGTATTCTGTTGGTACAGATGTCCGGGATTGGTACCCGGTTCAGTGTCCCACCAGGTTCCCCATTCGTCAAGCATAAGAGCCACGTTCTTTTGAGGGTCGTATTCATCCATAATGGTGCAATGCTTCTTGATGACATCTTCTATTTCGCGGCATTTGCCCAGTGTCCAGTAATAGTCGTCTTTACTGAATTGGGTGGCGGCGCCTTTACTGCCGTTCCATCCGCTGACGGTATAGTAGTGCAAGGAAAGACCGTGCATACGGCCGCCTACGCGGTCCATCAGCACTTTGGTCCAGTTATAGTCGTAGTCGCTGGCACCGCTGGCTATCTTGAAAAGACTATTGCCGTCATAGTTGCGGCAGTAGGTGGAATAGCGGCGGTAGAGGTCGGCATAATATTCGGGACGCATGCTTCCACCGCAACCCCAGCTTTCGTTACCCACGCCGAGGTATTTTACTTTCCAGGCTTTGTCGCGACCGTTCTGGCGGCGCAGGCGTGCCATGGGGGAGTCTCCTTCGGAGGTCATGTATTCCACCCATTTGGCAAGTTCTTCTACGGTACCACTGCCTACGTTTCCACTGATATAGGGTTCACATCCCAGCATTTCGCAGAGATTGAGGAACTCATGGGTTCCGAAACTGTTGTCTTCGATAGTGCCTCCCCAGTTGTTGTTCACCATTTTGGGGCGGTTTTCTTTAGGGCCGATACCGTCCATCCAGTGGTATTCATCGGCAAAGCAGCCTCCCGGCCAGCGAAGGACGGGTACACGGAGCTCCTTCAGTGCATTGAATACGTCGGTGCGATAACCGTTGATGTTGGGAATATCGGAGTTTTCACCTACCCAAAGTCCACCATAGATACAAGTTCCCAAATGCTCTGCAAATTGGCCGTAGATTTCTTTGGGAATGATTTGCCTGCTCTGGTCTGTGTGTAAAGTGATAGTGGCACTTTTCTGTGCGAAGAGTGACAACGAGGTGGAGAGAAATATGCTACTGATAAATAACTTTGTGTTCATAGTTTTTTAGTGTTATTAAATACTTAGTTCTTGAATCTTACTGCTGCTTCTTCGATGGGCAAACCAGCTTTATAGCTTTCGATGTAGGTGTTGAATCCGCTTACATCTTCGGCTGTCGGTGAGATTTCAATACCGGCATTTCCGGTGAATACATGCTTGTCCAGGAAGTCGGCAAGGGATTGGTCGTTTCCGTTGTTTGCAAGGTAGGAAGCGAGGAGGGCAATACCCCAGGCACCACCTTCGCCGGCTGTTTCCATAACGGAAATGGGTGAATTGATGGCAGCTGCCAGTATTCTCTGGCCTACTCCTTTGGTTTTGAAGAGTCCTCCGTGACCGGTGATTCTGTCTACTCTGATTTTCTCTTCATTGAAAAGGATGTCGTTGCCGATTTTGAGAACTCCCACTGAAGCATACAGATGGGTGCGCATGAAGTTGGCAAGGTTGAACTTGTCGTTTGCCGAACGTACAAACAGTGGACGTCCGGCTGCCAGTCCCGTTATAGGCTCGCCTGATATGTAGTTGTAAGAGATGAGGCCTCCGCAATCTGCATTGCCTGTCAGGGCGTGGTTATAGAGTTTTCCGTAGATTTCGTCCATATCTACGGGGATACCCATCAGTTCCTGGTATTCTTTGAAAATATTGATCCAGGCATTGAGGTCGGAAGTGCAGTTGTTGCAATGCACCATAGCTACGAGGCTTCCGTCGGGGGTGGTTACCATGTCAATCATTTCGTAGGGCTTGGACAATTCTTTTTCCAATACAATCATTGAGAAAGAGGAGGTGCCTGCCGATACGTTTCCAGTGCGCTGCTTTACGGCGTTGGTGGCAACCATGCCGGTTCCAGCGTCACCTTCGGGTGGACAGACGGGAATTCCTGCTTTCAGATGTCCCGATACGTCGAGGCGACTGGCTCCTTCGGGAGTAAGGAAGCCTGCGTTTTCACCGGCCGACAATACCTTCGGCAGAATATCCCGAAGTTTCCAGTCGTATCCTTTCGGAGCAATAAGTTTGTCGAACTTATCCACCATTTCAGAAGAATAGTTTTTGGTGATGGGATCGATGGGGAGCATACCGGAGGCATCTCCTATGCCCAGTACCTTTTGGCCGGTTATTTGCCAGTGGACAAAACCTGCAAGGGTGGTCAGGTAATTGATGGATGGAACGTGCTCTTCATTATCCAGGATGGCTTGGTAGAGGTGGGAGATGCTCCAACGCAGAGGGATGTTGTAGACAAATAGTTCGGATAGGGCTGCGGCAGCCTGGCTGGTATTAGTATTTCTCCAGGTACGGAAGGGTACAAGGATTTCTTCTTTTTCATTGAATGCCATATAGCCGTGCATCATGGCACTGACACCGATGGCTGCCAGGGTTTCTATCTCTGTATCGTAGAGGCTCTTTACATTGGTACGAAGGTCTGCGTAGCAATCCTGCAACCCATACCAGACAGCCTCGACGCTATATGTCCACAGTCCGTCGACTAACTGATTCTCCCAAGTATGGCTTCCCTGGGCGATGGGTTTGTTTTCCTGGTCAATCAAAACCGCCTTGATTCGTGTGGAACCGAGTTCTATACCAAGGATGGCCTTACCTGCCTCAATGGTTGATTTTGCATCTAATTTCATGGTATTAATGATAAATTACGGATTTATAGTACGATTATAAACTACGGATTACTGATTGCAAACTACTAGTTACGTTTGTGGTACGTGTAATTAGTAGTCCGCAATCGGTAATCTGTAATGATTATCAGCAAAGTGCCTTGTTCAGCATATAGTAGACTTCATTCATACGCAATTCTTTTTTGAACTCGCTAATGGTGGTATTTTCATCGATAACCACCATTTCGATGCCGCCATTTCGGCAAAGTCTTCAATATTCCACCGTCAAGTCGTAGGAGAAGCTGGTATGATGTACCTCCGGCCAGAATCCAGGCTGCAGCGCCCACCTCGAGGTTGGGCATTGGAATCCACAGTGCACTGGCAACGGGCAACTTGGGCAGAGGCTTGCTCTTGATGCATTCTACTTTGTTCACAATGAGGCGGAAGCGGTTGCCCAGGTCTACGATGGTAGCGGCTACACCTTCACCTTGCTTGCTGGTAAATACCAGGCGGGCTGTTTCGCTGTCGATACCGATGCTCAGACGGTGCACTTCCAGTTTCGGCTTCTGTTCGGCAATCAGTGGACAGACTTCCAACATATGTGCTTGCAGGATGGCGCTCTTTTCTCCGTCGAAGTTCAGCGTATAGTCTTCAAGGAAGGAGCACCCCTTCGGCATACCTTGACTCATCACCCAAGTGGTACGGTACAGTGCTGCAGTTTTCCAGTCGCCTTCGGCACCGAAGCCGTAACCTTCTGCCATCAGTCGCTGTGAGGCCAGTCCGGGGATTTGGTCAAAGTCGCCCAAATCGTTGAAGTTGGTGGTGAAGCCTTTGGCACCCGTGTCTTTCAGCACGCGGCGAATGGCGATTTCGGCCTTGGCGGAGTTCCATACTTTGGTGTAGGCTTCCGTACGTGCGTCTTCCAGTTCGGGAGCGTGGTCGTAGAGCTTGAAGTATTCTGCTACGAGTGCCTTCACGTCCTCGTCGCTGACAGCATTGTAGTATGTCATCACATCATTGATGGGATAGTAGTCCACATGATAGCCCAATACCTGTTCGGCGCTGACCTTGTCACCGTCTGTCACAGCCACGTTGTTCATCTGGTCGCCGAAGCGGATGATGAGCATATCCTGCGCATCAGCCCATGCGGCAGCTACGCGCATCCATGCGGCAATCTGGTTTTGGGCTTTTTCGTCCTGCCAGTGGCCTACTACCACTTTGCGGTTCTTTCGCATACGTGTCACAATGTGTCCGAACTCGCGGTCGCCGTGAGCCGATTGGTTCAGGTTCATAAAATCCATGTCCATCGTCTCCCAGGGAATTTCCTTGTTGAACTGTGTATGGAAGTGTAGTAATGGCTTCTTCAGTTCCTGCAAACCGTGAATCCACATTTTGGCAGGAGAGAAGGTGTGCATCCAGGTGATGACCCCGATACACTTTTCGTCGTTGTTGGCGGCCTTGAAGGCAGCAGTTACTTCTTTGGATGAATTGACCGTACCTTTATATACTACCTTTACGGGCAGTTTCCCGGAATCATTCAGACCTTTCACCATTTCATTGCTATGTGCGTCTACCGCGATAACTGCGTCACCTCCGTACAAGAGCTGTGCTCCGGTTACGAACCATACTTCATATTGTTCAAATGCGTTCATACAATTTATTTTTATAGTTTATATTTAAAGAATGATAGTTATTTCTGTCCATAATAAGCGTTAGGACCGTGCTTGCGGCTGAAATGCTTTTCTATCAGTAACGGATTCATGGTCAGATTGGGGTTCACGGCATAGGCTATACTTGCCATTTTTGCCACCTGCTCCATCACTACGGCATTATGTACCGCTTCGTGTGCGTCTTTTCCCCACGAGAAAGGACCGTGGTTCTTTACCAATACTCCGGGAGTATGTACCGGGTTCAGCCCCTCAAAGCGTTTTACGATGACATTTCCCGTTTCCAGTTCATACGCTCCTTCCACTTCCTCCTTCGTCATGTCTGCTGTGCAGGGTATGGCGTCGTGGAAGTAATCGGCATGTGTTGTCCCGATATTCGGTATGTCACATCCGGCTTGTGCCCAGGCTGTGGCGTAAGTAGAGTGCGTGTGCACCACACCGCCGATTTCGGGGAATGCTTTATAGAGAACCAGGTGGGTCGGCGTGTCTGAAGAGGGCTTTAACCGTCCTTCCACGACCTTGCCGTCAAGATTCACTACCACCATATCCTCTGCTTTCATTTCATCGTAACTCACCCCACTGGGCTTGATGACTACCAGACCAGATTCGCGGTCAATGCCCGATACATTGCCCCATGTGAAGATAACCAATCCGTGCTTCACCAGTTCAAGGTTAGCATGGAATACTTTGTCTTTCAGTGCTTCCAGCATATTATTTAAATTACTAATTACAAGTTGTTGAATATTAGGTTCTCAGAGCTTAAATTTCGGAGCTTTGCGGTATGCCTTCTCATTAAACTGATATAAAGCAGCTCCACGTTTGGACCCCGTTTTGTCTATTTTGTCAGTTTTTCTATATAGTCCATTTCTGCTATGCGTTTTCGGAAGTTCCGTTTGTCAATGCTCTCGCCGTATATAGCTTCGTATAAGCTTTGCAGTTGTGACAGCGTGAACAGTTTAGGTAGTAGATTAAAGCCGATTGGTTCGGTGGACGCTTTTTGTTGCATCAACTTCCGAGCTTTCTCCACCATTTGCGGATGATCAAAGATTAGCGCTGGCAGTTCATTGATATTTACCCAGAAAGCATTGTGTTGCTGTACGGATTCTTTGTCGTATTCGTTGATGTTGATGAGCGCATAGTAAACAATGGAGACTACGCGTTCTCCTGGGTCACGATCTATGGCTCCGAAAGCTTGGACTTGTTCCATATATACATCTTCCAGTCCGGTTAGTTCATTCAGGACTCGTTTGGCTGCATCATCCACGCTTTCGTCTTCCTGCACGAATCCACCCATCAGCGACCATTCGCCCATTGCCGGTTCGAAGTTACGCTTCAGCAACAGCAGGTTCAATTCTCCTTCATTGAAACCGAAAATAATGCAGTCGATACCTACATAAAGTTTCGGATTTGAACTATAGTAATTACTCATATCTTAATTTTTGTTTAAGGGGTATGCTGCATGGATATATATCATAGCAACATACCGATTTACCAGAAATACCAATAAAAAGCAGCAGTAATACCCAGGATGATAAGGGTATGAATGATATCCCATTTATTCCAACTCGCACGTGTAGCTGCTTTTTGTTCAGGAGTTGAAGTTCCGAATACCAGCCCTTGAATCTTTTCAGCGCTTGGGGCAGCTGTAAACATGCTGACTGCGATAACCACTACGATGCAGAACAAGAACATCCATCCGCAGAAAAACAGCCAGTTCATATCATAGAACAGATACTTGAAGGTACTGCTTGACACATCTCCTACATTGCTGTAATATACTTTTGCCCCCAGACGGGTTAAACCGATAATCATTCCGGCAATCAGTCCCCACATACCGCCTTGTGCAGAGGTGCGTTTCCAGCAGATCCCCAAGAGGAAGGCTGCGGCAATGCCTGGTGCTAATACAGATTGTACATCTTGTAAGTAGGTGTAAAGTACATCGCCTACACTGCGCATAATGGGAATCCAGAGTATACCCAATATCACAATCGCAACAGTTGCCATCTGTCCAATTCCTACCAGCTTTTTTTCAGAAGTGTTCGGCTTGAAACGTTTGTAGAAGTCAATGGTGAAAAGCATAGCAGATGAGTTGAACAAAGATGCGAGAGAACTCATCAATGCTGCAAGAATACCGCAAACAACCAAACCTTTGACTCCTGCAGGAAGCAATTTTGCTACTAGAGTTGGGAAAGCAGCATCTGCATTGGCATTTCCGTTTGCCAGCATAGGTAGAAAACCTTCTCCCCCGGTTCCGAGATATTTTTGGTGTAATGCGAAAGCAATCATGCCTGGGATAAGGAATAAGAATACGGGCAATAATTTCAGGTAAGCTCCGAAGATGGTACCGCGCCGTGCTTCCTTTTCATTCTTTCCGGAAAGTACGCGTTGCACGATGAACTGGTCTGTACACCAATACCAGAATCCGATAATGGCTGAACCAATCAGTGCACCCAACCAAGGGAAGTTAGGGTCGTTATTACTGCGTATAAGTTCTGTCATTGTGTTGCCATAATCGTTCACTGTGACTGCACCGCAGATTCTCATCATCTCATCCCAGCCTCCCAATTCTTTGAAGCCGAGTACAAGGATTATCAGTGAACCTAACAGCAAGATGGGGGTCTGCAGGATGGAGGTATAAAGTACCGACTTCATTCCTCCGAAGATTGTGTAGAGCGCAGTCAGTATAACCAGACCGATGGCGGCAATCCAAAAGAAGTCGATTCCCCAAAGTTCTTTTATACCGAATACTTGTTGGAATACTAATCCTCCTGCATAAACCGTCACGGCAACTTTTGTCAGTACATAGCTGATTAAAGATATTACAGACAATATTGTACGTGATTGTGGATTATAGCGACGTTCTAGGAATTCAGGCATCGTGAATACCATGCTTCGCGAATAGAACGGTACGAATACCCAGCCTAAGATAAGGATCATCCAACCTTGTATTTCCCAATGTGCCATCGCCATACCGCTGGAAGCACCGGCACCGGCTAATCCGATTAAGTGTTCCGAACCGATGTTGGATGCAAAGATAGATGCACCGATAGCGAGCCATGTGGCATCACGACCACCTAAAAAATAGTCTGCTGAGTCATTCTGTTTCTGTTTGACAACCCAGACAATAATTCCAATCAAAGCCAGGAAAAAGATTCCAATGACTAACCAATCTAATGTTTCCACGATAATAAATGATTTATAAGGTTATTGTTATTTTTCTACGGAAAATTTGAAGACACATTCACTGTTGTAAATTTGTCCGGGTTCCAGTACGACAGAAGGCCATTGGGATTTGTTGGGGCTATCCGGATAATGTTGTGTCTCGAGGCATACGGAAGCGCGCTGGTTGTAAGTAATGCCTTTTTTACCTTTTACGGTGCCATCCAGGAAATTCCCGGTATATACTTGTATGCCTGGCTCATTGGTATAAACTTCCAGGGTGATGCCGCTTATAGGCGATGTCAGTTTGGCTGCCACTTGGGATAGGTCACCTTTAGTATTCAGTACCCAATTGTGGTCATATCCGTTTCCGTTCTTTATTTGTTCAAAGTCCGTCCGGTTGATGTCTTGTGCCACACTCTTGGGAGTGGTAAAGTCCATTGGTGTTTCTTTGACGGAGATGATGTCACCCGTTGTCATGAAAGTACTGTCTACCGGAGTATAGTTGTCTGCATTGATGTATAAGATGTGGTCTGTTGCTGCCTTTGAAGGGTCACCTGATAAATTGAAATAAGAATGGTTAGTCATATTGATAACCGTCTTTTGGTCTGTTGTTGCACTGTATTTTATATCAATGGCATTGTCATCCGTTAACTTGAAAAGTACTTTTGCCGTAACATTACCCGGGAAATTCTCGTCTCCATCCGGTGAAATGCGGGTGAGCTCCAGAGTTGTGCTGTCAATGGGATTGGCACTGTATACTTGGTATTGCCATCCTTTGGGGCCACCGTGCAGGCAATGTCCGAAATTGTTCTGTGGTAACTGTATGGTATCTCCGTCAAGAACGATTTTCCCTTGGTTAATCCGGTTGGCGTAGCGTCCGATAGAAGCACCAAAGTCACTTGGTATGTTGATGTAATCGGCAATGCTGTCAAAGCCCAATACTACATCCTGCATAACTCCATTTTTGTCGGGTACCATAATGGATACAATACGTCCTCCAAAGTTTGTGATGCATACTTCCATGCCCGCTTTATTCTTCAGCGTATAAAGCTGTGTCTGGGCGTCATTGACTGTTGTTTGGAATTTTACTGGATCAAGACCGGACAGCGTAAGCGTTGTTTCTGTCTTTTGATTGCACGCAGTTAGCATCATTGCGGCAATTCCTGCAAGTAGAACATGTCTTTTCATGGTTTTGTATTTAATGTAAATGAGATGATTATCTTTCTTTGGGTGTAAAAGTAACACTTTTCTTTAGTGTAGGCTGTACACTTTTATATGTTATGCAACATAAGTGTCAAGAAACATATCTGTGCCAACTGGCTGTACAGATAGATGTGTTCGGAATAAACTTCTCGGATGATTTTGTTTTTAGAGTGGAAAACGGTGGAATAGGGGAGAAGAAAAAGGCGCTTCTCATTACTGGGAAACGCCTTTTATTTGAATGCTGATGTCTATTATTCTAATCTGCGGGCACCGTCGCTGATGACTACATCATATACTTTTGGGCTTCTGCCGAACTTCTTCTTGAATTCATCTTTTGCTTTTTCGATGAATGTACTGTACAATTCATCCTTTACCAGATTGATTGTACATCCACCGAATCCACCGCCCATGACACGTGAACCGGTAACTCCACAATCGAATGCAAGGTCATTCAGAAAATCGAGTTCTTCGCAGCTTACTTCATACAACTTACTCATGCCATGATGTGTTTCATACATCTTTTGGCCTACAGTTTCATAATCGCCTTTTTCCAGGGCGTCGCAAACGTCGAGTACGCGTTGAATCTCTTCGATGACATATTCTGCACGCATATAGTCTTCTGCGCTGATGTCGGCTTTGGCTTCTTCCAGCATGCCCATGGTAACGTCACGCAGGAATTCTACGTGTGGATGCTTCTTCTGAACAGCGGCAACAGCAGCTTCGCAGCTTTGACGACGTTTGTTGTATGCTGAAGATGCAAGTTCGTGTTTCACTACAGAATCTACAAGAACCAGACGATAGCCTTGCGGGTCGAATGGGAAATACTGATATTCCAGTGAACGGCAATCCAGGCGGATGAGGCTTCCTTTCTTTCCGAATACAGAAGCAAATTGGTCCATGATACCACAGTTTACGCCACAATAGTTGTGTTCTGTAGATTGTCCCACTTTTGCCAATTCAAATTTGTCTATCTTGTTGTCACCGAACAAGTCGTTCAAAGCATAGGCATAGGTACTTTCCAAAGCTGCTGACGAGGACATTCCTGCACCCAGAGGCACATCGCCTGCAAAAGCGGTATTGAAACCTTTTACATCTACACCGCGTTTCATCATTTCCCGGCACACGCCAAAGATATATCTTGCCCAGCTTGCGCGGGGTGCATCTTCTTCATTCAAGCCAAATTCCACATAATCTTTCAAGTCGATGGAATAAGCTTTTACTGTGTTTGTGCCGTTGGGCTTTATTTCTGCAATCATTCCCTTATCGATTGCTCCGGGGAATACAAAACCACCGTTATAGTCTGTATGCTCACCGATAAGGTTGATGCGACCCGGAGAAGCATAAACAGCTCCCGTTGTTCCGTCAAAGTGCTTGATGAAACGGCTTCTTACGTATTCTATATCCATGATATTTATATTTTATAAGGTGAATAAATAAATTACCTATATTTTCTTGTTAATCGACCTTGATGTCCTTATTGACATTTTTGCAGCCTACCAAACCGTAGAACAACAGATAGCCAAGGGCTGCGATGATAACCCAGTAACTCGGCATGAAACCTGCAATGTCGGCCACCAAACCTTGGATAACGGGCAAGATGCCGCCGCCGCATACCAATACCATGAACAGACCGGAAGCCGCTGCCAGATATTTACCCAATCCTTCTACGGCCAGATTAAAGATACCACCCCACATGATGGAAGTACACAGACCTACCAGTACCAGATACATTGCGTTGATAGGTACTTCTGCAAATCCGAAAGAGAGACCTCCCGTAGCACTTTGTTGGAGTACCGGCAGATTGACAAGCGAACCGGTAGATGAGAAGATGGCAAGGAATACCAAAAGTAAGCCTAATGCGGAAGTAAAGGTAAGCATTGCCTTACTGGAGATTTTTGCACCCAATGAAGCGCCGGCCAGACGTCCAATCAGCATGAGGAACCAATATGTACCTACAACAAAACCGGAAATGGTGGAAGAAATGCCTGCTCCTCCCTTTTCAATCGGATCGGTCAAAAACAAGTTCAGAGTACCCGGTACACCAACTTCGACACCTACATATACAAAGATTGCTATAGCTCCCAAAATGAAGTGGCGGAATTTTAAAGCGCCTGACATCAACTTACCGATAGGTTCTGTTGAAGTTGCAGCATTGGGTTCCGGTATGGGCACAATCAAAAGAACGAAGAACGCGATGGCAAATACAGCCATTGCTGTGTACATTACAGGGAATATCTGAGAGATAGTAGCTTTTTCAATGGAACCGGCAATCAGGATACCTACGAACATCGGAGTAATGGTGGCCATTACGGAGTTGAAAGAACCACCCAATAAGCCCAGCTTGTTCAGCATCGGGTTGACTACCGTATTAAGCAAACACATGGAGAAACCGGCGATGAAAGCGCCAATCAAATATACGGCAAAAGCCATATCAGGGCTTGAATGACCTGATAAATATTGGATACCTACACCGATAAAGCCTACAGCTACTGCTATCAATGCCGTTTTTTTATACCCTACCCGTTGTAGTAAGATGCCGCTTGGTATTCCCATCACTGCATATGCAATAAAGTTACCAAAGTTACCCAACATCCCTAAAGCGTTGGATACTGAAAACTGATTTTTCAGTACGATTCCCATAGGGGCAGCAAGGTTGGTAACAAATGAAATCATACCAAAAGGAAGATCATCGTGATAATTGCGATGAGTTTACCATTCTGTTTTGTTGTGTCATGGTTTTGTAAAATTAATAAGTTTATAAATTGGATTAGTTATTTCATTCTTGTACACCAAACTTGTAGATTGTCACTTGCTGGTACTCATCACCCGGTAGCAATACTGCCGACGGAAAATGGGACTTGTTGGGCGTATCGGGAAAACACTGGGCCTCAAAGCAGACTGCACTTCTTGCAGGAAAGTGGCTCCATGGGCACCTTCAAAGCCCCCGAGCCAGTTTCCTGTGTAGAGCTGGACGCCATTTTCAGTGGTATATACTTCCATCGTTCGCCCGCTGTTGAGCTCTATGCAGGTGGCTGCAAGGCTCAGCTCTCCACTTTCAGTCTTGTTCAGTACATAGCAATGGTCATATCCTGCGCCATTCACAATTTGTGTATGTTTCTCATCAATTCGTTCACCAAGAGTATGGGGAGTACGGAAATCCATAGGAGTACCTTCTACCTTCAATATCTCTCCGGTAGGAATGGATACTTCATCGATGGGTACATAAAAATCTGCGTTGATGGTAACGATATTGTTTAAGACTGTAGGGGAGGGATTGGCTATACCGGCAAGATTGAAGAAACCGTGATTGGTCAGATTGACGATGGTGGCTTTATCGGTAGTAGCCCGGTATTCGATGACCAGAGCATTGGTCTCATCCTCCAGGCGATAAGTCATTTCTACTTCGAGATTTCCGGGGAAGCCCTCTTCGCCGTCAGCGGATGTGTAGTTGAAGATGACTGTTGATGGCTCTGGCTGGACAGCATCCCATACACGGGTATGAAAACCAGTCGGACCGCCATGCAGTGAGTTGGGACCATTGTTGATTGCCAATTGGTGCTCTTCGCCGTATAAAGTAAACTTTCCTTTAGCTATCCGGTTACCGTAGCGTCCGATGGTAGTGTTTAGAAAAGGTTCCGGGCTGTTGATTACATGTTCAATACTGTCGTGTCCTAATACAACATTGGCATATTTGCCATTTTTGTCGGGTACCATGATGGAAAGTATTGCACAGCCGTAATTAGTAACTGCAACTTCCATTCCCTGGGCATTCTTCAGGATAAATAAATCTGTCTTTTTGTTATTTATATCCTTTTGAAAGTCTTTTTGGTTCAAACCGGACAAATTACTTTCTGTTGGAGTAGTGTTTATCATATCCATGGTATTAATTAAATTTCTTGCAAATAAAAAGAAATTCTTTTGTTCCCCCAAGTAATTGGAAGGAAATGTGGAGAACATTTTAGGAAAGTTTAGCGTTTAACAAATGGAATACAAATTGATATTTTTTGTATGTTTGCCCCCGGAATCTAAAAAAATCACATCATTAACAGAAAGTTCTAATAAAAACAACGAATGTATCCTCTAAAATTTGAGCCTATTCTGAAGCAGACGCTTTGGGGAGGCGACAAGATTATTCCATTCAAACATTTGAATGATACCCTTGCCAATGTAGGCGAGAGTTGGGAAGTGTCGGCAGTAGAAGGCAGTGAGTCTATAGTGGCCAATGGTGCAGACAAAGGATTGACGCTGCCGGATATGGTCAGAAAATATAAGGAAGACCTGGTAGGAGAAGCCAACTATGCACGTTTCGGAAATAAGTTTCCTTTATTGATAAAGTTTATTGATGCCAAGTTGGACTTGTCGATTCAGGTACACCCGGGTGACGAGTTGGCTAAGAAACGTCATAACAGTTTTGGTAAAAATGAAATGTGGTATGTTATTGCTGCTGACCAGGGTGCCAAGCTGATTTCCGGTTTTGCAGAGCAGATTACTCCGAAAGAATATAAGGAACGAGTGTATAATGGTACGTTTGCGGATGTTCTGCAGACTTGCGCCATTAAACCGGGCGATGTGTTTTATGTGCCTGCAGGTCGGGTACATGGAATCGGTGCGGGAGCTTTTGTAGCAGAAATACAGCAAACGTCGGATATCACTTACCGTATTTTTGATTACAATCGTAAGGATAAGGATGGTAAATCAAGAGAACTGCATACAAGCCAGGCCATTGATGCCATTAATTTTGCAGATGTGCAGGACGATTTTCGTACGGAGTACGAGCAGGTGCAGAATGAACCGGTAGAAATGGTGGCAAGCCCGTATTTCACGACTTCCATCTATGACATGACGGAAGAAATCACTTGTGACTATTCTGAACTGGATTCTTTTGTTATCTTTATTTGTGTGGAGGGTTCTTGCCGTATTATTGATAATGAGAAGAATGAAGTTTCCGTACAAGCGGGCGAAACAATCCTGCTGCCAGCTGCAACCCAAGAAGTGACGATTGTGCCTGAAGGAGCAGTGAAGTTGCTTGAGACGTACGTATAAAAGTGCTCAGACTATATCGGATAAAAAAAGAGGGGATGACTGTTATGGCCATCCCCTCTTTTTTTATCCGATATTCTATCTCTTTCTTCCAAATATTTTTCTGAATTTCTTCATTACCTTTACCCCCAATACTATACCGTCAAAAACAGCCATACCCGTGTTGAATGCTCTCATCATGGCATTTGCCTTGTTGGTAGCTGGTTCCAGCGGAGCAAAAATTTCTTGTGTAAGCCCAGTCATGATTTCTTTCTGGAGTCGTATTTCTTGTAGCAGCATGGCTTTTTTCTGGGCGATGCTTTCTAAAGTGACGGGAGTCGTATTGGTCGTATTATCCATGAATATTTCGAATTAATTGTCTAAGAATAATTCTGCGATAAGTTTTACTGTCGGATCAATAATGAGCTTTTTGCGGAATAGGACAAGCAGAACGATGAGTAGGATATGGAAGCACGTGATAAGTGCAAAACTCATCATTAGCCCGCCTACCAGCGGAGCTAAGATATAGACCAGCGTAAACGACAGATGAAACAGAACCACTACGCCGAGTATGACGACCAATAGCACCAATAAAAGTGTAGAAAGCAGTTTGGATAGTTTTTCGGTGACTTCCAGTTTGGTATATTCTTTTTGCAGCTCCAGGTATTTCTTGAATTCAATGAAGAGCTGCTGCATATTTTCTATACTTTTGTCGTCTGCAAACATAGTGGTTCTGTTTTTTACCTTATTCCGTTACCTCACCTTTAATTTCCGCAGCAATTTCATCTACCAAGTCTTCCATTTCGCTTCGGTTCAGACGAATCCCTTTCTTACGGAGAATTTCTGCGATTTTGTTACGGGTGTCTTCTCCTTTTTCAGGAGCAAATAAGATACCGAGGGCGGCACCTACTGCGGCGCCACCCAGGAAAGCTGCTAAAACATTTAATCCTTTCATAATGATATTCCTTTCTTTTTTGAGGTTCGTACGACAAAACTAACAAATCTTTTTGAAACTTTGTTCGGAATATCAGTTTTTTTATGATTGTCTTTATCTTCCAACTCCTTTTGGGGTGTTGTTTTGCGAGGTTTGCTTTTTTCTTCTCCAAAAGTCTCCATTCGTACGGCTCCCGCGATAGATTTTGTTTTCCTTGGTTTTGGCCTTAATTTCTTCAGTCTTGATTTTCTGGGCTTTTAAACCATCGGCGGTGACAAAAGGGTGTTCTTTTATTACTGGGATACTTTTCCCTATCAATTTTTGGATATCTTTCAGGTAAGGCAGTTCTTCCGATTCGCAAAAGGAGAGGGCAATACCGTCGTGGCCGGCACGTCCGGTTCGTCCGATACGGTGTACGTATGTTTCCGGAATGTTGGGCAACTCGTAGTTGATGACGTGTGATAGTTGGTCCACGTCGATACCTCGTGCTGCAATGTCGGTTGCTATCAGTACACGCAGTTCATGGTTCTTAAAGCCGGTCAGTGCTCGCTGTCGGGCATTCTGCGACTTGTTTCCATGTATGGCTTCGGCTCTTATTCCGGACTTACTAAGGGTACGTGCAAGTTTGTCTGCTCCATATTTAGTTCTGGTGAAGATAAGTACGGACTTGATAGCCGGATTCTTCAGCAGATGAATCAGTAAGTCTTTTTTCTCTTTTTTCTCAACAAAATAGACTGATTGGGAGATTGTGTCAACCGTAGACGATGCAGGGGTGACTTCCACTTTCTCGGGGTGCGTCAGCATGGAGTTTGCCAAGGTCTCTATTTCCGGAGGCATTGTGGCCGAAAAGAAGAGGGTCTGTCGTTTTGCGGGCAATAACTTTAATATGCGCCGGATATCATGTATGAATCCCATGTCCAGCATCCGGTCCGCTTCGTCCAATACGAAGAACTCGAGCGCTTTTAGGTTAATGAAACCTTGGTTGACCAGGTCTTGCAGTCGTCCGGGAGTTGCAACCAGTATTTGTACTCCACGTTTCAGTTCATCTGTCTGTGGCTTTTGTCCTACACCGCCGAAGATGACGGCATGTCTCAATCCGGTATACTTACCATATGCACTGAAGCATTCTCCTATCTGTATGGCCAACTCGCGGGTCGGCGTCAGAATGAGTGCTTTGATACTTTTGCGGTTATCCGTTTTATACAACTTTTGCAAGATAGGGATGGAAAATGCGGCGGTTTTGCCTGTTCCGGTTTGAGCACATCCTAATAAGTCTTTTCCTTGAAGTAATATAGGGATCGATTTTTCCTGGATTGGGGTAGGGGTGGAATACCCCTCTTCTTGAAGAGCCTTCAATATAGGTTCTATCAAATTCAAATTTTCAAATGTCATGTAATCAATTAAGTGAGCCTCATGCTCTGTTTATATTTGGCAAATATACGTCAAGTCTTCCGGGAAATCTCTTTTATGGAGGGGTTTAATTATATTTAACTAAGGATGCTGAGGTATAATCGCATGTTATGGTGTACTTTTGCTCCATATTTAGATAGTGGCATGGAAAAATGATGAAATTGCATTTAAAATATCTTTGGATTGTATTGATGGCTTGTACTTTGACTGCTTGCATGAATGGTGGGGTGACTTGGCCGGTAAGTGGCAGTTGCGTCAGTACCAATATGCCGACGGTACATCAGAGAAGGTGGACAGTGTATTTTATAATTTTCAAAAGGAAGTTTTTCTGCCATATGTTTGTTGAAAGATGGAGGGTTGACTACGTTTTTTGGAAATTATTCTTTGAAAGGTGCTGAAATTTCCATTATTTTGTTGCCTGAAAGCGTTAACGATAAAAATTATGATACTTATTTCGGGTGGCCGGAAGGAAAATGTACCTTTAAAGTAGAAGATTTGTCCTACTCTTCATTGCGTTTGGAATATGAGGGCACGAAATCTATTTTTCGAAAATTTTGAGATAAAGAATAAGAATAGACGATTTTACTAATAAAAACAATAGAAAAGATGAAAAAATTAGCCGTATTGGGAATGGGAGTATGCATAGCTCTGGCATTCTCTTCTTGTAAATCAAGTGAAAGTGCTTATAAGAAAGCATATGAAAAGGCAAAACAGCAGGAATTGGCTGAGCCGCAAACAACTGCCCCTGCTGAAGAGGTGGCTCCAGTGGTTACCGCTCCAGTAGAAGTAAAGGTGGTGGAAAGTGCACCTGCCGGCATGCGTCAGGAAAAGGTGACTGTGGTATCAGGTGGTACCAGCTTGAAAACCTTTAGTGTAGTTTGCGGAGCTTATAGCGTGAAAGCTAATGCGGAAGGTGTGAAGCAGGCATTGGTGAATGAAGGCTATACTGCAATGGTGGTTTACAATGCAGAAAGAAACCTGTATCGTGTAGTTATCGGTACATTCGATGACAGAGCATCCGCCGAGAATCTGCGCGACTCTTTCAAAGCTAAACATCCTTCGAATGATGACTTCCAGAAGGCATGGTTGCTGTATAGCGTCAATTAATAGAATTCTTTTGGTAATTCATAACAGAAAGGAATGTATGTTTCCTTTCAAGATGAGGCAGTAACTGCGAAGTTACTGCCTTTTCATGATATGCCGAAAGAATGTGAAGGCTGGCGCTGTCGCGTGTTTGGTTTGGCAAAACAAAGTGTTTCCTTTAACAGAACAGTTTGTTTCATTAACGAGAACACTTTGTTTCTCTTAACAGAACATCTCGTTCTATCGCATAAAAACAAAATGTTTTTATATACTGAAACAACTTGTTTTTAAAGGTTGAAACAAAGTGTTCAGTACTGTGAACTAACGGACTAATTGAGAAAAGACCCAGATAAACTCATGTTGTCACAGTCTCTTTAGTTCCTCTTCCTTCGTGAATATTTCACTCTATTTCTCTGCTCCGGATTGATTTTTCTGATTGTGAAAAGTGCTTATAATATTCTCTCTTTCGTTTAAAAGAAGTTATAAAACAAGAGGTGGAAACTTTTAGACCTGAAAAAGTTTTTAATTTTGTGCCTTATCTTTGAGAAGAATATAGTATGGAACGACGATATATACTGAATGCGATTGATGCCGCTTTGCAGGCTGGCGAGAAAATTCTTTCCATTTACGATGATCCGGCATCGGATTTTCAGGTAGAAAAAAAAGCGGATAATTCTCCTCTTACTATTGCCGACCGTAAGGCTCATGAAACTATCTGCCGTTTTTTGGCTGATACACCTTTCCCTCTGCTAAGCGAGGAAGGCAAACATTTGCCTTTTTCGGAACGACGGAGTTGGGAAACTTTATGGATTGTAGACCCTTTGGACGGTACGAAGGAGTTCATCAAGAGGAACGGTGAGTTCACAGTGAATATAGCTTTGGTGCATCACTCAGTACCGGTAATGGGAGTCATTTATGTGCCGGTAAAAAAGGAGCTCTATTTTGGAGTGCATGATTCGGGTGCTTATAAGCTATCCGGTATTACTGCACGTGATGGAATGTCGTGGGATGAACTGCTTGCGAAAGCTGTTCGGCTGCCGGAAACAAGCGTGCACGAACGGTTTGTAATTGTGGCTTCCCGTTCGCATCTGACGCCCGAGACAGAAGATTATATCGAGAAAATGAAATGCAGCCATGCGGAAGTTGAGCTTATATCAAGTGGAAGTTCCATCAAGATTTGTCTGGTAGCTGAAGGCAAGGCTGATGTATATCCTCGTTTTGCCCCTACGATGGAATGGGATACGGCGGCTGGGCATGCTATTGCACGTGCTGCCGGAATGGAAATTTATCAGGCGGGGAAGGAAGAACCTTTGCAATATAATAAGGAGGATTTGCTGAATCCGTGGTTTATCGTAGAACCCAAGCATACTGAAATAAAATAACGACTTTATGACATTTGAGATATTGTTTGTGCTGCTGGCATTGTTGGGCATGGTGATTGCCTTGGTTCTGGATAAAATGCGTCCGGGCATGGTGCTCTTTTCTGTCGTAGTATTGTTCTTGTGTGCAGGTATCCTCACTCCTAAGGAGATGCTGGAAGGGTTCAGTAATAAGGGGATGATGACTGTTGCCATGCTGTTTTTGGTCAGTGAAGGCATCAGGCAGTCGGGTGCTTTGGGGCAAGTAATCAAGAAGCTGCTTCCCCAAGGTAAGACTACGGTCTTTAAAGCGCAGTTCCGTATGTTGCCCACCATTGCTTTTATTTCAGCTTTTCTAAACAATACTCCGGTGGTTGTTATCTTTGCTCCCATTATCAAGCGTTGGGCCGAATCTGTAAAATTGCCTGCTACCAAGTTCCTTATACCCCTTTCTTATGTGACGATACTTGGCGGAATCTGCACCCTGATAGGGACGTCGACCAATCTGGTGGTGCATGGTATGATATTGGAAGCCGGATATGAAGGCTTTACTATGTTCGAGTTGGGTAAAGTGGGCATTTTCGTCGCGATTGCAGGCATCCTTTATCTGTTCGCTTTTTCCTCAAGGCTTTTGCCGGATGTTCGTACGGATGCGGTAAAGCTGGATGAGGAACCGGAGGAGCATGGAGATTTACATCGGGTGGAAGCTGTACTCGGCGCCCGTTTTCCCGGTATCAACAAGAAACTTGGTGATTTTAACTTCAAGCGGCATTATGGGGCCGAAGTGAAGGAGATTAAGCGTAGCGGTCAGAGCATTGTCGGAAATCTGGAAAATGAATATCTCCGCGAAGGGGATACGCTGGTGGTGATGGCTGATGACTCTTTTGTAAAGACCTGGGGGGAATCTTCGGTGTTCGTGTTGCTGGCCAATGGCAAGGATACGGAACCGGTGCCCGGAAAGGGAAAGCGCTGGTTTGCCTTGGTTTTGCTGATATTGATGATAGTGGGTGCAACGGTTGGTGAACTTCCGGTTGTCAAGGAAGCTTTTCCGGAAATCAAGTTGGATATGTTTTTCTTCGTTTCCATTACTACTATCATTATGGCCTGGACAAAGATATTTCCGGCCCGCAAGTATACCAAATATATATCTTGGGATATTCTGATAACGATTGCTTGTGCTTTTGCTATCAGCAAGGCGATGGTGAATTCCGGAGTGGCAGATGCTGTGGCGCGTTTCATTATAGGCATGAGCCATCATTATGGCCCCCACGTGTTGCTGGCTGCTGTGTTTATCATAACGAACTTGTTTACAGAACTGATTACGAACAATGCGGCCGCGGCACTCGCTTTCCCGTTGGCACTTTCCATCTCTTCACAGATGGGAGTCAGTCCGATGCCTTTCTTCGTTGTAATTTGTATGGCGGCTTCTGCCAGCTTCTCCACTCCTATAGGGTATCAGACTAATTTGATTGTACAAGGTATCGGTAACTATAAGTTCACGGATTTTGTACGCATCGGGTTACCTTTGAATATCATTACTTTCCTGATATCCATTTTCTTGATTCCTTTAATTTGGCCATTTTAAAAAAAGAAGAAATAATAACATATGGAAGAAAACAACCACATATATCCGATATTTGACAAAATGCTGATGCGGAAAGACAAAGAAGACTTGTTGAAGCAGCACAGCGTGATGGTTTGGTTTACCGGTTTGAGCGGCTCCGGCAAAAGTACGATAGCCATTGCCTTGGAGCGCGAACTTCATAAAAGAGGATTGCTTTGCCGTATCCTGGATGGTGACAACATCCGCAGTGGCATCAACAATAACCTCGGTTTTACGGAGGCCGACCGTGTGGAGAATATCCGGCGTATAGCCGAAGTTTCCAAACTCTTTCTTGATACGGGTGTTATAACAATCGCGGCTTTTATCAGTCCTAATAACGATATTCGTGAAATGGCGGCTGATATTATCGGACAAGACGATTTTCTGGAAGTTTATGTCAGTACCCCGCTTGAAGAGTGTGAACGCCGTGACGTGAAGGGACTTTATGCCAAGGCACGTAAGGGAGAAATCAAGAATTTTACAGGTATTTCCGCGCCTTTTGAGGAACCGGCTCATCCGGCTCTGACGTTGGATACCTCTGTTCTCAGCCTGGAAGAATCGGTCAATAAACTGTTGGAACTCATTTTACCAAGAATTCAGAAGAAATAAGATATAATGAAAGAAGAATATAAATTGAGCCATTTGAAGGAACTCGAAGCAGAGTCCATTCATATTATCCGTGAAGTGGCAGCGGAGTTTGAAAATCCGGTGATGCTGTATAGTATCGGCAAGGATTCTTCGGTTATGGTGCGCTTGGCCGAAAAGGCGTTTGCTCCCGGCAAAGTGCCGTTCCCGTTGATGCACATCGATTCCAAGTGGAAGTTTAAGGAGATGATACAGTTCCGTGACGAGTATGCCAAGAAGTATGGTTGGAACCTGATAGTGGAAAGCAATATGGAAGCTTTCAATGCAGGTGTCGGACCTTTTACGCATGGCAGCAAGGTGCATACGGACCTGATGAAAACGCAGGCTTTGCTCCACGCGTTGGATAAGTATAAGTTTGATGCGGCATTCGGTGGCGCTCGCCGCGACGAGGAGAAGTCACGCGCCAAAGAGCGTATTTTCTCCTTCCGTGACAAGTTCCATCAATGGGACCCCAAAAATCAGCGTCCCGAATTGTGGGATATTTATAATGCCCGGGTACATAAAGGAGAGAGTATCCGAGTATTTCCGTTAAGTAATTGGACGGAGCTGGACATCTGGCAATATATACGTTTGGAAAATATTCCTATTGTGCCGTTGTATTTTGCCAAGGAACGTCCTTGTGTGGAGATTGACGGAAATCTGATAATGGCGGATGACGACCGCTTGCCTGAACAGTACCGCGACCAGATAAAGATGCGTATGGTGCGTTTCCGTACGCTGGGTTGCTGGCCGTTGACCGGTGCTGTGGAAAGCGATGCCGATACCATCGAGAAGATTGTCGAGGAAATGATGACCACCACCAAGAGTGAACGGACGACCCGTGTCATTGACTTCGACCAAGACGCAAGCATGGAGCAGAAGAAGCGCGAGGGATACTTCTAAAGGAATTAAAAATTAAGAATTAAAAATTAAATCATTAAGGATGAACGATTCTACACTTGATATAAAGGCTTTTCTTGATAAGGATGAGCAGAAAGACTTATTGCGCTTACTGACTGCCGGTTCTGTGGATGACGGAAAATCCACATTGATAGGCCGTCTGTTGTTCGACAGCAAGAAACTATATGAGGATCAGCTGGACGCACTGGAACGCGACAGCAAGCGCATGGGAAATGCCGGCGACCACATTGACTACGCCCTTTTGCTGGACGGCTTGAAGGCAGAGCGCGAACAAGGCATCACCATCGACGTGGCATACCGCTACTTCTCGACCAACAACCGTAAGTTTATCATTGCCGATACTCCGGGACACGAGCAGTACACACGCAACATGATTACCGGGGGCTCTACAGCTAACTTGGCAATTATTCTGGTGGATGCACGTATGGGTGTCATTACGCAGACGCGCCGGCATACTTTTCTGGTGTCGTTGCTTGGCATCAAGCATGTGGTGCTTGCTGTCAATAAGATGGACCTGGTGGATTTTTCCGAAGAACGTTTTAATGAGATAGTCGATGAATACCGGAAGTTTATAGCTCCATTGGGTATTCCTGACGTAAACTGCATTCCGCTGTCAGCTTTGGATGGCGACAATGTGGTGGAGAAATCGGAACGTACTCCTTGGTATGAGGGTATTTCACTTCTTGACTTTCTGGAGACGGTACATATTGACAACGACCATAATTTGAAGGATTTTCGTTTCCCGGTTCAATACGTCTTGCGCCCCAATCTCGATTTCCGTGGTTTTTGCGGTAAGGTGGCTTCGGGTATTATTCGTAAGGGAGATGAAGTGATGGCATTGCCTTCCGGTAAGAAGTCGCATATCAAGAGTATAGTTACATACGACGGCGAATTGGATTACGCCTTTCCGCCACAGTCCGTCACCCTGACTCTGGAGGACGAAATAGATGTGTCGAGAGGGGAAATGCTGGTACATCCGGATAACCTGCCCGTCATGGACCGCAATTTTGAAACGATGCTGGTTTGGATGGATGAAGAGCCGATGGATATCAACAAATCATTCTTCATCAAACAGACCACCAATATAAGCCGCACCCGCATCGACAGCATCAAGTATAAAGTGGATGTCAATACGATGGAGCATCTTTCCATTGACAACGGAAAGTTGAGCAAGGAAACATTGCCGATGCAGCTCAATCAGATTGCGCGGGTGCTGACCACTGCCAAAGAGCTTTTCTTTGACCCTTATCGGCAGAATAAGGCTACCGGTTCGTTTATCTTGATAGACCCGATAACCAACAATACCAGTGCTGTAGGTATGATTATCGATAGGGTGGAGGATAAGGACATGCACTTAGCTGAGGACCTGCCTATACTGAATTTGCCTAAGCTGGGTATAGCTCCCGAACATTACGAAGCTATAGAAAAGGCTGTGAAAGAGCTGGAACGCCAGGGCGTGGCCGTACGGATAGAGCGCAGTACTTCTTTATAAGTATTGCAGTTCTCTCTCGGTATCACCGGAAGAAAACCATAACATATTAATATAAAGATAATAATGGGATTGTTAGAATTCAATAAGCTTCCGATAAACACCCTGGTAGGTGCGGATTGGAAAACATTCAAGGATATAACGGGCGGTCGTGACATCGGTGCTGCCTACAAAGGTAAGTATCGGCTGACAAAAGCCGTCTGCCGCCTGCTGTCCACTTTGGCTCCTCTGCAGGACAGACGCTATGAAAAGCTCCTGGCAGATAAGCCCTTGGAGCATGATCCGGTATTCATTTTGGGACACTGGCGTAGCGGGACTACGTTTGTGCATAATGTTTTCTCCTGCGACAAGCATTTCGGCTACAACACGACATACCAGACTGTATTTCCGCATCTTATGATGTGGGGGCAGCCTTTCTTCAAGAAGAACATGAGTTGGTTGATGCCGGACAAACGTCCCACGGACAATATGGAACTTGCCGTTGACCTTCCGCAAGAAGAGGAGTTTGCTTTGGCAAATATGATGCCCTACACCTATTATAATTTCTGGTTCCTGCCCGAATATCAGCAAGAGTATGCCGATAAATATCTGCTGTTTGATGATATTACAGAGAAAGAACTGAAAGTGTTTGAGGAGACTTTCGTCAAATTGATAAAAATCTCTCTTTGGAATACGAAGGGAACTCAGTTTCTTAGTAAGAATCCGCCTCATACGGGACGTGTGAAAGAGCTTGTCAAGATGTTCCCCAATGCTAAGTTTATCTATCTGATGCGTAATCCTTATACTGTTTTCGAAAGCACACGTAGTTTCTTTACTAACACCATTCAGCCGTTGAAGTTGCAGGATATCAGTAATGAGGAGCTTGAGAAGAATATTTTGTCCATTTATGCCAAACTGTATCATAAGTACGAAGCGGACAAGACATGCATTCCTAAAGGAAACTTGATAGAGGTGAAGTTTGAGGACTTCGAAGCGGATGCAATGGGAATGACTGAACATATCTACAAGGCTTTGTCCATTCCGGGCTTTGCAGAGGCACGTGCTGATATTGAAAAGTATGTAGGCGGAAAGAAAGGATATAAGAAGAATAAATACAAGTATGATGAGCGTACAGTGCAGTTGGTTCAGGATAACTGGAATTTTGCGCTGGAACAGTGGAAGTACGATTTATAATGATTGTCAATTATTAATGAGAGAAATGATTCAAAAGAAAGTTCGTATATTGGGAATGCTGTCTGCCATGCTCTGTTGCGGAGCAGTTTCTGCACAGCAGCACGAGGTAGAGATGATTCCTTTCGGAAATATGGATCAATGGATTGACCGCCAAATCAAGGAATCCGGTATTATTGGCGGTGCCACGAAGAATGTATATGCCATCGGGCCTACTGCTACTGTCACCGAGACCAAGGCATACAAGAATATGGGAGGTTCGCCGTGGGCGACATCCAATGTGATGGCCCGGGTAGCCGGTATCACGAAACCAATACTTCTGTTTTCCCGGAAAAGCGAGGGATGGTTTCTGTGCCCGTATGGACACCCGTATGGAGAGTGTGAAGGTTTTTGGAATAGTGGATATCACGGTGCTGGCTGCCGGCTCCATGTTTCTGGGTGAGGTGCACGAACCTATCAAGGGGACCAAGAATCCGCAGAAAATGCTGAATTCCGGCATACCGTTTACAAAGAAACCTATCGCCATACAGTTTGATTATAAAGTAAAGATGTCCGACCGCGAGAAGCGTATCCGTGCAACGGGCTTTAGCCGTATCACAGATGTGGAAGGAAAGGACTTCCCGGAAGTGAATCTGTTTCTGCAAAAGCGTTGGGAAGATGAGAAGGGGAATATCTATGCCAAGCGCGTAGGAACGATGGTCGTAAGATATTATACTACTACCGATTGGCATAATAATGCCACTTATTCCATCATGTACGGTGATATTACCGGTGACCCTGCGTACAAGGCCCACATGATGCGTCTTCAGGTTGAAGAACGCTATGCAGTTAATAGTAAAGGAGAGAGCGTACCTATTAAGGAGGTTGCCTGGGGGACGAAGGACGATGTGCCCACTCATTTGCTGTTGCAATTCACCTCTAGTCATGGTGGTGCTTATATAGGTTCTCCTGGCAATTCGCTATGGATTGACAATGTAAAATTGGTCTATTAGAATAAAAGCAGTTAAAGTTGATGTCATACTTTAGCTGCTTTTTTTATGGAGTCAACGAGACTTTGACTTACTTCTTATTTCAAATGAATTTTGTATGTCAGCCCTCCCGTGAAATATTTCATCCTCTGCATTTCGACCTGCACATGCAGATGCTTGAACAGCAGATAAGTGGCTCCCAAAGCAAAGTCCTTGGAGTCGTACTCCGCTATCACCCTCAACTGCGGATGGAAGGAGGGATTGTAGGTGACACCCAGTGCAAAGCCATTCAGTTTGTACTCCTTGCGGTTGTTGTAAAGGTAGGAAAGATGGACACCGATCTCCTCCTTACCCACAACGGGTATATGCTTGGAGGCGGCAATATAGAAACGGCTGTAATAGCCGTTACCTTCCGTGGTGCCTACCTGGCCGCCACCGGAAGAAGTGAACGGGTCGGACGTCCCCAGCACGACAGCCGGCATGTATTTCCAGAACTGCCCCTCCTTCAACACACGCAGACGGGCGGAAAAGTAGCGGTCCTGGTTCGTGAATCCGCTGTACCCGTATGGCTTCAATCCCAACGCCTCCGCCTTGAAGAGCGTACGTGTAGGCCACTTCCAGAAAGGTGAAGATGGTGACGTTCAGGAAGTAGTTGTAGGTATGATAGTACCAGGTGGGCGGTGTGAGCTCCTTGTTCAGGAAGTTGCCGCCGACCATGAAAGTCTTGTCGCGCTGCATCTCCGCAGAGGGCGCATGCAACAGCCCGGTTGTACCATACGTCAACTGGGAAAAGGCCGAAAGGGAAAGGCTGCAAAACAGAACAATAAAGAATAGCTTAAACTTCATCATCACATATAAATTCAGTCGCTGATAAAAAATGGGTTGCTTTATAACATACATCGGACATAGTACCAAAAAAAGGCGTCTGAGTCCCAGACGCCTTCATTTTTAGAGTCTATTTGTCACTTGGAGTGTATTATTCCAGGATAACTACGCGGTTCAGGAAGTTCTTACCGAACATGTTTTCAGTACCACCGAATCCTACGAGTTCAAGCTGGTCCTTGTCAACACCCTGAGCAATCAAAGCGTCGTAAACAACCTGGGCACGCTTTTCGGACAGCTTCTGGTTCCAAGAAGCGCTACCGGTAGCCTTGTCTGCATAACCTGCAACTTTGTACTTCTTGTCCGGATTAGCCTTCAGAATCTTGGCAGCCAGTTCGATGTTAACCTTGCCATAGTCGTCCAGACGGGCGCTGCCAATCTTGAAGAAGATGGCACGCGGACCGGCAACTTCAACTTCCTTGGTCACTTCCTTAACTTCAGGTTTAGCGTTGGCCAGTGCATTCTTGCAGTTAGCCAGGTCAGCCTGAGCCTGAGCCAGTTCACTTCTATATCTGTTGATTTCCGCATTGACTGCGTCTTCGTCAATCTTAGAAACCGGAATAAACTTCTTACCGCCGAAGATGTAGCTAACACCTGCGGTCAGCATACCTGTACCTTCAGCCTTGCGATGGCTGCTGATATTACCGAAAATGGACGGAGCGATGGCACCGCGAGCTTCTACGTCAATGGTCCACTTGGTGTTGATATTGAACTTCAAGCCCAAACCGGCAGAAGCGCCTACACGTGCTCTAGCCTTTTCATCTCCATCAGGAATCATTGTTCCATCGTTTTGAATCAGCACATTTGCTGACTTTGCAACAGTTACTTGAGGACCCAAGAATCCATAAACTTCAAAGAAACGGTTAGGATTAACGCCTGCGAACAATGTAGAAAGATTGATCATTGCATCAATGTTACCACCAAAGTACGTCTTATTGTGTTCCCAATATGAGTTATCCAGACACAAGTGCTGAGTAACGCCATTGAACTGGGCACGTACACCCCATGTCGGAGTAATCAACTTACCAACTGATACGCTGAAATGCGGAGCCAATTTATTGAAACCATCATTGTTGATAGCGTGGACACCACCACCTACACTCACGAAAATATTATCGCTCCATTTCGGAGTGTAGTAGTTCGTTTTTTCTTGTGCATTCAGATTTGCTGCACAAGCGCCTGCTAATAATAAGGAGGCTATTACTAATTTACTTTTCATTATTCCTTTAGTTTAAAATTAAAATAATAACTAAAACTATTATTATTCAGCAGCACCGTCACCACCACCGGCATTGTTACCATTGCCATGACCGTGACCATGACCATGTTCAGTTGAAGTAAAGACTGGATCTACAACAGTCTTAACTACCTTCTTAATCTTTACATTAGGAATAGTGTACAGTTTGCCATCCACCACTGTAGAGATTGTATTATCAGAAGTTTCGTATTCTGTAGTAGTCTTCAAAGTTACAATAGTATAAGCAGGAACTGTTACTTTCTTAGTATAAGTTACATCTGTGATACCCGGGCTATATGATTTAACCAATGCTTTCAACACCTTTTTTACTTCATCATCAGACAATCCTCTAGTTATAGGCATAGCATCAATCGATGCATTTACAGCAGCAATATTAGTAACTTCTTGTCCAACTTTTGCTGTATATGGCAGATCCATTTCTTTTTCTTTACTACTTGTATTTTCACCACCTTTTTGTTCTCCTCCAACTTCACTAGGGGTAATAGTTTCCTCATCCTGATCAACAACAACATCTTCAGCAGCATTCAGTTCTTGTTGCAAGAAAATACTTACCGGAATCAAAGCAAATTGTCCTTTATTCAAAGCAGGAACAGTAGCTTGGCCTTCTCCAGACAGATACTCGTCTTTTGTAGCTGCAAAAGTTCTTGTTGCAGCAGCAATCTTTCCATCTGAACCAGCTTCAATTACGAAAGGATTGCTAGTAATAGCAGCACCATTTTCTGTAATGCTTGCACCATTTATGATAGAACCATCTGATAAATCATATACAGTAATAGCAACAGTAGCACTTGCAGGGTCCAATTCTACAGGCGCAACATTGAATTCTTCTTTTTCGCAGCTTGTGAACATCACACTTGTCAAAGCCACTGCCGCCAATGCTAATTTAGCATTTACGCCACTTAAAAAAATTTTCTTTTTCATCTCAATTAATTAATTAAAAATTTAACAATTCTGACTTAATAAAATATGGGTTAAAACTATTTCTTTCCATTATATTATCACTTGCTTCTGCCTTATAGTCCTTATAATAATACCTTTCATTACCCGCATTATAAGCAATGCCCATGTTAGTAGAAGTATTCACACGTGGGATATGCCCCCTTCTTTTATATTTGTATGGAGGCAATGCCACTTGAAACCGAAATCCTCCATTTGCTTTGGCATGCTCCGCCTTCATCGCATAAAAGCCTATCGAACAATAGCGGAAATGACGGATCATTTCAAACCGAACCCCCTTTTCCTTCAACAAATACTGTTCAGCCTTCAGTGTGAACAGTGTATTAAATCGTGGCCAATAGAAATTTCCACCCAAAGACCACGTCATACGCCATAATGAAGGATCATATTGGAACCTAAATCCGTCCCAACGTCCAGCTCCCGTATATCCTATTCTTGCCAACAAAGAAAAACGTTCATCTTTAAAGGGGCGAAAGAAATCTACATCAGCACCATATCGGTTACCACTAAAATAGCCTACAGAGAATTTACCAAAAACATTATAAGGCAACCTGAAACGTTGTGAAAGAGTTAGGAAACCCGAATGAACCTTTCCTTCCCGAGCTCCATATCCATCATTATAAACCGGTATCTTCACTTGTGCTGTGGCTTTCATCCCCTTCCATAACGAAATTTCTATTGCAGGGCTCAAATCAAATAGAATTTGATAAATCTGCGTAATAATCACGTTCTTGAAAGAGAATTCCGGATACACCAATATATCAATCTTGAACAAAGAACTATTTTTCAACTTTATTTTCCGTGCATTTTTCCAAGTATCACCCAATTCATAGCTTACATTCCAGTCATCACGTTCTGCTTGGAGCACCGAATCTCCCTTTATGGGATGATAATAAAGAGAAATCTGGGGTACATTATTATCCAGAACTATTATGCGGCATGACTTTTCTTCCGGTACACCTGCTAATAAATGGGCTTTCTATCTAAAACACAGACAATCCTTGGCTTCTCTCTCTTTGTTTGTCTGCTGTTGCATAGGGGATTAATGATGCCTAACGGCCATGAACAACTCTGCTAATGGTCGTCAAGCGATTGCTTTATGGCCGTAAGCAGGGTTGTTCATGACTGTTAGGCGTCACTAACCCCAAGACTTTTCGGATGAAGTACGTAGCCTGCATCTATTATGGATAGGGCGCAAATGTATTGTACAACAACTTAAAGGACATTAGACGGCATTATTCATAGCCATGAGTTAGAAATCATCCGCTTGAATGGCTCGCTCTACCGGTACCTTTCATAGTCCCTGCGGAATGATGCGTCCTACCGCCCAACTCGATATCCACCGATTTCGTAGAAGAGCAAGCTCGAAAATGCAGGAAAAACGAACTGATTGATTTATGTAGCTCTTACGTAATATTATGTTAGTAAACAGGTGGTTACTGCAAAACCTCGGCGTTTCAGGCAGGTGGAAGCAAAATTTGCTTCCACCTTTTCGGCTTGCTTCCACCGCAGGGCAAATGCCGATGGATAGGGGAATGCAGAAGGTGGGTGGAAGTGTGGAAGCAAAGTGATGGAAAATAAATTTCCAGAGAAAGTTTCCGCCGCCATAGCAATAGCCACACTCTTGATAGTTTAATTGTTACTGGCTTATTATTATATTTGTTCTTTCAGTAACGCTGTGCCCTATACTGTAAATATTTGATAGTTAATAAGGTAATTATAAAAAAAGACAAGAGTGATAGAACATGAAAGCAATTTGTAGGATTGATTTTTGTTACTGCTTTGTTACTACTAATAATAAACTGTATGTTTTTATTCAAAGAATATGAAAAAGCAATTGAATTTAAAAGAGCCAATAAAGGTGAGAACAAAAAAATTGGTTAATGGATGCCAATCCATATATCTGGATATTTATATGAATGGAAGGCGGCAATACGAATTCTAAAGTTGTATATTATCCCTGAACATAATCAAGCTGATAAAAAAAGAAATGTCGAGACGCTAAATTTGGCAAATGCGATAAAGGCTCAGAAGATTTTGGAAATATATAATCAAACTTACGGATTTAATCATAACAGATTGTCCAATATGAAGCTGACTGGCTATATGAAATTAATAGCAGAACAAAGTGTGAACAATAGAGTACGGAAAAGTGCCATACATGCCGTTGTATGCCATTTGGAAAGATATACTCCGAATGGAATATTGCTAAGGAAGGTGGACAAGACTTATTTGTTGGGTTTTATAGATTACTTGAAGAAAACAAAACAAGAACATTGTAAGAAGGAAAAGACATTGCATGTTAACACCCAATTCTATTATTTGAAAACGCTGCGCTACTGCTTGAATAGGGCCGTCTCTGAAGATTATATAACTGTTAATCCGATGAATAAGATAAAGAACGAGGACAAACCAAAACGTAATCGAACAGAAAGGGATTATCTTACTATAAAGGAATTGACCAGATTGGTTCATACTCCTTTTTATAATACCTTATTAAGGAAAGCATTTTTATTCAGCTGTTTTTGTGGATTGAGGCATTGTGATATTATTGCATTGAGATGGGAAGATATACGCTATGATGAAAATGGCAATGCACTATTGAGTATTATTCAGAAGAAGACGAAAGAAGCCATATCGCTTCCACTCTGTTCGGAAGCCATAAAACATCTGCCAGACAGAGGAAATGCACCAGAAACGGAAAAGGTGTTTGCCGGATTGGTCTCACTGGGGAGAAGTAATGTAATTTTACACAAATGGGTTGAACAAGCTGGGATATCAAAGCATGTAACATTTCATACAGCGCGCCACACACATGCAACAATGATGCTGACACTGGGAGTAGATTTATATACGGTCTCCAAACTATTGGGACATACCAATATACAAACAACACAAATTTATGCAAAGCTTGTAGATGAAAGTAAAAAGAAAGCTATTGATTTAATTCCTAATATATCATAGGGGTTGGTTAAATGCGAAGTGCAATTTGTCATTCTCTTTAATTCTTGCAGATATTTCTTCTATTTATCCTTTTTCAGAGAAAAGTGAATTAGCAAAAACATCTGAAAAATGACTATTTGGCACAAAAAACAACATTCTGTATAGTAATTATGCACAGCTATATTAAGGATTTTAAGATAGCTAATATATTTCATATAAACATTCTGAGTATTTGTTGGGGGCTTTTGAAGAAAAAACAACATTATTTCATTTTTTCATATAAAAATCTTTGGTATTATTAAAAATGTGTCTATTTTTGCAGCATATTTTGTGTTATACGAACACAAAAAATGGTTGAAAAAGATGAGGTATAAAAACTCTAACATAAGAAAGTGCCTAAATACTAAAACAATAGCACTGTGTGCAGCGTTCTTTTTATACTGTTTGCTCCCTTTAAAAGGGATTTGCCAAACGGGGGAAAGTACTGTAGATGCTTTAGTGGAAATGGGATTTGAAAATGTTGGATGGACAGAAGATGGCAATGAACGTGTGTATGTTCTGCAGAACTCTGCATATCGTTTGCAAGGCGTAGGCATAGGCAAAGCGGTGGATGTTATTCAAAAGATGGGTTTACCGGAAGAAAAGTCATGCCGGATAATAGTTCTGGACAATAATGTACCTCAGATTTCTCTTTATTATCATCCCATAAAGGGGGATTCGGTGCTCCAAGCAGAACGTGATGACTGGAATGTAAGCTATGAATTGGGTGATACTTGGAAAAATGCACGGAAAATAAAGTTGAAAAATAGTTCTTTGTTCAAGATTGATGTATTGGTATATCCTCAATTAGCTTTCAAGAATCTGGTGATTACACAGATTTACCAGGTCTTGTTTGATTTGAGTCCTGCGATAGAAGTTTCGTTATGGAAAGGTATGAAATTAACGGCACAGTTGAAAATACCGGTTTATAATGATGGGTATGGAAGGTTTGAAGATAAAGTTCATCCAGGACATATTACAATTTCACAGCGTTTTAGATTACCGTATAATGTGTTTGGTAAAGTGACTGTGGGATGTTTTAGTGCTGACCAATATGGAGTGGACGCCGAATTTTATCGCCCTTTTAAGGATGAACGCTTTTCCTTAATGGCTCGGATTGGGTATACAGGAATGGGATATTGGAGCGGATTTCGCTATGTATATGATCCTTCGACAGCACTTGTTACTTGGTCTTTGGGCGGTAGCTTTTATTGGCCGCAATTTAACACTCAGTTTAATCTGAAAGCAGAACAGTATTTATTGAAGGAGAAAGGTGTTAAATTTGAAATGATTCGCCATTTTCGCTATTGTTCGATTGGTTTCTATGCAATGAAAGCAGAACATGCAAAGATGAATGGAGGCTTCCGATTTCAAGTGGCATTACCTCCTTATAAATATAAAAGGAAAGGATATATACCTCGTGTGAATACCTCTGCTAATATGGGCATTGTTTATAATGCAGGTAATGAAAGGTACTATTATAGACAGTATAAAGCGGAAGTTAGTGACAATATAATGGAAGAAAATAGTTTTAACCCATATTTTATTAAGTCAGAATTGTTAAATTTTTAATTAATTAATTGAGATGAAAAAGATTAAATTCTTAAACGGCATAAGTGCAGTATTTGCGTTAGCCGTAGTAGCTTTAGCTACAACTTTAACTTCTTGTGAGAAGGAAGAGTTCAACGTTAATGTAACTCCTACTAATGCACAAGCTGTTATTAGTCCGATTGTGCTTGCTATAGAGGATGGTGTTACTACAGATGTAACTGGCCAAGCCACTATCGCACCTGCAGAGTTGACATTTACTGGTAATCCTACTCTGGCTGCTAAGAGTGTTGATGTTACAGCTTCTTATAATGGTTTGAGTGCAACTGTTACAGTTAAGGTTCCTGCTTTGCAAGCTGGGCAATTTGCTACTCTGACTCCGACTATCATTCTTCAGGAAGAAGATGCTGAGACTAAGATTGTAGCAGAATCTACAAAACTTGAACCAGTAACGGATCCTAAAGTTAAGACTTGGGATAACTACGAGCTTTATTGGTTTGACATTCCATCATTCCCTTATGTAGTAAAAGAAGGCGCAAAAGTAGGTGCAAAGAAAATCAATACAACTGATCTTATTGAACGCGCAGCTATTGAATCTTTCTTTAACACGCTTGAGAATACATATGAGGAAACGACAGTAACAACACCGGAGAATAAGTATAAAGTTTATGCTAACTCTAGAACAACTGCATCTATTACTTATACTGTTGTAACAACTGAATATAAAGTAGTGAAGAAGGCTGTAACAAAAGCTGAAACAGAGCCTTTAGCTTCTATTGAAGTAGATGATTATACAACTTCTACACTGTTTGTTCTTGAAAATCAAGATATTCCTGGTCACGGTCATAGCCACGGTCATGGTCATGGTCATGGTGAAGGCAATGCCGGTGGTGGTGTTGGTGAACTTGATTAATAGAAGTTTTAGTTGTTATTTATCTTAAACTCAAGAGAAAATGAAAAGTAAATTAATGATAGCCTCCTTACTATTGGCAGGCGCTTGTGCAGCAAATCTGAATGCACAGGAAAAAACGAACTACTACACTCCGAAATGGAGCGATAATATTTTTGTCAGTGTAGGTGGTGGTATCCACGCCATCAACAATGACGGTTTCAATAAGATTGCTCCGCATTTCAGCGTGTCAGTTGGTAAGCTGATTACTCCGACTTGGGGGGTACGTGCTCAGGTAAACGGTATTACTCAGCATTTGTGTTTGGATGATGCATACTGGGAACACAACAAGACTTATGTAGGTGGTAACATTGATGCAATGATCAATCTTTCTACATTGTTTGCCGGTGCTAATCCTAACCGTTTCTTCGAAGTTTACGGTTTCTTGGGACCTCAAATTTCTGTAGCAAAATCTCAAAATGTGGATGTTACAATTAGTGCTGACGGTACTTCGCAGTCTATGGCTCCTGCCGGTGAAGCTGAAATGCGTGCACGTATCGGCGCTTCTGCCGGTTTGGGCTTGAAGTTCAATATCAACACTAAGTGGGCCATTGACGTAGAAGCTCGCGGTGCCATCGCTCCGTCCATTTTCGGTAACATCAGCAGCCATCGCAAGGCTGAAGGTACAGGTATGCTGACCGCAGGTGTTAGCTACATCTTCGGCGGTAAGAAGTTTATTCCGGTTTCTAAGATTGACGAAGACGCAGTCAATGCGGAAATCAACAGATATAGAAGTGAACTGGCTCAGGCTCAGGCTGACCTGGCTAACTGCAAGAATGCACTGGACAACGCTAAACCTGAAGTTAAGGAAGTGACCAAGGAAGTTGAAGTTGCCGGTCCGCGTGCCATCTTCTTCAAGATTGGCAGCGCCCGTCTGGACGACTATGGCAAGGTTAACATCGAACTGGCTGCCAAGATTCTGAAGGCTAATCCGGACAAAAGTACAAAGTTGCAGGTTATGCAGACAAGGCTACCGGTAGCGCTTCTTGGAACCAGAAGCTGTCCGAAAAGCGTGCCCAGGTTGTTTACGACGCTTTGATTGCTCAGGGTGTTGACAAGGACCAGCTTGAACTCGTAGGATTCGGTGGTACTGAAAACATGTTCGGTAAGAACTTCCTGAACCGCGTAGTTATCCTGGAATAATACACTCCAAGTGACAAATAGACTCTAAAAATGAAGGCGTCTGGGACTCAGACGCCTTTTTTTGGTACTATGTCCGATGTATGTTATAAAGCAACCCATTTTTTATCAGCGACTGAATTTATATGTGATGATGAAGTTTAAGCTATTCTTTATTGTTCTGTTTTGCAGCCTTTCCCTTTCGGCCTTTTCCCAGTTGACGTATGGTACAACCGGGCTGTTGCATGCGCCCTCTGCGGAGATGCAGCGCGACAAGAATTTCATGGTCGGCGGCAACTTCCTGAACAAGGAGCTCACACCGCCCACCTGGTACTATCATACCTACAACTACTTCCTGAACGTCACCATCTTCCCCTTTCTGGAAGTGGCCTACACGTGTACGCTCTTCAAGGCGGAGGCGTTGGGATTGAAGCCATACGGGTACAGCGGATTCACGAACCAGGACCGCTACTTTTCCGCCCGTCTGCGTGTGTTGAAGGAGGGGCAGTTCTGGAAATACATGCCGGCTGTCGTGCTGGGGACGTCCGACCCGTTCACTTCTTCCGGTGGCGGCCAGGTAGGCACCACGGAAGGTAACGGCTATTACAGCCGTTTCTATATTGCCGCCTCCAAGCATATACCCGTTGTGGGTAAGGAGGAGATCGGTGTCCATCTTTCCTACCTTTACAACAACCGCAAGGAGTACAAACTGAATGGCTTTGCACTGGGTGTCACCTACAATCCCTCCTTCCATCCGCAGTTGAGGGTGATAGCGGAGTACGACTCCAAGGACTTTGCTTTGGGAGCCACTTATCTGCTGTTCAAGCATCTGCATGTGCAGGTCGAAATGCAGAGGATGAAATATTTCACGGGAGGGCTGACATACAAAATTCATTTGAAATAATTAATGAAAAAATCAGCGGAGGGATGTTTGATACTATCAGACATCCCTTTTTCTGTATTATATATGTAAGATTAACGGAGGAATTCAAATTTTAATCGTAATTTTGTAGCCCATTATGAGTAGAATAATAGCCATAGACTACGGTCGGAAACGTACGGGAATAGCCGTGAGTGATACATTGCAGATGATTGCGAATGGACTGACAACTGTGCCTACACACCAATTGTTGCAGTTTCTTCTTGATTATGTGGCTAAGGAGCCGGTAGAGCGTATCTTGGTAGGCCTTCCTAAGCAGATGAATAATGAGGCTTCGGAAAACATGAAGAATATCGAACCTTTTGTCCGTTCGCTGAAGAAGAAACTGCCTGACATGCCGGTTGAATATGTAGACGAGCGTTTTACTTCTGTTCTGGCTCATCGGACGATGCTTGAGGCCGGATTGAAAAAGAAAGACCGCCAAAATAAAGCACTGGTGGATGAAATCAGTGCAACTATTATTCTGCAAACTTATTTAGAGAACAAACGTTTCTCTTTTTTATAATGTATAGAAAGTAATTTGTAATTAGTAATTTGTAGTAAAGGAAATGATTTTACCCATTTATGTGTACGGCCAGCCCGTATTGAGAAAGGTAGCAGAGGATATTGCCCCGGACTATCCGAATTTGAAAGAACTTATTGAGAATATGTTTGAAACGATGGACAATGCTGAAGGTGTGGGACTTGCTGCACCGCAAATAGGTTTGCCTATCCGCGTAGTAACCATTAATCTGGATGTCTTGTCTGATGATTTGCCAGAATATAAAGATTTCCGCAAGGCGTATATCAATGCCCATATTCTGGAAGTGTCCGGTGAGGAAGTTTCTATGGACGAGGGCTGCTTGAGCCTTCCAGGAATTCATGAATCAGTGAAGCGTGGCAACAAAATACGCGTGCAATACCTGGACGAGAACTTGGAACCGCACGATGAGATTATCGAAGGTTACCTGGCACGCGTGATGCAGCACGAGTTCGACCATCTGGAAGGAAAGATGTTCATCGACCATTTGTCTCCGTTACGCAAGCAGATGATTAAAGGAAAACTGAATGCCATGTTGAAAGGCAAGGCACACTGCACTTATAAGGTGAAAACCGTAAAGAAATAAGTTTAACCATATAATATGGTATAAAAGGCTCAAAAAATATAAAAAGTGTTCCGCTAATCCCGACAAGTAAACGAAAAACGTTACTTTTGTTTCGTTTACAAGCATTTATAAAACAAGATGATAAAAAAAATACTGACGGCTATTTTGCTGTTACCCACATTGTTGTATGCACAAATCAATACGGAACGGGTGATGACCATTGCTCGGAATGCATTGTATTTTGAGGATTACGTGCTTTCTATCCAATATTTTAATCAGGTAATCAACGCGAAACCTTATTTATATGAGCCTTATTTCTTCCGTGGACTGGCAAAAATCAATTTGGATGACTATCAGGGAGCGGAGAGTGATTGTGATGCTGCGATTCAGCGGAACCCTTTTGTGGTAGGTGCTTACCAAATCAGAGGATTGGCACGTATCCGTCAGAACAAGTTTGACGAGGCGATTGAAGATTATAAAACTGCCATCAAATACGACCCGGAGAATGTGGTGCTTTGGCATAATCTTTCCCTTTGCCATATTCAGAAAGAAGATTATGAGGCGGCTAAGGAAGATTTGGGTACGCTTCTGACAATTGCCCCCAGATATACACGTGCCTATCTGATGCGCGGGGAAGTCTCCCTGAAACAGAATGATACGATACAAGCTTTGCGTGATTTTGACAAAGCCATCGATATGGACCGTTATGACCCGGATGGATGGGGGGCAAGAGCCATTGTACGCCTCCAGCAGGGGAAATATAAAGAGGCTGAAGCTGATTTGGACCAGTCTATCCATCTGAGTGCAAAGAATGCCGGTAACTATATCAACCGTGCCTTGGCGCGTTTCCATCAGAATAATTTGAGAGGCGCCATGAGTGACTATGATTTGGCTTTGGATATTGATCCGAATAATTTTCTCGGGCACTACAACCGCGGTTTGCTGCGTGCCCAGGTGGGCGATGACAACCGGGCAATAGAGGATTTTGATTTTGTGTTGAAGATGGAACCGGATAACATGATGGCCACCTTCAATCGTGGTTTGTTACGTGCGCAGACGGGGGATTACCGGGGAGCTATCAGTGACTATTCCAAAGTGATTGCAGAATATCCTAACTTTATGGCCGGCTATTATCAGCGTGCCGAAGCCCGTAAAAAGATTGGCGACCATAAGGGAGCCGAGCAGGATGAGTTCAAAATCATGAAGATGCAGATAGACAAGCGTAACGGTGTTTCTTCTGGTGACAAAAAGGAAGGTGACGACAGTAAGGATGTTGCGGATAATTCCTCGGAAAACTCCAATGGAGATGGTGGGAAGACCCGTAAGAAATCCGACAAGAACATGGAAAATTATCGGAAAATTGTAATAGCGGACGATTCGGAAGCTGACCAGCGTTATAAGAGCGATTATCGCGGACGTGTACAAGACCGGAATGTGACCATCAAGCTCGAGCCGATGTATGCTTTGACTTATTATGAGAAACTGAGCGATGTGAAGCGTATCGTACATTATCATAAGTATATTGAGGAACTGAACCATTCGAAACTGTTCCCGAAGCCACTGCGCATCACCAATATGGAAGCTCCGTTGACGGAGGAACAAGTACGCTTCCACTTTGCTTTGATAGACGCTCATACGTCTGATGTGGTGGCTGACGAGAAGAACGCCAAGAAACGTTTCATGAGAGGTCTGGATTTCTATCTGGTTCAGGATTTTGCCAGTTCCATAGATGACTTTACAAAGAGTATCTTGTTGGACGACACTTTCTTCCCGGCATACTTTATGCGTGCTTTGGTGCGTTATAAGCAACTGGAATATAAAAAGGCCGAAGCCACAATGAGTGAAGGTGCCACTTCGGGTACAACGGAAATGAAGAAGCCTGAAGTGACAGCCATTGATTATGAAGTTGTGAAGAATGACCTGGATCACGTTATTCTATTGGCTCCTGATTTTGTCTATGGCTATTATAACCGTGGCAATGTGTCTTCGTTACTGAAGGATTACCGTGCCGCCTTGGCGGATTATGACAAGGCGATTGAGCTGAGTCCCGATTTTGCTGAAGCATACTTTAACCGTGGGTTGACGCACATCTTCCTGGGGAATAACAAACAAGGTATTGCCGATTTGAGTAAAGCCGGAGAGTTGGGCATTGTCTCGGCCTATAATATCATAAAGAGGTTTACAGATACACGGGAATAACATTTTTTTGCTAAAAAATAGAATATCAAAAAGAATTAGCTATTTTTGCGTTCTGAAAAATGAAATATACATATAAACTATGATAAAGATAACATTTCCAGACGGCTCTGTTCGTGAATATAACGAAGGAGTAACGGGACTGCAGATTGCAGAAAGCATCAGTTCGCGATTGGCACAAGACGTGCTGGCTTGTGGCGTGAACGGAGAAATTTATGATTTGGGGCGTCCTATCATGCAAGACGCTGAAGTGGTTCTTTATAAATGGGAGGATGAGCAGGGTAAGCATGCCTTTTGGCATACCAGTGCCCACTTGCTGGCCGAAGCTTTGCAGGAACTCTATCCGGGCATCCTGTTCGGTATAGGTCCTGCTATCGAAAACGGTTTCTACTATGATGTGGACCCGGGTGAAACGACTATCAAGGAAGCTGACCTGCCAGCCATTGAGAAAAAGATGGCTGAACTGGTGGCTAAGAAAGAAGCGGTTGTCAGACAAGACATTGCCAAGGCGGATGCTTTGAAGATGTTCGGTGACCGTGGAGAAACTTATAAATGCGAGCTGATTTCCGAATTGGAAGACGGCCACATCACAACTTATACGCAGGGTGCATTTACCGACTTGTGCCGTGGCCCTCACTTGATGACCACAGCTCCTATCAAGGCTATTAAGCTGACTTCCGTTGCCGGTGCTTATTGGCGTGGACAAGAAGACCGTAAGATGATGACCCGTATCTATGGTATCACCTTCCCGAAGAAGAAGATGCTGGATGAGTATCTTGTTCTGCTGGAAGAGGCAAAGAAGCGCGATCACCGTAAAATCGGTAAGGAGATGGACTTGTTCATGTTCTCCGACACTGTAGGTAAGGGACTCCCGATGTGGCTGCCCAAAGGTACTGCACTGCGTATCCGCTTGCAGGACTTCTTACGTCGCATCCAGGCCCGTTACGATTATCAGGAAGTAATGTGTCCACCCATCGGCAACAAATTGCTTTACATCACTTCCGGCCATTATGCAAAATATGGTAAGGACTCCTTCCAGCCCATACATACGCCGGAAGAAGGGGAAGAGTACTTCTTGAAACCGATGAACTGCCCTCACCACTGTATGATTTACAAGAACTCACCCCGTTCTTACAAAGACCTGCCTTTGCGTTTGGCAGAGTTCGGTACGGTTTGCCGTTACGAGCAGAGTGGCGAGTTGCACGGTCTGACACGTGTACGTAGCTTTACGCAGGATGATGCGCATATCTTCTGCCGTCCGGACCAGGTGAAGGATGAGTTCCTCCGTGTCATGGACATTATCTCCATCGTGTTCGAATCTATGGACTTCGAGAACTTCGAGGCACAGATTTCCTTGCGTGACAAGGTGAACCGCGAAAAATACATCGGTAGCGACGAGAACTGGGAAAAAGCAGAACGAGCCATCATCGAAGCTTGTGAAGAAAAGGGGCTGAAGGCAAAAATAGAATATGGAGAAGCCGCTTTCTATGGTCCTAAACTGGACTTCATGGTGAAGGATGCCATCGGTCGCCGTTGGCAGCTGGGTACCATCCAGGTGGACTACAACCTGCCGGAACGTTTCCAGCTGGAATATACCGGTGCTGACAATCAGAAGCACCGTCCCGTAATGGTTCACCGTGCTCCGTTCGGCTCCATGGAACGCTTCGTGGCTGTGCTTATTGAGCATACGGCCGGTAAGTTCCCGTTGTGGCTGACTCCTGACCAGGTTGCCATCCTGCCTATCAGCGAGAAGTTCAACGACTATGCGCATGAAGTGAAACAATACTTGAAGCGATATGACATCCGTGCCATTGTGGATGAGCGCAATGAAAAGATTGGTCGTAAGATTCGTGACAATGAGATGAAGCGTATTCCGTACATGCTGGTTGTAGGTGAAAAGGAGGCTGAAAACAAGGAAGTTGCTGTCCGCAAGCAGGGAGAAGGTGATAAAGGAACCATGAAATTTGAAGAATTTGCCAAAAAAATGAACGAAGAAGTTCAGAATATGATAAATAAATGGTAACTTTGCGCCCAATTGTAGAAGCATAGCATATATTAGATGTTCTAAAGTTCGCTTTTACTTAACAAAAACATTAATTTGGGAATAGTAAATAAGAAACAAACTGGAAGTAAACGTTATTTAATGAAGAATGACAGCTTAAAAGGGCAACATCGGATTAACGAACAAATCCGGGCCAAAGAAGTCCGCATAGTGGGCGATGAAGTAGAACCAAAAGTGTATCCGATAGCGCAGGCTTTAAGACTTGCTGAAGAACATGAAGCGGATCTCGTGGAGATTTCTCCAAATGCACAACCCCCTGTTTGTCGTATTATTGATTATTCTAAATTTCTTTATCAGTTAAAGAAGCGTCAGAAAGAGCAAAAGGCAAAGCAGGTAAAAGTGAACGTGAAGGAAATACGTTTTGGACCTCAGACAGATGATCATGACTATAACTTCAAGTTGAAGCATGCTAAAGGCTTTTTGGAAGATGGTGACAAGGTGAAGGCCTACGTATTCTTTAAAGGACGTTCCATCTTGTTCAAAGAGCAAGGTGAAGTGTTGCTGCTCCGTTTTGCCAATGATTTGGAAGACTATGCGAAGGTAGACCAAATGCCGGTTTTGGAAGGAAAGAGAATGACAATCCAGCTCTCTCCGAAGAAAGTGGCGGCACCTAAGAAGAGCGCGGCTCCCAAGCCTGCAGAAGATGCGCCAAAGGCTGCGTCGGCTGAAACCGAAGAAGAATAAAGAAGTGAGTAACGCCATAGGTATAGTGCGTTGCCATATAATTTAATAATTAAAAAGTTTAAAAAAGATGCCAAAGATGAAGACTAACTCCGGTTCTAAAAAGAGATTTACTCTTACCGGAACAGGTAAAATCAAAAGAAAGCACGCTTTTCATAGTCACATCCTGACTAAGAAAACTAAGAAGCAGAAAAGAAACTTGTGCTACTCTACACTTGTTAGTACAACAGATGTAAGCCAGGTGAAAGAGCTCTTAGCAATGAAGTAATTGAAAAGCGTACAAAAGTATTAAAGTTATTAACCGAATGCATTAGCTTTAAGTCCGCTGCGTGAAGTAACGGCGCTAACATTCAAAAACAAGTAAAACTATGCCAAGATCAGTAAATCATGTTGCTTCTAAAGCAAGAAGAAAGAAAATTTTGAAATTGACCAGAGGTTACTTTGGTGCAAGAAAGAACGTTTGGACCGTTGCCAAGAATACTTGGGAAAAAGGTTTGACCTATGCGTTCCGTGACCGTAAGAACAAGAAGAGAAACTTCCGTGCTTTGTGGATTCAGCGTATCAACGCTGCCGCTCGTCTGGAAGGTATGTCTTACTCTAAGCTGATGGGCGCTTTGCACAAAGCTGGTATCGAAATCAACCGCAAAGTGTTGGCTGATTTAGCGATGAACCATCCGGAAGCTTTCAAGGCTATCGTTGCTAAAGCAAAGGCTGCATAAAAACAGTTAGCAGATAAATTACGAGGTGCTGATTACTCTTTTGGTAGTCAGCACTTTTTGTTTTCTGATACTCCGGGGAGGGGTTAAAACTTGAAAAGGACTTGAAACAATTTACTGCTTTTACTTGTTTCTTTCATAGAAACTCATTACCTTTGTTATAGAAAAAATAGCCGCATTGATTGGATCGGGAAACTCATCAATTTTTATGAAATACCGAGACAAGCTTCGCTTCTCAATGGCGGGCCACGCCCTTCGGGGTAACTCTTGAGTCGGTGGATTACAAAGAGGAGGAGCACTCAAATCATGTCATACGGAGTTTCATCACATCATCGGTGCGGCTTTCTATAAAAGAGGAACGGTAATCTGTTTGGATAACCGTTCCTCTTTCGTTTTATGCGGATGTGGGTGATTGTGAAACGATGATACGTGATGCTGAAACAGATGATGTGTCAAGGGAAGATAGATGATGTGTTTATACAAGACAGACCATCTGTATCGGGTGAACAGATGGTCTGTTTTGAAAAGAGTTTTTTTAAGTTTATTTGTTGTCCCGTAAGTCTTTTACCCTGACGGCTTTTCCTTCGCTCTGCGGCAAGGAACCTTTCTTTACCAACCGTAACTTCGGAGTTACCAGAATCTCGTCTTTCAGCTGGCGGGTAATGGCTTTGCTAATCTTTTGTAGCTCGATGTAATTGTCAGTAGAGAGGTCGCTAAGTTCAACTTCCACAATCATCTCATCCTGGTTATTGACCGTTTCGAGCGTGATGAGGTAATTGCTGCCCAATTCGGGGAATTGTACCAGCACCTTTTCCACCTGCATGGGGAAGATATTGACTCCCTTGATGATGAACATATCGTCGCTACGGCCTTTGATGCGGTCTATACGGATGTGGGTACGTCCGCAAGGGCACTTGCCGGGCAGGATGCGGGTAAGGTCGCGTGTACGGTAGCGGATGAGGGGCATCATCTCTCTGTCCAGCGTTGTCAGTACCAGTTCGCCGATTTCACCTTCCGGTACGGGTTCGCCGGTTTCCGGGTTAATGATTTCGACCAGGTAGCAATCTTCCCAGAAGTGCATGCCGTCTTGTTCGGTGCACTCGAAGGCTACGCCGGGACCGTTCATTTCAGTCATACCAAAGCTGTTATAGGCTTTGACGCCAAGCATGCGTTCAATCTTTCTGCGTTGCTCGTCTGTGTGGGGTTCGGCACCGATAACAAGCGTTTTCAGACTTGTGCCGGCGGGGTCCATCCCTTCTTCCTGGAATACCTCTGCCAAGCGGATGGCATAGCTGGGAATGGCATGCAGGGCAGTGGTCTTGAAGTCGGTGATGAACTTTATCTGACGCTTGCTGTTTCCGGCAGCGGCAGGAACAGTCAGCGCACCCAGACGTTCGGCTCCATACTGAAAGCCCAGTCCTCCGGTGAACATGCCGTAACCGGAGCTATTTTGGAAAACATCCGTCTTACGGATACCTACCATATAGAGGCAGCGTGCCACTAAGTTAGCCCAAGAGTCCAAATCGTGTTGGGAGTGTACGATGACCGTCGGCGTGCCCGTAGTGCCACTGGAAGAATGGATACGTACTCCGTCCTCACGCATATCGCCTGCTACTAATCCAAAAGGATAATTGGCGCGCATATCGGCCTTGGTAGTAAACGGTATCTTACGTATGTCTTCTATAGACCGGATGCTGTCGGCAGTGATGCCATGCTCTTGGAATACCTTTTTATAATAAGGAGAGTTGGCGGCAATGCTGACAGTCTTTTTTAACCGTTGCAGTTGCAGTTCGCGCAACTGCTCACGGGGCATCGTTTCAATCTCTTCTTCCCAGTATTTGTTATTCATGGTATGTTGAAATTTAGAGTCAATTATAGTTTACATCAGTTTTTCAGCAATCTCTTTGCCGGCAGCCAACGCTTTGAGGTTCAGCTCTACAATGGCGTCGCCCTTGCGTTGGAAGATTTCGCGGATGCTGTCTTGCACCTTTGCGTAGTCGATGCCGAGGAAGGGGATGGTGGCGCCCAGCAGTACGATGTTCGCTACGCGGGGAGAGCCGACTTCTTTTGCCACTTCGTTTACGTTCAGCATGATTTTATGCGGCAGCTTGTTGATTTCGGCCTTGATGTCTTCTTCTGCCGGATAGTTGGGAATGTTGATGAAGGGGGCTTCATTGGTCACCAGCCAACCTTCGGGGCTGAGGTAGGGGAGGTAGCGCAGTGCTTCCATCGGTTCCAGGGAGATGATGAGGTCGCATTTTCCTGTGGGAATGAGGTCCGAAGCGATGGATTGGTCGCTGATGCGCAGGTTGGACTGCACGTCGCCGCCTCGCTGGCTCATGCCGTGTACTTCTGCCTGCTTCATGTAGAGTCCGTCCTTGAGGGCTGCTTTGCCGATTACGGTGGCGATGGAGAGGATACCTTGTCCTCCTACGCCGGAAAGTATGATGTCTTTTTTCATGGCTTTACTTGTTTCTTTTTTTGCGTGCTAATGTTTGGATGCATTCTCTGCGGGGGATGATGACGGATACGCCGTGGTGCTCGATTTCTTCCCGGATGATTTGCTTCATCTCTTCGTAGTTCTTCTTCAAGGGCACTACGACGCGGATGTGTTCGGGAGCTACACCGATGCCGGCGCAGATGGCTTCCAGACGTCCGGTGCCGGCAGAGTCTTGTCCTCCGGTCATGGCGGTGGTTTCGTTGTCGGAGATGACGATGGTGACGTCGGCGTTTTCGTTGACGCAATCCAGCAGTCCCGTCATGCCCGAGTGGGTGAAGGTGGAGTCGCCGATGACGGCTACGGCAGGATGCAGGCCGGCATCCGAAGCACCCTTCGCCATGGTGATGGAGGCGCCCATATCCACGCAAGAGTTAATGGCGTTGAATGGGGCATTGGCTCCCAGCGTGTAGCAACCAATGTCGCTGAACACCTTATAAGTGGGATATTCTTCTTTCAATACTTGGGTCAGCACCGTGTACATGTCGCGATGGCCGCAACCCTCGCACAAAGCGGGCGGGCGCATCTCTACCAAAGAAGGAACGCTGAATTCAGCCTTGTTCTCCTTGCCTACGGCACGTGCCACGCTGTCCGGGTTCAGCTCTCCGTCTTGTGAAAGAGTGCCGTCCAAACGGCCTTTTACTTTGATGCCGATGCCCAGATAGCCTTTTAGCTGTTTTTCTACGAACGGTTGTCCGTCTTCCAGTACCAGAATCTCGTCACATGCTTCTACCAGCTGCATCAGCTGTTTCTTGGGCAACGGGTATTGTCCGATTTTCAGTACCGGATATTCGCAACCTTCGGGATAGTTCTCCATCAGGTAGTTGTAGCCGATGCCGCATGCCACGATACCCAGCTTTTTGTTGGGGCCGTCGGTATATTTGTTGTAAGCGGAGTTTTCAGAAGCTTTGATAAATTCGTCCTGGCGTTGCAGCAATGCTTTGTAACGTTTGCGTGCATTACCCGGCAGGAGGATGAACTGACGCGGGTCTTCGCTGAAGGAAATCTCATTCTGCGGTTGTTGCTCCTTGCGCTCTACGCCGGAACGGGAGTGTGCCAGGCGCGTAACCATGCGCATCAGGATGGGTTCGCCGGTCTGTTCGGAGAAGTTGAATCCGTTGTACACCATGTCGTATGCTTCCTGCTGGTTGCTTGGTTCGTACATCGGGATGAGGGAGAAGTCGCCATAGAAGCGGCTGTCTTGCTCGTTTTGTGAGGAGTGCATGCTGGGGTCGTCGGCAGCAATGACTATCAGACCACCTTTTATGCCGGTAATGGCAGAGTTGATGAAACAGTCGGCAGCTACGTTCATACCCACGTGCTTCATGCACACCAATGAACGCTTACCTGCAAAGGACATGCCCAGGGCAGCTTCCATCGCAGTTTTCTCGTTAGAGCACCAGCGGTTATGGATATTCTTTTCGGCAGTAATCGGTGCCATCTGAATATATTCGGTGATTTCCGTAGAAGGAGTGCCGGGATAGGCATATACACCCGAAAGTCCGGCATCTAATGCAGCTTGTGCAATGGCTTCATCGCCAAGTAAGAGTTGCTTGCTCATATCTGAATATTTAAGTGTTAGTCATGGATTAATATTTGACGCAAATATAGGATTTTGCTTTTATTTTATCAGCAGATTACTTGAAAATCTTTCTTTCGTTTAATGCATTCCAATATTTTCTTGCATTTTTCATGTGCTCGGCATAATTGGATGCAAAGTTATGGGTGCCCGAGAAGTCCTCTTTGGCACACATGTAGAGGTAGTTGTGTTTCGTATGGTTCAGCACAGCATCCAGCCCGATGGGTGAGGGGATGCGTATGGGACCGGGAGGTAGTCCGGTGTTGAGATAGGTATTGTAGGGGGATTCTACTGCCAGATGGGCATTCGTAATTCTCCGCAAGCCGAAGTCCTGCAAGGCAAATTTGATGGTAGGGTCGGCTTGCAGGGGCATGCCGGTGTGCAGGCGGTTGATGTAGAGCCCTGCCACCATTGGTTTTTCGGGAGTGTTGTTTGTCTCTTCCTCGACGATGGAGGCAAGGGTGCAGACTTCCGTCGGGGTCATTCCGATGGCGGTGGCTTTGTCTAAGCGTTCCTGGTTCCAGAACTTCTGGTGCTCTTTTTGCATTCTTTCGAAGAACTCTTCTGCACTCATGTCCCAATAGACTTGGTAGGTTTCGGGGATGAAGAGGCAGGGCAGGGTCTCTTTGTTGTATCCCAGTTTTTGTTGGAATGCGGAGTCGTTCATCAATCCGGCTATTTCGGCGGAGTCTATCATGAGCTGTTTGCCTACGCTGCGTGCCAGCCGGTCCAGTGTGCGTGCGCTGCCGACGGTGAGATTCGTAGGTTCTTGATATCCGCGGTACAGACGGCTGAATACGTGATATACGTTTTCCCCCGGCCGGATGGTGTAGCGTCCGGTGTGTATATTTTCGGAATATTTCTTGTATTGGGCCATCCAGCGGAAGCCGGTGAAGCTTCGAGGATGGCCTTGTTGTTCCACCTTATTATATATGGAGTCGGCGGTGTCGTCGCGGTCTATATAGATATAGACTGTCTTTTTCGGATGGAATTGCGGGGCAAACAGATAGTAGTATACTGTTCCTGCACAAGCTGCTCCAATAAGAATCAGTGCGACGAATGTTCCGATAATGATTTTCTTCTTTTCCATTTTGTTTTACTGCATCTTTAGTCGGGCAAAGTTAGTAAAAAATGGAGTGAAAACCATCAAGTCATATCAGTTAATTCGATAGCTGACAAAGGCTATGCGTTTGCTGTCCGGTGCCCATGAGTTGACATTGATGGTGCCTTGTCCGCCGAAAAGCTTTAACAATGTCTTGGGTTCTCCACCGTTTGCGGGCATTAGGCGCAGCTCTACGTTCTTGTTTGCCAGGTGCTCTCCCGGTTCCAGGTCACCTTTGTAGTAGGTGATGAATACAACGGATTTTCCGTCAGGGGAGATGTGGGGGAACCAGGAGTTACGGGTTTCGTCAAAGGTCATCTGGGTCTGTTCGGAGCCGTCTGCCTTCATGCGCCAGACTTGCATGAGTCCGGTGCGTACGGAATTGAACCAGATGTATTGTCCGCAGGGGGAATATTCCGGTCCGTCATCCAGACCTTCGGCAGTGGTCAGGCGGGTTTCTTCACCTCCTTCCGCCGGGATGGTATAGACGTCATAGTTGCCGTTTCGTTCGGCGCAATAGGCAAGCTCTTTGCCGTCGGGGCTCCAACCGTGGAGGTAGCTGGGAGCCATAGGTGTTATTAAACGGGGAGTGCCGCCCGTGATGGGAAGTGTATAAATGCGCGATTTATAGTCTTCTTTCGTCCCGTGGCTGATGGCTATCTGCTGTCCGTCGGTCGAGAGGACGTGGTCGTTGTTGCAGTTTTGGGCAAATCCGGTGTTTATCAGTTCCGGTTCGGCAGGCGAGGTGGGGGAAAGGCGGTAAAGCTTTCCTTCGCTGTTGTATAGCAGCCATTGCCCGTCGGGCGTCCAATTGGGAGCTTCAATCCGGTAGGGAAATTCTTTTACGACGGTCCGGTTACCGTTGGTTACATCCAGTATTTCGAGGACGCTGGTAATCTCGTTTTTTTGTTGAGCGGTTGCGGTCAGTGCAACAGTTGCAAAGAAGGGGATTAGATAGGGTTTCATGTTCATATCGTATTTAATAAATCTCCGCAAGATACATTTTTTATTGGAAACTACATAGTCGGAGCATGCTTTTTTCAGAGAGAATCTGTAGTGATGGTCGAATGCGTAGTGCTTATCATATGAATAGTCTCCGGGATTCTTGAAATAGTTGTCCACATACTGCCAGTTGTCGGTGTCGAGCGGCGTGTGCGAAGTCATGTACGATAGGGAGCTTTTGTCTCTACTATCTCGCTGTCCAGACTAATCAGGTCTTTGCCCAAGCGGACAATGCGGGCATGTAGTCGGTGCCGACTTCCCTCTTTCCGCCTCCACCGAATGACAACCATCCTGTACCTTCGTCATCTATCACGGCACCCGGGTCGAAAGGAGCCCTGCAGTGGCCTAATCCTTGGGTGAACTGGCTCACCAGCATACGTCTTACCGTCCGATTCCACCCGCGATACGATGGATGGCGCCCATGAGGCTATACCCCATGGCGAGAGGGCCTTTACGTCAATCAGTCCGTGATAAGTCCAATTTACCATGTCATCGGTGGACAGCATGACCAGTGAATGGGATGTATTGGTATGTGTTTTTGCCGTATTTTCCCACACTGTCCAGTTGCTGGGTGTCATTGGTTCCATACACATAGAGCCTTCCGTTGTATTCCACCGATGTCGGGTCGGCCACAAAAATGAAATCCAACAGCGGGTTGGCGTTTCCACTGAAGAATTGGGGTGATTCTACCGGACGCGTGTCTTTCTTTCTTGAATCGGAAAGCGCCCACACATCATTTCCTGCGGATATAGCCGCCAGCAGCAAAGCCGCTGTAAATAACTTGATTCTTTCCATTTTTTTATAGTATGTTATAGAAACCTATGGTAGCCTTTTGATTTTGGCTTGTGTTCTTCAATCACCTCAATCCTTTATTTAAGATTGAAAAATCGGGTTATTGAAAAGTTGCCGCAAATATTGGGAATTACTATGTATAATATAAGGTGTATTATGTTTTTAATAATGTGCCTATATGTTTCAAGTTATCATTGTAATCAGATGGTGCTGTTTTAAACTAGCTTTACTTGCTTTGGGATAATTATGCGGCTATGGATTAAACTGTTTGGAAGGGCATTGTGTTTTATGCAAATATATTCGTAGAAGAGCGTTTTTTATTCTAACAATTCTTGAAAAGAAAAAGCACTGATTATTCCAGATAATCAGTGCTTGAATATCGAGCCGCTAGCCAGACTTGAACTGGCGACCTACGCGTTACGAAAATAAATTTCTTAGTAGGATAACGGACTGATATTTAATGACTTTATCTACTCTTTAATTATAATACGACACTCTTTTTGATACTCTAATAGGGTATCAGTTAATACTATATTGTTTAAACACTCTTTTCTTTATTCATTGTAATCGAATATATTTTATAATATCTATCTTTGCAATCGAAATATATTTAATTCATTCAAAAACATGAGAAACAATTCATCGCGGGCTGGACTACACCGCTATAAACGTAATCTCCTTTTCCCTTTCTTTGCACTTATTTTCGCTTTGCCTAATTTAATAGGTTGTACACAGGTACGCGTTACTTTGTCTTTCCGCTTGTGTTCCTTACTCTTTTGCCTTGTATAGCTTATTTCGTTTCCGCTAAAGTCTATCTTCACAATGTCTGCAAGATTGATGCCGCCAGTGTAGAAGGAAAGCAGAAAAATATCTTTAGCCAAGGTTAAACGCTTACTTTCGTTAGTATCTGCATTTCTGATTTTAATAAAATCCGTAATGCTTATATCTAAATCCTTGGGTACAGACGTGGGTAGCTTGGTGTAAGCGAATGGATGTTTCTCGCATTTGATAAGTCCGTATTTAATCGCTTCGTTTACTCTTGCTTTGATGTGAGATAGCCGGATGTTTCTATTTCCGTCACTGTAGCCTTTTCTTTTCATATAAGTATCAAAGTGTTCTACTGTGATGTGGTTCATTATAACAAAGGGTGCTTCACCTTCTGAAAGCAGGAATATACGTAATGTTTCTTCGTGCATTTTTGCATAGTTTTCTCGCCCATCTTTTTTTAATTCTTCAATTTTTTTTCTAAAGAAGTCTGTGAATGTAGATGTATTCTGTGCAACTTTGTCCGCTTGGATAACTATAAGCTTTAATTGGGTAGCCGTATATGTGTCATTGTTTTCTATTGCATTTACGCGGTCGTTATATTTCTTTAGCTCGAATAAAAGTCGTTTATTCATCATCGCAGCGTCAGTTCTCGCTACAACCTTCCCGTTATACCATTGACTTAAATCGGGAATTTCGTACATGGTTTTGATATACGCCTTTTCTTTCTTTGCTGCAATGCGTACAAAGATGGGGTACATACCATTTGCAGTTTTTCTTGCTGCTAATACTGTTAATGCTAATTTTGCCATAACTACTAAAATTTTCGACACCCTTTTCGACACCCTTTTTGCTCCACGGGTGAAAATCGTGCCGTTTTTTTTAATAGCTTTAGGCTATTTTGAGAAAAGAAAAAAGACTGATATTCAGCGTTTTAAATATCAGTCTTTGAGTGAGCCGCTAGCCAGACTTGAACTGGCGACCTACGCGTTACGAATGCGTTGCTCTACCAACTGAGCTATAGCGGCAATAAGCTTTTGTTTACGGGGTGCAAAGGTACATCTTTATTTGAAAAGGCAAAAAGAATCTCTGTTTTTTTTAGAAATATTTTAGTGGGATAATTTTCTATTTGAATGTCCTGAACTTTATTGCCATAAAAATTGGATAATAAAACGAAAAGAAGCATCTTTGTCGTAGGTCCTATAGCAAATAAGTCTGATACTGATTATGAATTTAAGAATCTATTATAAATATCTTTCTTCACGCATAGCGTCCAAATGGACGGTGTTGTTGGTAGATGTAATTATCGTTGTGATTTCCATGCTTTCTGCATGTTTTTTGCAATATAGGCTTTCGTCCGTATCTTATGAAATTTCTTTGTATGTATGGCTGACCATTTTGGCTGTCTTGTGTAATGTCTGTTTCTTTCATATTCTCCGTACTTATGTGGGTGTTATCCGTTTTTCCTCTTTTGTGGATATTTATCGTGTGCTTTGGAGTCTTACGATAAGCTATGCTGTACTGTTTTTAGGGAATTACTGTTGGTCTGTTTCGGGCTTGAGAAACTTTGCCGAACAGCATTCTGTTTATGGCATATATGTTCACCTCTCTCTGATGGCTTGTATGCGCATTGCTGTGAAGATGCTTTATGAAGCTATTGCTTTGATGCACGTCATTGCGTGAATGTTTTATTTATGGATTCCATGGGACTGGAGTCAATGTTGCAAAATCCTTGAGAGTTAGTCGTAATAATCATTATCGCCTGCGTGGCTTTATTTCGACGAACCTGATATGATAGGTAAACATACGATGGGATGCAGGGTATATCCCAATGATGAGCAGCTGTTTGACCGTCTAAAGAAAAGAAAGTGGATACAATCATTATCTCTCAAGCAAGGTGTCGGATTTGGAAAATTCCGGAATGCTGGATAAACTGTTCTCTCATGATATTCATGTAATGACCGTTCCTCCCTTAAGCGATTGTATGGACGATGGACTGATAAAGGACATTCAAATAGAAGATTGGTCCGTAGAGAACCGGTGCAAGTTGACATGCGTAAAATTACGGCCCATATCGAGGGGCGTAGAGTAATGGTTACGGAGCGGCGGGAGCTGTAGGAAGGGAAATCGTTCGCCAGTTGGCTACACTGAATCCTTATCAGTTGATTCTGGTAGATCAGGCAGAATCCCATTGTATGATGTACAGTTGGAATTGTCTGATCATTGGAAGAATCTGGAGGTCCGTGTATTGGTTGCAGATGTTGCTAACCGTACGCGTATGGAGGCTATATTTGAAGAAACACGTCCTCAACTTGTTTTTCATTCTGCTGCGTATAAGCATGTACAACTGATGGATGATTTTGTATCGGAGGCAATTCAAACGAATATATCGGGGACAGTGAATATTGCGGACCTGGCGGCAAAGTATAGAGTGTCCCGTATGGTTATGATATCTGCTGCTAATGCACGTCATCCGAGAATGCTATGGAATATAGTAAGCGTGTGGCGGAAATATATGTGCAATCATCTGATTGCAGGTTGAAACGCGACACAAGGGAAACTGATATGTTCATAGTACGTTTGGGTGAGGTGTATCCGACGAATACTCATTGTTTGATTACCTTGTCTGAAGCTTGTATGCTCACCCTGGAAGTGGAGTCATGGGGATGGGGAGAAGTGTACATTGTGGAGGGCCTGGGGATGGACTTTGATTCTGTAATCGGTGAAAAGATAAAGCGTGAAAAGGCATCTGTTGATGATTATGAACATGTGCGGGAAGAAGTGCTGGCCTTGGTGCAACATAGTTATACTGAAAAAGGCTATTTTGATTGACTAATGAAAAAATAGTGCCAATTTTTCCGCTTTCTACCCGATGAAAAGACGAAAGTGACAGTTTTAATGCTTTTTCTGAAACTTAGAGGTGGAATAAATGTATATTATAAAAATAATATATTACCTTTGTGCCCGATTTATATTTATTACAAGAACTCAAAAGATTAATCAGAATATCTTATGCGTAGATTAATAACACTATTCTTTTGGTATTTACTTTGTCAGGGGTAGCTTTGCTCAGCAGATGTCAGATGATCAGGTTGTTCAGTATGTAAAAAGCGCTCAGCAGATGGGCAAAAATCAAAAGCAGATTACTACTGAATTAATGCGGCGGGAGTGACAAAGGAACAAGTTGAAAGAATTCAGAAAAGTATGAAAACTCTAAATCTGGAAGTCCGCAGAGCAATACCCAAGATGAGAAGCGTTCTCGTCAACGTGGTGAAATGAGTGGCGTAGTCAAAGGGCTGCGTACAACTTCGGAAACTTATTCTGCCAGACAAACGGATGTTGCAGGGATTCTTTACAAATGATGGATAATCGTTCCTTGTCTCAAGAGAAGGAAACAGAGGATCCGACTTCGCAAATTTATGGTCATAATATTTTACTAACGATAATTTGACTTTCGAACCCAATGTGAATGTTGCTACTCCCGAGAATTATCGTCTGGGGCCTGGTGACGAGGTGATTATTGATGTGGGGAGCTTCTGAAACAACGATTCGACAAACAATCTCTCCGGAAGGAAGTATTCTTGTGAATAATTTAGGACCGGTTTATCTGAGTGGCAAACTGTAAAGGAAGCCAATAATTATTTGAAACAAGAATTTGCCAGAATATATTCTGGAGTAACCGGAAATGTTCCGTCTACCCAAGTTAAACTGACATTAGGAGAAATACGTTCTATTCAAGTAAACGTTATGGGTGAAGTTGTGGTGCCCGGAACTTATACCCTCTCATCATTTGCTTCCGTATTTCATGCTTTATATCGTGCAGGTGGTGTGAACCCGATTGGTAGTTTGCGCAGTATTAAAGTGATTCGCAATGGAAATACAATAGCGGATTTGGATGTTTATGATTTACTTATGAAAGGAAAATGAAGGATGACATCCGTCTGCAGGATGGTGATGTAATTCTTGTGGATCCTTACCAGTCACTGGTACAGATATTAGGTAAGGTAAAACGTCCGATGTTTTATGAAATGAAACCCACTGAAACCGTAGGTACATTATTGAAGTATTCAGGTGGTTTTACGGGTGATGCTTATAAGAAAGCATTACGTATAATCCGTAAAAGTGGACGTGAGCATCAAATTTATAATGTGGATGAGATGGATTATTCCGTATTCCGCGTAGATGACGGTGATAAGATAACGGTTGATTCCGTTTTACAGCGTTTTGAGAATCGTGTGGAAATCCGCGGTGCTGTATATCGTGAAGGTTTGTATCAGTTGGACGGTACGATGAATACAGTGAAGCAGCTGATTAAGAAAGCGGAAGGACTTCGCGGAGATGCATTCTTAAACCGTGCTATAATCGATCGTGAACTTGAAGACTTGTCGCATGAGGTTATACAAGTAGATGTGAAAGGTTTGCTGAACGGGACGGCTGCAGATATTCCTTTGCAGAAGAATGACATTTTATATATTCCAAGTATTCATGACTTGAAGGAAGAAGCTACACTTACCATTCATGGTGAAGTTGCCAATCCGGGTACATATCTTTATTCTGATAAAATGACAGTAGAGGATTTGGTGTTGCAGGCTGGTGGCTTGTTGGAGGCGGCGGCTACAACAAAGGTTGAAGTTGCACGGCGCATGAAAGATCCGAAGAGTACATCTTTCAGTACTACAGTAGGCCAGAATTTCTCTTTTGATTTGAAAGATGGCTTATTGGTGGGAGAAGGAAGCCAGGATTTCCATCTTGAGCCTTTTGATGAAATTTATGTTCGTAAGAGTCCGTCCTATTTTAAACAACAGAATGTTATGGTGGGCGGAGAAGTCCTTTTTAGCGGTAATTATGCACTATCGAAAAAGAATGAACGTTTGAGTGACTTGATAGCTAAGGCTGGTGGAGTAACTCCCGATGCTTATATAAAAGGAGCGCGTCTTATACGTAGGATGACCGAAGAAGAATTCCGCCGTAAGGAAGATGCTCTGCGTATGGCGCAAGCGGGAGGCGGAGATTCCATATCTGTAAAAAGATTGGATTTGTCCGATACCTATTCTGTAGGTATAAATCTGGGAGAGGCCTTGAAAAATCCTGGTTCAGATGCTGATATGGTGCTTCGCGAGGGAGATGTATTATTTGTTCCGGAGTACGTAAGTACAGTGAAAATCAACGGTGCTGTAATGTATCCGAATACAGTTTTATATAAAAAGGGTGAAAGCTTGAAATATTACATCAACCAGGCTGGTGGCTTTGGTAATGACGCCAAGAAACGCAAGGTCTATGTAATATACATGAATGGTACAGTTTCTCGTTTAAGAGCAGGAAACAAGAAAGCCATTGAACCTTGGGAATGGGAAGTACGACAGCTTCTATTGCAGCGATGATTGCGACTATGGTTAATCTCTTTAAGTAATTTGAATTATGAGCGAAGAAAGAATACAAAACATAACTTCTCCACAACCAGAGGAACAAGAAATAGATTTGATAGAACTGGCCCAGAAAGTATGGGCTAGTCGCAAATTGGTTTTTAAGGCGTGTGGTATCGCTGCCCTTGTTGGACTGGTTGTTGCATTTAGTATTCCTAAGGAGTACTCTACAAGTGTGACGTTGGCTCCAGAGAGTGGTGGCAAATCTGGTGGCGGAAGTATGGGAGCCCTTGCAGCCATGGCGGGTATCAATTTGGGTACTTCTTCTGGTGAAGATGCTTTGTCACCCGAACTTTATCCTGATATTGTAAGTTCTACTCCTTTTCTGATTGAACTGTTCGATGTTAAAGTCAAGGATCAGAAAGCAAAAGTAGACACGACTTTATATGCTTATTTGAAAGAAGAACAGCGTTCTCCTTGGTGGAGTGCAATTTTCTCCGCTCCTTTTAAGGTGTTGGGATGGACATTGTCTTTGTTTAAGGATGAACCGGAAGAGGGGGATGCAAAGCTGGATCCTTTTCGTCTTACTAAAGATGAGTCTGCCATTGCAGATGCTTTAAGTAAACGTATCTCTGTTTCCGTAGACAAAAAGACAGGTGTGACAACCTTGTCTGTTACTATGCAGGATCCTTTGATATCTGCTTCGCTGACGGATACCGTGATGCATTGCCTGCAGAACTACATCACAGATTATCGGACTAATAAGGCTCGTCATGATTTGGCATTTACCGAAAAACTTTATGGAGAAGCAAAGGCCAGTTATGAGTCTGCCCAGAAGAAATACGCAAATTTTGTAGATGCAAACCAGAATATAATATTGCTGAGTTATCGCGCAGAGCAAGAGCGTTTACAGAATGAAATGAATTTAGCCTATCAAGTATATACACAAGTGTCTCAACAATTGCAGATGGCAAGAGCTAAGGTGCAGGAGATTACACCGGTATATACGGTTGTCCAGCCGGCTACGGTACCTTTGAAGCCTGCAAAGCCCAATAAATTGATGATTTTGATCGGCTTCATGTTCTTGGCAGGTGTCGGCAGTGTGGGATGGATATTATTTGTAAAAGATTTATTAAAGGGATGGAAAAAGCAAACAATATGATGACGGATAATGATATGATGTGCTGGCATGCATTGTACACAGCACCCAAGTCTGAACATAAGTTGATGCAGCGTTTGAATGCTGCGGGATATACTACATATTGCCCGATGCAGGCTGTGTTTGTAAAATGGAAAGGGCATACCCGGAAGGTGATTACTCCTCTTTTTTCCGGATGTTTGTTTGTTGCCGGTAATGTGTCGGAAGTTACCTCTTTGGCTTCCTCGCAGAAGGCTGCTATATTAGTAGATAATGAAGGAAAAAGTTTGTCTATTGAGGCGGGTAAAGCAGAACTTCCTGCCAAGTTTGCCCAATTGCTGAAGTTATGATGAAGCTGATAACAGAAGAGCTGCTGGATACCGTTACTTCACAAGCTAAGGAGAACTCCCGTTTACGTATGAATTATAATTTTCATGCGTCTATGGATGCTCCTATTCATCGGTTGCTGAATGCTTTGGAACCGGGAACTTATCTTCCTCCTCACCGTCATACAGATAAGGAAGAAACTTATCTGGTTTTGCGCGGGAGTCTGCTGGCATTTTTTTATGATGATGCCGGTAATGTAACAGATAAGGTATGCCTCAATCCTTCGGAAGGTAAATATGGTCTGGAAATTCCTTCTAATACATGGCATAGTATTATTGCCTTGGAGTCAGGTACCGTTATTTTTGAAATTAAAAAAGGCCCATATCAGCCTCTACCCTCAGAGGATTTGGCTTCGTGGGCTCCTCAGACTTCTGATACGGAAGGAATAAAGGCTTTTATGAAGCGGATGTTGGAACTTTAGCTCTCAAACATCCTGCTTCGTGCAAGCATACATGCCCCTACAATACCCGCCTTGTCTTTTAGTTTGGAAGTTATAATAACCGAATCTTTGTTTACTAGATTCAGAGAATATTTTCTCACAGCGGTTTTTATAGGCTGTGTAATGTAATCCCAGTCAATGACAGTGTTCCTCCTATAATTACCAGTTCAGGATTGAATAGATTGATTAATCCTGCAATTTGTTTTCTAACTTTGGCCAATTTCTTCCACAATTTCAATACAGAGTAAATCTTCCTGGTTTACTGCTGCAATAATTTCGTCCAGTGTGAGTGGGTCTTCTTTGTGGCTATACGACTGGATAATATGGAACATTCTCCGTTGTTGATACGTTCCAACAAAATACGATGCAAAGCAGAACCGGATGCTTCTGTTTCCAAAGCATCCTTTTTGCCACAGTGGCATAGAATCTCATTGTCGAACACATTAATATGTCCGAACTCTCCTGAAAATCCAGATTTGCCGGTATAGACTTTTCCATCTATAATGATTCCAATACCAAGTCCCCAACTCACATTTACGAAAATAATATTTTTCTCTCCTTTAACGCAGCCTTGCATATACTCTCCATAGGTCATGGCACGGGTATCATTATCTATGCAAACGGAATATCAATTTTCTTAGCTAATACTTCTGCTAACGGAAGTTCGGAAAAGTTAAACATGCTGAAGCTGTAACCTGATTCAGGATTAACTCGCCCTGATATATTGATACAAATGTTTAATACCTTTCTGGATTGATTCCTGCTTTCTTTGTAAAATTACTGATGAGTTTACATAGTTTCTCCAAGGCTTCCTGGGTATTTTCAAACTTATATGGGATATTCATTTTCAGTTCTACCATATCACCCTTGAAATTAATAAGTCCAATATTAATGGCAAACTTTTGATGTTCTCTCCTATAAAATAGCCTGATTCAGGATTGAGTCCATAGAGGCTGGGATGACGTCCTCCACTAGTTTCTAACTTTCCGTAATCATTAATATAGCCATCATCGCACATTTCGCTGATAAATTTGGTTACTGTAGGCACACTTATCCAGCTCTTTGGATAAATCAGTAATGGTGGAACTACCATTGTATATATAATGCGTAATGATCCTCTTTGAGAAGAGCATTCTTGCTTCCCATTTCTATTTCTTTTAATAGCGCTTGGTTCATAGTGATACTTTTATGTATTTCTGCCAAATATACTAAAATAATTTTGTAAATTGTTGTATCTCCTTATGAAATGATATAATTTCTATCATTCTGAGAGAATATTTTATTTTATATTAATTAAATAAGTTAATTATTGGATTTATATTAATAAAATCTTTTATTAATTATTGCATATTTAATAAATATATCTATATTTGTAGCAGATAAATAAAAGAATACTAAGAAAAACCTAAAACAAATGAGAGCAAATAATCGAAGAGATTTTCTAAAAGTCAGTATTAGCTGGAGCTTCACTATTTACAGTCCCTCATTTTGAGTGCTATTCCCAATAGTAATATAGAGCTATCTCAAGTACTGGAAAATACTTGGGAAAGTAAGTCTGATACTCTCTTAAATAATGGGTTGAAAATAACTGGAACGTTTTAGATGAGATTTCGCATGATATTCCTCACCAGAATTGGGGTAAGGGAATGGGAACGAGATTTTCAATATATGAAGGGAATGGGGATTGACACTGTTATTTTAATACGTTCAGGTTATAGGAAGTTTATTACTTATCCTTCTGAATATCTGCTCAAGAAAGGTTGCTATATGCCTTCTGTAGATTTGGTGGATATGTTTTTGAATTTGGCTGATAAGTATGATATGATCTTCTATTTTGGTTTGTATGATTCTGGGCGTTATTGGGATACGGGGAGTTAAGTTGGGAGGTGGAAGATAATAAATATGTTATTGATGAGGTTTGGAAGCGTTATGGGAAACATCATAAAAGTTTTGGTGGTTGGTATATAAGTGGTGAAATTAGCCGGAAAACTAAGGGAGCTATTAATGCATTTTATACTATGGGTAAGCAGTGTAAAGATGTCTCTGGTGGCTTACCTACTTTTATATCTCCTTGGATTGATGGGAAAAGGCTGTTATGGTAAATGGGGGCAGTTGACAAAAGCGGATGTGATATCTGTGGAAAGAACATGAAAAGAATGGAACGAAATTTTGATGGTATCCATGAAGTTATTGATGCTTGTGCCTTTCAGGATGGACATATAGATTATGATGAGTTAGATACGTTCTTTACTATAAATAAAAAATTAGCAGATAAATATGGTATACAGTGCTGGACTAATGCAGAGACATTTGATCGTGATATGCCTATCCGTTTCTTGCCCATTAAGTTTGATAAGCTTCGTATGAAATTGGAAGCAGCTAAACGTGCAGGTTATGATAAAGCTATTACTTTGAATTCTCATTTTATGAGTCCACAATCTGCTTATCTGCAGGCAGGACACTTATATGACAGATATAAAGAATATTTTGGAATCAAATAATATATATAGGTATGAAGTCAAATATAAATTTTTTCTTATTTAATATTTTTGTCTGTCGTGGCAGCTTTGGGAGGCTTTTGTTTGGGTATGATGCTGCGGTCATCTCAGGAACTATATCTCAAGTAACTGTGAAGTTTGGATTGGATGAAATCCAGATTGGTTGGTTTGTTGGTTGTGCCTTGATCGGTTCTATTATAGGTGTACTGTTTGCTGGTAAGTTGAGCGATATGGGGAAGGAAAGTAACAATGTTGATAGCAGCGGTCTTTTTCAGTATCAGGTATTGGCTGTGCATTTAGTGACTCTTTGGAACAACTGGTGTTTGCACGTATGTTGGGAGGTATAGGTATTGGAATTGTTTCTGTTGTATCTCCTTTGTACATATCGGAAGTTTCAATAGCTCAGTATCGGGGACGGTTGGTTGCTTTGTATCAATTAGCTATTACTATAGGTTTTAGGTGCATATTTGACAAATTTACAATTACTCCATTTGTCTCAGAGTGGACTTGTGCTAAGTGTTGATTGGCTGAACCTGATTTTTGTTTCAGAGGTATGGAGAGGCATGTTGGGCTTTTCTTGTATTCCATCATTACTCTTTTCTTTATACTCTTCTTTATTCCAGAAAGTCCACGTTGGTTGATATTGAAAGGACGTGATGGTTTAGCAAAGAGTATTCTTCAGAAAATATATCTTGTTCCACAAGATACTACAGAGCAATTGCAAGAAATAAAATCCGTCATTCGGTCAGAAGTTAAATCCGATTGGAGTTTTTGTTGCAACCAGGAATTCTCAAAGCAGTATTAATAGGGGCGGCCATTGCTATCCTTGGACAGTTTATGGGAGTAAATGCGGTACTTTATTATGGACCTACCATTTTGAAGAAGCAGGTCTGTCAGGTGGAGATGCTCTGTTTAGTCAAGTGCTGGTAGGTGTAGTTAATGCTGTGACCACAGTTATTGCAGTTTTCATTATAGATAAAGTTGGACGAAAGAAACTTGTGTATTATGGTGTGTCTGGTATGATACTTTCATTATTATTAATTGGATTTTATTTTAGTTTTGCTGAAACGCTCAATTTGCCAAATAACTTCTTGTTGTTTTTCTTTTTGTTTTATGTTTTGTTGTGCTATTTCTATTTGTGCAGTCATTTTTGTACTGCTTTCGAAATGTATCCTATCCGTATTCGTGGGATGGCAATGTCTCTAGCCGGATGTTCCTTATGGGTAGGTACTTATCTTGTAGGACAACTGACACCATGGATGCTTCAGAATCTTACCCCCGCTGGGACATTCTTGTTGTTTGCTGTGATGTATACCTTATCTTCTGATTGTCTGGAAATTGATTCCTGAGACTACCGGTAAGTCTTTGGAAGAAATAGAACGCTATTGGATGAAAAAATAATCGACCTTATAAAAATATGAATTATGGACTTTAAACAGTTAGCAGCGCAGTACAAAAATGAACTTTTTGAAAATGTACTTCCTTTCTGGTTGCATCGCTCGCAAGACTTTGAGCAGGGTGGTTATTACACTTGTTTGAATCGTAGAGGTGAAGTATTCGATACGGATAAATTTGTCTGGCTTCAAGGCCGTGAAGTTTGGTTATTTTCCATGCTTTATAATAAAGTGGAAAAGCAGAAAGAGTGGCTGGATTGTGCAGTTCAAGGTGGTGAATTCTTGAAAAAGCATGGTCATGATGGCAATTATAACTGGTATTTTTCTTTGGACCGGAAGGGGGCTCCTTTGGTGGAACCCTATAATATCTTCTCTTATACATTTGCTACGATGGCCTTCGGGCAACTTAGCTTAGCTACAGGTAATCAAGAGTATGCAGATATTGCCAAAAGAACTTTTGATATTGTATTATCAAAGGTGGATAATCCTAAAGGTAAATGGAATAAACTTTATCCAGGAACCCGCAATTTAAAAGGATTTGCCTTGCCTATGATCCTTTGTAATCTGTCTTTAGAAATAGAGCATCTTCTGGATGACAAATTTCTAATGAGTACAATTGATACTTGTATTCATGAAGTAATGGAGGTCTTTTACCGCCCGGAGTTGGGAGGTATTATTGTAGAAAATGTACTTGCTAGTGGGGAACTTTCTGATTCATTTGAAGGACGGCAAGTGACTCCAGGACATGCTATTGAAGCGATGTGGTTTATAATGGATTTAGGTAAACGATTGAATCGTCCAGAATTAATAGAGAAAGCTAAAGATATTACTTTAACAATGGCTGAATATGGTTGGGATAAGGAGTATGGTGGGATTGTCTATTTCATGGATCGTGATAAATGTCCTCCACAGCAACTGGAATGGGATCAGAAATTATGGTGGGTTCATATTGAAACATTGATATCAATGCTAAAGGGATATCAATTGACGGGTGATAAAAATTGTTTGGAGTGGTTTGAGCGAGTGCATGACTATACATGGAGTCATTTCAAAGATACTGAATATCCAGAGTGGTTTGGGTATTTGAATCGTAGAGGTGAAGTTCTATTGCCTTTGAAAGGTGGCAAATGGAAGGGATGTTTTCATGTTCCACGAGGGCTATATCAATGCTGGCAGATTTTAGAACAATTAAAGAGTAATATATAATTTGTATAACTTAATTTCTATAAGACCATGAAAAAAAACACAATCGTTAGACATTGTTTTTCAAGGAAGTATATCTCCTTGTGTATATTCCTATTATTGGGGATAATAGGTGAAAAGGCTTTTGCGTATTCTGTTTGGGAAACATATGCGAATGAAACGGAAGGTATATATTTCTCTCTGCAAGAAAGTATTAAACCTCAAATCCGCAACTAAGCTCTTCAGCGTCCTTCTGCGTCTAAACGTCCTCTAATCACTGAATTAGCAGATAAATTGAGGCTGAAATACCTAATTTGCTCGCCAATATCCCCTTTGCCCCACTATGCGACTTGAGGCAATACGCAGTATCATACCCATAAGTTGTAGGCGTTATCCAAAATCAGTCTGAAAAATATCTGCGTAAGCATTATTACAGGTATAGATATTCAGCACATACCGCCTTGATGTTCTGATCCACTTGGCTGGTACAGACAAACCTTGAAGACAACGCTTTTATGCGACTTGTTGCATTGAGTCCGAACCTCTACGTCAAGTCTGTGGATAATGGCCTTGTAGAAATTACGGATAAGTGCCAAGAAGAAGGAACACAGTACTCTGCCATGAAGGATTTAACCGCTGTCCACCCGGAAACCATTGTTCATATCATCGAAGATACGTTCCTTTCTCTCCACGGAAGGTTATAGAACTCTGACAATTTCTCTTGTGGAAGATTCTATAGTCGTTAGTCAGGATACAACCCGTGTATCTCCTTCCTAAAGATCCAGCACACCGTCCATCCGTTTCTGTCTCTTTGAATCACAAGTCGGTATGTTTTTTTACCCTTCCACTTCTCAACAAGAATAGAGTTCAATTCGAACTCAATGCCATGTTTCCTCAGTCTTCCAGCCTCTA
>SCPO01000142.1_pt1 | contig 133208 bp, 140 predicted proteins | sample 6106821 | NCBI WGS metagenome assembly SCPO01 (sample SAMN10720448, study PRJNA508395) | human gut metagenome | isolation source: Participant 2 stool, 0 month | host: Homo sapiens | collected 2017
GGTCTTAATTTTGGCGGCAGGAATGGTCTGCACGGACTTAGCGGCTTCGGTGCGTCCGAGCGCTACGTAGGCCCACTGCAAAAAGGTGGTCTTGTCCTCAGCTGAAGTGTTGGCATAGAGGCAGTCGGCAAGTTCATCGGCGGCCGAAGCGGCGCAGGCTGTGCCGGCGGCGCATGTCGAGAAGAGCGCGCAGAGGCAGAACTTAAAGAGAGCGGGTTGGGAACGCAGCACGAAGAAACCTCCAAAAAACGGTTGGAATCGTTTGAGATAAGGTGCAGCGGATTATCTCGCAGCAAACCTGCCGGGAAGTATAGGTCAAGAGCGAAAGGCTACACTTCCGAGTGCATCACCGCTGCGGATCACCGTCCCGCTGTGCGCAGAGACTCCCCTTTCACTTTTCCTCAAACCTGCGAACGAAGCCTTTATATGTATCGCCTTATCGACAGCAGCTACACGCTTGTCGACATCGGCCGCTTTACGGAACTCTCTATCCGCCGAGGCATTCCGCTCGCTTCGGTCGTGAAGACTGAGCCCCGCGATCGCCGTGTCGTAGTGGGCGCTGCGTTGCTTTTTGTTCCAACTGTTGCATCTTCTGAGGAAACGCTCTTGCAGCGCTTTGAAGGTTTTTTGCAAGGTGCGGGCAGTTGGCTTAACGCAGAACCGGCGGAGCTTTTGGCGTCAGCTTTGGAGGAGGGGCTCCTCGAAGCGGCCGAAGACCCTCAAGACGGTGCTCCCGTCCGATGGCGCTCGCGTCTCGAGCCGCTTCCGGGCGTTACGGCGAACCGTTTGGCCGATGAGCTTGAGGCGGCGCAGGAGATTCTCAAGCTTCGACGCGCTCGTATGCGGGAGACGCTCCAGGCTAAAAACCGCGAAGTGAATCGGCCGCCCGAACCTCCCGTTGATGCTGAGGCTGACCGCTCTTTCATGCGGATGGCGCTGGAAGAAGCACAAGAGGCCGGGATGGCCGGAGAAATTCCAGTCGGAGCCGTCGTGGTGGCAGACGGCAAGGTGATCGCCCGCGGCGGCAACGAGACGCTTCGCAGCGGAGATCCCACGGCGCATGCCGAAATCGTTGCGCTGCGTGCTGCTGCTGCCGCCCTCGCCAATCATCGGCTCACCAACACGACGCTTTACGTCACGCTTGAACCTTGTCCGATGTGTGCGGGCGCTATTGCCGAGGCACGGTGCCGCCGCATTGTCTACGGCGCAGGCGACAGCCGACGCGGCGCTCTCGAGGGTGCCTTTCGGCTTTTTGACATTCCCGGCGTGAATCATCGTCCGATGGTGACGGGCGGCGTTTTGGCTCTCGAAGGCGAGAAATTGCTGACGGATTTTTTTGTCAAACGGCGCAGTGAACAGGCAGCGCAAAAAGCAGCCGAGAGCAGCGATGCGCCGCAAAATTGCGCACAATGAGGCGGTGGTGCCGCTTTAGGCGCTTCCATTTGCATTTTCTTGAAGTCGTTTTTTCATCATGACCACTCCTGATTTCGGTGCTTCTCATTCGCTCAACGCGCAATACGATGCGGTGCCGGAGACGAGCCTCGCGGCATACCGCGGCCGGCGGATTGTTATTCCGGCGCCCTCCTACCAATTTCTGACGAAAACGGGTGAAATCGATCATGCGCGTCGAGAAGCAGCGTTAGGGAACTTAGAGGCGCTCGGCGTAGTGCCAACGCTGATGGCAGGCGCACTCACGCAGGACGGCCGCTATGCAGGGCCTGACGAAGTGCGCGCAGCAGACTTTCAAACGGCGCTTACCCGCGATCCGGCGGAAGCCGATCTGGTGATGCCGATTCGCGGCGGCTACGGCATGACGCGGCTCCTGCCGCTCCTTGACTGGGAGGCCATCGGGCGCGCTGCCGTGCCCATGGTTGGGTTTTCCGATTTCACGGCTTTTAACTTGGCGCTTCTGGCCAAAACCGGCCGCGCCTCCTGGCATGGTCCGATGCTTGGATCTTTTGATAATCCGGACCCATACATGGTTGAGCGTTTCGCAGTGGTTTTCGGTGCCGAGCTCGATCCCATCGAATGGGAGGCGGATCCCAATCTCCTCGGAAACTGGGCTGACCAAACCGAGCAGCGCGCTGCTGGGCTCCTCTGGGGCGGGAACCTCTGCCTGATTGAAAGTCTGGTGGGCACGGCCTGGATGCCGCCCAAAGAGATGCTAGAAGGCGGCATTCTCTTTCTTGAAGACGTGGGCGAATACGCCTACCGCGTCGAACGCATGCTGCTCACGCTGCTCGACGCCGGCATTCTCGCCCGGCAGCGGGCGGTGCTCCTCGGCGCCTTTACCAATGCGGATGATTCGATCCGTTTTCCGGGCGACCATTGCCTCGCGGATTCGCTTGCATTCATTCGCCGCCGGCTGCCTGCGTCCATCCCGATGGTGTCGGGGCTGCCCTTCGGGCATATTGCCAAAAAGGCGACGCTGCCCGTCGGCGTTATGGCCGAGTTCTCGCTCCATGCCGGCCGCGCAGCGCTTTCTTGGAAGGAAATGCCATGACCGCAGAACCGGATCGAGAGGCACGAACGACCGGTCAGACTACGACGCGGCGTTCCGTGATTTTGTTCCTAAAGACTTTTTTAAGTCTTCCGGCCTCGCGCAGCATCACGGCACATACACTGATCAAGCTCTTTCTCACCTCCATGAAGCTGATGCCGGTGGCTTTGGCCGCACAGTGCTTCGGCATGGCTGCCATTGATGCGGTCATGAGAACCAAGCCCGAGATGTTTGAGCTGCTGCTCGTTTGGTCGTTTTTTGGCTTTGCTCAGCTCATTGCTTCGCTCGCTTTTGTTCGGAGCCTGTGGCGTGATGCACGGCGTGTGGAGCGTGTCCGTCTGTGGATTCGACGCTGGACGATCCTGGCTTCATGTGCCGGTTTGCTCTGGGGAGCGGCTGGTGCAGTCATCATGGTGCCGCTCGCGGGCGTGCAGCAGTTGGTGGCCGTAGCCGTAATCGTCGCCGTGACCTTTGCCAGCTGGCCGGTTTATTCCTGCTGGATGCCGTCGCTCACGGCTTTTACGCTTTTGTCGCTCACCCCCATGACGATTTCCGTGGCGGCGCAGTATGGCGTCAGTCAGGCGATCATGGCGCTGGTGCTGATCACCGTGACCGGCTTTATTCTCTATTCAGGCCGACGCCTCAACGAAATGCTTTTGTCGTCCATCTTGAACGACGACGAAAATCAGCGCCTCGTGCAGCGTCTGAAGGTTGAGGTGAATCGTACGGAAGCAGCGCGTTTGAAGACTCAGCACGAGAGTGAGCGACGTGCACAGTTCTTTGCGGCTGCCAATCACGACTTGCGCCAGCCTCTGCAGGCAATGGGCATCTTCCTCGAGATGCTCAAGCGCCGGTCAACCCCGCAGACGCTTCCTATCGTCGAGCAGCTCGGACGCACCTCAAGCACCATCTCTACCTTGGTCGAACAGGTGCTTGAAGTCACCCGCATGGAGTTTGGCCGTCTTGAACTGCATCCGGAAGTGATCTGGCTGCCGGAATTGATGGAAGAGCTCTCACATGACTTCACAGCAATTGCTGCCGAAAAAGGACTCAGCTTTCGCGTGAAGTCCGTGCCGGCGGCGGTGTGTACGGATCCGCTCTTACTCAAGCGCGCGCTTAAAAATCTGATTACCAATGCCATTCGTTATACCGACAAACCGGGAGCGGAAGTCGTCGTCGGTGCTCGCCGGCTCGGCAGTTCACGTGTTTCGATCGGGGTTTATGACGCAGGCCCCGGGCTCACGACGGAAGACAAGGCGCGGATCTTTGAAACTTTCTATCGCGGCAGCGCCGGCAAAAAAAGCACGAGTGAAGGCTTTGGCTTAGGGCTCTCCATTGTGAAGCGCATCTGCCGGCAGCTCGGCATTGAATTCTCTATGGGCTCAAAGTTGGGCCGCGGAAGTGTTTTTCGGCTGGTGCTGAATTTGACGGAGGGCGAGCAGGTTGAAATGCTCGAACGTCCGGGAGCCCCGGCTGTTATCAACAGCCGGCTAGGAGGCACAACAGCGCTTTTGGAAGACAATCCTTTTGTCAACGAGGCGCTGAGCGCAAAGCTCTCGCTTTGGGGGACAGATGTTGTCGCCGCGCCGGCATTCTCTGAAGACTTTGTCAAACGCGTGCAAGCCTCTGCCGGCAAAACCGGCCGGCTGGTATTGCTTACCGACTACAACCTCGGCGCCGGTGAATTGACGGGATTGGAGGCTTCAACGGAACTTTCTTCGCGCTTAGGGATGAACGTTCCGACCGTGCTCTTGACCGCCGTTGCCGGTGATTTGATTGAGGCAGATTGGACTCAGGCGCGAAAGAAGGGGAAGGCAGGCCGCATGCCGGAAGTGCTGCCTCAGATTCTGCAAAAGCCCGCCGACGATGTGGCGCTCAATTCAGCGTTGGTCCGAGCGGGCCGCAACGCAGCGTATTGGCGCTCTGAAGAGCCCGTTGAGAGCGATTTGGGGGCGGCTGAAGATCCTGGCGGCGACGAAGGAAAAACCGATGGCGGCGCAGCGTCTGAGGGAGCAGCATCGTCATCCTCGGGCACGCCGGAGCCTAATGAGGTCGTCCGCGGCATTTGAACGCTGCGGCAAATGAACGGCAAAGAGGCGTCAGAAGCCCTAGATTCAGATGCCGCCCTCGTTAACGAGCTTCAGCAGACCGGCGTCGTCAGAGGTGCGGCTCTGATCTTTATTGGGAAGGACTCCGGCAGGGATGATCGGGACAACTTTGCCCGTTGAGCTGGGGGCAAAGAGATGCGCCAGAACACTGTGCTGCGCTACGTCTTCAAGGGTATAGGCGTTGAGCGCCTCATAAAAAACGTTCTGAGCATCGTTAAGCACCTTGATCAATGGACAGCCGCGGCCGAAATTGCAGGGCGGATCCTTGCAGTTGATCAGACAGTCGTCACCCTCGAGCGTTCGAATTACGTTGCCCAGACGGAGCTTTCTGGCTTGGGGGTCGAGCCCCAGACCGCCGGTGCGGCCGCGCTGAGTAGCGAGCCATCCTTCCTGACTCAAACGATGGACGACCTTAACGACATGATTGCGGGTCCAGCCGATGCGCTCAGCAATTTCCGTCACCGTCGTACGGTCCTGCGACGGGCGTGCGCAGAGGTACATCAGCACGCGAAGCGACAAGTCGGTGAAACGAGTAATGTGCATGGGAGGAAATGAGCTTGCAGAAAATAAAACAACGCCGTTCGGACGCAATGCCCGGAACGGCGTCGAACCGCTGGGGGCGTCAGCAGACGCACCCCTGAGCGCTGAGTGTACTCGGAAAATTAATCGGCCGAGCCGGTACCGAACACTTCCGTGTGGATGCGAGCCGGGATAACACCGATGTCCTTGAGGGCCTTGGAGACATCCTGCATGAAGCCGATCGGGCCGCAGATGAAGAAGTCGGCATCCGGATCCTGGCAGAAGTTGCGGATGTTGGCGGGCGTAATACGGCCGGCAGCATCGTAGTCAACGCCGAGATGGTCGGCCTGGCCCGGCTGGGTGAAGAAAATCCCCTTGGCAGCGTTGGGCATGCCCTTAATCGCGGCATCCACTTCCTTCTTGAGCGGGTAGTGCGCCAGATTCTGCGTGGTGTAGAGGAAGTGCACCTTGCGCAGCGGATTTTCAACAGCGAGCGTCTCGAGCATCGGGACCATCGGGGTAATGCCGATACCGGCGGCGATGAGAACGAGCGGGTGTTCAGACTTGGCGTCTTCAAGCGCAAAACCGCCGGTCGGAGCCGAGAGTTCGACCACATCGCCCACCTTCACGCGGTTGTGAAGGATGGAGGAGACGAGACCGTCAGGAGCACCCTGCGTGCCGAGGACAAGCTTCACGGAGATGCGCAGCATGCCGCTGCCGGCAGCCTGGGACAGCGTGTACTGACGCGGCTGGGCGATCTGCATGGCCTTCGAGAAGACGCGCACGGTCGTGTACTGACCCGGGAGATAGCTGGGAACCGGGCCGCCGTCGGTCGGACGGAAGTAGAAGGAGACGACGTCTTCGGATTCCTGAACGCGGTTGACGCATTCAAAGGGACGCCAGCCGGACCAGCCGCCTTGAGCAGCGGTCTGCTGGTTGTAGATGTCCTGTTCGGCCTTGATGAGGATGTCGGCGAGCATGCCGTAGGCAGCGGTCCAGGCATCAATCAGTTCCGGCGTAGCGGCGGCACCGAGCACTTCCTTAATGGATTCAATGAGGTGGTGACCGACGATCTGATACTGCTCAGCGCGAATGCCAAGCGAGCAGTGGCGCTGAGCGATCTGCTTGACGGCGCCGAGGAGGTTTTCCGGATGCTCAATGTTCTGAGCATAAGCAAGCACGGCAGCGGCGAGCGCCTGCTGCTGCGCACCGCGAGCCTGGTGCGCCTGATTGAAGACGTTGCGCAGTTCGGGGTTCTTCGAAAGCATGCGCGCATAGAAATGCTTGGTGAGATCGACGCCGTGGGCCTGCAGAACGGGAACGGTGGCCTTGACCAGTTCGATCTGATGAGGGGTCAACATGAAAACTTCTCCTTAATTGAACGGATAATGTTGAAATTCTGGGGATTTTGTGGCTCTCGTCCTCTTGATTAGACGGGCCGCCTGATGTCTTGGCGACATAGTAGCACGCTTGCGGCGAAAAAGATGCATTTTCAATACACCTTTTTATTGCAGAATGTTTATGCCAGTTTTCAATGTATGACGCAAGAAATGAAAATTGGATTTTCGAAATGTGCAATAGGGAAGTTCCCTCAGTACATCCCTTCGGCGGTAATCGATGGGTGTATTCTTGCAATCTACTAGCGTTAACTGTATGAATAATATGCAAAAACGATATTACAAATAGAAATAATTAAATTCCGAAAGGGCTTGTGAATTCAATGTGGCGGCAGTTATACTTTCACCTGTGTTCGGACGGTTCGATCAACGTTTGGTGGTTTGGTTGATTTATCCGAACGCCGTCTGCCCAGCAGGCGAAAAATTTGGTTGATCGCGCATCGTGCGCATGCCACAGCTGGTCCCTGCGGCATGCGCTAACCGAAGGAAGACTTCGACGGTTTTCCTGAAAGCTGAAAACGGTGCGGGATAGGACGCGTTTCCGAGGGCATGCTCGAGAAATAGACGTTCCGGCTCCGAGAGGAGCTGCAAAGCCTCAGCGGCGGTTCGGGTTTTTCTCCTTTTCCCGAACCGCCGTTTTATTTGAGCGTCAGTCAAGGGTCTCCGAGAGGATGTGCTTCAAAGTCATGTTAGGCTTGGGACGCACAACACCAACTCACTCGGAATATCTTTCATGCGGTTTTTCAGCAGGTCGGGCTGCGGCAAGTTCAGTGCTGTCATATCTGCAGGTCTTTCAGCCGCAGCACTATTGATGATCTCGGGCTGCTCAGTGGTGCAGGTCAATGGTACTGAGCGTACTGCGGATGATGCTTTATGCCTTGTGCGGCCTCAGATTGCGGACCCTGCGCTGCATAAGCTTCTGAAAGATCTGCTAGCGCGCAAACGCTTCAAAGTGACGGAACTCGCCCCGGGCACTTCACCGAACGTTTGCCGGCAGACGCTGGTGTATCGCTGGGGCGTGGAACAGTATTACATCCCGGCTCTTGTTAAACAGTATCCGGTGGCTTTTGACTTCTATGAGTCGGGCGTTAAAGTGGCCAATGCGAGCTTTGACCCGACGCGCAACCTGATTTCTCCGCACGTGAAGTTCGTGCGCAGTTCCCGCTATTGGGCGCGCACTTTGGATAAGCTTTTTCCGGGGCGGCCCCTGGTAGGCGACTAGGATCGCCGATGCGGCTGACGAGGCCGGCCTTTCATAGGCTGATAAAAAAGCGGCGCTTAGAAACCTTCTAAACGCCGCCCGCATCACGATGGATGCATCGCAATGCACTCTGTCATGCCGCCCTGAATTCGGCTTCATGAGAAGTGAAGAACGGGACGGCAAATTTGTCACGCAAGACCGGTGATACGGCCGTTTTGCACGTCGATGGACATGGCCGCAGGCTTCTTGGGGAGCCCCGGCATACGCATGATGGACCCCGACATGGCCACCACGAAACCCGAACCGGCGTTGAGAATCAGACGCTCAATCGGAAGCGTAAAGCCCTTCGGAGCGCCAAGCGCCTTCGGATCGGCTGTAAGTGAGAACGGGGTTTTGGCGACGCAGACCGGCAGTTTGCCAAAGCCGAGCTCTTCAATGCGCTTGAGATCCTTGAGCGCAGCGGGAGCAAGCTTCACGCCGTCGCCGCCGTAGACCTTCGTGACAATAGCGTTGAGTTTGTCAACGATGGGCGCATCGGCCTCGTATGTGTGCACTAAGGGATGGAAATCTTCGGCCGCGGCAACGACTTCGCGAGCGAGCGCTTCGGCGCCTTCACCGCCCTTAGCAAAACCATCCGAGACGGCAAAGCGGACGCCGAGTTCGGCGCAGCGGGCGCGGATCACTTCGATTTCAGCTTCGGTATCCGTGTGGAAGTGGTTGAGTGCCACAACAATGTTCGGTCCGAACTGCTTGAGGTTGGCGATGTGAGCATCAAGATTGACGATGCCGCGCTTGACCGCTTCAAGGTTGGGCTCGCCGATTTCGGGAAGCGGCACGCCGCCGTGCCACTTCAGCGCTTTGGTGCTCGTAACGATGACGACCGCGGCAGGTGCGAAGCCGGCGGCGCGGCACTTGATATTAAAGAACTTCTCTGCGCCGAGGTCCGAACCAAAGCCCGCTTCAGTGATGGCGTAGTCGGCAAGCTTCATCGCCGCCCGCGTGGCCGCAACCGAATTGCAGCCATGGGCGATGTTGGCAAACGGACCGCCGTGGACGAAGGCGAGGTTGCCTTCAATCGACTGCACGAGGTTGGGCTTGAAGGCTTCAAAAAGCAGAGCCAGCAGGGAGCCCGTGGCGCCGAGTTCGCCGCAGGTGTAGGCCGTGCCGTCCGGGCGCAGGCCCAGAACGATGCGGTCGATGCGGCTGCGAAGATCTTCAAGGTCATTAGCGAGGCAAAGCACGGCCATCAATTCAGAGGCTGCGGTGATGTCAAAACCGGCTTCAGTCGGAATGCCGTTTGCCGGGCCGCCAAGACCCGTGATGATGTTGCGCAGCATGCGGTCGTTCACGTCGAGGACGCGGCGCCAGTAGATTTCACGCAGCTGCACCTGACCCTGATGACGGGCATTGTCTAAGAGCGCGGCCAGAAGATTGTTGGCTGCCGTGATGGCGTGAAGGTCACCCGTGAAGTGCAGGTTGATCGCTTCCATCGGCAGCACCTGGCTGTAGCCGCCGCCGGCGGCGCCGCCCTTCATGCCGAAGACCGGGCCCAGAGAGGGCTCGCGAAGCGCGAGCGCAGCATTTTTGCCCAAACGCTTCAGACCTTGAGCGAGGGCGATGGAGGTCGTCGTTTTGCCCGAACCGGCAGGCATGCCCGAAGTGGCGGTGACGAGGATCAGACGGCCTTTTTCCTGACGGTAAGGATCGAGCGTTACCTTCGCCTTGTCGCGGCCGTAGGGTTCGAATTCGCTGTCGGCGAGGCCGGCGGAGTGCGCGAGCTCATTGATGGGAATGAGCTTGGTTTCCTGAGCGATTTCAATATCGGTCTTCATCGAGAAAACTCCAAAAAAGTGGAAATGGATGGAATTCGATACGAGAAGGCGGCGCGCGGTGCTTACTGTCTCCATAGAGGGCGCTCGACAGCAGAGCTGGAGCAGACATCCTCCATGGTTAGCGATGAAGAGACAAGCTGTACGGCTGCACGGTCAGCGGTGTTTGATGCACCGCTGCGGGGTTGTGCGGCAGTATGCCTCAAAAGCAGAGAAAACAGGGGACGACAGGCGCCGAAAATGGAAAAAGCACCGCCAAAACAGATTGGACGGTGCCTTTGATGAATCCTCAATGCTCAGAGCGGGTCGCCCGAGAGCAGGAGGAGGCGTGCAATTTCAGCAGCGTTATGGAGTTCAAGCTTGCGGTAGGCACTGCCGCGGTGAACCTGAACGGTTTTTTCCGAAATGCCGAATTCTGCAGCGACTTCTTTATTGGAATAACCCTGTGCCACCATGCGGATCACTTCGCGTTCGCGCTGCGTGAGCTGCTCGAGACGGGCCTTGAAATCTGCGACTTCGGCCTGATCGCGGCGGTTGGCTTTATTGCGGGCGACGGCAGCTTCAATCACATCAATGAGACGAGATTCCTTCGCGGGTTTTTCCAGGAAGTCGAAAGCGCCGTTCTTCACGGCATTCACCGCCATGTCGATGTCGGCGTGACCGGAAACAAAGACGATCGGCAGATCGCAGCCGATCTCTTTGAGTTTATTCTGAAGCTCAAGTCCGGACATGTTGGGCATGCGCACGTCGAGCAGAATGCATCCGGGACGACGGAAGTCGTTGGCCGAAAAGAACGTGTCAGCATCGCTGAATTCGACGCATTCATAGTTCTCGCCCGACAATAGGAACGACCAGGAAGAACGAACGCCGGCGTCGTCATCAATGATGCGGATAAGTGGCTTGTTGTTGTTGCTTTCCATCACGGTTGAGGCCTCGAGAGGGTCTTGGGACTGCAGATTTTCCAAACGGGGAAAACGCGGTCGGAAGTTGATTTTGAATATTCTAATATTGTGAGACCGCATAAGTGCGCAAAATTTCCAATGCGCTCAGCAAAAATCGGCTTGAATCGATCCGCGGTGAAGTTAAGGAGACCCTTGTCATGACCATTTCAGCTCAACCTCAGCGTCCCATGCGCCGTCGGGATCGAGAACTTCCCCGTGAAGAGGCGCTTCGCGCGGCCCGCGCCGCGGGTCACGCTGTGCTGAGTTTCATCCATCCCGACACCGGAGCGCCGCAGGGCGTGCCCATTAGCCCGGTGGTGACGCCTGAAGGCATTGTCTACTGGCACTCAACCAATGAAGCGAGCCTCAAGGGCGAGGGGTTAAAGAAGGATCCGCGTGCTTCGCTCACGTTTATCGCCTATGCTGAAGATCTCCCGGAGGAATATACGGTCGATTATGCGAGCACCGTCATGACCGGCCGAGCGCATATCGTCACGGATCCGCAGGAGCGGCGGCAGGCCATGCTGGAGATCTGCCGGCGGCATGCGGGTGCCGAGCGTGATGCGACATCGACGGAATATTTCGATCACGCCGGCAGCCAGATCGACGTCTGGCGATTTGATCCCGAAATGGTGTCGGGCAAGTCTCGGAGCTGGACGGAAAAGGTTTCGCACATTCTGGCCAAGCAAGGTTTCTGATGCCTGCGCTATAGTCCGACGACAGTTCTAACGGAAGGATTTACATAGACATGATGCTCAAACGCGCTTCACTTTTTGCCGTACTCCTTTGTGCCGGTATTGCCGCCGCAGGGTGCGCCAGCAGTCCGAAGTCGCCTGCCGAGCCGGCGGATGAGTCGGCGCAGTTTGCTCCAGTGAACTATCTCGACATCTGCCTCCTTGAAAATAATGAGGTGAAGAGCCCCAAGCTTGTTGATGCCATTGAATCGGGCTTTCGCAAGGCCGGCGCCAATGTGAAGCGCCTGCGGGCCGGTTCGGGTCCTGATGCCTGCAGCTTTGTGGTGACCTATGAGGTGCCTAACAAGCAGGGCTCCGTCAATGTGATTCGCTATCAGACCTATGAACACGGTATTCCCCGTGTAGATGCAACGGGTTCAGCCCCACAGGGCCGTGCGCTCACGGTGCAGGCTGTGGAGGCTTATTCGGCAGAGCTCTTATCGAAGCTCGCACACAAAAAAGCGGGCGTCGAAGGCGGCCAGTCCGCAGTGCCGTCTAAAGAGTGATCTTCGGACACAGCTGCCGACGGCTTTTGGCTGCGGGCGGTGCCTGCAGCCGACGGCGCCGCGGCAAAAAAGGGGGCGCCGCGCTTTGCCGCCCGCGCCCTCATCTCTCGTACAATACTGCCCGTGCGCTGGAGGTATCGAAAGCATCGGGCATGTCCCGCAGCGGCTTCGATTGAGAAACACTCCCAGAACCGGATCAAGTTCAGACTTGCGGCGGGAAGCGCTTCAACATCACTCCATTTGAGGACGAGCTGGAGGGGCCCCTAGTGCGGCCGTTCGTTCGCCCTCCGAGATGCGCACAGCTGACTTCAATTTCCTGATTAAGAAGGACCCACGCTGTGAGCACATCTTCAACTGACCCGTCTGCCCGGACTCCGATACCGCCCGTTCTTCCTGCGGAGGATTTGTCCGGTGCATCCGGTGATCTTGGTCTTTTCGCAGGGCGCCTTCCGGGCGTGCGCGAATACAGCCGATCCGCCTGCGGCGAATTAGTTCCTTTCCGTCGGGTTGATTTGGATCCGACACCCGCTTCTTTTGGCGGCGGCGTGCAGCCCGCGATTTACCTCTGCGATGTGACTGGTCCCTTTGGCGAAGGCGACGGCAGCCAAAAACCACGTCTGCGCAATCGTCCGTCTCCGGGCACACCCACGCAGTACGAGAGTGCCCGCGCGGGTGTTGTCACACCTGAAATGGCGTTTGTGGCTGAACGAGAGAACCTCAACCGCAAAGTATTTTTGGAGTCGCTCGCCAAGCTCGGAAATCCCAAAGCCCGGGCGCTTTATCAGCGTGCTGCTGAGGCGCCCTTCTGGACGCCTGAAGATGTTCGTTCGCTGGTGGCCCGGCGAGAAGCGGTGATTCCGCTCAACTTCAATCATCCTGAAGCCGAGCCGATGGCCATCGGCAAGGCCTTCTCTACGAAGGTGAATGCCAATATCGGTACTTCGAGCACCAGCAAGGATTGGCATGAAGAGATCGGCAAGCTCAGAGAGTCGCTCCTTTGCGGTGCCGATACCGTGATGGATTTGTCGACGGGCAAGGGCATTGTGGAAACGCGCGAAGCGCTTTTGCGGCGTTCGCCCGTACCGCTCGGCACAGTACCGGTCTATGAGGCACTTGAGCGAGCGGGCAGTCCCGGCTTTGAATTGGGAAATTTTTCGGCAGACGATGGAAGATCAGGCTGCGCAGGGCGTCGACATGACGATTCATGCGGGCTTGCTGAAGTCTCATGTGGCGCTCACGCGAGAGCGGCTGACCGGCATCGTTTCCGCGGCGGGGGTCTCTTGGCGCTGGCGATGAAGCTCACCGGCGAAGAGAACTTTCTTTACACGCACTTTGACGAAATTCTGGCGATTGCCAAGCACTACGACGTCACGCTTTCACTTGGCGACGGTCTGCGTTCAGGCTCTACCCATGACGGTACCGATGCCGCGCAGCTCGCCGAACTCAAAACCTTGGGAGAACTCAATCGCCGTGCGGCCAAAGCGGGCGTGCAGGTCATGATTGAAGGGCCGGGACATATCGCCATTCCGCGTATCCGGCTTAATCAAGAGCTCGAAGAAGTCTGGTGCGACAATGCGCCGTTTTATACGCTCGGGCCGCTTGTCACCGATATGGGGGCCGGCTATGACCACATCACGGCAGCCATTGGCGGCGCGATCATCGGGGCTGCGGGCACTGCCATGCTCTGTTATGTGACGCCCAAGGAGCATTTGGGGCTGCCCAATGAAGCCGACGTGCGCGAAGGCATGGCAGCCTTCAAAATTGCCGCACATGCGGCGGACCTTGCCCGCGGTATCCCCGGGGCGGATCTGCGCGATTTGGCGATCAGTGCGGCGCGCTTTGAATTCCGTTGGAACGATCAATTCCGCCTTGCCGTGGATCCGGCCAGAGCGGCGGCATTTCATGATGAAACGCTCTCGGGTTCTGGTGCGCGGGAAGCGCATTTCTGCTCCATGTGCGGACCGAAATTCTGTCCCATGAAGCTTGCTCGTGATCTTTTCGATGATGAGCCGTCTTCAGGGGCTTGAGATCTTAATGCGGCTTTGAGTCCAGTCTTGGTCACCGACAAAAATGGGTGCGGCAGCAATGCCGTACCCATGAAAACACTTCTTTCGGCCATCCGCTCATCCAACAGACGATGAGCGAGCTGCAGGCGGGCCGCGCTGTTTGTCAGTCGTTTTCGATGGTTTGGTCTGCTGCTGCGGCTTTTGCGACATCGGCCTTTGCCCGGCAGTCCTTGCAAAGCCCTTGAATAACGGAACTTTGGAAGTCGAGCTCTACGCCGTGGTCTTCGAGCAGGTGGCCGGAAAGCGCCGCCGCCATGCGTTCAATTTCGCTGCAGCGCAAATGAAAGAGCGTTCCGCAGGCGCGGCACTTGACATGGAATTCTTCGGTGTGCGGGTCGTCGAGATATTCATAGACGGCAGCAGAATTCTTATCGACCACGAATTTGCGAACCGCTCCTTCTTCGACCAATGTATCGAGATTACGGTAGATGGTGGTGAGGCCGACCGAAACGCCGAGCTTTTTCACGGCGTCAGCGACATCCTGAACACCGAGATACTGGCCGGTGCGCTCCTTGAGGCAGGCCAAAACAGCTGCTCTTTGGCGGGTCGTATAGCGAGTGGATCTCGGCATCTTGAGCTCTCCCCCTCTGAAAATGCTTAGAGGTCTTTGGGCCGAATCATACAATTTCGGTGCTCTTCTTGACAGCAGCGGCCGCCGCGCAATCATGGCGGAACCGGCGAATAGCTGCTCGGCAGATGAGCACCAGCAGCAGTACGGCGACGGAGGCTAAAGCGGTTACGCCGCCGGGCGCTGCGTCAAGCAGGTAGGCGAAAATCAAACCCAAGAAGGCATCAATGATGCTGATGACGATGGCTGCGATCAGCGTTCGTTTGAAGCCCACTTTGAGCTGGAGTGCCGTAGCAGCAGGGAGCGCGATCATGGAACTCAGCACGAGTACGCCCACCATCGGAATGGCGGCGGCGACGGCAGAGGCGGTGAGCAGAGAAAAGGCGTAAGACCAGCGCCGGGTTTTGACGCCGGCCGCTCTGGCGGAATCTTCATCAAACGCGATGACGGTGAGCGTTGAGAGCCCAAAGCCTACCCAGAGCAAAGCCGCGGCGGTGATGGCGAGGATGCACCAGAGGTCGGTTTGGCTGATCGTCAGAATGCTGCCGAAGAGAAAACTCTCCGCGTTGCCTTTGACGAGTCCCATGGTGATGAGCGTGAGGGCAATGCCGACCGACAACGCCTGCACGATCGTCAGAACCAGATCTCCGTAATGACGAAAGACGCTGCGAAGCGCTTCAATCATGAGACCGCACACGGCTGTGAAAACGAAGGTCCCCACGACCGGGTTGACGCCCAAAGCCAGTGCTGCGGCTGCGCCGGCAAGCGACGAGTGACTCCAGTGCGTCGCCCGTCATGGAGCTGCGCCTGAGCACCAAAAATAAGCCCATAACTGGACAGAGCAGCGACATTGCGAGTGTTGCGGCGAGCGCGCGCTGCATGAAGCTCATCTGCAGCGCCTCGAAAAGCGATTCAAACATGCTCAGCCTCCGAGCTTACGTAAGCGCGCTCCTCGGTCTCAATGCGCTTTTGGTATTCGGCCGGCGCATGGAGCGCCCATTGACCATTTTCGATTTCAAGCACGCCGGAGGAACACTTATAGACGGCTTCAAGATTGTGCTCTACGGCGATGATGGTCGTTCCGTGTTTATGGTTGAGATGCGTGAGAAGGTCATAGATTTCGTCTCTGCCTGCGCGGTCGAGCCCCGTAGACGGCTCGTCGAGCACGATGAGATCATTGTCGCCGAGCAGCGCCCGTGCAATGAGAATGCGCTGCCGCTGACCGCCGGAAAGATCGCCGAAAAGCGTATGTCTGGCGGCGCTCATGCCGACGGAGGAAAGTGCATGCTCAATCGAGTCTTTGCTGCGGATGCCGCGCATGCGCCGCCAGCTGTCGAGCACTTCTTCGGCTGTGATCGGAAAGGACGCTGCCGCAGGCGCACTCATCTGCGGCACGTATCCGACACCTTGGGCTGAAATTTCGATACGGCCTGAAGTGGGTTTGAGCAGTCCCAGAACAAGCTTGATAAAAGTGCTTTTCCCTGCGCCGTTCGGACCGACTACCGACCAGTATGCGCCGGCAGGAATATCCAGACTCAGATGATTGAGCAGATAGGGGGGCTCTTCCGTATAGGAAAAACAAAGGTCAAAAATGGAAACCATTTTCAAATTTGAAACAAAGCATGTACATCGGGTTTCCCCGTGCTTAAGAAGAGTATGCTACCACCACACTAAAAACGAAAAACGTTTTCGTTTTCAAATTAAAGGAAGGATCATGTTGAGTCAAAAAGTTTTCACTGCGGCAGCCAGTTCGGTGCTTTGCCTGAGTGCCGGCGCAGCTGCAGCGGCTCCGGCAGACGATCTTGTCTGCAAAGATGCTGCTGCTCAGGGAAAAATTGTGGCTGCGGCGAGTTTTAATGCCATGGCGGAATTTACCCGTGCGGTGGGCGGAGATTATGTTTGTGTGGAAACGCTGATTCCGGGCGGAACGGAGCCGCATGACTTTACGCCGACGGTACGCACGGTAGAAGCGCTCAAGAAAGCGGATCTTTTGATCCTGAACGGTTTTGGGATGGAGCCCTGGGCGGAAAAAACGGCTGCGGCAGCGGCCAATGATCACCTAACGATTGTGACGGCTTCGGCCGGTGCTTCGCCCGTCAAGCTCACGGATCCAGAAGAGGTGAAGGAGCACGGGGCCAATGACCCGCATCTCTGGCTGTCGCTTTCCGGAGCGTCCTTGGAGGCTAAAAATATTGCTGCGGCGCTCGCCAAGCGCGATCCGAAGCATGCGCAGACTTATCAGCAAAATGCTGAACGCTTTGCCGCTGATCTGGACGTCCTGAAGAAACAGTTCATCAAGGAGACGGCCGATGCAAAGCGCCGTGCATTTGTGACGGGGCATGCTGCTTTCGGATATCTCGCGCGTGATTTTGGACTTGAGCAAAAGAGTATTGAGGATCTCTTTGCCGAAGGCGAACCGACGATGAAGACGCTCGCTGAACTGGCCAAATACTGCCGCAAAAACAATGTTAAGACCGTTTTTGCCGAGGAACTCGTGAGCCCGGCTGCGTCAAAGACGCTGGCTGAAGAAGCGGGCGCTAAGGTTGTGGCCATCTACACCATGGAAAGCAACGAGTCGGGGCTCTCCTATCTGGAGCGCATGAAGAGCAACCTCACGGAGATTGCAAAGAGTCTCAAGGAATGATGTGCAGCAGGTAATACCTCAGAACTGGACGCAATCGGAAGACGTACACTTTTACGCATACGTAATGATGCGGAAAATTTATCTGAAAGATTCATGATTTAATTTCTGCATCAATCCAAAAGCATTCCGTTCCTCTTTTGTGCTGCTCTCCGAGCAGTGCAAAAGAGGATTCTCCAGGACAAACCTCATGCAGTTGAAAAACTCTTTGCCGCTCTCGCCGTTTCCGGCGGCCTCGTCTTTACGCTCGCCGGCTGCGGCGATAAGGCTCCGGCTGAAAAAACGGCCGCTCCGGCTCAGACCGCCGCCGTCGAATTGAAGATTGGCGTTTCGCCCGTGCCGCACGCCGACATCATCAACTTCGTCGCGCCTACGCTGGAGAAGGAAGGCGTAAAGGTCAAAGTGATTGAGTTCAACGACTACGTGCAGCCCAATCTGGCACTTGCGGAGAAGGAGCTCGATGCCAACTTCTTCCAGCATAAGCCCTATCTGGATACGTTCTCTAAGGAACACAAACTGAACCTCGCTGTACTCACCGCGGTTCACCTTGAACCGATGGGCGTTTATTCCAAGTCGATTAAGAACGTTGCAGACCTGCCTGACGGCGCAAAGATCGCCGTGCCGAACGATCCGACCAATGGCGGCCGTGCGCTGAAGGTACTTGAAACTGCCGGTATTCTGAAGGTTCGTCCGGAAGCTGGCATTCTGGCTTCGCCAGCTGACATTGTCGACAATCCCAAGCATGTGAAGATTGTTGAGGTTGAGGCTGCCCAGCTGCCGCGGGCGCTCGATGATGTGGATGCTGCCGTCATCAATTCCAACTATGCGCTTGCCGCGAAGCTCAATCCGACGAAGGATGCAATCGCTATTGAATCGAAGGATTCGCCTTACGCCAATGTGGTCGTTGTCCGCGCGGGCGACGAAAATCGTCCTGAACTGCAAAAGCTGAAGAACGCGCTTCTCACGCCTGAAGTGAAGAAGTTCCTCGAAGAGAAGTATCAGGGCGCTGTCGTTCCGGCCTTCTAATCGGTAAAGACGGGCGGGGAAAATTTTTCTCCGCTCTTCAGATGCTTTTAGCCCAGCCTTCTTTAGAAAGACCGCGGGCGTCTTTTAGGCGAAAAAAGCTCGGCCGTTCCGAAGAATGCCGAGCTTTCTGATTCCGATTGACGGAAGACTTAGAAAGTCACCGTATCCGGATGGAGTCCAGAGAACGAGGTCTGCGGCATGGCCGTCAGTTCGTTGACTTCTTCGGGCGTCAGCGAGAAGTCAAAAACGTTCAGATTTTCCTGCTGATGCGCGAAAAGCGTCGACTTCGGGATCGGGGCGATGCCGCGCTCAATGCACCACCGCAGAGCGACCTGGGCAGGCGTCTTGCCGTGGGCGGCAGCGATCTTTTCGAGCAGCGCATGGCGCAGCAGCGTGCCGCGGCCGAGCGGACTCCAGGCCTGAACCTGAATGCCCTTGGCACGGCAGAAATTGACGGCGGCCGGCTGCGCATAGCCCGGATGAATTTCGAGCTGATTCACCATCGGTTTTACGCGGGCACGGGCAAGCAGCGGAACGAGGTGATGGGGAAGGAAGTTGGATACGCCGATGGCACGAACGCGCCCTTCGGTGTAAAGCTCTTCGAGCGCACGCCAGGCGCCGGCGTTCTGTGCCTGCCAGACCATGGGCTCTCCCTGAGCGGCCGGCCAATGGATGAGGAGCAGATCGAGATAGTCCGTCTGCATCTGGGTGAGGATCATCTCATAGGCTTCGCGGGCGCTCTCATAGGAGCGGTGTGAAGCCCAAATCTTGCTCGTCAGGAAGAATTCAGAGCGCGGAACATCTGACGCGCGGATCGCTTCGCCCATACGCTGGGCGTTGTTGTAAATCTGTGCGGTGTCGAACTGGCGGTAGCCGAGTTGTATCGCTGTCTGGATGGTGCTGTCAAAATTCTCGTTGATGGGAATCTGCCACGTCCCGAAGCCGATGGTCGGCATCTTGACGTCGTTGGCGAGCACGGTCGTTTCGGTAAGCGGTTGAGTCGCTGTCATTGATCTTTTTCTCCGGCCGCAGTTGGGATGCTGCGGACGTGCTGTGAAGGCAGCGGCGCAGAAAGCCTGACGTCTTCAGCGGGCTGAGGGATGCTTGTAGGAATGGAGCCGTCAGGAATGCAGTAATACTCCAAACGAACCGGCCTCAATCGTACCCGATAAAAGGCTGATCCCATTTGATCTCAGAGAAAAGATTATCGCGATGTAAAGGTTCGCTGAGGATTATCCCAATGGACAAAAAGGCTTTTTGTGTGAACTGTCCATTGTTTAACAGACACTGCTGAAGGGCATCCCCCAGCTCAACCGCATTAAGGCTCGCAGAGCACCGCTTAGAATGCGGGTGCTACTGGCAAAAGAACACTTTTAGGCGCAAGGCATGCAGCACATTGATCCGGAACTTTTCACTTGGCTCTTTATTGGGGCTGTCGGCCTCGTTGCGGGGGTTTGGGGTTTGACCCGAGCAGCGTCGCGGCGCCGCGGTGAGGCTGAGCTGAGCCGTTTGGGCAAAACGTCTGCCGCAGCGCCCCGCCGTCGGGAGCGCATTGCTGCTCGCCGTCCGGATGTGCCGAAGGCCGTTAAAAAGGAAACCGTGGAGCCCAAAGCGCCTCAGCATGGCCCTGGCCGGCCGGCTGCCTTTCTTTTGAAGTCCGCCGACGGCCGGACAATTGTTCTGCAGCGTGCGCCGGAGGCTGAGTGTCGAGAGGGGCTCGAGCGCCTTTATGCCTGCGCGGGCGACGCTGCAGCTCTCGAAGATGAGCAAAATAAACTCGACGCAGCCGCTCAGCAGCTCGCCCTTCGAGGCGGAGCGCTTGAATGGAGCGTGGATTCAGATCTCGCTCATAACGCCTTTGTTCTTTGCTGTGCAAAAACTCAAGAAGCTCCCGCCACCGCCTCTGCCGCCGCTTTGGGGACGGGCGGTCTGCTCATGGGCAACAACACCGCGCTCGATGGGGCGGAGACCCTTTTCGCTGCTGTCGAAGAGGGGTTCCGGATCGCAGCCGCCCCGGAAGGCGTGCTCCTGCGAAGCCTTAATGACTGTCTCGAGAGCGCCGAGAAGCACCTGAGTCGCCTGGAGAAGCTCTCTCCTCAGCGCACAGAGGATTGGCTGCAAACGGCAGACAAGATTAAAGCGCTCGGTGAAGAGGCTCAGCGCCTCACGATAAACGGGAACTGGGCAGATTGGGATACAGCGCTGACGCTCGATGTCATTGACGCTTTGACGCAGTCGGTTGACGAACGGATATTGAAGATTGACGCGGCGCTCGAAGCTGCCGCCGAATCTGACGTGCTGACCGCTCTTGAATCCGCTGACACAGCCTTGAAGCGCGCTTACGGACTTCTTCTCGAACGGATCAGTGCCGTATTGCTCTTAGAGGCGCTCGCGGCTTCCAATGTTCTTTATTCCACGGACTACTGCCGCGGCATGCATTCTGCCTCCCGCATCGCTTGGCGGGCGGAGACGTTTCCCAGCACGCAAAAAATAACGAATGCGGTTCATGCATTGCTTTTGCAGACGGCTGAAACCTCCGGGCGCACGATGACGCCTCAGGAGCTTGATCTTCTCGGCGCCGTCAAGCAGGATGCAAAAATGCTTGAGGCCTTGGAAAGCGCATCGAGCACTGAACTCCAAAACGGCGTAAAGGCGCTTCAGCGGGTGATGGATCGCCGCCTGCTTGCAGAGCATCCAATTGCCCGTTTAATGATCTGTATGGATGGGGACGGCGCGGCACATTTTGCCCGGCCGCTCTAGCGCCCGACGGGTTCACGCAGACCCAAAAGAAAACCGCCGGACTCTTTCAGAATCCGGCGGTTTGAGCAAGAAGCAAAAATTAAAGCAGGTTGGCTGTGAGCTCGGCAACCATTGTGCTCGATGCGATCACAGGAACATCTACCGCTTCCGCACAGATATCGCGCAGCGTCTTGGAATAACCCATGCAGTCGAGCACGATAACCTCCGCGCCTTGATGAGCGAGTTTTCGTGCGGCTTCTTGGAGTTCTTCTTTAGAAGCCGTGTAAGGAGAGGCAGCTGCAAAGACGGGAGGCTTATCGAGTCCTTTCCATTTATTGAGTTCGCTTTGGGCTTGCTCAATGAGCGGCACCATAACGCCGACCTGCAGCGGGTTGAGGAGCGCAGCGAAAACGGGCGGAAGCAGTCTGTCGGGTTCGATGAGGCGCACTTTCTCTGTAGTCAGCCCCTCAAATTCGCCCGTGCAGAGCAGCACGATCGGGCTGCAGCCCGCTTTTTCGAGCTGATGGATCTTTTCCTGCAGAGCCTTGCGGACAGCAGACTTTCCTAAGACGACTGCGGTACCGTCAAGCATGCGTGAGGTGAGGAGTCCTTCACTTTCCACCGGAGCGAATTGCTTGTCCACTTCCGCTTTGGTCAATCCGTCGAGGCATCCGGCGTGCACCACTTCTGTGCCGGCTGGCGCAATGGCATTAAATACCGGCGCCAAATCAGGGCGGGGAGCCTGACCGATGGTAAGCGTTGCGAATTTCTTCATGATTCACCTCTTATTTGTGGCGAAGACCCGGAATGATGGAGGAGAAGAAGCTCAGCAGCGCGTCGCCGGCGATGAGACCGGCTGCAAGCACTTCCAGCGGACCGCGGGCATCTGGCCCCTTGATCTTAAGCACAGCGATACGAATGCCCAGACCGATCAAAACGGCCCAGCCAGCCATCGGATTGTTGATAAGAAGGCCAGTGGCCAGCAGCACGCCCATTTGACGAGACGGGCCGCCGATAAACTGAATGAGGGCGCCGGGGATGGCCCAAATCAGCAGTGACTTCGCAATGTCGAAAGATACGCCAGCCTGAATAGCGGCGATATACACCTTGGCAACCGGCGGTACAAGGCCCTGCGAGAAGAAGTCCTGATAAACAAAAGCGACGACCGGGATGGCGATGAGGAAGGCCATGGAAGCAGCCAGAAACTGCTGACGGCGTCCGTCGAGTTCAAAGGCGGGGTTCTTGCCGTTGCCGCGAAGAATCCACCCGGCCTTCAGGTCATAGCCCATATCGGCAAAAGCCGGACCCGTCGCAGCGGCAAAGCCGCACAGCATGGCCAGCGCTTCCGGCGGAAAGCCGATCAGAATACCCACAAGGAGTGTAATCAGCGCTACGGCAAAGGCCGGGAACCAGCCGGAATGCATAGCGGCAAGACCGACAATCATTTCATGCACGAATGCCGCAAAAGCTGCATAGAACATGAAGGCGATGAGCCAGCCCACCGACATGTGGTGATACATGCCGCTGCCGAAAGCGATCAGGACGGAGATCAAGGCAAAACCGATGGAACCGATGCCGATCGTGCGGCCGATCTGTTCATCTTTATGTTCAGGCATTTCAACGCCGTGCTTGGCGGCATGTGCCTTTTCCGCGGCTGCGCGTTCGTCGTGCGCGTCATCCTTTTTGCCGCGCATCAGGAAGATGATCTGAATCAGTGCGACCAGACCGGCGCCGGCCATGATGCCGTGCGGAATGTAGAGCGCATTGATGTCAATGCCAAAGACCGGGCTGCTGTAGCCGCGCAGGAGAAAGCCGATGCCCAGCATGCCGAGTGCCCAGACATTGCCGATAAAGGCTGTACCCAGAGCGGCCGTCGGGAACTTGAAGAAGGATCCTAAGGCGCCAAGAAAAATGCCGATGCCGAGAAGGACGGCCTGCTTGCCGCCCTGATCGCCCGCTTTAATGGACTCCGCAGCAGCAACGCCGTGCGGCCAGGCACCGGTAGCCGGGAAAAGCTTGGTATTGAAGAGCTTATAGAGCAGGAACCCGTCGAGCAGCATGGCGAGCGCGACGCCGATAAACATCGGCACGACCATGTCGGGACGGCCGAAGAGCCAGGGAATGGCAATCGGGAGCAGAAGCGAGTTGGCCGCACCGAAGGTGGCGGCAGAAGTGGCGCTCTGAGCAAGGTTTTGCACATGCACCGAGCGATAGTGGCCGAAAAACTTGAGCGGCACACGGGCCACGATCATCGCCGCCATAGCGCCGATGATGGCCGTGTTAGGCGTCACCCCGAGGCTGACGAGCAGCTGAACGCCGATGATTGCGCCGAAAACGCAAAGAATCACGAGCAGCACAAGCGTTGCAGGATCCCAGACTTTTGGGTGCTGCTGCAGCGGAGGAGTTTCTATTTCTGACATAACTGTTCCTTAATGAGCAGTGACCGGATGCCGAATTCCGAGGTTCGGCATCCGCAATGACGGATCGTTGTTGTAAATACGCCGGGCGCGGTATGGAATTAGTGTTGGCCGCTGCCCTGAAAGTGCGTCATTGAGCCGTAGAGCTTGGTGATGAGCTCAAATTCCTTCTTGTCGTAGAACGAACACTCGTTCTGCGTGAAGGCTTTGGCCACCTCAATTGAATAGCGCACGGCGTCATCGACATCGACGAGGTGTGTTGCGCCTGTGCCGCAGCCGGGGACGACGGTTTCCGTCGTGATGGCAATGCCGACGACCGGCACATGTGCGGCAACAGACGGCTGCAGGATGGAATTCATGTGGTAGAGCCCATTGCCGTAGGGCGTGATGTCCTGCTGAGTGATCGGGAAAGTGGCCGGGAGCTTCCCGGTCGTGACGCTCATAATGTAGAGGAGGTCTTCGGAAACGCGCAGGATATAGCCGTCGAGCACCGTGGGCGAGATGGCAATGCCGTTGTGGCAGATGATCTGATTGCCTTTGGTCGTGTCGATCGACAAAATGGCATCCATTGCCGGGTCAATTTCTTCCTTATTGAGAACGTCCATCGTCACAGGCGAATCCATGAAAGGAGCGGGCTTGTGCGGCAGCGTCGGCGCATCCGGACAAATGTGAGTGCCTACGATCACGTCGCCTTCGAGTTCATCACCGCGCACCGTCATGCGGGCGAGCTTGGCTGCAATGGCTGAAGCGGCAAGTGCGCCGTCGCCGTCAGACGTGAAGCCGATGCGTTCCGGGCGGGCGCCAAGGCCGCCGAGGCGGCCGACGATGCCCAGCGTGGGAGCCGTGCCGCCCTTCGTCTTGCCGTTCTTGCCCGGAATAAGGAACTTCACGAAGTCGGTGCTGCCCTTGGCGCCCGTCACCGTCGTGCAGGTGGCTTTGACATTGCCTTCGGCGGTGACATATTTGACGACATCTTCGCCGGTAACCCGGCCGTCGTCGAGAAGATCCGCGAGTTCAATGACTTGTTTGAAAGACATGATTGAATTCCTCAGGAGAAGTGTTTGATAAAAAAGTTAAAGATCAAGCGGGCCTTGTACTGACGAAACGGCAAAATACCGATCGACGGCAGCGCCGCCCGCCTCAATGGCATCAATGATTGGAACGTTCAGATCCGGGAACCAGTGAGCAATGCCCATGGTTGAGAAACCGGTGCAGGAAAACATGATGACGTCGACTTTTTTGGCGAGCTCCTCGACGCATTTCTTCGCGCCCGCACGCCCCCAGTCGGTGAGGAGGTCTCGAGTATCTTTAACGCCGTCAATGCCGACCGCTGCAACCATTCGGTCGCCGAGAATGCTGCGGGGCACGGAAGGCACGTCGCCGGCGATGAGGCTTAAAACCCCGACACGGCTGCCCATCGTGAGCGCCATGGCTGCGGCGCAGCTTCCGGCGCCGAATACGGGGATACGGCAGACCTTGCGTGCAGCTTCAACGCCCGGATCAATGGCGCAGCTCACGAGAACGGCATCTGCGCCGTCCTTTTCGGCTCGAAGGCATTGTTCGACGATGCGATCGACACAGTCCTTGGCAATCTCCTCATTGGCGATGCCTTCGGGCTGGTTGGGGATGCAATAGGTGCGGGTCGGAATGCCGTAGAGCTTTTCAATGATCTTGGCGTGCTTTTCAAGCACTTTTTGATCGGTTGAAGAAAAAACGCGGATCACGGCAAGCGTTTTGGGATGAGTCATGGCAAGCACCCTATGAAAGGATTAGGAAGCGGAAGGATTGCCGGCTGTCTGGAAGCGTTCAAGCGTGCCGTACAGACGCGTGAGAAGCGCAAATTCAGCTTCGTCAAAGAAGTGCAGCCGACCGGCGGTGAATTCTTTTGCGGCTTCAACCAAGAAGCGCACGACATCGTCAACATCTTCAACATGAGTTGCGCCGGTCGCGCAGCCCGGGACGGAGGATTCGGTCGTGATGGCCACGCCGACGACGGGAACTTTGGCGGCAAAAGCGGGCTGCACAATGGAATTCATGTGATAGAGCCCGTTGCCGTACGGCGTGATGTCCTGCTGCGTGAGCGGGAACGCAGCCGGGAGTTTCCCGGTGGTTACGCTCATCAGTGAGAGCAGATCTTCACTCATGCGCAGGATATAGCCCTCTTTGATGGTGGGTGAGAGGGCGAAGCCGCGTTTGTTGATGATGCGGTTTCCTTTAGTGGTGTCCACCGAGAGGATGGCATCCATGGCGGGGTCGACTTCATAGCGGTTCTTAACGTATTGATCGACGCAGGAACTCATAAAGGGCACCGGCTCATGCGGACGCGTGGGGGCGTTTTCACACACTTGAGTCGTTACGATGACGTCTCCCTCGAGCCGGTCGCCGCGCGGCTGCATTTTGATGAGCTTTGCGGCGGCAGCCAGCGCGGCGAGTGCGCCGTCGCCGTCCGAAACAAAACCTTTGCGGGCCGGACGGGCGCCGACGCCGCCAAGCCGCCCGATGATGCCGAGTGTGGGGGCGGAGCCGCCGCTGATCTTCCCGCGCGTTCCAGCAATTTCACAACGAATGAAATCGGTAAAGGTGCCAGGTTTATCGCCTTCGACGCGTTTGACCGAAACCTTCGCAGAGCCAAGCGCCGAGAGATATTCGGCAACCTGCGCTCCAGTTGTTCGACCATCGTCGAGGAGCTCAAGCAAATCAATCACAGAGCGAAATGTCACGGTGTTTTCTCCATTTCAAATAAAACTAGATGCTTTTACTTACTGCAGCCCGCCAGGTGAAATTGCATCTTCCTGAGAGAGAATGAGCTTTTTGAGTAATTTTTCAAGTGTTTTCTTTTCGTTTTCAGAGAGGGTGGCAACCAGCCGTGCTTCTTTTTCGGTATGTGCTTTGTGGGCTCTTAATGCGAGGACTATTCCGTCTTTTGTGGGTTTGAGTACGGTGCCTCGACGGTCGTTGGGATCCGGCAGACGACTGATCAGTCCCTTCTCCTCAAGACGATCCAGACGACGTGTGAGTCCGCCTGAGCTCACCAGAATGCGGGTCTGAATGATCTTGGGCGTGATATCGATATGCGGATTGCGGACGAGGGCAAAAAGCACTTCGGCTTCACCGCGGTTGAGATCAAACTCGGCAAGCGTTTCGTCTACAGCGCGTGCAATGTATTCGCCCATTCGCACCAGCCGCGTTACTGACGGCACGCACTTGAAATGCATGCCTGGATAGCTCGCGTCCCACTCCAACTGAAAGGTGTCGACAAGGTCGCGTGCCTGTTCGGTCTCAGCGGTTCGGTTCTGATCAGTCATTAGATACCTCGACAGAAAGTATCTTCGTAAAAAGATACTAGGGATCAAAAAGAGTGGGATATACAAAATTACCCCACTGTTATTTCACAAAGCAAATAGTTTAAATGAACCTATTTGCGTTGCTGTTGTCGTGATTAAATGGCAAGCAATATCTGTGCCAAATTGAATAAATGAAGAACGTTCTCTGGCGATTTTGATTGTTCCCCCTTGTTTATAGATCGATTAAAAATCGAAACAAATCGCATCCCATATACGCGAAAAGAAACCGCCGAGTCCGGGAGCGATATGGACTTGGCGGCTTGGAGGGGAACTAGGGTGTCAGATTGCAGTTCGCTCGTCAGGCACCGGGGCGTTCAAAGACGAATTTTCCGTCCACCATCGTGGCATCGATCTTCGTGGAGCGCAGTTCAAGCGGGTCCATCTCAAAGATATTCTTCGAGAGCACCACAAGATCGGCGTAAAAACCGGGCTTGAGACGTCCTTTGACGCCTTCTTCAAATTCGGCGTACGCTGATTCAGCCGTGTAGGCATCAACGGCGTCATAGATGTCGACGCACTCTTCAGGATGCCAGCCGCCTTCGGGCTGACCGTCAAGACGGCGCCGCGTCACGGCGCAGTAAAGATTGTCGATCGGGTTCATATCCTCAATCGGCGAGTCCGTGCCGAAACTCATATGAATGCCGAGTTTCTTCATCGTGCCGAAAGCATAGGACGTAGAGGCCAGTGCTGCGCCGACGCGGGCGTCGACGATCTTCGTGTCGTAGTGCAGAAAGATGGGCTGCACCGCGGCCAGGATGTCGTTCTTCGTGAAGCGTTCAACGAGAGGAATGTCGGTAATCTGCACGTGATTGACGGACAGACGATAGGGATTCTTGCCCTCGGTGCAGACGGCGTCATAGGCATTGAGCACGCGTTCAATTGCCGCGTCGCCGATCGCATGAATGATCACCGAACACTTGTGGTCAACGGCTTCGTTCACCAAGCCCTGAAGCTCATCCACAGTGAGTGTGGCGATGCCGCAGGTCGAAGGATCATCATGGTAGGGGCTGCGCATCAGTGCAGTGCGTGCGCCAAGACTGCCGTCAACGAAGAGCTTCAAAGGTCCGAAGCGGTTCATGGGCGAGCCTTGACCGGTAACATGGCCGGCCGCAAGGAATTCGCGGTATTCGTCAAGGTTTTGGAAGCTCGACTGATGATAGACGCGCGTGATGGGATGATCCGCTTCAACGCGGTTGTACGCTTCAAGCACGGTGGGCCAGCTCCCCGAGCGCAGATCGCAGGTCTGCACTGAAGTGACGCCGGATTCTGCAGCATGCTTCATGGCAGCACGAATAAGGTGCACATTTTGTTCAACCGTGCGGTTGCGGAAAAGCGCGGTAAGTTTGGGCGTTTTCCGTGAAAACGCCGTTCAAATGGCCGTCCGCATCACGTTCTGCCGATCCTCCTTCAGGAGGCACAAAGGTGTCGTCAATGCCGGCAAGCGCCAGAGCAGCTGAATTGGCGGTGAGCAGATGCCCGCAGGCACGCTCAAAAATGAGCGGATACTCTGTCGAAATATCGTCGAGATCAGCACGCGTCAGGAGACGGTTTTCATCGGTGAAATAGTCCTGATTCCAGCCCATGCCGTGGAGTACTGCGCCGGCAGCCGGCTGATGCTTGGCAATGTATTCACGGGCGATGCGCTTCACATCGGCAATGCCGGATGCATTCTGCAGACGAATGTCAGTGAGTGCAATGCCCGTGTTGAGCAGATGTTGGTGCGAATCATTGAAGCCGGGAACAACCAAACGACCGCGGGCGTCGTAGATTTGAGCGTCAGCAGGCGCCTGAGCCGCAACAGATTCATTCGATCCGACGGCGCGGATAATGCCGTCAACGCTGAGGAGCGCCTCTTCAAAGTGTCCGCGGTCGACATAGACGCGGGCGTTGCGGATGAGTACAGAAGACATAAGGTCAAGTCTCCAAATGCAGAAACGGTTGCCGGTCTTTTCGAAGAAAGGGTGCTGCCTTCCTTCGGCAAGGACCGGTTGATTGCAAAACACTATTGAAGGTTCTTCTTGGCGCGTTCAAGCGCATCGTGGCGGCGACGGAAGAGCAATTCGTAGATCACCAGACCAATCAAAGGAACGATCAGGCCGAGGGCGGCTGTGACCGGATCCTGCCAGATCGTATTGACGATCAGCGACAGCATGAAAATCAGTACGAGGATGATCGAGAACGGATAGAGCCAGACCTTGTAAGGACGTTCGAGCGTCGGGTACTTGCGGCGCAGGACGATGACCGAAAGGAAGGTAAGACCGTGGAAGATCAGGCCGCAGATAGCCACAAGACTCGTGAGTTCGGAAAGCGACCGGGAGCAAACGAGAATCATGGCCATCACCATGCTGGCGATCTGCGCGTTGATCGGCGTGCGGTAGGTCGGGTGGAGCTTGCCCAAGAATTCAAAGAGTGCGCCGTCACGAGCCATCGCGTAGTACATGCGCGGAAAGACCATGATGCAGCCGTTGAGGGAATTGAAGATCGCGAGCATCATGGCGGCGCCGACAATCACCATGCCCCAGGTGCCAAAGAGCGTATCGGCCGCAACCGTACCGAGGTAAAAGTTGCGTTCCGAAATCATCTTCTGGATGAGATCGTAGGGGACAACCTTGTAGACGGCAAAGTTAAAGAGGACGTAGAGAACCGCAACCCCAATGATTGAACCGATCAGCGCGAGCGGAATATTGCGCTTGGGTTCCTTGATTTCTTCGGCAATGGTGTTGAGGTTGGTCCAGCCTTCATAGGCCCAAAGCGTGGCGAGCACCGCAAAGGCCATCATGCTGAGAATCGTTCCGATGGAAGGCGTTTCTACGCCTTCGGGGAAGCTGAACCAATTGGGCGACTCATTGCCCATGGCCAGACCGCAGATGATGATGAGGGCGATCGGGAGGAGCTTAAGCACCATGAAGATGTTCTGCACCATCGAACCCTGACGAATGCCGCGGATGTTGATGAGCGTGAGGAGCAGAATGGAGCCGAGAGCGATGGCTTTTTGCGCGAGCTCTCCCATGGGCACCATGCTTGAGATGGCGGCAGCAAAGGCGAGAGCCAGTGCGGAGATGGAACCCGCTGACGACAGGAAGAAGTTCGTGATGCCGCACATGAAGGCCACACGTTCGCCGTAGGCTTCGCGCAGGTACACGTAGTAGCCGCCTGCCTTGGGCATCATGGCGCCGAGCTCCGCAAAGCAGATGCCCGAAAGGAGGGTAATCAAGCCGCCGACGGCCCATACGAGAAGCGCCAGACCGAGATTGCCGCCCGAGCGTTCGAGGACGATGCCGCCGATATAAAAGATGCCTGAGCCGATCATGATGCCGGCAAGGACGGAAATGCCGCCGAAAAGACCAACCTCGCGGCGCAGACCGATGGTTTCGGTCGAGCCGCCGGAAGCGGCGGAGGGTGTTGAGGAAGCTGCCATGATTTTTTTGTAGTGACGGATTGTTGGGGAGGGTCGAAACTGAAAAAGGCTGCGCCGCAATCGTGCGGGAGCAGCCTTCAGATCTGTAATCCGTTTGTTGCGGCGCCGCTCTTTGATAAACGCCGTACTCTGCGCGGCGTCCGTGAAAGATCGGGCGCGCGGAGACGGAAGCCGTTCATGAAGAAGCTTCGCCGCCGATAGCGCCTCCGAACGTCTGACAATGCAGCGTTCGGGAGTCATCGTCGTCTTTCGGCGATGACCAACTGACCGTCCATGCCTAGCCGGTCGTTTCGGCAGTTTGACCTTGCGACGCTCTTCCTATTTTTGGGTGCCCCCGTCGAGCGGCGTTCATTCGCACTGCGCCTCTATTCAGCATGAGTAAAAAATTACCCCCAGCGTGCGGTTCTGTCCATATTTGGTGCGGGGTAATCCAAAGAAAAGGCGCCTCTAAAAGCGCCTTTTTTTGTTTTGATCGGAGGATAGGTAGGCAAAATGCTGTACGCCGCCCCTGCGGTTATTTGCGTCCTGCTCGATTGATGCGACGCTTCCCGAAGGCGCTTTGTCCGCCGTTCTGCGCTGTCGAATTGAATTTGACGGCTAGGATGACGCCGACAAAGAATACAAAGGCCGCAAACATCAGTACGGCAGGCTGATCTTCATTGACACCGATAGCTGTCCCCATAAATCCGAGCATCCAGCAGATGGATACGGCGAATTTGGCAGCTGGGTCGAGTTTTTTGGGTTTTGCAATGACGGGTTCAGGAGCATTGGGGTTGGCCGACGACTCCATCCGCGCCAAGGCGGCTTCTCGGCTCGAATCCTGCGGCGAAGCCTTGGGCATGCCGGTTTTTCGGCGGAAGGCCGCGATCAGATCTTTGAGACTGATGCCGTCATCGGCTCGTCCGGCAGCGTTTGGCGGCAGACCGATGTGGTGATCGGCCGTCATGGGCGGCGTGATGCCGTCAAGATTTTTCTGCGAGCTGGCCTGCAGCGATTCGATGTAGTCCACAAAGTCGCCGTTTTTAGGTTCAAGGTTGAGCGGGTCTGACGGCATGCAATGAACTCCTTCCTTTGTCTTTGGCCCGACGGATGAGCGAGCCCGCGGCAGCGTTCCTACCGATGATGATAGCGGATCCGCTCTTATCGTTCGGATATTCGCGAATGCAATGCAAAAGGCAGGCTGGACGCTGCTGCCGTCCAGTCTGCCTCTGAGTTAAATAAAGGGGAAAAACAGATTTTTTAGTGTGTCAGGCAGCAGCCGTCTGAACGTGCGTCTGCGGCGCAGTGCCTGCGGCACGATCCACTTCCGCCGCCATGCGGTCGAGTTTGGGCTTCACACGCATCAGACGCATACCGTTGGCAACCACGATGAGGCAAGTGCCCGTATCGGCAAAGACAGCCATCCACATCGTCGCGAATCCGCTGATGGCGAGGATCGTGAAGATGATCTTGATGCCGAGCGCGAAAGCAATGTTCTGCACGAGCACGCTGTGGGTCATACGCGAGAGACGAACGAGCGTTGCCACCGACGAAATGCGGTCGTCCATCACGGCAATATCAGCAGCTTCAATCGCGCTGTCGGTCCCGCGAACGCCCATGGCAATGCCGATGTCGGCTTGTGCGAGCGCCGGAGCGTCGTTGATGCCGTCGCCGACCATCGCCGTAAGACCTTGTCCCTGAAGCTCACGAATGCGTGCAAGTTTGGCTTCAGGAAGCAGGTCAGCATTCACGTTCTCAAGTCCGAGCTTGCCGGCGAGCGCATGTGCGGCGCGTTCATTGTCGCCCGTGAGCAGCCAGGGCGTAATGCCTTCGGCTTTGAGCTGGGCAAGACCGCTTCGCGTATCAGCCTTGATTTCGTCAGCCATGACAAAGACTGCCAGTACGCCGAAGGTATCCGCGAGCGCTACGCTCGACATGCCGTTTTCGCTGGCTCTATTGAAGGCGTCGGCGACCTCATCCGAAGAGAGCCCCCGCTTGTCAAGCGCCGCGAGGTTAAGGAGTGATGCACGTCCCGTTCCGATGCGGCCGGTGACGCCTTCGCCCGGGAGTGCCGTGAAATCAGCCACCGGCTGAATCTCAGCGTGTTCCTTCTTGGCTTCACGGACAATGGCAGCCGAAAGCGGGTGCTTATTCATGGCGCCGAGGCTGGCGGCGAGTGAAAGAACCTGTTTGCGGTCGGCGCCGCCCAAAAGCGTGATGCCGGCGACTTCAGGCTCACCCTTCGTGAGCGTGCCGGTCTTATCCAAACCGATATTGGTTAATTTGCGCGCTTCCTCAAGGAAGAGCCCGCCTTTAATCAGCAGGCCGCAGCGCGTCGCAGTAGCGAGCGCCGATACGATGGTGACCGGCGTGGAAATGACGAGTGCGCACGGGCAGGCAATAACGAGCAGGCAAAGTGCTTTGTAGAGCCAGCCGAGCCAGTCGCCGAGGAAGAGCGGCGGCACGATCGCAACGCACAAAGCCACCACGAACACAATCGGCGTATAGACCGCGGCAAACTTGTCGACAAAGCGCTGTACGGGCGACTTGGAGGACTGAGCATTTTCAACGGCTTCAATGATGCGGGCCGTCAGTGACTGGGAAGCGGCAGCCGTCACCGTGACTTCAATCGTCGACGTCAGATTCACCGTCCCGGCCCACACCGTTGCCCCCGGTCCTTTTTCTGCCGGCATGGATTCGCCCGTCACCATGGACTGGTCGAGCGTTGTAGTGCCTTCGACAATCTTGCCGTCAAGCGGAACGCGGTCGCCCGGCGCAATGCGCACCTGCGCACCAGGGCCGACGGACTCGACTTTCATCTCAACATACTTGCCGCTGCCCTGTGCGACGAGCGCCTTTTCAGGCGCAACACTCATCAGGTCGCGAATCGAACGGCGAGCTCTGGTCATGGAAAGCTGTTCAATGGCTTCGCTGATTTCAAAAAGAACGAGCACCATGGCTGCTTCCGGCCAGGCACCAATAAGGACACCGCCCGTAACGGCTACGGCCATCAGGGTGTTCATGTTGAGCGTGCCCTTCATGACACTCTGGATGCCCTTTTTGAAGGTTGTGAGTCCCACCATGAAAATGGCCAGGACGGCAAGCGCAAGGGTGATGCCTTTAACGAGGAATTCGTCAAGCGTGATGTAGCCGTTGTCGGCAGCCACCTCAAAGAATTCGCAGCCGAGCGCAATAATCAAGGCGAGGATATAGCGCTTCCAGGGGGTACGGTCTTCAAAGACAGTTTCCTGTTCACGCGCCTTCATGATGGTCGATTCATAACCGGCAGCACTGATCGCAGCCTGTGCGGCAGCCGCAGCGGCCGCTGGCACCGCAATGGTGCGGTTCATGACGTTGATTTCATAGCCCTTGATGCCGGCGGCATTGAATTCGCGTTCGATTTCGCCCGCCTCAACCGGGCAGTCCATTTCCGGAACCGAAAGGAGCGTCTGCCCTTTGGCTGTGCTCGCGGAAGCTTCGGCTTCCAGAGTGCCCTCGTATCCCGCCGCCTTCACAGCAGCCATCACGCCGTGGACGGCATCGCCGCTCGTCAGAATGCGGCGATTCATGATGTCGATTTCGTAATCGGCAATGCCGGCTTTTTTTAGTTCGCGTTCGATTTCACCGGCTTCAACGGGGCAGTCCATTTCCGGGACTGCAATGCGGACGCGATTGTCGGCTGCCGTATCCGTAGCATCGATGGAACCTTCATAGCCGGCCGAGCGGACAGCAGCCATGACGCCTGATGCAGCGGCAGGGCTCGTCAGAATGCGGCGGTTCATGATATCGATCTGATAGTCGGTGATCCCTGCTTTTTGAGTTCGCGCTCGATTTCACCGGCTTCGACGGGGCAATCCATTTCCGGCACCGTAATGCGTACGCGGTCAAAGCTAGATCGTCACTCCAGCCGCTCGAGGCTGCGACGTCAAAAGACTGGCCGGTCTTGCTTACTGCGGCAAGGATGGCGTTTTTTTCAAGAGGAGAGCGGTCTGGGACATTGATCTTCACGCGGCGCACGGAATAATCCGGCACGGCACGAATGTCGCTTGAGAGCGCTGCGAGGGCGTGCTCCACCGGACCGAATTCGACCGGGCAGCACATGTCGGGGAAATGCAGGGTAAGCGTTTTCATAGTTCTGACAATTGATGAGTCATCCGTATCGGACGACTGTGTTTTCCGTTTGATGAGCATTTCACACCTTGAAGTCGTTACAATGTCAAGCACTTTTTTGAAGGCAGTTTTCGACCGTGGCGCAGCGCTTCTTTTAAAGTAGTTTGCAGGCCAAGGCCGGCGAGCGCACTGTCGCTTGCACAATTACTTTCACGGAGTCCTTATGCGCATCCGAGAACTTGCAGAGTTAACGGGGAATACCCCGGAAACGATCCGCTACTACGAAAAGCAGGGGCTTTTGCCTGAACCGCGCCGTGAGTCCAATAACTATCGTCAGTACGGTCAGATTCATGTGAATCGGCTCGATTTCATCAGGCACTGCCGTAATCTCGATATCGGACTGTCTGAAATTCGAGAGCTTCTTGGAGCGCTTGATGAAGGCAGCCGAGAGGGTGCAGAACTCGCCCATAAGCTTATTCATCAGCACATGGAAGCCGTCGACAGACGCTTGAAGGACTTGCGGGAACTGCGCCGTCATCTGCTCGATCTGGAGGCGCACTGTCAGGGTAAACACTGTGATGCACGCACTTGCGGAATCCTTGCTGAACTCCAGCAGCCCGAGCCGGACTGTCCCGGACATGCAACGGCACTGCCCGGCCGACGAAACAGTGACGCGAGCGAATCGCTTCGCTGATCAGACCGTTTTTATGTTTTCTGCTTTTTTTCCCCGTTTGATATGACAGAATTTTTCAACGTCCAACTTTCCTCCATGGGTATGGGCCTGATGGTGCTGATTCCCATTTTGCTGGCGCTTTTCTTTTGGGTGATCGGCCGCGTTGTGCCGCCGGCTCGTCGTCCTGCCGGACGGCCTGCAGGACTGGGCGGACTGCTTTGCGTTGTGCTGCTTATCCTTTCCGTTAAGGCGGCACTGTCGCTCTTTGAGCTCGGGCGTCAGGCGGGGGAAGCTGCCAATGTGCTTGCCGTTTCCATTGATTTTGTCGGTCCCGTTTTGAAAAGTTTGATTCCGGCGACGGTCAATGCGCTCGCCATTCTGCTGGCGCTTTTCCTTTTGGCTTTCGGACGCCGCCGATTGACGCTCTTTACGGCGCTCGTCTGCGTCTGGATCGCGGGACCAGCTTCTGACGGCCTGAATGCCGTCATCCTCGGTGTTCCATACAACATGTCTTCTGGTTTTTATGGCATTTCATTCTTTACGATTCTGGTGACGCTTTATCTGCTCTTTTCCGAGCGTTCAGCCAATACCTACGGGCTGCATGGCCACACAGCGCCGGAGAATCCCAAGGCCTAAGCGGCGGCCGGGCGAAAACAACGTATATAGAAAGAATGCAGGATGCCGGCTGACGCCGGCAAGGCCTAAAATATCAGTTTCCCCGCAGAAAGCGTGTGCGGCAGTACGTCCTCATCGATCAAGAAGGATGCCTGCCGCTTCTTCATTCCCCGCTTTCACTTTATTTGACAAGAGGCACTTCACCAATGACCCAAGCCGTGCTCATCCGCAATGCGGATCTCTATGCTCCTGAACATGTCGGCATGCGTGATATTCTTATCGCCGGCGGCAAGATCATCGCCGTGGAACCGCATCTTGAAAATGTGAATATCCCCGGGATGGAAACGGTTGATGCAGCGGGCCGGCGCGTGACGCCGGGCCTGATCGACCAGCACATTCACGTCACCGGCGGCGGCGGCGAGGGCGGTTGGGCAAGCCGCTGCCCAGAGCTCAATTTCTCCTCCTTGGTCAAAGGCGGTGTGACGAGTTTCATGGGCGTGTCAGGCACCGACAGCATGTCGCGCTCAATTGAAAATTTGCTCGCCAAGGTGCGCGGACTTACCGTTGAAGGTGCTTCGGGCTGGATGTGGACGAGCAACTACGCTTATCCGCCGGCGACCATCACCGGATCGGTGAAGGGAGATCTCTTTGCCATTCCCGAATGCTTGGGTGTCAAGATTGCTATGGGCGACCATCGCTCGTCTTTCCCGACCGATCAGGAAGTCCTGCGGCTCCTTTCAGAAATCCGCGTCGCCGGCATGCTTACCGGCAAAACTGGCTTTCTGCATGTGCATTGCGGTGATTGGGGGGATGCGATTTTTGACCCGCTTGAAGCTGCGATTCCGAAGGGCATCCCGGCCAAGCATATGCGTCCGACGCATGTTGCCCGTCATCCTCAAGTATTTGAACGAGCCTGCCGCTTTGCCAAAATGGGCGGCTTTATCGATATCACCACGGGCGGCGGCTGCTGGATGGGATCCGCTGCGGACGCGCTTATCGCGGCGCTCGAAAAGGATGTTCCGCTCGACCGCATCACGTTTTCTTCGGACGGTCAGGGTTCGATGCCGCGCTTCAACGAAGCCGGCGAGATGGTGGGCTTTGGCGTTGGCTCCATTGACTGCGACTTGGAAGCGGTGCGCTCTACCGCCGAAAAGATTGGTCTTGACAAAGCGCTCCGTCCGATGACGGCAACCATTGCCGATGCACTGGGATTGACTGCCAAGGGCCGCGTACAGCCAGGCAAAGACGCCGATCTGCTGATCTTCGGTGATGAGCTTGAGCTTGCCGACGTCTTTATGAAGGGGCGCCGCATGATGCAGGACGGCAAAGTGATCGTGAAGGGCGCTTTTGAAGCGTGAGCGGCCTGCTGCAGTCCATCGTGACCGCAATAATCCGGCGTCCAAAGCGCCTTGCTTCCCGGAATCTCGGTTAACCGGTCTCTAGTCCGGGAAGCCTTCCAAACGCCCATCTCAATCTAAAGCAGCGTGAGCAATATCACGCTGCTTTTTTATTTAAGTGCGCCCGGCAGCGCACGTGTGATTGTGTGGTGAAAATCCACTGTCCGCCCGGTCGCGGGAAGGACTAGCAACTCGGCAGAGTCGAGGAGGCAACGAATCGATGAAGGAAGCCGATAGCAAACCGCCAGCCTGACAAACAGGAATCGGATATGAGACACAAGGTCTGGGAGAGCAGTCTTAATTCAGTTAACCCCGTAGCGGCACGGAAAGGCGATGTGTAGATCCGACAGGTAGGGCGCGAAGCGCATGTGTGATACCCGGGGAGATCCCTGTCGATGCCCGCGAGGGCTACCGATGCCGCAAGGCAGAGGGATGTTGACAGGGAAGTCAGCCGAGGTCGTAGTAGAGGCCGAACCTCGAAGGATCGAATTTAAAGTGTGTGAGTAGGCCGTTCACTCTCGCGTAAGTCGGTGGCCGAAGGCGAACAGCAGGGATCTCAGGTGAGTACCTCGCCGCCGAGGAGAAAGGACCGGAAGTCCCGACTCTGAGGGAGGCGCAAATGGGCAGAGACCAAAGCGGCGAATGAAAGGCGGACGAAAGCAAGGAGGAAATATTCAGTGATCACACTGGATCAGGTGCTCTCAGGGAGAAACATCCTGCGAGCCATCAAACAGGTGGTTTCCAATAAGGGGGCTCCGGGCATTGACGGCATGACTGTCGACCAATACGAAGCTCACCATCGGAGACACTGGCGGAGCATTGCCGAACACATCAGGGCGGGAAGCTATATTCCGGCTCCGGTGCGTCGCGTGGATATTCCCAAGCCGAACGGAGGGACGAGAATGCTCGGCATTCCGACGGTGCAGGACCGCGTGATACAGCAGGCAATAGCTCAGATACTTGTCGAAGCCTATGACCCCCACTTCTCGAACTCAAGTTACGGGTTCCGCCCTGGCCGAAGCGCCCTCGAAGCGATCGAACAGGCCTCTCGGTACATCAAGGAGGGAAAGAACTGGGTGGTGGAGATGGACTTGGAAAAGTTCTTCGACACCGTGAACCACGACCGCTTAATGGCGCGCCTAGCTAAACGGATCAAGGACAAGGCCCTGCTGAAGCTAATTGAGCGTTATTTACGCAATGGCATCATGCAGAACGGTCTTGTCTCGCCCCGAGAGGAAGGTACGCCGCAAGGCTCGAACCTTAGCCCGATTCTGTCGCTGATCGTCCTCGACGAGCTCGACAAACACTTGGAGAGCCGAGGGTTGAGTTTCTGCAGATATGCTGACGACTGCAACCTGTTTGTCAGTTCTCGGTAGGCCGGGGAACGTGTACTGGAAAAGACGATTAAGTTCATAGAGGGAACGCTCAAACTGCGGGTGAATCGCAGCAAGAGCGGCCTCTTTCGTCCTTCGAAGTCCAAATTTCTCGGATATACGTTCGTGGAACGTCAGGGGCGCCGCGTGTCGCTAAGGCGAGCTTTGCACGACTTATGTACAAGCTCAGGCCGATCCTGCGTCGAGGCCGCGGAAGATCCCTCTTGGGAACGATCAAGGCCTTGACGATGATCCTGCGCGGATGGAGAACCTATTACGCGCTGGACGATCGGAAAGCGGTCTTCGAACGTATCGACATTCACATTCGCCGGCATCTGCGCAAACTGGTCTGGCGGGCATGGAAGCGTCCCACAACTCGGGAACGAGAGCTGAGACGCAGAGGACTGCCAAGCGAACAAGCATGGAAATCGTCCGTCAATGGACGCGGCCCATGGTGGAACGCCAACGCCCCTCACATGCTCAAAGCATTTCCCAACAACGTCTTTCGACGAATGGGGCTTTACAGTCTCTTGTCAAAGGCCTGACCACTGAATCCACAACCTAACTTTAGAAACCGCCGGATGCCGAACGGCACGTCCGGTGGTGTGGGAGGGAGCGAGGTGAAAACCCGCTCTCTACCCGATCGGACGCCCCGTTTTTAAGCATTAGCGTATCGACGCCTTTTGGCACTCAAGGAGCAATCCATCCATGCTCAGGTTTTTTGTATCCCGACAGAGCAGCAAAAAACGCTTTCAGCAACGCCGCAAGTTTCAAATATACAGGCATACCAAAAAATATTTTTAACTGACCAGTAGTTCGGGTTTATGGAGAAGCGGATAACGGAATATACGCATAGCCTTTTACTGAATTCATTGTTTACCAAAGTGTTTATAGGTATATTTATCTAGATATCGACTTTTTATATCATTTTATATAAGCAAAAATATTGTTACTTATTGTAATCAATCCTTTCCAGCAGCAATAGCACTCCATCAGAATCCCAGCACTTCGTTCAACTTTATGAACGCTCTCAACAACTACCAAAGGGAAAGCAAATGGAATTCGTTGAGCTTGTAATACTGCTCATCGCCGTGCTGCTGATCTGGTTTAAGCCTGAGCATGAAAAATTAGCTTGGAGACTGACCATCGTCGGCTGGCTCATGGTTGTACTCATGTACGTCGGCCACGTGTCGACGAGCATTCTCGGCGTCCTCAACCTCTAACCTTCGGAGATCTGCAAATGGTTGATTATTCCAAGTCGATCACCGACGGCGATATCAAAAAAGCCAAAACCTGGTATGACATCGTCTGCTGGGGAGGCTTATTAATTGTTCTTCTCCCGGTCGGTATTGCCAACCTCATTCTTGGCTACCTGATGGGTGACAGCCCCTGCACGCTCTGCTGGGGACAACGTGAGCAAATGGCCTTCATCGGCGTCGTGGCACTTTTCATGGTGCGATATGGTTTCAAGCCAAAGTATCTGGCGACCATGCTTGTGATGGCTGCCGTCGGTCTTTGGTCATCCTTCCGCCATCTTGGTGTCCATGCCGCTCGTGATGTGGGACAGGGCTTTGGTCTTGAAATCATGGGACTTCACACTCAAATGTGGGCGGAAATCGTCTTCTGGTGTGTGGTGATGCTTTTCGGACTCGCACTTTTCCTTGCTCCGCGTTTTGATGCGCTCATCGCGGAACTCAAAGGCAAACGGTGGCGTCCGACGACTGGCTTTATGCAGATCGCCTTCGGCATTGTCTCCTTCATTCTTGCTTCGAACGCTTTTCAGGCGGCTTGGACGACCGGTCTTCCGCCAAACTGGGGGCAGGGAGATCCTTGGCGCTTTTCGTGGAATCCGAAGTACATTGTTTGGTCTTCGGACAGTTGGGAAGGCATGTTCTCGGGTTTTAATTTCCTCGGCAAACGAGATGTGAAAGAGCCTGACTTTGCTTATGCGCCCAACGCTGAACGCCTCGGAATTAAGTTTGAGCACAATGCCGCCAATGCGCCTGTCGCACTCAACGGCAGCCTCAAAATTGAAGAGACCCGCGCAGTGCCGGGCATTTCGGCCAAACTTAATACCATCGCCAAAATTCGAGGCGAGTACGTCATTGCTTCCAAATATGATTTTTGGTTCCTCAACGCCGACCTCTCACCCAAGTTCCATGCTGCTATGGATCCCTGGTTCTCGGCCAATGTGCTTGACTTGGTGGGTATTACAGCGTTGGACAAAGACGCTTATGTGCTGATGGGTTCCAACAAGTCGCTTCTGCGTGTTCGACAGAATCCGGAGGCCGATGATGTTCAGGGCTGGCCCAACTTCACTGCCGGGCGCAGCCACATTGAGGCTGTCGGCGGTCTTGGCCGAGCTCGAATCGATACGGAACGTGCGAAGTTCTCGTACATTCATTCGAGTGCTACCGATGGACGCTATGTCTTCATGGCTACCGTGCCTGACAACAAGAATAAGAAGCAGTTTGTCATCAGCAAGGCGCTGATGAAGGACTGGATGCTTTCAGGCGAGTTTGTCCCCACAGCCGAGATGCTTAAGAAGGATCGTTCTCTTGGCGAACTTTATGTGACCGGTATGGTCTATGAAGACGGCAAGCTCTATGCCGTGTCCAAAAACTGGAACGTACTCGTTGTCATCGATGTGGCCCAGGAAGCTGTGGTCGAAGCTTGGGGACTGCCTGAGGAATTAACGGATATTCGCGGCCTGGTGAAGGATGGCAGCACCTTCGAGGTGATTGATGCCAACCGAGTCGTGAAGCTGACGATGTAAGCGTTTCACGCTCCCCGGCAAGTCTCTGCGGCTAACCCGTTTAGGGTTGATGCAGAGGGGCCCGAACGACTCGAAGGAGCTGCTTTTTTGCGGTCCCTTCGGGTCGTTTTATTTTGGCGCGTGAATGTTTGCAGTGCAGTCGGAGACAATCAGACTGACGGTTAAAATGACCAAAATAGATGGAATGCTTTTTCTTTGAGCGAATGCTGTATGTCAATACCCGAAAATACACCGCTCCTTACGGCTCTTCGCCGCCGGCAGCTCTTGAATACGCTTCGAAACTTGGCCGGGTTCGCGGTGGCTCGTATGCGAGAGGCGCAGCTTCAGGAAGTAGCTTCGTCAATGACATTGACGACGCTACTTTCGCTTGTTCCGCTCTTGGCTGTCTCGCTTGCCGCTTTTGCAGCGTTCCCGAGTTTTTCTGAGACGCGGGCAGCACTCGAGGAAGCGGTAATGTCAGTGCTGCCGCTCTCCTACAGCGAAGTGATCATGAAGTACTTGAAGGTCTTCAGTGACCATGCTTCCGGCCTTGGTGCTTTTGGTCTGGCTGGTTTGGCACTCACTGCGCTTCTGATGATTGACAAGTTCTTCGTGACAGTGAACCGCATCTTTCGCGTTCGCCGCATGCGTTCGTGGGCTCAGCGGGCGATGATTTACTGGGCACTTCTCACGCTTGGGCCCATTGCCATTGCGCTCTCAATCACGCTTTCAACGCAAGCCATCCGCATCGCCGCAGGGGCTGCAGGGACTGGGGGGCTGCCGGGCTGGCTTTTCGCACTTATTCAGATCATCCTGCAGACCATTGGCTATGCCATTCTCTTCAAACTGGTTCCCAACTGCCGTGTGCCGTTCACGCATGCGCTGACGGGCGGTGCTGCTGTCGCTTTGGCCGGGCAGGTATTCCGCGAGGCTTTCGAGTATTACATCACCGCAGGGACGCTCTCTTCTATCTACGGCGCCTTTGTGGCCTTTCCGGTATTTTTGCTCTGGTTTTATATTGCCTGGATGCTTGTTTTCGCTGGGGCTGCGATTACCGCGACGCTTCCGCAGCTCACTTCCGGACGATTCACTGATTCATATAAGCTTGGAAACGATTTCCTCACAGGGCTTGCGTTGCTTCGCAAACTCACGAGCGCTCGAGCGTCGGGATCTCCCTGTGTGTCTGAGCTGGCGCTTTCTCGTGCAGTGGACAGCTATCCTCAGGGGATCGAGCGCATCCTTGTGAAACTCTCTGAAAAAGGCTACTGCGCCCCGGTGGTGCTCGACGAAAAGCGGCGGGAAACCGGTTGGGCGCTTTTGTGCGATCCGGAGAAAAAAACGCTGGCCGATGCCTTTGCCGTGCTGCTGATTGATCCCTGCAATGGTCTGGTTCAGCCGGCCCAGCCGAATGTCAATAAACCGGAGGGCCCGCTTTTCGCATGGTACCGCGAGTTCCTGCGTGATCCGATGATTGATCAGCCTGTTGCTGAACTCATCGAGCGTTTGCCTGTGACAGATGAAAAGATGCCGACTGTACCCCGCGGTCATGAGCCGGTGCTGCTTGCCGACGGAAGGTCTTCCGAGAGCAGATCCGCTTAAGGTTGACTTGCTAGATTGGCGTGCAGAAGAAAATGAGCGGCATATGGCCTGAATTGGCAAGCGTGCCGCCGATCGTATTAAGGAGCATCTTGATGACCCAGAATTTCGCCCGTGCTGCTTTGAGTGCCGCACTTTGTTCTTCGCTTTTAATGGTTTCTGCGCTGGCTGCTGCCGGCCCCATTGAAGACGGCGTCTCTTGAAGCGCAGAGATACGCTGAGGCGACGAAGCTTTTCCAAAAGGAAGCAGCAAAGGACAACCCCAGGGCGATGTACTACTTGGGTGACATGCTCAATCAGGGACTTGGTACGCACCGTCAGCCGCTCAGCGCTACCGCCTGGTGGGAAAAAGGCGCCTATCTCGGTGATGTTGACTGCCAGCTTGCGCTTGCCTCGGCCTATCGTGCCGGTCTCGGCGTCAAACTCGATCCGCGTCAGGCGCTGATTTGGGACCGTGTGGCCGCCAAGCACGGCAGTTCGGAAGCCATGCGCAACATTGGAGATTATTTTGCTCAGGGCAACGGCCAGGAAGTTGACTTCAAGGAAGCGGCTAAATGGTACTGGCGCGGAGCCAACGGAGGCTTCCCCGGTGCTCAGCGTGCATTGGCTCAGCTTCTGATGACGGGGGACGGCGTGGATAAGGATCCGGCAGCGGCGTATGTACTGATGCGCGCTGCTTCACAGGCTCAAAAAAACTATGCTCCAGACCGCAATGCAGCGGCAGATGCCCGCGTGCTGCGCCACGAACTGTCCGCCGATCAGCTGGCCAAAGCGGAGAAGCTGACGAAGGAATCCGTGCTGGAGTCGCTTAAGGCTTTGGGGGCCGGTGACTAAAATCAGACGTTTCATTTCAGCATCCGCGAAACAAAGCTTTCGCGGACGCTGCTGAAAGGCCCTAGGACTGCTTTAAAGTGCGCCGGCGCGGCGCTGCAGACGGTCGAGCACGATAAAAATTAAAAGCGTGAAGGCTGAAAGCAGCAGGCAGAGCGTGGTCGCAACATCAAAGTCTGCCCGTGAAACCGCATTCCAAATCTCAAGCGAGAGTGTATTGGTGCGGTCGGAAATGTTCCCTCCCACCATCATCGTGATGCCCACTTCGCCGCTTGCGCGAGAAATGCCGAGCAGCAGCCCGGATAGAATCTGGCCGCGTACAAGCGGCAGAGTAACTTTGCGGTAGACGGTGAGCGGCGGTGCGCCGTGCACGCGCGCAGCAAATTCAAGCGCTTTGAGCTGTTCGCTTGCAAGCGCTCCCTGAATCGGGCGAATGACGAGCGGCAGTCCCGCGATGAAGGCAGCCAGATAGACCGCCCAAGGCGTGAAGACGATTGAAATGCCGACCGCATCGAGCATGCCGCCCAACGGGCCGCTCCGTCCGATGAGTAGCAGCAGAAGGTAGCCTAATGCAACAGGCGGAAAGACAAGCGGCAAGGTAACGAAAAAGCTCAGTGCCCGCACGCCAACGCCTTCTCGCCGGGCGAAGAGCCAAGCGAGCGGGGGTGCAAGCACGAGAAATCCGGCTCCCGCCACCAGGCAGGTTTTTGCCGTGAGCATGACGGCAAAAATAAGTTCCGGCGACTTCAGTGCCGAGAGCCAGCTTTCTGTCACGATTTCGGTCTCCCTCTCAAGGAGGCATTAAGCCTAACGAAGGGATTAACGAGAAACACCAAACTTCTCGAGCACCGCGTCGGCTTTGGGGCTCCCCAGCCAGGTTAAAAACGCTTTGACGTCATCGGCTTCGCCCGCTGCGCCTTTTACTGGCTGAGCAGTCATGCGAATAGGTTCGTAACCTTCTTTCACAGCGACAAAGCCGCCGATCTTGTCTTTGCCTTGACGAGCTGCGAGGAGATTGACAAAGCCCGCATCCATCTCTGCGCGGGAGACATAGGACATCACCTGAGGCACCATTGAAACCACATTGAGCTTCCCAGCGATTTTTTCTGTAAGTCCGGAACCATCGAGGTATTCCTTGGCTGCGCGTCCGTAGACTGCGGCCTTCGGGTCGGGCATCGCCACGTGTTTGACGGCATCGCTGGTCAGATCTTCGGGCGATGCGAGCGTCAGGCCTTTGCGCCAAATGAGGATCAGCGGCGTATCGCCCAAACGGACCCCGGCATCAGCATTCAGTGCTTTTGTGAATTTTTTGAGACTCGTAGCATCCGAAACAACGACTGTAACCGGACTGCCGCTTTCAACCTGAGCGAGCATCTGACCGATGTTGCCGCCGAAAGCCTTTTCAACTTTTGCGCCGGTGTCTTTTTCATATTGGGCGGTCAGTGCCTCAACCATTTTGATATAGCCGCCGCCTGTCGTGACGGTGACCTGGGCTTGTGCTGCGCCGGCAAGGGTCAGGGCGGCAGCGGCAGTGATCAATGTAGATGTGAACAGCTTCATTGTCTGTAAACTCCTCTAATTATGGGAAGCGGCCGTGCGGAGATCCATTTCTCGCAAACGGCCAGATTGAAGAAGAAATGCGCGTCGGGCGAGCCGCCGCATCTCCTCTTCAGAATGGGTGATATAAAGAATCGGAACATCGAGCGTTTGTGCGGCACGTTCGATGAAGCCCATCAGCAGACTGCGGCGCTCAGGATCAAGGCTCGAAAGCGGCTCATCGAGTATGAGAAGCGATTCAGTTCCCATCAGTGCGCGAGCCAGTGCAACGCGCTGTCCTTCACCGCCGGAAAGGCTGCCAGGATGACGATGGAGAAGCCGTTCAAGGCCAAGGATCTCCACCACTTCTGCGAAATCAACTCGCGGTCTGCGCCTGCCGGCCGTCTGAGGAAAACGAATATTTTCTTCGACAGAGAGGTGCGGCAGAAGACGGGCCGTTTGAAAAACGAATCCGATGCCGCGGGCTTCCGGCGCAAGGTTGATGCTGCGCGCAGTGCTGAAGACTGAGCGCCCCTCTAATTCAATCTCTCCTTCGTCGGGTTTGAGCGCCCCGGAGAGCAGATTGGCAATAGTCGTTTTGCCCGAGCCGGATTCGCCGCGCAGCACTGTAATGCCTTTCGCAACAGAAAGGTCAATGGAAAGGCTGAGCTCTCCTAAACGCTTGCGAATTTGGGCCTTGAGCATGAAGCGTCTTTTCGCCTGAATCAGTGAAGGAAGTCGTTATTCCTAAAAAGGTTAACGCTCTGGTTCGCGTAATCTAGCGCAGACAGTTCCTTTGAACAAGACGGTCGAAAGAATAAGTTGCAGACCTATCGCTGCGGATTAAAGCTTAAAAGCAAGTCATGCCGGTGCATCAGGCATCGGCATGACTTGTCGCTGGCTGGCTTGGCCAAGGTGTTGGCGTATGCGGCTTTCTTATTTAAGAGCGTTTGGCTCGCAAGCCATCCTTTTTTGAAGATCCATCAGAATGTGACTTTGTCCGGATCTTGCCCGGAAAAGCCGAATTCCGGGAATGCCTGGATTTCGGCAATGACGTCCGCGGGCAGAGCAAAGCTGAAAACGTTGAGATTTGCGCGAATGCGTTCGGGAGTAACGGACTTGGGCAACGGTAAGGTACCGGTTTCAAGGCAGAAGCGAAGTGCAAGCTGCGCGGTGGTGATGCCGAGGCGTTCGGCCAAGGCAACCAGCCGAGGATCCGTAAGCACGCGTCCGCAGCCGAGCGGACTCCAGGCTTCGACCAGAATTTCGTGAGCACGGCAGTAATCGACGATTTCGCGCTGCAGGTAGCCCGGGTGATATTCAATTTGATTCACCATGGGCTGCACTTCAGTCTGCATCAGCGGCTCAAGGTGCGCCGGGCGGAAATTGGAGACGCCGATAGCACGGATGCGTCCAGCCTTATAGAGCTCAGTGAGAGCACGCCAGGTTTCAAGGTTGAGTTCCGTCCAGTTTGCAAAGCGCGAAGGCGAAGCCGGCCAATGGATGAGGTAGAGGTCAAGGTAGTCGAGCTGCAGATCAGAAAGCGTTTTTTCGAAAGCTTCGAGCGTTGTCTGGTAACCGCGGCAAGTATTCCAGACCTTGCTGGTTACGAAAATGTCTTCACGCTTGATGCCGGAATCCTTGATCCCGCGGCCGACGCTGCGCTCGTTGTGGTAGATCGCGGCGGTGTCAATATGACGGTAGCCGGCTTCAATGGCTTCACGCACGGCATTTTCTGCAGTGGGACCGTCGGCAGACTGCCAGGTGCCAAAGCCGATGCATGGAATTTTGACGCCGTTTTTCAGAGTGAAGGCGTCGGTCGCATGTTGAAAGTGCATTTCTATGATCCTTGAAAAAGGAATGCATCCGTTCAAGATGAAAGAAGCGGATAGATGTTTGCCATTGTGCACGTCTCGCAGGCTGTGCGCTAATGAAAACGCCTGTCGACGAAAGAATATCGACAGGCGTTTTGTGAGACGGCTGAAGTCCTTTAAGTGTGGAACTTCACGGGCCGAACGGCTTACTTGACGACAGCGCGCTTAATCAGTTCCTGAAAGTGCTGCTGAACCTTCTGGTTGGCAAGTGCGTTGTGAATCACGGCCTTCTGGCTGTCAAAGGACGGATAAAGTTCAGCCTTGCGCTTGGCTTCAAGCTTGACGACATGGAAGCCGAACTGGGTGCGAACCGGAGCCTGTGCGACTTCGCCCGGCTTCAGTGCAGAGAACGCAGCGCCGAAGGCCGGCACAAAGGAACGCGGAACAACCCAGCCCAGGAGGCCGCCCTGAGCCTTGTTGGCTGTATCCTCGGAGAATTCCTGAGCGAGTTTGCCAAAATCAGCGCCCTTGGCGAGACGGGAAATCAGGTTCTTGGCCTGATCTTCGGTCTTCACGAGAATATGGCGGACCTGATATTCCGTGTCGCCATAGGAGGCCTTATCGGCTTCGTAAGCTTTCTGAAGATCAGCATCGCTTACCGGGTTCTTCTTGGCCCAATCCTGAGCAAGGCCCTGAATGAGGATCTGATTGCGGGCGTTGTCGATCGCGCGCTGCACGTCGGCATTCTGCTGAATCTTGGCCTTCTTAGCTTCCTGCAGCAGTGCAGTCTGCTGAATCAGCAGGTTTTTCACCTGGCTTTCAAGCTCCGGGCCAGCAGGCTGACCCTGTGCGACAGCGCGGTCGTAGACCGCCTTTTGTTCAGCGACGGACACCGTTTCCCCGTTGACCTTAAAGGCCTTCAGTTCTGCGTTGGCGGCGCCGGCCGCAATCAAAAGGGCTGCGCCGAGCGCAATAGCTTTTTTATCCATGATTTTTGTGTCTCTTTAAGAGTGCACGGCCGCAAGAGCGCGAAGCCCTTCCAACCGTGTACATGCCGCGGTATACGCGCGATTGTGCGAAATGGAATTGCGATTAATTCTGCCGACCGGGTGCTTGTTTTGTCATCCACACGGCAGCGGCAATTGTAAATATCAATGTCAAGCTGATCAGGCCGAAAAGCTTAAAGTTTACCCATACATCGGTCGAGCAGAGGTACGCCACCACGAGGTTCAGGATACCCACGACGATGAAGAAGACAATCCACATCCACTGAAGCTTCATCCAGGCGGCATCGGGCATTTCGACGGCGTCTTTCATCAGCATGCGGATAAAGCTGCGTCCGGAGTAGGCCCCGTATCCGAGCACCGCAGCGAAGATCCAGTAGAGGATCGTCGGTTTCCATTTGATGAACATTTCATTTTTAAGCCACAGCGTAAGGCCGCCGAAAACCACGATGACAGCGAGGCTGATCCAGAGCATAGGCTCGACTTTGGCGCCTTTGAGCTTGAGCCAGCCCACCTGCAGAATCGTTGCGAGAATAGCCGTTACGGTCGCAATGAAAACTGGCGCAGTCGTTGCTGTCACGCCGTCGCCCATAAAGCTCGAAGCGAGCGAGAGCGCTCCGTCGGGGAAGTATTCCGCGCCTTTGAAGGCGGCGAAAAAGAGGATGACAGGGAAAATGTCGAAGAGGAATTTCATAATTCTTGTGACGAGATTTCAGGTCTTCAGAGCGAGAAAGCTCAGAAGACTGAACGATTGAATTTCGTGCGGGTGAGAAGGATAACGGAGTCTCTGGGAATACGTGTTCTCAAGCATAGATTTGAAGATTTCAATTTGATGCAGCATGAGTCATCTATTGGATTCTTTCCGTTGCCGCAGAGGACGGATAGACGGCGAATTTTCTTCTCTGGCGGTAACATCTCGGAACGCATTGACGGGTCTTATTTGCAGACCCGCTGATAAGGTACCTGCATTCCGGTCTTGCGATCGGTTTGGGTTTCAGATGCCGGCGCCCGAGGTTCAATTCTTGGTTGATGCCGGCAGCTGCCAAGCGGCGGGTGATGCACGTGCTTGAAGCTAAGCTGGTGTATCCCGCTCTTCAGTGAGGAAACGCTCAATGCATTGGATCAATAACGTCTTGTTTGCTGCTGCAGTTGCGGCGGCTGCGGTCGGCGGAGGCTCCGCTATGGCCGGCGAGGAGAATAAAAATATGAACGAACTGCCGACGCCCTATGTGACGGTGGAGGGCATCACGGAGTACCGTTTGGCCAATGGCCTCAAGGTTGTGCTTTATCCGGATGCCAGCAAACCGACGGCTACGGTCAACATGACCTACCTTGTGGGATCTCGCCAGGAAAACTACGGTGAGACGGGTATGGCGCATCTGCTTGAGCACCTGATGTTCAAGGGTTCGAAGAATTATCCCCATCCAACGGCGGAATTCACTCGCCGGGGTTTTCGCATGAACGGTTCGACTTGGCTTGACCGTACGAACTATTTCGTGAGTTTCAATGCGACCGATGACAACATGAAGTGGGCGATCGGCTGGCAGGCCGATGCTATGGTCAATTCCTTTATTGCGCAGAAGGATCTCGACACCGAAATGACGGTGGTGCGCAACGAGTATGAAATGGGAGAGAACAAGCCCATTTCAGTGATGATGAAGCGCATGCAGAGCGTGATGTTCGATTGGCAGAGCTACGGCCGTTCGACGATCGGTGCTCGAAGCGATATTGAGAATGTCGAAATTAAAAATCTGCAGGCTTTCTATCATCTCTACTATCAGCCCGACAATGCGGTGCTGACCATTTCGGGCAAGTTCGATCGCGATCAGGTTCTGGCCTGGGTGAATGAAGCCTTCGGCGTCATTCCTAAGCCCACTCGCGTGCTGCCTAAAGAATGGACCGTAGAACCTACAGCGGACGGAGAGCGCGAGTTCTTCATTCGCCGCAAGGGCGAGCAGCAGCTCGTCGCAGTGGGCTACCGCATTCCGTCGGCTTTGGCTGACGATTATGAAGCCACAGCGATGGCGGCGGACATTCTTGCGGATGCTCCGACCGGTCGTCTTTATAAGGCACTGGTGGATACCGGAATGGCTTCTCAGGTCTTCGGCTGGCCGGTTGCCGCCGCTAAGCCCGGCTTTGTGATGTTCGGCGCCATGGTAAAGAAGGGCGACCCGATCGAACCCGTCAAGAAAAAGCTCATCGAGGAAATTGAGAATGCCTTTGCCCGTTCCGGCGTGACAGAGGAGGAGCTTAACCGTCAGAAAGCCGATCAGGAGATGATGTTTGAGCGCACGCTCTCAGACCCCGAGGAATTCGGCGTTGAACTCTCCGACTACATTGCACTCGGTGACTGGCGCCTTTTCTTTGTGGATCGCGAGCAGGTGAAGAACGTCACCCCTGCGCAGATCGATGCCGCCGCCGCGAAGTACTTTGTTCGCGACAACCGTGTCGTCGGGCTCTTTGTGCCGGATGATCATCCAAAGCGCGCTGAAATTGCCCAGGCGCCTTCGGCTGAAGAACTGATTTCACGCTTTACCTTTAAGGAAACGGGTGCTGAGGTTGAAGCGTTTGATTCTTCTCAGGACAACATCGACAAGCGCACGCAGATTATCGAGGTGGGCGGCGTTAAGACGGCGCTGCTTCCCAAACAGACGCGCGGCAACACGGTGGTTGTCAAGATGCGCTTCAATGTGGGCAACAATAAGGAGCTTGCCCGCAGCGCCATCCCGATGCTGTCGGGGGCGATGCTCATGCGCGGTACGAAGACGATGACCCGTGATCAGATTGAAGATGCATTCACGGCCAATAAGATGGACGGATCCCCCTTCAGTTTCACTACGGATCGCGAGCATCTCGCTGCAGCGCTCAAGCTCGTCGGTGAGCTCTTTACGCAGTCGAGCTATCCGGAAAAGGAATTTGAAACACTCAAGAGCCAGACGATTGCTGGTCTCAAGGCCCGCTCAGATGAACCGGCAACGCTTGGCCGCGATGCCATTACGAAGCACTTCAATACCTATCCTCAGGGAGACGCCCGTTATTCGGAAACATCCGCGGAACTGATCGCTGACCTCGAAAAGGTGACGCTCGCCGACGTAAAGCGCTACTACAACGATGTCTTTGGTCTCGGCCTCGGTTACATCGCCGTGGTGGGCGACTTCGATGCGGCGGAAGTGACCGCCGAACTCAAAGCCGACGTGATTGACCAAAAGGCTGCCAAGATTCCGTTTGAGCGCATTGTTGCGGAATATCGGCCGGTGGAGCCAGCTCGTTTCGTGATTGATACGCCTGACAAAGAAAACGCGATGCTTTTTGCCCGCGTGGATTTGCCAGCCAATCTTTCCGATGCTGATATGCCGGCCTTGATCACGGCTGACTGGATCATCGGCGGTTCGGATGGATTGTCTAACCGCATCGTCAATCGTCTGCGGCAGAAGGAAGGTCTTTCTTACGGCTCGGGTTCAAACATCACGCTGCCGTCCTTTGGCAACCGTGCTAAGTGGTCCGTAGGCGCCATCGTTGCGCCGCAGAATCTCGCTCAAGCCGAAAAGAGCCTCAAGGATGAGCTCGCTCGTGCCTACCGTGACGGCATTACGGAAGCTGAGCTTGCCGAAGCCAAGCGCGGCATCATCGGCTCGCGTGCGGTGAATCGCGCGCAGGACGGTATGGTGGCTTCCAATTGGGTGAACAATTTGGAAACGGGCCGTACGTGGCAGTTCTCCAAGGAAACCGAAGCCGCCATTGAGGCGCTGACCGTTGAAGACGTCAATAAGGCGCTTCGCCGCTTCTGTGATGTCTCCAAACTCACCTTTGCACTGGCGGGTGATCTTGCCAAAGCGAAAGCTGCGGGGAAAGATTTCACGCAGCCTTAAAATAGCAGCTTGAGTCAGTCAACAGGCCTTGTCAGTGTATGCTGGCAAGGCCTGAATCTTGTTAGGAAAGTCAATATGCAGATTCATATCGAAACCGGTGATTGGAAAACACTGCAGCATCCTTGCGAACGTATTCGGCTCATGGTGTTTGTTGCTGAGCAAGGCGTGCCGAAAGCCGAAGAGATTGATGATCTCGATCCTGTGAGTACTCACTTCGTTGCATGGGACGAACATCACATGACGCTCGGCTGTGCGCGTATGACGCCAGACGGCAAAATCGGACGTTTGGCTGTGCTTAAACCTTTTCGCGGGCGCGGTGTCGGCCGTGTGCTGATGGAAGCGGTGCTCAATTATGCGAAGAAGGAGGGGCTGCAGACGGTCCGGCTGAATGCGCAGACGCATGCCCGCACGTTCTACGAAGCGCTTGGCTTCAAGGCTGAGGGAGATGTTTTTGAGGAGTGCGGTATCCCGCACATCAAAATGAGTGCAGCGCTTTAAAGTGTTTGCTCGCCTCTGGCGAGCTCACAAGAAAGCCGCAGGAAGCCCATGAATGAATTCCAGAGGAGAAAAGCGGTGAGCACCGCCGGCACCCCGCGGAACTCCAATGAGTGCGGCAAAGCGGCGTCCTGACTGGTGGATCAAACCCTCGCCGCCTCTGCGATCGGACTCTTTAGATCAGCACCTGTGCGTCTGTCCAATACTCTGAATAACAAGCCGCGATGGCGTCTAGTCCCGCATGGTTAATGCGCAGCCGGGCGGCCTGTGCGGCTGCTTGCTTGGCATGATAGGCAAAGCCGTTGCCAGCAGCACGGATCATCTGCACATCATTTGCACCGTCTCCAACGGCAATCGTTTCGCAGAGTTCGGCTTTTGCGGCGCTCGACAAAACTTCTAGTGCGCGTCGTTTGCCATCTGCGTCCAGAATGCGTCCGCCTGCAGGTCCGACAACTTCCCCGGTGAGGCATCCGTCTTCGATAACAAGCTCGTTGCAGATGACGCCTGTCATACCTAATTTGGCAGCCGCAGGCCGAGCGATTTGAGAAAAGCCCCCGGAGATGATCCAGCGATCAACGCGGTGAGCCTGCATGAAGCGCATCAGTCGCTGAGCACCAGGCGAAAAACGGATGTTTTCTGAGGCTTGAAGTGCGATTCCGGCGTCGGCGCCTTTGAGAAGGCGCACGCGTTCAACGAGATTTTTGGAGAACGGCCAAAGACCTTCCATAGCCTCTCTCGTCAGGCGGGCCATCTCCGGTCCGCAGCCGGCAATAGCGGCCATGTCGTCAATGCATTCGTTCGCAATGAGTGTGCTGTCCATATCAAGCGCGATGAGTCGGACATTTTGGATAGAGAGCTCTGCGGGAAGCCGCAGACAGTCGACCGCTTTTCCCTGAGCCTGCGCTTCAAGCTGATCGGCTGCTGCGGCGTTAATAGCTTTTATCCGCAGTGCCGTCGTCTCTGGATGAAAAAGTACCGATTCAGGTTTGGCAGCTCGACACAGATCAAGAAAATCGGACAGCCGGAGTGCTGGACCGACCAGCAGCAGATCCTGCATGACGAAATTGTCCTTAGAACGATAAGAGACGATGGTGAAGTGCCCGACAGTCTATCTCAGCCATGATGTGATGCAGGAGAGCGGCGAGAGATAGAAAAAGACCGCCGATCTGATGCAGATCAGCGGTCTTTAAGAGTCTTTCGGGTTCAGTCTGAATAGCTGGCGCGGAGTTGCTGTCCTTAACGGAAGCGGTGCGTCCTCTGGGAATCAATGTTGTTCGAACCGTGCATTTCGGACTTCACCTTTCCCCTGTGAGGCACTTCGCTTCTGCCGAGACAGAACGAAGCGCTCCAGCACTTCAGACGAATGAGCCGGAAGGATTACTTCTTGGCCTGAGCAGCGTCAAGCTGCTTGGCGAAGATGTAGGCCTGTTCGCCGGCGATGCGGCCGAACGTGACGATGTCAGCCTGAGCATTGCCGCCGAGACGGTTGCCGCCGTGGACGCCGCCAGTGACTTCACCCGCAGCGAAGAGGCCCGGGATAACCTGACCCTTCGTGTTGTAGACCTGGGTGAGCGGGTCGATCTTGATGCCGCCCATCGTGTGGTGAACAGCCGGGGTGACCAGAATGGCGTAGAACGGGCCCTTGTCGAGGTCGCGCGGCATATCGGCACGGCCGAAAGCGTCCTTATTGGCGGCCTTGCCGGCCTTCCACGCATCCATCGTGGCCTTCAGCGTGTCGGCAGGAACGCCCATCTTGCCGGCGACTTCATCGAGCGTAGCGCCGTTGAGGCAGTACTTCTGCTTGATGTAGTTGTTCGTGGCCTTCAGGGACTTCTGCATATCGCTGTCGAAGAACAGGTAAGCAACGCCGTCCTTCTGCTTCAAGATGGCGGCGGAAACCTTGTCGCGGGTTTCGAGCTCGTTGAAGAAGCGCTTGCCTTCCTTGTTGATCAAGACAGCGCCGTTGCCGCGGACGGCTTCGGTGATCATTTCGCCGACGTTCGGAACAACGGTCGGGTGCGTCTGAATCTGATCCATCTGAATCAGCTGAGCGCCGATCTTTTCAGCCAGAAGCAGACCGTCGCCGGTGGCGCCCGGATGGTTCGTCGTAGCAAAGCCCTTCAGACGAGGTACATACTTGGCAACCATTTCGTTGTTGGCGCCGAAGCCGCCGGCCGCGTCAACCACAGCCTTGGAGTGAATGGTGTACGTGCCGTCCTTGCCCTTAACCTTCAGGCCGACCACACGGCCGCTCTTGTCGGTCAGGATCTGTTCGGCATGCGTGTTGGTACGCACGTCGATCTTGAGGTTCTTAGCAGCCGTGTAGAGCGTGCGGACAACTTCCGGGCCGACGAGCGCACCGCCGGTCGGACGATGCGTACGGGGCTGAGAGGCGCCGGCCATCAGACCAACGTCGCGGAGATCGCCGCCGTGAGCAAGCAGCCAGTAAACGGAAGAGGCCGATTTTGTGACGAGGGTGCGAACGAGCGCCGGGTCATTGAGCCAATGACCGCCCTTCATCGTGTCATAGAACATGATTTCGACGGAGTCTTTCGTGCCCTTGGCCTGCTGCAGAGCAGTGCCAACAGCATTCAGACCGCCCGCGGCACGGACCGTATTGCCGCCGACCATGGCCATCTTTTCCACTACGACGACGTTGGCGCCGAGTTCGTGAGCCTGAACGGCGGCGGACAAGCCTGCACCACCCGCACCGATCACGGCAACGTCAACGGTGATGTCTTCAGCGGCGCCGGCCGTGCCGAAGCAGGCCATCACAGCGGCAGCAACGAGAATCTTCTTCATGTTGGATATTTCCTTTTTTTGTGTTTGCTGGGCGTTTGCTCGCCATTCCGAGGACGCCCATAGACTCAAACCCGGGTGAGGACACCCGTGATTCAAGCGGTGATCTTAACCCAGGCCCAATAATCTAAGATAGTCTTTTCGTTTAGGCGTACCTCATTAAGGGCAAAAATAAGGTCAACTTTACAAACAAGAACTGACGCCTCAAAACCGTGATATTCCGGTTAACGAGTTGTGTGCACTACAAAATCCATGCATCCTTTCTATAAGCCTAATGGATTCGTTTATGTCTATGCAGCATCGTGTACGGTGTTAGTTCCTACTCCATTAGAGTGAGCGACGGCATGTCTTTTCTTGTGATTTTTTGCGAATAATGAATAAGAGGATGGATCCATCCATCTTCTGTGTGTAACAGTCTCACTCCATTGTGAGTGCTGGCGCGACATGTGAAAATATGCATCCGGCTTGACCGCCGAGCTGATTAACACGGATTGTCCAGAATTAAAAGAGGCTGATCACCATGTCGAAACTTTCTCCAGAAACCTTCAAGGCCCTCTTGGCGCTTGAGTCAGCTTTCGGTCAAGTGGAAAGTGTTTCGGAACTGAAGGCGGAGCTGTCGGCGACATTTCCTGACGGCGCTCGTGCGCTGCGCTTTGGCAGTGAAGATTATCCTTCGGTGCTTGAAGATCTGGCTGATCCTCCAAAAGTACTCTGCGCCCGCGGTGATCTTTCGCTTGCAGAGCGGCAGCTTCGAGTGTCAATTGTGGGTTCGCGTGATGCATCTTCTGATCGATGCGAAGCTGCCGAACTCGTCGCAGCTGATTTGGCGGCCCGCGGAGCCGTTATCGTTTCTGGGTTAGCCCGAGGCATTGATGCCGCGGCTCATCGCGGGGCTCTTTCCGCTTGGACGCCCGAGAAACGAGCCGGCAGAACAATTGCCGTTCTAGGGACGCCGCTGTCTTTTCCCTGGCCGCCGGAAAATGCGCGTTTAGCCGATGAAATTGCCGAGTCTGGTCTGATTCTTTCGGAATGTCCGCAGGCAGAAGGCCGGCGCTTTGATCCTGAAGCTCGTGCGCGTTCACTGAAGCGCAGAAATCGTTTGGTGGCGGCTTTAGGCACTGGAACGCTGGTTATGGCTGCTCGTCCGGGGTCAAGCACGCTGATTGAAGTTCAGGCTGCGCTTGCCATCGGACGCCCCGTCATTCTTTGGCAGGCTTGCACCCAAGAATCTTGGGCGGAGGATTTGCTGAAGAATGCGCCAAAGGATGCTGAGGGGCGATCCTTAGTCGCGGCAGCAGGCAGTGCTCGAGAGGTGGAGGCACTGCTTTCGCCTTGGGCAAGAGTGTGGTGGCTGTGATGTCACGCACATCAAGCGAACGCTAGAGGAAAGCGAAAAAGCCGTTCGAACATTCGATGTTCAAACGGCATGAAGAGAAGGAGAAGTTTTTGCTGCGGCCGGCGGCTCCGAGGCGCCGCTCAGTGAAGACTCAAGCCTCAATTAAGGCACTTTGAAATTGAATTCGTGGCACTGATTGCAGTAGTTTTCGCTTTCCTGATGCATCAAGTGGCAGTTCGTGCACTCGAGCGTTTTGCCGTAATGCGGAGAGACGTGAGGATTGACGGGCTTCACATTCTTCGTCTTTTCAACCAGCTGATCAACATTGTGGCAGCCCGTGCAGGTAGCCATTTCAGGCATCTGCGGGTTCTTCATGTCAGGACCGTGGCAGGTCTGGCACTGCAGGCCCTTGGCGATATGCTGTTCGGCGAGTTTCTCGCCGGCTGAAGCAGTGCCTGCAAAGGCCAGCGCAGCGGCCAAGCAGAGCGCGGTAAGCGTGCGGTTCATGGCGGGGTCTTCCAAAAGGGAGTTAAGAAGCAGAGGCGCTGCCTAATCTTGGGGGTCGGCGGTGCTTTGCTTTAAGAAATAGGTTTCGCCGGAATGAAGTGCTAAGAAAAACCTTAACGATTGGAATGGGCGAAAGTCTGAGGTCTGGAGCGGGAAACGAATAGTTCAACACTGCTTTAGACGGTTAACTATTCTTTGTTTACCGAACGACCCGCCTGACAGGAAGCGCGCGGAGCGCTTGGTCTGGACAGGCGGGTTTTCTTTTAAGCCTGAATATTCAGGCAGGCATTACATCGCAGCGAAGTGTTCGCCGGCGATCATACCGAACGTGAGCGCATCGATCACGGCAACCGTGCCCAGACGCGAAGCGCCATGCACGCCGCCCGTGATTTCGCCGCCGGCGTAGAGGCCCTTGATCGGGGCATGGGTCGTGGCGGAGATCACCTGCGAATCCGGGTTGATCATGACGCCGCCCATCGTGTGATGGATCTTCGGAGCGACTTCAATGCCGTAGTACGGACCCTTGGCCAGGTTGAGGCCGTTCTGGAACTTCAGGATACGGTGGAATTCCGGGTCTTCCTGCTTGGCGACGAAGCCGTTGAAGCGTTCAACCTGTTCGAGGAACGGAGCCTTATTGATCTTGAAGTAGTCGGCAAGTTCTTCGAGCGTATTGAACTTCTTGACCGTGCCCATTTCGATCGGCAGCTTCACGAAGGAAGGATTAATAGCCTTGACGATCTCTTCGCTGGCAATGGCGATCGGATAATTTTCATCCTTGCCGATGACGTTGAAGAGCGCGTCGGACTTGATCTTGCGGCCAGCGTGTTCATCCATGAAGCGCTTGCCGGTCTTGCGGTCAACAACGATGCCGAAGTCCATGCAGGCGTGGTTGGTGAAGTTCACGGAAACGCCAAAGCCCTTTTCACGCGGGTTGGTGTAGGGGAGGAACTGCAGCCAGCAGAGCTGGACCGGAGCAGCACCGATGCCGAGAGACTTGACGAGCACACCGGCCGTGGCGCCGAGCTGGTTCGTGGAGTCCGTGGTCGGAACAACGCGCGGGTCCTGAATCTGACGGAACCAAATGTCGCGGGAGAAACCGCCGGCGGCAAGCATGACGCCGAGCTTGGCGCGGACAGTCTTGGTCTTGCCGGTCTTGTTTTCGAGGTCATCGCTTTGGAGCTTGGCGTTGAAGCGATAGCCTTCGCGGTAGGTGACGCCCACAACAGCATCGCCGTCCATGATGAAGTCGTCGAACTTGGCGCGGGTCTTCACCGTGACGTTGCTGAGCTTCTTGATCTGGTCGTACATCGGGTGGATGTAGCCAGAGCCGGTGCCGGCCTTAATTTCATAGGAACGCGGAACGGAGTGGCCGCCTTCGAAGAGCATGTGGTTGGGCACGAATTCGGCGCCGCAGTCCTCGACAAACTTGATCGTGTCGTTGCAGCGGTCAACGATCTTCGAGAGCAGTTCAACGTGGTTGAGGCCGAGACCGTCTTTCAGGCAGTCAGCGATGAAGAGTTCACGGCTGTCCTTGATGCCCTGAGCCTTCTGCACGGGGTTGACCGGGCAGGCAACGTTGCCGCCGCAGATGGCGGAGTTGCCGCCGACGACCGGCATTTTTTCGAGCATCAGAACCTTTTTGCCGGCGCGGCCAGCCTTGAGGGCGCAGGCCATACCGGCAAAGCCGGAGCCGATGATGACGACATCGTATTCTTCGTCATACTTCTCAACCTTGGCAGCGGGAATGCCTGCATTGGCGGCAGCGCTCGCCATAATGCCGGCGGCGGCAGCGGCGCCAGCCTTGAGGAGGTTGCGGCGGCAGAGATTCATTTCGGACATTCTTATCTTCCTTTGAAGAGTGATCCGTTCAACTCGGAGCAGAGCGCTCCAAGTCTCAAGGGGATTACGGATTGTGAGAAGCTCGTCCGACGGGAGCCCAAACAGCTCCTGCGTCCTAAGCGATGTAAGTATTCTGAAGCGTTTCTGAAACGCTGCGGCTAGACCAAGGTATAGGTGATCTCTCTGAGAGACCGCTGCAGTTGAGAGCCGCGGCGCCGGTACAATGACGAAGCGGCGGATGCCCGTATTCGCCGCAGACTTTTGCGCTCACGGAAGCTGAATTTCGCTGGCTGCCTGGATGCTTCGCCGGCTTTGGCAAAACACCGATTTGGTGGACGATGAAGGCTGCTTATCCTCATTCGCATTTTTTTAAATCGATTGGCTGCACAATCCTCATGCGCAGTGCTGCTGCCGGGCTGATATTGGCTGCGGTGACGGCATCCGCATCGCCGGATGTTCCGACGGCGTCCGCCAGTCAGAGTGAAGCGCAGACGGTGTCCGAAGTGGCGGCTGTTTCCGGCGCCACTTTCAACCTTTCGGAAGTCCGCGCAATGCACTTTCGTGAGGACACGGGCATCGAAGGCGTTTCTCGCCTAGAAGCCTCGACGACAATCGGTCCCGATGATTTCGTTTTTGCGGTCGAGGAAACAGACCGCAATGAGTCGTATATCCGCATGCTCGCCAGTCTTGCCGAAGGGCTGCGCGTGGCTTTTCCGGATCGGCGCACACACATTCGTCAAATTCCTTCGCGCGGATTTATTGATGTTGTCAGGGCGGAAAAAATTCCGTTTGTTTTCGCGACTGCCGGCACCATGGTGGCGCTTGTCAATGAATCTGGCGCAGTGCCGCTCGCCGCACGGGAACGACTCAATACCCATGCAGAAGAATCCTCGCAGAGTGCTGCCGGCGGACTGCTTGTCGTTGACGCCAAGCGCAGGGATTTGGGCAGTTTGGAGAGCCTCGAAGGCGCACGCATAGCGGTAGAAAGCAGTGTTGCCTTTGGGCCTTGGCAGTGGCTGGCGGGGCGGCTTTTAGCGGATCACCATGATCCGCGGAAATTCTTTTCCGAGGCAGTTTGGCGGCCGCACGACGTCCCTGAGGTGCTTAATGCCGTTCTTTCGGGGCGTGCGGACGCAGGACTTATCAGCGTGTGTACTTTTGAGGCGCTTGCCGCTGAAGGGATGATCGATCCCAAAGCCTTTCGTCCGGCAGCAGTACTAAAACGAACGCCGGGCGCGTGTTTATCGAGCACGCCGCTCTACCCAGATTGGACGCTCGGCTATATGGCGTGGGCGGACGGGAATCAGGTTCGCCGAGTGGCTGCCGTTGCCTTCAGCTTGCCCGAGAACGACGGCTGGCGCTGGGGGCTGCGCGTGGATCTGTCGAGCGTACGCAGCCTAATGGAAGCGCTCCATTTCGGGCCCTACAGTTATTTGGATGAACAAACGGTCGCAGGTTTTATGAAGAGCCACGCAGAATGGTTTGCTGCGCTCGTTGCGGTGTTTCTCTTTGTACTTTTCCATGCGCTTCGATCCCGCTATCTGGTGCGCGTGAAGACTCAAGCTCTGCGCACTGCGTTGGAAGAGAAAGAGCGGATGGAAAATGAAGCAAGGGTGTCGCGTGAACAGCTTTCGGCCATTGAACGAGCAGGCATGCTTTCACAGATGAGTTCAATGTTTGCGCATGAACTTAAGCAGCCGCTCTCATCGCTTTCCAACTACGTGGGCGGTCTGAAGCTCTGGAATGCTCATCGACAGACCAATGATGCGGACCGTGCATTAGCCGATGATGCACTTTCAGCGATGGCAGAGGAAGCCAACCGCATCACGGCAATTGTCAACCGAGTGCGCGGGTATGCCAAAGCTTCTACCGAACCTCTTAAACCCACCGACTGGACTGCAGTTGTGCGGCGGGCGGAATTGATCGTTGAGCGCCATGATGCGCGTCGGGTGCCGATTTACACGGCCCCGGGCCAATATCTCGCTGCCGATCCCGAGGACGATCGTCCTGCCTGGGTATTGGGTGACGCCTTGGAGCTTGAGCTCCTCGTCCTCAACTTCATTCGCAATGCAGCGCATGCCGCACAGAAAAATCCCAAAGGGTTCGTGAGCGTATCGCTCGCGCGTGAAGGAGACAATTATGTGCTGCATGTGACCGACAACGGTCCCAAGCTGTCGCCGGAAGGATTTGCCAGACTCACCGGATACGGCGACAGCGTGAAGCAGGAGGGCATGGGCATCGGTCTTTCTATTTGCCGCGGGATTGCTGATCGCCACGGCGGACAGCTGAAGTTTTATCAGCTCCCGACAGAGGGTGTCTGCGCTGAAGCCGTGATTGAGGCTGCAGAACCGCCGGAAGGGACGCATGAGACGGATAAAGGCAGCAGTCAGTCCTCAAGCGCTGCGGCTGAAAAAGGAAAAGGAGGAGTGCAATGACAAAAGCTTTGGATACGCCGCTCGTACGGATTGTGGATGATGATGCCGAGCAATTGAAAAGTCTGGCATTCCTGCTGCGTATGGGCGGCTGGGAGGTCATGACTTACCAAAGTGCAGCTGCATTTCTGGAAATGGATGATCCGCGGCGCTCGGGCTGCCTGCTCCTTGACCACCGCATGCCCAACATGACTGGGATGGAGCTCCATGAGACGCTCGTTGAGCGAGGCAGTCTGCTCCCTGTGATTTTTTTGTCCGCCCACGGCGATATTCCCATGGCTATGCAGGCCGTGCATCGCGGAGCCATGGATTTTCTTGTCAAGCCCGCTGCGTCTGAGGTGCTTCTGGCTGCGGTGGAAAAAGCCGTGAAGAAAAATTTGGCAGATATCGCTGCCGAAGCCGGACAGGTGGACTTGGCTCAAAAAGCGGCGCTCCTCACTGAACGTGAACTGGAGGTGGCGAGGCTTGTGGCTCAAGGACTGCTCAATAAGCAAATCGCCGATCGACTGTCTATTTCATTGCCGACCGTTAAACTCCATCGCGGCAATGCGGCAAGAAAGCTGGGCGTGCGGTCGGCTGTCGCAATGGCCAAGGCATTGGAGATGGCAGGGCTTCTTGCCGAGACCGACAAAGCGGGAGGTTCGTCATGACGATTTCCCGCAGAAAGCTCGTTGGAGCGGCGGGGCTGTTGCCTCCTTTTGCTGCTGCCTTCACGCTTTCCTCCGCAGTGAAGGCTTCGGAGCCTGAAATGAGTGATGCTGAAAGCTGCAGCGTGGCGGTCATCGGGGCAGGGGCAGCGGGACTTGCGGCAGCAATCGCCGCTAAGGAAGCGGGAGCGGTTCGTGTGGTCGTGCTCGAAAAAACAGCACTTGCTGGCGGCCACATGATGGTGAGTTCCGGCATGCTCAATGCCGTTGACCCTGAAGGGCAAAAGCGTTCCGGCCGAACCGATTCGGCAGAACATTTTTTCCGCGACACCTATGAGGGCGGCGGCGGTCTGGGCGATCCGGACCTCATCGCAACGATGGTTCGTTCGAGTGCTGACGTCTTTGCTTGGCTCAAGAGCCTGGGGTTGAATTTGATCCAGCGCTTTATGGAAGCCTACACCGGTGTCTATCCTCGCGCGCATCGAACGATCCAAGCGCGAAGCGGCATGGCATACAGCCGCGCTTTAATGCGTCGTGCCCACAAGCTCGGCGTCGAGGTACGCTACCGCCAGCGGGTCGAAGCGCTCGTGATGCATAACGGCCGCGTGCTTGGCGTTGAATTGACCGATATGGATGCGGATTCGCCCGAGCACAAAACATTGATGGCCAAGTCGGTGGTCATTGCCTCAGGCGGTTTCGGCGCCAATCGCCTGATGCGTGCTCGGTGGGCACCATGGATTTCCATGGATTTGGGGACTACATACAGCCCGGGGCGAATTGAAGAAGATCCGGCAACGGGTGACGGCATCCGCATGGCCGAAGCTGTCGGTGCAGGTTTGGTCGGTATGGAGTATGTCCTTGCCATTCCTTTCTGGGGCGGACGAGTGCTCGACTATCCCGGAGCAGAAATTTTCCTCACTGCCCGCGGCGAAAGATTCACCGATGAAACGGCCTCGTGGGATACCGTGCTTGCTGATCTGACTGCTGCAGGGGGAAGTGAATTTTGGGTGATTACGGATAGCCGCAGCCGAAAAGGTGCGACTTTTGCGACGAAGGTTCAGCAGGGATTAGTGGAGAGTGCAGCATCACTCAAAGAGCTTGCAAAAAAGATGAACATTTCGTCAGCTCAGCTCTCCGAAGTGTTTGCCCGCTATAACGAAGCGGCAAGGACTGGCGCGGATCCGGATTTCGGACGAACGCGGTTTCTGCAGGAATTGAAGGAGCCGCCCTTTTACTTTGGCCGAGAACGGTTCGAAGTGCATTACACGTGCGGCGGCATCGCCATTAATCCCAAGGCAGAAGTGCTTTATGCAGGCAGTCAAAAGCGGCCCGTCCTTGGGCTCTATGCAGCGGGTGAAGTCACCGGCGGCGTGCATGGAAAATTCCGTTTGGGCGGCAGCGGACTGCTTGATGCATTTGTGTTCGGTCGTATTGCTGGACGGAACGCGGCGCAAACGTGTCTTATCGACACAATGCGGTAGAGTTTGGCGCTCATTCTGTTGACTTTTCTTCTCTCGGAGCCTGCTTAAACATGTTTTATGAACGGAGCTGCTTTATTTTCGATTTGGACGGCACGCTGATTGATTCGCTTGGCGTTTGGAGTCAGGTGGATCAAGAGCTGATGCGCCGCTTGTCAAACGGCCGCGTAATGCTCTCCGAGGATGAAGCAGGAACGCTTCGCATACGGGCGATGAAGACCTACGGCGAGGGGTCTGATGCTTATTTGAAGTACATGGCTGATCTCAAGCGTGCTTTTGACCTGCCTGGAACCCCTGAAGAAATTCATTTTCAGCGCTACAGCCTCGCTCAGGAATTTTTGCGCACACGCGTGCACTATCGCGAAGGGGCTGCAGAGCTCATCAAATACCTCAAGGCACTCGGTAAGAAGCTCGCAATCGTTACCACAACTCGTCGGCGCAACATTGATGTTTATGCCTCTCAGAACGAATCGATGATAGCCGCTGCGCCGCTCTCGGAAATCATGGATTTGATTGTGACGAGAGACGATGTCGCACACGTAAAGCCCGATCCAGAAGGCTTTTACAAAGTGCTCGACGCATTAAAGGCAGAGCCCGAGGAATGCATCATGGTGGAGGATGCACTTCCCGGCATTCGCGGCGCAAAGTCGGCCGGAATCGATTCAGTAGTGATTGAAGAGCGCCATAACGCCGATGACCGAGTGCAGCTCGAAGCTGCCGCATTGGCGCGATTTGCGTCGCCGGCAGCGCTTTTAAAAGGGATTCAGGCAGAAATAGAGGCCGCAGCGGGCGGGATCCATTGCATGCGTTCGAGCCGGTGAGGCGGCTGAAGTCCTTGAAGCTGCTCGAAGGTTCGTGATGAATCTGCAATCAGCAAGCTTCCTCACTGTAACACTGTTATTTATTTGATCTTAGAGTAAAAACCCGCGGTAAACCATGAAAAATTGCGCCGACGCATAAGCCGGCCAAAGAATAACGTTCAGTTCTTTCGAACGGTATCTAAAAGAGATACATTGAATTTGCAGGGCATACAGCTCGATCGAACCGCTTGAGCCCTTCCGCATTTCTGAGCCTCCTTGTGCGGATGATGTGTTCGCGGATACTTCTTTAGTGAGCGCCCTGTTTCCTCCCGCAGCCGGCTTCCTCCTCCCTCCGCTTTGACCGGCTGCGGGATTTTTTTATGCTCGTTTTGGAAGCGGCATATTTTTTTCGACTGGAGCAGGTGTCGCATCACCGCCGTTTGCTCGGTGCAGAGCGGCCGACAAAACACACTCGAACACTGTCTCAGAGCGCACAGCTTCTTCACCATATAATCCTTGAACCAGCGGTCCGTTGAGAGACTGCAGCAACCTTAATCTCACAGTTCATACGATCCCTATGACTCAGGAAGATCCCAACAACAGCATGCAGACACACCATCCTGAGGAGGCAGTTTCCGGCGCTCTCTCTATTCGGCCGAGTCTGGCCGATCCGACTGCAGCCGCAGAGCTTTTCGGCTGTGCTGCATCTGATTTTCTTCATGCCGTTTATGGTCAGCACGCTGGTATGGAGTCTGAGGGCGAAAGCGATGAACGCATTGCCGCAATCGTCTTTGGCCTGGCGGCGCTTTTTGAAGATCAAAGCGGTATTGTGGAGCTGCCTGCAGGATTTTCGACGGCGAAGGCGGGTGCCCGACTTCGTCAGCAGCTTGGCCGTCGTTTGAATGCAATGAGTTCGGAGGACCGAAAGCTTTTTGACGACGATGCACAAATCGTTACGCTTGCAGTCAACGTCTTTTTTGAAGAACTGCTGATGATGGCCGATGCGTGGTTTCAGACGACTGACCGCGAACCCGATGAAGCTGCATTTCACGACTTCCTGTCTCAGGAGACGCTCCATGCCTGGATGCTCGGCTGGGCGGAAAAGATTTTGGGCATTAAAGCGCGCTGACTGCCGCCGCTGCCGTGAAAGGATAAAGGATGGAAAAAACGCTCATCAACCAAGCCGTTAAAAATGCGGTTGGTCAGGAAGGCCGTGAGAACACTTCCGTGCAGGCTGAGAAGACGGATCCCGCAGAGCTTTCCGCACGCGAATTTGAGGATTTTCTGGCGAGCATCGTAACGGGCGTCATTCAGAATGTTGTGGATGTGCGTGCAGGGAAACTCAAACCCGACGAGGCATCGAGCCGTGATGATGCCACTGTGCGCACGCTTGCGCAGATTCTGATGGGCGAGCATGAACGAATTCGTCTTATGCTGGCGCCGGGTACGCCGAAACCCGGTCCAGAGCTCGTTGCTGCAATGAAAGCGAATCTTCCTGCACTTTTTCGCGATCTGCCGCAAGGTGTTGACGCGGGGAATCCCCGTGCGCTCATGGTGCATGCGGCGCGGGTATTTCTGCGGGAAATCTATACGATGCTTAAAGCCGCGGCGGCCGAAGGCGGCGAGCTTACTCCGGAACGTCTTAAAGTGCGAATCGAACGCACGGCATTTGTTTGGGGGGAGCGCTTTTTGGGCGACACCCTCAACGAAACAGAAGGAATGCGCTGATGAAATGCGGATCCTGCGGCCCTCGGCGCTGCGGCGGAGGGTGTGGTGCAGATTACAGCAGCAGGGCGGATCAAAAACCCAGCCTCGGAGCCATTGATATCGTTGACGGTATTTTTCGGCAGGCGCTGCGCAATATGGCCAAGCGCCTCTCGATGCTTCGTACGGGTGAAATGACGCCCGAGGAGCTCGATGCAGCCAATGAGAAGCTGGTTTTCTGGCTTGCTTCTACATTCTCAGGTGAAAACCGCCATTTTGAGACGGTGGATGAATGGCATCCGTATGGCTTGAGTGACGAACTCGAACGTATCTTTGGTGATCATCTTTCGATTGAAGGCGGTCAAGGTGATGACCGGACCATTGCACGAGCGGCTCGCCTTTTCGTTCGTGAGGGTGAAGCGATGCTTACCGAAGCACTTGAAGCAGGGCTGCCTGCATCGAGTGCCGCTGAGACGGAACCAGCCGTGATCTTTGCTGCACGCTGGGCCAATCTCTTTGCCGGTCAGCTTGCCGAATGGCCGGAGGATTAAAAATGTCGGGAGAACTTGACCCGCGCCTCAAAGCTGAACTCGAGAATCGGCTTCGGGAAGAAGCACTGGGACGCATTTTCCGCGGCCTTTCGCCTGAAGCCATGCGGACGCTTCGTGCCGTGAGCGAAATGCGCAATCGTTCACCTCAGGATGTGCTTCGTGACGAACTCCAAGGCTACATCCTTGAGAAACTCCCGCCGGTTGACGTCGAGGGCATCATTCAGTCGATGGGAAGCAAGTTCTATCAGCTGGGCTGGATGTGCGGCAAGGCCAAGAATTTCATCCGTGCATGGAACCGCAGCCGCGAAGACTGAGGGTTTAGGGTTTGCTTGCTCTTGAGTGTCAAGGGAAGGCCGCCGTCACAATGCCCGCTGAAGGGACGCAAGCTTTCGAGAACCCGAGGCCAATGCCAGTGAACTGCGAGAAGCTTCGCCCCATTCCGTGACAGCTCAGGGAGCAGAGACCGAGCCGCGCGGGGCCCCAGCACATGCATCTATTCGCGCTCCTTGCGGCTGCCGATGGGTTCAATGAAGACCGGATGCGGCTTCTTGTCGGAATCTTCAGCTGCGAGTTTATCGAGTGCTGCCACGCGTTTCTGAATGCGCATCACCGACCACGTCTGCAAGCCGACAGAGAGTGCAATGAAGGCCAGGCCAATGTAGAAAGAAAGGCCGAGATCTTTGGCTTCACCGAAAAGGATCATTGCGAGAATGATGGAATAGATGGGTTCCAAGTTATAGGTGAGGTTGACGGTGAAGGCGGAGATTTTTTCGAGCGACTGAATCTGCAGGATGTACATCCCAATCGTGCAGAAACTCGCGAAAATGAGCAAGTAAAGGAAGTTGATTGGGGTTGGCAGGAAAGACTCCGGCGGAGTGATGGAAAGGTACCAAGGCATGAGCACGAGCGCACAGGCCAATCCGCCGAGAAGCTGCCAGCTCATAACCGTCGTTGCACGATACTTTGCTTTGTACATGCGGAAAAAGACGGCAAGCGCGGCGGCTGCAGCCGCACTCGTCAAACTCAGCATAATGCCGGTTCGGTACTGTGTATCGAAGTGAAAGATGAGCGAAATGCCGAAGACCGTGAGGATTGAAAAACCGATCTCTTTGATGCTCATGCGCGTACGCGTAATGAGCGGCTCGAGGATGGCCGTAAAAAATCCCATGGAGGAGAACGTGACAATCGTGATGGAGACGTTTGAGGCCTTGATTGCAGCGTAAAAAAGAGTCCATTGAATCATCAGCAGCGCACCGACGGCCATGATGCCGAGACGGTCTTTGGGGCGCACATATTCAATCGTGCGCCGCAGGGCAAGCCATCCCCAGAGCAGGGTGCCGGCGATGATGATTCGCCAAAGCACGATGAAGCCTGGCGACATCGTGATGAGTTTGCCGAAGATGCCAGTCCACCCCGCGAGGAGTACGGAAAGGTGGAGTTGGAGAAAGGCTTTTTTCATATAGAGCAGCGGCTGAATTTGAATGTGATGCGCGATGATAGACGTTTTGCTTTCGCTTGAGGCAATGCTGCGGATGCTTGGTCTAGATATGAAAGGCTGAAAACGCCTTGTTTTTTTGTGACGTCTTCTGACGCTAATTTGGCATACACTTTCTGTCTGGATCAAGTTCAATATGCTGAACGCTTGTTCAGTAAGGAAAATTTGGCTATTTTGTCAAATTGTGTTAAAACAAAACAAAGAGAATCGAAAGCGCTTGTAGGCGATGATTCCATCGCCGAGCCAGCTGGTTCGAGAGGGAGGTCATATGACCGAAAGAACAAATGGACATGGGATGTACCCGTGGGGCCGACTGGTTCTGTTTGTGCTCTTCCTCATCTTTCTGGCGATCGTTCTAAAGGCGATGGGGTGGTGTGTCGGCGGCGTCTGTGATGTTGGTCTCGACGCTTTGCTGAAGTAGCCTGTCTTGGTCGAATAAACGAGAAAAACTGAACCGAACTAAAGTCAAGACCTGAATTCACGGCATGATCTGCTGAAATGAAAAGGCCGGAGATAATTCAGATCGGGTTCAAGCGGCGTCAAGTTGGATACGATGGTCCGACGGCGCCGTTTTTTGTGGGTTCTTAAGCGGACCGCCTTCATCCCTCAATGATGTTTATGGGAAAAACAACTGACGATTTACGCCTTATTGGCTTTGAGCCCGTTGTCGGCACTGAGCCGAGGGTTCTGATTTTAGGCAGTATGCCGAGTGAAGCTTCATTGGCCGCAGGCTGTTATTACGCGCATCCAAGGAATCGTTTCTGGCGAGTCGTTGGAGAGTGCTTCGGATTTGATCCGACCCTTCCATATAAAGAGCGGCTTGATGCGCTGGAGGCATCCGGAGCTGCGCTCTGGGACACTATTGAAAGCTGTGAACGGACGGGGAGCTTAGATTCAGCCATTCTTCGCCCGCAGGTAAACGATTTTTCAGCATTTTTCGCCGCACACCCCACGATAGAACGCGTTTGTCTCAATGGCGGAAAGGCCGCTCAAATGTGGCGCCGTCACGCAGTCCCCGTTCTTACTGCGCATGCCGATATGCTTAAAGATTTGGATGTGCGCGTTCTGCCGTCAACCAGCCCGGCCAACGCCAGAATGGGACTTGAGGACCTGCTTGCGCTTTGGCGGCCGGCTTTGTATGTGCAGTCAAATGTGGGCAAAACGGTGAATAAAATAGTTGCCTAATTTTTAAGCTGCCTTGATGACGCCTGAGATACAGGGGAAATAAGAGTTGCCCACAGCATTCTCCACCCGACTTGTGGATTCTTCATGTGGATAACTCGCTGACGTCAACAGGATTCTCCGTTCCTTGATAAATCGAAGGCAAATATCGGATTGAGGCTGGCAGGCATAAAAAAGGCCCGTCAGAACTTATTTCCCGACGGACCTTAGAAACGGAAAAAGTGTATTTCCGTGGTAATGAGAAAGCGCGCAGCTCAAATTAGTACAGACCGATCACCTTCCACCAGGCCATACCAATGGTCAGCCAAATCACGACGTTCATCGTGCAAATGACAAAGCCGTTGCGCCACCATTCGCCCTGCGAAACGTAGCCGGCACCGAAATAGACGGGACCGCACCCATTGCCGTAGTGCGTGAGCGAGATCGGGCAGTTGGCGAAAAAGCCGAAAGTAAGTGCTGCCATTAAAGCCGGCGTCCCGCATGCTGCCGCTACGGCGACGAAAGCGGCATACATGGCAGAGATACGCGCTGTCACTGAGGCGAAGCAATAGTGGGAGTAGGTGTAAAAGAGGATCACAATGAGGAAGGAGGCGATCCATCCGAGACCGGCACTGCCGATGATTTCTGCGGTGTCTTTGGCAACCCAGGTGATGAAGCCGGACTTGCCCAGCGCCGTGGCGAGCGACATGAGGCCGCCCATCCAAAACATTGCGTCGTAGGCCCCTTTTTCAGAAAGAATGTCCTGCCACGAGAGAACTTTGGCAATCAGCATGATTGCGATGGCGAGCATGGCGATCGGAGTGGCGCCGAGATGCGTCCAGCTGCCCGTAGCCCAGAGCACGAGACACATGACGAAGACAAAGGCAAGCACCTTTTCATCCTTAGACATCGGTCCCATGGCTGCGAGCTCTTTTTCCGCGAGTTCGCGTGCATTGGGAATGGCTTTGATTTCAGGAGGCGAAAGCAGGCTTACTACCCAAGGAACAAGCGTGAGCGAGATGAGTCCCGGGACAATGGTGGCCAGCGCCCAGTTAGTCCACGTAATTTCCACGCCGACGGCGGAAGCGGCCAGCCCCACACAGAGCGGGTTGCCGGCCATTGAAGTGAGGAACATCATGCAGGTCGTGGCATCGGTGTGATAGCCGACCTGCATCAGATAAGCGCCGATTTTGCGCGAACTCGGACCTGGCTGCGATCCGAAAGCTTCGGAAAGCGAACGAACGATCGGATAGAAAACGCCGCCCCCTCGAGCCGTGGCTGACGGCATGGCCGGCGACACCACAAGTTCAGAGAGTGCAATGGAGTAGCCGAGCGTGAGCGAAGAACGCCCAATCAGCTTGATGATCACATAAGCGATGCGGCGGCCGAATCCGGTTTTGATGAAGGCGCGTGAGAGGAAGAACGCGCAGACGATCAGCCAAATGGTGCCGTTGCCAAAGCCCATCAGGACCTGACTCGTCTTCAAGAGCCCCGTAAAGCAGCAGAAGGTGAGTGAGATGAAGGCAATGGCGCCGATCGGCATCGGGTGAAGAATGAAGCCAAGCACGGTTGCGACGAAAACCGCGAAGATGTGCCAGGCGTCCGGTTTGAGTCCCGTCGGTATCGGCGAGAACCAGATGGCTGCGCCGACCACTAAGATGATCAGCCAGTTCCGAAGGGTTGGGTTCATGAGGATTTCTCCTTTCGTATGGAGACAAGTGTGCGTTGATTGTTTTTCTCCGTTGGATTGGGGGAAACGGAGACATGCGCTCTGCGGCGCTTAAAGTCATCCTACTCCGCGTTGTTCAACTAAGGAATGCCGATATAAACAGCGTTCACATTACCGTAAACGACATTTTGGCTTAAAAATCCACGGCCTCAGGACAACCCGCTGAATTCGCTGTTTTGAACTTAAGGAGTATTTGAAACATCCGTCAATTGGACTAGGTGTTTCTATTTAAAGTACGTTTTCATTTAAAGGGATGCATTCATGCATGCGTTTTTTGGGATGCGCATTGACTGTGCTGGCTGTGAACACTCTATTCGCAGCCCTCGTAAAGGCAAAAAACGCCGATGAAGCTCAGCTTCACCGGCGTCGAAAATGGTTGGCAGAGGGTTTAGGTTATTTGGAAAGCGCAGCCTTGGCGGCGGAGGTTCCTGCTGCACGTCCTGAAGCATAGGCAATCAGGAGACTTGTTCCGGGTTCGTAAACGCGGTTGTAGAAGGCCCGATTGGCCAGTTCGCCTGCGGCCCAAAGCCCTTGAATGGGCTTGAGTGCATTGTCAAGCACTTGGAAGTCAGGCGTGACAACGAATCCGCCGATCGTTCCGGAAATGACAGGACGGACCTTGACGGCAAAGTAAGGGGCTTGTGTGAGACTGGTGAAATTGATGGGATCGCGGCCAAAGGCAGTATCCTTTCCCGCGGCAGCATCGGCATTGAGTTTTTCAATCGTTTGCTTGACATTGTCGGCGCGTGCTCCCATGCGGCGGCCAAGTTCTTCAGGCGTGTTGCCGTGAACGACGGTGTCAAATCCCAAGTAATTGCGCAGCGTCTTGGCTTTCTCGGGATCCTTGCTGTCTGTGATGAGCCAAACGTCGAGCTGCTGACTCATTTCACTCGTGATATTGGGAAGGTCTTCCTTAACGAAGCGCAGCCCTTTTTCATTGACAAGCGTTGCGCCCGCAAAACCTCGCTCTCCGAGCATGGCGGCCGTCATTTCGGGGTAAGCAGGGGCAAATTGAGTGCCCATCAGCCAACTGTCGGAAACTTCCTTGGCACCGACCTGCAGGCCCATCGTCAGTCCGTCGCCCGTGCTTGTTTTAGCTGCGCCGGCGCGCTCCACATAAACTGCCCAGCGCGGCTGGCGAGAAGTTACCTTCATGAGGTCTGCAGCAAAGCCGCCGGACGCGAGCACGACGCTCTTCGCATGGAAAGTGAAGCGGTTCTTTCCGTCGGCAGCCGCAACGCCGGAGACGCGGCCGTCGTCAGTCGTCAGAATCTTCCAGGCAGGGGTGGCGGTGCGAATGATGCCGCCGAGTTTTTTCACATACTGCTCGAGCTTTTCCACTTCCTCTGCGCCAGCCGGACGAGAGGCGTCGGATGAAATCGGCAGCAGCTGATAGGCGCCGATCCCGTCAGCAGCGGCGGCATTGGCGGAGAACTGCATGCCGACCTTTTTTGTGAGCCAGTCAACCGTTTCAGCGCTTTGCTTCACGAGTGCCTCAACTTGTGCTGCATCGGGCAGATTGGCGGGGGCGCCTTTGACTGAACGCTTTTGATCTTCAAGCCAAAGTTTGGCAAGACCGGCTGAATCTGCCGGCAAGCCGGACGCTTTCTGAATGTCGGTGCTGGCAGCAGTCACAATGCCGGCGGAAAGCGCTGCGCTGCCGCCCGTATGAGGCGCTTTTTCGAGCACGATGACGCGCGCTCCGGATTCGAGTGCTGCCGCTGCCGCTGCAAGTCCTGAGGCACCGCCGCCAACGACGACGACGTCTGCTTGCGCCTCTTCACCTTCTGGGAGCGTTGCAGGATCAATGGGTACCGGTTCGTGCGTGAAGAACTTGAGGTCGCCCCCGGCGGCCTGCACGGCCTGACCGACGGCCCGCAGAAGGGCCTCACTGGAACGCGAAGCGCCCGTAACGACATCGACAGACAAGTTTTGTTCACTCACGACCTTTTGGATGATCGCTTTCATCGGTTCATCCGCAATGTACGGAACTTCATCGCTCTTGAGGATTTCGATGCTGTCAATTCGATTGTCTGACACCGTGGTTTTGACTTCAATCGGGCCGTTCCAGCCGATAGCCGATTCAACATACGCGCCCGGTTTCATTTTGAGGACGTTGGAAGCGTCTTGCGCATCGGCTGAAGCTTGGGCGGCGCTGGTCATAGCAGCGGCGGCAAGCATCACTGCAGCACAGAGCAGTCGGACGGCAGGAAGGGAGCGATTCGGCACTTTGGGGTCTCCTTAATGGATCCAACCCATGTCTGCAGACACAGGTTTCGATTGTTTTTTCATTTGTATTTGAAGCATCGCGCGCCGGCCTTAATCGCGCCTGAATGAAGCCCCCTTCGGGATGGTTCTCTAAAGAAAAGTGCGTAGATGCAGGTATGATCTTAGGCGGCATTCGCCGGAGCCGTTCAACGTATTCTGATTCATCCGGCGCAGTGCAGAGTGTTGAGTTTTTGCGCCGCCGACTTCGATAGTCTGCGCGCCACCTTAAGGAGAAATTCCATGGCAGATCATGTCCCTCAGCTTGAACCCAAGATGCTCGAGCGTGTTGCAGCGCTTCGCGGTCTTCCAGCCGTGGAGGCCGCTTTTGAGGTCTGTGCTGAGGAAGTTGAACGCGCAATGGCCGAGCAGATCCGTATTTCTGAGACGGAATCCCCAACCTTTGCCGAAAAAGTTCGCGGTGAACTCATCATGGAGCTCTTGCGTGAATATGGCCTCACCGATGTTGTGATGGATGAGTCGGGCAATGTGGTCGGCCGACGCCCCGGCACGGGCGCTGGTCCGGTGCTCGCGATCGCCGCTCATCTTGATACGGTTTTCCCTGCCGGCACGGATCTCAAAGTGACAAAGGACGGCGCGCTCTACCGCGGGCCCGGTATTGGCGACAACGCTTCGGGGCTGCGCAGCATGCTGCAGGTGCTGCGTGCGCTCAACCGTGCACAGATCGCAACGACGGGTGACATTTTGTTTGTGGGCACGGTTGGAGAAGAAGGCAACGGTGACATTCGAGGCGCTAAGGCGCTCTTTGACGGCTCGCGTCAAATTGACGGCTTCATTGCGCTCGACATGGCCGACGTCAATACCGTCCAGAACGGCGCCACGGGAGCTCACCGTTGGCGCGTCGCCATTGAGGGAACGGGCGGTCACTCTTACCTCGACTACGGCATGGTGCCCTCGGCCATTCACGCCATGGGACGCGCACTCAATGTGATCGCTGATTTTGATCCGCCGACTGATCCGAAGACGACCTTCACGGTCGGCACCATCAAGGGCGGCACGACAGTCAATACGATTGCGGCGCGCTGTGAAGTCGATGTCGACATGCGTTCAGTCAATCTTGAGGAGCTTGACCTGCTGGAGAAAAAGACGCTTGACGCTTTCCGGCTCGGCGTTGAGCTCGAAAACAAGCGCTGGCCGAAAGCCGGACTGGAGCGTCAGCTTAAGCTCGTTCTCACGCAGATCGGCAATCGTCCTGCCGGTATGCAGCCCGATGACTCTCCGGCAGTTCAGGCGGCGCTCTGCGCAATGAAGCAGATGGATCTTGAAGTGAAGCAGTGTCGTCCATCCTCAACGGATGCCAATAAGCCCATCTCAATCGGCGTTCCTTCTGTCTGTATCGGTACGGGCGGCGTAACGCATAACGAGCACTCACTCAAGGAGTTCTTTGATTCGACCGGCATGGAAAAAGGTCCGCAGCTCGCACTTCTCACGACGCTTGCACTCGTGGGCATTGACGGCGTTTCGATGCCAATGCTTCCGAAGCTTGGGTGATCGCGATCGGTAAACAGTCTTGTCGGCCGCTGCTGCAGGGCGGTCGACGACTGTGACCGTATGACAGAAACGGCTTAGGTATTTTGGTGCCCAAGCCGTTTTTTGTCCTTATTGAAAAGGGCGGATCGACGTGCCGCAGTATGGTGAGCCGCTAGAATCAATACATTGCAACTCCAACAGACATTCAAAGCTATGAGCAAAGAAGACGTGCAGAAGAAGGCATCGGCGGCTGAGGCTGTTTTGACGCTGGAAGCTGTGTCAACGGTAAAGGGACTTGTCGGTCCCGCCGTGAAGCCGAAAAAACGTGCTGCGGCCAAAGAGACGTCTTCTTCAGCGAAGCGTTCTGGAGAGAGTGAAAAAACGGCGCCGAAAGCCAAGCGCCGGACCAGTTCTGCAAGTACGCGTCCGCGCCGGCAAGGCATTCGAGCCGATGCGCTCATACGTGCTCGTGATCGTCAGGCGCAAGAATCTTCACTTCAGGAAGGCGCACAAGCGCTTGAAGCGTTTGACGATGCGTATCCGCTGCCGATATTTGAAGCGGATGCAGACCCGGAGGCTCCGCGCACGGGGCCCGCTAAATTGCCTGATCTGCCTTTAATTGAGCAGCTCGAAGCCGAAGCGCTTCTCAATCGTCCAAAGCAGACGAAGAAAAAGCGGCCGCCGACGGCGGGTACTGCGCTCGCACAGCGTTTGAGCGGACTGGTAAAAAGTGCGCTCACGGAGGCGTCGGATCATCTGCTTGGACGCTCGAGCCCGGAATTCATGCTGGTGCCGCTGAATCCCGTCCGCGTGATTGTTGCCCTTTCGGGCGGGCGCGACTCTATGGCTCTCCTGGATGTTGCAGCCCGCATTGCGGCGGATCGCCGGCAGCAGCTGATTGCTGAACTTCGAGCCGTGTACGTGCATCATGGCCTGGAGCGAGAAGCTGATGCCTGGGAGGAGCACTGCCGCAGGGAGTGCGAGAAACGAGGCGTCATTTTTGAAGCAGTGCGCGTACGCGTCCAGCGATCGGGAGACGGTATTGAAGCTGCTGCCCGAGATGTTCGCTACCGTGCGCTCGCGCAGTACGCACTCAAATCGGGCTGCAGCATCATCATGACGGCTCACCATGAAGACGACCGTATTGAAACATTTTTGCTGCAGTGGATGCGCGGTGCGGGGCTCGAAGGCCTGGCAGCGTTTCCGGAAGTGCGCGAATTGGCTGCGCCTTCCATGGAGGACGCCAAAGCAGTACAGGCTCGTAAGCAGGTATTCCTGCTGCGGCCGTGGTCAGGTGTGCTGCGCCGAGATATTGAGCGCTATGTGAAGAATCGACGCATCCCTTATGTTGATGATCCTTCGAATAACAGTCCGAAATACGATCGCAACCGCGTTCGCAGTGAAATCATTCCGCGGCTCGAAGCCATTCGTCCTGGATTCAGCGCGAGTGCGGCACGCTCGGTTGGTTTGATCGGAGAGGCGCTTGAGGTCCTCAAAAGTGTTGCGCGTTCGGATCTTGAGGCCTGCCGTTCGGAAACCATGCCGCACGGTCTTTCGGTTTACCGGCTGCTTGAGCTCATCCCGGCTCGTCAGGCTTGGTGTCTTCGCGCGTGGATTGCTGCGGAAGGACTTCGTCCGCTTTCAAAAGCGCGGCTGGATGATCTGCTGCGTCAGGTTCGAGAAACACATTCGGATGCAACCTTTTCCTTCCACGTGCAGCGCAAAGGAAATCCGCCGCTGGGGTTCAGACATCATTGTGCGGGATGCCGTAACCCGGCGCCTGGGGTCGAGCGCGACGCTGCGCTTAGTCCGAGCGAAGGCGCGCATGAGATCGCGCTTCCGCAGTGGGGCGGCGTCATTGAAATGGTGCCTTGCATGGGAGATGAGGACGGTATTGCTCGCTCACGGGTGACTGCACCGGAAGCAAAGCTCGAGGTTCGTGCTGCCGTGGGCGCTGTGAAGCTCAAACTCTGGGCGCTGCGTCCGGGAAAGGCTTTGAAGGATCTCTATGCCCAGGCGGGTATTCCGGCCTATGTGCGCGTCGATATGCCCAAACTCTGGCTCAACAATGAACTTCTTTTTGCGGCTGGACTCGGCATGGATGTTCGTTTTGCGGATGATCCGGCCAAGTACCCTGATCGGGTGAAGTTTCTCTGGCGCCCGGATCGATCGCTCTGGGATGCTCGTCCGATGCCCAATTATGCGGAGCTGCCTGAGGCGGAGCGCCGGCTGCGTGAAGCGCGTGTGCGTGAGGCGGCCAAATCCTCGCTCAAACTTCGAGAATCCATAGCACGCGAACGTTCAGCCGAAAAGAACCGCTAAGGGTGTATTGATGCTTTCTCGCGCAGAGCAGATTGACGTTCTTCGTTATTGGGAGGAGATTGAACTGCTTACACCGCCCGACTATCGGGTCGTGGAGAACGAGCGTCTTTTAGTCTGCGAGTGGAAGAGCGGCCGTCCTGCAGGCCGCGAAGCTGAAGCGATTGCGAAGTGGCAGAAGGAACGCTGGCAAGAACCCTTCGAGTATCCCGAACGCGCCCCTCGAGGCGTGGTGACGGACACGATGCCCGTTTTTATGGTTTATGTCGGCATTCTGCCCAAAGGGGATGTCTATCGGCGGCTCATTGATGAGATGAAAGCCTTTGCAGCATTTTCTGCCGGCCACAGCGGAACTGCTGCATCTGCTGCGAAAACGGCTCCGTCGGGTTGGAACGAAGAGTGGATCGCCAGTTCGGCTGAAGGCGGTTCATATCTGCGCGGATCGACGCTCTTAGCTGCTTTCATGCTCAATCCGTGGGGAAAGTACATCGATGAAAGCATTCATGTTGCGGGCTACGTAGGAGCGCTCGAATATCTGCGGTCAATGCGCACAGCAGTCTGCAGAGAAGACGCTCCGCCGATGGACTTCATCACCGGCGCTCAGATGAGCTGTGCGAAGCTTGCCAGGCAGGTCGAAAACAACATTGCCCAGACCCTTCGCCAGGCTGCTGGCGTACCGGGTGCGTTCCTTAATGCGGAACGCTTTAAAAGTGATGCTGCTCCTGGGGAGGTCGCTAATAAAGGTGAGCAAAGACGCGGGGAGAGCGATTGGATTCGTCTGACGGATCCGCATGAGGAAGCTGAGCCGGTGCCGGAAGGATTGATTGCCGAGATTGGCCGTTTCTTAATTCTGGCGGCAGGATTCCCCGAGAATTCGATCGTAACGGTTTCGGCGGCTGTGCGTTTTTGTCGTCCGAGTGAGCGCAGACTCCCTGACGGTTCGGTTTTTATGGAGAGTTTCTACCTCCATGATATCCGTCAGGCGCACTCGGAATTAGAGCAGGCTGGCGTAAAGCCTTTCGGGGCTCCGGACTTTGTTCGTTATGCTGCTCACTTGCAGGCGTCGTCAGAGAAGGTCGGTGAAGAAGGGCTGCCCTCAAAAAACACCAACGTTGAGACCGTCGACGAAGAGGCTGCTGCGCCGCCGGAATCTGAAGCTTTTGCCGCACCCATCGGGGCGCCGTTGGCGCGGCTTCTGGCATGCGCTGCGGACGAGAAGCTCCCGCGGATTGATCTGCTCAAAGAGCCGTTTGTCGTGGCGGATTTGGCCTCTCCTAGGTCGCTTGCGTCAGGACGGTGGCCCACCAATGCCGCTCATCATCTCTATCTCTGTCAGCAGGCGGCAATGGCGGGTATTCTGCGCATGGGGCCAAATTCTGCGCAAGGCTTCGGACCGCTGGTCTCTGTTAACGGACCGCCGGGAACCGGCAAGAGCTGGCTGGTGCGTGACCTTGTCGCGGAGATTGTTGTTCGCCGCGCACGTAAGATCGCCGGGAAAAACTATTCTCGAGAGGTCTTTGATGATCAGCAAAGCGTGACTTTTAATCTGCCGGGCGGCCGATCGGAAACCTTCACGCCTTTTGCGCGTGATGTGATCAAGGACAGCTTCATTCTGGTGGCTTCAAACAACAACGCCGCCATCCGCAACATCACCGACGCACTGCCGCGAAGCTATACCCGTCGCCCTAATGTGACTGACGACCGATCGGCTGCGGGACGTCCTGCCTATACCTACTGGCGGGATTGCGCACTTGGGGTGTTTGCTCATGCTGCGGGCATTGCGTCGGGAAAAAAGAACAGTCAGAAAGGCGCTGAAGCCGCCGTCAAACGCTTGTCGGCCGATGCCGAACGATCGCTCCAAGAGATGCGAAATGACATGCTTGGCCGCGTCAATCGTCCGGAAATGGTTTGGGGACTTGTCTCAGCGACGCTTGGAAGCCGACGCAACTGTCAATTGATTGCCCGTTCAGTTTTAGGGGTTGGCGGCCGAAATATTTTTGGTTCGCAAATACAAAATCAAATTGACGATTGGGTGCGTGAATGCGAGTTCCGGCATGAGCTGCCCGAGGATGTCTGGATGCGCGCACGTGAAGCGTTTCTCGAGTTGGACTGTCGGGTCGAAGAACGTCGGCAGCGAATGACAGAGCGGCTCTCTCGTATGGCGCCGCCCCTAGCTTTTCAAAAGCCATTGAGTGAAGATCCTCAGCAGCATAAGAGTTCGCTCTGGGTGGACGAGGAATTTGAAAATCTTCGTTCAGAACTTTTTGAAGCGGCGCTGACGCTTCATGCTGCGACTTTGGGGGCACAGTCCGATTGGGCTAAAAAGGGTTTTCGAGCCGTTGGTGTTTACCTGACCGAAAATGCGCCGTCCTTCACCGCGGGAAGCGGCATCGATATATTTGAATTTCTCAGTTTTCTCATCCCAGTGCTGTCGACGACTCTGGCGAGCACCTCACGGCTGCTCGCCCATGTGAACCCCGGCGAGATCGCCTGGGTCATCATTGACGAAGCCAGTCAAGCCTCAGCGCAGTCTGCCGTAGGACTGCTCAATCGCGCCGAGCGGGCGGTTGTTTTGGGTGATCCGCGGCAGCTCATGCCCGTGGTGAGCATGCCGCAGCCATTAGACGCATTTCTGCGCAGCCGCTATCCATCGGTCGACCGTCTCTGGTCCCCGCATGTCAGTTCACTGCAGTCTCTGGCTGATCAAACCATGGAAGTCGGGGCGCTTATTCATGATCCGGTTGCCGAGAGCGACGTTTGGACGGGATTGCCGCTTCGTACCCATCGGCGCTGTCAAAGTCCCATGTTCGAGATCGCCAATACACTTTCCTACGGCGGCCAAATGGTGCAGATGACACCTCGTTCGGACGACGGAACATTGGTGACGAGCTGCTGGATCGATATCCTCGGTCATTCCTATGAGCCGCCTGCACGGCGCAATGCCCGCGGACGAGCAGTGACGTCAGTGCGCGGCGATCCGAAGGTGATCCGTGAGGAAATGGCGGCTGAGGCACTGCATTCTGCGTCTGAAGGACAATGTGAAGTTTTCGGACGGCGCGTGTACATCCTTTCTCCGTTTCGCAGCGTTGCCGATGCAGCGGCCCGCATTCTGCGCGAAATCGGCGTGACGGGGGCTAATGGGCTCACCGCAGTCGGTCAAAAAGTCGAAATACGTGCCGGTACCGTTCATGCGTTTCAGGGACAGGAAGCCGATATTGTGTTTCTTGTCCTTGGATCTGTTCCGGGTATTCGCGGCCATGCTCAGCGCAGATGGGCGGCTTTGCCGGCCAATCTTATCAATGTGGCGGTGACGCGTGCCAAAAGCGGTCTGGTCGTCGTAGGTGATTGGGGCGAATGGACCTTGGAGCGGACGTTTGCCATCATGGCCGAATCACTTGAACGCCGACCGGTCACAGTTGCGCCCAATGCAATCGTTTTCCGAGCTGACCAAAATGCAACTCAGTCAGCAGCACAAAAGTCGCTTTTTGATTCAGAAAAATCAGCAGAACCTCAAAACGCGAAGAATAACTTTGGCCAAAGGAAAAGCCGCTGACTCTCAAAAGCTGCGGCTTTGCACTTTCGCTGAATGCTGTTTCGCGGGTGTATCACCCGAAAATCTTCATCCAAAGCCAGCCGGGAACGCCCCAAATGATGAGGAAGATGATCGCCATGGCGAGGAGCTGCACGATATGGCTCTTTGAGAAAGAAAGAACGATCGGGCCGATATTGTCCCAAACCTTGAAAAGAAGAATGAAGGAGACCACCGCCCAGACGATGGCGAACACGATGGTGAAGAACGTGAACATGCTGTTGAGGCTCCTGAGAAGACCGGCTGAAAGCTGCACACTATGGCTGCAGCTGACGGAGAGAAGCCGGCCGACGATTAGAATTTATTGCTCAATTATCTTAAGCTGCAGCCATTATGTGCGGCTTATTTCTTCTCTGGAGAGCTCTTTATGCCGCAGTACGACCTGATTGTGCCTTCGGGCGAGGCCGTTCTTGTTGATCGCGCTACCGGTGTTCGTCTTCGTCTTTCGGCCGAATCCGGACCGCTCCGACTGGGCTCGGTGACGCTCGACTTTGCCGTTGAACCCAAAGGACTGAATGCGTCTTCAGGCCAGCCCGGCGAAGCGGCCGGCGCTCAAACTGCCCCATTATCCGTGCCGACAGTCAGTCAGGATTACGGCCAGACGGCATCGGATCCGACGCTTGCCGCGTTTGAGCGAATGCAGAGACTGCCTCCGGGGTTTGGTGCTAATCCCGCAGAGGCTTTTGGCGAGGGGCCGATACCAACTCCTGCGAGTCATTCCCCTGTTCGCGTATTGGATGCGCCTTTGGAAGGTCTGACACGCGATGAATTTGAAGAAACGCTTGCAGCGTTGGTCCGGCGTCGCGATGACGTGGAGCGGGAGACGGAATTTTTGCGGGAAATTGAGGCTGATCCGCTCGACATCGATGATTTAAAAACAGAGCTCAGCAAGATTGATCAGCAGTTCTCAGCCGTTTCCAAACGTTTTTCAGATTGGGAGCGACTGCAAAAAAGAATCGATGAAGAACATGCCGCGGATACTTTTTAATCTGCTGCTCTGGTGAGGATTTGGATTCGAAACGCTGTTGCACGAAACTGATGCGCATTTTCACCATGATGGTGCTGTAAATATGAACAAAAACTATTAATTGATTTGTTTGATAGTTATTATCAATTGTTTTCAATCAAAACTTCTAGCGCCTCCTTGCTAGGGTGTTACGGAAAAATGCTTGAAAACTAAGCATTTTTGTTTATTAAGTTAGGGATAACACTGAAAAGTTGCGTTTATTGTCGACTTGTACTCTTTAAAGACGCGTCGCCGACGAACCCCAGCAGTACTGATGCTTTTGATTTCGGTGCTGTTCGTCGAATTCGACGCTGAGTGCATTTGGCATCACGATATCGAGCAGGAGAAAGCACCGTGAGAAGCGCACCTTTGAAGGACGGCGTCAACGCCGCACCGCAGCGAGCTCTTTTAAAAGCTTTAGGTCTTTGCGACGACGAGATTGGGCGTCCATTGATCGGTGTTGTGAGTTCGAAGAACGATATTGTTCCGGGCCACGTGAATCTTGACAAGATTGTTGATGCGGTGAAGCAAGGCGTAGCGCTCGGAGGCGGCGTGCCAATCGTTTTTCCAGCAATTGCCGTCTGCGACGGATTGGCAATGGGACACGTCGGCATGAAATATTCCCTCGTTTCTCGGGAATTGATTGCTGATTCGACGGAGGCGATGTCAATCGCACATCCTTTCGACGGTCTTGTGCTGGTGGCTGCGTGCGATAAGAATGTCCCCGGACTTTTGATGGCTGCTGCACGACTCAACGTTCCTTCAATTGTTGTGAGCGGCGGTGCGATGCTTGCAGGTCATTTTGAAGGCCGCAAAGTGTCCTATTCCGACATTTCTGAAGGCGTGAGTCGTTTCCGCACAAATCGCATCACGCCCGAACAGTTTCTTGATCTTGAGAACAATGCCTGTCCGACCTGCGGGTCTTGTTCAGGTATGTTCACAGCGAATTCCATGAACTGCCTCACGGAGGTTCTGGGACTGGCGCTGCCCGGCAATGGCACCATTCCCGCCGTTCATTCGGCACGCCTGCGTCTGGCCAAAGAGACGGGCTTAAAGATTATGGAACTCGTGCGAAGGGACCTGAAGCCGCGAGATATCATGACGCGCAAAGCTTTTGAGAATGCTCTGGCCATCGATATGGCGCTCGGATGTTCGACGAATTCCATGCTGCATCTGCCTGCAATTGCGCATGAATGCGGAATCGACCTCGATCTGTCCGTCGCCAATGAGATCAGCAGCCGTACGCCGAATCTCTGCCATCTTGCGCCTGCGGGCCATCACTATATTGAAGAGCTTGATGAGGCGGGCGGCATCCGAGCGGTCATGGCAGAAATCGCCAAACTCGGTTTCCTGCATACAGATTGTCTGACGGTCACCGGTAAGACCGTTGGCGAAAATATTGCCGGAGCAAAGATTAAGAACGAAGAAATCATCCACACCATCGAGCGGCCGGTTTCCAAGGAAGGCGGCATTGCGGTGCTTAAAGGCAATTTGGCGCCGGAAGGTTCCGTTGTCAAGCGCTCTGCAGTAGCCGCTGAAATGATGCATCATAAGGGGCCTGCGCGGGTTTTCGACTGCGAAGAAGATGCGCTCAGTGCTATTTACGGCGGGAAGATCAAGGCCGGAGAGGTTGTTGTCATTCGTTATGAAGGTCCTCGCGGAGGACCCGGCATGCGCGAGATGCTTAATCCCACTTCGGCGATTATGGGCTCAGGCTTAGGCAGTTCGGTGGCGCTGATCACGGACGGAAGATTCTCGGGCGCAACGCGCGGTGCAGCCATCGGTCACGTCTCGCCTGAGGCAGCCGTTGGCGGTCCAATTGCGCTTCTTGAGGAGGGTGATTTGATTGAAATCGATATCCCTGCAAACCGCATTTTGGTTGACGTTTCCGATGAAGAGCTGGCCCGCCGTCGTGCAGCCTGGAAACCTCGGACGCCGCGTGTTACGACAGGTTATTTGGCACGTTACGCCAAACAGGTGAGTTCCGGCTGCACTGGCGCAGTATTGCGACCGCTTTAAAAGTAGCAGCAGAGTTAACCCAGAAGAAAAAACGGCCGACATCGGAGCTTCGCCATACCAATGTCGGCCGTTTCCTGCCTCGTCGGGCAGGACTCGAAAAGACTGATCAATCAATCGTGTGCTGGGTGCGTTAAATGTTTTCACCAGAAATCACTTGATGGAATAATCGATCACCTTTCGAAAGGTTTTGACAGCATTTATTGAGCTTCGATGTCTTCAAACCAATAGGGATTGGACCATGCGTGCCGCCCGTCGCGTGCTGTCACGATGACGCGGAACCAAGGGCTGTCAAAGTCAGAAAGATCAATTTCAGTGTGCGTTATGTTGACGCCTGTTTTAAAGGCATTGGTATAACCTTGACCGTTTACTAGAATGGTGGATGCGGCGCTTGTATGCATGACGAGCTTTCGTCCGTTCAGAGCCATATGCTTGATTTCCGGGCCTTCAGACGAATAGAAAGCGCCGCGCTTCAACGCGGAGAGGATGGCTGCCTGCGAGCGCTCTAAGCTTTTCACCATGACCCATGCGAGCGCAAAGTCAGGCAGATGTCCGTGCATATCGTCAACTGCCGTGCAAAGCAGGTGGCGGCCTCGATCGAGCAGGCCGTCCAAAAGATAAGCGCCGTCGCCGCGGCTGTGCATGATTTGACAGCCGGCATTCCATACCTCAACGGCGTGTGCACAGGTTATCGTTTCTGCATCTTCGAGTGTTAGCTGATACCAGCTTGGATGCACGATACTGACAAAGGCACCGGCATCCGCCGCGCGTTGAGCATACTGTGCCGGTGTTTCGTCTGTCATGGGCGGCTGAAAGTTCCCGGGCAGCCCATTAGCCGTCAAGTGCCAGAGCTTTCCATAAGAAGTAGCCATGATGTGGAGTTCCGCAGAGGGAATCGTCAGAAACACGTCATCGTTAAAGACCGACAAATCGGTGATGGGATAGTTGAATTCGGGACGAAAATGATCAGTTACGCAGATGAAGTCGTAGCCTTCGGCTTTATAGCGGGCTGCGACTTGTTCAGGCGGAACCTCACCGTCCGAATTCGTGCTGTGGCAGTGAAGAGAACCACGAAGCCATTGGCCGGCCTCATTAAAGGGAAGCAGTATTGTCATTTGTGCAGGATTGAAATTTGCCGCAAAGTCCAAGTTTCAGCAGAAGTTCATCGAAGCTGGAGATCAGGTCTTGAGCGCCAGCGGCCATCAGCGCGGTTTCCCATGGTTTTCCCAGTCGGTTGGTGCCGATAAATCCGAGTGAACGAATGCCGGCTGCTGAAGCGCCTTCAATGCCGGAAGGACTGTCGTCAATCACTAATGCCTCAGTTGGTTTAAAGCCCATTCGGGCTGCGGCATAGAGGTGAAGATCGGGCGCCGGTTTGCCGTGAGCGACATCTTCAGCGCTGAAGATGTTGTTGCCGAAAAAAGCTCTAAGATCTGTGACGGCAAAGGTGTGCTCAAGACGTTGATGGCCGCTGTTGGAGGCTACGCAGAGTGCAATGCCCGCTTCGCGGAGTTTGTGAAGTGCAGCAAGGAGACCAGGCGTTGTGTGCAGTTTTTCGCGGTACAGCTCCCAAAGAATGTCGTCCTTTTTTTGCATGCAACCATCGATATCCGTCACCCCAAATTCATGCGTTAAAACGTCGCGCATATACGCAGCGCTTTTGCCAGTGAAACGCTTCATGGCTTGCGCAGAGGAAAGCATTTTGGTGCCGAAAATTTGCACGGCTGCAGCATCCGCTTCACAAGCAAGCGGTTCACTGTCGACGAGGACGCCGTCACAGTCGAGAATTAAAAGTTTCGGCCAGGACATAGGCAAAGCGGGCATTGTTGTGGCTTTCAATTTTTAAAAGAGGGATTCCGTGGCAGAAACGATCTGTCTCACACCTTCTTCCGGCGTGATGCTGCCGCGCATCACGAGGCCAATGATGTCCCGCTGCTTCGTCCAAATGCGGAATCCGTTGTTGCCGGTATATCCTTGCCATCCCATCGCAAAAGGAATTTGTTTAATCGGCGTGTACCAGAGCGGATTTTTTTTGTAGAAATCCCCCAGATATTCCGGCTTTTCAGCCAGTTTGTTGGTCGGCATGTACCCGGACCCCAAAACGGCTATTTTCTGTCCTTCTGGCCCGCAGGCGAATTTGAGATATTCCCAAGCGGCACGCTGCTTGATCGGATCTTTAGTCAAGATCATGCCGCCATTGCCGCCCGTCGGGAGCCGGCCGTGATCTTTGTTCATACGCGGATAAATCTGGCATCCGAGCTTGAACTTGCTGCCGACAAGATCCGTAAAGGCACGGGCTGCGTTGGGTGAGGAGGCAATAATGCCAATTTTTCCGGCGACGAATTGCTGTCTGGATTGTTCATAGTCGCGCATCGTCATACCGCCTTCGGTCACAATGCGGCGGCACAGACGCATGGCGTTGAGACCAAAGTCATTGTTGAAGCCGCAGTGCTTGCCGTCCTTGTCCATGAGGCTTCCGCCTTGTTCAAGGATGAGCGTCTGCCAGAGCCAATCGTCAGGCCATACTTCAACATCGAAAGAAATACCGTCCGCATTACCCAACTTTTTAATGGCACTGCCCAAACGAATGATTTCTTCCCATTCAGTCGGGAAATTGTCCGGATCGCCGCCGGCAGCCTTCACGAGATCGGCGTTATAGAAGAACACCGGCGTGGATGCGGCAAATGGGAGTGCGTAGAGCCGACCGTCCACCGTACCGATGTCGATCATGCTTTGATAATAATTTTCTTGCGCCCACGCATCGCCTTCCGCTTTAAAGAGGTCGGTGACATCACAGATGGCGTTGCGTTTTTTTAACTGGCGGACGGCCTCTTCGAAGTAGATCCAGGCAGAGTGATAAATGTCGGGCAGCTTATTGGTGATGGCTGCACGAAGAATGCTTTGATGAGCTTCGGGATAGTTGGCCGGTGAAGCACGGAAGCGGATGCGGATTTTAGGATTCTTAGCAGTGAAGGCTTCCGCTACCTGACGAAAGTAGGCGTCCTGGCCAGGCATCGCATGAAGAAGTTCGAGCTCAACGGGAGACTCTGGTTCCCAGGCCATGGCCGGACAAGCCGTGGTAACCGCCAAAGAAGTCATGAGTTGAAGCATCTGACGACGATTGAATGGCATTTTGTATTCCTTGAAATGCGGACATCGAAAATGTCCAAAAACGGGTTGTGAATGAGTGTGCGGCCAGGCGTTTTACTTGATGCCCGACTGCGTAACGCTTTCCATAAAATGCCGCTGCATCACGGCGAAGAAGAGCACAACTGGGATCACCATGACAGTGGCAGCCGCCATTAACGCACCGAAATTGGTGCCTGTTTCAGGATCGGAAAACTGCGCCATGCCCAGCGGCGGAGTCACCATGTCGGGACTCGTCACTACGATGAGCGGCCAATAAAGGTCATTCCAGTGCGCAACAAAGGAGAAGACGGCAAAGGCGGCTATCTGCGGCTTGATGCTCGGGGTCGCGACCCGCCAGAGAATTTCCCACTCCTTCATGCCGTCCAGACGTGCAGCGAGCACGATGTCGTCTGGAAATGTCTTGAAGGCCTGACGAAAGAGAAAGATTGCAAAGACCGACAAAAAGAACGGAAACATCAAGGCGAAGAATGTGTCAAGCAGATCAAAGGTCGCCAGTGCGATAAAAAGCGGAATGGCCGGTGCTTGGATGGGGACGGCAAGTCCTAATAAAACGATTAAAAACAATAACTTTTTGCCGCGAAAGTCATAACGGGCTAATGCCCAGCCTGTTGGAATGGCTACCAAAAGTTGGCAGGTGAGAACGCCGAAGCAGACAATCAAGCCATTTCGCATGAAGGTGAAGATCGGTGCTTTTGATACGGCGGCAAGATAGTTTTCAGTGCCGTTCCAAACTTGCGGGAGCCAGTGAAACACGCTTGTAAAGACTTCATTGGGTGTTTTAAAGGAAGTGATGACCATCCAATAAAATGGAAACAGGGTGATAAAGGCTGCAATGAGGAGCAGCGCGTGGATAATGAGCTGCTGGGGAGACGCCGGACTTTGTCGGCTTAGAAGCATCTTCATCATTTGTAATACACCCGCTTTTCTGAAATTCGTGCTTGGATCCAGGATGCAGCAACGATGATCACGAGGAAGACCACAGTCATTGCCGCGGCGCCGGCAGTATTTAGGTTTTCAAAACCTTCGCGATAAGTTGCATAGAGAAGAACGTCTGTAGCGCCTTGAGGTCCGCCCTTGGTCAGCACGGCGACGGCATCAAAAAGCTTGAAAGCCGTAATTGAGCTCGTGGTGACGACAAAGAGCATGGTGGGTGAAAGGAGCGGCAGTGTTACGGTAAAGAGGCGTCGCCAGAAGGAATCTGCTCCGTCAAGTGTGGCGGCGTCTTGAATCTCCGAAGGAATCGCGGTCAGACCGGCTAAAAAAAGCACCATGTTGAAGCCGGCGAGCTGCCAAACACCGATGATGGCAAGCGAAAACATGCTCCATTCAGGACTTGAAAAGAAAGGGATGCCTGCAAAACCGAGCCAGCGCAGAAAGAGGTTGATGGGACCGATTGCGTCGTGAAGAAGATATTTCCAAACGATGGCCATGGCGACCAAGGTGGAAGCAACAGGCAGAAAGAAGAGCGCTCGATAGACACGACTGCCGATTTTGACCTGATTGACCAATAGAGCGAGCATGAGTCCGACAAAGACCGAGGCAGGGACTGTCAGTACGGCATACAGAACGGTGTTTTTTAATGCTCGCAGGAAGTCGTCTCCAAGAACCAACGTGGAGTAGTTCTCCAATCCCACCCAGCGGACTTCTGTGTTGCCTAACTGATAGTCTGTGAAACTCATCACAATCACAATCGTGATGGGCGCAATCAGTGTCAATACGATTAACGCCCACGCCGGCAGCGTGAAAGTCTTTGCCGCAGCATCAGGCCGCCAGAAACGAAGTCTGCGCGGAGCGTCTTGAATGTGCATTTTTTCGGCTGTAAGCACAGTGCTCATGCGGCCTCCTGCATACCGTTCAGACGGGAGACAATGCGCTCACCTTGCTCATCAAACACCAATACGCCCGAAGACGCAGCTTCCAGCAGGATGGGCTTGTTCCAAGAGCTGCTTTCTTTGCGCAGTTGATAAGTCTGTTTGGCAGATGCTCGGGCAACAAACGGATATGACCTTCCATCGACTGCGGTTTCACCGTAGAGCAGAACATCTTCGCCGAGCGTTTCTTCTCGATGCACTGTCAGTTGAATGAGCGGTCCGTCTGCATCAACATCTGCGGTGTGCACTCGCTGTGCACGGATACCGATTGTGACGGTACTATCCGGAGAAGCGATACGCAGAGCGGTTGCCTGACCATTGAAAATCAAACGACCGCTTCTCACTAAAGCCGGCAGAAGATTTATTTCAGGACTGCCGATGAATTTAGCTACACGGATATTGTCCGGGCGTTCATAAAGTTCGTCGGGTGTGCCCAGCTGGATGATCTCGCCTTCCATCATGAGAGCGATTCGGTCTGAAAGCGTCATGGCTTCCGACTGATCATGTGTGACGTAGATGAAGGTGGCTCCCAGCCGTTGGTGCAGCTCGGCAATCTTGCCTCGCATATGGGTGCGCAGTCTGGCATCAAGATTTGAAAGCGGTTCATCCATCAAGAAAACACCGGGTCTGCGTACCATGGCTCGGGCAATGGCTACGCGTTGGCGTTGACCGCCTGAGAGCTGACTCGGCTTCATTTGAAGGTATGGTTCAAGTTCAACAAGTCTGGCTGCAGCTCTGACGCGATCCTCAATGGAGCGTCGTTTTTCGGCGCCGAACAAGCGGCCAATCAAAGGTGCACGCTCAAGCGAGGACAGTTCTGCCATATTGAGCGGTGTAGCGATGTTTTCCGCAACGCTCATATGCGGATAGAGCGCATAAGATTGAAACACCATTGCAACACCGCGTTCGCGAGGTGCAAGCTCGGAAACCTCTTTGTCATCGATCAGGACAGAGCCGCTGGTGAATTCTGTGAGGCCTGAGATAACCCGCAGCAGCGTGGATTTGCCGCAGCCGGAAGGTCCGACCAATGTGAGAAATTCACCCGGACGCACAGCAAGATCAATGGATTTGAGAATGGATTTACCGCCGACAACTTTTTTGAGTCGTTTGATGGTGACTGCACTGGGCATGCCTGAAAAGCCCCCTGTTTAGAAACAAGTCAAATGTACCTGTCGAGCTTTTCATTGCGATAAAGAATTGATTTCAATTCAGTGAAATCTGAATATTGAAAATCAAATCTGATGTAATAGATAAACAAAATTTCCTATAATTATTTGTTTATCAAGTTAATAGGTATTGATTGTGTATTCTTCTTTTACTGCACAAAAAATAAATAATAAGCTGGAAGGCTGAAGTATGAAATAGATAAATTAATCAGTTCCGCCCTGATTTCGGTAAGGCTTAATATAATGATTTACTTGTATTTTTAAAGCCTAGAGTACTCTGGAAATCAATGGACGACATCCAATGTATGAGGGTGCTATAGAAGTTCTCATCTAGGATGTTTAATGAATACATTCCTAATACAGTAATAATGTTTGTTTTCATTTATACGAAATGAAAACGCCTTGCCAAGGAGTGTGCTTTTCTCTTTTGAGAGAGTCAGCTTAATTAAGCACAGGCGCTGGCGAATGAGGCTTATGTTAACTTGAAGCGCTGGTATTTTTTTTGCTTAATAAATCGCTGTGAGAATCATCATCCAAATGGGCAGCGTTATGGCAGCTAATAACGTCGTTGATGCTACGCAGGTTGTTGCGTATTCGACATCTGCGTGGTGATATTTTGCAAGGACTGCAATTTGTGTGATGCAGGGCAGTGCGGCCTGAATGACATACACCTTGGCATAAAGTTCAGGCAGTCCAACCGGCAAGAGCATCGTGAAGCTCAGACACACCAAAGGACTGATAACGAAGCGCCCGCACAATGCCACCATCAGATCTTTGGAGAATTCGATGTTGCGTATGCCGATGCGATAAATCATGAGGCCAATGAAGACCAATGCGAGCGGTGTAGTGATGCCGCCCATGTATTTCGCTGCGCTCATGATGGGCGCGGGCATATGCCAGTCGAGCAGAAGCAGAACAATCGCCAGCAGGAAGCCGCACAGCGGGGGCGAGAAGACCCGTTTGATGGTCGTCAGTGAAAAAACCTTGGGAATCTGCCGCTGATCATGCACCGCACCGTCAATGGACTCCATGTAGTTGCCCATCGTCCAGAAAAATGTCGTATTGGCAAAGAAATAAAGCAGTGTGGGAATCACCGCTTCTTCACCAAAAAGGGCAATGGAAACCGGCAGGCCGATGAACATGTTGTTCGAAGCGGTGTAGGCCGAGGAAAAAACACCGGAATGAACTCTTTCTATCCGGAAGATGTGTGCAGCAGCGCGGCTCGTGAAGAAGACGAGCCATATTGAGGCAAAGGGAATAATCATTGCACTCGCGAGCGACAGAAGTTCATCGTGGGTAAGTCGTTCGGATACGCTGGCAAAGAGATAGCAGGGCAACGAAAGAAAGGTTACCAAGCGGGCAATGAGCTGCTGAGAATTCTGGTCGTACCAACCGCGAGAGGCGGTGTAGTAACCAGCCCCAGCAAGGAGCGACATCGTCAACACGCAGCCAAGTGAATTGAGGAAGGCTTCAAGCATGAGGTTTTTGTAATTGAATGCTGTCGAGAACGTGAAATCAGTAAAGTTTAAAACGCTGCTTATCTGGGATTTTGAACTATTTAAATGAAATGCGCTGTCGGCAGGTCTGCTGTAGGACAGAGTGCTTAGATTGACAGATATCGTTGATACAGTAAGGCGCCTGCGACTCTTCATCGGTCGAGCAGGCGCCAGGCTGTTTGACGGTTGGTATTTTGTGTTTAAAGCTTAAGCTCAACACCCCGAATAAGCTTCATACGGCGGTTGAGCCAGAACGAAATCAAAACGAGCAGTACGCCGCAGACAACGAAGATGATGCTTGCGGTTCTCGTTACTTCACCGATTGCGGTGAGCGGCGCGACAAGACCGCCGCCCACAAATCCCACTGAACCAATGACCGCAGCTGCAAAGCCGGCGCGCTGACGGTGCAGCGTAAGAGCAGCCGTCATTGCGGCAGGAAGCGTAAGCCCAAGGAATGCCATCAAAAGGAAGTAGAAGGGAAGAACGGCCCAAAGCGAAAGATTTGTGATGAAGCAAACGGCCACAAAGACTGCACAGACCAGCATGCCGACAGCGCCGACACCGAGCGCTTTCAAGGGGTCAATGCGCGAGCTGATGACTGCGCCGGCAGTAATGCCAAGTGCCAGGAGACCGAATGTAAGACCATAGAGTTCGGGCGAAAGATCAAAGTGACCCCGGAAAATAAAGGGCGACGAAGAAATATGTCCGAAGAGAATGCCTGAAGCAAGGAGCTGCTGAAACACGATGCCGCAAAACACAGGATCCGCAATGAGTTTGGCAGAACTTTCACGGATGCTTTCGCGCTGAGTACCGTTGCTTGAACGTTCGGCACTGTTAATTCGCGAGCGCGGGAGCGTCTCAACGAAAACAAACAGTGTGATGAAGGCGAGCACCACACCCGTGCCAAAGAGAATCCAAAAAATGCCGCGCCAGCCGGCAGCATCTGCAATCAATGCGCCAAGCATCGGTGCAGTGATCGGTGCGATGCCTTGAATGGCCCCCATCACGCCCATAAAGCTTCCAAGCTCTCGCCCTGTGTAGCGGTCTGCGGCAATGGAGCGTGAAAGTACGATTGCGCCGGCTGCTCCGAGGCCTTCAAAGAAACGCATGACGAGAAAAACATGTATTTCAGTGGCAGCTGCAGCCACTGCTGTCGTGACGGCAAAAAGAACCAGACACCAAAAAAGCGGTTTTTTGCGGCCTCGGCGGTCGGAAATCGGTCCGACCAGCAGCTGACCGGCAGCGAGTCCCCACATGATGTTCGACAGCCCGAGCTGAACCATGGCCGGGGAGGTGTGGAAATCCGTTGTTTGCTCCGGAAGCGTCGGCAGATAGAAGTCTGTTACGAAGGGACCGAAGGCGGCGAGCGTGGCAAGGAAGAGCAGCAAAAAAACGCGACTGTTCGATGAAGTGGTCATTTGTTAGCCGGCAAAATTTATGAGGAAGAATGCTATTCTAGGGTAAATTCGGATTGAATACATCGACAATTTGCTACTGTTTTTGAATTGTTGACGAGTTCGTACCATGAAGAAGGTGGCGTCGATTGACAGACCATCATCGGTTTGCGCTAAAGTTCCGTCCACTCATCCCTCTAAAATTTCATAAATAAGAAGATGCCCGTTCTTGAACCCGCTCAAGTCGCTCCCGTGAAGGAGGTTGGCGAAGACCCAGTCACTCTGCGCGTGCCTCGTTCCGGACGAGCTGTCGGCAGCCGCCGTAAAGACATTTTGCAGACGCTTGCAAAGCTGCTCGAGGATCCCCAATGTGATCGCATTACGACGGCGCTGATTGCCAAGAAGCTCAAGCTTTCGGAAGCCGCGCTTTACCGCAGCTTCCCGTCGAAAGGCGCCATGTTCGATGCGCTGATTGGCTTTATCGAGTCGAGTCTGCTCGATCTCTTTGCGCAGATCCGTGACGATGATGCGCTCACGCAGATTGGGCGCGTGCAGATGATGGTGTCTGTAATGCTCGACTTTTCCGATGCCAATCCTGGTCTGACGCGCGTAATGACGGGACAGGTTCTGATGAAAGAGGATCCGAAGCTCACCGAACGTATGACGCATCTTTACGACAAGCTTGAAATGGGGCTGCGCCAAACGCTTCGAGAGGCGGTGCTCGCTCAAGAGGTGCCCGCCAATTTTGACAGTTCTGCCCGCGCCGGACTGCTGATGAATTGGGTGCTCGGACGCTGGCTGCGCTTTGTGATGACGAGTTTTGCTGTTCGTCCGAATGGCGTGAGCGCGGCGGGACTGGATCCGTTTTTGAAACCTTGATTGTGACGAAAAGCGGAGAATCTGGCGATGGCGTTCTCTCTTTGGCTGGCTTTCTTTGGTGCCAGTGTGCTGCTGGCGATTGCGCCGGGTCCCGATAATCTCTTCGTGCTGATGCAGTCGGCCGTCTTCGGGGTCCGTGCCGGCATGATTGTTGTCCTTGGCCTAGCAACAGGGCTGCTGCTGCAGACGCTTGCGGCTGCGTTGGGGATTGCTGCAGTGGTGGCGGCGGTTCCGGCACTCTTCTGGGCCATCAAGTGTTTAGGGGCGGCTTATTTGCTCTGGCTTGCGTGGCAGGCTTGGACTCACGCCAAGGATGCGGCGCGCGGTCATGATGCGGTGAAGCTCTCCGGACTGGCGCTTTGGCGCCGCGGTGTAGTAATGAACATTACTAACCCGAAAGTTCAGATCTTTTTTCTTGCCTTTTTCCCGCAGTTTGTACCCGCTGGCGTGACAGGCTGGCCGCTTGTGCTGCAGATGGTGATTCAGGGGGTAACCTTTATTTTTGCCACCATTATTGTTTTTGGTGCTATTGCTTGGGGTGCAGGTGCGCTGGCAGATCGGCTCCGCAGCGCCAGGTTTCAAGAAATACTCAACCGAACCTCAGCCGTTATTTTCGTTGGGCTGGCAGGGTTTACGCTTCTCTCATAAAAGCGTGCCGCAGGCCGCAAATAAAAAAATCCGCCGGAATGAATGCTCGGCGGATTTTTTATATTGCATGCGGTGTGGAGCAGTTGCGACGAACTCCAGTCTTAAGCTTTGCGCTTGTCCAGACCCAGTTCAGACATGATGGTCGCAGAGATTTCTTCAATCGATTTTGTCGTTGAGTTGAGCCAGCGAATGCCTTCACGATGCATGAGATCTTCGGCGTCGTGAATCTCCTGCTGGCAATTGGGCAGGCTCGCATAACGGCTGCCCGGGCGTCGTTCATTGCGGATTTCGGAAAGTCGTTCGGGCGCGATGGAAAGACCAAAAAGTTTGCTGCGCAGCGGCAGAAGCGCTTCAGGCAGTGTTCCGCGGTCGAAATCTTCCGGAATGAGCGGATAGTTTGCAACCTTGATGCCGAACTGCATGGCAAGAAAGAGCGATGTCGGTGTTTTGCCGGAACGGGAGACGCCGACAAGAATCACATCCGCTTCATCCAGGCCGCGGTTGGTTTGCCCGTCGTCGTGCTGCAGCGTGTAGTCGATTGCCGCAATGCGTCGCTGATACTTCTCATCATCGCGAATGCGGTGCGTCTGTCCGATGCTGTGTTCACTCTTCATGCCGAGTTCCGTTTCCAGCGGACCGACGAATTTGCGGAAGAGGTCGATGATATGGCCGGAGACCAATTCGTTGAACGTACGCATGATGTCGGGCTCAACGAAAGTGGTGAAGATGATCGGGCGCAGGCCTTCCTCGCGTTCAACGGCGTTGATGCGGCGGGCCGTGTCGACAGCTTTTTCGACAGAGTTAACGAACGGGATGCGCGTTTGGTGGTAGTGCAGGTCAGGGAACTGCGTGAGGATGGAGTGCGCGAGCGTTTCCGCCGTAATGGCGGTGCCGTCGCTCACGATGAAGATCTGTCGGGTCTTCTTGGCCTTTTCCGTGTCAGTCATGTCAAACCTGAATGAAATGGGCGATTTTCTAAAAGCGCCGAAATTTTAACCTTCAAACAGCGTAATCGTGCGGCTGAAGCTGTTGTTTAGAAAAAACGATATTTGTGTGACTACCAAGCCGGGCGCAAGCCCGAGTAGAATGCGCATGTTTTCTAAACAAGCGCCCGCCAAAGAGAGCAAGAAGGACTTGTTCAGCGGGTGATCAGAGGATAAAAATGGTACAGGGTCGTTACGTATTCCCTTTCAGTCAGCTTCGCATGACGGATGTTGACCGCGTCGGCGGCAAGAACGCCTCTTTGGGCGAGCTTCTCAGCCAGCTTACGAGCGCGGGCATTCGTGTTCCGGACGGTTTTGCCACCACGGCAGAAGCCTTCCGTCTCTTCCTGAAGGAAGGCGGTCTTGAAGACCGTATTCACGCGCGTCTTGCAAAGCTTGATGTTGACGACGTTAAGGCCCTGGCCGCTGCCGGTGCTGAGATCCGCGGTTGGATTGAAAGTGCGCCGTTCCCCGCCGAGCTGGAAAAGGAAATTCGCGAGTTCTACGAATGGCTGCGTGAAGGCCGTGATATTTCAGTAGCCGTACGATCCTCTGCCACAGCTGAAGACCTTCCGGACGCTTCCTTTGCCGGCCAGCAAGAAACGGTTCTTAATGTGGTCGGTATTGATGCCGTCCTGCATCACATGAAGGAAGTCTTCGCGTCGCTCTATAACGACCGCGCCATTTCCTACCGTGTTCATAAAGGCTTTACGCACGCTGAAGTGGCGCTTTCTGCCGGCGTGCAGCGCATGTGCCGTTCCGACAAGGGCGCTGCCGGCGTGATGTTCACGCTCGATACCGAATCGGGCTTCGACCAGGTGGTCTTCATCACCGCATCCTACGGCCTCGGCGAAACCGTCGTGCAGGGCGCTGTCAATCCCGATGAGTTCTATGTCTTTAAGCCCACGCTTGATGCCGGCAAGTTCCCGATCATCCGCAAGACGCTTGGTTCCAAACTGATCCGCATGGAGTTTGAAACGGATGCCTCCGTCGGCCGCACGGTTCGTACCGTGGATGTGGATCCGGAAGATCGCCGCCGTTTCGCCATTACCGACGAAGACGTGATTGAACTCGCCAAATTTGCCCGCATCATCGAGAAGCACTACGGCCGCCCGATGGATATCGAATGGGGCAAGGACGGCACCGACGGCAAGATCTACATTCTTCAGGCTCGTCCGGAAACTGTTAAGAGCCAGCAGAAGTCCGTGGAAGTTCAGACGAAATACTCGCTTGGCTCCAAAGGCCGCCTGCTCGTTCAGGGGCGTGCTATCGGACAAAAGATTGGTCAGGGCGTCGTGCGCATTGTGCAGAGCGCCTCAGAAATGGATCGTGTCCTTGAGGGCGATGTCCTTGTAACGGACATGACGGATCCCAACTGGGAACCGGTGATGAAGCGCGCCAGCGCTATCGTGACGAATCGCGGCGGACGTACCTGCCATGCCGCCATCATCGCTCGTGAACTCGGTATCCCGGCTGTCGTTGGATGCGGTGATGCCACTGAACGCCTGATGGAAGGCGACAAGGTTACGGTTTCCTGCGCTGAAGGCGATACGGGCAATATCTACGAAGGCCTTCTTGAGGTCAAGACGGAACAGGTTGTGCGCGGCGCTTTGCCTGAGATCCCCGTCAAGATCATGATGAACGTCGGCAACCCGCAGCTTGCCTTTGACTTCCAGTCCATTCCGAATCAGGGTGTGGGTCTTGCTCGTCTGGAATTCATCATCAACAACAACATCGGCATCCACCCGAAGGTGGTGCTTGAATACCCGAATGTCCGGGTGAGCTTCGCGATGCCGTTGAACGCCTTCTGCGGGCTATCCGTCGGCCAAGGCATTTTTCGAGCGCAAGATCGCTGAAGGCGTGGCTACGATCGCTGCAGCCTTCTATCCGAAGAAGGTCATTGTTCGTCTTTCAGACTTCAAGTCCAACGAATACCGTAAGCTCATCGGCGGCGCCAACTACGAACCGGTTGAAGAAAATCCGATGCTCGGCTTCCGCGGCGCTTCCCGCTACATTGCCAACTCCTTTGCGGAATGCTTCGCAATGGAATGCCGTGCAATGAAGTTTGTGCGCGATGAGATGGGGCTTACCAACGTCGAACTGATGATTCCGTTCGTGCGTACGGTTGAAGAAGCCCGCCGCGTCACGGAAATCATGGAGCAGCACGGTCTGAAGCGCGGCGTGAACGGACTGCGCCTCAACATGATGTGCGAAATCCCGAGCAATGCGCTTTTGGCCGAACAGTTCCTCGAATATTTCGACGGTTTCTCGATCGGTTCCAACGACATGACGCAGCTTGCATTGGGTCTTGACCGTGACTCCGGTCTCGTGGCTGCTACCTTTGACGAACGCAATCCGGCTGTGAAGGCGCTTCTCTCGATGGCTATTCGTGCCTGCCGTGCTCAGGGCAAGTACGTCGGCATCTGCGGTCAGGGACCTTCCGACCATGCGGATCTCGCCAAGTGGCTGATGGATGAAGGCATCGAGTCCATCTCGCTCAACCCCGATACGGTGGTGGATACTTGGCGTCGCCTGGCTCGCGGCTCATAATCGACGAGTGCCGCGCGCATTTTTGACTTGATCCGCCGGTTCCGGCCGGCGTACAGAGTCTATGAAATCCCTTGAATTTCATGAAGTTCAAGGGATTTTTCATATTTATACGATCCTGTGAAGAACGATCGGCAACGCGTGCTAGACTCGATTCCGTACATGCGGATAACGCTGAGCGATTTAACGCTGCAGCGTCGGTACGCTGTCTGGATGCCTCGTTTTAGGCATGTTTTTCGACAGACTTTTCTAAGACAAACATGTTTTCGGTTTCTCCTGCCATCGCCTGGCTCATCGCCGGCATCGCCGTTCTCGGAGCGGAGATTTTCCTCGGCACCGCTTATCTTTTGGTTGTTGCATTTGCTTTTGGAGCGACGGCGGCTGGAGCTGCCGTCGGTCTTGATTTCACCATGCAGCTTGTCGTCTGCGCAGCAGTGCTCGCTGGCGGGTGCCTTTCCGTCATCGCCGTGCGCCGGCGAAATGCAGGGAGAAAGATCCGTCTGCCAAACTGCAGCACTTGGACAGCGGTCAATGGGTGACGGTGGATGTGGTGGGCAGCGACGGCCTTGCGGTTGTCCAATACCGCGGTGCACCGTGGGTTGCCCGGCCAGAGGGAAATGAGCCGCTTACGCCTGGCCGCTGGACTATCGCCCGAGTCGACGGCACGCAGCTCGTGCTCGGCCGCCGTTTCTAAGACAGATTTCGACATTTTTTCAGCACATCGTTTGGAGCAGTCTCATGCCCATTGAAATCACTGGATTTCTCATCCTTTCACTCATCATCGTGCTAGTCGCGGTCGTGTTTGCCAGTCAGGGCATCAAGGTTGTGCCGCAGCAGACCGCCTGGGTTGTAGAGCGCCTGGGCAAATTTCATGCCGTGCTGAGTCCAGGTCTTAACTTCATCATTCCTTTCATTGATCGTGTGGCTTATCGTCACTCGCTTAAAGAAATTCCGCTGGATACGCCGAGTCAGGTCTGTATTACGCGCGACAACACGCAGCTCACCGTGGACGGCGTGCTTTTCTTTCAGGTTACCGATCCGCAGCGGGCGAGCTACGGCACCTCGAACTACATTATTGCTGTCACTCAGCTTGCTCAGACAACGCTGCGCAGCGTGGTAGGCAAGATGGAGCTCGATAAAACTTTTGAGGAACGAGACTTAATCAATAAGTCGGTTGTTTCCGCGATTGACGAAGCGGCACTTAATTGGGGCGTCAAGGTACTGCGCTATGAGATCAAGGATTTGACTCCGCCGGCGGTGATTCTGCAGGCAATGCAGCAGCAAATTACGGCTGAACGTGAAAAGCGTGCCGTGGTAGCGGCATCTGAAGGCCGCAAGCTTGAGCAGATTAACCTCGCGACCGGTGCAAGAGAAGCAGCCATCGCACAGTCGGAGGGCGACAAGCAGGCTGAAATCAACAAAGCAGAAGGTCAGGCAGCTGCAACGCTCGCTATTGCTACGGCTACTGCCGAAGCACTTCGCCGCATTGCTGAAGCTACTCAGGCTCCGGGCGGCGCCACTGCGGTCAGCCTGCAGGTGGCCGAAAAGTATGTTGCAGCGTTCGGGGAGCTGGCCCGCACCAACAATACGCTGATCGTGCCGGGCAATATGGGTGATCTGTCGACCATGATCACTTCAGCAATGAAGATCGTCGATGGCGCCAAAAACGGTGCCGCTGCCTCGAGCGGATTGCCGTCGAAACCGTAATGACTTAAATTCCAATCCTTCAAATGACTAAAAGAGCCTCCGAGATGACTTGCATTTTCGGAGGCTCATTTGTCAGTGCTGACGGCACAGCATATTGGACACCCGCGCATTCGACATAAAGCACGGGTGGATTGGATGCCCAGACGTCAGAAGCGGAAGTCTCTGTGTGCTGTGTCGCAGGGCATTTTAGGGTAGTCAGTTGTTTTGTCCCACAGACTGTCCCACGGCGAGCATTATTCAGCGGGAAAGGCGTCCGAAACACCCCCGCCGAGGTGGGGAAGACTCTTTTGAGAGATGCTCTTCTTGCTCACGTAGTTCAGGTGACGGAGGGCGTCAAGGACGGCCTTTTCACCTTTCAGCGTGAACCACTTGCGGATCATGCCGACAGTCCAACGGCCTGCGCCATTGCGTCCGCCGTAGTCCATTGACGGCGGAATGAATCCGGAGTCGACCGCGTTGCGAAGACTGGTTTCGGATTCATAACCGAGGCTTTCCATGAGACTCCTCTTGTCGAGTATAGAGTAGTCCGGCACGGTCGTGTCAAAGATATCGATCTTCATTTTGCTTCCTCTGGTTGTTTCTTGAATTTTCCCTGCACAAACTTCTTTTGGACGGCGAGATCTCGAACACGCTGTCCTTTTTTGCGTTTTTTTTGCTAACTGGCATGTGTGATCAGATAAAAAAAGCCCCCGGCGGTACCGAGGGCTGTTGTTTAGTTTTTACAGAGTTAAGACTGTTTCTTTTGCGTCTGTTCTCGAATTTGCCTGTCGAAGTCAGTTATGTACCTCTGTGTCGGGTTGAAAATCTTGTACTCGTCACTGGCTTTTCGAACGGCTTGTTTCTTGCTGACTTTTCCGTTGTCCTTGAGAATTTCGTAGTCGTTGAATTCGAGGAAACGTATGACAGCCGTGGACAAGGACTCCATGGTGAACATTCTGTGTCGTTCAATTTGGCTTTCAATGTAATCAAAGAAGGAACCGACGGATCTTTCAAGAGCCTTAATCTGATCCTCGGTTAAGTAGTTCTTGGCTATGACCACATCAGACTTGTAAATCCTTCCGTCCGGGGCGGACTCCCAGGTTGTGAGCCCCATGTGTGGTTTGGAATGATCTGCACGTGTCCAGACTATTTCGGCTGCGGTTTGGCCAGTAATTGCAAAATGGAACAGGTTTTGAACTCGCGCAAAGAACTTTCGCGTGGTAGGCGATCCCTTGTCGTAGTCAATGCTACATGCGATAAAAATGTCGGTTACCTGTCTCCAGATCTGAGCTTCGCTTGCTCGGATAGAACGAACGCGCTGTAAGAGCTCTCTGAAGTAGTCTTGGCCAAAAACCTTTTGGCCTTGCTTGAGTCTCTTGTCATCAAGAGCAAACCCTTTGATAATGTATTCCCTCAGAATTTTGGTTGCCCAGATTCTAAAGCGGGTTGCCTGGGAGCTGTTCACTCGATAACCGACTGCAATGATTGCGTCGAGGTTGTAAAACTTGATCGGGCGGGAGACGGTTCGACCATGCTCATTTTGAACTATTAAGAATTCTTTAATAGTTGCATCCTTAGAAAGCTCGTTCTCTCTATAGATATTTCCTAAGTGAGTCGTGATGTTTGGCACGCTAGTCCCGAAGAGAGTTGCTATTTGACGCTGTGGCAACCACATCGTATCGTCAAAAATCGTCACTTCCGTTTGGGGGCCGTCACCCAGCTCACCGTAAATCACAACTGTGCGAGTGAGCGTATCAGTTGTTAGAGCACTATTTTTTGGGGTATTATCCATGCATACCTCGTTGTAAAGGTTAATCAAGCCCCCGGAGCATTGCACAGCACGGGGGCTTTCCTATTTTACGGCGTTGCCTTCATCGCGCCGATTGAACAGGCGGCCGCTACGTCATTGACGTCGACCATGAACATGCCCATTGAGGGATTGGGTTTTCGTGTCCGTTCTTTCATGGTTGATCCTCGACAAAAAGTACAAAAATGGGTTCGGTGATGACGGCCTGCATGTCTTCTGTCGGCATCTTCCACAGCCAGACATTGCGCTCGCTGTCGAAGCTCAGATAGCCGGTTCTGCATGCGCTATTGATGAACGTGATGCCGATGCAGCCTTCAAGCGTCTTGATATCCATGTCGCTTTGCTTGTTCGGGTCGACGATGTACGCTGCGCGCGGATTGACCCGGATGTCCTTGTAGTGTTCGTACGACACGCGGGCAGAGGCAACGAGTTCAGAGCGTCTGCTGTTCTTCACAAGGATCTGCTGAACTCGGATCGCCTCACGGATGATTCGGACCATGCATGGATCGGGGACGCTGCCTTCTTTCGTTGAGCCTTTGGACCCCATAAGTGCACCGGTAGCAAGCAGGGCAAGGAGCTGCAGCTCTGACTTTTCCTTGAAAACGGCAGCCAGAACGAAGAGGTTGTCGACGAAGGTTGCGACCGTTGCGAAGTTTTCTGCGGTGCCTTCTCCGAGTTCGATCTGCTTCACAGCTGAAAGGGCGCAGATCTCCAGGCGCTCCAGCTCATCCCGTTCGATCGTCGGGGCGATGACGTCGAAAAGAATCGCGGGCGTTCTTGCAGGCTTTGGTCGGTACTTCTTTTTCCTAGGCTTTGCCATGTGGGATCTCCTCCGGGCCCATTGCGTAGGCTGTGCGGTCTAAGACGAGCGACTTTGTTATGAGGTCGTGAGAAACGTTGCAGAGCTCTTGAGCGAGCGCAAGGATCACCTTTTCCTCGTAGGTGCCTTTCTGCGCTGCGAGCCTCTGGTGCGTCGAGAGAACGTAAATTTTCTCGCAGATCTCTTTCCCTTTGGCATGAAGTTGCTGGATGTTTTCAATCGCATCTTGGAAGATCGAGGCATCCTTAAGGCGCCGGCAGGGTTTCTGGACTTTCGTTTTCATGGAAATAGGCAAAAGAAAAGGCCCCGGCAGAGAACCGAAGCCTGTTAAGAAAAATTAGGTGATTACGCGGCTTTGCGCTTAGGTTGGCAGGAAGACCAGTGCTGATAGCAGGGCATGTCGTTGATGTCGTGCCCGTGCTTGGCAAGAATTTCTAGGATGCGACCCCAAGAAACTTCATGGAAAGCGTCCCAAAAGCTTCCGGCCAAAGGCGAATCAACTATGCGCAAAAGGCCGTCAAGCTTTCCAAAGACGTCAGCAAAGAGAAATCTCACGTAATAGATGAATGTGAGCAGGGCTTCGGCCTCTTGAGCGGACAAGATGACTGAGCCTTCCGCAAGCGTCGGCGCCGGAAGCTGCGGTTTAAGTGTGCAGGTTTCGATGAGCGTGAGTGCAGCTTTCATCTGATCGTGGCGCAGGTCTTTGTAGCTCGCGATCTTGAAGTAATCGTAAAGAGCGTTGTAGACCGTCTGGTAGTGAACGGAGCTGTTCTTAGCGCGCGATTTGATGGCCTTGCGGATCTCGTACTGCTCTGTAGTCGTGATCAGCGCTGACTGGTCTGTCGGGGCTCGCAGCGCTTCTTCCATCCGCTTGAATTCGTCAATGTATGCCCACTTGAATTGCGCAGCCTTCGTGCCCGTGAAGCCCATGGCAAGGAACGTGAATCCTTCCTTCGTCAAGGCGTATGCACGATACTTGACGACGCCATTACCAAGGTTCGCCGGCTTTTCAATGTTGATCTTAATGAAGTTGTTAAGCCGTTCTTCTGGCGTGGTCTTCAAGATGGACTCGATATCACGAAGGACATGATCGTGACGTTTGCCAAAAACATCGGCAATGTTAGTTGAAAGAACGGTTGGAATGCCGTTGTAAATAGTGACCGCAGGAGCGGCTGAGTGAGTAGCAACAGCTTGCATAGCTTGTCTCCGGTAGAGGTTTAAAAACCTCACCGCCGCTTTCCACGGTGGCGGGTGAGGTCTCGCGGGGTGGAAATACCGATCTACCGGAGTCGGCCACCCGAAGGTGCCCGCGAGCCTCTCCCATAAAGAGACTTTTACGCAAGTTATTGAAATTCCCTAGCTCCCCATTTTTGGGGTGCTGGCAAACAAAAAAAAGCCGCATCAAATTGGGCGGCTTACTTGCGCCGATAGATCAGTCGGGTTTCCACGCCCGGCACCGTCGCTTTCACGGTGCAAGGGAAGAGTACTCGATCTGGAGGCGCGTGTCAAAAACAAAGCCCCGGCACGTAAGTGACGAGGTCTTTGAGGTGATGTGGAGTGATGCTATTTCGTAGTGAACTTGATCGCCAAACTCACGGAAACGCCAGTCATGATCGAAAGCGCGAGATCTTTGATTGCAGCCACCTCGGAAGGCGAAAGCCATCGAGCCCAAGAAGGCATGAGCAGATGGTAGATGTACACAATGATCATCGCTCCGCCGAGGCCAGCAAAGAGGCGCAAGGTATAGATCTTGATCTTGTGCCGATTGTTCTCTTCGTCTTTCTGATGTGCAACCTGAATCAGCAGGAGGTCGGTGTCGGGTGTCACCTCGGACTTGGAGTCAATTTGAGGCTTGAGGCTTTCTTTGAATTTTGGGAAGCTCACGCCAAAACCTCGTTCCTGAAATAGCACTTGATGGAGGTGTCATCAATCTCTTCACGAAGGTTGGCACCACCATTTGAAGAGCGATACCAAGGCGAGCCGATTTGGTGCGACCAGGTAGAAAGCTGTGACGCCGAGAATTGTCCAAAGTAGGTCAATGTCCCGATTAGCAACTTTTTGAGCTCATCACTAGCCGTCGACTCTAACACAGAGGAGTCAGTTAAGCTCTCAATGGGGTGCTTGCGAAAGTACTCAAGAGTTTTCGGGAATACGGGGCCATACTGCCACGCTTGAGGCGATTCTTTTGTGAGCCTGATGCCGAGTTGAGCCAAGGCGACGCCGTAGCAGCAGTAGAGCAATTTTTGAAGTTTTGTCACGTTGACTTCGATATGTTGTTTCCGACACATGTCAACGATGTACGCCATCACCTGGAGGCTATCCAGCGGGCGAAACGTCGTATTTTCATTCGTCATGTTGGCCTCCCTTTGTCAAGATGGTTTAGAAGAAAAGGATTTCTTCTAAACCATCTTACGACACTTGTCAAAAATTTCCGCCCCGCGTCAGGGAAGTCATTAGTTCGCCTCAAGACGCGGGGCGGAAAATTTGAAGCGCTCAGTCGCCTGCGGCTTGAGCAGCATCGGCGGCCTTCATTTCTGTGAGCCACGGATCCTCTTCAGCAGGAGGAGCCGGCGGCATTCCAGTGGCCGGTGCAGCGCCGAAAAGATCGGCGGATGGATTCACGCTCTCCGGTTCATCAGATCCTGCATCAGGCTGATCGTCAGCTGCGATCTGCGTTGCTGCAACCGCCTCGGAAGAGGTGGCAGTGGTTTCAACAGTCGGAGGCGGTGCGGGGACCGCGGCTTTCTTCTTGAGCTTGTCTTTAAGTCCGGCCGCGCCTTTTTTTGCAGATGCATTTGCAGAAGTTTCCGGAGCAAACCAATCTTCGGGCGTGCTCACACCATCTCGCAGACTTCTGAGATGTTGCAAGTTGACTACTTGCGCCGGAAGGATCGAGTCTATGCGGCGTTGAATACGATCTTCAAGCTGCTTTTGGATACGCCAAACTTAGCAAAAGTCTCTACAAGACCTTTGATGCCCTCAGCCGTCATGTCAACGTTTGCTCTTTGAGTAGCTTCGCACTGACTTAGCGCCGCTTCGGTTACATCGCCTGGAATAACAGACAGGATGCATGAGCGAAGTCGACGTGCGCCTTGATTCGCAACCAGCTCGTAGATGTCTCGATTGTCAGTGAGCTGATAGCTGCCTTTTCGCGTATCACGCTTCAACGCAACCTGAAAAACCACTTCGCGTCGCGTGTTGGTTTCTACGTCCCACGCGAAAGCGGCTACCGTGGAAACGCCATCCTTTTGCGACAACTCGCGGATGCCGTATTGAATATTTCCCAGGTGCGCAAGGGCTTCAGCGAGTCTGATTGAGGGGCCGCTGATAATATTGCCGCCACGGCTATAAGCTGTAAGTTGCTGAATTGGCTAACGAGGACGACTGCATGTATTGAGAATGCGATCCATAGCAACGATGGGGTTGCGTGGGTTCATGCGTGCCACCACAAGCGCCGCTTGCACCTCGGCAATCGCTCGTGCTTGATCTGTAGCAGCCAAGGGGATTGTTGGCGTAGGTGTCGATACCTCAGCGCCAGTTGCAGTGAAGGGATTCACGACGGTTTTACCGGATCGGCTCAACAATTTGAGTGGTCATGATTTTTAATCCTTTGGGGTAAATTCGGAACGCCCGAGACGGCGCAGATTCCGTCGATGCAGGCTTTGTAGACGATCAAGAAACTCTTCTTTGAGTTTCTTGGAATTGATGGTTTTGCGTGTGCTGGGAGCAGACCATGAGGCAATCGTTTTGCCGTCCCTTTTCAGCGAAACCGCATCCTGCATGAACTCCATGATTCGCAGTTGATACGTCTTTTCTTTCGCATCAAGCAGACCCTTCTGTTCTTTAATCGCGCACAATTTGGTCCACGCGTCAACGACATCCCCAGCAGTTGCTTCAACAGCTTTTTTTGCCGTCGCAACGCGGTAACGTCGAGCTGCATCTTTGTTGAAGTCAAGTCGGGCGGAGTCCTGGACTCAACCAATGCCCAGAATTCGCTTTCACGCTCGATCAACAAAGCTTGAAGTTCTTCATCGGCTTCGATCGTATAGATCCTGAAGTCGTTTCCGCCGATCAGCACTGCGACGTCAGCAGTCTTGACGCCCGTAACAGCAAGGTAGTGCTGAACCTGCGTCATGTAGTAGTCGGGGATTTCATCTGTTCCAGGCTCACCAACCATCAGACTTAGACGAAGTCTTGAACTCAACCACCCGGCCGTCATCAGCGATTCCGTCAAGATTTGCGCGCATGAAGGGTATTTCGAGCTCACAAATGCCTCTGCGGGCTTCGTAACCGTGCGCCCCGTTTTGTCTGCATATGCCTGACGAATAGGTGCTTCCAGAACACGTCCCAGTAAAGCGCAGGGCGATCATCATCTTCTTCTGCGGTTTCGTCTATTGGCGTCGTTTTCTCTTCCCAAACTTGGTAAGGAGTGCGCCAAGGAGACATGCCAAGAATCGCAGCGACATCGGACCCGCCGATGCCTTTTTGACGTTCTTTTAACCAGGCAATTTGAAATCGATTCAGTCATAGTTTTGTCGTCTGCTAGTTAAGACCGAAGGTTGTTGATTTTTGGTTGGTCTTCTGGGCAAATTCTTCCAAGAAGGCTGGTGGTATCGGCGAGTTGTTGAAGAAGTCGTAGAGGTATTCGACAGCATCAAATAGCGTGCAGACGGCTGTTTGCCCTTCGTTCTCTAGAATTTGCTTCGCTAATTCATCTGAATCGGCTTCAAGATCCAGCTTCGGATCTAAGCAGCTAGGATCGAAGCCGTCTGGGTAATTCCATGTCATAGCTTTAATCTCTTGATGAAAGCAAAGATGTAGTCGATGACCGTTTTGCGGTGTTCGTAGCAGTGCGATTTCGGGCTTTGCGTTCGTGCTCTTTACGGCGTGTCGCTTTACTTTTGTGATGCGTGCCGGTGAGGGTGAGGGAACGCTCATGCCGCCTCCTCGGAGTCGTCGAGCAGATTGAACTTGGCGCGCTCCTCGCGGGTTCGCACAAGCGCGTCGGCGCGGCCGATGATGAAGCGGCGGAAGCCTTCGGTCGTCGGTAGTTCGTCGCCGGCTTCGCAGATCCGGGCGTAGTACTCGAAGCTGCGGACGACCGTCTCCACACACTCGGTGTCTGTGATGCCCCAGCAGCAGCGCTTCTCTTCAGGGAGGAGCGAGACGGAGTCGACCAGTCGCTCGAAGGCATATGTCATAAAGTAGATTTCGAGCTTTTTACGTGAGTTTCCAAAAGGCATGTCGTTGTCCTTAGAAAAAGCGCCCCGTCGCAAAGAAAGCGATGAGGCGCCAGAGAAGTGAAAATGGCGGGAAGAGGAGTGCGAAACCGATCGCGCCTAGGGCTACCGCCCAGACGACGACCTGCGTGCGTGTGTCTGTCATCGCTCCTCCTTCTTGATCTGAAGTCCGAAGGCATATCCGACGGCGAGGCTCCAACCCATGCTGTCAGCCAGCTCGTCGCAGACCTTCACGATGTGCGACGTCTCGCTGCGGAGCTGAAGGTCGAGATCGATGTCCGCCAGGGCGTAGACGTCCGGCCGGCCGAGCGCTGCGCGGAAGCCGGCGCGGAAATTCGTCCGTGCGAGGTCCGTCATCTCGCGGTAAGAGAAAAGTGTTTCTGTCATCTAATGCTCCGTAGGTTGGATAGCGTTCACTGTGAAGCCGTCCCTCCATCAAAAAGACCCACTAAAGCCAGCTCGTGAGAACTGGCTTCGGTTGGCCTTTTCTCTGTCAGAGCCGCGAAGGTACACTTCGCCGTAAAGCCGTTATGAGGCAGGCCTCTGACATAGCCATATAGGTCGAATGGCGTCGCTCGCAGTTCCCGCCGTGCCGTCAGCGGATCTTTCCGGTCCGGGGCATCGCACCCCTGCGTCGACCATGCGCCGAAGCGTTTAGGCCAATTTAGGCAGGCGTTCAATTAATAACGCTTTACCGTGAACCGAATATTACGGCCTGCCTAACATCAGCCGCAATAGCAAAACTTCGGTGTGCCGAACTTGTTTGAGTTGCGTCAAAAGAAAAGCCCGCACATGGCGGGCTTGGCGGGGTTGGCGGGGTTTGGGGCGATTTAAAAAGTTTAGAACATGCTTGATCCGCTGCGGTCGCGGACCCGTCCGATTAAGGTAAAAGCATCTAAATCCCCATCATCCAATGTTTCATCAGGAATCCCTGGGTTAAGCGATTGCACGAGATACCCACCGCGCAAAAGCGGGTGCAGAATCTTGACGCGCATCGATCCGCGGATCATGAACGCATAAATTTTTCCATCTAAGACCTCCTTGGCGCCGCAATCGACAAGGATTGTGTCCCCATCCCATAAGAGCGGCTCCATCGAATCCCCATGCACCTTAAAGCGTTTGCAGTGATCAGGATTGATGCCCCTGGACTGAAACCATGACCTGCGATAACGAGCGGGGTTTGAATCGGAGACTTCTTTAAAAATCACCTCACACCCCGGTCCGGCCGAGCAGGTTACTGAATATTCAGGAATTTCAACGTATTTATTATCATCAAGCGCGTCTCCCTCATCAAACACTGAGATGCCAGAAGACCTCATCGATCCTTTGCCGGTCGATAACCACGCCGAAGACACACCAAGATAAAGCGCAGCCTTTTGGGCGTTTATGGCCGTCATTTCTCTGGTTCGGCCGTTAAACCAATCCGTAACGCTTGACGGACGAACGTCACAAGCGCGAGCCAAGCCCGACTTCGAAATCTTCGGATTGCTTTCTTTTGCTTGGGCGAATGCCTCATTAAGCCGTTCTTCAAGCGTACTCATCCCGGCCTCCGTGTCGGTATGCCGTAAATGTTAGCGTGAGTTCCACACCTGTAACAGTCAGGCATGCCGTATAATCGCCGAAAGTTCATCTCCGGTATGCCTAAGCATAATGAGTTCAGACCGCAAAATACCTAAGCATCAGGTCAAACCCCTTAAGCGTTTGCCTGTCCAAATTTCTATTGAAGTCGTTGAGGCTCTCGGCGGCACTTCTGCTCTTGCGCGACTTTGCGGAATTACTGCGTCGAGCGTTTCTGAATGGAAGCAAGAAGGCATTCCCAGAGCTTGGGCGCTTTATTTGCGGGAAAGGTATTCCACCCTACCCGTCATGAAGACGGCTCAGGTTCTCGATTTTTGAGGTGACCTCATGGGCTGGAAAGCTTCCTTTTCCGTGCGCGTAAGCGGCCTTGAAGACGGAACGTTGACCGACGTTCTGGAGGCGGTTGCGGTCTTTGTGGACGATCGCGATTTGACATCTGAGTGCTATCCGGCGCTCACATCGATCATGACCATTGCCAGAAAGTCTCGCAACGTGGTGCGGGCTGCATTGAAAGAGCTCGTGAGCCAAGGCCTTTTGAGCTTTCGTCAGGAGAACGGAGAGAAGCGCTATTACCGAGTTCATCTAAATCTTTTACCGCCGTCAAAGATTGCCACTTTCAGAACTGAACCCGGTAAGGAATTGACCCCGGTTCAGAAGTGCACCGGGTTCAGAAGTGAACCGGGTTCAGAAGTGAACGGGGAGGGGTTCAGAAGTGCACCCCACCGGGTTCAGAAGTGAACCGGGACCGGGTTCAAGTGAACCCCGAAGAGAGAAGGAATAGAGAACTGAATAGAGAAGAAGAAAAGAGTAGTAGCGCACACACATGCGAAGAACCTCCGTTCGATGACGCCTTTGACGAAGCAATACGAGTTGTCGAAACCGAAGTAGCTCCTGAAAGTCCTCCTGAGAAAAACAGAAGCAACGAAAGGCTCGCACTTCGGTTGCAACAGTTGAGAGACCTAACGATCTTTCCGAGCAACTTTGGCAGGACTGGCTAGCGCTCAGGAAAGCAAAGCGAGCTCCTCTCAACACCACAACCATCAACACATTCCGAGCTGAAGCTCGAAAGGCTGGCATCTCTTTGAAGAAGCCGTTTCTTTCTCAGTCGCTAATGGATATCAAGGCTTTAAGGCTGATTGGTACAGAAAAATGCAAGCACTTTCACAAATGGTCGGCCGCATCAAGGCTATGCGGGCTTTGGCGCAAGAAACACAGCAGAAATCGACTACAACTTCGGACTCCCGGTTCGAGGTTCGGTGGGATGAGTGCTCTCGGCATGGTAGGTATCGTTCGTATTGGGTCGACGACTCCTGCACGTTTCATTTTTCGTCTTGTCCAGAGTGTTCTCGGCAAAGATTTCGCGCAGCACTTTTCACTTGAAATCCCTCCGCGATTCCAAGGCATGACTGTGACTTCCTGGCAGACCTTCAACGCAAAGATGGAAGAGGTCAAGAGCGCAGTTCTAGCCTGGGGAAGACATTGAAACAAGTGTTAACCGCGGAAAATCGCTCATTTTGTCGGTAAGACTGGCACTGGCAAAACACATCTAGGCACAGCAATTGTTATGGCGCACTCCGCAAAGGCTTCGTCGCAAAGATCGTCGACTGTAGCCTGTTGCTCTCTGAGATTTATGAGACGTACGGCAAAGATGATGCCGGACGCGAAAGGTGAAGCTGCAAAACTCATCCGTGCCTACATTGATCTGGATGTGCTTGTGATCGATGAGATAGGTCGCAGTCCCATTTCTTCCCACGGGGCTGACCGACTTTTCGAAATCATCGACGGTCGCTACAAGCAGTGCCGACCAACCATTGCAATCTCAAATTTGCCTCTCGTCGGCAAGGATATTCAGGATGCTTCACTTCGAACCGTTCTTGAGATGCCGCCATCAGTCGTCTATCTGATGGTGGACAGTGCTTTGCGTTCGACTGGAAAGACTACCGATGGAGGACCAAATGACAGATCTCTTTCTGCTCTAAAGGTCTATGGCACGTGTCCGGTTGTGTGTCTCAGCTGCGTTCACTTTGCTGGAGCGGCTTATGACCAAGGAGGCTTCCTGTTAGCAAAAAGTCAGGCTATTGCTCGCTTCGTATCAAAAGGGTGACTGGAATGTGCTGCAGCGCATTGATTCGCCGAGGCAATGCAAGAACTTCGACGAGGCGCCAGATGAAGTCAAGAACGCCTCAAAGCACTCGATTACTACGGAAGAAAGTTTCGGGGGGATTCATGAAAAGGACGCTGTTGGTCAAAGACCTTCCTTGGCCGGGAGTCAAGCTTTCACAGAACGGCCGGAGTCATTGGTCGGCAAAAGCAGCTTTAGTGAAGGCTGCGCGGCAGGAAGCATTCGTCAAAGCTAAACAGGAGCTCATGGGACAACCTGCAACGCTCAAGAGCGGAACTCGGCTGAACGTGCAGCTGATCATTCAACCTCCCGATCGCCGGCGCCGTGACGAATCGAACATGGTTGAACGTTGCAAGTCGTTCTACGACGGAATCGCCGATGCACTTGGATTTGACGATTGTCTTTTCCACCATCGAGAACAGGTATGGCTGAGTCCTAAGAAGCCGGGAACGATTGTGATCGCAATTGACTGGGAGGAAGAATGACTGACGACGAACTTGAAGACTATTTAGTCAACTGGGGGAGATGGAGTCGAGAAAGCAGAGGTCCTGGAAGATCCCCTATGGCTCGCCTAATAGCTGAGGCCGGGGCTATGAGCGGCATTTTCGAAAGTGACTCTCCCGTTGATATCGCTAAGGCAGTTCAAGTCAATCGTGCCTGGCAAGGAATGCCGTGCACTACGCATTCTGACAGGTGCATTAAGGCGCTCATAGCTGCGCTCTATGCATACCCAGTCTCCCGAGAGCATATGCTGTCCTTGATATGGCGCCATTTCAAACTACGCATGCGCTATCGTGACGTGGATAACTTTCTTACACGTGGACGCACGGTCATTCGCAACCGACTTGAAAAAATTCTGCATCGTCCTCTATAATTGCTCAAAAATTATATACCGTCTCAGACGCGAAAGACTTGCTCTGGAGGAGCGGTCTTTTTGCGCCCAGAGAAAGTAGAAGAAAGCCCGGCTCGATTGAGATTGAGTGCGGGCTTTTTGCGTTGTTGCTTAAGGATCTGTCATGAAGAAGTTGCTGGTGCTCACTGCTGTAGCTGCTCTTGTTGCGACCACTGCCGTAGAAGCCCGCGGCGGCTTCGGCGGCGCCCGCGGCTTCAGCGGGGGTAGGTCGTTCTCGAAGTCGGCGCCGGCTCGCGTCTATGCGCCGAGCCGAACCACGGTCATCAAGAAGAACACGACGATCATCCAGTCGGCGCCCTCAAGTTCTTCGGGCGGCGGCTGGCGACTGTCATGGGCACCCTCGGCTTCTCGCTCAAGGTCGCGCGCGTCGACGGGAAGCCCACGCGCATCTATCTGAAAAAAGTCGAGCCCAAAGATGAAGAAGATGTGCCGTTTTGAGCGTTACGGATGTTACGGATCGGTTACGGATCGGCGCGGCCATCCGTAACGCCGGGAATTCTTACTCTCACAGGGGATTCTTCTTTTCGTTACGGATGTTACGGATGAATTCTTCTAATTGGAGGATTTTTAAAGAGAGAGGAGATACATGCATGCATGTATAGGGGTAGAAAAACACAAAAAAGCAAAACAATAGGAAAGTATCCGTAACATCCGTTACGCATCGGAGAAAAGGCGGGCTATTAGCCTGCGGCAGTAGCAAAAAGCGCCGTTACGGATGTTCGCAGCCGAATCCGTAACGCTGAGAGAAAAGAGCAAGGAGAAAGAGAGAATGGACTTCACAGAACAGGAACTTCTGATTGACCGCCTCGACAACTGGGGCCGGGTGTATGGAGAGCGCCGTCCGCCGGGGTGGCGCTCCTCGCTCCTCGGAGTTTTGAGGGAGGTGGGGTATCAGCAGGAAGTGCCGTCGGAGCCAGCACAGCCGAGGGCGGATATGGCAGACGCGGCGGTAGTGAACGCCGCCTGGGTGGCTATGCGGCAGAGCAGGGAGAAGGTCTTCCTGCGGGATACCTTCATGCATCCCGGCCGCCCCCGCGGGTGTGTCTGCCGGGGTATCGGCCTCAAGGAGCATCACTATCCGGACATGCTTGCGCGCTCGCTCAATGCGATAGCGGCACAGCTCAAAATAGGCTATACTGTTGCCAACAATTAGCACGTCGACGCTCGGGACCACCCGAGCCTTCTTGCACCGGAAGAAACGCGAAGCCCGATCAGCAATGACCGGGCTTTTGATGCCTTAAACAAACGTCGATACACATCGATATTGACAAAATGCGCATGGGTGTGTATTATCAGCTCTGTTGATAATACACAGGAGCCAAACCATGGATAGTTCCGAGGTTATCAACAAACTGAAGGCGAAATGGCTGGACCTTGGACCGAATCAAGGGAAGTCATCACTACTTTGAAAAGCCCGGGTTTCCACGACCTGCTTGTGTCCCTCATCCTAGGAAGGACCTCCGCAGGGAACCGTGAAAGCACTCGAGCGCTACACCAAAGTAAGTCTGAAGTAATGTTGATCCGAGGCGGGAGAAATTCGGCTCCCGCCTCGCTGACATAAAAGGCACGCTATGCGTTATCCAATCGTTATTGAGCCGGGCGACGAAAAGACCGCATATGGAGTCATCGTCCCCGACCTTCCCGGATGCTTCTCTGCCGGAGACACTCGATGAGGCTTTTGATATGGCCAAGGAGGCTATCGAAGGATGGATTGAATGCACCGTTGATGATGGGCAGGACATCCCCAAGCCTTCCGCTATGGAAGAGATCCGTAAAATCCCGAATTCTCTGGCTGGATCTTCGGAGCTGTTGACGTGGACCTCTCAAAGCTTTCAGGAAAGGCAGAGAGTGAATATCACGCTTCCTCGTCTCGTTCTTCGCCGCCTTGATGCTAAGGCCAGGCAAGCAGGTGATACCCGCTCCGGCTACATCGCGCAGATGGTGATGAGCGCTTGAGTCTTCGGTGACATATTGAAGGGCTTCTCTCCGGAGAGGCCCTTTCTCTTTGAGAGGAAGGTATGGTCAGAAATTGGGCGATGTGCGCGAAGTCCTTGAGGACATCGAGCGCGATCGGTTAGAAGAAAAGCTGAAGAAGCTTGACGACAACCTCACCATTGCTTCACAGCTTCCAACGACTGACCCGGAGGCTGTGGCCGCCCATGAGGCAGAGAACCGGTACTACGAGCATCTGCTCATGCTGATTGAAGCCGGACTCGTTCAAGGCGTGAAGGTGCGAACGAAGCCGGCGCCTCCACCGTGGTATTACGACATCGAGTATCCGCGCCTCACCATGGAAGGGCATGACCTGCTGGCCGCTTTGCGGTCTAAGACGGTTTGGGCGGCTGTCAGAAAAAGCTTTCAGCCTTTCCATCCCGATCACGATCGAGCTGATTAAGACTGTTCTGTCATCTATTGCAAAGGGGATTTGATGCCGCTGCTGTCTCTCTGCTCCTATCCAGGCTGTCGGCGTCCAGTAGCTCGCGGAGAAAAGTACTGCGAGAAGCACAAGGAAGCAGGATCAAAGCGCGAAGAGATGCAGAAGCGGGAACGCTGGGAACGGCGCTTCCGGAAGAAAGGTTCGTCGGCGGCCAGAGGCTATGGCGCTCGTTGGAGGAGACTTCGCGAGCGCTTTCTTTCAGAACACCCTCTTTGCGAGGAGGTCTGAAGCAGGGGCGCGCGGTGCCCGCTACGGACGTTGACCACATCATCCCGCATAAGGGCAATGAAGATCTCATGTGGGATGAAGAGAACCTCCAGGCTCTCTGCCACGCCTGCCACAGCCGGAAGACTGCGGCAGAGGATGGTGGGTTTGGGAACATCAAGACTTCTTAACCTGCTCCAGAAACCGCTGAGCTTGAATACGCGGAGAAATTTTGAGCATCACGATGATGTTGACAAACTGGGAAAGAGCGCGAGCAACAGGAAGACCGTTGTCGTTCTTGAAATCAATAACCCCGGGGTGAGCGGCTTGGTTGCCCATTAACCGGCAGGCATCGAAAAGCGCCGAGACATCAGAAGGCAGGTTCAGGCTTTCTATCCGCTCGTAAAGGCTTTTCCCGGTTCCTCCGAGGTGGCTTACCAACTCCTCCAGGCAAAGCCGCAGTAATGCGCATGCTGAGCGGGGAGACTTCCCGATAACGGACTGAGCTTCCATGAAGAACGCACGAGCCTTTTCGGGCATATCTTCGGCGGGTTCTATAGCCGGGGCGTCTGGATAAACGAGCTCGCCCTGAATAAAGATAGTCAGGCCCTTACAGCTGATGCATTCGGCAACCGATATTTCATGGTCATCGCTGTCCTTGTTCGAAAGAACTCTTGTTCGGACAGGGCGGCGAAACATTTGTGCAAGGGTATGGCAGTGCGGGCACGTAAATGCTGACGCACCTACCTTGGGTTCTACAAAAGCATTTTGATCGAACATCTCCGGAGATCTCCATGAGCAAGAAAGCAAAGATTGAAAACTATGCTAAAGCATTGAGCGCCATCGACAGGGCTAGGGCTTCGCTCGATGAGCTCGAAGCGCAGATCCTCGAAGACACAGAAGCCGACCTCGACTTTGTTAAGGCGTTCGTCGCGCTTCTCTCGCTTAAGGATGAACGCGAAAACATTCTCACGGCGCTCGTTGAATCGACAATCCTTGAAGCTGCTAGCGAAGAATCGGACAAATAGGCCGCCAGCTTGGCGGGCTAAGGCGGGATGGAGGGTCAAAAGTTGAACGCGTATGCCTTCAAGACCGCGCCCCTACCTAGATTTTTACGCGTGCAAAATTTGAGGAATTTCAATGCCCGGCGGAAGACCAAGAAAACCGGATTCGGTAAAGGCCGCCCAGGGCACTCTTCAGCCCTGTCGGTCGCTTGAAAAACTGGCTGCGACGACGACGCCCGAGCTGGCTCCGACCCCGCCGGTTGGGCTGACGAAAGAGGCGCGGGCGGCGTGGAAGATTGCGATCGAGTATGCGCCGAAAGGCCTGCTCGTCGCTACGGACTTCACGGTTTTGGAGCGGTGGGCGAGAAACTACGCGCTTTACCGGAAGCTTGCAAAAGCGGTTGACCATGACGGGACGACCATCACGGTACTGAAGGCGGACGGCTCTACGGAGCTCAAGCAGCATCCGAACGTGAAGAGTCTGGTCGCCGTGCAGGGGGTCCTTGCGGCGTGTGAGCGAGAGCTGGGGTTTACGCCTGCCTCGCGCGCGCGTGTGAGACCCGCTCAAGCGGAAGAGGAAGAGAAGGATGACTTCGAAGACTTTTAAGGATCGAAGATGACGGAGCTGCTGATTTATCTGAGCGCACTGCTCGGCGGGATTCACCGTGTTGCGTGTTTCGGTAGTGGGGTGTTCGCCGGCTTTGGAACAGGCTGCATCTTCGCAGCGAGCTTTCACCCGCTGATGTCCCCGCCCCTCCGGAAGTTCTTCATCCGGAAAGGCTGGAGCTGTCTGCAGCTGACGCTGATTTTTGTTTTTCTCGCCCTGATAGTCCCCGGTGAGGAGACGTGGCGGGAAATGTTTGGGCTCTAGTCGGAGAGATCGGTATGGATTGGTTTCACATTGCGGCGGACATGGGGCAAAACATCGCGATCCTGGTGTGCCTGTACCTCATTTGGGATCTGCGCAAAGAAGTGGGTGCGCTCCAAGATCGCGTTCGGGGGAAGTCACTCCCGGAGCTCGATACCCTGGAGGGCGGCGAAGAAATGCCGCAGGTAGAGGGCATCGCGTCGCGCGGCGGCAGTCAGGTCGCGAGCGAGAATCTCCCGCTCGGCCTCAAAGGTCCGCTCAAGTCTGGAGCTTCGGCTGATATCGCCGGGGTCCGGGAGCTGAGCGTCGATGAGCTTGTTGAAGCTTTCGGCGCGGCACTGCGTAAGGAACGGGAGATTTATGAGGCCGGCGCCGATCGCCGCCTCAATGATCTTCGTAGCTTCCTCGTGCATGAATTTAGTTTGAGGCTCTGAGTTCATTTTACCCTCCGTGGGTTGGCTTGTGGAAGAGAGACGCCTCAATCCTCACGGAGGCAGACGCATATGACTGCAAAGAAGACTCGCGATTACTGTGCTATCGCGGCGGACTACGCGGCGCGCGTGCTTGACGGAAGTCAGCTCGCATGCAAGTGGGTCAAGCTGGCGTGCCAGAGGCAGCGCGATGACTTAAAGCGATGGAAGAGACGGGCCTTTCGTATGGGACCCGGAGGCGGCATCAAGGGCGTGTCGCTTTATTGAACTCCTGACCCATACGAAAGGGGAACTCGCCGGACAGCGCATCAGCTCGAGCCGTGGCAGGTGTTCATCCTGACGACGGCATTCGGTTGGAGGCGCAGAGAGGACGGCGGCCGGAGGTTTCGGCGCGTCTACATTGAGGTCGCGCGCGGGAACGGCAAAGCTGTCTGTCGAGCGGCGTAGCGCTCTACTGCCTTGTAGCGGATAACGAACCCGGCGCGGAGGTCTATTCCTTTGCGACGACGCGCGATCAGGCGAAGATCGTCTTCGGGGACGCGAAGCGCATGGCCGAGACGAATCTGCCGCTGAGGAAACGATTCGGCCTTGAGGTCCTCGCTAATGCGCTTTATGTGCCGAGCACGGGGAGCACGTTTCAGGCGAAGTCCGCAGAAGGCTCTACGCTCGACGGCTTGAATACGCATCTGGCGGTCGTTGACGAGCTCCATGCGCATAAGACCAGAGCGGTCTATGACGTGGTTGAAACGTCTCTCGGCAAGCGTCGGAGCTCGCTTCTGTGGTGCATCACCACCGCGGGGTTCGATACATCGGGCATTTGCTACGAAGTCCGAACGATGAGCACGCGGGTGCTCGAGCGCCAGGCGGTAGACGAGACGCAGTTCGCGATCATCTACACGGCGGACGAGGAAGACAACTGGACTACGCTTGAGGCGTTGGAGAAGGCAAACCGAATTGGGGCGTGAGCGTTCGTCCGGAAATGATTTTGTCGCTTCTCGCAAAAGCGAAGGCGCTGCCATCAGCTATCAACAACTTCAAGACGAAGCACCTTGATATCTGGTGTTCGGCGTCGAACGCGTGGATGGATATGGGAGCGTGGGCGCAGTGTGAAGACCACAGCCTGCGGCTAGAGGACTTTGAGGGCGAGCGATGCATCATCGGGCTTGACTTAGGCTCGAAGAACGACATGACCGCTAAGGTCAAAGTTTTTCCGATCGAAACTGACGGCCCTACCAGGTACGCGATTTTCTGTGACTTCTACCTTCCGGAGAGAGCGGTAGAAAACGCTGTCAACTCTCAGTATTCCGGATGGGCCGAAGAAGGCCTTCTCCATGTCACTCCCGGCGCGATGACGGATCTGAACGTCGTCGAAGAGGATCTGAGGGAAGACCTCAGCAGATTTAATGTCGAAGCCGTGGTTTATGACCCATGGCAAGCGACGCAAATGGCGACGACGCTTTCTGAGGATGACGCGCCCATGGTCGAGTGCCGCATGACGGTACAGAACATGAGCGACCCGATGAAAAGCGTGGAGGCGCTGGTACTGGACCGCCGGCTTTGCATGACGGCAACCCGATTCTGACGTGGATGATGGGGAACGTCGTGGCCAAGCTGGACGCGAAGGACAACATCTTCCGCGGAAGGAAAGGTACGAGCAAAAGATCGACGGCGTGATTGCGCTCATCATGGCGATGGGAAATGCGCTCGCCGACGATAACGACGACTTCAAGGGTTTTGTGGAGTCGGGTCAGGAAACTTTCTTTGAGTGGTGATGAATGTTTGTAAGGCGACTTGTCAGCTGGTGACCGGGTGGGGAGGGCCGCTCGGCACCGCGTCCGGGCAGCAGCTTGGCCTGCCGCTGGCGCCGATCATTGACCAGACGAAGCTAACGCCGCCCGATGCGGCGCTGCAGATTTCGGCGGTCTTTGCGTGCGTAGAGATTCTCGCGCAGACGATCTCGACGCTTCCGCTCTACGTCTACCGGGACAAGGGCGGGGTGCGGGTGCCGGACAAGATGAGCCGGCTGTGGCTGTTGCTGCACGAAAGCCCGAATCGGTGGATGACACCGTCGGAGTTTCTTTCGGCGATGGTTGTCAATCGCATGCTTCGCGGGAATGCCTATGCGCTCATTGAGCGATAGCGCCGGGGAGCCGATCGCGCTGGTCCCGCTGTCTCCAGATCAGATGGAAGTTTCAGTCGTCGAAGGCGGCGAGGTTTACGTTTACTACCAGGATGGCGACATCACGGCGCTCGCGCCTGAGAACGTCATTCACTGGAAAGGCCTCGGCAATGGGTTCCCGGGCCTCGAAGCTGGACTTCATGCGAGCAACGACGAACGAGGCGATCCGGGCGCAGGACAACGCGAATTCGTTGTATGGGAAAGGCTCGAAGCCAACGGGCGTGCTGCAGACGGACTCAAAGCTGAGTGCGGAGCAGGTTACCGCGCTGATGACGCGTTTTCAGACGAGCATGACTTCGTCCGGGGGCGGTCTGATCATCGCGGACCGCGGGCTCAAGTATTCCCAGATGTCGCTTTCGCCGGCTGATGCGCAGCTCCTCGAGACGCGGCGCTTCACGATAGAAGAGATCTGCCGGTGGTTCGGGGTGCCCGGCGTACTTGTCGGAACAACGGGGCAGACGACATGGGGCTCCGGCATTGAGCAGATCGTTTCGGGGTTCCACAAATTCACGATCGGGCCGCTTTGCAAGCAGCTCGAGCAGGTACTTGAGAGAAGGCTGAAGAACTACGAACCGATCACGATCGAGTTCAAGATGGATGGGCTTCTCCGGACGGACCCGGCGAGCAGAGCGAACTTCTACTCGACGATGAGCCAGAACGGGGCGATGACGCGAAACGAAATCAGGCGCCTGGAAAACCTCCCGCCGGTAGAAGGCGGGGATGAGCTCACGGCGCAGAGCAACCTCGTGCCGCTGCGGAAGCTGGGGGCAGTGGAGCCTGCGTCTTCTCCGATCAATGGCGAGCCAGTGAGGCAGTAATGAAGGAATTCAAGAATATTCAACTGAAGGACATTGACCTGAAGTTCGAAGGCGAGAGCCGCAAGTTCAGCGGCTATGCCTCGGTGTTCGGGGGCAATGATTCCTATGGCGATACCGTTATGCCGGGCGCGTTCACGAAGACGCTTGCCGCCTACGGGATGCCGAAAATGTTTTACGGCCACCAGTGGGGACTTCCTATCGGGAAGTGGACCTCGGCCGTAGAGGACGAAAGGGCCTGCGTGTTGAGGGCGAGCTTACCCCGGGAACCCGCAGGCTGACGCGGTGCTCGCGGCCCTGAAGCATGGAACGGTCGACGGCCTTTCCATCGGCTTCAGCATGCGCGGCGGCGCTCAGGATGAAGAAGAAGGAAGGCGGCCGGGTGATCAAGTCCGTCGGACGCCTCTTTGAGATCTCTGTAGTGAGCTTCCCGGCGGACGGCGCGGCCCGCATCACGGAAGTCAGGTCTGAAGACCTGGATGAAATCGAAAGTATCAGAGACCTCGAAGGTTTCCTGCGGGATGCAGGCGGCTTTTCGAAGTCTGCCGCGACGGCTCTCGTCGCAAAAGCCAGAAAGCTCTTCCAGGATCAGAGGGAGTCTGAAGCCGACGAGGAGAAGGCGACCACGGAGCTTCTTGAACGGATCAGGAAGCTTGAAAATCCATTGGAGAATAAAAGATGGAATTCAAAGAAGTACTGGACGCCCTCGACAAGATCGAAGGCAAGATGTCTGAAACCGCCGCTTCGAACAAGGAGCGCCTGGACGAGCTCGGCGAACAGCAGAGGAAGTTTGCGAACCAGCTCCTCGATCTTCAGCAGAAGGGGGTGAAGGTTCAGGGCGAAAAGACGGAAGTGAAATCGGTGGGCGATCAGTTTATTGCCGCCGATGGCTTCAAGACGTTTGCCGCGGGCGCTACTCAGAAAGCCCATGTGGAGCTTCATGAGGTCGTTGCCAAGGGCGATCAGGCCGCGCTCAATCCGATCACGACCCCCTCCGGCAGCGTCATCCAGGCGTATCGCCGCCCCGGCGTTCTTGCCGGCGCCTACCGCCCGCTCACGATTGAAGGCCTCTTTCCGTCGCTCCCGATCTCGACGAATTCATTTGAGTATGTAAAGGAAAAGGATGACGGCTTTGTGAACGGTGCGTCCTTCGTTGCCGAAGGCGCACAGAAGCCCTTTGGCTCGACGTCCTTTGAGACCGTGACGGGCACGATCAAGACGATCGCGCACCTTGCCCGCGTCTCCAAGCAGCTCATGGCGGACGGCCCCGCGCTTGTCGCCTACATCAATCAGCGCCTTGTCTACGGCATTGATCTGGTAGTTGAAGATCAGCTGGTTTCCGGCAACGGCACCGGTCAGAACCTTACGGGCATCTTTACCACCGGAAACTTCACGCCCCACGGCGCGACGACGGCCGACCTTCCGGCGAAGAACGCAACGCTCTTTGATCTGATCCTCTTTGCGAAGACCAAGGTTGAAAAGGCGTTCTTTCGCCCGAACATCATCCTGCTCAATCCGGTGAACTGGTCGCAGATGCTCATGGAGAAGAACGCCTCCGGCGACTACTACCTCGGGCACCCGGCTTCGGTCGCGCCGAAGACCCTGTGGGGCCTTCCGATCTGGACGACCCCGGCGATTCCGCAGGGCAAGTTCATGGTCGGCGACTTTACGCAGGCGGCCACGCTCTGGACGCGTCAGGGCATGACCGTCGAGCTCTTCGAACAGGACGTCGACAACGTTCAGAAGAACCTTGTGACGATCCGCGCCGAGCGTCGCCTCGGCTTCGGCATTGAGCGCGTGTCTGCTCTTGTCGGCGGCGATCTTGCGCTGCCGGCCGTGGCCAGCACTACCGGAAAGTAAGGAGATAGAGGATGAGCGTGGAAGTTTCGACGGCTCTTCCTGCGGTGACTTTGGACGAAGCCAAGCTTCATCTGAGAGTTGAGAGCACGGCTGATGACGATCTCATCTCCGCGCTCATCCTTGCCTGTACGCAGATGGCCGAGCATGAGCTGCAGCGCGGACTCGTCACGCGCGAGGGTGCCGAGGGTACGGCGATTCTCCGGAAGCCGTCCCGGCGGCTATCCGGCAGTGGATTCTCGTGCATGTCGCCTATTACTACGAGCACCGCACTTCGGCGACGGAGGGGCTTTGTCGCCGCTTCCTTTTGTGAGCGCGCTGCTTGACCCTTTTAGAACGTGGACCTGATCATGGACCTTCCGGAAATTGGCGAACTCAATCGCCGCGTGAAGATTCTCGTACGAGAGGCAAAGCCGGACGACAGGAACGGCTTTTCGCAGACGACCGTCGAAAAGATGAAGTGTGGAAGCTCGCCGTAGTCGGATCGGGGATGTATTTCGGGACGAAGCAGGTGAATTCGGAAGTGACGCACCGCGTCTACATCCAAGCTATGAAGGGCGGACACGGCCGCAGGATCTGTACGGCGTCACCGGCTGGTGATCGATGGGGTGCTTTATCGGGTGAAGCGGGTTGCGGATGCCGGCGGTGAGCGCCGCTTCACCGTCATGGACGTAGAGGAGAAGGGGGATGCTGGTAAGCGCGCAAGTAGACCGAGGATTCCGGAATATTGACTATGACCCGAGGGCGCTGAGGAAGCCACTCCGAGCCGCGGGCAACGAAGTCCGCAAAATGGCAAGAACGCTCATTGCCCGGCGAGCCGTTTCAGAGGCCGGGCAATACCCGGGCAAGCAGACAGGCCGCATGCAGAGATCGATCCGCGTGCGGCTTTCTCGTTCCGGGTATGCGGCGATGGTCTCGCCGTCGAAGACGAGCTCGATGCCGGTCTATTACCCGGCTTTTGTCGTCTACGGGCATCGGGGGCCGAATACGGAAACCGAAGCACAGGCCCGCAGGCATAAGAAGCGCCCGGGCGAAAAGGTGGCGGCTCCGCGCAGGAACTTCATCGAGGATGCCGCAAAGCAGGCGACCCCCGACTTCAAGAGGTCCATGGCGGACGCTTTGGCTAATGCAATTAAACCGGGGCTGATATGAGACTTGATCCGATTATTGCGGCGCTTCGGAGGCGATGTCCGTCCTTTGGAAACCGCTTTGCCGGGGCCGCTGAGTGGGCCGGACTTACAGAAGATGAAGCGCCGGCGCTCCCGGCGGCGTATGTGGTCCCGCTTGCCGAAGAAGCTTCCGGAAACGAGTCTCGGGTGGCCTACCAGCAGACCGTGACGAACACCTTTGCCGTGATCGTTCTGGTGAGCAACGCCTGCGATGAGCGAGGCCAGAAAGCATTCGACTCGATAGAAGGGCTGAAGCTCGAAATTTTCCGGGGCCTTCTCAGCTGGCGGCAGGAACCGGCTGATGAGTTCGGCGAAATCGTCTACTCGGGCGGGCAGGTGATCTACCTGGACGATGCCCGTCTCGCTTTCCAGTTCGAGTTCTCGTTCGAGACCTATCTCGATCTCAGCGATACGTGGCAGGGAGTGGACCTCGATGAGCTCGGACCTCTCGAGGGCGCAGACATCAGGGTTGACTGTGTTGAACCGTCGACCAAGAAGAATCAGCCGGACAACCAAATTGAAGCAACTTTGAAGGTGAACCTATGAGTGTTTCTTTCAACACCATCCCGAGCGGCGTTCGAGTGCCGCTTTTTTATGCCGAGGTAGACAATTCCGCGGCATTCACGCCGTCGGAGAGCACTCGGAGCCTCTTGATCGGCCAGATGCTCGATACGGGCACGGCTGAAGCCGGTAAGCCGGTGACGGTGTCTACCGCGGCCATGGCCAAGCAGCTTTTCGGCCGCGGGTCTCAGCTGGCCCGTATGGTGGCCGCCTATCGCACGGTCGATAGCTTCGGATATCTTGTTTGCATTCCGCTCGCTGACGCGAAGAATGCCGTAGCCGCCTCGGCAGAGGTGACTTTCTCCGGAAAGGCGACTGAAGCCGGTACCCTGAGCTTCTACATTGGCGGCTCGCGCGTGCAGGTCTCCGTAGCGGAAGGCGCGGAGGCCGGTGTTGTCGCGCAGGCGCTTGCCGACGCAATTTCGCTCCAGAAGGACCTTCCTGTTACGGCTGGGGCGGTTGATGCGGTCTGCACGATTACGGCCAGGGCCAAGGGCTCGCTCGGGAACGGCATCCTGCTCGCGCTCAATCTGCGCGGGCTTATTAACGGCGAAAAGACGCCCGCGGGCCTTGGCGTAAAGCTTGCGGCCATGGCCGGCGGCACGACAGATCCCGAAATTGCCCCCGCGGTGAAGGCGATGGGCGATGCGCGGTATGACTTCATCGGCGTTCCCTATTCGGATGCCGCGGTGCTTGACGCCTTCCAGACGGAGATGAACGACACGTCCGGCCGCTGGGCGCCGTTCCGGCAGATCTACGGCCACGTATATACGGCAAAGCGCGGCGACGTGAATGCGCTGAAGACTTTCGGCAACGCCCGAAACGACCAGCACTGCACGATTGTGGGGGTTGAGCCGGAGCTTCCGACCCCGATTGAAGAGGTGCTCGCGGCCTATCTCGCCCGGACGTCGGTTTTCATTTCAGCTGACCCCGCGCGGCCCACGCAGACGGGCGTGCTCACCGGCGTGATGGCCGCTCCTTCCGAGAGCCGCTTTATCACGACCGACAGGCAGACGCTTCTTGAAAACGGCATTGCGACGCTTACGACGACATCCGGCACGGTCATGATCGAGCGCGCGGTGACGACCTATCAGCGCAACAGTTTCGGCGACGCGGACGCATCGTATCTCGACAGCGAAACGCTGCACACGCTCGCATACGTGCTTCGCCGCATGAAGTCGCTCATCACGACCAAGTACGCGCGCCACAAGCTCGCGAACGACGGGACTCGCTACGGCGCCGGACAGGCGATCGTGACGCCTTCGGTGATCCGCGGCGAGCTGGTGGCGCTCTATCGGCAGCTCGAGCTTTCGGGGATTGTCGAGAATGCGGATCTCTTCAAGCAGTACCTGATTGTCGAAAGGAATGCAGACAATCCGAATCGGCTGGATGTCCTCTTCCCGCCCGATCTCGTCAATCAGCTCCGCATCTTTGCGGTCCTCACTCAGTTCCGTCTTCAGTACGCGGAGGAATAAGAAATGGGAAAGAGACTAGCCGGCACCTGCTACTTCAAGGTGGACGGAGAACAGCTCGAACTTCAGGGGGACCTTGAGTTCCCCTTTAACTCGGTGACGCGCGAGACCATGGCCTCGACCACCGGCGTCGTCGGCTTCAAGGAGACGGTGACGGTCCCGTACGTCGCGGGCACGTTCATCGTCCCGGAGAGCTTCCCGTCAGCAAGCTGATGGAGTCAACGGCGATGACGATTACCGCAGAGTGCGCGAACGGCATGGTTTACACGCTTTCGGAGGCATTCATGGTGGGCGACATTCCATATAAGCCCATTGACGGTACGGTGGCGCTGCGCTTTGAGGGCACCGCAGGAGAACTTGCATGATCTACGCACTGACAACGCCGATTGAGATTGCGGGCAAAGGAAGTCACGGAGCTCGATCTCAAGGAAGAGAGGCTCGACACGAAGCTTATCAAGCGGCTCGGGTTCCCCTTCACGGTTGGCGCGGATCTGACGCCGGCGCCCCGCCCGAGCGTTTGCGCGGACTACATCTCCCGCCTCGCGGCTATTTCGCCCTCTGAGGTCGAGAAGCTCAGCCCCAGGGATTTCATGGCGATTTGCTGGGCGCTGATTAGTTTTCGGGGAGCAGGCGGGCTCGACGTCTCAGGACTAGTCGATCTGGCTTTTGACGTGGCCTACGACTGGAGGATCTCTCCTGATGAGGCGCTCGCGCTTCCTTTGTCTGGAGCTTCTGCTCTATGTGGAGCAGTGGAACCGAATTCAGGAGAGATTGAAGGAGACCTAAATGGCGGGACAGGATTTCAGACTTACCGCGATTCTTGCGGTCCGGGACACGATGACCCCCGTCATGAAGCAGGTGTCTGCGCGGTGGGGAACTTCCGGAAGGTAATTGACGGCACGCAGTTTAAGAACCTGCAGAAGCAGGTGGCGCTCTTCAACCGCTCGATGCAAAACGTCGCCGCTACCGCCGGTGACGTAGCGGGCCGGATTGGCGGGCCTTTCCTTGCGCTTGCCGGCTCCGTAGGCTTGCAGCCTGCAGCAGTCCGTGACGAGCTTCGCAAGTACGGGCGACGCGCTTGACAAGATGAGCCAGCGCATCGGCATTACCGCGGAACAGCTGCAGGAGTTCTCCTATGCCGCTACGCACGCGGGCGCCGCTCCGGAAGATCTCGAGGATGCGCTCAAGGATCTCGGCACGCATATGGCGGAAATCGCCAACGGCCTCGACACGTCAAGCAGCGCCTTCACGCTCTTCCAGAAACTCGGGATCGAGATGAAGGACGCGGCCGGGAATATGCGCCCGGTCGAGCAAGTCTTTCTTGATCTTGCCGACGCCATCCAGCGCAATGAGGACCCGGCTCTGCGCGCGAAGATGGCCATGGCGACCATGGGCGGCAGCGGCCGCAAGCTGATCCCGATGCTTGCCGGCGGTTCGGATGGGCTCAAGCAAATGGCCGCGCAGGCGCGACCTTGGGCTCGTGATGTCGAATGATGCGGTTGCATCAGCCGCGACGATGACGGACCACATGGATGACATGCGAGCCGTTATCGGGTCGGTCGGCAACACGATCGGCGCGAAGCTCGCCCCACGGTGATTCGCATGTCTGACCGCTTCCGCGATCTTGCCGCGGCGAACCGTGAGGCTTTTCGCAGAAGTTCGCTTCCGTCGCCGAGCGGCTGGCCGAGACGATCGAGAAGATCGACTTCCGAGGGCATCGCCTCCGCGGTATTGACCGTGGCGGATTATGCGATCCGGGCGTTCAATGCGGTCGGCGGCTTTAATACGGTGCTTTACGCCATGGGCGCGATCATGGCCGGGAAGACGCTCATGAGCGTGATCGCCCTCGGTTCGTCGATCATCTCGATGGTGCAGACGTTCGGCACCCTGGTGACTGCGGCGCGAACTGCTGCCGTAGCAATCGCCGGGGCGTTCGGGCCTGTTGGTTTGGCGCTGACAGCCGTGGCGGCGATAGCCGGCGTAGTGATCGCCAACTGGGACCGCATTTGGCCGGCGCTGAAGGCAGGGGCATCTGCGGCCGCCGACTTTATCGGCGCGGTTTGGGACACGGTTGTACCAAAGTTCCAGGCAGTTTTCGGGTCGCTGTTGTCAATTGCGAAGGCCTTCTTCCAGGGAGACATCAGCGGTCTGCTGAGCGGGTTTGACGACCTTCCAGGCGGCGTTCAATCTGCTCCCGGATAAATGGGCAAAGGCCTGCCTCGACTGGTACACGGGCGTCACAGAAAGTCTCAGGAACGTGGGGAGGATGATCTCTGACTACTTCACGAATTTCGACTTCAAATCCCTGCTGCCGGACTGGGTAAGCGACCTTTTCGGAGGAAGCAAAACATCCGGCGACGGGAAGCAGATGCAGAGTCCCCAGGTGACACCTGAAGCCCGCCTGAGCGGGCGCATGAACATCAGCGTAACCGCTTCCGGAGGAGCATCCGCGGCCGTAAGCGACGTTTCCGGGTCTCCGGGGCTGGATATTTACGGTCAGGTAGGCCGATCGGATCGCTTTGTAGGAGCTGACTGATGTCTATTCGTAGTGAACAGCTTCTGCCGGCAAGCTTTCGCGGCGTGCCTTTCGAGGTGACGAGCGGGAGCCTCAGAGCCGGCCGGCGCACCGTGGTACATGAGTACCCGCAGCGCGACAAACCCTATGTCGAAGACCTTGGCAAAGCCACCAGGCAGATCACGATTGAGGCCTTTGTAGTCGGCGACGACTACATCGCGCGCGGAACGGCGCTTTTAGCTGAGATCGAAAAGCCGGGTTCCGGGGCGCTCATTCATCCGTGGCTGGGCGAAATGACCGTTACGGTCACGTCGGTGAGCGAGCTTAAGTTCGACACCGGGCTCGGGACCGCTTACCTGACCTTCGTCGCTACAGAAGCCGGGGACCTTGAGTTTCCGGCAACGGGCGCCGACACTCAATCGGCGGCGCTCGAGGCGGCCGACGGGCTGGAGCTCTCGGCGGTCAGCAAGTTCGTCGACTCGATAGATCTATCGATCGTTTCAGAGTACATCGACGCGGCGCTTTCCGGCGCTCTTCTCGACGTGCTTGGGGTGGTCGGCAGCGCGGAAATCGCGAAAGCGTTCGGCTTCGCGACCGGGGTGGCGGATCTTGCTTCGAAGGGGCTCGCGCTCATCTCGAAGGATCCGAAGGTGTTTGCGCAGAAGCTCGCCGGGGCTCTCGGGCTGTCGAAGTGGGCAACGACGGCGACGGCGTGGAGCCGGGTGGCGAAGCAGCTCAGGAACCTGGCTTCGGATGAGAAGCTTTCCTCCGGTACGAGGGCGAAGATAGAAGCCGATCGGGATAGGCTGCCGCTCTCCGATACGCAGAAGGCGGCCATGACGAACCGTGCGGCGGTGGAAAGCCTCACGCGCCAGCTTCTTCTTGCGCAGGTTGTCGGCGTCAGCGCTTTGATCGGGACTTCAAAGGACACGTCGGCGCCGGGGGCGATGGTCACCGCGGCGGCTTCTCCTTTTGTGGAGCAGGAACCCATTCAGAGCTACGACGACCTCATTGAGGTCCGAAATGAGCTTCTTGAGGTTCTTGATCAGGAACTCCTGATGGAGACCGACGATGAGATGTATCAGGCGATTGAGAAGGCACGCACGGCAGTTTTCGAGGCGGTTACAGAGCGCGCTAACGCCCAGAGTCGGCTGATAACCGTCACGCCTCCGGACATCATGCCCGCGGTGGTTCTCGCCTATGACTATCACGACGACGCCAATCGCGACCGCGAGATAGCGCTGCGCAACGGCATTGATCACGAAGGCTTCTGTCCGGCCGAAGAAATGAAGGTTTCAAGCGAATGAGCTCAAATCAGGTTGAAATCCGTGTCGGCGGCAAGCGCTACGGCGGCTGGAAATCGGTTCTCATCACATCGAGCATCGAACAGGTCGCCCGGGCGTTTGCGCTTGAAGTTACGGAGAACTTTCCGGGCAATACGGACTTCACGGCGCTTCAGACCGGAGAGCTCGTACAGGTCTATATCGGCGAAGATCTGGTGTGCACGGGTTACATCACCTCGACGCCCATCCGCTACGACGGCAAGACCGTTTCCGTGCAGGTGCAGGGGAAGAGTCGAACGGTGGATCTGGTCGACTGCTGCCCGCCGTCTGCGGCCTATGCCCCCCGGCGGCGGGTTCTAATCTGTGGTCGAGGTGAAGGGCAGGAGCGGCAAGGCGCAGGCCGCGCCCGCAGCGGCCGCGAAGCCTCAAACCTCCTGGAAGAACCTTCCGGCCGGCCGCATCATCGAAGAGCTGGCGAAGCCGTACGGCATTACGCTCACGATCTCGGCGGAGAGCAACGAAGTCAAGACCCATACGGTTAATCCCGGAGAGACGGTTTTCGAATCGATCAAGCGGCTCATTACGAAGGACAATCTCGTATTGACCGACGATGAGGCAGGGAATCTTGTGCTGGTTGAGCCTGGCGGGGCCGGACAAGCGACGGACGCCCTTGAGCTCGGCGGCAACATCCTGAAGGCTTCAGCGAGGTTCGATGCGTCGGCGCGGTTTTCGCACTACGTTGCGCTCGGACAGCACGCCGGTACGGATGAAGATTTCGGGCGTACCGCTGCGGAAGACAAGGGCGTTGCTGTAGACCCGGAAGTGAAGCGTTTCCGGCTGAAGGTGCTCAAGGATAGCGGGCAGGCGTCGTTGAAGACTGCCGGTGATCGAGCCCGGTTCGAAGCTAATTTTCAAGCCGCACGCTTTCGCGCCGTCACCTACACGGTTCAGGGCTGGAGGCAGTCGGATGGCTCTCTGTGGCGGCCGAATACAAAGGTTATAGTGCGCGATCAAACGCTTTTCCGGGAGGCTTAGAAATGCTGGTTGTTCAAACGAAGCTCCAACTCTCTTCGGCCGGAATGACCGCCGAGTTAGGGCTTATGCCTCCCGATGGCTATAGGCGAGACGCCGCGAAAACGGATACAAAGCAAACGTCTTCGACGTGGACGAACGTGAAATAATCTGGGGAAACGGAGGCAGTTATGCGCATTTTCTTTCTCATCGCGCTGAGCGTTGCCTCGCTTGGCACCCAGGCGTTGACGGTTGTCCCTAGCAGGCATTTGGTCTGCGAAAAGTACCCCGGAACTATGCTGGATAAAGAATGCAAATATGTCCCGGGCGGCGAGCCTGATCTAGGTTTTAAGCTCGAGCCGTCTGACCCGAAAGAGGTGATGTCGATCACGAAGGACATCAACGGCTGGATCACGATCGAGCGCCGGGACGGCGCGCACGAGACCTTCAGGCCCGACGGTATGGGCGGGTGGCAACGTCAATGATTTTTGAAAGGCTGCAGAGATGCGGCCTTTTTGTTATGAGCGGAAGATTGGACGACATCATGGCCCGCGGCGTCGTTTCGGCGGCCGACGGAACGAAGAAAATGCGCGCGGTACAGGTGCGGCTGCTCGCGGACGAAGTGCGGGATGATCTGGAGCACGTCGAGCCCTATGGCTTCACTTCGGAGCCGAAGGACGATGAGCTGCCGGAGGCCTTCGCGTTGTTTTTCGGCGGCGATCGATCTCACGGCATCGTGTTCTGCGTTGCTGACAGGCGCTACCGGCTTAAGAACCTGAAGCCGGGCGAGGTCGCTCTTTATGACGATCTCGGGCAGAAGGTGCACTTCACGCGTGAAGGGATCGTTGTCGAGCCCGGCGCGCTGACGGCCACGGTCGCAAAAGATGCTTCCGTTGCGGTGGGCGGAAATCTGACGGCAGAAGTGGCCGGAGATGCCGCGCTGAAAGCGTCTTCTGTGAAGCTGGATACGCCTGCCACGACCTTGACGGGAACTTGACCGTCCAGGGCTTGATCACCGGCAAAGGCGGCATGGCGATCAGCGGCGGCTCCGGCGCGAGGGTCACCGGCGATCTGACGACGACTGGTGATGTGAAGGCGGGCCCGATCAGCCTGAAGACGCACACGCACACCGAGCAAGGCGACGGTGCGGAGACCTCCGGCCGCACTAAACGTACGAGACTTTCGTACGAACCAAAAACAAACCCGCAGGGCTGGACTCCTGCGGGGTTTTGTGACCACCTTCTACGCAGGTGTTCAATGGATTTTATTTTAGACCTTGTGAGGGCCCTTGGTATGGCTCAAACGCTTCCTTTTTCGTCGCCTTGCCCATATACATCATGGCCTACGCCGGAGCTGTGTGGGCAGTGGCCAAAGCGGCAAAAGGCGATTAAGGATCTATGGGTGCGCTAAATGGACATGATGCTGAACGGGAAGCCGGCCGACATATCCGACTTCGAGGCCGATGAGCTGGCTGCGGCCGTGCTGATCAGCCTGTTTTCATGGCGAAAGTCTAACCCGGACGACGGGGTGAAGGCGCCGAATCGTCAGGGATGGTGGGGCGACACTTTCGCGGAGGCGGCCGGTGATCGAATCGGCTCGCGCCTCTGGCTGCTGCAGCGGCAGAAGGTTTTTTCGACGACGCTCCGGCGCGCGGAAGCCTATGCGAAGGAGTCTCTGCAATGGCTCATCGATGATGCAGTAGTTGCCCGCATTGAGGTTTCTGCGGAGCGCTCGGGGACTGACCAGATCGCGCTGCGGGTTACCTGCTATCGGCCTGATGACACGCAGGCGCTTCAGGCGCGATTCCAGAATGTTTGGGAGTGAAAATGTCTTTAAAGACCTACGCTCGCGGAGATCATCCGGAGAGTTCAGGCAGATGCGGAGAGCCGCATAGGAAAAAGGTGATGCGCTGGTCGCTCGCCTCCGTCATGACGCGTGTCATTGCGGGCGTTTCCCACGGGCTTCACGGCTACATCGCTTTTGTGCTCCGGCAGTGCTTTACGAGTACTGCCGAGGGCAACTACCTTGAGCGCCGCGCCTCGGAATACGGCATCTACCGACTGCAGGCAAGCAAGGCCGTCGGTACCGTCACCTTTACCGGTACAGGTGTCGTGCCCGCCGGGACGCAACTTCAAAACGAACGTGGGGCGGTCTACGTCACCACGGACGAAAGCAAAGACGGCGCGGCTCCGCTTGAGGCGGCTGATGCGGGCGCTTCGGGCAATTCAGAGGCCGGCATGCAGCTGACGCTCGTGAGCCCGGTCGTCGGCGTGATGAGCTCGGCCGTAGCTGGCGAGCTCACCGGAGGCGCGGACGCAGAGGGGGACGAGAGCCTGCGGGAACGACTTCTTGCGCGACAAAAGAACCCGCCGAAAGCTGGCACGAAAGCAGATTACGTCGCCTGGGCGAGGCAGGTTCCCGGCGTGACGCGCGCCTGGTGCTACCCGCAGGAGCTCGGTATGGGGCATGTCACGGTGCGCTTCATGACTGACGGCATGACGCCGAATGGCATCCCGAACGAGACCATGATCAAGCGCGTAACGGACGAGATCAAAGCGTCCATGCCGGTTACGGCGACGCTTCACGTCGTCGCACCGATCCGAAGCCGCTGAATCTCACGCTCGACATTCTCCCGGAGACCGAGGCGATCAAGGCGAAGATCGAATCCGCCATTGAATCGGTCGTTCTTGCAGAAGCGATCCCGGGCGGCTCGATCCTGCTGACTTCGCTTGACAGAGCAATTTCCGGGGTGGGCGAAGTTACCAGTTACCGCATTCAGTCGCCGACGGACGACGTGGCGGCGAGCGTAGGCGAAATCTACGTCCCGGGAAAAATCACGTGGGTGTGATATGGCGCTGACGGAAAGAGATTATTCCCATCAGATCGATGAGCTTCTGCCAAGAGGGCCGATCTGGAACCGGGCACCGGGGAGCACTCTCGACGCGGTGCTTTACGCCCTGGGGCGAAGCCGCGAGAGCAGATGCCCGCATCAATCAGGTGCTCGAGGAGGCAGACCCTCGAACTTCGGTAGAGGAGCTTTCCCGGTGGTTTGACGACTACGGCATTCCGTCTGCGTGTCTCGAAGCGATCGCAGATCCGTCGCTGGAACAGATGCGGCAGGAGCTCCTTGCGAAGATCACGTCGAACCTCGGGCTCACGGCGGCGTTCTTCGAGTCGCTCGCCGGAACGCTCGGCTACCAGGCGAAGGTCACGACCTTCACGGAGCATGACGTAAACGACGACGTAGAGCACCCGCTCTACGAAGAACAGTGGACGACGGTCATGACGCTCGGCATCACGATTCGGTCGGACGGAAATGCCGAGTACCTCGATGTGACGTGGGGCGCGGATGAGCCTCTTGCTCGCTGGGGGAATGCTTTGCTGGAATGCGTGATCCGGGCGCTTGCTCCGGCTCATGTGTATGTCATTTTTATGTATGAGGAGGACGCCTGATGGCTACTAAAGGTTATTGGAAATCCGGCGCGGTTGATTCACCGCCCGACACTTCTACGCTTACTTCCAAGGGCTACCCGACGTCGGGCGACCCGAAAACGGGCACCCCGGCGACGAAGCCGGGGGCGGCCTGGTATTACTTGCAGGATCAAATGAGAAATTCCGTCATCGAAGCCGCGGGGCAGAAGCTGACCGAGCCGCCATCCGCAACACAGTTCCTCGAAGCGCTGCGCTCGATGGCCTGGCTGGCAGATAACACCATCCCGGGCGGAAAGATTGCCAACGCCTCGATTACCGGGGCAAAGCTGGCCGCGAAAACCGTCGCCGAGGGGAATCTCGCGGATCTATCGGTGTCGACGGCAAAACTCGCGGCAGGCGGCGTAACCGGGGATAAGATCGCGCAAGGTGCGGTCGACGGCGCGCGCCTTGCGGCGCAGAGCGTCACTTTCTCGCATCTCCTCCCGGCGCTTATCGCGACCGAGGG
>SCPO01000066.1_pt1 | contig 130357 bp, 121 predicted proteins | sample 6106821 | NCBI WGS metagenome assembly SCPO01 (sample SAMN10720448, study PRJNA508395) | human gut metagenome | isolation source: Participant 2 stool, 0 month | host: Homo sapiens | collected 2017
TTCTTTTATGGGTTAAAATAGCTCGGATTAATGTTTTTGTCCCATTATACGCAAATTAACCCTAAAATTAACCCATGCAAAATCAAATTTGTGGTCGAGGGGCGGTTTACAATGCCCTGAGGCTGATGTGGGCGATTGGCATCGGCTCCTTTGTTATATTAACTTCTAATAATAATTAAACTATGAAACAGGCAAAAGCTAAAAGTCTTCGGACTGATGACCATGCTTATAAGTATGGTGTTCATGGTAAGCTCCTGCTCGGATGATGACACGGGCGGAGGGCTTTATCTTATGGAAAAGTGACGGGTGTCGTCACAGACGATTTATCTTCTCCCCTTGAAGGGGTAACGGTCTTGGTCGATGGTTCCGGTATAACGGCTACACCGGACGGTCCTCAAGCCACGACAAATTCACAGGGTGTATATACACTCGAAAACATTTCAATAGGTACACATATAATTACATTTACGAAAGCCGATTACCAGACGGTAAGCGTTACCGTTGTGGCAGGAAAATTCAACGAAGAACAAGTAGCCGAAGTCAGCCCTAAGATGGAGTATGCAGCTGCAAAAATCAAAGGAAAAGTGACCGATGCAGGAAAGGGAAGTGCTCCGTTGGAAGGGGTGACAGTCAGCATCAGCTCTACACAGACTACCACCACCGGAAGCGACGGTACGTTTGAAATTGGCAATTTGCCGCTGGCGGACTATACCGTTACATTTACGAAAGATGGTTATGCTTCTATCGTGAAGAAAGTGGTTATGGCCGACTTTGTGGATGGCATTGCTACTACAGACGTGCGTATGGGGGACGGAAATCCTGCGCGGACTGACCATCGACGACTTGAAAGCTGCCGAAAATGGTATTATAACGAATACCGCGGTGGACGAAACGCCGAAAGCTATCCCCATTGGGACTGGGCTTGCAATTACATGTGTACGATGGATTTCCGTGGCGACTGGGAAGAGCAGAACGAAGGTACCACTCTCCGCATTCGCAACAGTGAAGACGACCGCAAGAACCCCGCCGACTTGGAGATGTTCGATTCCTTTGTATTCGGAAGCAAGCTGATTACAGAAGACAACTACATGATGACCCTCCAGATTCGTACGCACAGTGCCGACGAAGCTGCTCCGGCATACTATGGCGTGCAGGTGGTGACCTGACTGCTGCCGATCCGAAGGCTGAGATGGTGGGCGACGTCAGAACCTATGCCTCGGAAAATTACACTTCTGTTCCGGTAGACTTGAGCAAATACATCGGTAAGGAAGTAATCATTGCCATCGGTACATTCCGCGCCCAGACAGGCGACTACTGGAAGCAATTGGTGTTGCGCATCGCTTTTGCCAAGGAAAGTTGTTGAAGGATGGGGATGGTTGCCGGGAACAGCAGTCGAAGAACTGGACGGCTGGAAGATGACTCAGGAAATGGTACGTTCTACCATGCCGCAAGTGAAGTCGCAGTTCACGGGTATGAGCCCCATCGGAGGAAGCCGCGATAACTATGTGGACGCTTATCGTGCATGGCGCGGGTAGACCACGTTTGTGCCGAGTGGTCGTATATGCCGCTCAGCAAAGACCCTGAGGTATTCCCTTCCGAAGGTTATCTGATAAAGACACGTGGTGGAAACAATGTGAGCACAACCGTGCCCGAATCCTATTTCTATGCCAAGTTCTCCATTGCATCCGGACGCAACAAGATGACATTGAAGACCCGCAATTTCAGCGGAACGAATGCCACCTTCTTCAAAGGTGACAGCCATCCGCATGGATGGAACTCTCATGCACTTGGCACCTGCCTCAATACGGCCCAGTTTGCCGAGGCTGCCGCCGACGGTTGCTGGAAGTTTATCCATGAGGGGAGGAAAGGAGATCCGGAAGGATATGCCGATTTTGTTTACGATTTGTCTCAGTTCAACGGAAGACGTGATGTTGACTATCGGTATCTTCAAAGGAGAACGGCGACGAGAACAAGCTGGTGCTGCGTAGCATAACAATGGAATGACAAACTACTGATTTTAATTATTCTTGAAGCTTTCCCCTTACTTCTTTCTGCATCTTATGGAAGAAGGAGGAGGGGGAAGGCTGAAGAAACTAATAGTATGATATGAACAGAATGAAAAATTTATTTACTTTACTGACTTTGCTTTTATGGACGTTAGTGGCTTGCAGCAACGACTCTGCTGCTGATGAAAAGCCGGGCAGCGGGGGACGGATATTCCTGCGGGTAATCTGCCGATGCAGAACGTGGCGCGTGCCATAGAGCTGATTGACAATGCCGTGGAGTGCTATTTCACGGGTACGGGCATGGCTATGTCACGTTATTACAATCCTTATACAGGCAATCGTTCCAGCGAGTTGGGCAGTGTGTGGATGTACACCAGTTCCATTGAGGCTGTAAACGCTGCGATGAAAGCCATGAAGACCGGGCAGGCAAAGGGTGAAACGGCTCTTTATGATTCTCACTTTAACCGTTACAAGGAACTCTTGACCCAACTTTATGATAATTTGGAGTATTATGCAGGTACTTTTACGCTGACCTCTTATACGCAGACCAAGCAGTGGACGGTATACGGCGTAAACCGTGGAAACGACAAAGGAGCTGCCCAGGTAGAAGGCATCCTCAATGTTTACGATGACCAGATGTGGCTGGTACGTGAATTATTGGAATCCTATCATATCACTGGTGAGCAACGTTATCTGGAAAAGGCGGAATACCTGATGGAATACGTGCTCGACGGTTGGGATTGCACTCTTGATGAACAAGGCAATCCGTTGGGAGGCATCACATGGGGCCCCGGGTATCTCACCAAGCACTCTTGTAGCAACGGTCCCATTGTCAGCCCGTTGGTGTGGCTTCATGAAATTTACAAAGGCAAGTCAGACGAAGTGACCTACGGTTATGTGGCTGCCGATAACAGCCGCAAGCTGCGCACGGAGAAAAGTCCGACTATTATCTGGGTTTTGCCAAAGCCGTTTATGATTGGCAAAAGAAGTATTTGCTGAGACCCGATGGAGTGTACGACGACATGATGGGCGGTTATGATTCGCCGGACATAAAATATGTCACCATTGATGGCGAACGCTATCGGACGGGTTCCAAATTGCGCGATCGCGTAGGTCCGGCCATCACTTACAACAGCGGTACGATGCTTTCCGGTGCTGCCGACCTTCTCAGAGCTACGGGCGATGCTGCCTATCGGACGGACTTGGCTGAATTGACTGATAATAGCTTTGCTTACTTTGCCAAACCTGATGCCACAAAACCAGGTTGCTATACATTTGACATCAGTGGATTCTGCAATTGGTTCAACGGTGTGCTGATGCGCTGATATGTGGATGCTTATTCAGCCCACACTGTTGCTGCAAGCTGTATCGAGGCTTTCCAGAACAATCTGGATTATGCCTACGAAAATTATCAATACAAGCATATGCTTCCCACTAACCTGCTGGTGGGCTGGAATAAAGCCGAAAGGACCAAGAACAATGTGGAAGGCATGTTCACTTTTGCTTTGCAGCCGAGTATGCAGTGTTGGCGAATTATGAATGGAGCAAAAAATAATTTTAAAAATAATGGACTATGAAGAATTTTAGCAAGATGCGACAAGGATTATCCTGCATGGTTATGGCGTTACTTCTGATGCTGATTCCGGCAGATATTTTCGCACAAAACTCTATTTCCGTTTCGGGAATAGTTATGGACGATACCAACGAGCCGGTCATTGGCGCTGCCGTCATGGTGAAAGGTACTACCACCGGTGTCATTACCGACATTGACGGACGCTACACCATCAGTGCTCCCGCGAACGGTATCCTCAGCTTCTCTTATGTGGGATTGAAAGACAAGGAAGAGAAAGTGAACGGACGTACCACTATCAATATCATCATGGAAACCGATTCCAAGATGATAGACGAAGTGGTGGTGATAGGTTACGGAACACAGCGTCGCGGATCGGTGACGGGTGCCGTTTCTGCCGTAAAAGGTCAGGATATGATAAAGACCAAGAACGAAAATCCGCAGAACATGCTGACGGGACGTATTCCCGGTTTGCGTGTATGGCAGAAGAGCTCTGAACCCGGAACTTTCAACAACAGTTTCGATGTTCGCGGTATGGGTGCTCCATTGATTATCATCGATGGAATTCCCCGGAGCACGGAAGAATTCCAGCGTTTGAATGCAATGGATATTGATGACATTTCTGTGTTGAAAGATGCTTCAGCCGCTATTTATGGTGTACGTGCCGCCAACGGTGTAGTGCTAGTGACTACTAAAAAAGGAGGAGCAGGAAAAACGGAATTCTCTTACAACGGTTCCTACACTTTCCAACAGCCTTCACGTATGCCTGAACTGCGTGATCCTTATGAATCTATGACACTGTTCAACGAAATGTCGATGAATAACATCAACGGCGGTTCATGGGTTTTCAGCGAAGAGAGTTTCGAAGCATTCCGCAACGGCACGCGCCGTACAACGGATTGGAACGACCTGATTATCTCTAACGTGGCTCCGCAAACGCAACACGACATCAGTATTTCCGGTGGTACCGAGAAGACGAAGTTCTACATCAGCATGGGCTACTTCTATCAGGAAGGTATCTTCCGCTCAGGAGACTTGAACTACAACAAGTTCAACCTGCGCTCTAACATTTCGACTGAAATTGCTAAAGGTATAAAGTTCGAACTCGGCGTGAGCGGTATCTCCGACGAACGCAACACGCCTTACACCAGCTCACAAGACATCATCCGTAACTACTGGCGTCAAGGTGTTCTCTATCCGGCATACGCCGATCCCGAGGGAACAATGCTGAACTACAACGGTTTGGATATGGAACAGAACACTGTGGCCATGATGACGGCCGACATTTCCGGTTACAAGAAGTACAAACAGAAATATTTCCAGTCCTCGGCTACCTGACGGCAGACTTCGGCGAATACACTCCGGTATTGAAGGGGTTGACTGCCAAAGCCATGTTCAGTTACGACTACCGTGCCGACAACAACGAGGCTTTCCGTAAAGAGTACTACCAGTATGCTTATGACGAACAGACCGGTACCTACAAGCAGAAAGTCTATAACGAAAGTTCGCCCAGCAACATGCGCCGCGAGTTTTATGACAAGTCGCAGATGTTGGGACAATTCACAGTGAACTACGACCGCACCTTTAACGATGTTCACCACGTGGGTGGTGTTATTGGTTGGGAGGTGCAGAAACGCAACGGCGACAACTTCTACGCTGTCCGCGACCTAGCATTCTCCATGCCTTACCTGCTGGCAGGTGTGACCGAAGGCCAGATTGGTGCCATGCAGACCGGTAATAACGACCTTTATGAACAGGCCAACGAAGCCTTGATAGGCCGTATCAATTACTCGTTTGCCGACCGCTACCTGCTGGAAGCACAGTTCCGTTACGACGGTTCCAGCAAGTTTGCCAAGGGACACCAATGGGGCTTCTTCCCCTCCGTATCGGCTGGATGGAGAATCTCCGAAGAACCTTTCTTCAAGAGTATCGATGTTCTGAAGTTTGTCAATCAGTTGAAGTTGCGTGCCAGCTACGGTGTACTTGGTGATGACGGCGACCTGAATTATGACTGGGCTATGGGGTACACCTATCCTTCGACTAGCGGCAACATGGCCAACGGCGACTACAACGGTTATTCGCCGGGCTACATTTTCGGCGGCAAGTTTATCAGTGCAGCCAGTCCTATGGCATTGCCTAACGAGAACATCACTTGGTTCAAATCGAAGACATTCGACATCGGTTTCGACTTTGAAGGATGGGACGGTCTGCTGGGTGTTTCGTTCGACTACTTCAACCGTTTGCGTACCGGCCGTTTCGCTCGCCGTACCGGTGCCCTGCCTACCGTGGTAGGTGCCACTGCTCCGCGTGAAAACCTGGACAGCGACCGCCAATTCGGTATGGAATTGGAGCTGACCCACCGTAATAAGATTGGTGAAGTAGGCTATAACCTGAAGGGTATTGCTACCGTTACCCGTCAGAAATACCTGACTGCTTCGGAAAAAGGACCTTGGGCCAACTCGTATGATCGCTGGCGCAACGACAACCTGACGAACCGTTATCAAGGGGTACAGTTTGGTTATACTTCCGCCGGTCGTTACACCAGTTGGAACGATATTTGGAATTACTACGGCTTCAAGGAACGCGACGTCCTGCCGGGTGATTATAAGTATGAAGACTGGAATGGTGACGGCGAGATTAACGGTCAGGACGAACATCCGTTTGCCTTTGACCAGACTCCGTGGTTGCAATTCAGCTTGAATGCCGGCCTGCAATGGAAGAACTTCGACTTCAATATGCTGTTGCAAGGTTCTGCACTGGGTTCTATGGAATACAAAGAGCCTCTGCACGAAATTTGGGGTAAGAATGGCGGTGGTGCATTGACACAGTTCCTCGACCGCTGGCATCCTGTAGACCCGAAAGCCGATCCCTATGATCCTTCTACAGTCTGGACTTCCGGTCACTATGCTTACACAAAAAAAAAAAAACAAAAAATAATTCTGCTTTCAACCGCGTAAGCACTGCTTACCTCCGTCTGAAGAGCATCGAGTTGCGCTATACCTTCCCAAAACTGAAGCAGATTCCCAATGCCAGCCTGCGTGTTTATGCCAATGCTTACAACCTGTTGACTTTCACTGGCGTGAAGTTCGTTGACCCTGAGCATCCCGATGACGATCTGGGCCGTATGTATCCGTTGAACAAGACCTATACACTGGGAGTTTCCCTCTCTTTCTAAGTAATCAATGATATAAACCTAAAAAATAGTAAATATGAAACATAAACTGATATCCGCGATGTTGTGCATGACTCTCGCCACTTCATGTGTCGATATGGATATTGCTCCCAAAAATATCGTGACTTCCGAGTCGTTGCTTTCCAACGAATCGGGTATGGACATCTACATGGCGCGTCTATATAGCAATATGCCGTGGGAAGATTTCAAATATCTGTCTCAATGGGGTTTGAATTTTAACGGATGGCTGAATGCTATCGGTATCGATGGTACCGGCGAAGCAATGAACCGCGATGGTATTTGCCGTGCGTTTACCGGTGAAGACAATGCTTACTGGGGTAAAGCTTTTGAATTGTTGCGCGATGCCAACTACCTGATTGAGAACCTGCCGAAATACCAAGGCTCTTACGCCGAGATTACCTACAATCACTATTTGGGTGAAGCTTATTACGTGCGTGCCACGGTCTTCTACGCCATGGCCCGTCGTTTCGGTGGTATCCCTTTGGTAACAAAGGTCATCCAGTATCCCGGAGACGGCAACTTGGAAGTGCCCCGTGCCAGTGAGGAAGAAACTTGGAATCAGGTTTTGGCTGACTATGACAAGGCCATCGAACTGATGATGCCCGGCAGTCCCAAGAGCGGCTATAGCAACAAGTACGTGGCTCTGGCTTTCAAGTCGGAAGCGATGCTCTATGCAGGTAGTGTAGCTAAATACAATGAAACGGTAACCGGCCGTCTGACCGGCTTGGGTGCCAAAACGGGCGTACGTGTGATTGGATTCGATGAAAGCCGTTGGCAAGAGGCATCCAAGAAGTACTTCACCGAAGCCTACAAAGCTGCTTCAGAGGTGATTAAAAGCGGTGTATATTCACTTTACAAGAAGAAATGGGCTGCTAACGATCCGGAAGCGCAATATCAGAATATGGTAGATATGTTCTCCGATCTCAGTAATAATCCTGAGAACATCTATGTGAAGGAGTACGCTTATCCCACGAGCACTCACGCTTACGATTCTTACAATCTGCCGCTTACCTTCAAGGCTCCGTTGAATTGTGGCGTTTGCCCGACAGCCGACTTTGTAGAGCTGTTCGACGGTTTCGACCGTTATCCTGATGGTACCCTGAAGGTGACGACGGGCAATTCTTCTACCGAAGGCAACTACGTTATGTATGATAGTCCGATGGATTACTACAAAAATGCTGAGCCTCGTCTGCGTGCTTATGTCATCTTCCCCGGTGATATGTTCAAAGGCAAGGAGATTGAGATTTATGCCGGTGTTTATACGGGTTCCACGCCTATCAAGCCACTTCTTAGCGACTATTCGTATGGTTCGGCCACTACTAAGTACAACCATCTGAGTGCTTATAAAGAGAAGCCCAAAACGCTTTATCTCAGTCCGAAATCGGAAGACCAGCAGGAAATTGTAACCCTGCCCGACGGCTCTACGATGAAGGCTGCCGGTCAGAACGGTCCTTTCTATGAAGATGGTGGAAGTGCCATGACCGGTCTGTTGGCACGTAAATGGTTGAATCCTGACCCTGCATTTGTTCCCCGGGAAGGTAACAGTGCACAACCTTTCATCTTGATGCGTTATGCCGAGGTGTTGCTGAATGCGGCCGAGGCTGCTGTGGAACTTTCACTGGCTGGTGTATCTTCGCCGGACGACACGGATATGCTAAGTGTTGCAACGAAAGCTATCAACGACATCCGCGAACGTGCTGGTGCCCGGTTACTGACTTCCTCACTGGCTGGTACAATCGACAGCCGCGACATCGTCCGCAAGGAACGCCGCAAAGAGTTGGCTTTCGAACATAAGACCAAGTGGGATTTGCGCCGCTGGCGTGTGAACCACTATGAAGGTCGCGACGGATTCTGGGGTGAGCAACGTGACAAGGACCGTTTCAGCAACACGACCCGTTATCGTTTCCGTGGTATCTATCCGTTCTATTCGACGGAGACAGGCAAGTGGTTCTTCGACGTTTGTTTCAACTATACGACTGCCGGTGACAAAGACTTTGGCTACACTCCTTTGGACTATTACTTCTCGATTCCGGGTGGTGAGGTTTCTAAGAGTCCTGTGATTGACCAGCAGCCTAATCGATAAAACTCAATAATTTAAAAACTTAAAACGTATGAAAAAGACAATATTCTATAGCTTATTCAGCGCCCTGTTCATGTTAACCTCGTGTAGTATGTTCGAAATAGACAACTATGAGGAACCTTCCGAGACTATCTGGGGTGAGGTGGTAGATGAAGCGACCGGTAAGCGTGTATTGACCGACCAGGGCAGTGAGGGCATCCGTGTCCGCCTGACCGAATTGAGTTGGGGTGACAATGTGCAACACAACCCGGATTTTTACTGCATGATGGACGGTACATTCCAGAACACGAAAATCTTCAAGGGTGAGTATAATGTCCGTATCGACGGTCCGTTCATTCCGTTAGTACGTGAGAATACAGACGGTACCTTGCTTCACGACGGCTCTGTCAATACTGAAATCAGTGGCACGACGAAAGTGAAGTTCGAGGTGCAGCCCTTCCTGAACGTCGAGTTTGTGGGCAATCCGCAGGTGAGCAACGGTGTCATCAAGGCACAAGTACGCGTAACACGCGGCGTGTCGGATGAGGTCTTCCGTGAGAAAATCCAGCCGATGGGCAATTGGAAGGACGAATACTTGAACGTGACCGACATCCAATTCTTCGTCAGCTACTCAAACACAGTAGGCTACCGGGCACGCGACGAGCGTTGGTCGAGCAGCATCAACTATGAAGGCAAGAGTTTCGAGGGCTTATTGGGGAAGGAAGTTACCATCCAGTCGAACGGTAACGTACCTTCGGGCCGCAAAGTGTTTGTACGCGCTGCCGCACGTATTAACTACGACACACCCGTAGGTAGCGGTACACGCCGTTGGAACTACAGCGAGCCGATGGAAGTGCTTATTCCGTAGCCTGATGACATACAGCCGGGACTGTGCCACTATAGTGGCACGGTCTTTGTATATAGCAATCTTTTGCCACTATAATGGCAAGAGTAATGATTAATACCATAAAACGAGAAACCAATATGAAGCAAAAACATTTTTTGATAAGTTTGGCTGTCTTGGCAACAGGCATCTCCGTAAGTGCCCAAACCAAGGATAATGTCAAGACCACTTTTCAAACCTCACGCGAGTGGAAGCCTTCCATCGACAACAGGGCCGATGCGGTGATGGTGTATGGAGTAGGGGAAATCCCTCGGACAAGTCACGCAAGCTGTCTTTCGAGGACCGGGTAAAGTCCTGGAAAGAGCGTGGATATATCATACACTTTATGACCGGTATTGCCTGGGGTGAATATCAGGACTATTTCACCGGACAATGGGACGGGAAATGGCATTTGGACGAAGGGCAGGTCACGCAGGCCGGAGACACGATATGGCACGGTCACATGGTGCCCTATATCGTACCATCGGAGAATTTTTAAGTTATCTGAAAGAGAGACATGTGAAGAGAGTAATCGACGCCGGCGTGGATGCCATCTTCATGGAGGAACCGGAATTCTGGGCAAGAGCCGGTTACAGTGAGTCCTTTAAGAAAGAATGGAAAAAATACTATGGCTTCGACTGGAGACCGCAACATGAATCTCCGGAAAACACTTACTTGTCGAGCAAACTCAAGTATTACTTGTACTATCGTGCACTGAATGAAGTCTTCACCTTTGCCAAGGAATATGGTAAAAGCAAAGGGATGGACGTGAAGTGCTACGTTCCCACCCACTCGTTGGTGAACTATTCGCAATGGCAGATTGTCAGTCCGGAAGCAAGTCTTGCTTCACTTCCTTGTGTAGACGGTTACATCGCTCAGGTATGGACCGGAACTTCGCGCGAGCCGAATTTCTTTGACGGTCGCAAACGTGAGCGTGTGTTCGAGACTGCCTATCTGGAGTATGGTTCCATGGAGTCGATGACTGCTCCCACCGGTCGTAAGATGTTCTTTCTGACAGATCCTATTGAAGACTGGCCGCGTGACTGGGCAGACTATAAGAAGAATTATCAGGCCACCTTTACGGCGCAATTGCTCTATCCCAACATAGCCGATTACGAAGTGATGCCTTGGCCGGAACGTATCTACGAAGGGCTATACCGTACAAGTGCCAATAGCGACAAGAAAGAACGCATTCCCCGTTTCTATTCCACACAGATGCAAGTGATGATTAACGCCCTGAACCGTATGCCTCTGACCGATAATAAACTGACCGGAAGCGAAGGATTCAGCGTACTGATGGCAAATTCTTTGATGTTCCAGCGTTTCCCTACGCACAACGGATATGAAGACCCACAACTTGCCAACTTCTACGGTCAGGCGTTGCCTTTGCTCAAACGAGGTGTGCCCGTCAAGACCGTCCACATTGAGAACCTCGGCTATAAAGAAGCGCTGGCTGACACAAAAGTGTTGCTGATGACTTATGCAAACATGAAACCGCTTGAGTCCGAAGCGCACAGCCACATTGCCGATTGGGTGAAGAAGGGCGGAGTGCTGATTTACAGCGGGACGGACAACGACCCTTTTCAGAATGTAAGAGAATGGTGGAATACCAACGGGCATAACTATACTACTCCTTCCGCACATCTTTTTGAGCAGATGGGACTTCCTGCCAGACCGGAACAGGGAGAATACAGTTACGGTAAGGGAACCGTATGTATTGTCCGTACCGACCCTAAAGATTATGTCCTGCATGAAGGCGGTGACAAAGATTTTTTGTATCTTGCGGCCCGAATGTACGAGCAGAATGCGAAAGCGGGGAAGCTGGAGTTCAAAAATAACTTCTATCTGCAAAGGGGAGATTACGACTTGGCTGCTGTGCTTGAAGAAAGCGTGAGCGACGAGCCGTTTACTGTGGAAGGATGTTTGATTGACCTTTTCGACCCCAAATTACCGATCTACACTTCCAAGCGGATAAATCCGGGTGAGCAAGCCTTGTTGCTGAATGTAGAACGTGTAGCCGGTAAGAAGAAGCCGCAGGTTCTGGCTTCAGCAAGTCGCGAAGAACAGGAAGAACGCGGAAAAGGCCGGTACTCCTATGTGGCGAAAAGTCCTGCCGAGACTTCAAACGTATCGCGGGTGCTGCTGCCCCGTTGTCCTAAGAGTGTGACAGTCGACGGCAGAGAAGTATTCGATGCCAAGCGTTGGCATGCAGCAAGCCATACATATTTGATAGAGTTTGAGAATAATCCTGACGGAGTGTCGGTGAAGTTTTGCTGGTAATCTCAGGCCTTTTATTTTTTTAAGTGTAACAACATAAACAATTATTTTATATAAACAATATGAGAAAAAAGCTTTTATACACCTTGTTGGTATCATGCCTTTTTGCGTGCAGTGACAAGGATACGTCTTATGAAGTCGTCAAGAATGACTTGAGAGCTCCAGCCTACCCGCTTGTTACCATCGACCCTTATGCCAGTGCATGGTCCATGAGCGATAACCTTTATGACAGCCCCGTTCGCCATTGGACGGGTAAGCATTTCCACTGATTGGCGTGGTGAAGGTAGACGGTGTTTCCTACCGTTTTATGGGAACCGAGGAATTGGAGATGAATGCCATCGTGCCCACCTCGCAGCAAGGCGATTGGACGGGCCGGTATACCACGGAGAAGCCTGCGGGCGATTGGACCTCTGCGGGTTACGACGATTCCAAATGGAAGTCAGACCGTGGTGCCTTTGGTACCAAGGAAAATGAGCCTACGGCAAAACCCAGTGGGGAACCCGTAATATCTGGGTGCGCCGTATGGTAAATATTGACCGTGATTTGACCGGTATACCTGTCTATCTGGAATTCTCCAACGATGACGATGCCGTATTCTACATCAACGGAGTGAAAATACACGGCACAGGAACCACGTGCAACAAGAACAAAGTCGTGAAACTTCCCGATGAGGCTTTGGCGGTTTTGAAGCAGGGCGACAACATCATTGCCGCCGAATGTATCAATCCGGTTGGTAACGGCTTGCTCGACTTCGGCCTGCAGATTCCGAAACATCTGGAAACTGTGTTTGGCAATACAGCCGTGCAGACCTCTGCCGACGTGCAGCCCATGCAGACACACTACGCTTTTACCTGTGGTGGTGTCGACCTGAAAGTCACCTTCACGGCACCTCTCTTTATGGAAGACCTGAAGCTGCTGAGCCGTCCCGTGAATTACCTTACTTATAGTGTTGCTGCCCGTGACGGCAGGGAACACGAAGTGGAGGTGTATTTTGAGGCTTCTCCGCGCTGGGCGCTCGACCAGCCTTACCAGCAATCTGCAAGCAAGGGATATGAAGCTGACGGGCTGCTCTACCTGAAGAGTGGAAGCAAGGAACAGAACATCCTGGCAAAGCAGGGCGATGACCTCCGCATTGACTGGGGATATTTCTACATGGTTGCCGGCAAGGAAAACACTGCATACAGTGTCGGCAACAGTACCGAACTGCGCAAGAACTTCGTGAACGGAACTTTGAACTCAGCTTCGCTCGAGGGAGAGGACAGCAATGGAAACATGGCTTTGGTGCGTAGCCATGGCAAAGTGAAGAATGTTACCGACAAGATAATGCTGGGCTATGACGACATCTATTCCATCCAGTACTTCGGTACAAACCTGCGTCCTTACTGGAACTCAAAAGGCGACCGTACCATCGAGGCTGAAATGCTGGCTGCCTACAATGAGTATGACAAATTGCTGGCACGTTGCTATGCTTTCGATAAGAAGTTGATGGAAGACGCTTCAGCAGCAGGCGGCAAGGAATATGCCGAACTCTGCGCGTTGGCCTACCGTCAGTCCATTGCCGCCCACAAACTGGTGGAAGCCCCCAACGGTGACCTGTTGTGGCTGTCGAAGGAAAACAACAGTAACGGCTGTATCAATACGGTGGACCTGACTTATCCCTCAGCTCCCCTCTATCTGATTTATAATCCGGAACTGGAGAAGGGCATGATGAACGGTATCTTCCATTATAGTGAAAGCGGCAAATGGACCAAGCCCTTCGCCGCCCATGATTTGGGTACCTATCCTCTTGCCAACGGCCAGGTCTACGGAGGCGATATGCCGGTGGAAGAGAGTGGAAACATGCTGATTCTTACAGCTGCCATTGCTGCCGTAGAAGGCAATGCCGACTATGCTGCCAAACATTGGGAAGTGCTCACCACTTGGACAGACTATCTGGTGGAAAAGGGACTTGACCCTGAAAACCAACTCTGTACCGATGACTTCGCCGGACACTTTGCGCATAACACCAATCTTTCCATCAAGGCAATTTTAGGAGTGGCCTCTTATGGCCGGTTGGCTGAAATGCTCGGCAAGAAGGATGTGGCCGAAGCCTATACAACGAAGGCACGCCAGATGGCTACCGAATGGGAGCGCATGGCCAACGACGGCGACCATTATCGCCTGACTTTCGACAAGCCGGGTACATGGAGCCAGAAGTACAACCTGGTTTGGGACAGACTGCTCGGACTGGACATCTTCGACAGCAAAATTGCAGAAATGGAGATACCTTATTATCTGGCCAAGCAGAATATCTATGGTCTGCCCCTCGACAATCGTGAGACTTACACCAAGACCGACTGGATTATGTGGACTGCCACTATGGCTCCCGACCAGGCTACTTTCCGTGAATTCATCGTCCCGGTGCATAAGTTCATGAACGAAACGATAGACCGCGTGCCGATGTCCGACTGGGTGTTTACCGACAAACCCAACTGGCGTGGCTTCAAGGCCCGCTCGGTAATAGGCGGATATTACATGAAGATGCTTGAAGGCAAGTTGATGCAAAATAAACAATGACAAAATTTACCAAACGAATGAAAAGACTCTTTGCATGGGGAACCGCCCTCCTTCTTGTTGGCGGTATGCAGGCGGCCTCGTTGCCGGTTGATGAGCCGATTACACCTGTGGATTACGTCAGCACCTTGGTTGGCACGCAGTCCAAGCATTCCCTTTCTACGGGTAATACTTATCCTGCCGTGGCTATGCCTTGGGGCATGAATTTCTGGACTCCACAGACCGGAACCATGGGTAACGGATGGGCTTACACCTATGATGCCGACAAGATTCGCGGCTTCAAGCAGACGCACCAGCCCAGCCCGTGGATTAACGACTACGGACAGTTTGCCATTATGCCCGTTACCGGAAAGGTGGCTTTCGACCAGGACGAGCGTGCCAGTTGGTTTTCTCACAAAGCCGAGACTGCCACTCCTTATTATTATAAGGTCTATCTTGCCGACCATGATGTGACGGCGGAGTTTGCTCCTACCGAGCGTGCCGCTGCTTTCCGTTTCACTTTCCTGAAACGGAGGAAGCCTATGTGGTGGTAGATGCCATGGACAACGGCTCTTTTGTGAAAATCATTCCGGCTGAAAAGAAAATCATAGGCTACACTACCAAGAACAGCGGTGGCGTGCCAAGCAATTTCAAGAACTACTTTGTATTGCAGTTCGATAAGCCTTTTACTTATACTGCTGCCGTGAAGGACGGAAAGATTGATTCCCGTACCACCGAGGCAGGTGCCAATCATGCCGGTGGCATCATCGGTTTTCATACCCTCCGTGGCGAGCAGGTGAATGTACGTGTGGCTTCCTCATTCATCAGTCACGAGCAGGCTGAGTTGAACTTGGAAGGAACTGGGTGGCCGGACGCTTGAAGAGGTGGCGAAAGCCGGGCGTGACGAATGGAACCGGGTGCTGGGCCGCATTGAAGTGCAGGATACCGACCTCGACCGTCTGCGTACTTTCTACTCTTGTTTCTACCGTTCGGTGCTTTTCCCGCGCAGTTTCTACGAGATAGATGCGCAAGGTCAGGTAATGCACTACAGCCCCTATAATGGTGAGGTGCTACCCGGCTATATGTTTACCGACACCGGTTTCTGGGACACTTTCCGTTGTCTCTTCCCCTTCCTCAACCTGATGTATCCATCCATGAATGCCAAGATGCAGGAAGGATTGGCCAACACTTACAAGGAGAGCGGTTTCCTGCCCGAATGGGCCAGTCCGGGACACCGTGGTTGCATGGTGGGCAACAATTCCGCCTCTGTGGTGGCGGATGCCTGGCTGAAAGGTCTGCGTGGCTACGACATCGAGACATTATGGAAAGCCGTGAAGAGCGGTACGGAGAATGTGCATCCCGAGGTTTCCTCTACCGGACGCCTGGGACATGAGTATTACAACAAGCTGGGTTATGTGCCCTATAATGTGGGTATCAACGAGAATGCAGCCCGTACGCTGGAGTATGCCTATGACGATTGGTGCATCTACCAGTTGGGACTTTCGCTCGGCAAGTCGAAGAAAGAACTGGCTCCTTTCGCCAAACGCGCGCTGAACTACCGGAATCTTTTCGACCCTGCCCACAAGCTGATGCGCGGCAAGAATGAGGACGGTACGTTCCAATCGCCGTTCAATCCCTTGAAGTGGGGTGATGCCTTTACCGAAGGAAACAGCTGGCATTATTCATGGTCGGTTTTCCACGATCCGCAAGGGCTCATTGATTTGATGGGGGGCAAGGATTCCTTCAACCGGATGATGGATTCCGTGTTTGTGCTGCCGCCTGTATTCGACGAAAGCTATTATGGCAGTGTCATCCACGAAATCCGGGAGATGCAGATCATGAACATGGGCAACTACGCTCACGGCAACCAGCCCATACAGCACATGATTTACCTCTATAACTATTCCTCCCAGCCGTGGAAGGCGCAGTACTGGCTGCGTGAGGTCATGGAGCGCATGTACAATGCCAATCCCGACGGCTATTGCGGTGATGAAGACAACGGCCAGACATCTGCCTGGTACGTATTTTCAGCTTTGGGATTCTATCCCGTCTGTCCGGGTACAGACCAGTATGTGCTGGGTGCTCCTCTCTTCCGTTCTGTGCGTCTGCACTTGGAAAATGGCAAGACTGTGACGATTGAAGCTCCTGAGAATAGTCGCGCCAACCGCTACGTGCAGAAACTCACAGTGGACGGCGTTGACTATACACGCAACTATCTGACGCACGGGCAACTGATGAACGGCTCCTCACTGCGTTTCACTATGGACAATGTGCCCAACAAACAGCGTGGGGCAGGAGAGGAGGACGCTCCTTCCTTCTCGAAAACGCTTAAAAGAAGAAGTGATTTCAAAGCCAAAACCATAGCAATTAATGATGAGGGTGTGCCGAATGTCTGACGGAATGATAGCTGAAAAACGTTTTGGCACACCCTCTCTCTTTTACGATAAATCACTGTTCGAAAACCCTATTTACCATGAAACTTAAGAAACTTACTATTTACTGCCTGGCATTGTTTTGTGCCTCTTCTTCTCTTTATGCGCAATCCGGTGAAGAAGTTCAAAAGAAACGCAGCGGCAATCCGATTTTTCCCGGTTGGTATGCCGACCCTGAGGGGTGGTGCTGGACGGGAAGTTCTGGATTTATCCTACATATTCCGCTCCTTATGATGAACAGACTTTTATGGATGCCTATTCTTCGCCCGACTTGGTGCATTGGACCAAGCATCCACGCGTGCTTTCAAAGGAAAACATCCCATGGCTGCGCCGTGCTTTGTGGGCACCGGCTGTCATCGAGGCCAATGACCGTTATTATCTTTTCTTCGGAGGAACGACATACAGAACAACTCTGAGATTGGCGGTATCGGTGTGGCTGTGGCAGACAATCCGGCAGGTCCTTTCAAAGATGTGCTGGGCAAGCCCTTGATTGATAAGATTGTGAATGGCGCACAACCCATCGACCAGTTTGTGTTCCGCGATGACGATGGCACTTACTATATGTACTATGGCGGATGGGGGCATTGCAACATCGTGAAACTGTCTCCCGATTTACTTGGTGTCGTTCCTTTTGATGATGGCACAGTCTATAAAGAAGTGACTCCTCAGGACTATGTAGAAGGTCCTTTCATGCTGAAACGTAACGGAAAGTATTACTTCATGTGGTCGGAAGGCGGTTGGGGAAGCCCCGACTACCGTGTGGCCTATGCCATTGCCGACTCTCCTTTCGGACCGTTCCATCGCGAGGGAATAATTCTTCAGCAGGATGCCGGTGTAGCTACCGGTGCCGGACATCATTCGGTGGTGCGTGGAAAAGGCAAGGACGAATGGTACATCATTTACCACCGTCCCCCGTTGGGAGAAACGGCTGCAAACAGCCGTGCCACCTGCATTGATCGGATGTACTTTGACAAAAGGAAAGATAAAGCCGGTGCGCATGACTTTCGAGGGAGTGAAAGCTACCCAAACCCCACTTGACTAATAGCAATTTTCAATTCAAATTTATATAGAAGAAATATGAGTCTTAATTCCAAAAAGATTTGTTTCAGTCTTGTTCTGGCTGCGGCTGCCGGGATGGTTCAGGCTGCCAATGGTAGCTGCCTTCTTGCCGATGCGGGTTTTGTGGCCGTGCAGGACAATACGGCATCTGCCGGAAACTATTCCTCTAACCGTCCTAAAGAGAAACAACGCCTTTTCCGTTCCACTGCCGTGGAGAAAGAGATTGCCCGTGTACAGAAACTTTTGAAGAACCGCAAGCTTTCCTGGATGTTTGCCAACTGTTTTCCCAATACGCTGGATACTACTGTGCACTTCCGCAAGGGTAGCGATGGAAAGCCTGATACTTTTGTATATACGGGTGACATCCATGCTATGTGGTTGCGTGACTCAGGGGCGCAGGTATGGCCATATGTGCAGCTTGCCAACAACGACCCGAAACTGAAAGAGATGCTGGCTGGTGTTATTCTGCGCCAGTTCAAGTGCATCAATATCGACCCGTATGCGAATGCCTACAACGACGGTGCGCTGCCCGATGGGCATTGGATGAGTGACCTTACTGACATGAAGCCCGAACTGCATGAACGCAAATGGGAAATCGACTCGCTTTGTTATCCCTTGCGGTTGGCTTATCACTACTGGCAGGTGACGGGTGACACTTCGGTTTTCGGTGCTGAATGGCTGGAAGCCATCCGCAACATTTATACTACTTTTTGTCAGCAGCAGCGCAAAGAGGGTGTCAGTCCCTACAAATTCCAACGCAAGACGGAGCGTGCGCTCGATACGCTGAACAATGACGGTCTGGGTGCTCCTGTCCGTCCGGTGGGACTCATCGTGTCCTGCTTCCGCCCGTCGGACGATGCCACAACGCTTCAGTTCCTTGTGCCTTCCAACTTCTTTGCCGTCACTTCCTTGCGCAAGGCTGCCGAGATTCTGGAAACAGTGAACAGGGAGACTGCCCTGGCTGCCGACTGCCGTGCCTTGGCCGATGAGGTGGAGATGGCTTTGAAACGCTATGCAACCTACAACCATCCTGAATTCGGTACCATCTATGCTTTCGAGGTTGATGGTTTCGGCAATCATCTGCTGATGGACGATGCCAATGTGCCCAGCTTGCTTGCCATGCCCTATTTGGGAGATGTAGATGTCAATGACCCCATTTATCAGAATACCCGCTGTTTTGTGTGGAGCGACAGCAATCCCTATTTCTTCAGCGGCAAAGCCGGCGAGGGCATCGGCGGACCGCATATCGGCTATGACATGGTGTGGCCCATGAGCATTATGATGAAAGACTTCACAAGCCGGGATGATGCCGAAATCAAAACTTGCATCAAGATGCTGATGGATACGGATGCCGGTACCGGCTTTATGCACGAATCGTTTCATAAGGATGATGCAACCAACTTCACCCGCCCCTGGTTTGCCTGGCAGAACACCCTTTTCGGTGAGCTGATATTGAAGTTGGTTAATGAGGGGAAGGTGGATTTATTGAATAACATTGATTAAGATATAACATGAAGAACTTATATACATGGGTGGCTGCCCTCCTTTTCGTGGCATTGACAGTTTCGGTTACGGCTTGTACTTCTGCCTCTTCTGCCGGTACGGTGACGGTGGTGGACCGGCCGGATACACATGCTGTCAATGCCAATTATATGGGTTACCGTGCCCCGCTTCGTCCGTTGAACTTTATAAAATTGCCGGTAGGCAGCATCCGCCCCGAGGGTTGGGTAAGGAAATTTCTGGAGTTGCAGCGCGACGGCCTGACCGGACATTTAGGGGAAATCAGCGCTTGGTTGGAAAAGGATGACAATGCCTGGCTTACGACCGGCGGAGACCATGGTTGGGAGGAAGTTCCCTATTGGCTCAAAGGGTATAGCAGTTTGGCATATATTCTGAATGATCCGGAGATGATAGAAGAAACCAAATACTGGATTGAAGGCGTATTTGCCAGCTGCCAGCCGGACGGTTATTTCGGCCCGGTCAACGAACGCAATGGAAGCGCGAACTTTGGGCACAGATGATCATGCTCTGGTGCCTGCAATCTTATTACGAGTATTCTCAGGACCGGCGTGTCATAGACCTGATGACAAACTACTTTAAATGGCAGATGACGGTCCCCGACGACCGGCTTCTGGAAGACTTTTGGGAGAACAGTCGTGGAGGTGATAATATCATCAGCATCTACTGGCTTTACAGCCATACGGGAGATGCTTTTTTGCTCGAATTGGCCGAAAAGATTCATCGCAACACTGCGGACTGGACTCAGTCGACCTCTTTGCCCAACTGGCACAACGTAAACATTGCTCAATGTTTCCGTGAGCCTGCCACTTATTATATGCAGACCGGTGATTCTGCCATGCTGAAAGCCTCTTATAATGTCCATCGGCTGATCCGTCGTACTTTCGGGCAGGTGCCCGGCGGCATGTTCGGGGCGGATGAGAATGCCCGTTTGGGATATATCGACCCTCGCCAGGGGGTGGAAACCTGCGGGCTGGTTGAGCAGATGGCTTCCGATGAAATTATGCTTCGCATGACGGGCGACCCCTTATGGGCCGAGCATTGCGAAGAAGTGGCATTTAACTCTTATCCGGTTGCCGTGATGCCGGACTTTAAAGCGCTGCGCTACATCACTTGCCCGAACCATGTCGTCAGTGATTCCAAGAATCATCATCCGGGCATCGACAACCGCGGACCGTTTCTTTCGATGAATCCTTTCAGCAGTCGTTGCTGCCAGCACAATCATGCACAAGGCTGGCCCTACTTTGCCGAACATCTGGTTTTGGCAACTCCCGACAATGGAGTGGCAACGGCTCTTTATGCAGCTTGCAAGGCTGTGGTGAAAGTAGCTGATGGAAAGGAAATCACTTTGCACGAAGAGACGAATTATCCTTTTGAGGAAGACATCCGCTTTTCTGTCTCTACCGGGGGGAAAGTCGTCTTCCGTTCTATTTCCGGATTCCTTCATGGACTCAAAAGGCGAAAGTGCGCGTGAATGGTGAGGAAGTGGATGCGGCTCCCGTGGCAGGAAAGTATCTCTGCATCCATCGCGAGTGGTCGGATGGGGACCGCGTGGAATTGACGTTTCCGATGTCTTTGTCCATGCGCACCTGGCAGGTCAATAAAAACAGCGTAAGTGTGGATTACGGTCCTCTCACGCTCTCTCTTAAGATTGCTGAGAAATATGTGGAGAAGGACAGCCGCGAAACGGCCATCGGTGATTCTAAATGGCAGAAAGATGCTGACACTCAAAATGGCCCACTACTGAGATATATCCCGGCAGCGCGTGGAATTATTCGCTGGTGTTGGACAAGACAGAACCCTTGAAGCACTTCGAGGTAATCCGTAAATCATGGCCGGCTGACGACTACCCTTTTACGGTGGCCAATGTACCTTTGGAGGTGAAGGCTGTCGGCCGATTGGTTCCCGAATGGGAAATAGATGAAACCGGGTTGTGTGGTGTGTTGCCCGAAGAGGATGCGGCGAGAGGCGATAAAGAAGAAATCACACTCATCCCCATGGGAGCGGCGCGGTTAAGGATAACTGCGTTCCCGAATACAAAAGAATAAATTGATGAATGATGCGGACAGTAGTGAAGTGCTGATACCTTTAACTCCTTTGCATAAACAGAAAACTTGAAATAAAATGAAACGTATTGCTTTTTTGGATTATGTGCGCGTGTTTGCGTGCTTCTTGGTCATGCTGGTTCATGCCAGCGAGAATTATTATGGAGCTGTAGGTTCTACGGACATGGTGGGACCGCAGGCTTTCCTTCAGAACGAGGCCGATAGGTTATGGGTATCTATTTACGATGGCTTCTCACGTATGTCTGTGCCTCTGTTTATGATTGTTTCGGCTTACCTGCTTGCGCCTATGAAGAAGGGACAAAGCTGTTGGGAGTTTTACCGCAAACGTTTCCTGCGCATCATGCCGCCGTTCATCTTTTTCATGGTGCTGTACAGCACGTTGCCCATGTTGTGGGGACAGATAGACGGCGAACAGTCTATGAACGACCTTTCACGCATCTGGCTGAACTTTCCTATGCTTGCCGGACACTTCTGGTTCATGTATCCGTTGATAGGCCTTTACCTGTTCATCCCGGTCATCTCACCGTGGCTGGAGAAGGTTTCGGCGAAAGAAGAACGTTTCTTCATCGGACTGTTCCTGGTTTCTACTTGCATACCTTTCCTCAACCGTTGGTTTGGTGAGGTGTGGGGACAGTGCTTCTGGAACGAATATCACATGCTATGGTATTTCTCGGGTTATTTGGGCTACCTTGTGCTGGCACATTATATCCGCGTGCATCTTACTTGGGGGCGTTCCTTGCGTCTGTGGGTCGGTTTCCTGCTTATGCTGGTCGGGGCGGTGGCTACCATATGGTCGTTCTATGTCCAGGCTGTTCCGGGAGTGGTTCATTCTACGCCGGTCATTGAGGTGGGATGGGCTTTCTGCACCCTTAATTGCGTGGCGTTGACGGCAGGCACGTTTCTGCTGTTCAGTTGCATCAGCATTCCGCAACCTCCGCGCTTCATTGCCGAAATGTCGAGACTCAGCTACGGCATGTTCCTTATGCACATATTCTGGCTTGGCTTGTGGGTGTCGGTGTTTAAGTCTACATTGGGATTGCCCACCGTGGCTGCCATTCCGGTTATAGCGGTATGTACGTTTATCAGTTGTTTCGTGGCAACCAAGCTCATCTCGTTGATACCGGGCAGTAAGTGGATTATCGGGTAGAGACGGTAATACTGTAAGATACAGCAGTGAGAATGGTAAGGCAACTTTTCATGCCGATACATAAATTTCTGTTTAGGAATTGTGGCGGAAGTGCCTTGCATTTAAGCGATGATATGCAACTGTTTGGCATATCCGGCAGCTACTTTTGCGGTAAAGTAAAAGTAGTCTGCATGGTATGTTGGGGATTACTGCTTGCATTTTGGAAAAGTTTTTATAGCTTTGTGTTGAATAAAAGATTTTTTGGAATGTAAACGATAATAATAGCCTTCGGGCAAGACATATTGCAAACTTGCGGACAATTGTTCGATTCGGTTAAATCTGGTAATTAAACATGAAATCAAGAACAATAGGTCTAAGTTGGTTTGTACCCTCACGAAGGGCACAGGCTGCTTTTACTTATTTTGATTTCAAGGTTTACCAGAACCTAACCGGAGAAATAGGAAAAAGTGAGTGCTGTGTCCTTTTTCTTTTGTTATGACAGCCGGAAATGCCGAAAACCGAGAAGAGTAGGTGAATTTAGAGAACAATGTAATTATGTCAAGAGTATTTAAAGTAAAGCCCAAGAGACTTAAAAAAGTAAATGGTCTGGTATTGACACCGGAGATGGAAGTGATTGTTACGACTAAAATCAATATGTCGGATCCTTTCAGTAATTGTGCAAAAGAACTGAAGGAGGCTTATATGCGTCTCTACAGCTTCGATTATGAGAAAGCTTGTTGCAACAGAGGGGATTTTGATTTCGCGGCACTTGATTGACCGGTATATTTTTTTGTGCCAACCTTAAAAAGCTAAAGATATGAACTGTATTAACACAGATTACTTCAAGCCTTTTTTGCAGGCTTTTTGCGAGAAGACACAACCGTTGTATACTTGTGGGTATCCATGGGGACCATTTGTGCCCTATACGATGCCCCGATATAACGATGCCGATGTGAAAATATTCTATATGGGCAGGGATACTTATTATTGGGTGGAGCAAGAAGAACTTTTCGAAGCTTTTACGAATCATGTTTTGGAAGACTATCTGGGGAAAAACGCGGCATGTGTAGATGTTGAAAAAATGTTGGGATGGAAAAATAACGCCGGTTCCTTTTGGACAATGGTTGCCAAACTGCATCTACTGATACGCACGGGCAGATACACTGAAGACATAATGCAGATAAGTGCCGCAGACAAAGTGATACTCGAAGAGATTGGTTACGGAAACATCAATGCCATAGAGCAGCAGACCAGCTTATCGAAAGAAGGGTATTGGGAAGCGATAACTTCTTTGGACGGTTATTGTCAAATCCGGGAAGCCGGTCGCCCTTTTGAGAAATTGAAGTCGGTGATAGAAGCCTACCACCCGGATTTTATCTTCATTTTCAATTGGGAAGAACGTGACGATGTATTCGAGGGTATGGACTTTGAGTGGCAGAAAGTGTATTACAAGGACAAGCTACAGGCTGTATATACCTTGCCCGGCTACTCTACCAAGGTGATATGGACTTCCCATCCCCGGCGTTATTCCTATTTAGGAACCAACATCGAAGAGATGGCAGGGAGCTTGGCTGATACATTTGCCGCCATTCGCTGACCAAGATAGTGTGGATGGAATCAAAATCTTTTTCAGACATTGTAGGAACAGTTTTTTCAAACAGCATGTTTTACAGCTTGTCTTATTGATGTCTGAAAAAGATGATGCAGATAAGGGTTTGGACGTTACTCGTTGGTTTGGGAAGCAAAGTGCTGGAATGTCACTTCGGCTTCCACCCAGAAATCATTCATCCGCAATAGGTCGGGGATAGAGTAGGGCTTATGGGTGCAAATGTCGTGTACTGCATGGCAAATGCAGATGTCTTCCAGTTCAGACCTGCTCAAACAGCCTTCTGCCCAGCTTGTTTCGTCATCGAGTTCATCGGTTAAACCGAGTGCTTTGTCAGTTACATCCGGTATATTGTCGATGCCATTTGAAATGGAACAACTTTCTATCTCGGCAAGCCCTTTTTTATCGAGCAGTGTATCGATGAGTTTGATTATGCGGTTGAAGTCCGAAGAATAGAACATATCTTCTTCCAGAACAAGTACGGACTCGCTTCCGTTGTGGCTAAACAGCAATCGACCTTCAATCTCACAATCATCATCAAAAGTTTCGTCTTTCAGTGATTGGTGCATGGCTCGATATAGATTAGCAGTGTGGGCATACATTTGCCTGGTCAGTCCGAGAAGCAGTTCATTGATTTGTTTGAAACGTTCTTTTTCGGCCTGGTTGCATAGGAACATTTGGTTCAGCAGATAGCTTCTTGTGTGTAAGAGGTATTCTATTCTATCCAAAGTCTCTCTATCTTGGATTTTGTCTAAACGCGGATAAGTGCAATGGTGGCCCGGGATGGTTGTGGTGGGGATAATTCGTTTTAGTTCCATCTCGATGGCTGTCAGTATGTGCCGTTTTCGGGCAGTGTCTCGTTCTGATTGGATGAGTTCAAAGGTTTCTTTTGAGTATACGTCCATGGTCTGTTGTTTTTAGAATTGGTTTGATTACGGCAAAGGTAGGTAGGGATTATGCCATTTGGCGGCAGAACTCTGGTATAAGATAATTGAGGATTGAGACTTGGCTATAAATAATTATAAGTTAAAACAATATGGGTAAGGAACTTTTTAGTCGTTATGTTTGGCTCTTGGAGACCATTCATCGTGCGGGTAAGATTACATTCGAGGAAATCAACGCTCGCTGGCTTCGTTCGGAACTAAGTGGTGGAGAAACTCTTTCACTCCGTACTTTTCATCATCATCGGGATGCGATAGAAGAGCTGTTTGACATCAATATTGAATGCATCAAGCGTGGAGGTTATTGCTATTATATAGAGGATACAGAAGAATTGGAAAAAGGTTGTGTGCGCAAGTGGCTGTTGAATTCGTTTGCGGTAGACAACCTGATAGTTGAAAGCCGTAAGCTGAAATCACGTATTTTGCTTGAAGAAGTTCCTTCTGGAAAGCGGTATCTGATTCCGCTGATTGAAGCGATGCGCGACGGTATGATTGTTGAGGTGGACTATCAGAGTTTTCGGCAACAGGTACCTGCTAACTTTGAAATAGAACCTTATTGTCTGAAATTGTTCCGGCAGCGCTGGTATGTGGTGGCACGCAGTCCGCATTATAATCGCGTGATGATTTATTCGCTTGACCGTATTCTTGATTTGGAGGTGTCGGAGAAAACGTTTTACTATCCAGAAGAATTCAATCCTCAGTCTTATTTTGATGCCTGCTTTGGCATTGTAGCAGATGATGATATAGGGATAGAGACTGTGCAGTTGAAGGTCTACGCTCCTCAGGACAAGTATTTTGATGCCTTGCCATTGCATCATTCCCAACGTACGGTAGAAGTTACGGAAGGACATACCGTTTACGAATACCGAATACGGCCAACGTATGATTTTGTGCAGGAGTTGCTTTCGCACGGGGCAGATGTGGAGGTTTTGCAGCCTTCATTGTTGCGTAGCCGGTTGGGTGATATAGCAAAAGAGATGGTTGCTCTTTACAATATTCCGTAATGGTTTGCATTACGCGTACGGAATAGGTTGAGTTTTAATTTCATTATGAATATATTTGCAGGGCAAGACAAGAAATAATAATTTTGTATTTAATAGATTGCATATGAATAAATTACTTCCCCTCTTATGCCTTTCCCTCGCTCTGTCCGCCTGTTCACGTACGGAAAAGAGGTTGGAGGCGCATGTTTTCGTACCGGATGCAGTGTGTGCCCATACGCCGGCGCTGAACCAGGGCCGCACTTCTACCTGCTGGACTTATGCTTCGGCCTCTCTGTTGGAGTCTGACTGGCTGGCGGGGCATCCCGGAGATACCGTGCGCCTGTCGCCTATGTACATGGTCAGGCAGAAATACTTGAATCAGCTTGATGCCTACTATTACTCTTGCGGCAGGGAAGAAATCAGGAATGGCGGACTGGGACATTCTTTCCTCCGTGTGCTGGAGGAAGACGGTGTGCTGCCGTTGGAAGCATATCGGGGGCGACGGCAGGGAAGCAAAAGGCATGACCACGGGGCTTTGCTGAAACAACTGAAGAAGCTGGCGGAGGAGGCCGTGAAGCATTGCGACCTCCCCGGCTACAGGAAACGCGCTGTAGCCCTGCTGGACGAGCAGATGGGGCGGTGCCCGATTCGTTTCTCTACCGTGGCAGGAGCTATACCGCCCGTTCGTTTGCCGACTCGCTTCGCTTCAAGGCGGAGGATTATGTGCAGTTGACGAGCTTCACGCATCATCCTTTTTATACCCCTTTTATATTGGAAGTACCGGACAACTGGGAGCATCAGTGCTATTTCAACCTTCCGCTGGACGAGTTGGAGCAGGTGGTGCGCCGTGCGCTGTCTGCCGGCAAGACGGTGGCTTGGCATGGAGATGTGAGCGAAGATACTTTCAGTCCGCGTCAGGGAATGGCTCTTTGGACGCAGCATCCGGTGACACAGGAGATGCGGCAACATGAGTTCGAGCGTTTCCTTACCACAGACGAACATGATGCACCTCATCGGCACGGCGCACGATGAGGCGGGACGCTTCTACTATCTCTTGAAGAATTCGTACGGAAGATATGGCGCCTACGCAGGGCTGCTCTACATGTCCGAAGATTATTTCAGAGCGAAGACTGTCTCGGTTCTGCTGAGGAAGTAATCCCCCTCCAATCTTTCCCGTTCATCGTTTTTGCGATGAAACTGCTTTTACTCTGTGTCCGCTTTCCCGTTGAAGGTTCGGCAGCCGTCAATTGACAGCTGCCGGCTTCACTGCGGTAAAGGCGCGGCGACACTTTCTCCCTTCATCAGCCTCACTCCCTCACTTCTGCAACATCACTGCACAACGGTTGCAGCGTCACTGCAAAAGGGTTGCAGTGTCACTGCATAACAGTTGCAGCGTCACTGCAAATACGGTTGCAGTGCTACTGCAAAATGGATGCACTGTCTTTGCAGTGCTTGTCTGCTGATTCATACATGGTTATGCCGAGGGGAGGGAATGTGCAGTGAAAGACCGGTACGCAGTCGATAAGAAGATGCGGGAGCACCTGCGGGGCGAGGTAGCGCGAAGGAAAGGAGTTTCACCGCAAAAGCCGATGAATAGGAAGATTGAGGGAGAAGGTGAAGGAGATGGAGGATGAAAATACATTTCTCTTTAGCGAAAAGCTGTGTATTCTGCTTGAAAACGCGTACTTTTGCAGACTATATAAATGAATTGCAGAATATGAACAAACCCGGGAAGCGAGTATTGGTCGGCATGAGCGGAGGTATAGACAGTACCGCCACTTGTCTGATGCTGAGGGAGCAGGGCTATGAGATAATCGGTCTCACCATGTGGGTGTGGGGAGACGAACCGGTGGAAGCCCGCAGCCTTGCCGACAGTATGGGAATTGAGCACTATGTGGCGGATGAGCGCGATGCTTTCCGCCGGATTATCGTTCGAACTTTATTGATGAGTATCGCCGGGGCGTACTCCCAATCCTTGTGTGATGTGCAATCCATTGTTCAAGTTCCGCATCCTGACGGAGTGGGCGGACAGGCTGGGCTGTGCGTTCGTCGCTACCGGGCACTACACCCGTCTGGAGGAGCGGAACGGGAAGACTTACATCGTTGCCGGAGATGACGACAAGAAAGACCAGTCCTATTTCCTCTGGCGGCTGGGGCAGGAGGTGTTGAAGCGGTGCATCTTCCCGCTGGGGGCGTTCACCAAGATGCAGGTCCGCGGGTATCTTCGTGATAAAGGATATACGCTCAAGGCGGAAGAAGGGGAAAGTATGGAAGTCTGCTTCATCAAGGGCGACTACCGCGACTTCTTGCGCGAGCACTCTCCGGAGATAGACAGCGAGGTGGGGCCGGGATGGTTTGTCAATTCGGAAGGCGTCAAGCTGGGCGGGCACAAAGGATTCCCTTACTACACCATCGGGCAGAGGAAGGGGCTGGAGATTGCTTTGGGCAAACCTGCCTACGTGCTGAAAATCAATCCGCAGAAGAACACCGTGATGCTGGGCGATGCGGAGCAGTTGAAAGCCGGATACATGCTTGCCGAAGAGGAAAACCTGATTGACGAGGCGGAATTCTTTGGCAGTGAAGAGCTTACCGTGCGCATCCGCTACCGCAGCAAACCCATCCCTTGCACCGTGAAGCGCCTGGAGGACGGGCGTCTGCTGGTGCGCTTCTTGTCGGAGGCTTCTGCCATTGCTCCGGGACAGTCTGCCGTGTTCTACGTCGGCCGGCGTGTGGTTGGCGGCTCATTCATCGCTTCCCAACGGGGCATCGGGATGTATATTGCAGAAAATAATAAAAACACAGATATATGAGAAAACTCTTTTTCCTTCTACTTTTCATCTTGGCTGCTGTAGGCGCATCGGCCCGGCAAGACACTTTGAAGTATCGCATCAGCCTGAAGGACAAGGCTGCCACCACGTATTCGCTGGAACATCCGGAAGCGTTCCTTTCTGAAAAGGCGATTGAGCGCCGCCGCAAGCAGAACCTTCCGATAGACTCGACAGACCTTCCGGTATGCCGTAAGTATGTGGATGAGATTCGCAGGCAAGGCGTGAAGATTGTCGTTACCGGCAAGTGGGAGAATTTTGTTACAGTGTCCTGCAACGACTCTGCATTGGTGGAGCGCATTGCCGCTCTGCCTTTTGTCCGGGAGACGGAAAAGGTATGGATAGCTCCCGGAGGTGACGGGCCGTTCATGGCAACGGAGCGCGACTCTCTGATAAACCGCCCGAGCGTGCATCCCGACAGCATTTATGGACTGGCTGTCGACCAGATACGGCTGAGCAATGGCGATAAGCTGCACGAAGAAGGCTTCAAGGGACAAGGAATGACGATTGCCGTTATCGACGCGGGCTTCCACAATGCCGACAAGATAACCGCCATGCAGAATATCCGCATCCTGGGTACGAAGGATTTTGTGAACCCCAATCGGATATATTTGCCGAAAGCAGCCACGGCATGGCGGTGCTCTCGTGCATCGCCATGAACCGCCCCGGTGTCATGACCGGTACGGCTCCCGAAGCTTCTTTCTGGTTGCTGCGCAGCGAAGACGAATACTCCGAGCATCTGGTAGAGCAGGACTACTGGGCTGCGGCTGTGGAATATGCCGATAGCGTGGGAGTGGATGTACTCAATACTTCATTGGGATATTACGCTTTCGATGATAAATCCAAGAATTATAAGCTCCGCAATCTGGATGGGCACCATGCGCTGATGTCACGTCAGGCATCGCGCATAGCCGATAAGGGCATGGTATTGGTATGCAGTGCCGGAAATTCGGGCGCCGGTTCTTGGAAGAAGATTACGCCTCCGGGCGATGCCGGGAATGTGTTGACGGTGGGCGCTGTCGACAAGGAGGCTGTCCTGGCTCCTTTCTCGTCTGTAGGGAATACGGCAGACCATCGGATAAAGCCGGATATTGTAGCCGTCGGGCTGGGTGCCGACGTGATACGCACGGACGGCAACCAGGGAAGGGCGAACGGTACCTCTTTTGCCTCACCCATTATGTGCGGCATGGTGGCCTGCTTGTGGCAGGCTTGGAACTTACGGCAAAGAAGTGATGGAATTGGTGCGCCGTTCCGGTGACCGTGCCGATTTTCCCGATAACATCTACGGTTATGGCGTGCCCGATATGTGGAAAGCATATCAGGATTATCTGCTCAAAAGATAGCCATATGGAATCGTTGTCTTTGTATGAGCTCAACGCCCTTGTGCGCCGCAGTCTGGAACAATGCCTTCCTGACGAGTGTTGGGTGCAGGCGGAGTTGAGCGATGTGCGTACCAACAGTACGGGGCATTGCTATCTGGAATTTGTGCAGAAAGACCCTCGCAGCAACAGCCTGATAGCTAAGGCGAGAGGAACAATCTGGGCAAATGTGTTCCGCCTGCTGAAGCCCTATTTTGAGGAAGCCACGGGGCAGGCGTTTGTTGCGGGCATCAAAGTGCTGGTGCAGGTCACCGTCAGCTTCCACGAACTTTACGGCTATAGCCTTACGGTGCAGGACATAGACCCCACCTATACCTTGGGCGATATGGCACGCCGCCGCAGGAGATACTGAAACAGCTCGAGGAAGAGGGGTGCTCACTCTTAATAAAGAACTGGATATGCCCCGCCTGCCGCAACGTATTGCCGTCATATCCTCACCGACGGCGGCGGGCTATGGTGACTTCTGTCATCAGCTGGAAAACAATTCCCGGGTTTCTACTTTTATACGGAACTGTTTCCTGCCCTGATGCAGGGCGACCGTGTGGAGGAGTCTGTCCTCTCTGCTCTCGACCGGGTAAATGCACGCTTGTCCGAGTTTGATGTGGTTGTCATTATTCGCGGTGGAGGCGCCACGTCCGACTTATCCGGTTTCGATACTTATCTGCTTGCTGCTGCTTGTGCACAGTTTCCGTTGCCTGTCATAACGGGCATCGGTCACGAGCGGGATGACACGGTGCTGGATTCTGTGGCACATACCCGTGTAAAGACCCCTACGGCGGCTGCCGAATTCTTAATAGAGTCCATGGACAGCGCTGCTGATGAACTGGAAATGCTTGCTTCTCGCTTGCATGAGGGTGTCAGGAATCTGTTGCAGCAGGAACAGCGCAGACTCTCTGGTTACAAGAACCGGATTCCTTCTGCCGCATACCATCGTATATCCGATGCAAAAATGGCTTTGCTGACTGTGCGGAAAGATGTGGTGCAGGCTGTGACTTCCTCTTTGTTCCGCCATCGCCATCGCCTGGAATTGTTGCAACAACGATTGGCAGATGCTTCACCGGAAAAGTTGTTGGCCCGCGGTTACAGCATTACGTTGAAAGATGGGAAAGTAGTGAAGAATGCAGATGAACTGCAGGAGAATGATATGATAACAACCCGTCTGCAGAATGGTGAAGTGGTTTCAATAGTACATATTTAACTCTCCTCTCATTCATGCAGTGTTTTGCAAATCTCTGCATTTTATGAATATTGTTTAAATCATTTAAAATGAACAAAGATGAAAACACAAAATTTGTTTTTTATGCTGATACTGATAAGTATGGCATTTAGTTTTATTTCATGTACGGATGAGGATGATAAGGTCGAAATTCCTCAACTGGTAGGTAAGTGGATTGTGAAAGAACCAGTCCTGCAGGACGATTTTGTGACCTGCTATACGTTTAATGCAGACAAGACCTATGAAGTTTATACCGGAAGCCCGTTATCTAACGGAGTCCCTTTTCGTGGAACTTATATCATAAGTCTTGATGAAAAATTGATTAAGTTGTATGATAAAGAGGAACATTGTACTGAACAATATCATATTTTGAAACTGACGTCCAAGGAGATGAAGTGGGAGAACGCATCGCCCAAAGACGGGAATTCTGACAAACGGCTTGAGAAGTACAACGATTAATTAATTTCAATTATGCCGGTAACCAAGAAAAAAGAGACCTACTCCGAAGCCATGGCACGTTTGGAGAAAATTGTCAGCCAGATAGACAACAACGAACTGGAGATAGATGTGCTTGCTGAAAAAATAAAGGAAGCAAACGGAATTATAGCATTTTGCAGCGATAAATTGACCAAAGCTGACAAGGAAATTGAAAAATTACTGTCGGAGAAGTGGGAATCTGAAGAATAAAAGCTATTTTTGTTGCAAAATGTACGTAATAGAAGTAACTAATACTTTGAGATATGAAAGAACTTGATTGGGCTAATCTGCCGTTCGGATATATGAAGACAGATTACAATGTGAGAATTTACTATCGTAACGAACAATGGGGCGAACTGGAAGTTTGCAGTGAGGAAACCATTCCTATGCACATGGCTGCCACTTGTTTGCACTACGGTCAGGAAGCGTTTGAGGGTTTGAAGGCTTTTCGTGGCAAAGACGGTAAAGTGCGTATCTTCCGTTTGGAGGAGAATGCAGCCCGCCTGCAATCCACTTGCCGTGGCATCTTGATGCCGGAACTTTCTACGGAGCGTTTCAAAGAAGCTATTCTGAAGGTGGTGAAGCTGAACGAGCGTTTCATTCCGCCTTATGAATCGGGTGCTTCTCTGTATATCCGTCCGTTGCTGGTGGGTACCGGTGCACAAGTAGGCGTACATCCTGCCAGCGAATATCTGTTTGTGGTGTTCGTGACCCCGGTAGGTCCTTACTTTAAGGGTGGATTCTCAACCAATCCGTATGTCATTATCCGCGAATTCGACCGCGCGGCACCGCTCGGTACGGGTGTCTATAAGGTAGGAGGCAACTATGCAGCCAGCTTGCGTGCCAACAAGAAGGCGCACGATTTGGGCTATGCCTGCGAGTTCTATCTGGATGCCAAAGAAAAGAAATACATGGACGAATGTGGCGCCGCCAACTTCTTCGGCATCAAGGACAATACATATATCACTCCGAAGTCCACTTCCATCCTGCCCTCCATCACCAACAAGAGCCTGATGCAGCTGGCAGAGGACATGGGCATGAAGGTAGAACGCCGTCCGGTTCCCGAAGAAGAGTTGCTGACTTTCGAGGAAGCGGGTGCCTGCGGTACGGCTGCCGTTATCAGCCCCATCGAACGTATAGACGACGTAGAGAACGGCAAGTCATACGTTATTTCCAGGATGGAAAACCCGGACCGGTATGTACGAAGCTCTACAACAAGCTGCGTGCCATCCAGTATGGTGACGAGCCGGATACTCACGGGTGGGTGACGATTGTTGAATAATACGGTGATGGCAATGTCTATCGTATAAGACTTGCCGGGACTTTGTTTTTTATACTTTTAGGCACGGATTGCGCGGAAAGCACGGATAGATTGAAGAGAGACCGTGAAAATCCGTGTAATCCGTGCCTAAAATAATATGTTTTATGTTTCAATGCTTCTTAAATGGGAAAGAACAAGTTAGAGAAGTTTGCCGATATGGCGAGTTATCCGCATGTTTTCGAGTATCCGTATTCCGCGGTGGATAATGTGCCGTTTGACATGAAAGGGAACTGGCACGGGCGGTTTTTCAAGAACGACCATCCCATTGTCCTGGAACTGGGCTGTGGTAGGGGAGAATATACTGTCGGATTGGGACGCATGTTTCCCGAAAAGAACTTCATCGGAGTGGATATAAAGGGTGCCCGCATGTGGACGGGAGCCACCGAGTCGCTGGAGTCGGGCATGAAGAACGTTGCTTTCTTGCGTACGAATATCGAAATCATCGACCGCTTTTTTGCTATGGATGAGGTGAGCGAAATCTGGCTCACTTTCTCGGACCCGCAGATGAAGAAGGCGACCAAAAGGCTTACTTCCACTTATTTCATGGAGCGCTACCGCAAGTTCCTGAAGAATGACGGCATAGTCCATCTGAAGACGGACAGCAACTTCATGTTTACCTATACCCGGTACATGATTGAAAGAAACCGGCTGCCGGTGGATGTGATGACGGAAGACTTGTACCACTCCGGCATGGCTGATGAGATACTCAGCATCAAGACCTATTATGAACAACAATGGCTGGATCGTGGTTTGAATATCAAGTACATCAAGTTCCATCTTCCGCAAGAGGGCGAGTTGCAGGAACCGGATGTGGAGATAGAGCTGGATGAGTACCGCAGTTATAACCGTAGCAAGCGTAGCGGATTGCAAACCAGCAAATGATGTGAATCAGTGGTTAAAACTACTACTGATTCGCATAAAAATAGTAAATAGTAAATCGTCAAATAGTAAATACAATGACATTATATCCAAAATTAATCCTTGATGCATTGGCAACAGTGCGTTATCCCGGTACCGGAAAGAATCTTGTTGAGGCTGAGATGGTGGCCGATAACATGCGGATTGACGGGATGAAGGTCAGCTTCTCGTTGACATTCGAGAAACCGACTGATCCGTTCATGAAGTCAATGGTGAAGGCTGCCGAGACAGCTATACATACGTATGTCTCTCCCGAGGTGGAGGTTGTGATTACGACTGAAAGCCGTCAGGCGGCACGTCCGGAAGTGGGTAAACTATTACCCCAGGTGAAGAATGTTATCGGAGTGTCTTCCGGAAAAGGTGGGGTAGGCAAGTCCACGGTTGCTGCCAACCTTGCCGTGTCTTTGGCAAAGTTGGGTTATAAAGTAGGTCTGCTGGATGCTGATATCTTCGGGCCTTCTGTTCCAAAGATGTTCCAAGTGGAAGATGCCCGTCCGGTGGCAGAGAACATTGGTGGACGTGACTTGATTGTTCCGATAGAGAAGTATGGCATCAAGTTGCTTTCCATCGGTTTCTTTGTAGACCCCGACCAGGCCACTTTGTGGCGGGGAGGTATGGCAAGCAATGCCTTGAAGCAGCTGATTGGTGATGCCGATTGGGGAGAACTGGATTATTTCCTTATCGACCTTCCTCCCGGAACGAGCGACATTCACTTGACAGTGGTGCAGACTTTGGCACTGACAGGAGCTATCGTTGTTAGCACGCCGCAGGCTGTGGCGCTGGCAGATGCCCGCAAAGGCATCAATATGTTTACCAATGATAAGGTGAATGTGCCCATTCTCGGTTTGGTGGAGAACATGGCTTGGTTCACGCCTGCCGAATTGCCGGAAAACAAGTATTATATCTTTGGGAAAGAAGGCGCAAAGAGACTGGCTGAGAAAATGAACGTACCCTTGCTGGGACAAATTCCTATTGTGCAGAGTATCTGCGAGAGCGGTGATAAGGGGACTCCGGTTGCTTTGGATGAGAATACGGTGACCGGGCGCGCTTTCCTGCAACTGGCTGCTGCCGTAGTCCGTCAGGTAGACCGCAGAAATATGGAAATGGCGCCGACACGGATTGTGGAAGTGCATAAATAAACATGGATATTTTCCTTATGAAAAAGGAGCAGTTACCCGGCGACGGGTAACTGCTCCTTTTTCATTTAGACTTGTTTAGAGAGAAAATTAGTTTATTTAGTTGGAGTAACAGTGGCATTCTGGACAGCAGGGCTTTCTCCGGTTCTTGCAGACGGAACATGATGGGGACTGTATATTTTACGTTTACAGCTTGTCCTCTTTGCATGCCGGGCTTCCACTTGGGCATGATAGTAGTCAGACGGATTGCTTCAGCGTCTAGCAGTGGGTCGGCACCACGGATTACTCTGGGGCAGATGATGTTCCCTTCTTTATCCACTATAAACTGTATGACCACTCTTCCCTGAATCTTAGCTTTTTGTGCGGCTACCGGATATTTGATATTTTTGCCGATGAATTCCATCATTGCGGACATGCCGCCGGGATATTCCGGCATTTTTCTACGACTTCGAAAACGGTTACTTCCTCCGGGTAGGTTGCCTCTTCGGGAGCATAACCCACTACCACCATTTCATCTATTTTGCTTTCAATGGGAGCATACTTAACCTGTGTATTGTTTTCCGTCAGACGGAACATCACGGGAACTGTATATTTTACCCGCACGGCTTCTCCTTTTTGTGTGCCGGGTTTCCATTTGGGCATGGCACTGATTACGCGTACGGCTTCTTTATTCAATTCCGGGTCAATGCCGCGCAGTATTTTTACATTGGTAATACTGCCATCCTTCTCCACTACAAATTGCACGGTAGCCCGTCCTTGCGTACCTTTCTTCATGGCTGCTTCCGGATATTTGATGTTCTTGCTCAAGTATTCCATTAGTGCAGACATGCCTCCGTCGGGGAATTCGGGCATGTGTTCCACTACCTCAAAAATCGGATTGTCGAGAGTATCCTTATCCACTACCTTTCCTTTGTAAGTCACTGTTTTCGTATCTTGTTCCGGTAGGGGAGCTACTTGAGGGGCTTGAACTTCCGGTACCGCTTGTCCGGTTTTGGCGTCTACAGCCTCTATGACTTCCGCTGCAATCTTCTTTGTGGTACGTGCCACTGCTTCGATATTGCTGACAATCATAAGTAAGGCCGCTAAAGGAAGGAACATCAGATATTTGGTCCTTCCTATTTCTTTTGTTCTCTTTTTGTTCATCATCTTGATGCGTTTTTTTAGAGGTAAAACATTGAAACTGTTATAGATGGTTGCTGCAGCCTTTTGATGTGATAATCCTAACAAATGGTATTGATAGGTTTTGGAGTCATAGCCGTTCTCCAATACGCGGGCATCGGCCATATATTCCAGATTGGTGCGGATTTCCCGTTTCATGAGCCAGGCAAAGGGATTGCACCAGCAAAAAATGCACACCAGTTCACTGATGATGACATCAATGGAGTGCCATTGCCGGGCGTGTGTCTGCTCATGGGTCAATATTTCGTTGAATTCCTCTTCCGTATGCGAGGACGGATGGATAAAATCCAGTGGAAAAAGAGAAAGGCCCGTCTGCCTTGGGAAGCAGATGTATATTTGTGTTGCCTATTTGTACCTTGCGGCATCGGCATGCCAGGTGGATGATGCCCGCCAGTTGCATGATGAGGCGTATCATCAGCAATGCCACTATTCCCCAATAGGCGATATTGGCATATTCTGAAAGGATGCTTTTCCAGTCGGTAGGAGCCGCTTCGGTGCCTATTGTGAGTTCCGGTAGCACAACGCTGGCATAGAGGTCTGCCATGGCCACCATCGGTTCCTGCTCCGTAATCCACGTTTGTATGTTCAGCAGAGGTACGGCGGCAGAAACGGCAAAGAAGCAGAGCAGTGCGGTTCTGCGCCAGCCGAAAAACGTGTCTTTGTAGAAGAACAGCCGATAGAATGCATAAAACAGTACTATCGCTACATTCACTTTCAGAAAATAGGCTAACATGTTTACTCCTTTCCTTTCTCTATCATGTCTATAATGTCTTTCAGGTCATTGGCCGAAATCTTCTGGTCTTTGGCGAAGAACGAAACCATTTCCTTATAAGAATTTTCAAAGTAGTTGCGCACAAAACCGCTCATAAAGGTACGTTTGTATTCGCTTTCGCGTATAAGCGGGGTATACTGGTAAGTGTTGCCTACACGTGCGGCACGGATATACTGCTTGCGCTCCAGGTTTTTCACAATAGATGCTACAGTTGTGTAGGGAGGCGCCGGTTTGGGATATTTGGCAACAATGTCTTTTACGAAGCAACTGCCCAGTTCCCAAATGTACAACATTGCTTCTTCTTCTTGTATCGTTAACTTTTCCATGGATAAAGTATTTAAATGAATTCAATGCAAATCTACGAATATTTCGTAAATAAACATCAAACAGTGAGTTAATTAATCTAAATGTTCCTGCTGTGTGTATATTCTTTTGCCAGATTGAAAAGAACATGGCTGTTGATAATCTTCTTTTGGCTAAGATTGTCTATCTTTGCAGAAGAAGCGAAGACTGGCGGCACCTCAGCATAAAAAATGAACGGGTTCATTTTATTCTGCATTCGGTTTGCGCTGTCTTTGTTGCAATGAATTCTTTTACCTTAAATAAAGCAGAAATATGGGAACAGTTAAATCGTTGTTGCTGGGAATGTGCTTCGTATTGGGTGCATGCACAAGCCAGACTTCTACTGTGCAAACCACAGAGAAGGGAACTCAATGGGAATGGCAGAATGGTACCATTGTTGTCAAAACTCCCGAGCGTCCGGCAGGACAGAAGAGTGTATTGGGACTGACTACTCCGAAGTTGGAGGCAGTCCGTGTGGGTTTTGTTGGTTTGGGGATGCGTGGCCCCGGAGCAGTGGAGCGTTTCACTTATATTCCGGGTACGCAGGTAGTGGCTCTTTGTGATTATGAAGAGGCCCGTGCAGATAAATGTCAGGAGCTCTTGAAGAAGGCATCCATGCCCAAAGCCGCCGTCTATTCCGGTGACAAAGGATACGAGGAACTCTGCAAACGTGATGATATAGATTTGGTTTATATTGCTGCAGACTGGCTGCATCACTTCCCCGTTGCCAAGTGTGCGTTGGAGAATGGAAAGAATGTAGCGATAGAAGTGCCTTCGGCTATGAATCTGCAGGAATGCTGGGATTTGATTAACTTGAGTGAATCTACCCGTAAGCATTGCTTCATTCTGGAGAACTGCTGCTATGACTGGTTCGAGATGAATACGCTGAACATGGCGCAGCATGGCGTGTTCGGTGAAGTTATCCGTGCGCAGGGTGCTTATATACATAATTTGAGCCCGTTTTGGGACCATTATTGGAAGAATGGAGAAAATGACAAGCTGGGCTGGCGTTTGGACTACAACATGAAGCATCGTGGTGACGTGTATGCCACCCATGGCCTTGGCCCGGTGGCGCAAGCACTGGATATTCACCGTGGTGACCGTATGGAAACGTTGGTAGCCATGGATACCAAGTCTGTAGTGGGCAAGGAGCTGGTAGAAAAAAGAACCGGCGAGGAGTGCAAGGAATTCCGTAACGGTGACCATACCACGACCATGATTCGTACAGCCAATGGAAAGGTGATTGAGATTCAGCACAATGTAATGACACCACAGCCTTATAACCGTTTGTATCAGCTTACGGGTACCAAGGGATTCGCCAACAAATATCCGGTAGAAGGGTATGCGCTTGACGCTGACCAGCTGAGTGCATCGGGCGTTCAGCCCAAAGTGGATGATTTGAATTCACACGGTTTCCTGCCGGAGACGGAGATGGAGGCACTCGTGGAGAAATACCAGCATCCCATTTTAAAGAAGTACGGTGAGATGGCGAAGGAAGTAGGAGGTCATGGTGGCATGGACTTCGTGATGGACAGCCGTCTGGTATATTGCCTGCAAAACGGTCTTCCTTTGGATATGGATGTATACGACCTTGCTGAGTGGTGCTGCCTTGCAGAATTGGGAGAACTTTCTATGGACAACGGTTGTGCGGCTGTGGCATTCCCCGATTTCACCCGTGGTGAATGGAATGTGGTGAAGGGCTACAAGCATGCATATGCAACTCCGGAAGAGGAAGCGGCTGCTATGGAGAAGGCAAAGGCATTTACTGCTAAACTGAAAGAGCAGGAAGCCAAGGAATGGGCTGAAAAGTAATAGCGGTATACTGATAAAACAAAAAACAGCAGGTGATAAGCCTGCTGTTTTTTTTTATCAGTTTGTCATTTAGTCACTTTCAGCAACTCTTCCTTCATCTTCTCCACTCCCGGAAAGCCGGTTTGTCTGAACGTGGTGTTTCCTTCGCGGTCTACAATCAGATAAGTCGGTACCCCTTCTATCTTGAATGCATCCGATAGGTATTTCCATTGGGCATCTGTCAGACGGAAATGTTCGCCGTGGATGTCGGGAATCATATTCTCCCAGGTCTTCAAGGGGGAGGTTTCGCCGGTGATGTACAGATATAGGATATCCTTGTCTTTCAGTTCCTCCTTCATGGGGGCCATCGTCTTGTTTGCCATACGGCATGGACCGCACCAAGTGGCCCAGAAATCTACTAACAATACTTTTCCTTTGAATTTGCTGATGATAGAAGTGAACAAATCTTCGTTGCTGACGTTGGCGTCCACTTGGTTGATGGTGTAGCCCGTCTTTTTCTTGTTGGCTTCGAGTTGTGCCAGCAGTTCGTCATTGGCGGCAGTCAGCATTTCACGGTATGCGGCGGGCATGGCGGCAACGGTGGCCTTTTGCTCGTCGGTGAGCGGGGTGAAGTTCTTGATACCCCGGTAGAGGGTGACATTACGGGCTATATCGAAGAAGATACCTTTGTCGCTTCCCCAGGCTTTGGCCAATTCTCCACTCCGTTCGACATTCCTTGAAGCCATTTGTACATACTGGTTGGACAAGACTGCTTGCGGCACATTCAATATACTCATATCTTCGTCGGACACGTAGTTGGCGGGTACTTTCCGGGCAAGTTCCTGATAGTAGTTGTTTGCTTCCTCCCGTTTGATGAGATTGGCGTGTAGGGCAGCCGATGTCAAGATGCTGGCAACGGAAGACAGCATGGCATTTGTAATCAGTTTGTTATTGATAGTCAAAGTTGTCGGGTAGAAGCACTATAAGGCAACTTGTCTATTGCTTCTTGTGTTTCGTCGGATATTTGAAGTACGTATGCTTTGGCTGCATCAATATCCTTGCCAGCCAGTGCAGCTATGTTTTGATAGAGCTTGTCTTGCATGTCGATGCCGAGGTGGTTTCCGTTCAACTCTTGTGCCACGGTTTCCAGCGGTCCGTTGATATATACCATTTCTCCATAGGGTTTCCCTTCGCTGTGGAATTTAGACTTGCGCCGGGAAGCTTCGCGTAGATTGACGTATATTTCTGTTGTCTTGCCGGGTTCCATGAAGAACTGGAGCATATGCTCTCTACCCAAATATATGGTACATGGGGTAGTGCCGGGCAATGTTACTTCTTTGGTGAAACTGCCGTCAGGCTGGATGTCGAGTGGTATGTCCGTGATGTCTCCTTTGATATTCTCCCACACGGCAATACTGATTGGCATTCCCATATTGGGGCGTGAATCCAGGAGTTTTCCTTTCAGCATGGCTTTTCCGTATTGGATGACCGGTTCGGGAAGTTCGGCATTAGGGTCGGCTTTGTGTACTACGGCGTTCTGGGGAAGTGCCAGTTCCGGCAGTTTCTTGCTTTTCAGTTGTATTCCCAGACGCTGAATCCGTTTTCCACCTTTTCGCCTTCGGTGAAGTCGAAGGAGGTAGCATTGTCGGATAGGGGAGGAAAGACCAACTGGAATTCCGCTTCGCCCGATTCGGGCATCAAAATTCTTTACCTGGTATGATGCCTATACCGGAACGCAGTTGGTAGGTTTCTCCGTTATTGTCTGTCAGGTAGCTGTCGGGTGCAATCTGTATCCAGTACTTGGGACGATACTTGGCATAGATGTGGAGCACGGTTGCCGTGTCACTGATGACTACTTTACTCACTTCGATGGAAGTCGTGTTTCTTACGATAAACGGTGGTTGGTCAATCACTCGGTTTTTGGCTTGCAGGGTACAGCAGATACACAGTAGGAAGCCTGCTAAGATGAAATGGATGTGTCTCATATGGATTGTTTTTTGCGAAATTACGAATGTTTCGTAAAGAAACAAGCATGTGGGAGTTAATTGATGTAAAATGCTCCTATTTCTTCATTTTTCAAAGAAACCTTGTATCTTTGCCACATAATACTTAACACTTAATATCTTGTCATATGAGAATCCGAATTCTTCTGATGGGCTTGTTGTTGGCCGCTGTTGCCAATGCCCAGACTGTTTATCATGATGCTTCCACCTTCCCCCTTCTGGGCAAAGCAACAGAATCTACCCTTACCCGCTATGAGCGTCTGCCGGACTCTCTGCAGAACATCTCCCGCAAGCCATTGTGGGACTTAGGCCGCAACAGTGCCGGACTCGCCGTGCGCTTCCGTTCCAACTCTACAAGCATTTCCGCCAAATGGGAAGTAAGGAACAATATGAGTATGAACCACATGACACCGACCGGCATTAAAGGCCTCGACCTCTACTGCTTGCAAGACGGTAAGTGGATATTTGCCGGTAGCGGGCGTCCGCAGGGCAAAGTCAACAAGGCGACTATTGTAAGTAATATGTTGCCTGAGGAGCGTGAATATCTCTTGTACCTTTCTTTATATGACGGGGTTACTTCACTTTCTATCGGAGTGGATTCTCTTGCCGAGATTACTCAACCGGCAGTGGACTTGCCGCAACGCGAGAAACCGGTGGTGTTCTATGGTACCAGTATCTTGCAGGGTGGTTGTGCTTCTCGTCCGGGTATGGCACATACCAATATTCTGGAACGTTGGCTCAATCGCGAGTGTATCAATCTGGGCTTTAGTGGCAATGCCTTGCTCGATTTGGAGATTGCTGATGTCATAGCTGGCGTAGATGCTTCCATGTTTGTCCTTGACTTCGTACCCAATACTGTGGAGCAGATGAAGGAGCGTGCTGACAAATTCTATACCATCATCCGCAGCAAGCATCCCGATACGCCTGTCCTTTTCGTGGAAGACCCTCTCTTTACCCACTCTCCTTTTGACACCAGGATTGCCAAGGAGGTAAAGGACAAGAATGAGACATTGAATGCCTTTTTCCGTTCTTTGAAGCAACGTGGAGAAAAACATCTATTTCCTTGCTTCCCGTGACATCATCGGCCACGACGGGGAGGCTACAGTAGACGGCATTCATTTTACCGATTTGGGCTTTATGAGGGTATGCTGAGATACTTTACCCGATATTGGAGAAACACATGCGACCGTAATTAGGTATTACAGCCCCGTTTGTCTGTTTGCTGCCTTGCCGATGCTGTAGGGCAACTATTTGTTTCCTTTAACAAAACAGTCTGTTTCCTATAAGGGAACAGACTGTTTCAATATGGCGAACAAACTGTTTTTATATATTGGAACAAATTGTTCTGATACGCTGAAACAAAGTGTTCAAACGCATGTGAACACTTTGTTTCGTAGGCTTGGAACAATGTGTTACGCTTCTATACTCTTATGCTTCTTATACTCTTCAATCACATGTTTCCTGCTCTGCAATATCTGCCAGCGATATACCAGGCACGTGGTGATGAAGTAGAAGCCCGTTTGTATCCATAGTGCTTGGTACTCGAAAGAGACTTCATTGAGTGTGGCTCCCATGCTGTTGATGCGTACGTAGCCGTTGATGCCGAAGGTAGAAGGGAAGATGTACGAGAAGTACTTCCAGAAAGCGGGCATAGCAGCTCCCGGCCATGAAATGCCGGAGAGGAACAGCAGCGGCACGGAGGTGAACACGAACAGCAGCATGCACGTTTCGCGGTTGCGGATGGCAATGGATGCTGTCATGGCAAAGAAAATACAAGCGGCCAGGTAGGGCAGGGTGAACAGAGTCAGGACACCGGGTATCGCTATTTGGTTGAGGCTGAAAAGCCATGGAACCACACACAGTATATATACCGATACCAGTGAATATACCATGAAGTAGCTCAGCCCTTTTCCCATCACAATGCGTAGTGTGCCGTTGTAGTGGCGGTTGATAGGCACCAGGTCGCGGAAGCGGTTCTGTTCGCGTGCCGTCCCGGCAGACAAGCCGATGCCGAGTAGCAGCGTTTGCTGGATAATCAATACCAATACTGCCGGAATCAGGAAAGCGGCAAATCCGTTGGTTGGATTATAGAGGGCGACATCCTCATACTCTATCGGGTAGGCGGTAATCTCGTCCTGGCGGTCGGTGGTATTGGCGCTTCGCTCCACTTTGATGTCTGCGTTCATGGCAAGCGACACGTTGGTGTTGGCAGTCAGCAAGGCTTTGTAATACAGCAGTCCGCTCATGTCGCAGAAGATGCTGACCTGCGTTTGCTTACCGCGTACAATGTCGTCGCTGAAGGTGGAGGGATGTAGATAATACCGTATGCCCTGCGGTCCTTCAACATCAGTTTGGCTTCTTCCATATCAGCGCAGTAGCTCACGAGGCTCACTTCGGGACTGGAGTCCACTTTCCGCAGGTATTCGCGGCTCAACGAGGAGCGTGAGTCATCCACCACGACAGTGGGCACTTCGTGGATAGTTTCGTTGGTATAGATGAAAGCGTATATCAACGGATAGACCAACGGAACGAGCACGAAGAAGATGAGCACGCCCTGGTCGCGGAAGGTGGTGCCGAATTCCCGTTTCCATATATAGAACAAGTCATGAATGCCTTGTATCACTTTCTGTCTGAACGTCAGGTCTTTCATTAGGGCATGTATTTATAGTAAACCAACGCTCCTTTCAGCCTATGGGCTATAAGGAACGGGAGCATCATGAAAATAAGCAGCGCTACGTAGTTGACCCACGAGTAAATCATGGGGTATCCATTCAGTGCCTGGTCCACATAAATCAGGAAATAGTGGCGCAGGGGGAACAGATTTGCCAATGCCTGCAATACGGGGTGCATGCCCATGGCAGGGAATGACAATCCGCACATGGAGAAAGAGAGTACGCCCCATAGGGAAGCGAAACTGAGTCCCAGACGCAGGGTAGGCAGGGTTCCTATCATCAATATTCCCATGCCTTGCGATGCCAGCACCAGGCAAAGAGTGGCAAGCAGCATCGGCAGGATGCCGCTGTTGCAGGGAAAATGGAGGAAACCGTAGAGGTATACATTATATAATATTCCCATCAGGAAGAAGATGGCGGTATGCGGCAGCAGTTTGCCGGCAAGGGAAATCCAGATGGAGTTGTTGCCCATGCGCAGCCATTCGCGGGCGGTGCGGTCTTTTATCTCGACTCCGATGGAATAGACGGTTACCATGAAGATAAGCAGCATCAATACGCCCGGTGCAAAGGTGTTGCACAGATATACGGAGTAGTTCAGCCACGGGTTATTGAGTGGATGTGTATCTATGACGATGGGTTGGAGGAAGGCCATCGCTTGTTCCTCGGTAGCTCCTTTGGCATATAGGGTGCTACGTGCTGCGGCACCGGATGCCAATTCGCTCATCATCTTCATGTCCTTGAAGAGGAGTGAACCTGCGATGAGCAGGGTATTGTTTGTATAGAAAGAGAGTTTGGGCTGCCGTCCGGCCTGCGCTTTGGCAGAGGTACCTTCGGGAATGTAGAAGAAACCGTAAATCTCTCCGCGCTGCATGGCGGTACGGGCTTCGTTGATGGTAGGGTAGCGGGCGACGACGGCTGTCTGCTCAAAAGCGTCCAAGTTACGTATCAGCTGGCGTGAAGTGGCACTCATGTCTTGGTCCACCACACCTACGGGCATGTCCGTAGGAAGCCCGGAGTCCATCAGCGTGGTGAAGAATATGTAGCAGAACAACGGTGCTATCACCATACAGAACAGATAGAGCGGGCGGGAAACAAGACGGCGGCATTCGCGTCTTGCTACATTCCACAAAGCCGTATGTTTCTTATTTCTTTCCATCATCCTCTCCAATAACTCATAACTCCTTTACTTCTTCAATACAACACTCATTCCCGGACGCAGTCCTTCCACCTTCTCTTGCGTAGCGGCTTTTACTTCGAATGTTTTCAGGTCGAACTGGCCGGTAGTCTTGGTCGCTTTCCAGGCGGCATATGTGCCGAGGTCTTTCATATAGTACACTTTCAGGCGGATATTCTTATCGAGTGCAGGGATGAACGCCTCGAATTCGGTATTCATACCCAACCCTTGCAGCAAGTCCTCGCGTACATTGAAGGTTATCCACATATCGTCCAGAATGGCGATGTTCATAATGGGAGCACCCGTGCCCACGAGCTCGCCTACTTTGGGGAATATCTCGGATACCTCACCGGCAGTCTGTGCAATCAGGTAAGTTTCCTTGATGTACGATTCAACTTCGGCCACAGCTCCTTTGGCACGTTCCACCAAGGCAGCGGCAGCGGCTTTGTCCTCGCGTTCCGCACCGTTCTTGGCCATATCATACTGGGCTTTGGCGGCTTTCTCCGTAGCCCGGGCTGCATTGCGTTGGGCGGTAACTTCGTCAAGCTTTTGTGTAGACATCACGCCTTGGTCGTGCAGGTTCTTCACACGCGTGTAGGATTTTTCGGCAATCTCCAGTCCGGCCAGTGCCTTTTGCCACATTTCATAGGCAGCTTGTATCTGTTCCCGACGGGCGCCTTTTAGAGCTTTTTCGTTCTGGGCTTGGGCTGCCGATTCGGCGGCGCGTGCTTGTTCCAGTTTGGCCTGCACGTCCGGAGCCTCCAAAATGGCAAGGGTGTCTCCGGCTTGTACGCTTTGTCCCTCTTTACACGAAATTCCAGAATACGTCCCGGCACTTTGCTCGATACTCGATACTCCGTTACTTCTGCTTGTCCTTGCACAATTTCCGGCCCTTTACGCAACATGAAGAAACCTACAAGGGCAACGATGGCAATCACTCCCGTCAGCGTGAGGAATGCCAACAACATGTTACTGTTTTGTGATTTTGTATCCAACATATTATTTACTATTTGACTGTTTACTATTTACGATTGAAGAAACTATCAATTATCAATTGTCAATTCCCCCGTTGCCTTTCTCAGATAGATTTCCGTCAGTTTTACGTCAATCTGTGCGTCTATCTTTTCCGATTGGGCAGAAAGCCATGCGGTGTGCGCTTCGAGCACATTGCTGGCAGGTATAACGCCTTCCTCAAAGCCAAGTGTGGCGTATCTCAGGTTCTCGTTGGCTTTTTCCAGGTTCTTTTCGGCCATGGTCAGTTTCTTGGCAGCTTCGTTCACTTGGAAAGCCGACTGGTTGACCTGCAGCTCTATCTTTTCTTTGGCGTCATCCAACTGGTATTGGGCGATGCGTGCTTCCGATTTGGCTGCTTTTACTTTATAGATGCCTTCGCCCCAGTGCCAGATGGGTACCGACACCATGACACCCACATTCCACATCCCCTTGAACTTTTTCTCGAAACTGTTGAAGACGGAAGGGTTGGTTGCCATATAGCTGCCCATTAGTGCTATGGAAGGAAGATATTCCGAACGGGTGACATTTACTTTCTGCTTATAAATCTGCGTGGCAAGTTCCAGGCTACGCACTTCGGGACGGGTAGCATAAACATTGTTGATGTCGATGGCACCGTTTTCCGGAGTAGTGGGAGCCAGGTCTTCCTTCTGTTCGTCTGTGAGCATGACGGGAGTGGAAAGGTCGAGACCACACAATTGGCACAGCAGCATCCGGGCAAGGCTCAGGCCATCGGTTACTTTGGTCAGGAGTCATTTCGGCCTCATTCACTTTTACTTTGATGGAGAGTCCGTCTGCTTTGGTGGCAACGCCTTCGGCAATCATTTTGTCAACGTCGCTGTCGAGCTTCTGCAGTAGTTTCAGATAACCTTCTGCCAGCTTCTTTATGGGCAAGGGACACTACCTGCCAATATGCCTGGTCTGTACTCAGGATTACTTCCTGCATACCGGTGTTGTGCTGCTGGCGGGCCAGCTCTTCGGCGTATTTGGTAATTTTGTTGTAGGCACGTATCTTGCCGCCCATATATAGGGGTTGGGTCAAGGTCAGTGCGCCCGCATACATGTTGCGGGTGTCTGTACGAAAGGCGTCAACCAAGGATTGGCCTGCACCGTCGAGGGCACCTACCAGGCTTTGTCCTAAAGCCGGCAATTGGCCTGCCAGTTCTGGATGAAGCTGTGCGATGACTTGGGCAGCCTGCTGTAACGGTCCGCTGAGACTTGTACCCAATCCGGACAAGGCTCCTTTCTGAGCGTCGCTGAGGATGGACAACTCTTTTTGACTGCGCATATATCCGCCGCTGGCCGAAATGTTGGGAAGGTAATTAGTAAATGCCGCTTTCCTTTGATAGTGGGCAGCGTTGATTTTTTCCTGGCTTATCAGCAGTTCTTTGTTGTTGGAGATTGCCAATGCACGGCAACTATCCAAGCTTAATGCTTCCTGGGCCTTCATGGGGAAGGATAGGTATGCCAAACAGATGAAACAGAAGAACTTTTTCATTGGGCTATACATTAATTAAGGTGATGAATCTGTTGTTTATACAGCAACAATAATTGCATAAACAACGATGCAAATGTATAGGCTTTCAATGATATTGCAAAATAATTTAGATTTTTTTGTATTAATTCAAGCTGAATGATTGCGAACCGATAAGGGTACCGTCAGCAAAAATGTCTACGCGGTAGGTGCCTGCATAGAGGTATTCTTCTACATCCCAATATACGGTGACGGCTTGCTCTTCTCCGTTGTATTCTATATACTTCTTGATGGAATATACCAGTTCCCGGTTCTCGTATGGGAAGGTGTTCGAGGAACTTTTGGTCAGCACGTCATTGTCCGGTTTGGTGATGCGGATGTAGAGGGTACGTTCGCCGGTCTCTGCAGTGATGTTTTTCACGATGGAGAAGTTTATTTTGAACTTCACGATGTCTTTCACCTTCTTGGCAGTCTTGCCGCGTTTGTTTGTGGGCTGCACAGAGATGTTGGTGGCGTCCAGTTGGGCGGCAAGTGTCACGGTCTTGGTCAGGTTCTTCTTCTCTTCGGACAAGTTGCTGATTTGCCGGGAAGCGGCGTTGTACTTCTTGGTGACATCGGCTATGATTTCCTTCTGTTGAGCAGTCAGGCGGTTTAGCGAGTCAATCTGGTTGATATAGCCTATAATGACTTTGCGGAGAGAGGCCAGTTCCTTCTTCAGACGGCGTATCTCGGTGGCATTGCTGCTCTTCACGGTGCGGAGTTCTTCCAATAAACGTTGGGTCTTCAATTGTTCCTGCTCCAAGAGTACGGAGAGGGAGTCGTTGGAGACTGTCAACTTCAGTTCGTCATATTGTCTGGCGAAGTCTGTGTATTGATTTTCAAGGTCTTCTTTATCCAGATTGAATTCCATCACCAGTTCCTTGTTGGTTTGCTTTTCGGAAATCAGCAGAATGGTAACTCCTATTAATAATAAGATAAGGAGGCTGCCTGCCACGATGAGAAGTGTATTCTTCTTAACTGCCATTTTTGATAATGATTAATGGTTAAGTGATTAATGGTTGGTGGCTGATTATTCGTCCTACATTCATTAATCGTCCGCAAAATTAATCATTAATCATTAATCATCGTCCACTAATCATTGGCTAAATGTGTATTTAACTAAAATTATTACGGAAATATTTCTCTAATTACGAAGTTCGCTGTACTTTTGCGTCATCTTTAAAGAACACTTATAAACAAAAAACTTTAGAAATTATGTCAAAAGTAACCGTAGTAGGTGCAGGTAACGTAGGTGCTACATGCGCTAATGTGTTAGCCTTTAATGAAGTGGCTGACGAAGTGGTAATGCTGGACGTGAAAGAAGGCGTTTCAGAAGGTAAGGCAATGGATATGATGCAGACTGCTCAACTGCTGGGCTTCGACACCACTGTTGTAGGTTGTACCAACGATTATGAGAAGACTGCCAACTCCGACGTTGTAGTGATTACTTCCGGTATTCCCCGTAAGCCGGGTATGACTCGTGAAGAATTGATCGGTGTTAATGCAGGTATCGTTAAGTCGGTTGCACAGAACATCTTGAAATATTCTCCGAATGCTATCCTTGTGGTTATCTCCAACCCGATGGATACCATGACTTATCTGTCATTGAAGTCTTTAGGCTTGCCGAAGAACCGTATCATCGGTATGGGTGGTGCTTTGGATAGCTCTCGTTTCAAATATTTCTTGTCTCAGGCTTTGGGCTGCAACGCCAACGAAGTGGAAGGCATGGTTATCGGTGGTCACGGTGATACTACCATGATTCCGTTGGCTCGTCTGGCTACTTACAAAGGACAGCCGGTAAGCACACTGCTGAGCGAAGAAAAACTGAACGAAGTGGTAGCTTCTACTATGGTAGGTGGTGCTACACTGACTAAGTTGCTGGGTACTTCTGCATGGTATGCTCCGGGTGCGGCAGGCGCTTATGTCGTTGAGTCTATCATCCACAACCAGAAGAAGATGATTCCTTGTTCAGTATATCTGGAAGGAGAATACGGTGAATCAGACATCTGTATCGGTGTTCCCGTAATCCTTGGCAAGAACGGTATCGAGAAAATCGTTGAACTGGAACTGACTGCTGACGAAAAAGCTAAATTTGCTGCCAGCGCTGCTGCCGTTCACAAGACAAATGCCGCTTTGAAGGAAGTAGGTGCTCTCTAATTGAGGGTAACTTAAAATGATAAGCAAACCTCACGGTCTTTTTCCGAAAGGAAAAGTCGTGAGGTTTTTATTCTCAAAACAAGAATCATTATGAAAAACTACTATTAGGTATTGCTGCCGCTTGCCTGGCTGGTTTTACTTTTGCGCAGGATGCTCCGCTGTGGATGCGTCATAGTGTCATCTCTCCCGATGGGACCACCATTGCTTTTACGTATAAAGGAGACATCTATACGGTGCCGGTTGCCGGTGGACGTGCCATGCAGATAACTACCAATCCCGCATATGATACGGCTCCGGTATGGAGTCCGGACAGTAAGCGGATTGCTTTTGCTTCGGATCGTATGGGAAGCCTGGACGTCTACATTGTGGCCAAAGACGGAGGCGAACCACGACGGCTGACTACCCACTCGGGAAGCGAAACGCCGCTTGCTTTACAGATGCCGGACATGTCTTGTTCTCTGCGGGCATCATGCCGTCTGCCGAGGCTGTTGTCTTTCCCTCTAACGGGCAGTTCAACCAGGTCTATCGAGTATCAGTGGAGGGAGGGCGCCCGACGATGATTTCGTCCATGCCTATGGAGTGCATCTCCATCAATAAGGAGGGAGCGATGTTGTATCAAGATAAGAAAGGTTACGAGGACTACTGGCGTAAACATCACGTATCGCCCATTGCCCGTGACATCTGGATGTATACTCCGGGAAAAGAACCGCAGTACCGCCAGCTGACCACTTTCGGAGGAGAAGACCGTGAACCGGTTTGGGCTCCTGATGGAAAAACATTCTACTATCTGAGTGAGGAAAACGGCTCTTTCAATATCTACCGACGTACTCCCGGAGATGCGAAGGCCGTGCAGTTGACGCACTATACCAAAAATCCGGTACGCTATCTCAGTGCCGCTACGGACGGAAGGTTGTGCTATGGATTTGATGGTGAGATTTACACCCTGCTTCCCGGTGGAGAAGCGCAAAAGGTGAACATCAGCATTGTTTCCGACAGAAACGACAAGGACATTATCCGCCAGATTAAGAGTAGCGGTGCCAGGGAAATGGCAGTGTCTCCGGATGGTAAGGAAGTGGCTTTCGTTTTGCGCGGCGATGTCTACGTCACTTCAGTGGAATATAAGACTACGAAGCAGATAACGAATACTCCTTGTCAGGAACGTACCGTAGACTTTGCCCCGATGGGCGGACACTGGTTTATGCTTCCGAACGTGGCGGGCTTTGGCAACTTTACACTTCGACGATTGTGCGTAAGGATGAAAAGCTGTTTACCTATGCCACAGAGCTGAAGGAAGAACGCTTGACAAACTCGGATGCCGCTTCTTTCCAACCCCAATACAGCCCTGACGGTAAAGAGATTGCCTTTCTCGAAAACCGCAGCACCATCCGTGTCATCAATTTGAAGACAAAGGATGTGCGTACCGTTATGGATGGCAAGTATCAATACTCTTATTCGGACGGTGACCAGTGGTTTCAGTGGAGTCCGGACAGCAAATGGATTCTTTCGGACTATATCGGTGTAGGTGGATGGAACAACAAAGATGTTGTGCTGCTGAATGCCGATGGCAAGGGTGAAATGGTGAACCTGACCGAGAGCGGATACAACGATGGCAATGCCAAATGGGTATTGGGTGGAAAAGCCATGATTTGGACCAGTGACCGTGCGGGGTATCGCAGCCACGGCAGTTGGGGAGCCGAAGACGATACTTATATCATGTTCTTTGATGCTGAAGCATACGACCGTTTTTTAAGAAACCGCTTTACTCGAGGAAGCGGAGAAGGCAGAGAAGGAAAAAGCCGGGAAGAAAGACGAAAAGGATGCTAAGAAGAAAAAAGAGGATGCCGACAAAGATAAGGAGAAAAAGGTAGAGCCGTTAAAGTTCGACCTCGCAAACCGCTTTGACCGTATTGTACGCCTGACCGTCAACTCCTCGCATATGGCAGATGCCATGCTTTCTGCTAAAGGGATAAACTCTATTATCTTTCTGTTTTCGAGGATGGGTACGATCTTTGGGAACACAATCTGAAAGAGAATGTTACAAAAGTTCTTTTGAAGAAAGTAGGTGCAGGCGCTTTGCAGCCTGACAAGGAAGGGAAGAATATCTTCCTTTGTGCCCGCGACGGAATGAAGAAGATAGAGATTGAAGGCAGCAAGATTTCTCCAATTGAATTTGAGGCTTTCTTCGATTACCGCCCTTATGGTGAGCGTGAATATATCTTCGACCACATCTGGCAGCAGGTAAATGATAAGTTCTATGTGGCAGACTTGCAAGGTACGGACTGGAATGGATACAAAGAAACTTATAAGCGCTTCTTGCCGTATATCAACAATAACTACGATTTTGCGGAAATGCTGAGTGAGATGCTGGGTGAATTGAACGGTTCTCATACGGGAGCGCGTTATTATGCTTCGGGCGCAGCACTTCCTACGGCTGCTTTGGGAGTGTTCTATGATGAAGCTTATGCGGGCGATGGATTGAAGATTAAAGAAATTATAGCTCAGAGTCCATTGACGAAGAAAAAGACGGATGTCAAGCCGGGCTGTATTATCGAGAAAGTGGATGGTGTTGCCATTAAGGCTGGCGCTGATTATTTCCCGTTACTCGAAGGTAAGGCAGGCCGCAAGGTGATTCTCTCGGTCTATGATCCTGTTACCGGAAAGCGGTTTGAAGAAACCTTGAAGCCCATATCTTACGGTGCCCAGAATGAGCTGTTGTATAAGCGCTGGGTGGAAAACTGCCGCAAAAAGGTGGATGAATATTCCGGCGGACGCATTGCTTATATTCACATCAAAGGTATGGATAGTCCGAGCTTCCGTAAGATTTACTCCGATTTGTTGAGCGAAAGCAGTCGTAAGAAAGAGGCTGTTGTGGTGGATACCCGCCATAACGGAGGCGGGTGGCTGCACGAACAAGTAGCGACGTTACTTAGCGGCAAGGAGTATGAACGCTTTGTGCCGCGTGGCCAGTACATCGGCAGCGATCCTTTTGACAGATGGCTGAAACCTTCGTGTATGCTGGTTTGCGAGGATAATTACAGCAATGCCCACGGTACTCCTTTTGTGTACAAGACGTTGGGTATCGGTAAGCTGATAGGTGCTCCCGTGGCAGGAACCATGACTGCTGTCTGGTGGGAAAGCCAGATCGATCCAAGTATTGTATTCGGTATTCCGCAGGTAGGTTGCATGGATATGCAGGGCAACTATCTGGAGAACCGCACGTTGCAGCCTGATATCCTGGTCTATAATGAACCGGAAGCTGTTTTGAAGGGAGAAGATGCACAGCTGAAAGCGGCGGTGGACCACTTGCTGAAGAGGTTGCCGCAAAAGAAATAGATGGATTGGACTTTATAAACAAGAGGCTGAATTCAAGATTGAATTCAGCCTCTTGTTTATAAAGTCGATGGGGTGTCTTATTTATTTTACAGTTACTTCTGACAGTTTTAACCAACCAGAATTAGTGAAGGTTCCCTTGGCAGAGATATCCAGCCCCTTAACATTGCTTCCATTGCCTTTGGTTGTATCGACTAAAGCTACTGCCCAGGTATAGGTTCCTTTTTTTACCCCGTGAAGTTTGGGAGTGAACTCATAGGAAGTGGGATAGCCTTTTATCCAGACGGATAAATCAGTATTGTTGTCCAGATAAGAGTAGACTACTTGATTGTCTTGGTTCAATAATGCGAAAGCTACTTTATACTTTTGGTTCCATTGTGGTATATTGGTTGGGCAATATCCCCAGCCTAAGTTGTTCCAGCGATGTACTATCTTTATTCTTGAACCACTCTTCATTTCTTTGGGAACTACAATGGAATCGGGATATAAACGATAACCTCCTTCGGAGATGAAACGCTCAACCAAAGGATAGGCATCACGGAACCAACTCATGGTTTCGTCTCCTACACGGAAATCCATCATGTTGACATGAGCTTCCTGACCGTCTTCAAATTCTCCGATACGCACATCTTTGGCTGTTTTGTAACCGCTCGGGTCATTGTGATAAGGGTGCTTGCTCACAATCCATCCACCTTCCAGTAGAACCGGGCGTTTCATAATCCAAGGTTTCACATAGTTTCGCTCCCACTGGCCGTAATACTCTCTCATTCCGAAAGCATCATGACGTAAGGAAAAGCCTTTCTCGCAAGCGCTGTCCAACAAGCGTTTACTATCGGGATCAAAATTCTCCTCACCTGCCCAGTCTTTGCCTGCACCCATCCAACGATGGTAGTTGATAACTAAAGGTACTTTGGTGAAGTGTTTGACGTAGAGGTCTGTAATCCAATTGAACACAGCTTCCCGGTTCTTGGGGTCAATGTACTTCATAGTGTGTGCCTCACCCCATTTGCCAAGACCGTAGCCGTCTATAAATTCCACCAGGTCAGGGTCATTGTATTTTTGGGCAAATGCTTCTATGAACTTTGCATATTTCTCCTGGAAGATAGGGTCATCAGGATAGGAGAGCGTTTTCCATTGTCTGTATAGTATTTGGCTCCTGCATCGAATACATAGGCCGGAGTGGCTTCATTTTTTCGGTCGCGGCTGTCGACAACTACACGGAAAGAGAGACGCATACCTCTGTCGAGTGCCCCTTGAATTACTTTTTTCAACTTTTCGTTGGTATCCCAGCCGTAGACTCCTTCGGCGGGATTGAAGGTACTCCAATGCGTACGGATATAGAGTGTGCGTGCATAATCGGAGATTTTCACGGTTGTTCCTTTTTCCGGTACATAGATATGGTCGTATTTCTTCCAGAAGTCATCGCTGACATTCTCATTTGCATAAACAACCCAACCACTTAAAGGGTTTCCCTGCATGGTTTTTCTGTCTGGCCAGATTTTTATATAATCAGCTTCCGTATCTACAGCCATCTTGTATATCTGGCATCCTGCTGCAAGAAACGCACCGACACCGTAAACTTCTGTCATGTCACGCGTCACTTTACGGGGGTCGGCACCGATAGGCTGTACCCAGCCAAGTTTACCGCTTGCATCTACAGCATCGGTCAGTGCCTTCCAGCCTTTTATAATGACTGGCATGAAATCGTCTTCATTCAAGAGTCCCGCATTTACGCCATAGGCCAACGCATATACAAAGAAACCGGTGGAACTGGTTTCGGGAGAAGGATAAGAAGCCGGATCCAGAAGGCTGGCATGCCAATAACCGTCTTCGTTCTGCAATCCGGCGATACGTGTGCATAACCGGATAAACAGTTCTTCGTAATAAGCGCGTTCCATCAAGCCTTTGGGCAACTCCTGCAATACTTCTGCCAGACCGGCCAGTACCCAGGCATTTCCACGTCCCCAGAACACCTTTTTGCCATTGGCTTCTTTTTTACCGAAATAATGCCAATCGCGGTAGAAAAGGTTCTCTTCCTTATCGAATAGGTATTCGTAGGTAGCCCGGTATTCATTGTCCATGAATTGGAGGTATTTCCGGTTGTTGGTTTCACGGTATAGCTTGGCATAAACCGGGGGGGCCATAAACAAGGCATCACACCAGGTCCAGCGTTCTAGGGTTTTGTTGTCACCATACTCCAGTTTGAATGTACCGTTGGATGGATGGTTGACAATCCATTCCGTACGTGCCAGGGTAGGAGCCAGTATTTCCTCTTTTTTATATTTACGGTATAAGTCAATGAATGATTGGGAAACGGTTATATCGTCTGCATGGTACAACCGCTGATGGGGTTGCCAGCAGTTTCGTCTTCCTATTTTATAGAGCCATTGATAGTAGGTGCTGTCATTGTACTCCTCTTCTGCCAGTTTAGCCCAATCTACCATACCTACATAAAGTGCTCCATTGGTCCAATCCAGGTCGTGGTGTTCGTGGGCAGTGTTAGGATTGGAAATTTGCCAGTCTGCCACTTGCTTCATTTTCTCTTTTACTTCCTTTTTGCTGAATGGCACTTGTGCCATGATTGCCATACTGATAAACAGAAAGGCTGCTGCTGTTAATTGTCTGTGTATCTTCATGATTGTTTATTGATAAAATTAAGGGAATTGCCTTTGTTCTCAATGGACGCGGACAATTCCCTTTATGAGAATCTTGAAAACTATCTTTTTACCTTTATTCGTGTTTTATTTTGTCTTTGTGCTGTTAATATCCTTCGTTTTGCGGGAATTCTGCACCCGTATTTGAATCGATTATGCTCTGAGGAATCGGCCATAATGTGTGGTAATCACGCATAACGGGCCCCGATTCTGTATTGTATTTGCGGGTACGCTCCAATAATTTGCCGGTACGGCATAAGGTAAAGCGGCGTGATTCTTCACCTACCAACTCGCGGATACGTTCGTCCAGCAAGAAGTCCATGGTCATTTCACTGTCCGTAATTTCAGGAGCATGTGCGCGACGGCGTACAACATTGATTGCTTCGCGGGCACCTGAAATATCGTTCAACCCCAACCTTGCTTCGCAGAGTAAGAGATAAGTCTCGGACAAACGGAACTTCATGCGGTCACGGTAGGAACCGGTCAAAGAAAGGTTTTCGGAACGGCCATAGAAGAATTTTGTCAGAGCCGGATAAAGACGGAAGGTGGTAAACCATGTTTCGTCTGTAATCGTGGCTTTTTTACCATAAAGGTCGGGCATGTTCTCGTTGTTGTAATACCAGTTACGTTTGATGTTGTATTCGGAATTACGAATGTCTTCTTCATCAAAGAAACCGGTATCTTCTCCAATCCACCATTTCATTGGTACCAATTGCGACAAGCCGCGGCCACCCAGTGAGTCTGCCAAAACAAAACCGGTAATTTCGAAGTATTTGGGTTCCCAGGCACGGCGTGTCCAGTCATCGGAATTTGTACCGCCACCAGTAGTGTTATATTCAAACTGCATGACCCAAATGCTTTCCATATTGCCGGATGTGCGATTTTGATTGTTTTCAACGAATAGGTCGGAGAACACATCGCCGTTTGCTTTTACCTTTTCACCGAAGCGGTCTTCCATCAAGTGGAAATATCCGCTGTTGATGACATTCTCTGCGACAGTTTCAGCCTTTGCATAATCACCCTGCATCAAGTAAACCTCACTTAGTAAGTGTTCTGCCGCCCATTTGGTCAGCTTGCCGACTTTTACGGCATCAGGGTCAGTAGGCAGGTTCTCGACAGCAAACTGAAGGTCTTCTACCATGTGGGCAATAACCTCTTCCTTCGGTGTACGGGTAAAATCGATTCTGAACTGATCTTGAATCTTGTCTACATAAGGAACGTCTCCATACAGATAAACCAATGTACGGTATGCATAGGCGCGGAAAAAACGTGATTCTGCCTGATAGAGCGCCTTGTCTGTGCTATTATCCCAGTTCGTGTTTATTTCCGAGTATTTCAACATCTCATTGGCTCCTGCAATCAGGCTATAAGCCCAGTTCCAGTAGGAACCCACAATACCGGTATTTGGAGTTAATGTCAAAAAACCGAACGGTTGGATAGAACCGTCTTTAGTGCCCATGGTAGCAAGGTCAGTGGCAATCTGCAATGCTTCGTAAGGGCAAGCGGCATTGTGCATGAAGGCACCGTTTTCACCCCAAGTGTTGTATTCAGAGCGTGCTTCGGCATAAAGTCCGGTAGAACCTACTTCGAAACCATAGGAACTTGTATATGTGTTGTCCGGAGCCAGTTCACTTTTCAGTTTCTCATCCAGAAAGTCAGAGCAACCGGTAGCAGACAGAGCTACTAACAGAGCTAGAGTTGCTTTTGATATATAATTTTTCATTGTATATATATTTAAGTAAGTTTAGAATGATAAGTTCAGTCCAAGTACGTAGGAACGTGCAGTCGGGTAAGAGGCAAACCAACTGTTGTCATAGTTCAATACGCTGCGTATATCACAGAATGTATAAGGATTCTCCACACTGATATTGACTCCCAAACCGCTCAGTCCCAATTTCTTTACAAAATTCTTTTCAAAATTGTATCCTAAAGTGATATTCTTTATTTGGATGTATGTAAAGTCTTTGTAATAGCTGTGTCCGTCGAAGTTGTTATATGCTGGAGAAGCATATTTGGAATTGGTGTGTTCCGGTGTCCAGTAATCGGCATTATGCAGATAGTTGTATAAGTTGTAACTCCAACTTCCGATATTGGCTTCGTTCAACTCACGTGTAACTTTGAAGGTTCCATTCAGTAGGAATGACAAGTAAAAGTTCTTGTAAGTCAATGTATTGCTCATAGACATGAGGAAGCTTGGATTCTTTGAACCGATGATAACTTTGTCATTGGAGTCAATATAACCGTTTCCGTCTGCATCTTTCACTTTGGCAGAACCTGGTTTGGCACCTTTTTGGATCTCTTTTTCTGTACCGTCTGCTGCGGTATAGGTGAATTTGTCACCTTCCTGCCAGATGCCGTCGACGTCATAGTCGTAGTAAACTCGCAAGGGTTTGCCGATGAACCATTTATTGGTGATATCATCTTTTGTCACCACGTAGGTCTACAATCTTGTCACGGTTCAGTGAAAAGATGATTCCGGTGCTCCATTCGAAGTCCTTATTACGTATGTTGACGGTGTTCAAGGTAAATTCAACACCTTTATTGCGTGTTTTACCCACATTATCCCAAATGGTTTTATAGCCGTTCATGATAGGAACAGTACGTTTCATCAGCAAGTCTTTTGTGTTGGCGACATACATTTCAATGTTACCGTTGATACGGCCGTTGAAGAATGAATAGTCGATACCGACGTTGAATGTTTGGGTTGTTTCCCACTTTAGATTCGGATTTCCGACACCGTCGTTGGCCAGATAAGCACCGTTGACACCTGCTCCACCGTCACCCCAGATATAGTTTGTGAGGTGCAGACGGTCCAATGTCTGATAGGGGTTGATGGCTTGGTTACCGTTAGAACCATAAGATACGCGGAGCTTCAATTGGTCCAGCCAGTTTTGTGCATTTTCCATAAAACTTTCGGAAGCAATGTTCCATGCAGCAGCCACTGACGGGAAGAATGCATACTTGTTGTTTGCACCGAAGGCAGAATAACCGTCGGAACGTCCGGTCAAAGTCAGCATGTATTTCCCTGCATATGAATAGTTCAAGCGAAGCATATAAGACAACATCGAGGTTTCTGATAAACCGGATCCTACAGTCTTATTTTTCTCACCTGCATTGATGTTATGATAACTGGAATCATCGTTTACAAAACTTTCGGCACTTGACTTGGAAGTCTTTTTCTGAGTTTGTTGTACACTGAACAAACCTGTAGCGTCGAAACGGTGCTTGCCAAATTCACGATTATATTTGAGCAGATTTTCCCAAGTGTAATCCCAGTAGTGTTCATTGTTGATGCTGGCTTTTCCGCTGGCTGTTCTACCGTCTTTGGTGTCACGGCCATAGTATGTGCCGGTAAAGTCGCTACGATAGTTGTAACCAAAGGTTGTACGGGCTGAAAGACCTTTTACCGGCAACAGAATGTCAGCATAGGTGTTGATGAAGAAGTTACGTCTTGTTTGATCTTGATCGGCATTGACATTGGCCATCGGGTTAATAATCAGAGATTGGTCCATAGGTTCTTCATAATACTTGCCGTTTTCATCTTTGTAGATACCATAAGGACTTTGCTTTACAGCATGTTCAATATTCGGGGTTATACCACCGCCATCTCTTTGAATAAATTGGGTCTGTATACCGATAGTCAGCCATTTATTTAATACTTGTGTGACACTCAAATTGATATTGTAACGTTTCATGGCGGAGTTGTAGACTACACCTTCTTGATCCAGATAGGAAACTGCCCCCATATAAGTGGTGCTTTCAGTACCTCCGGAAATGCCTACTTGATGTTCCATGGTAAATGCATTGCGGAAAATATAGTCCTGCCAGTCGTTTGTAACGCCTTTCTTGTAATTTATAAGTTCGCTGGCACTCAGAATATTCTCAGGAGCCAATTGGTCACCGCTCCATCCATCTTTCAGGCGTGCAATGTCTTGTTTAAATGTGATGTATTCGTCTGGAGTCATCACATCAATGGTCTGTTGGGGTTGCGACATTCTGAACTGCCCTTTGTATGTAACTTGGGGTGCACCTTTCTTGCCTTTCTTTGATTGAATCAAGATGACACCATTGGAACCGCGTGAGCCGTAGATAGCTGCTGCGGAAGCATCTTTCAAGACACTAAGGCTTTCGATGATGTTTGGGTCAATATCACTCAAAGAACCGTTGTAAGGAATACCGTCCAATACGATGAGCGGTGCATTGTCAGCACTTAATGAGTTTTCACCACGTACACGGAGGGTTTGGTCTGCACCCGGTTTCGCATCACCAGTAGTTACGCTTAAGCCCGGGATTTGTCCTGCAAGACGGTCCATCAAGTTACTGCTATTTATCATGTTCAGCTTCTTCTGGTCTACTGATACCAGACCTCCGGTCAGGTCGGACTTACGCTGTGTACCATAGCCGATTACCACGACTTCTGCCAGTGTTTTACTGTCTTCCACTAACTTTACGGTACTGTTTCTACCAGCTTTTACAGTCTGTGTTACATAACCGATATAGGAGATTTTGAGATTACTCCCTGCCGGTGCGTTGATTGTGTATTTTCCGTCAAGATCTGTAATGACACCAGTACTGGTTCCTTCCACCATGACATTTGCTCCGATAATCGGTTCACCACTTTCGTCAATTACTGTACCAGAGATGTTCTGTGGTTGTCCGGATATTGCCTTGTTATTCTTTCCGGTATATAAAATAATGTGTGTTGCGTCGATTTCAAATTTAACATTGGTCCCTTTCAATAAGGCTGCTATTGTCTTATTAATAGTTTCATTCTTAACATTCAAGCTGACTTTCTGTTTGATGTCTATTTGCTGCGATTCATAGAAGAAAGTGTATCCACTTTGCTTTTCCACTTTTGGCATAGCCTCTGATAATGGGATATTTGTGAACTTCAGTGTGATCAGTTTCTCTTTCTTTTGTGCAGAAACCGGGGCACATAGAAGTACCAGTATAAGAATGATGAGTTGTTTTCTTATATCCATAATTGTCTTAAATTTAAAGATTAATGTAGGTGTTTACTTTTCGTTAATTATTAAATAATGTGCATTTCTCATTTGTTTGTTTGGCATAAGTTTTTAATTTTGTTACTGTTTCATTTTACTTTTTGTTTTGTGTCTGCAAACGAAATTGTCAACTCATTCTCTTCGTTAAAGGTATATTTCATAGGTTGGATGCGTGCCATGATGCGGAGTATTTCGTCCAGCGGTTCGCTACGCAACGTAAACGTATAGAAATATTTATTGGATAATGTAGGATCCACGTCTATCTTTATCCGATACCATTTAGAAAGCAGTTTGCAAATGTCTCCCAATGAACGGTTTCTGAATACGAGTTGTGTATTTGCCCACGAAGAGGCAAAATGTACATCATCTTTTTCTACCTTAAGTGTAAGGGTTTTCCGATTAAAAGTAGCTGTTTCGCCCGGTTTGAGGAAACGGTTCTCTGTCTCGGTTTCCAAAGAGACGGACCCTTCTACCAAACTCACCAATGTATTTTCCGAACCGGGGAATGCATCGACATTGAATTTGGTTCCGTGAACTACGATACGCATACCTTCTGTCTGCACAATAAAAGGTTTGTCAGCATCGTGTGCTACATCGAAGTAAGCTTCACCAGTTACATTTACGATACGCTCATCCTTATTCATTTGTGATCCGTATTGCAAAGAGGTCTCTGTATGCATCCATACTTCGCTTCCGTCAGGAAGGAGAACCTTAGACTTACCCGACAAATTAGAGTATAACTGCGGCATGGCTTCAGGCTGTCCGTTAAGGAATCCTATGTAGAATGAGCAACCGATGGCAACAGCTATACATGCAGCTACTGCGTAGCGGTATATCCGTTTCAGTTCGAAGCGTTTCTTTGCAGGTTTTTCAGTCTGCTTAGGCTCGCTGGCGTGCATACGGTTGACAAGTTCATTCCAATAATATTCGGTATTGGGCGTGTAGTTTTCTACATTTGCCTGAATTTTTTCCCATAACAGTTGCAATTCCTTGAATAACGCTTCGTTGTTACTGCTGCGTAACCAAGTCTCCAATTGCCGCTCTTCGTCTGCGGAAATTTCCTGTTTCAACTTAGGAATGATTAAATTCCAAGGAACACTTTTTTTCATGATCATGATGTTTTTATAGGCCTTCACTTATATGACACATCACTTGGGTTTAACCCTTATTCCAATTCCAATTATTTTTTTAATAAATTTCGAGGAACAAATAATATTAGTATCTTTGCCGCTCAAGAAGCCCTTATCTAATATAACTTCGATATGCCTGCAGAAGATGATATCCTATTGTTACAGTTAATCAAACAAGATGACGAGAAGGCTTTCAAGCACCTTTTCGATACTTATTTTGTTTCACTCTGCCGCTTCATGTCCCTTTATCTGAGAGACAAGCAGGAGATAGAAGAACTGGCCCTTTCCATCTTTATGAATTTGTGGGAGGGTAGGGCCGACTTGACTCTTAAAATCTCATTCAAGGCTTATCTTTTCCAGTCTGCACGCAATCGTTGCCTGAATGCTTTACGCGATGAAAAGGATACGGTTCCCATCGAGGGAGGAGAAGAATATGGATATGCTCTTGCGGCTGATACTTCGGTGGAGATGGAAGAACTGAACCGATTGATTGAAGAAGCTGTTTGTTCCCTTCCGGACAAATGTGGGCAGGTTTATCGCAAAAGTAGGGAGGAAGGGAAGACTAATCAAGAAATTGCCGGGGAAATGGGGATTTCTGTCAAGACGGTGGAGGCCCAAATAACCAAAGCCTTGAAGCATATCAAGAAATTTTTAGGAGAACAGTATACTTATTTGTTCTAAAATAGAAATTGCAGGCCATCTGTCTTTTAGAAGGATGAAAGGAGGATGGCCTGCAATATAAAAAGAAGATTAATCTATAACCGTGAATTTTACTTTCTGGTCTTTCACTATTACATAATATTCTCCATTTTCAAGGAAATGTTCACCATTGGCATTTACAAAACCAAGATCACGCATCGGGTCTATTTCAAAGCGGAATATATGTGTTTCACCTGCTTTAATTAGTTGCTTTTCGAAGTGCTTCAATTCTTTGCATGGACGGGTAATCGTGCTAAATGGGTCTGAGATAAACCAATGCACCACTTCTGCACCGTCACGTTTGCCTACATTGGTGACTGGGATTTCCATTACCAACTTTTCACCGCGTCTGATGGTTTCTTTGGGCAAGTTGATATTACCATAATTAAAGGTGGTATAACTCAAGCCGTATCCGAATTCATACAGTGGGGAAGAGGAGATGTCTTGATATTTGCCACTTTGTGGACGGGCTGTTTTGCGCTGATTGTAATAGATTGGAATCTGTCCGGTGGAACGTGGAAAAGTAATGGAAAGCTTGCCCGAAGGATTTACCCGGCCGGACAAGACACCTGCCAATGGTTTACCGCCAGGTACTCCCGGTTGCCACATTTCAACGATAGCGTCACAGAGAGGTTCCACTTTAGAGAGTCCCAAAGGACGTCCGTTAGCCAGTACCAGAACAATCGGTTTGCCTGCTTTCTTCATTTCAGCAATGAATTCCTCTTGAATGGCAGGCAGTTCTATGATGGAACGCGATGCGTTTTCGCCACTCCACTTTTTCTTTTCACCCATGCAGAGTAGAATGACATCTGCTTTCCGGGCTACAGCCAGTGCCTCACTGAATTTGGAAGTGTCGTTACCGTCGAAACCACAACCCTCGGTATAAATCAGTTCAGCCTTGCCTGCAAATTCTGCATCCAGCGCCTTTTTGATGGGGAGGACATCTTCTGCATGTCCATGTCCATACCATGACCCCAGAAGCTCGGCACTGTTTTGTACCAGAGGCCCCATGACGGCGATAGTTGGCTTGTTCCCGTTTGCCAGAGGGAGTACCTTGTTTTCATTCTTCAGTAGAACAATGGTCTCCTCTGCCAGTTTCTCTGCAATAGCCAGGCTTTGTGGAAGGAGGAAGCGCTCTTTTTCTGTAGATGTCGGGGTGTAGGGATTGTCAAAAAGTCCAAGGCGGAATTTGATACGGAGCACGCGTTTCACTGCATCGTCCACCAATTGCATGCTTATTTTACCTTCTTCCACCAGCTTTGCCATATGCTTGTCATAGCAATGCCCCATCATGTCCATTTCCAGGCCGGCGTTGAAAGCCAGACGGGCAGCTTCTTTGCGGTCGGCAGCATGGCCTTGGTCAATAAGTTGCGGTACTGCAGACCAGTCTGAAACAACAAAGCCGTCGTGTTTCCAACGGTTCTTCAGAATTTCTGTCATCGTGTAATGGTTGGCGCTTCCGGGAGTACCGCTGATGTCATTGAATGAACTCATTAAAGTAGCGGCACCGGCTTTTACGCCAGCTTCATAGGGAGGAATATAGGTGTCCCACAGAGTCTGATTGGAGATTTCCGTATAAACATAGTCACGTCCTGCTTCAGAAGCGCCGTATCCGATATAATGTTTAAGGCAGGCGGCTACTCGCTTGCTGTCGGACATGTCTTCACCTTGGTATCCTTTGATAGATGCGACACCGAATACAGCATTGGTATAAGGGTCTTCGCCATAGCCCTCTGCAACGCGTCCCCAGCGTCCGTCTCTTGCCACGTCAATCATAGGGGAAAAAGTCCAGTCTACCCCGGACATGCGTGCTTCCTGGGCGGCAACGGCACATGCTTGTTCTACCAATTGGGGATTCCAAGAACATGCTTGTCCTAAAGAGATGGGATAAATGGTACGGAACCCGTGGATGACGTCGTATCCGAAAAGGATGGGGATACCCAGACGTGATTCTTCCATTGCTTTTCTCTGAGCCTCGTTACGCAGATTGGCATCTTCATCAAAATAAATGAGGGAGCCTAATGTGGCAGGAATTTTTTTTACTTCCTCACCACGATTGTTCTCGTTGTTATTCCGCCCCAAAGTGTACTGGTTGAGTTGTTGTACCTTTTCTTCCAGTGTCATTCTGCTGACCAGGTCATTCACACGCTCCTCAATGGGAGCTTTGGCATCTTTGTAGATGGGTTGCTTTTTGTTTGCAGCCATTGCTCCGGCCAGGCAACCACTTAAAAGGAGGCAACTGATAAATGTTAGTTTCTTCATGATATATATAATTATGCTATTCTCATTAAATAAGACACGTTTTTCGGAATCTGCTCCTACACAAAGGTCGTTTTTTAAGGAATATAAACAAGTACATGCAAGGGCTTATTTGAAAATAGGCTTATCGGTTAGTGTCATGGAAGCTTGTTCGTTATTTTTAGTTCAAATACCACTATTTCATTATTACCTGCTATCAGAGCACCAGCAGGTATCTCCAGGGTCTTTTCTGTATTTTCTTCCCAGTAGGCACCCAAGTATTGCCCGTTTATCCAGACTTCTCCCATTCCCCAGCCAGACACGTCAAGAAAGGTCTCTTGTGCCGGATTGCTTACTGTGACACCACCTTTACGGAAGCAAGGGATGGAGGAGGTACCTTCTTTGAAAGTTATTCCGGCCACATCGCATTCCTTAATTTCCAATGGGGTCATCTTCCAGCCTTCTAAATCTGTCTTTCCCAATGTTATGCTGCCGTAGATACCTTTTGAATTGTCCAGAATTTCAGGACCATAGGTAATACGTCCGATATTTTCAGTATAGATACTAAGTTTGTGTATACCTATCGGTAGATTGGTTTTCAAGCTTTTACTGCTATCTTTTAAATATCCTTGCAGTTTGCCGTCTGCATAGACCACAGCATAATCCCGTACGTTTTCAATAGTTAGTGTGGGATTCTCCTCTTCCACATCAACGGTTGTCTCATAGAGGGCATAGCCAAAATCCATATCCAGCTCATTCATGGGCAGTAAGGCATCATCTTCTACAGTTTCTCCATAAACTTGTTCCAATGGAGCTGTTTGTGACATTTTCTCTTGTGCTGCTGCCGGTCCGACCGGCAGCAACAAAAGAGCCCAAAGCAAGAATAATTTCATCATATTTCCTTTATTTATTTCTTTAAGAATGATTCAATGTAGGACTCGTCAACGGTAATTTGTGGAGCGAATTTGTCACTCTTTACGTAGCGGTCAATGCTTTCCAGCAATTGCTGGGTGGCAGGACGTTCGTTGATGTTTTTCTGGGTATCTACGGCCAGTACCAGTAGACTGCCTTTCTTCACTTTTGCTTCGAAACCAATACCGAGCTTTTCATTATTGTCGTAATGGTCTATTACTTGTATGAAAGGCCGCAGTGCTGCCGGAGCATCTTTCATCTCAATAACCTTGGCATTTTCCAGAATGTCCCACCACTGCCAGTCAGTATGGTAGGAAGTTATGAAATGCTCGAATATAGGCTGGTCGTCATGAATCAGACAGCCAATGGTCATAGGAGGCCATTTGAACATTATCGGATTCCAAAAGTGATTGTGGAACACGGATTTACGACCTTTTACTTTGGAAGGTTTGGGGCAGAGTACCACTTTCTTGCCATCGGCAAGGTGTTGTTTTGCTTTTTCATCGAATACTGTGGTGTAGAGCACTTCACTAGTGGACTGCATTAAGTTGCTATGACGGGGATATACCCAGATATCCCAGCTGTTTTTTACGTGTGCAACAGAAAGATGGACCGTCAGCTTCTGTGGTTCAGTGATATTGTTCAATGCATAACTGAAACTGCCAAGTGGAAATACCCCGTTCTTTCCGACAGTTTGTGTTTTCAGTTTTCCGCTCTTAAGGGTTTTACCGTTGCTGTCGGTGATACTCCAATTGATTTTTGCGTTTTTCAATAGGGTAGGTCCATAATTGTATATTTCCGCTTTTCCTTCAAATACCTCATCATTGTAAAGTGTGCGTTTGTCGAAACGGAGCAACGCAACAGTCGGTGCACAGAACTCGCGCCACTTTTCCGGTGTGATGAGCCCTTTGGTATTCCAGAAAGGATCGAGAATGCCTACCGGTGCATATCCTTGTCCGGTAAAATCATTCAGAGACAGTAATTGGAAACCGCCTTTCAGATAAGTGCGCAACTGGGCTTCTATGACATCCTTGTACTCTATGGCGGTCAAGGCTCCAGAAGCACGGAAGAAGTCATGTGCTTGGTCGAGCATGTGGTTTTTGTCCAGCAGTTCACGGAATATCTCGAAATTACGCGCTTGTACGGGGCCGGTGAAGTTCTTTATTTCCTCGAAATTGGGATAGATGCACCGCTGTCCGGATTCATGCGAGATGATGGGCAGGCCTACTCCCAGTTCCTTGTTTTTGTCCCAGTTTGTATAAGGACGTCCTTCGTAGATAGCCATGTGTCCTTTGGTAGTCTGATGGGTAATGTAGAACTGGTCTGATTTGACACGTGTGCGGGCTGTGGAACCGCTGTATAGACGGCGGTTATCCAACTGGCGGGCTGTGGCGGTAAGCTCTTCTATGAAACTGAAATCGCCGGTAATTTCGTTTCCGTTACAGTAGAGAATGAAGGAAGGGTGATTCCCATATTCTTTCAAGATACCCCGCAGCTCGCGACGGAAGAAATTCCAGCGCTTCTCATCGGGTTGGGCATCTTTACCCCACATCGGCATTTCCACCTCCAGATAGACACCCAGCTTGTCTGCCATACGGAACGCAGCGGCAGGAGGACACCAGGAGTGGAAGCGCATATGGTTCATACCATATTCTTTTAGGATACGGAGTACACGTTCCCAAGAGGCATCGTCCACGGGAGCATAGCCGGTCTTGGGGAACACTGCGTTTTCAACGGTACCGCGCAGGTGTATGGGTTCGCCATTAAGGATGATATGGTCCTCACCAGCCTCTACTTCGCGCATACCGAAAGTTGTGCTTTTCTCATGCGCATAGGATTGGCCCTCTACACTGGAAGTCAACTTACAGTCCAACGTATAAAGATTGGGATGGAACTCATTCCACAAATGGATATCCTTACTCAAAAACATTTCTTCCTCGATATAAGTAATGGAATCGGTCACTGTTACTGGTACTTCCTTTTGTAGTCTATAGTCCTTTCCTGACACGTGGAAGGATATTTTGCCGCTGGCGGTATGTTCTGTACAGTTGCGGACAGTCATTTTGACTTTGATGCTTTTGTTCTTGATGTCCGGATAGACCTGCATGTCATCTACATAGACTGGGTCTACAGCTACCAGCTTAATTTCGCCCAATACTCCGTTCCAGTTTATTTGGGTAAATTCGGAGTGGGCATGGTCCCATTTATGGGTATCGTACTGGTAGCGGTTGTCTATACAGAAAGTTATCAGTTCTTTTTTGCCTGGATGTAGCCATTGGGTCAGTTCGTGGTTGTGGGGAATACTGATGTAGTCTATTTTACTCACTTCTTCTTTGCCTACATATACCGAACTGAGCCAGTGTGTACGTTCAAAATAGAGGAAAATGCGTTTGCCTTTCCATGCCGCAGGAATTTCTATTTCTCGCTGGTACCATGCGGGGCCCATATATTCGTAGACACGGGTCAGCCTATCCAGGTGGCGGTAAGGAGATTTGTAGCCTATTTTATAGTCATCTGTAATTCCCGGCAGAACGATGCTTTCCTGCAGGCGATGGCAGTAACGTACGTCCAGTGAACCTCTCCGGAAGTCCATGACATCTGTCTGGAATGCCCATTCACCAGACAAGTCCATTTCATTCTTTTCTTGGGCATGCCCGCTCCAGACCATAGAGGTCAGGAGGAGGGCAGCCATGTAGTGTTTTATTTTGTGCTTCATTGTTCTGTTTTCTTTTGGTTATAGTAATCACGCATGATGTACCATGCTTTTTTGCGTTGTCCCTGGTCGGAAACCAGTCCTTTACGGTTCCATTCCCCTCCCTGGTGTGGATGGAAACGGAAGGGAGAACGGAAATCCAAAAGAATCCACGGCGATGTTCCGCGCAGGTTGGGGATATGCTTAAACATTTCCAGATTGTCCTTGTAGAGTTGTGCCTGATAATCCTCACTCCAAGAACTCTTGACTTCCGCGTCGCCATGTTTGCCATAGAGCGCTTCGCCTCCGAACTCGGAAATGAAAAGAGGTTTGCCGGGAGCTACATTCCAGACAGCCTGGTCCGGAGCCAGTGGCCAGTCATGATACCATCCCATATATTTGTTGATGGCTACCATGTCCAGGATGTTGATAATGGAGTCATTCATCTCAAAGTCCCGGCTTTCGCGGTTGAAGCGTACCAAATCGAAGGCGGCCGTAATCAGACGGGTTGAGTCGATGTCCAGGCAACATTGTTTCATGTGTTTCAGAAATTCATTGCGCGGGGCGGAAGTGGCTGTTTCATTGGCAATCCCCCAAAAGGCAACGGAACAACGGTTTTTGTCGCGCATCACCATCTCTTTAATCATTCTGCCTGCTTTCTCACGGGTAGCGGTATTTTTGAAGTCAATCCCTTGCCAGATAGGTATCTCTTCCCATAAAAGAAATCCCATTCTTTCTGCTAGGCGGACAGTATATTCATTTTGTGGATAATGTGCCAGACGAATCATGTTGGCACCCAGCTCTTTGGCTTCGGACAACAGCATTGTTGCGTCCGCTTCAGAGAAGGCACGCCCGCGGCGTTGCGGAATTTCCTCGTGGAAGCTGATACTGCGCAGGAAGATGGGCTGGTCGTTCAGATAGATATCTTCACCTTTTACATAAAGGTTACGGAAACCAATTTGCTCGTTGAGCCGGTCACTTTCCGAAGTGATGGTTACATCATACAGCTTTGGAGCATCCGGTGACCAACGTTGCAGTTTTTTGGTTTTGATAGTGGCCTGGGCAATTCCGTTGGCATCGGTAGTCATGTTCTGTCTGATGCCCAATTCGGGGATGGCGACTTGTACGTTGATGCCAGGCTTTGCTTCGGATAAGGTTACTTTGGCACGAATCAGGTTGGATTGTACCTTGTCCAACTGGATGAAATGGTCTTTGATGTAGCTTTGTGGAACGCTTACCAACATTACATCGCGTGTGATGCCGCCGTAATTCCACCAGTCAAAGGACATGGCAGGGATGGCATCCGTGGTGCGGGTATTGTTGACTTTCACCACCAGGAAGTTGTCCTTTTGCTTTACCTTATCTGTGATTTCCACCTGGAAGGGAGTGAATCCGCCTTCATGACTGGCTATTTTCTCCCCGTTCAGATATATTTTGCTACGGTAACTTACCGCACCGAAATAGAGAAACAAACGTTTGCCGTCAGTCTTTGGGGTATCGAAAGAGCGTCCGTACCATACTGTTCCTTCATAATATTTCAACTCGGGCATTTGTGAATTGAAATCGGCAGGTACATTCAGGACCAAACCTCCGTCGAAAGAGTATTCATAAAATTGCTTGTTGTCTTGAGGTTTTCTGTTTTTGTACACCTGCATCCTTTCTCCTTGGTCATAAAGGTCTACAATGGCTCCCCACTTCCCATTCAGTAGCTGGTAATCGCGTCCGTAAACATTGGACAATAAGTCTTGTGCTTGTGACTTGCCTCCCAGTACAGACACTGCGAGCAAACAAGTAATCATTAATCTTTTAATTTTCATAAATCGTATGTATCAGTTAACGTTTAAAAAGCCTATGAATTATTCTTTGTATATTTTCAATGCGCATCCGCCTCCTTGTGCCATTTTGACGGTCAGTTTACGGGATGCAGGAATGTCTGTGACGGTCTTTTGGTAGTCGGAAGCCAGGCGGTTGGCATTCACTCCGTCATGAAACATTTCCGCTTTCCATCTGCCTGCACCGAGGAAAGAAAGGTCCAGTGTCAGAGTACGTGCATCCCAATTGGTTAGGGAGCCGACATACCAGACATCTCCTTTCCTGCGCGCCATTGTAATGTATTTTCCAATTTCTCCGTTCATGGCTATTGTTTGTTCCCAAACGGTAGGGATGGTAGCGATGAATTCCGTGCATTCTTCTTCACGGTCGTAATTGGTGGGACTGTCGCACAACATGTTCAATGGTGATTCAAATACTACATATTCAGCTAATTGGCGGCAACGGGTTCCCTGGCTCATTGGGGTATCCATTGAGGAGTGGTAACACCGTTTGTTGGCATTGTGCATGGCGCCTTGTGTATAGTCCACCGGTCCGGCCAGCATACGGATAAATGGCATGGTGACATCGTAGGTTACCTGGTCGGTATGGATGTCACTCCACTTCATCTGTTCCAGCCGTGAACGGCTTCATAGTTGATGACATTGGGATAAGTGCGGTTCAGCCCGGTAGGTTTGTACGTGCCGTGAAAGTCTACCATCAACTTATATTTAGCGGCAATTTCGGCAGCCCGGTAGTGGAAGTCTACCATTTCCTGGTCATCCCTATCCATAAAGTCAATCTTGAATCCTTTGATGCCCATTTCGGAATAGTGCTTGCATACATGTTCCATGTCGCGGGCAAAGGCATGGTAACCTGCCCAAAGGATGAGTCCTACATTCTTTTGCCTGGCATAGGCCGTGAGCTTTTAAATCAATTTCCGGTACAATTTGGAAAAGGTCAGCCTTGAGGTTGACAGCCCAGCCTTCATCCAGAATCACATACTCGATGCCATGCCGGGAGGCGAAGTCGATATAGTGCATGTATGTTTCATTGTTTATTCCAGCTTCGAAATCCACGCCTTTGATTCCCCAATGGTTCCACCATTCCCAGGCCACTTTGCCCGGACGTATCCATGAGATGTCTTTCATGCGTGATGGAGCAGCCAGCTTATAAACCATATCGTTATCTGCCAGCTCCTTGTCATTTCTTGCCACAACAATGATGCGCCAGGGTAGTTTGGCTTTCGGCTGGCAGGAAGCAATGTAGTTTTCACGCTCTGTGACTAATATTTGCAGTTGGTTATGCCCGCCTTGTTTTTTTGTTTTGGGGACGGCGGCAAAAGCGGAAGTGAGTGCTGTTCCCCCGTTTCTGTTGATGAGGAACATGCCCGGATAGCTCTCCACGTCGGATTCGGCAATACAAAGTTTACGGCCGTTTTCCTGCTCTATTACTACGGGGGTAAACATCAGTCTTTGGGGGTTCAGTCCGGATAGCTCTATATGTGTATAGGTGTTTTCAAAAGAGTTGGAGAACTGGGCTTCTATCGGTTGTTTATCGCCATCTTTTACATAAGGAACAATCGATTTGTAGTCCTTGTTGAAGTTGAAGGCGGCTTCTTCGTTTGTAACTTTGAACGGTCTGTTTCCGGTCGCTGCGAACCGGTATGCCATTCCTTCATTGTACATTCTGAAAATGAGGTTGAAATGTTCCCGGAAACTTAACGTCATTTCATTATAGACATCCTTTACTTCACTGCGTTTGTAGAAAGGAGAGGGAATCACCTCATTTGCCTGGCGATGACTGACTCTCTTAAGATGGGAGCCGTTACCCCAGACTGTCCTATTATCCAGATGTACTGATAAGGGAGAGGGGGCTACCAATGTATGCCCTTCTTCCGTCAGCTCGTAAGTGATCCGGTCACCTATATATAAGGTAACCTCCAACTTGCCGTCCGGTGAGTTCAGACGATATTCCTTTTGTCCGAACATGTTCGGGATGATGAAAAGCAGTGTTGTAATAAAAAAAAGTATTCTCATGATTCTTATAGTTTTTATTTTTTTTGTTGAAAGAAATCAGCGACCCATTTCCATGCGGCTGCCCATTGTTCTGGGTAGGCATAATGAGCCGTTTCTTCGGATACTAATATTTGTTTGGGTGCTTGAATTACATTGTAGGCAGAATAGGTAGTAGTGGGTGGACAGACCATATCATTATATCCGAATGAGTAGAATCCGGGAACTTTTATTTGGCGTGCAAAATTAACTGCGTCATAATAACGTGCTGTATTTGCCTTTTCTGCAGTCTGATTTTCTTGCTTGTTAAACATGTGTGGCCATCCTCCGGCACGGTTATGTATATAGCCGACCATGTCACAAAGAGCAGGGTAAAAGGCTACCAGTCCTTTGACACGTGAATCAAGTCCAGCTGTCACGATGGACAATCCTCCTCCTTGGCTACTGCCGAATGTTATCAAATTGCTCCCATCGAATTGTGGTAGGGAATAAATAAAGTCAATGGCACGTACACAGCCTAGATATACACGTTTATAATAGTATTTATCCCGATTATCCAGATTGAACGTGTGGTACCCTTTTAATGCTCCCATATAGAGATTGGTATATACCGGTCCTGACATGTTGACCGGAATACCGTGTATTCCTATTTCGAAAACAATCCAGCCATTGGCAGCATGTTCCACATCTCCGGCATAAGAACGTATTCCTGCACCTGGTAGCTTTAAAACTGCGGGATATCGACCTTTTGCTTTAGGCATAGCCAGCATGCCGTATAAGCGTGTATGGGATTCATAATTCTGTATATTCACATGGAATACATTCACTTTCTCTGTACAACGTTCGGGTACAAGGGTCATTTGTACATCCATTGGTGTCTTTTGAGCCTGGAGTTTTGCTGTTTCCCAGAAATTTAGAAAGTCTTCGGGCAATGATGTGATAGGTTTTAATTTTTCTGGATTGATTCCAACGGTTACTATCCCTTGGTATTCACGTCCTCCATATTTAACAAAGGCTTGGCAACGGAGAAAGCCAGGTTTTTCCATTGTTTTGGCTTCCACCGTGGCTGTCCCTTTTTTTTATGCCTTCTTTGTGAGGCTTCATCATATCTTCTGAAATCTGGTACCGAATTTCTGTGTCAGGAATTGGTACGTTGTTTTTCAGTACCGTAATGCTGAATTTTATTTTTTCGCCTGGCTTATATAGCCAGTCTGTATGATTGGGAGTGATCTGTATCCGAATCAGCCGTTCGGCAGGTTGTCCGAAGGCTCGGTAAAACAGCATCAAGAAGGCGATTAAGAGTATACTCCTTGTGATTTTCATGTCAGTCTTTATTTTAGCGTTTGTTTTTAATTTCATACTTGTAGACAACATAGTCATTGATTGATGGCAGAGAGATTTCCAGCCTTCCTTTCTTTCCGGTTACTGCTGTCATCGCTTTGCCGTGTCCCATCAATGGGATACATCTTACTGTGACACCTTCTGGCAGCCAGGTTTCGACTTCTGTAGTCCCTTCTGGATGATTTTCACGGTACACAATCAAGTATCCTCTATCTTTCTTTAGAGACTGGAAGCCGGTCCAAGAGCGTCCCGATGGTTCATCTCCTATGGGTAGGATAGTGCCGGAATGCATGTCATGCTGAAATTTCTTGTAGGCTTCTGTATGTTCTCGTAATGTAAATGCTTCCTCGGGTAGATTGGTACCTTCCATCCAGGCAAGCGGCTGTCCTGCTAAAGTCGTAGCAAACAGATATTCAAATGAATAGTTTTCTGGAGCGAAGACTTCTCCTTTATATTTATCCGTATTTCTCCATTTGTTCAAGAACTCTATTTGCAGCTTTTCTGCCGGAACATATTTGGAAAGCATCCAGAGGTTACGCAAAGTCCAGTAAGGATAGTAGTTCTGCCAGTCGGTATAACGGTTTTCCAGAAAGATATTTCCATATTCATTGAACATGTGGTAGCCTCCGCGGCGGCTGGCTGTCGCATCAAGGTTGAAAATCACTGCCTCGTCCGTCTCTTCCAGCACTTTGTTGAATAAGCGGTGCAGGTTTGTTTCGGCTTCTTTACTGGGAATGGTGAGCCCGTCTATCTTGAATATTTTGATGCCGTATTCGCGATAGAGGCTGATGAGTGCTTGCGCATCTTTCTGCCAATCGGCAAAATCATTTTGTATGCTGGGATTGAACCAAAGACCGATTTCAATACCTAATTCCTTGCCACGCTTTACGATGGGATGCAAACCACGTGGATACTTTTGCGGATCGGGTTTCCAGTAGTCTTTATTGTCCCAAATGTTCTTGAATGAACCGCGGGCTACAGCTGAATTAGGACTTTTACCTATTTGCCAGCCATCATCAATCTGGAAATGGGTGATTCCCAGACGGGCGGCGCGTTCCAGTTCTTTCAAACAGAAGGATTCGTTTACTTTTGAGTCCTGGCTACGGTCTCCCCAGGTGTTCATCATAATCATCTCGTCGCGGTCGGCCCGGTAAGTACGTATATTCTTCTGATATGAACGAAGCGCTTGTAGGCGGCTCAGTTCATCTTCTCCGTATATTCCCAATACACATCCGTATGTTTTGGTCCAACGGTCGGGAGTCACGTCTTTCTCGGTAATGCCCAGACCGGTTACTGTAAACTTTCCGAAATCAGTCAGAAAATCCTTTCCTTGATAGGCTAATTGTACCGAAGAGCAGGGAGCCTCTTTTAAAAAGAAGATGCCACAGTTGTCCTCGCCATTAAAGGCAAACAGCAGATTGCCGCGATATCCCAGTTTGCGGTAGGAAATAATCTCTTTCTCGAAAACCAGGTTGTTGTGCCAGTCGGTCACATCGGAAAATTCCACGCTGCGAGCGTGCCAATGTTGTCCTTGGAAATGGAACTGGTCTAGTACAGCGGTTACTTCTTTAGATTTCATGTCTTCGGCGAATTCAATATTCTTCCGGTCGGCTGCACTAACTTCTCTGCCTCCGAAAATACTGTTTACTGTTCCTCTTAAATAGGTGTCGCAGGCTATGGCTGGACAATCATCATAAATACGATATACCCGTTTTATATCTAGCTTCTCCAGGCTGAAAGAAACTTCTACTTTCAGATAAGCGGGAAATATTTTAGTCTCTTTTACGGGAACTACTTTGAGTGAACCGTTTGATGGTTGCGGCAAATCTTTCGTTACTCTGAAATCTGGAGTAAGGCTGTGGTTCTTCCATGATTTTCCATTACTCTTGTCGGTCAGGCGGTAAGTTATGATATTTCCCCCGTTCCACAAAAAGGTACGTTCGACCAAATTGTTCCCGATGGTTAAAGTGTCATTTCTCAGAAAGCCGTAGCAGGTATCTTGTGCGTGTAACGAATATCCTCCGAAAAGGACAAATAATAATGTTAGAATATTTTTCATGATATGCGTGTTTTATTAATACTTAAATTGTAGTATCAACGTGTTTCTTACTTCTTGTTTTATGCAGCAAAGTTACTACAAAAAAGTGAAATGCGGAAAGATATAGTGATAGAATTGAGTTACAAGGGTTTTGGTTGAAGTGGCGATAATCCGTGAAGCCATTACAATCCCTGCCGAAGCCAAATCCAGACGCCGCTACGTTACTTGTTCGTAACCATGCCCGAAAATGCGACAAACGGGTACGAATAGCGAAACAAGGCTCTAAGGAATAGTGAGTTATCCATAACTCATGCGAAAATCAGGTTACCGAAAAACGATTGCGCCGTTCCTCCCCGTTTTGCGTACCGACACCGGACTCTTCACCAACTAATTTTGAACAAAAAATTAAGGACGATGAAGAGTACATTTTCAGTTATTTACTATCTCAAACGTCAGGTAGTGAAAAAAGACGGGACGGTTCCCGTCATGGGACGCATCACGGTGGACGGCAGCCAGACGCAATTCAGTTGCAAACTGACCATCGATCGAAGTTGTGGGACACCAAAGGGGGACGTGTCACGGGCAGAAGCACGGCGGCACTCGAAGCGAACCGTATGCTTGACAAAATGCGGGTACGCATCAACAGACACTATCAGGAAATCATGGAGCGTGACAACTTCGTCACGGCGGAAAAGGTGAAAAACGCCTTTCTCGGACTGGAACACCGCTATCACACGCTGATGCAGGTGTTCCGCCAGCACAACGAGGACTATGAGAAACAGGTGGAGGCAGGCATGAAAGCCAAAGGCACACTGGAAAAGTACCGTATCGTTTACAAGCACCTGCAAGAGTTCCTCGACATCCGCTACCATGTGAAGGACATCGCCCTGAAAGAGCTTACCCCGGCTTTCATCTCCGACTTCGAGATGTTCCTGCGCACGGACAAGCACTGTTGCACCAATACCGTCTGGTTGTACGTCTGCCCGCTACGGACGATGGTATTCATCGCCATCAACAACGAGTGGCTGACGCGCGACCCGTTCCGCGAGTATGAAATCAAGAAGGAGGAAACGACACGCAGTTTCCTTACCAAAGAGGAAATCCGCCTGCTGATGGAGGGCAAACTGAAAAACGCCAAACAGGAACTGTACCGTGACCTCTACCTGTTCTGCGCTTTCACCGGATTGTCATTCTCGGATATGCGCAACCTCACGGAAGAGAATATCCGCACCTATTTCGATGAACACGAGTGGATAAACATCAACCGCCAGAAAACGGGCGTGGTGTCCAACATCCGCCTGCTTGACATCGCCAACCGCATAATCGGCAAATACCGTGGACTGTGCGAGAACGGCAGGATATTTCCCGTCCCGCATTACAACACGTGCCTTGCCGGTATCCGTGCCGTCGCCAAGCGTTGCGGCATCACCAAGCATATCACGTGGCATCAGAGCCGCCATACGGCGGCCACAACGGTGTTTCTCTCCAACGGCGTACCCATCGAAACAGTCAGTTCTATGCTGGGACACAAGAGTATAAAGACAACGCAGATATACGCGAAGATAACCAAAGAAAAACTCAACCAAGACATGGAGATCCTTGCGGCAAGGTTGAACCAAATTGAGGAATTTGCAGGATGTACCATCTAAAAACAGAGACGCCATGAAGCGTGACATAATCATTATAGAGGACAAGACGGTCAGCGTAACCGGTAACGAAGTATGGATGACCGCCACCGAAATCGCCGGACTGTTCCATACGACCGTCCCGGCAGTGAACGCTGCCATCAAAGCAGTCCGCAAGTCGGACGTGCTTAACGACTACGAGTTATGTCGCTACATACAGCTTGAAAACGGGCTGTACGCGGACGTGTACGCGCTTGAAATCATCATCCCGGTCGCTTTCCGGCTGAACACCTACAACACCCACCTGTTCCGCACATGGCTGGTGGAGAAAGGCACTCTCAAAGGATAACAGGCAGGCATACGTGATGTTCATTCAGAACGGAAAAACCGGGTATTGCTGATTGCACATACCCCATAAGACAAGTAAACGGGCAGCACCACAAAAGGTGTCGCCCGTTTACTTTTTCATGCAACCGCCTCACTCCAGCGGCTTGCGGTAGTTCGCTTCCAGCACCTCGCGCAGCCCCGTTTCCGGGTAAAGCACCTTCCCTCCCAAAAGGATAAAAGGCAACACGCGGTTGTTGCGGTATTCCTGCAAGGTGCGTCGGCTTACCCGGAGCATTTCCGCCACCTCCCTGTCCGTCAGGTAATGCTCCCCGTCCAGTGGCGGACGGTAACTTTCCAGAAATGCGGACAGCCATTTAGAGCCTTTGCGCATATCCTGCATCACAGAGGCTATCGGCTCGTCTTCCATCGTAAAAACATCGTTGGTCTCGTTCATCATAACTTCGGATTCAGTGGGTGAATAAATCAAATCATCTGCCATGCGGATAGAGCGTGCCGACAAGCGGTATCAGCCGCTTCACCTCCTCCGGCCTGTAATAGAACCTGCGGTTCATCTGCGAGTAGCCGATAAGCCGCCTGTCGCGCAATGACTGCAACGTGCGCGGGCTGATTCTCAACTGCCCGCAGACCTCCTCGCCCGTGAGCCACCTTTCCAGCCGCCCGCCGTCGCTTTTGCGCCTGAGGGCGGCGACTTTCTCCGAGAGGGCGTTGAATGACGCCAGCATCATCTCGAAGGTCTTTTTCTCGATAGATACGATTTCCATATTCATGTCATTTAGAGTTTGCCGCAAAGGTAACGAAACGGCATACAAGACGTACCGTTTTCCGCTGAAAGGCTGCCTGTTGCGCCGTTTGACCGGGTTATGGAGCCATCTTCCGTAAAAATCTTACGTGAGTCACGTAATGAGTTGTTAAAGCCCCTTTTGTTTATTGCCGAATTTTGCCGCAGAGAAACAAAAAGAAAGGACAAAATATGAAAGTGATAACGATTGAAAGTTCCGCCTACAAGGAGATGATGGCGCAGATTGCGAACATCGCAGGGTACATCCGCGAGGCAAGGGACGAGAAGAAACGGAAGCGGGAAACCGAAGACAAGCTGCTTGACACGGCACAGGCGGCGAAGATGCTCAACGTGAGCAAGCGCACCATGCAGCGTATGCGCACCGACCACCGTATCGAGTATGTGGTGGTACGCGGAAGCTGCCGCTACCGCCTTTCCGAGATACTGCGGCTATTGGAGGACAACACAGTAAGGAACGAGGAAGGGACAATAGACACCCTGTTCCACAACCACACGCTACGAACGGGAGGCGGCAACACCCAAAGGAAGGAGGACATAACATATGGAACTGCTTACACGAAACATTTTTGAGGACTGGATGCAGAAGCTGATGGAACGGCTCGACCGTCAGGACGAGCTGCTGCTGGCAATAAAGACGGAGGGGAACGACAGCCCGCCCTCACGGAAAGCATCCACCTTTTCGACAATCAGGACCTGTGCATGCTGCTCCAGATAAGCAAGCGTACACTGCAGCGCTACCGCAGCATCGGTGCATTGCCGTACAAGACACTCGGCAAAAAAACCTATTACAGCGAGGAGGATGTGTACTGACATTCCTTTCCAACCATATCAAGGACTTCAAAAAAGAAGATATAGCCTTCTACAAGGCGCGTATCCATAATTTCTTTAATAAATAACCCATTAAAACATTTTTAAATGGCAAAGAAAAACAACAGAAAAAGACGTGCTGATAGTCCGCGACGAGAAGACGGGCGAGATTAGCGTGGTAGCCGGGCTTAACGCAGACGGTTCACCCAAACGTACCCCCGCGAAAGGCGGAGAACGCGCAGAGTTTCCTGCAATTCGACAGGCACGGAGACGTGCTGGACAACTTCTTTAAAAACTTCTTCCGGCAGTGCAAGGAACCCAGCCGCTTCGGTTTCTACCGCATCGCGGCGGACCAAGCTGAAAATCTCTTAGAGGTGATGAAGCAACTGCTGAAAGACCCCGAAGCGAACAAGGAGATGCTTGCGCCCCTCACAAGGTGGACACCTCCGGCTATGAGAAGAAGGTGCAGGAAGAGATGGCAGCACAACAGACAGAGAAACAAGAACCTCAAAAACAGGAGAACATGGAACAACAGAAAGAACAGCAACAGGACAATTCCGAACAGACGCAGGGCAAACGGGGCTACCGGCCCATCGACGAGAGCAAGATCAACTGGAAGGAATTGGAGGAGAAATGGGGCGTGAAGCGTGACGACCTTGAAAAGTCCGGTGACCTTACGAAGATGCTCCACTACGGCAAGTCCGACTTGGTGAAGGTCAAACCGACCTTCGGCGGCGAATCGTTCGAGCTGGACGCCCGCCTCTCCTTCAAGAAGGACGGCGAGGGGAATGTCAGCCTTGTGCCGCACTTCATCCGCAAGGAGCAGAAATTAGACGAGTACAAGGAACACAAGTTCTCCGACGACGACCGGAAGAACCTGCGCGAAACGGGCAACCTCGGCAGGGTTGTGGACCTCGTGGACAGGGAAACGGGCGAAATCATCCCCTCGTTCGTCAGCATCGACCGCAAGACGAACGAAATCACGGATGTCCCGGCGAACAAGGTGCGCATACCGGAGCGCATCGGCAAGACGGAAATCACCGAGCAGGAACAGGACATGCTGCGTGCCGGGCTGCCTGTGCGCGACAAACTCATCGAACGCAAGGATGGCAGGAAGTTCGTCACCACCCTGCAAGTGAACGTGGAGCAGCGCGGCGTGGAGTTCGTGCCGGGAACCGGCAGGTCACCACGTGCCGCACAGACGCAGGAAACCAAAGGCGACACCTCGAAAAATCAGGCGCAAGGCGGGGAAAATGCCGACCAGACCAAGAAGGAGCAACGCCGCAACACGTGGACGAACGCCGACGGCAGCATCCGCCCCATCAGCAAATGGAGCGGCGTGGACTTCACCGAACAGCAGAAAGCCGACTACGTGGCTGGCAAGGCCGTGAAACTGGAGAACGTGACCGACAAGCAGGGCTTCCACGCCACGATGTACATCAGGTTCAACCCGGAGAAGGGACGCCCATACCGCTACGACACCAACCCCGATGTCGGGCAGAAGATCGCCCCTTCCAACGAGAGCCGCACGCAGGTGGCGGTGAACAGCGAGGGCAAGACCAACGAGGCGACCAAGAACCTGAAGGAGCCTTTGCGGAAGGGACAGACAGCCCCGAAGACCGCCCGCCAGCAACAGCAGCAGGACAAACCAAAGAAAACGGGCAAGGGCATGAAAATGTAATCCCGTGTCCGCCACTGAATCCAAAATAAAATCCAAAGTATCAACAACAAAAGCAAGAAAACATGAAGACAATCATTGCAGAAAAGCCGTCTGTGGCACGTGAGATCGCCCGTATCGTGGGCGCGACAAAAAGAGAGAGGAAGGATATTTCGAAGGAGGCGGCTACGCCGTGACATGGGCATTCGGGCACCTCGTCCAGCTTGCCATGCCTGACGGTTACGGCATACGCGGCTTCGTCCGTGACAACCTCCCGATTATCCCCGACACCTTCACGCTCGTCCCCCGTCAGGTCAGGACAGAGAAGGGCTACAAGCCCGACAGCGGCGTGGTGTCGCAGATAAAAGTCATCAAAAGACTGTTCGATGCAAGCGAACAAATCATCGTGGCGACCGATGCCGGTCGCGAGGGTGAACTTATCTTCCGCTACCTCTACCACTACACGGGCAGTACCACTCCTTTCGTGCGCCTGTGGATAAGCTCGCTCACCGACAAGGCTATCCGCGATGGATTGCGCAACCTCGAAGCGGGGGGCAAGTATGACAACCTATACCTCGCCGCCAAAGCGCGAAGCGAATCCGACTGGCTCGTGGGCATCAATGGCACGCAGGCACTCTCCATCGCCGCCGGACACGGCACGTATTCCGTCGGACGGGTGCAGACACCCACGCTGGCGATGGTGTGCGCACGCTATTGGGAGAACCGCCGTTTCACCCCCGAAGCCTTCTGGCAGCTCCATATCGCAACGGACGGCTGCGACGGCAAGGTCGTGAAATTCTCATCCTCTGAAAAATGGAAGTCGAAAGAACCGGCAACGGAGCTGTATAATAAGGTGAAGTCGACAGGCATAGCAACGGTAACGAAAGCCGAACGCAAGGAGAAAACGGAGGATACCCCGCTCCTGTACGACCTGACCACGCTCCAGAAGGAAGCCAACGCCAAGCATGGCTTCACGGCGGAACAGACGCTTGAAATCGCGCAGAAGCTCTACGAGAAGAAGCTCATCACCTATCCGCGAACCGGAAGCCGCTACATTCCCGAAGACGTGTTCGCTGAAATCCCCAAGCTGCTCGCCTTTATCGGCACGCAGCCCGAATGGAAAGACAAGGTGCGGGCAAAAGCCATCCCGACACGCCGCAGCCTGGATGGCGGCAAGGTAACAGACCACCATGCCCTGCTCGTCACGGGAGAGAAGCCGCTGTTCCTCTCCAAAGAGGACAGCACCGTTTATCACATGATAGCCGGACGCATGATAGAGGCTTTCTCCGAAAAATGCGTCAAGGACGTGACTGCTGTCATGGCGGAATGTGCCGGAGTGGAGTTTACCGTGAAAGGCAGCGTCATCAGGCAAGCCGGATGGCGTGCCGTCTATGGCGAGGAAAACAAGGATGAAACCACTATCCCCGGCTGGCAGGAAGGCGACACGCTGGCACTGAAAGCCGCTTCCATCACAGAGGGGAAGACCAAGCCCAAGCCGCTACATACCGAAGCCACCCTGCTGTCCGCGATGGAAACGACTGGCAAGGAGATCGAGGATGACGCATTGCGGCAGGCTATGAAGGATTGCGGCATCGGCACGCCCGCCACCCGTGCGTCCATCATCGAAACGCTCTTCAAGCGCGGCTATATGGAACGCTGCAAGAAATCGCTTGTCCCCACTGAAAAAGGGGCTTGCACTCAATTCCGTGGTGAAGACGATGCGCATCGCCGATGTTGCCATGACGGGCGAATGGGAAAAGGAGCTGGCGCGTATCGAGCGCGGGGAACTGTCCGACGACACCTTCCGCAAAAAGATAGAGGCGTACACGCGGGAGATTACCTCCGAACTGCTCTCATGCGACAAACTCTTCGGCAGCCGCGATTCCGGTTGCGCGTGTCCCAAGTGCGGCACGGGCAGGATGCGGTTCTACGGCAAGGTGGTACGCTGCGACAACGCGGAGTGCGGGCTTCTCGTGTTCCGCCTGAAAGCGGGACGCACCCTGTCCGACGATGAAATAAAAAACCTGCTCACTGACGGACACACGAAGCTGCTCAAAGGCTTCAAGAGCAAGCAGGGCAAGAACTTTGATGCCATAGTCGCCTTTGACGGGGATTATAACACGACGTTCGTGTTCCCGGAGGCTAAAAAGGACAAGAAATTTTCAGGACGGAAGAAATAGTATTAACTTTGCCACTGGTTCAGAGTAATGAATTGTTCTTCAATACCGGATTACACTCATACTTTGGATTTAGTGGTGGCACTCGGAGGGATACCGGGTGCCTTTTTCTTCCTTTTTTCAACCGATTATCCCGTTAAATATCAATCCACTAAACTCCAAAGAAATGAACAACAAGAAGAAAAACGAGGGTCGGGCCGACTTTTCCTATTACGGTCTGTACCTGCTGGACTACCTCACCACGAACAAGTTTGAACAGGCTGATGACACTGCTTTCATACGGGAACGCGCCGACCGTGCCGCCGAAACGTATGAAAAGGCTCGGCTCGAAGGCTATCCCGCCGACGGTGCGCAGGAACTGGCTATGGACACGCTGCTGCGCGGGCTGCGTTATTCCCGTTACGACATCCTCCGCGAAGTCGTGGAGAACGAGTTTTCCGATGAAGTGCCGGAAGAGAAGCGTGAAGCCTTTATCCATAAACTCCTGCCGCTTGTCGGCAACGTGTTCTCCATCTATGACCTCTCGGACGACAACTTCGCCCTGTCGCCCGAATATGACCTGCTCTACACGGAGCTGACGGGGGCAACCGTCCTTTACTTAGACGAATATGGCGTTTAACCGCAAACAGAGGCTGAGGGACAACATCGAGGCGATACGGACGGCATTCCTCCTTGACAGGGAACAGAGAACGGCGACAACCGAAGAGCGTGCCATACTCCAAAGGTACTGCGGTTTCGGCGGTCTGAAATGTATCCTCAACCCTGCGAAGGAACTGACGGATGCCGTCCGGTGGGCGAAATCCGACCTCGAACTGTTCGCCCCGACGGTGGAGCTGCACAGGCTTATCCGTGAGAACAGCAATGACGAAACGGAGTACAAGCGGTTTGTGGATTCGCTGAAAGCGTCCGTGCTGACCGCTTTCTACACCCCCAAAGAGATAACCGACACCCTTGCGGACGTGCTGGCGGATTACAGCGTCCGTCCCACCCGTATGCTCGAACCGTCGGCAGGTGTCGGCGTGTTCGTGGATTCCGTGCTACGGCACAGCCCCGGTGCGGACGTGATGGCTTTCGAGAAGGATCTGCTCACGGGTACAATCCTGCGGCATCTCTATCCCGACAAGAAAACGCGCACCTGCGGTTTTGAGAAAATCGAAAGACCGTTCAACAATTATTTCGACTTGGCGATGTCCAACATTCCGTTCGGTGACATTGCCGTGTTCGACGCGGAATTTGAAAAGAGTGGGTCCTTCGGCAGACGATCGGCACAGAAAGCCATCCACAACTATTTCTTTCTCAAAGGACTGGATGCCGTGCGTAACGGCGGTATCGTGGCGTTCATCACCTCGCAAGGGGTATTGAACAGCAGCAAGACCTCCGTGCGTAACGAGCTGTTCAGTCAGGCTAATCTGGTATCTGCGATACGCCTGCCCAACAACCTGTTCACGGACAACGCGGGGACAGAAGTGGGCAGTGACCTGATTGTCCTGCAAAAGAACCTCAGCAAGAAGGAAATGTCGCAGGACGAGCGGCTGATGACCGTGATACAGACGGACACGAAAACCGACCTGACCGACAACGCCTATTTCATCCACCACCCGGAACGCATCGTGCATACGACGGCGAAACTTGACACAGACCCCTACGGGAAACCCGCTATGGTCTATCTGCACGAGGGCAAGACCGCAGGCATAGCCGGGGACTTGCGCCGTATGCTTGACGAGGATTTCCATTACAGGCTCGCCATGCGCCTGTATTCGGGAACAATCCGGCAGGCGGGAACGGAAGAAGAGGGTTGCCGTACAAAAGGAAATGGAGCGTCCTGCCATAAAATTGGAAACGGTACCTCCGGCACAAGCGGTGGAAACTCCGACGGAGAAACCGCAATCCGCAGAGGAAAAGCCGGAGATAGAACCTCGTCCGAAATATTCCGCCGGAGTGCAGCTCACGTTGCTCGACCTCTGGGGCATGACGGAAGAGGTCAGCCAGCCTAAAACCGCCAAAAAGAAAAAGACGGTGAAAAAGGCAGTTACGGCAAAGTCCACTCCGCCCAAACCGAAAGTCACGGTTACACCGACAGCTCCAACTGCAAAACCCGCAATGGAGAATAAGGAGGTGAAAGCGGAGAACACCGCCAAGCCTGCCGACCCGGACGACATCTATGCAAAGCTGGACTGGGAAACCAATCCTCCCATCAACGGCTTCTACGAGATGATGATGGGACTCACGCCGGAGCGCAGGAAGGAACTTCGGGAGCTGGCAAGGCAGCATAATGAGAAACAAGTGGCGGAAAAGACGGAAGTGAAAGCCGTGCCGGAAACTTCCCGTGAGCAGCCACGACAGGAGGAAACACAGCCGGAGGCAGTCGCCGCACCTGCCGTTACAGATACCCCATCGGAAGCGGTGGCGACTTCCCTTTTTCCCGACATCGAACCGGAAAAGCCGAAGGAGGAAGTCGTGGACCTTACGCCGCGTGCCTACCACCGCACGCCGGAGATGCACCTGCGCGAAGGGTCGTTAGTGACAGATTGGGGACGTCATAACATCGGCTATCTGAAGGACATCACACCATACGGGGCTACATTCCAGCCGCTCGACCTGAAAGGCTACCAGAAGGAGAAGGCGTTACAGTATGTTTTACTCCGTGACGCCTACGAGCGGCTGTACCGCTATGAATCGAACCTGCACGAAGCAAATGTCCAGTGGCGTGAGCATCTGAACACCTGTTACGATGAGTTCGTCATGCGTTACGGCAACCTCAACGCCAAGCAGAACGTGAAGCTGGTGATGATGGACGCCGGAGGGCGTGACATCCTTTCGCTGGAACGGGTGAAGAACGGAAAGTTTGTCAAGGCGGACATCTTCGAGCGTCCCGTTTCCTTCGCGGTGGAGAGCCATGCCAACGTAGGCTCTCCTGAAGAAGCACTGTCCGCGTCGCTCAACAAGTTCGGCACGGTCGATCTCGACTATATGCGGGAGATAACCGACAGCACGGCGGAGGAGTTGCTCACAGCCCTGCAAGGACGTATCTATTACAATCCGCTCGTAACCGGTTACGAGATTAAAGACCGCTTCATAGCGGGAAACGTGATAGAGAAGGCGGAACGCATAGAGGCTTGGATTGGTGACAATCCCGAAAATGAGCGTATGCCTGAAGTGAAACAGGCGTTGGAAGCCTTGAAAGACGCCGAACCGCCGCGTATCGCCTTCGAAGACCTTGATTTCAACTTCGGTGAACGATGGATTCCCACGGGCGTGTATGCCGCCTACATGAGCCATCTTTTCGACACGGACGTGAAAATCGCCTACTCCGCCAGCATGGACGAGTTTTCCGTGGCGTGCGGCTACCGCACCATGAAGATCACGGACGAGTTTCTGGTAAAGGGCTATTACCGGAACTATGACGGTATGCACCTGTTGAAACATGCTTTGCACAACACCTGCCCCGACATGATGAAGTCCATCGGCAAGGACGAGCATGGCAACGACATCAAGGTGCGCGACAGCGAGGGAATACAACTCGCCAACGCCAAGATTGACGAAATCCGCAACGGTTTCTCGGAATGGTTGGAAGAGCAGTCGCCGCAGTTCAAGGAACGGCTGACGACAATGTATAACCGCAAGTTCAACTGTTTCGTACGCCCGAAGTATGACGGTTCGCACCAGACTTTCCCCGACCTCAATCTGAAAGGGCTGGCAAGCCGGGGCATCAGGAGCGTCTATCCCTCGCAGATGGATTGCGTCTGGATGCTCAAGCAGAACGGCGGCGGAATTTGCGACCACGAGGTTGGAACCGGCAAGACGCTGATAATGTGTATTGCAGCGCATGAAATGAAACGTCTGAACCTGGCGCACAAGCCGATGATTATTGGTTTGAAAGCCAATGTCGCGGAGATTGCTGCCACCTATCAGGCGGCATATCCCAATGCGCGTATTCTGTACGCTTCGGAAAAGGACTTTTCGACCGCCAACCGTGTGCGTTTCTTCAACAACATCAAGAACAATGACTATGATTGTGTCATCATGTCGCATGACCAGTTCGGCAAAATACCGCAGTCACCGGAGTTGCAGCAACGCATCCTGCAAGCGGAACTTGACACGGTGGAGGAAAACCTCGAAGTCTTACGCCAGCAAGGCAAGAACGTGTCGCGGGCGATGCTGAAAGGTCTGGAGAAGCGCAAGCACAACCTTGTGGCGAAGCTGGAGAAAGTGGAACACGCCATCAAGTCGCGCACAGATGACGTGGTGGACTTCAAACAGATGGGCATCGACCACATTTTCATTGACGAATCGCACCAATTCAAAAACTTGACGTTCAACACCCGGCATGACCGTGTGGCGGGGCTGGGAAACAGCGAGGGAAGCCAGAAGGCACTTAACATGCTCTTTGCCATACGCACCATACAGGAGCGCACAGGAAAAGACTTGGGTGCGACCTTCCTCTCCGGCACGACTATCAGCAACTCACTGACTGAATTGTACCTGCTGTTCAAGTACCTGCGCCCGAAGGAGCTGGAACGGCAGGACATAAGGTGTTTTGACGCTTGGGCGGCGATATTTGCCAAGAAGACGACGGATTTTGAATTTAACGTGACAAACAACGTGGTGCAGAAGGAGCGTTTCCGCTACTTCATCAAAGTGCCGGAGCTTGCCGCCTTTTACAACGAAATCACCGACTACCGCACGGCGGAGGACGTGGGTGTGGATCGCCCGCACAAGAACGAGATACTGCACCACATACCGCCAACGCCGGAACAGGAGGACTTCATACAGAAACTGATGCAGTTCGCAAAGACTGGCGATGCCACCCTGTTGGGCAGACTGCCGCTTTCGGAAACGGAGGAAAAGGCGAAGATGCTTATCGCCACGGACTATGCCCGCAAGATGGCACTCGACATGCGTATGATAGACCCGAATTATGAAGACCACCCCGACAACAAGGCGAGTCACTGTGCCAAGATGATTGCGGAGTATTACCAAAAATACGACGCGCAGAAGGGAACGCAGTTCGTATTCTCTGATTTGGGGACATACCAGCCGGGAGACGGGTGGAACGTCTATTCGGAAATCAAGCGCAAGTTGACGGAGGATTACGGCATACCGGCAAGTGAGGTGCGCTTCATTCAGGAGTGTAAGACGGATAAGGCTCGGAAGGCGGTGATAGATGCCATGAATGCAGGAACGGTGCGTGTGCTGTTCGGCTCCACCTCCATGCTCGGAACGGGTGTGAACGCACAGAAACGGTGTGTGGCTATCCATCACCTTGATACACCGTGGCGACCGTCCGACCTGCAACAGCGTGACGGACGCGGAGTTAGAGCCGGAAACGAGATTGCCAAGCATTTTGCCGAGAACAACGTGGACATCATAATCTACGCGGTGGAAAAGTCGCTGGACAGCTACAAGTTCAATCTGCTGCATTGCAAGCAGACGTTCATCTCGCAGCTTAAAAGTGGAGCGATGGGCGCACGTACCATCGACGAGGGGAGCTATGGACGAAAAATCGGGTATGAACTTCTCGGAGTATATGGCGTTGCTATCCGGCAACACCGACCTTCTGGATAAGGCGAAATTAGAGAAACGTATCGCCTCGCTCGAAGGGGAACGCAAGTCTTTCAACAAGGGCAGGCGCGATTCGGAGTTCAAGCTGGAATCCAAGACAGCAGAACTGCGTAACAACACGGCTGTCATCGAAGCCATGACGGAAGACTGGAACCGCTTCCTTTCGGTGGCGCAGACCGACAGGGAGGGCAACCGCCTTAATATAATAAAGGTGGACGGTGTGGATTCAACGGATGAGAAGGTTATCGGTAAGCGTTTGCAGGAAATCGCGAAAAACGCCACTACGGGCGGGCTTTACACACAGGTCGGAGAACTTTACGGCTTTCCGATAAAGGTGGTCAGCGAGAGGACACTCAAAGAAGGTCTGGAGTTTACCGACAACCGCTTCGTGGTAGAGGGGAACTACAAGTACACCTATAACAACGGACATCTGGCAATGGCTGACCCGTTGGCCGCCGCCCGCAATTTCCTCAACGCTTTGGAGCGCATCCCCTCCATCATCGACCAGTACAAGACTAAGAATGAAGTGCTGGAACGTGAGATACCGCAGTTGCAGGAGATAGCGGGCAAGGTGTGGAAGAAGGAGGAAGAACTGAAACAATTGAAGTCTGAACTTGCCGCACTTGACCGAAAAATACAACTGGAACTTGCGCCGCCCACGCCCGAAGTCGCCGAAAAGGAGAACGAAGGGCAACAGGTCAAGCCGGAAGCGGAAGATGTGCGGAACAGGCAGGCGCAATATTCCGAAAATGCACCGCCGCAGATACGCAGTCCGGCGGATAGTATCGTTGCCAACCATGTCATAATCGGGCATCCGGGGCTGTATGCCAAGGAGGAAACCCGGTTCAAAGGATTGAAAATATAACCTTAGGAATTTTATCTGAAGTATTAATAGGGGCTATCCCAAAAGGTCTAAAAGTAAATTTTATCCTCTCTGCAAGTATCTGTAGGATGGTAACTGCATTTTTTCTTTTTGGGCAGCCCTTATTAAAATTTATTCTTATTTTAGGTTATATACATTCATGTCCATTTATGTAAAAAATTCCTGCTGACCTTGTTTATGTCTTGTCAGTCACCATTTGCAAAACCATATTTGACCCTCAAAGAGGCTGAATTTGATAAGCAACTTGCTACATACTCATAAAAGGAGCTAAATAGAACACGAATGGGAAATACTCAAATGCCAAACTAAAGAAGATATTGGCCAAAATAAACGCTATACCGAGAGAGAAACTTGATTTTTCAACTTCCTAAAACGGTGTTGTTCAAACATTTCTACTTATTTGTACTTACCAGTTGAACCTACGCTTCCCTAATAAAATGTCTATGGTAAAAAGTTAAAAAATCCTCCCACTTTTGTTAGATATATTTTTTTGTGTAATTTTGTAATCGTTATGCGGCAGTAATAATATACATATTAATACGAGTTAGTAATCCTGTAGTTCTCACATGCTACGAGGAGGTATTAAAAGGTGCGTTTCGACAACGCATCTAATGTAGTATATTATTGCTTAATCCAAATGAATATTATAAATTTAGGAATTCTTGCTCACATTGATGCAGGAAAAACTTCCGTAACCGAGAATCTGCTGTTTGCCAGTGGAGCAACGGAAAAGTGCGGCCGTGTGGATAATGGTGACACCATAACAGACTCTATGGATATAGAGAAACGTAGAGGAATTACTGTCCGGGCTTCTACGACATCTATTATCTGGAACGGGGTGAAATGCAATATCATTGACACTCCGGGACACATGGATTTTATTGCGGAAGTGGAGCGGACATTCAAAATGCTTGATGGAGCAGTCCTCATCTTATCCGCAAAGGAAGGCATACAAGCGCAGACAAAGTTGCTGTTCAATACTTTACAAAGCTGCAAATCCCGACAATTATATTTATCAATAAGATTGACCGTGCCGGTGTGAATTTGGAGCGTTTGTATATGGATATAAAACAAATCTGTCGCAAGATGTCCTGTTTATGCAAACTGTTGTCGATGGATCGGTTTATCCGGTTTGCTCCCAAACATATATAAAGGAAGAATACAAAGAATTTGTATGCAACCATGACGACGATATATTAGAACGATATTTGGCGGATAGCGAAATTTCACCGGCTGATTATTGGAATACGATAATCGCTCTTGTGGCAAAAGCCAAAGTCTATCCGGTGCTACATGGATCAGCAATGTTCAATATCGGTATCAATGAGTTGTTGGACGCCATTTCTTCTTTATACTTCCTCCGGCATCAGTCTCAAACAGACTTTCAGCTTATCTCTATAAGATAGAGCATGACCCCAAAGGGCATAAGAAGTTTTCTTAAAATAATTGACGGAAGTCTGAGACTTCGAGACGTTGTAAGAATCAACGATTCGGAAAAATTCATCAAGATTAAAAATCTAAAGACTATTTATCAGGGCAGAGATAAATGTTGATGAAGTGGGTGCCAATGATATCGCGATTGTAGAAGATATAGAAGATTTTCGAATCGGAGATTATTTAGGTGCTAAACCTTGTTTGATTCAAGGATTATCTCATCAGCATCCCGCTCTCAAATCCTCCGTCCGGCCAAATAAGCCCGAAGAGAGAAGCAAGGTTATATCCGCTCTGAATACATTGTGGATTGAAGACCCGTCTTTGTCCTTTTCCATAAACTCATATAGTGATGAATTGGAAATCTCGTTATATGGTTTGACCCAAAAGGAAATCATACAGACATTGCTGGAAGAACGATTTTCCGTAAAGGTCCATTTTGATGAGATCAAGACTATCTACAAAGAACGACCTATAAAAAGGTCAATAAGATTATTCAGATCGAAGTACCACCCAACCCTTACTGGGCCACAATAGGGCTGACTCTTGAACCCTTACCGTTAGGGGCAGGGTTGCAAATCGAAAGTGACATCTCCTATGGTTATCTGAACCATTCTTTTCAAAATGCCGTTTTGAAGGGATCCGTATGTCTTGCCAATCTGGATTACATGGATGGGAAGTGACAGATCTGAAAGTGACTTTTACTCAAGCCGAATATTATAGCCCGGTAAGTACACCTGCTGATTTCAGACAGCTGACCCCTTATGTCTTCAGGCTGGCTTTGCAACAGTCAGGTGTGGACATTCTCGAACCGATGCTATATTTTGAGTTGCAGATACCCCAGGAGGCAAGTTCCAAAGCTATTACAGATTTGCAAAAATGATGTCTGAGATTGAAGACATCAGTTGCAATAATGAGTGGTGTCATATTAAAGGGAAAGTTCCATTAAATACAAGTAAAGACTATGCCTCAGAAATAAGTTCATACACTAAGGGCTTAGGCATTTTATGGTTAAGCCATGCGGGTATCAAATAACAAAAGGCGGTTATTCTGATAATATCCGCATGAACGAAAAGATAAACTTTTATTCCTGTTTCAAAAAACAATGTCATCAAAATAATGGAGCGGTCAGGAAATTTCTATAAGGCAATACGGTTGGGATATATACTTATCTCCATTCTTATCGGATGTATGGCATATAATAGCCTCTATGAATGGCAGGAGATAGAAGCATTAGAACTTGGCAATAAAAAAATAGACGAGCTCCGAAAAGAAATAAACAATATCAATATTCAAATGATAAAATTTTCTCTATTGGGTGAAACGATACTGGAATGGAACGATAAAGATATCGAGCATTACCATGCACGGCGTATGGCAATGGACAGTATGCTCTGCCGTTTCAAGGTCACCTATCCAGCAGAGCGCATCGATAGTGTGCGCAGTCTTTTAGAGGATAAGGAACGACAGATGTTCCAGATAGTCCGGTTAATGGATGAACAACAATCTATTAACAAGAAGATAGCCAATCAAATTCCGGTTATTGTGCAGAAAAGTGTGCAGGAACAGTCCAAAAAGCCAAAACGAAAAGGTTTCTTGAGCATCTTCGGCAAAAAGGAAGTAACTCCAGCAGTATCAACCACTATCCTTCATTCGGTCAATAGAAACGTAATCAGCGAACAGAAAGTGCAGGATCGCCAATTGTCAGAACAAGCCGATAGTCTTGCTGCCCGTAATGCAGAACTTAACAGACAACTGCAAGGATTGATTTGCCAAATCGAAAAGAAGGTACAAACCGAACTGCAAAGCCGGGAAAACGAAATAGTTGCCATGCGTAAAAAATCATTTATGCAGATAGGCGGCTTGATGGGATTTGTTCTTTTGCTGTTGGTCATTTCCTATATCATCATACACCGTGATGCAAAAACATTAAACGATACAAACGCAAGACAACGGATTTGATAAGGCAACTGGAACAATCCGTACAACGGAACGAGGCACTGATAACGTCAAGGAAGAAAGCGGTACATACTATTACCCATGAGTTGCGTACACCACTGACGGCAATAACCGGCTATGCCGGACTGATACGGAAAGAACAGTGTGAGGATAAGTCCGGGCAATATATCCAAAATATACTGCAATCCTCCGACCGTATGCGGGATATGCTCAACACTTTGCTTGACTTCTTCCGCCTGGACAACGGCAAGGAACAGCCCCGTCTGTCACCCTGCCGGATTTCTGCAATCACGCACACACTTGAAACGGAGTTCATGCCTGTTGCCGTGAACAAAGGGCTGTCCTTGTCCGTGAAGACTGGACACGATGCCATTGTATTGACCGACAAAGAGCGAATAATACAAATCGGGAATAACCTGCTGTCAAACGCTGTCAAGTTCACAGAAGAAGGCGGTGTTTCTTTGATTACTGAATATGATAATGGAGTTCTGACACTGGTCGTTGAAGATACAGGTACAGGCATGACAGAAGAGGAACAGAAACAAGCGTTCGGTGCGTTTGAACGTCTATCAAATGCCGCCGCAAAGGAGGGTTTCGGGCTTGGGCTTGCCATAATGCGTAATATTGTGTCGATGCTTGGCGGAACAATCCGTTTGGACAGCAAGAAAGGGAAAGGCAGTCGTTTCACAGTTGAAATTTCTATGCAGGAAGCTGAAGAACAGCTTGGATATACAAGCGATACACCTGTTTATCATAACAATAAATTCCATGATGTTGTCGCTATTGACAATGATGAGGTATTACTTCTGATGCTGAAAGAGATGTATTCCCAAGAAGGAATACACTGCGACACTTGCACCGATGCTGCGGCACTGATGGAAATGATACGCCAGAAAGAATACAGCCTGTTGCTGACAGACTTGAATATGCCCGGTATAAACGGTTTCGAATTGCTGGAACTGTTGCGTTCGTCCAACGTGGGCAATTCACCAACAATCCCGGTGGTTGTGGCAACCGCTTCGGGCAGTTGTAACAAAGGGGAACTATTGGCAAAAGGCTTTGCCGGATGCCTGTTCAAGCCGTTCTCCATATCGGAACTGATGGAAGTTTCCGACAAATGTGCCATAAAAGCGACACCGGACGGAGAACCTGATTTTTCAGCCTTGCTGTCTTACGGCAATGAAGCCGTCATGCTGGATAAGTTGATGACGGAAACTGAAAAAGAGATGCAGGCGGTACAGGATGCGGCAATAGAGAAAGACCTGCAAAAGCTGGATTCTCTTACACACCACCTGCGCAGCTCGTGGGAAGTACTACGTGCCGACCAACCGCTAAGGGAACTTTACGGATTGCTTCATGGCGATACACTCCCGGATGGTGAAGCGTTAAGCCGTGCTGTGACTGCCGTGTTGGAAAAAGGAGCGGAAATAATCCGGTTGGCAGAAAAGGAAAGGAGAAAATACGAAGATGGATAAGACAAAAATAATTGTGGTGGAAGACAACATTGTGTATTGCGAATATGTCTGCAATATGCTGTCACGGGAGGGCTACCACACTATGAAGGCTTACCATCTCTCAACCGCGAAGAAACATCTGCAACAGGCAACGGATAATGACATCGTGGTTGCCGACCTGCGTCTGCCTGACGGTAACGGTATAGACCTTTTGCGCTGGATGCGAAAGGAGGGAAAGATGCAACCCTTCATTATCATGACCGACTATGCCGAAGTGCATACCGCAGTGGAAAGCATGAAGCTCGGTTCGATAGACTATATCCCCAAACAGCTTGTGGAGGATAAACTGGTCCCTCTTCTCCGTTCCATACAGAAAGAACGACAGGCGGGACAACGCCGTATGCCCGTGTTTGCCCGTGAAGGTTCCGCCTTTCAGAAAATCATGCACCGTATAAGGCTGGTAGCCGCTACCGATATGAGCGTGATGATATTCGGAGAGAACGGAACAGGTAAAGAACATATTGCCCACCACCTGCACGACAAAAGTAAACGGGCAGGCAAGCCATTCGTGGCGGTGGACTGCGGTTCACTCACTAAAGAGCTTGCACCATCAGCTTTCTTCGGACACGTCAAGGGCGCGTTCACGGGTGCGGATAGTACCAAGAAAGGGTATTTCTATGAAGCGGAAGGCGGCACGCTGTTTCTGGACGAGGTGGGCAACCTTGCGTTAGAAACCCAACAGATGTTACTCCGTGCCATACAAGAGAGGCGGTATCGCCCGGTCGGAGACAAGGCAGACCGGAATTTCAATGTTCGCATCATCGCCGCCACCAATGAGGATCTGGAGGCGGCAGTGAGTGAAAAGCGTTTCCGGCAGGATCTGTTTTACCGTCTGCATGACTTCGGGATAACCGTTCCGCCCTTGCGTGACTGTCAAGAAGACATTATGCCGCTGGCAGAGTTCTTCCGTGATATGGCAAACAGAGAGCTGGAGTGTAGCGTGAGCGGTTTCAGTTCCGAAGCACGTAAAGCGTTGCTGACACACGCATGGCCGGGCAACGTGCGGGAACTTCGGCAAAAGATAATGGGAGCTGTATTGCAAGCGCAGGAAGGTGTTGTCATGAAAGAGCATCTGGAACTTGCCGTGACGAAACCGACCTCTACTGTCAGTTTCGCCCTGCGCAATGACGTGGAGGATAAGGAACGGATATTACGGGCGTTGAAACAGGCAAACGGCAACCGGAGTGTCGCCGCAGAACTGCTCGGAATAGGCAGAACAACACTATACAGCAAACTTGAAGAGTATGGACTTAAATATAAATTCAAGCAATCATAGCCCGTAATTCACTGAATTTGGCTATCTTTGCATAACATTTGAGAAAAACGGCGATTGGCAGGAGCTTTTTGCCGCCAACATATAGGATAAGACCGCAAGGCGTTTCAAGCGAAAATCTGGTAAATTGGAACTACGGAGACGATTGCGTGATGCTTATGCTATGCTTATGCATAGCGTGCATTCACGTACTCTCCGTAAAGGCTTTACCAGAGCCATCGCTTGAAGGTAGTGTGAATTGCACGCTACTTTTTTTACCCTTGCCTAACGAAAGGAAACGATTATGGGTAAAGTTCAGATTCTCGCCGTACTGACGATGGACGGATGTCTTTCTTCAGAGTTATATGATAAAGCACATCAGGATTTGTGCCTTGACCGTTGCGGTCTTGATGAAATCAGGGAGAAAGCCCTTTACCATGTCACACCGGACTATTCCATTTCAATGCTGCACGAATGGCGGAAAGACGGTACAAACATTCGTTACCTCGCGGAAGCCACACCAGACACGTCGGACTATATCAACGGACTGCTGCGTATGCACGCTGTGGACGAAATCATACTATACACCGTTCCTTTCATCGCGGGAACAGGACGGCATTTTTTTTCAAATCGGCTCTGCCGGAGCAACACTGGACGCTTTCCTCCTTGAAAAGCTATTCCAACGGTGTATGTCGCATTATCTATATCCTTGATAAAAAAGCAAGATAGCCAAAATGTGCGGCAAGCATACATTTCTATTTTCAGGAATAGAATAAATGTTCTGATTACAAACAATTTAAGTCGGAGATAATTTGTCCTTGTGAAAAAATATTGAATTTTATGCCTTTGAAATCCAGCACCTTGTAAAATTGAGTGTTGGATTTAATATTTTCTGCCGCGCTTTTTGCCAATTATATTTATGTGCGCACGCAGAAAACAAAGTGTAATTTTCAAAATTGACAGAACCATGAATTATTTCTTGTTGGCGGAAACCGACTTTTTCCGCCTGATAAACGAAGCCGGCGACTGCAATATGGAAACGGCATACACGGCTTTCGCCACCCAAGTGATCGAACTGTGCAACGGCGGCATGGACATGAACCTTACCGTCATCGCGCTTGCCTACATCGAAATCGAGTTGCAGCACCATCCCGTGCGTAATCTGTCAGAAGAAAAAAGAGAGATTGCCGCCTACGTCAGCAAGGCTCTGTCTTTCGTAAGAAAGATGCAGAAATTCCTTGCCACGCCCCAAGTGCCACCACTAATATCCGCCAATAACGCAACAGAAACCACCGCCAGCCTCCTGCAATGGACGGGCAATGCCATCGACCTCGTGGAACTTATCTACGGCATCGACGAGATGGGCTGCATCAACAACGGCAACATGCCGCTCAAACAGCTTGCCCCGCTCCTTTACAAGATATTCGGGGTTGAGTCGAAGGACTGCTACCGTTTCTACACCGACATCAAACGCCGGAAGAACGAAAGCCGCACCTACTTCCTTGACAGAATGCAGGAGAAATTGAACGAGAGGATGCTGCGCGATGATGAGTTGGAGCGGATGAGAAAATAAAAAAATATCCATTACATATGAGAAGACAGGAATACTCGTATCCTGTCTTTTTATTTTCATTTAATTATATATTAATTAGCACAATATATGTGAGTTTTTCATTCCTATAAGGACAAATTTCAGAAACGTATGTCTGGTAAATTATTGAGTCATCATAGTATGAACATATATCATTACTAAAAACAATGAAACAACTTCCATAAGATTGTGGTTGTAAAAATCGCCATTTAATAGCCCGTTTTTTTTGTAAAATTCGCCAATTAAAAAAATATGATTATCTTTGCATTATATTTTATAAGGTATGGAAACAGTAAATAGAATACTTCAAGAGAAGATTACAGCACGAATCGCGCCCAATAAAGCAGTACTGATTTTTGGTGCTCGCCGTGTTGGTAAAACGGTAATGATGCGTAAAATTGTGGACAACTATTCAGGTAGGACGATGATGCTCAACGGCGAAGACTACGACACATTAGCACTATTGGAGAATCGCTCAATAGCCAATTATCGGCATTTATTGGATGGTATTGATTTGCTGGCTATTGATGAGGCACAGAACATACCACAAATCGGTAGTATTCTGAAGTTGATAGTTGATGAAATACCGGGAATAAGTGTCTTGGCAAGTGGTTCTTCGTCATTCGATTTGCTGAATAAGACTGGTGAACCGTTGGTCGGCCGCAGTACGCAATTTCTCCTTACACCATTCTCGCAACGGGAAATCGCACAGACGGAAACGGCACTTGAAACCCGCCAGAACCTCGAAGCGCGCTTGATTTACGGTTCCTATCCCGAAGTAGTAATGATGGAGAACTATGAACGTAAAACAGACTACCTACGTGATATTGTCGGTGCATACCTGCTTAAAGATATCTTAGCAATTGACGGCTTAAAAAATTCGAGCAAGATGCGCGATCTACTGCGATTGATAGCTTTTCAGTTGGGCAGCGAAGTTTCTTACGAAGAGTTAGGTAAACAACTCGGCATGAGCAAGACGACCGTTGAAAAATACCTCGACCTATTGGAAAAGGTCTTCGTTATCTATCGTCTGGGGGCTTATTCGCGTAACCTACGCAAGGAGGTTACAAAAGCTGGCAAGTGGTACTTCTACGACAACGGCATTCGCAATGCCATTATCGGGGCTTTCTCACCGCTGGCCATTCGGCAGGATGTCGGTGCGCTGTGGGAGAACTACATCATCGGAGAGCGGCGCAAAGCGAACTTCAATGAGGGACTGCACAGGGAGTTCTATTTCTGGCGCACCTACGACAAACAGGAAATCGACCTGATTGAGGAGAGTGCCGACAGTCTTACCGCCTTGGAGTTCAAGTGGGGAAATAAAATGCCGGCCGCACCGAAAGCCTTCCAAGAAGCCTATCCCTATGCCGAGTTTCATGTGGTAAATCGGGAGAATTATTTGGAGTTCGTATAATCAATAAATTACGTATATGGAAACAAAACTACAATCCAAACAGCAATATCCGCGGTTTATCCAAAATAAACCGTGTGGTATTGACAAATTCGATGGAGGTTCGCAAGAAAGGTTGGCAAAAACTATTGCTCGCCATTTTTGTCAGAATGATTCATTGGATGAGGAATGTACTTTACCTCGAATTATCGGCATCGAAGGTATTTGGGGATCTGGAAAATCCAACGTGGTTAAAATGTTGGAACGTGAATTATCAGACGACTATTACTTTTTTGAGTATGACGCATGGGGACATCAAGAGGACTTGCAACGCCGCTCTATATTGGAATTGCTTACAAGCAAACTTATTGATGATGGTATCCTATCTGGAAATGCAACAATAAAAGTCAAAGGTGGAGGTACGAAAACCGTATCATGGTCTGAAAAGCTGAAATATTTATTAGCCCGTAAAACGGAGACCGTAACCGAAAAATATCCCCTTATCAGTAATGGTATGGTTGCGGCATTTTTGGTTGCAGTTTTAACTCCGATATTTACATTTATTGCGTATGCAGTAAAACCTACACCCACAACATGGTGGTTTTCTTTATTGTCTATTATCATAGCTGCACTGCCAGTTCTTATTGCATTGTGCGTTTGGAAATGGGCATATAGCAAAGATCATAAATATGGATGGAGTTATATGTTAGCTATTTATCAAGATAAAGTCGAAAAGGACGTTTGCTATGAGACTTTGAGCGAAGACGAACCAACGGTTTACGAGTTCAAAACATGGATGCAAGACATTTCTGATTTTATCAAGGAAAAAGGACAACGTAAATTAGTCCTTGTTTTTGACAACATGGATCGTCTCCCCGCTGAAAAAGTAAAAGAATTATGGTCTTCTATCCATACGTTCTTCGCCGATAGCGGTTTTGAAAATGTTTGGGCTGTTATTCCTTTCGATGAAACACATTTAGCTTGTGCATTCGGAGATGAGACCGACGAACAAACGAAACAACTGACCAAGTATTTTATCAATAAAACTTTCCCTATTGTTTATCGTGTTGCTCCTCCTGTTATTACCGACTATCGAAGTATATTCAACAAACTGTTTGTTGAAGCATTTGGAGAAACAGAAAATGAAGCGAAAGAAACTATAAATCGGATATTCAGATTGGTAAATCCTAATGCCAATGTTAGGGAAATTATATCATATATCAATGAGATGGTCGCTCTTAAATAAGAGTGGTGTAACGAAATTTTGATGATAAACATAGCATTGTTCTGTTTGAAGAAGACGGATATTCTGGCAAATCCAGTAGAACAAATATTGTCCGGCGACTATCTGAATGGCATTCAAACAATAATTAACAATGATCTGCAAACACAACGCGAAATTGCAGCTTTGGTATATGGTGTCGATGTTGAAGATGCTCGACAAATTCCATTGAAAAAATATATTGAAGGCTGCATCAACGGAGAAGAAGACCACGACATAAATCAATATGCAGAGACTAATAAACAATTTGACACTGTATTAGAAGAAGTTATACAATGTATGGACAATGCGCTTATCGATAAGATTATACATTGTTTGCATAAATTAACTCGAAAGAGCGATGTTATTCTGCGTGTATGGCAAAGAATAGCACAATTGAAATTAAAAGAATCCATAGAGAAGCAGGTGTTCCCTGTCGAATACCAAGAACTGCTGTTGCATTTAGACACGGAAAGCCAAAACCATGTGATTGCTCAATTATATAAGAAGATAGTTCGGTTCAATGACTTCAATGGCGGCGACTATTTCAAAACGTTAGATGCAATAGACAGGTTTATTGCGCAAAATAAGTTGGCGTGCGATTTTACGTCATTGATTGAAGCAAAAACAGTCAAGCCAAATACATTTATCGATTATATTCAAGCTGCAAATGCAACAGATGCTGCCTATCGGGATAACGCGACAACTAAAGCATATAAATATTATCAAGTAGCAACAAATTCGGAGGCGCTCGATAATTATTTGGCAAACTTACTACCCGATAATTTCGACCATGCAGATATTGTAAAAACGTTAAAAGATAATTCTACCTATACGTTTCCAACGCTTTTGCAAGCGATCACGAATTGCATTGATGAACAGAATGTAAATAAAGATAATATAGGGGCTATATTTACAACCTATCGTTTATTGGCATCTGACGAAGAAAGACCTTTACCTGTAACGTTAGATTCAACCTACATAAATCAGTTGCATTCTGAATTAGAAACTGATGGCCGAAACATTAAAGAGTCTGGATATTACGATTTAGTCGCCATGCAATTGGCACATGGTCATTCCGTTTCCTTAATAGAGGGTGGAGATATAAAATATGTTGCAGAACTCATGGACTATTATGTGGATCATGGAGACTTATTAGTAAATAGTGTGGGATGGAATATACCGCTATTAAATGAAACACTACAATACATGGTAAATCATAAACTTGGCTATAAATTATTGCTCTCAGACATATTGCCCCAATTTGAAGATATTAAGAACAGAATAGGTGTAACGGATGAGGTATTTATCGAGCATTTAGCAGAGTGGAATACCGATTTGGATAAGTATATCACTAAGAACAATATTAAAGATGTAATTCCTGACGCATCTTTTTACGATTTGACCACTAAAATAAGCAATGTCCTGACCGATCATATCAATAAAATAGCGTTCGAAGCGTTGTCTGAAATAAGTGTTGATACATTATACGCCCAAAGAACAGCACATACATCATATTATTGGTTTGTCGCAATAAAACATTTACTGGCTAAAATCAAATCCTTGCCAGATAACTTGACTGAATTTGGCAAAAAGATTCTGATGGATATTGCTTCTGGAACTCAAAGTTTGAATCCTTTCCCTAATTGTTTCAAGAATATAGTTGAAAGATTGGATAAACGAAAAATTAAATCGACAGTTACCGATATAAGAAATGATTTCTGCATCGGTAAAAAGACTATCAATGCAATAAAGTTTCAATTTTTCGAAACATGGCTTAGATCGCATGGTAATTTGAAAAGTCAAGCTGGAGACGTTATTGATAAAATAGTGAAACCTGTAATTTCCGATGGGGCATGCCGTTCATTGATTCTGCAAAACAAAGATTTTTATATGGATTTAATAAATACAGCAGGGGATGATGCTTATGAATTGAAAAAGAGTCTCCGAAACCTCATACAAAAAGATTCAGATCCGCAATTGGTTAAATTTGTCAATTCGATAGATTCAGTACCTGAGGTTGAAACCGCGTAAGTATTTGTCTAACAAGTCCGAATTTTACGATTTTACCCGTCAGAACTGAAGTGCCCCCCAAAAAAATTGTATCCAACTTTTGGGGGTCACTTCAAACTTCGATAGGGATAATTTTCAATTTTGGGGACTTGTTAGACAGTCTCATTATCTGGTAGCAGTTTACACAGCACCGGATCGTTTTTGATACGTTCCAGTTCATCTTGAACAATCTGCTTCACTTCCTCCTTGATGCGCCTGTAATTCGCCTGAACCGTTTCCTTCATGTGGTCGTTGCCGTCCCCGTCCGTAAAATCGGTAATGACAGGGATTTTCTTGTAGGCACTTTCCTCCCGTTTGACCTTCTCGGCATCCACCACAATCTCACAGTGGAAAATCTTCTGCTCGATGCGCTCGTTGAAGTTGTCGGACACCGAACCGACAAACATACCCTGCGTCAAGCCGGAAATCTTGCTCGGCGGGATGAGTGAATCCATCTGCGTGTTGATGGAGGTGGACACGTCCTGCCGGTTGATGGAAATGGACTGCCGTTTCTGCAACACCTTACCGAAGCGTTCCGAAAGTGTCTTTGCGGTTTCACCTACCACCTGCCCGGAAAAGATATTGCCGACGGTGTTCATCACGACCTTCGCTTCCTTATCACCGTAGTCTCGCACCAACTGGCTGAAATCCTGAAAACCCAGACACACGGCAACCTTGTTGCTTCGCGCGGTGGCGATAAGGTTGTCCAGCCCCTTGAAATAAATCGTGGGCAGCTCGTCAATGATGACCGACGACTTCAGCATCCCTATCTTGTTGATGAGTTTCACGATGCGGGAGTTGTACAATCCGAGAGCGGCCCCGTAGATGTTCTGGCGGTCGGGATTGTTGCCCACACATAGTATTTTCGGTTCTTCGGGATTGTTGATGTCCAGCGTGAACTCGCTGTCCGACATCACCCAATAGAGCTGCGGGGAAATCATCCTTGAAAGCGGAATTTTCGCCGACGCTATCTGCCCCATGAGCTGCTCCGCAGCCCCTCCGAGCCAAGCGTCCATGAATGGTGAAAGGTAGTTCTCCAGCTCCGGGTAAGAGGTCAGTATCGGAAATATATCCTCGTAACGGCGGTTCAGAAACTCGATGGCATGAGGAAAAGTGCAATACTTCCCGTTCTGATAGATTTTGAGATACCATATAATGCTGGCAAACAAAATAATAGGAGATTCCACAAAGAAGTCGCCCTGCTTCTGCACCCATGTTTTATTGAGGTTGAGCATTATCGTATAGGCACTCTCGTAAGCGTCCGTAATATCCTCCATGAAATCCGGGTGGATGGGATTACAACGGTGTGAACGGCGCGGGTCGTCGAAGTTTATTACATAAAATTTCGGTTTCACCTTGTAACCCTCCGGGTGGTTCAGCAGATGGTTATAGGCGATTGTAGATAGGTCGGGATACTTGAAATCGTAGATGTATTGACTAAAGCCCTTTTCAATCTGCTGCTTGATGAAACTGTTTACAACCGCGTATGACTTTCCACTACCCGGCGTACCCAACACGATGGAGGCACGAAAAGGATTCACCACATTGATCCAGCCGTTGTTCCAACGCTTTTTGTAGTAGAACCGTGTCGGAAGATTGACCGAATACTCGCTTTCGATAAGCCTTGTTTCCTGCATGAAGCTCTCGTTCTCGTTGTTGAACACATCATCCATGAGGTTGTGCTTCAACAGACGGCTCAACCACAGACCTCCCATCAGCAGGCAGACATAGCCCGTTCCAATGGTAAGGACATATAGTCCCGTCACCGCTTCAAGCGGCAGCGGCAGGGGCAGCAACCACCAGTTCAGGAAAAACAGCACGAACCCGACGGCAAATGCTGTCCAGATTCTCCCCCAAGTGATTTTCTCACCCTTGACACCTTTCGTACCCAGACAGGACAGGGCAAGCAAAAGGACGGAAAACAGTTTCGTGTACAGTATGGAATGGAACAACCCCGCCGTGCGGTCGAAGTTCAGAAGGATTTTGTCCACCACGCCGATGTCCACACCCCAGATCCTTATGGCTTCATAACAGAACCAGTACACGTTCATGACCACTAAAATAATACTCACGGCACGCAGAAAATCCATGATTTTCGCCAACGCCCTCAAATCGTCTTCTTGTGACATACATTGATTTTTTGATTGTTGATATTTTCGATTACATTCCCAAGCCCTTGCGCTTTTTCTTCTTTTTGCGCTTCATTGCCCGGATGAAAGCCTCTTCCTCGGCATCGGTCGCCGGACCTTCGGGAGTGAGCAAGCCCATACCGCCCGACATGTCTTCACGGTCGTATGCGGTCTGCCCATATACCTTGTCCGCAACATCCGCCGGGATGGAAAGCGGTATAGGCGGTTGTCCGGCGTATGGCAGTGTGAAGTGTTCCTGCAAGGCGTTGGCGGAAAGTTCCTTGCCCATGCGTGAGCCGTTCAGCACGCAGCCCGTACGGTGGTCGATGAACGTGGCTCCGTAGATGCGCCCTTCCTCCGTGTAGCGTAGCACGGTATCTATGCCCTTCTCTTTGAGCCTGGCAATAAACCTGTCCTTGTCATACGTGCCTTCCAGCACGGAAAGGACGGTGCGTTTCGTCATGTCGGCAAGTTTCCTGTCCTTGATTTCCGATTTGGAACGGGCAAACTTCTTCTGCACGGCTTCATAGCCGACGGACTTCCCGAAGAGCGAGGACTTGAAAGGATTGCCAACTTTGTTGCCCCTGTCGTCCGTGACGGAATAGACCAGCCCGTGATACTCACGTCTGCGCACATTTCCATGTGCTTCCTCCACTGTCATATTATATAAGGAAAGGAGGGCACGGTATTCTCCCATCGTTTGGAAGCGGTACTGCCCGTTCAGAGCCTTCACGGTGTTGCCCACCTGCTTTTTCACATCGCCAGCCGATGCATCCACCTTGCGCAACGGGTTATCCAATCCCTGATTTTTTCGTTCTGCCGGATGCAATCCATACTTCTGTTCCAGTTCCCTGCGAATACGGTCGCTGCGGCGGTAGAGAAAATCCCGGTTGAGCCTTTTACCGTTCTCGTCCACCCTGACCGTCACGATATGCAGATGGTGGCGGTCGATGTCCTCATGCTTGAAAACGAGATACGGCTGGTTTCCGAAACCGAGTTTTTCCAGATACTCGCGGGCGATATTCTGCAACTCAATATCGGTCAGCACATCCTCCGGGTGCGGGTTGAGTGAGATATGCACCACCGGCTTCTCGACCTTCATCTGCGGTGGCAGGAAGGTGTGGAAACCCTCCATCGCCTTGCTTATGTCCATCGTTCCCGTACCGTCATTGTAGATGCGGTTGGTTGTGAGAAGCCGCCCCTTTCGCCTCGTTGATCTTCTCCCCGTTGTAGGCAAGTGCGCCATACAACGAGTTTCCTACACTGATTTTTGCGACCATTTTTCTTGCATCTCTCTCGACAATTCCACAATCTTACGGCTCAGTTTTACGAGTTCGACGGTCTGTTGCTCCAGCTTGTAAAGCAACGCCATCGCCTTTTTCTCGGAAAAATGCAGCCTCAATTCCTTCACTACTTGGTTGTAGTTCGTACCCACGGCGCGGAACTGCGCGTGAAAATCGGACAGCTTGGTGTAGTAATCCACCAGCGTCTTGTCCACTTTCAGCACCTTGAACGGCTGCCCGAAGAAGTGCGCTTTCAGGAAAACCGACCGTGCATAGACACCCGATTTTCCGAACATGGAGAGGAAACGGTTGTGTTCCTCCTCACTGAAACGGACGGTGTAGCGGAACACCGCCGGGTCAAGTTTGGGATTTCTCCCTGCTTTGCTTTTCCTTTTCTCTTTCATATCACTTTGGATTTAGCGGTTTGACGGCATAAGCCGCCGCTTTTATGCACGGCACCGCAGGTTTGAGAGGCTTTCCGACTTCGGAGGGAAAGCCCGTCCCCTGCAAGGGCAAGTCGTTTTCCGGGATGCTCAAATCGTTTTGAGCGGCTGAAAACATACCTTGCTATGTTCAGGTGAACATAAAAATCCGTCGGGGACGGATTGGGAAAATACCTTTCAGGACTCCGGCCCGCACGCCATCGGCGAACCCTGCCGTCCGGGTGCAAAGTTACGCCCTTAAAGCGGTAATGGACAGAGGCTTGACCCGGACAATCGGTGCCAACCGGCGCAACATGCTGCCACTTGCTGGAGAAGTGATACAAGTTCAAAAATATCCTTGTTTATTTGCAGCATGATTCAAGAAACGAACGGTTTGAAGATATGAGGAAAGGAACATTCAAATACCCGGACAACCGCTTCGGCGGACACTTGCCGAAACGGATACCCGAACCGTCGGAAACCCGGTTGTCCGACAATCCGATGACGTATGGATTCAATGACTTCATGACGCAATGTCGTCATTCATCACTTGTCCGCCGCACCGCTTCACCGCAGAACCGGATACGCGACGACCCGCCTGCGTGTGTAGTCACGGAAGCGGATGGTGCGACAGCCAAATCCGCATGTAAACAGAAAATAAAATCATCAACAATTAAACTGAATAGAACCATGAGTAAAGAAATCTTCGTTGCATTCGCAACACAGAAAGGTGGCATTGGCAAATCCACCGTCACGGCACTCGCCGCCAGCTACCTCCACAACGTGAAGGGCTACAATGTCGCCGTCGTTGACTGCGATGATCCGCAGCACAGCATCCACGGTCTGCGCGAACATGAGACGGCACTCATCGGCGGGAGCATCTACTTCAAGGCTCTCGCGTGCGACCATTTCCGCAAGATAAAGAAGAACGCCTATCCGGTCATCAAGAGCAACGCGGTGAACGCCCTCGACGATGCGGAAAGGATGATCGCCGCCGAGGTCATGAAGCCCGACGTGGTTTTCTTCGACATGCCGGGAACACTCCGGAGCAACGGCGTGATAAAGACGCTATCGCAGATGGACTACATCTTCACGCCCCTTAGTGCCGATCGCTTCGTCGTGGAGAGTACCCTGAAATTCGTCACGATGTTCCGCGACAGGCTGATGACGACCGGGCAGGCGAAAACAAAGGGGCTTTATCTGTTCTGGACGATGGTGGACGGCAGGGAGAGGAACGACCTGTACGGCATCTACGAAGAAGTGATAGCCGAAATGGGCTTTCCGGTGCTTTCCACCCGCCTGCCCGACAGCAAGAAGTTCCGCCGCGACCTATCGGAAGAGCGCAGGAGCGTTTTCCGCTCCACTATCTTCCCGATGGACACGGCACTGCTGAAAGGAAGCGGCATCCGTGAGTTTTCCGAAGAGATAAGCGACATCATCAGACCGCAGTGAGCATGGGCAGCAGGAAAGTGAACACGGAAGGCATCGACGAGGAACTGCTGTTGGCATCCATTGGGCGGCGCACTCAGGACGGGACACTGCGTCCGGCGCAGGAAGTCCCCGCAACCGCACCGACCGAAGATGACACCGCCGTACCGGAACCATCTCCTGTGCAACCCGTAACACGGGAAAAAGCGCAGAGGGAAGGCGGTCGCCGGAAAAGGCAGGACGAGGACTATAACGAGCTGTTCCTGCGCCGCAACGAGATAAAGACCCGCCAGTGCGTCTATATCAGCCGCGACGTACACGGCAAAATCCTCAGAATAGTGAACGATATCGCCGGAGGGGAAATCTCCGTGGGCGGCTATGTGGATACCGTGCTGCGCCAGCATCTGGAACAGCACAAGGAGAGAATCAACGAACTGTACAAGAAACAACGTGAAGATCTGATTTGAAAATGGAAAAAGAAATGACACCGAATGAAAAAAGACCGCAGCAGGACTGCGGAGGCATGCTTGCCCAAGTGAAGGCGAGCGTGGAAATACTGTCGCTCGTCCCGGTAAGCGGCAAATGCAGCGAGAAGGACTATGAGCGTCTGTTTATCCGCGACCCCGAAGTAAAGGCGCGGGAGGGCAAGATGGCGTATGTGCGCCCGGAGTACCACGAGCGTATCATGCGCATCACCCGTGTAATCGGGCATGACCGGCTTACGCTGTCCGCCTACATCGACCATGTGCTGACGCACCACTTCAACCAGTGCGAGGACGCCATAAAGAGCCTTTACGCCCGGAATTACAATTCAGTATTCTAATTAAAACCGGAAGTATATGAATGAAACAATCAGTATGACAGACATTCTGCTGGCGGTATCGGTCGGCTGCAACCTATGGTTCCTGTTCCTGCTCCTTTACGAGCGCATCATGGAAACGCGGCTTGTCCGCTTCTTCAAGGGCATAGCCGGATTATGGCGGTCGCTGGACGGGAATGAGGCTAAACGCATAGCGGCACATGAGGAAGTTCCCACGGCAAAGGGGGACATCATCGGCAAGAGCCGTTTCAAAATGGCATCCACCCGGACAACCGCTGCCATACCGGCGCAAGAAGCCGCCACTTCGGAAAAAGGCATTGAGCTGTCGGAGGAAGAGGCTACTTTTGACGACGGAAACACGGAAACCGCGTCCCGCCCGGCGCAAGTCCCGGAGGAAAAGCTCGATGAGACCTTCACGAGCATACCGCCGGAGGAACTGGGATACGGGGAGGACGAACCGGAAGAGGACGCCTCGGACACGCCACGGGCTTCGGGCAGCAGCTTTGACGAGATTGACGACGCCTGCAAGACCGCCAAAAACCCGGACGCGACACAGGCGGAACGTGAAAAGGCGGCTAAGGTGTTCACCGACATGGAGGGCACGGAGTTGTACGAGAAAATGATGGAAGGCTCTTCGGAGATAGGCATCCGCATCAAGGGGCTTATCGAGATTCGGCTGAAGAAATCTGAAAAGGAGTTCGTCGTGCCGGACAACATCGAGGAGTTCGACTTCCGAAACTATGTATGACAACAATAAAAGAAATGAACATGAAAGAATGACATCAACCCACGCGGCGAGGAAACGCAAGGCGCATCCCCATCCGCAACGGACACGCCCACGTCCGTGGAAACAAACGGGCAACCACTAAACCAAAGTAAAGTAATCAAGTATCAACCGCCCGAAAAAGGACTATCCACCCTTTTGGACGGCAACAAAACAAGAACTGTTTATGAACAAGAACATCTTGAAAAACAGAAAAGCAATCCTCTCCGCGGCACTTGTCATCGCCGCAACCGCCTCTGCTTTCGCACAGGGAAACGGCATCGCGGGCATCAACGAAGCCACCTCTATGGTGAGTTCGTATTTCGACCCCGGAACGAAATTAATCTACGCCATCGGCGCGGTGGTCGGTCTTATCGGAGGCGTAAAAGTGTACGGCAAGTTTTCATCGGGCGACCCCGACACGAGCAAGACAGCCGCCTCATGGTTCGGGGCTTGTATCTTCCTGATTGTCGCTGCGACTATCCTGCGCTCATTCTTCCTTTAATAAACAATGTATGGCTGAATACCCGATAAACAAGGGTATCGGCCGTCCGGTTGAGTTCAAGGGTCTAAAGGCTCAGTACCTCTTCATCTTCTGCGGAGGTCTGCTGGCTCTCTTCGTCCTGTTCGTCATCCTCTACATGGTCGGCATCGACCAGTGGATATGTATCGGCTTCGGCGCGGCATCGTCTTCCGTCCTCGTATGGCAGACCTTCGCGCTGAACGCCCGGTACGGCGAACACGGGCTGATGAAATTGGGAGCGGCAAGGAGCCATCCCCGATACCTTATCAACCGGCGGCGGATCACCCGACTGTTCAAACGACAACGAAAGGAAGAAAGACAATGAGGAATACATCGAAAATGACAACACTGGAAAACAGGTTCCCACTTTTAGCGGTGGAGCATGGCTGCATCATCTCAAAGGACGCCGACATCACGGTGGCTTTCGAGGTGGAACTACCGGAACTTTACACCGTGACGGGTGCGGAGTACGAGGCGATACACAGTTGCTGGTGCAAGGCTATCAAGGTGCTGCCGGACTACTCCGTCGTGCACAAACAGGACTGGTTCATCAAGGAACGCTACAAGCCGGAACTGCAAAAGGATGACATGAGCTTTTTGAGCCGCTCCTTTGAACGACACTTCAACGAGCGTCCGTACCTGAAACACTCCTGCTATCTCTACCTGACCAAGACGACGAAGGAACGTAACCGGATGCAGAGCAACTTCAGTACGCTGTGCCGGGGACATATCATCCCGAAGGAGCTGGACAGGGAAACCGCCGGGAAGTTCATGGAAGCCGCCGAACAGTTCGAGCGCATCATGAACGACAGCGGCTTTGTCAGGCTGCGCCGCCTCTCCACCGATGAGATTGTGGGTACTGAGGGAAAGACGGGACTTATTGAACGCTACTTCTCGCTCATGCCCGAAGGCGACACGGCCTTGCAGGACATCGACCTCTCGGCAAGGGAAATGCGCATCGGTGACAACCGCCTGTGCCTGCACACCCTCTCCAACGCGGAGGATATGCCCGGAAAGGTGGCTACCGACATCCGCTACGAGAAACTCTCCACCGACCGTTCGGACTGCCGCCTCTCCTTCGCCTCCCCCGTGGGGCTGCTGCTTTCCTGTAACCACATCTACAACCAGTATGTGATTATCGACAACAGCGAGGAAAATTTGCAGAAATTCGAGAAGTCCGCCCGTAACATGCAGTCGCTATCTCGCTATTCAAGGAGCAACAGCATCAACCGCGAGTGGATAGACCAGTACCTGAACGAAGCCCATTCCTACGGGCTGACCTCGGTACGGGCTCACTTCAATGTCATGGCATGGAGCGATGACGCGGAGGAACTGAAGCATATCAAGAACGACGTAGGCAGCCAGCTTGCCAGCATGGAGTGCGTCCCCCGCCACAACACTATTGACTGCCCGACGCTCTACTGGGCGGCGATGCCCGGCAACGCGGCGGACTTCCCGGCGGAAGAGAGTTTCCACACCTTCATTGAGCAGGCGGTGTGTCTCTTCACGGAGGAAACCAACTACCGCAGCTCATTATCGCCCTTCGGCATCAAGATGGTGGACAGGCTTACGGGAAAACCGTTGTACCTCGACATCTCCGACCTGCCCATGAAGCGGGGCATCACGACCAACCGCAACAAGTTCGTGTTGGGTCCTTCGGGCAGCGGCAAATCCTTCTTTATGAACCACCTCGTGAGGCAATATTACGAGCAAGGCGCACATGTGGTATTGGTGGACACGGAAACTCCTATCAGGGCTTGTGCGGCATGATCCGACGCAAGACAGGCGGAGCGGACGGTGTGTATTTCACCTACACGGAAGATAAGCCCATCAGCTTCAACCCGTTCTACACCGATGATTACGTGTTCGACGTGGAGAAAAAGGACAGCATCAAGACATTGCTGCTGACGCTCTGGAAGTCGGAGGACGACAAAGTGACAAAGACGGAGAGCGGCGAGCTGGGCAGTGCCGTGAGTGCCTATATTGAGCGCATCCAATACGACCGTAGCATCGTCCCCTCGTTCAACACCTTCTACGAGTATATGCGTGACGACTACCGCAAGGAACTGGCACAGCGTGACATCAAGGTGGAGAAGTCCGACTTCAACATCGACAACATGCTCACCACCATGCGGCAGTATTACCGGGGCGGGCGTTACGATTTCCTGCTCAACTCCACGGAGAACATCGACCTGCTCGGCAAGCGGTTCATCGTCTTCGAGATAGATTCGATTAAAGAAAACCGCGAACTGTTCCCCGTCGTGACCATCATCATCATGGAAGCCTTCATCAACAAGATGCGCCGATTGAAAGGCGTAAGGAAACAGTTGATAGTGGAAGAGGCTTGGAAGGCCTCTATCTTCGGCGAACATGGCTGAGTACCTGCGCTATATGTATAAGACGGTCAGAAAATATTACGGCGAGGCAATCGTGGTGACGCAGGAGGTGGACGACATTATCAGTTCTCCGGTGGTCAAAGAGAGCATTATCAACAACTCGGATTGTAAAATCCTGCTTGACCAAAGGAAATATATGAACAAGTTCGACCAGATACAGGCGTTGCTCGGACTGACGGAGAAAGAGAAGTCGCAGATACTCTCCATCAACATGGCGAACAACCCGTCAAGGCTCTACAAGGAAGTGTGGATAGGACTGGGCGGCACGCAGTCGGCAGTCTATGCCACCGAAGTTAGTGCTGAAGAGTATCTGGCGTACACCACCGAAGAAACGGAAAAAGTAGAGGTTTACCGTCTGGCGGAACAGTTGGGCGGCGACATTGAAGCCGTCATCCGGCAGCTTGCCGAAAGGCGGAGAAAAAAGGAATAAATAAGAAACAGAATGTATCAACCAAAAAAGAAAAACGCGTATGAATTTACAAAAGTGAAAATGCTGCAAGTCAGCAAGTGTTTAATCGGGCTGGCGGTCATGGTGCTGCAATCCTGCGACATAACGGACAACCGACGCGACCTGCTTTGCGGGAACTGGGAGAGTGTGGAGGGCAAGCCCGACGTGCTTATCTACAAGGAGGGCGAAGCCTACAAAGTGACGGTGTTCCGTCGTAGCGGTCTGCGCCGCAAGCTGAAGCCGGAAACCTATCTCTTGCAGGAGGAGAACGGCAATCTGTTCATGAACACCGGATTCCGCATCGACGTGTCCTACAACGAGGCGACGGACATCCTGACCTTCTCGCCGAACGGGGACTACGTGCGTGTGAAGCCGCAGCCGGGACATCCGACCGAAGAATAACAACCACTAAAATCCAAAGTAACATGAGAACAAGAATAACACTTATTATCTGCCTGTGCCTGTTTGCAGTCGGCAGGGCAAGCGCACAGTGGGTCGTAAGCGATCCGGGCAATCTAGCGCAGGGCATCATCAATGCCTCCAAAAACATCATCCATACCTCCAAGACCGCCACGAACATGGTGAGCAACTTTCAGGAGACGGTGAAAATCTATCAGCAGGGCAAGAAGTATTACGACGCACTCAAATCCGTGAACAATCTGGTAAAGGACGCCCGGAAGGTGCAGCAGACCATCCTGATGGTGGGTGACATCACCGACACCTATGTGACCAGTTTCCAACGGATGCTCCGTGACGGGAATTTCAGACCCGAAGAGCTTTCCGCAATCGCTTTCGGCTACACGAAACTGCTGGAGGAAAGCAACGAAGTGTTGACGGAACTCAAGAACGTGGTGAACATCACCACGCTCTCCATGACGGACAAGGAGCGCATGGACGTGGTGGAACGCTGCTACTCCAAAATGAAGCGTTACCGCAACCTCGTGAGCTACTACACCAACAAGAACATTAGCGTGAGTTACCTGCGTGCGAAGAAGAAAAACGACCTTGACCGCATCATGGGGCTGTACGGGAACATGAACGAAAGATATTGGTAGCCTATGAATTTCGACAACCTTCATCAGATTTTACGCTCACTCTACGAACAGATGATGCCGCTATGCGGGGACATGGCGGGCGTGGCGAAAGGCATCGCCGGGCTGGGTGCGCTGTTCTACGTCGCCTACCGGGTATGGCAGTCGCTGGCGAGAGCTGAACCGATAGACGTATTCCCGATGCTCCGTCCTTTTGCCATCGGTCTGTGCATCATGTTCTTTCCGACGGTGGTACTGGGTACGATAAACAGCATCATGTCGCCCGTCGTGCAGGGTACGGCAAAGATGCTGGAGGCGGAAACGCTGGACATGAACCGATACCGTGAGCAGAAGGACAAACTGGAGTACGAAGCGATGATGCGCAATCCCGAAACCGCCTACCTCGTGTCAAATGAGGAGTTTGACAAACAACTGGAAGAACTGGGCTGGTCGCCCGGCGACATGGTGACGATGGCGGGGATGTACATCGAGCGCGGGATGTACAACATGAAGAAGAGCATCCGCGACTTCTTCCGCGAGATACTCGAACTGCTGTTCCAAGCCGCCGCCCTCGTGATAGACACCGTCCGCACCTTCTTTCTCGTGGTGCTGGCGATTCTCGGTCCGATAGCCTTCGCCCTGTCGGTATGGGACGGTTTCCAAAACACGCTCACGCAGTGGATATGCCGCTATATACAGGTCTATCTGTGGCTACCGGTATCGGACATGTTCAGCACCATACTGGCGAAGATACAGGTTCTGATGCTGCAAAACGACATCGAGCGGATGCAGGCAGACCCGAACTTCTCGCTGGATTCGAGCGACGGGGTGTATATCGTATTCCTCTGCATCGGCATCATCGGCTACTTTACCATTCCCACCGTTGCGGGCTGGATTATCAAGCCGGAGGCATGGGCGGTTACGGTCGCAACGTGAACCAGATGGCGGGACGAGCCGGAAGCATGGCGGGCAGCGTGGCGGTGCAGCCGCAGGAAACGCAGTCGGACGTGTCGGCAAATTGCTGAAATAATCAATGTGCAATCATAAATTGGAAAATATAAATGGAATTCAAATCACTTAGAAACATCGAATCGTCGTTCAGGCAGATACGCCTGTTCGGTATCGTCTTCCTCTCGCTGTGCGCCGTGGTGACGGTGTGGAGCGTGTGGAACTCCTACCGTCTCGCAGAGAAGCAACGGGAGAAAATCTATGTGCTGGACAACGGCAAGAGCCTGATGCTCGCCTTGTCTCAGGATTTGTCGCAGAACCGCCCGGCGGAGGCACGGGAACATGTGCGCCGTTTCCACGAGATGTTCTTCACGCTATCACCTGAAAAAAGCGCGATTGAACACAACGTGAAACGTGCCTTGCTGCTGGCGGACAAGAGCGTGTACCACTATTATTCGGACTTCGCGGAGAAGGGGTACTACAACCGCATCATCGCCGGGAACATCAACCAAGTGCTGAAGGTGGACAGCGTGGTGTGCGACTTCAACGCCTATCCCTACCGTGCCGTGACCTACGCCACACAGAAAATCATCCGGCAGAGCAACGTCACCGAGCGCAGCCTCGTGACCACCTGCCGCCTGCTGAACGCATCGCGGTCGGATGACAACCCGAACGGTTTTACCATCGAGGGTTTCACCATCATTGAGAACAAGGATTTACAGACTATCAAACGGTAACAGGACATGAAAAGTATCAGAAAATCAATGTGGGGCATGTATTGGAAACTCCACGACAAACGGAAACGCTTGGCGGCAAGTCTCAAAGGGTATCTGGACGGCTTGCCGCCGGAAACACGCCGCCGCATCGTGCTGGGATGTTCGCCGCCTTCGCGGTGCTTGCCCTTTACACCTTCGGCAGAGCCGTCTATGACATCGGCAGGAACGACGGCTCACATATGGAAACGGGACACGCCGGACGGGTGGAACTGCCGACCCCGGCGGAAACAGGCAATCACTTAACACCTTATTTATATGGAACAGACAAAGAATGAACCGACGAAAGAGAACAAAGCTGCTCCCGACAACGGGGAAACCGAAAGAAGGAGCGCGAACCGCTGACAGAGGCGCAACGGCTGAAACGGCAGAAGATGATCGTGCTGCCCGCTATGGTGTTGGTGTTCATCGGGGCGATGTGGCTGATATTCGCCCCGTCCTCCGGCAAGGAGCAACCGCCGGGAACGGACGGACACAACACCGAAATGCCCGACGCTGACAAGGCGAACCGCCAGATCATCGGCGACAAGGCGAAAGCCTACGAGCATGGGGAGATGGAAGAGCGTCAGGAGAGCCGCAACCGTGCCATCGGGCAGCTGGGCGACATGTTCGACCGCGAGATAGCGGGAACGGAGAACGGAGTGGACTTCGACCTCGCCAATCCGGGCGGCAAGGAAGAAAGGGCAAAGCCAGCCACGCCGCAGACCATCCAGTCCTCCGCAGCTGCCTACCGTGACCTGAACGCCACGCTCGGAAACTTCTACGACCAGCCGAAAGAACGACAATGCGGAAATGGACGAACTGTTGGAGCGTATCGCATCGCTGGAGTCGGAACTGGAAAGCGGAGGCAAGGCATCCTCTATGGATGATCAAGTGGCACTCATGGAGAAGTCCTACGAGCTGGCGGCAAAGTACATGGGCGGTCAGAACGGAGGACAGCCATCGGCGGAACAGAGGGCAGAGCCAACTACCGTGCAGAAAGGGAAGAAGAACAAGGCAATGCCTATCAGACAGGTGGAGCATCAAGTAGTTTCTTCACTCTCACAGCCTATGAGTAACGCGGAGTTTGTCGCCGCCTTATCGCAGGAGCGCAACCGGGGTTTCAACACGGCTGTCGGCACGGCGGAGGTATTGGACAGGAACACCATATCGGCGTGTGTGCATGGGGCGCAGAGCGTGACGGACGGGCAGACGGTAAGGCTGCGCCTGCTGGAGCCTATGGCGGTGGCAGGCAGGACAATACCCCGGGGTGCGGTGGTGGTCGGCACGGGCAAGATACAGGGTGAGCGGCTCGACATCGAGATTACCTCGCTGGAATAGGACGGCACGATTATCCCGTGGAGCTTGCGGTCTATGACACGGACGGACAGCCCGGCATCTTCATCCCGAACTCGATGGAGATGAACGCCGTCCGGGAGGTCGCCGCCAACATGGGCGGCTCGCTGGGAAGCAGCATCAACATCTCCACCAATGCCGGGGCGCAGCTCGCCTCCGACTTGGGCAAGGGGCTGATACAAGGCACGAGCCAGTACATCGCCAAAGAAGATGCGAACCGTCAAGGTGCATCTGAAAGCCGGGTACAGGGTCATGCTTTACCAAGAAAAATATTGAAAACAATAAAAATTACCACTAAAATCCAAAAGTAATGAGAAAAGTAATCATCATGTTTGCCCTCGCTATGGGCATCGTAACTGCCAACGCGCAGGAGAACGTAACCGTTGTAACGGACAACGGAAGTGAACAACCGACCTTGACAAAGGAGGTCTATCCGCACAAGGAGGCGGACGGCGATCTGTATCACGGGCTGACAAAGAAGCTGACCTTCGACCGCATGGTTCCCCCGCACGGCTTGGAAGTGACCTACGACAAGACCGTCCACGTCATTTTCCCCTCGGAGGTGCGCTATGTCGATTTAGGCTCGCCCGACCTGATTGCGGGTAAAGCCGACGGAGCGGAGAACGTCATCCGCGTGAAAGCGACCGTGAGGAACTTCCCGAACGAAACCAATATGTCCGTGATAACGGAGGACGGGAGTTTCTACACCTTCAACGTGAAGTACGCCGCCGAACCGCTGCTGCTCAACGTGGAGATGTGCGACTTCATCCATGACGGCAGCACGGTGAACCGCCCGAACAACGCGCAGGAAATCTATCTGAAAGAGCTGGGCAGCGAAAGCCCGATGCTGGTGCGCCTTATCATGAAGTCCATTTACAAGCAGAACAAGCGTGAGGTGAAACACATCGGCTGCAAGCGTTTCGGCATCCAGTACCTTCTGAAAGGCATCTACACGCACAACGGACTTCTCTATTTCCACACGGAGATCAGGAACCAGAGCAACGTGCCTTTCGATGTGGACTATATCACGTGGAAAATCGTGGACAAGAAGGTGGCGAAGCGTACCGCCGTGCAGGAGCAGATCATCCTGCCGCTCCGTGCGCAGAACTATGCCACCTGTGTGCCGGGCAAGAAAGAGCGAGCGCACGGTATTCACGATGGCGAAGTTCACCATCCCCGACGGCAAGTGCCTCGTGGTGGAGCTGAACGAGAAGAACGGAGGCCGTCATCAGTCCTTCGTGATTGAGAACGAGGACTTGGTACGTGCGGGTACCATCAACGAACTTCAAGTGCGCTGACCATGAGAAAGCACATCGCAATCATCATCGCGTCGCTTGCCCTTCTTCACGGGGCAGGCGCACGCCCAGCGGTGTGCCTGCCGAAGATGCAGGGCATCGAGGTGAGGGCGGACATGGCGGACGGCTTCAATCTCGGCGGCAAGGACGGCGGTTACAGTTTCGGGGCGGCTCTCTCCACCTACACGAAGAACGGTAACAAGTGGGTGTTCGGTGGCGAATACCTCTTGAAGAACAACCCGTACAAGGACACCAAGATACCCGTGGCGCAGTTCACGGCGGAGGGCGGTTATTATTTCAAGATACTCTCCGACGCCCGTAAAATAGTTTTCGTCTATGCCGGGCTTCGGCTCGCCGGATATGAGTCGGTGAATTGGGGGCGAGAAAGTGCTGCATGACGGCTCCACGCTCCATGACCGGGACGCCTTCATCTACGGCGGTGCGCTGACGCTCGATGTGGAGTTTTACGTGGCTGACCGTATCGCCCTGCTCGCCAACCTCCGGGAGCGCCTGCTGTGGGGTGGCGACACACGGAAGTTCCATACGCAGTTCGGGGTCGGTATCAAGTTCATCATCAACTGACACGGGCATGGAAAGGACGGAAATAGATGCTGTCAGAAGGATGCCGCTTGCGGACTTTCTCGCACGGCTGGGACATGAGCCTGTCCGAAGGAGCGGAAACGAGCTGTGGTATCGTGCGCCATACCGCAGTGAACGCACGCCCTCCTTCCGTGTGAACGTGGCGAAACAGCTCTGGTACGACTTCGGCTTGGGCAAGGGCGGCGACATCTTCACGCTTGTCGGGGAGTTTCTGCAAAGCGATGACTTCATGAAGCAAGCGAAGTTCATAGCGGAAGCCGCCAATATGACGGTTGCCGGATGGGAAAAGCCCGTCTATCTCTCGAAGCCGACCGAATCCGTTTTTGAGGATGTGGAGGTCGCTCCGCTGCTCCGCTCACTGCTGACGGAGTATTTAGAGGAACGGGGCATCCCTTACGCCATCGCATCCCGTCACTGCTGCCGCTTGAACTACGGTGTGCGTGGGAAACGGTATTTTGCCGTTGGCTTTCCGAACATGGCAGGTGGCTATGAAGTCAGAAGCCGATATTTCAAGGGTTGCATACCTCCGAAGTCTGTATCACTGGTAAAGGCGAATGACATCCCGGCTGACGAGTGCCTCGTGTTCGAGGGCTTCATGGACTTTCTCTCTGCCGTGACGCTTGGTGTAACCGGTAACGCTGACTGTCTTGTGCTGAACTCAGTCGCCAACGTGGAGAAGGCGGCGGGATTGCTGGACGGATACGGGCGCATCGGCTGCTTCCTCGACCGTGACGAAGCCGGACGGCGGACGCTTGCCGCACTTACCATGCGATACGGGGAACGTGTCACCGACCGTTCCTCCCTCTATGACGGTTGCAAGGACTTGAACGAGTACCTGCAACAAGTATCATGACAACAACAGAAAAACAACCATCTAAAAATCGAAGAATAATGAACATACTGAACAACAAGAACAAGAGAACATCAATCTTCAAGGCAGTGGCGTTATGCCTGATAGCCGCCATGTCATTCACCCTCGTGTCATGTGACGATGACATGGACATCCAGCAGTCCTATCCCTTCACGGTGGAGGTCATGCCCGTGCCGAACAAGGTCACAAAGGGGCAGACAGTGGAAATCCGCTGTGAGCTGAAAAGGAGGGCGACTTTTCGGGTACGCTCTATACCATCCGGTATTTCCAGTTCGAGGGGTGAGGGCACACTGAAAATGGACAACGGCATCACTTTCCTGCCTAACGACCGCTACCTGCTGGAGAACGAAAAATTCCGCCTGTACTACACGGCGGCGGGTGATGAGGCGCATAATTTCATCGTGGTGGTGGAGGATAACTTTAGCAACTCCTATGAGTTGGAATTTGACTTCAACAACAGGAATGTAAAGGACGACGATCTTACCATCGTTCCCATCGGCAACTTCAGCCCCTTGTTGAAATGATGCGTGTATTCATGACAATGCTCTGTTCACTTCTGACGGTCTGTTCTGTGTCCGCGCAGATCAGCCGCCAAGAGGGAACGGACGGGCAGGCGGCAATCTACCGACTGCCGCTTATGGAACGTGCTTTTTTATGCTGCCGCTACTTTGAAGGCTGGCACTCAGAAAAACACTACCCATACGTCGGTTGGGGTCACAAACTTTGCCAAACGAAAGTATTCGGCACGAACCATGACAAAACGGGATGCGGATGAACTTTTGCGGAAAGACCTGCGCAAATTTGTCGCCATGTTCCGTAAATTCGGGGTTGATTCGATTTTGTTATCCGAAATTTCGGATAACAACGTTTATCAAACCCCAGCATTATCCTAAAAATACAGTTTTTTATTCTGTAAATCATTCTGTTATAGGATGAATAGGTTTGGATAATACATTCCTATATCTTTGCTAATGGCACTAAAGCCAATAGGAAGAATATGAATATAGCACAGTTAAAATTAAGCCAGAAGAAGTTACTGGACAACCTCGTTTCCCGTGGTTATGACATTCAGTACATCAAAGGAGTAAAATTTGTTTTAAGACTTCTTTTTGAACATGAAGGATGTTTTCATTCGTATGAACAATTTGCAGAAAAGTTTATCCGTACAAGGGGATATACAAAAGCGACATTGGATCTTAGGATGATGCATTTACGTACTATCCAAGCATATGATGAATTTGGGCACTACCCGGACAAGAAGTCCTTTGTTCCGTTATGCTATCCTTCCAGGTATAATATGCTTAACCCCAGTTTTCAGAAAGTTATAGACATTTACCGGAAACGTGCCGCAGAACATAAAAAGAAGTCCACAGTAAAAATGGAAACCGATGCCGTTACAATGTTCCTTTTTGAGATGCAAAAGTTCCACGTCTCTTCATTGGATGAAATCAAAGAAGAACATGTTTTGTCCTTTTTCCTTAAAGAAGAACAGCAAAAGCGTTCAAGGACATATTGCGGTCACATAGCGTCAGCCCTTAAAGAGTTGGGGGATTTATACGACATGAAAAAAGTATTAGGTTATTTCCCTGATTTGAAATATGAAAGGAAAAACTTCAACTATCTTAAGGATGATGAAATCAATGTGATAAAAAATGCTTTGTCAGACTCTAACAATATTTTGACTTTCAGGGAAAAAGCTATAGTTTCATTGGCCTTATATACTGGCATAAGAGGATGCGACATTGCCAACTTGAAATTGACAGACATAGATTGGAAGAAGGAACGAGTCAGCTTCGTCCAGGAAAAGACTGGTAATCCGATAGTGTTGCCCCTTCTTCCTCATGTTGGAAACTCATTGTTTGATTACATACGTAATGAACGGGACAATGAGGCCGGATCCGTGTATCTGTTTCCCAACAAGAAGAATGCGACAGAAAGGTTGGAGAACAAAAGTATCGGCACCATTGTCAATACAGTCTTTGAGAAACTAAACCTTAGAAAAGGTGAATCCGGGCGTGGAGTCAGCGTATTTCGGCACAACCTCGCCTCTAAATTACTTGGTAAAGGTACCGAGATTAGGGTCATCAGCCATATTTTAGGACATATCTGTTCTTCATCTATAGTCCCATATATAGATGCTGACATCCCTCATCTGAGAGAATGCGGAATCAATATTGAATGTTATCCAATAAGAAAGGAGTTGTTCGAATGAAAACAGATTCACATCTACCCCAATTTGCAGATTTGATGTCTGAATATGTCAATTTCATCTCCGGTATCGGAAAATGTGACTATATAACCCGCATATACCTGAACTCTTTCGCCAAGTACTGTATGAATCATGGCGGAGTACTGTCGGATGATATTATCTCCGGATGGGCATCAAGGACAGATAAGGAAAGCTATTATACAAACCGTAACCGATGCATTATTTTGAGGCGCTTCATCCGTTATATCCGGTCGAAATATGGGGCACCGTTCAAATTGCCATCATATCCTCCGGACATAAAATACACACCTAAGCCAAAGCGTATTCTTGTTTCAGAACAGCCATACTCTTATTCCGCAATATCCCATATAGTCAAGAAATATGAACTTTACAAAAGAGCCTCTGGAAAATTCAGTAGGCGGACAATGGACAAGATTCGCCGTTTCAATGACTTCTGCGCCCAAAATTATCCGTCAGCCGAAGCTCTTACAGAAGAAATTGTCCTTGATTATTGCAAGAAGAAAAACGGAATCCGCAAAGTCATGCAATAACAGAATTGTAGGTGTCAGAGGATTTCTGAAATATGCGAATAGCCGTGGTTTCGTAAATATTCCTCTTCCATCCACCATTCCAAGAGTCAATGTCACATCATTCGAACCACATCCGTTTACTCCAGAAGAGCTTGCAAGATTCTTTAATGAAGCGGACAATCTCGAACCTCCAATAAATTGCCGTGACATGAGGGCTGCGCTTATGAAAGTGGAAGTTCCGGTCTTTTCCGACTTTTGTACAGTACAGGGATGCGTACAACAGAAGCCCGTCTGCTCAGAGTAGAAGACGTGGACTTGCAATCCGGTGTTATAAATATAAGATACACAAAGAGCATAGATGAACATCGGGTTGCCTTGCACGAATCCATGTGGTCGCTATTGCAGATGTATAATGTCAAAATGGAAAATCTCATGCCCGGAAGAAAGATATTCTTTCCTAACGAGTACGACAAACCGTATTCCGGAGAATGGGTAACGGCAAGTTTTAAGAAAGTATGGAAGAAAGTCAGTACGGCACACGCAAGAGCATATGATTTTCGCAGTCACTATGCGGTCGTGAACATAAACGGTTGGGATCACTGCGGCATTGAATGGATGGACAAACTCTTATATCTCAGCCGTTCCATGGGACACCGTTACATTCAAAACACATTATATTATTACAGGCTTGTACCGCTGTTTGCACACCAGTTGGAAAATCTGACAGGAGGTGGGTATGAAGAACTTTACCTGATTTAAACGACTATTTTGAATATGAAGACTAAAGCAGAACATTCAATTATCGCCGATGCCATCCATGAGTGGCATACGGTTTATCTTCCGTGTATAAGGAATCTGAGCCATAACGCTTTAAAATCATACGGAGAGGGAATGGGAATCTATATAGATTTCCTTGAATCCTCGAAGGGAGTCACCTCAAATACCATTTGTGGGGAATGCTTCCGTAAGGACTGGATTGAAGAATGGATTGCGTGGCTGAAAGAAGTAAGAAAATGCAGCCCGCAAACATGCAATCATCGTCTCTCCATATTGAAAAATTTCCTCCGTTTCCTTGCGCACAAGAAAATCCAATTCATAAAATATGATTGTGATGCCGCTGAAATAAAAAGAATGCAGCAACCTAAAAAACAAGTGGAAGTAATCACAAAAGATACAATCAAACGGATTTTTGCAAGCATCAATACACGGACATTGATAGGTAAGAGGGATTTTGCCTTGTTCAATCTTTTATATAGTACCGGAACAAGAATAGATGAAATATTATCATTAAGGCTGTCGGCACTGCACTTGGATGAAACGAAAAGTTACATTCTTGTTTTGGGTAAAGGGAATAAACAACGTACCATTTATTTGTTGAACAGCATGGTAAAAATACTGAAACATTATGTGAAGTTGTTCCATCCGGCCAATCCGTTACCTTCTGATTTTGTATTTTTCCCCATATATGGCCATGCAAACAAAAAAATCACTTCAGAAGCGATTAGCAAGCGGTTGAAAATGTATGTTAGAATTGCGTCTCAGGGGCTACTTGAAATTCCTGCGGATTTTCATTGCCATAGTTTTCGGCATGCACGGGCTACCCATTGGTTGGAAGACGGTGTAAACTTGGCGCAGATACAAAAACTATTGGGGCATGAGAGCATCGAAACGACAATGAAATACGTAGGAGTTTCATCAGAACAAATGGTACAAGCTTTATGCTCTATGGAAGACAATCTGACTTTAGGCGTTGAAAAGAAATATAAGAAAATCAGAAATAAAGATTCATTAGCAACAGTTCTTGGATTGAGATAATACTTAGTAATAAATGAGTGACTGTTCTTGAATAATGGAACAATCACTCTTTATTATCTGCTACTAAAATATAACAATTTACTGATATTCAATACAATAAAAAGTCAAGTTGGGATAATATTTTGGTTTGATAAATTTTGCTTGCACGTTAGCTTACAATGTGGGACCGGCGAAGCTGTTAGGCAGCAAAACAATCCCCAAAAGCACCTTAATCAAGAAGCTGGAAGCTGGTGACAGGAACATCTACCGTGAGTATATAGCCTTCTGCAACTACAAAGGAAAACGCCACGCCATGCTGCTCAAACGGAGAAAGGCGGAGTTTGCGCTGTTGTATATCCCATAAAAGGACTGACAAAACTGGCAAAAGACGTGCCATATTTAACTTGGCACGTCTTTTGCTCTATCACTTGATAGATTATCGTAGGATTTTCTCGTTAATTGACATCGTTGAGCCATTTTTGCCTATCGGTTTCCAAATAACACTTCAAGTTGTAAGTGTTGTGAGAGCAATACAAAACATAGTTATTAACCATAAAAAGTATAGCGAAATTATGAAGAAAGTATTTAGGAAAATTCAGAAAGGAACAACAAAAATGATTGAACGTATCAAATCGTTGGGGGAAATGGAGACGAAGCAGAAATGTGTAGTTCAACGGTTCGAGATTATCATTCCCCCTCCACCAACAAAAAATAACGACCCAATATATAGCCTCCGCAAGTTTTACTTGCGGATTTTTTAGTTATCGTAGATTGGTACAAAGGTTTCTTTGCCTACTTTCTTATCCGCCATCATGCTCACTGAAAGTAAGGCGGCTCTCGCCGCCCCGCCACTCAAAAGCGGGTGTAAAGTCCCGTCACCATCGTGAACATTTCCTCCAGCATATCAAAATAGATACCCTCGTGTACGGCAATGTCCTTTGTCTTGCACTCAAAGGTCTTTTTGCTGAACGTCTTGCGGTAGAAACGCATATTGTATAGGTCTGCCCCTCCGTCATAGATGATGTCAAGGCGGTTGGCACTGGTCTTGTTCCTCGCAAGGCTCATGCGCAAGCCGTTGCCCATGTCTATGAAATCACGGCTACCTGTCATGGCGGTGAAGCGTTTTCCGCCTATCTGCTGTAATATCGTCTTGGCTATCATATCTTTTGTTTTTAGGGTTTTAAGTATTGGCGGTGCGGACACCGCCATCCCGTTCAAAATTCTCGCATTTCGGAAATGGGGGTCTGCCGTTGTAGCCACTCTTTCAGACATTCCATGCTATACTCGCTCGTGATGACTGCCGTATGGCTGTCAATGGCAGTGAAACGTGTGCTTTCGTAATCATCTATCCACCCCTTGAGGGTGTCCGTTCCCCACGCCCGGTATCGTCAAAGATGCCGTCCAATGCCGTAATGGGTTCGCTGAATTTGACTATCAGCGTTTGATAGGTCGTGTTCATAGTCTGTCCTCCTTTCCCTTCTTTGCGTTCAGCCACTTGTCCCGTGCGGCTCGGCACTCGTCCAACGTGGGTTTGACACAAGAGAACAATTCTCTGTCTATGGGGTGGCGGTAGTCGTACTGCACAAGTGTCCGCCTGCGTCTTCCGATACCCGATTGGAAACGCTCGTATTTCTCCGTACCTGCTTCCGCGCAGGTGCTTACTCCGTTGATGGTCATTCGTGTTGTCATAATGTTGCTTTTAGATGGTTAAAATGTACTGACAGAACTCTGTTCTTCATCACCATTTCGGGTTGCTTGTGTAGCGTTGGTGCAGGTAGAAATGATGAGAGCCGAAGCCGTAAAGGAAGAACTTGTCAAGTTCGTGTTTCTCGGCAAAGTCCTTGACGCTCTTTCAACCCTCACTCGTTGTGAGAGTGAGGAGGTTCACAAATTCAAGGAACATCGGGATTGCATCATCCCACACAAATCATACTTTCAATTCTTACTTCCATATCAATGTTGTTTTAGGGTTATGCTATGCCGCTTTCATCCGCTGGCGGATAAGGTTGGCGTTCTTGTTCACAAGGGCGATGATGCGGTCGTGGTATTCGGTGTCCTGGTTGTGCTTGCCGTGGCACTGCACCACTTCGAGGGTTCGCAAGTCCACCTCTACGGTTTCAATAACTCATCGCCAATCCTTGCCGATAGTATGAGGGTGTCGGCTTTGTAGTATCCACTGCCAAACACGCAGATGCCCTGCGTCTTGCCCTCGTTGTAATACTCGTCTATGCTTTCAAGCACCTTGACGATTATTTCCTCGTCCGTGATTACCAAGCCGAAGAATTTGGATTTGTTGGCGATGAAATCCTCCGCATCTTTCTTTCGTTGAGTTGTCGCTGTTGCTCACGCTCACGCCTTCAATCTCCCAACGGCGTTGCTCTGCGGCTCTTTCCTTCTCGTGTATGGCTTCAATTTTCGGGTTGCGTTGTCGTGTGCCGCCATGAAATCTTCGGGACAGATGTTCTTCGGGTTACGGAGGTCTTGACCGAGTTTTGAGCATACGCAGATAGTCGCACCACATTGAGAGGTTGTCTATCTGATACTTGTGACGCTTGGCAATCAGATATGATGCCCAACATTCATCGGCAGTACGGGTATTGAAAAGAAAGTGTTTCATGACCTCAATCTCACCGCCTTCATAAGGGTTTCAATTCTTGGGTCTGAAAGCAAGGCTTTGAAAAGACGCACGGGGAGATGCCGTGGAAATCGCCCTTGAAGCCGTTACGTCTGAGTTGGGGCAATATCCTCATCTTTGATATGCACAGCTTCTTGCCACCACATCATCGTATAGGCTGTTGTGCGGTCTTACCTCCATATCGCTGCCTAATGCCCACACATCGCAATAGCAGAAAAGGAAGCCACGGAGCAACGCCATGTCCGTAACCTTGCCGTCGGGTGAAATCCAACGCTGCACGACCTCGTGGCAGTAGAAACGCATCGGTTCGCCTTTCCTGCTCTCGCATCTGACCTGCGCCACGCGGATTACCTGATACCCTTTGCAGGTGGTTATCACGCTGAAATTCTGCGTTTCCTTGTAGATGCGTCTGCGTGTGTCCTGCACTTTGAGTTCGGCATGGCATTTGGGGCAGGTGCAGCCTTCAAGGGTGTCGCATAGTCCGCTGTCGCTGTGCCACTCGTGACCGCAGTCGGAACAGGTGATGTTCCCTTTCTTGGTGCGGTAGCCGATATGCTCAACGCAGTGGCGGTATGCCCAATCTATTTGTGTCGCTGATATGGGGCGAAGGTTGGCGGAAAGTCTTGCCACCTCTTTCTGTATCTTGGTCTTCGGTTTCATAAGCCAAAATCAAATAATGAGGGTTGGGGTTGGTTTTCTTTTCTCGCTGACGGTCTGTGGCGGTTCTGCAACTTGCGGAGTTCCTCCTCTTGGTATCTGCGGACTGCCTGCTGACGTGCTTCTGCTTTTTCCTCTGCCGTGAGTTCCACAATGTGGTTCACCGCCACTTGGCATTGGATAGGCTTGCCCACCTCAATCTCGTTCTCGTCATAGTAGTGTACTGCTTGTCCGTATATCTCTCCGTCCGTGAAGCCGTTACAACCGCTTTTCTGCACATAGTTCAGAATGTAGGTTACGCAATCGTCAATGTTCTTGGCTGGATTGCGGTAGTTCTTCGCAAAGAGCGTGTCTTCCTCCGCACGTTGTTCCAAATACATCTGTATCGTTCTCTTGAAATGGTCTGTTCCTTTCATATCGCTGTCATTTTTAGATTATCTGTTTCAGTATCTCTCTCCAATAGGTCGGCTCTACCTCGCTGAGAAGGAAGTCCATGAAATCCCTCCGTGCGTTCTTGTTCAGTTCGTGGTACAATCTTCGGAAAGTTTCAAAATTGCCGTTGAGGTATGTTTCCACCATGTACTCGAAGATGTTGCCCACCTCGTAGTATCTGCACTGCTGCGCTGCCGTCTTGCTGTTTCTTTTTGCCATGTCGGTAAGGGTTAAAGGGTGAATAACCAAAGGATGAAGCCAAAGAAGGCAATGGTGGAAAGGATAGCCACGATTACACCTATCGCCACTCGGAACACTCCGTTTACAATCTCTGATGATGCCCCAAAGGATGCCGAACACCCCGAAGGCGGTGCGCATCATCAAGCCGCATATCGCCAACCCGATGTGTTGCGCCATTTGTCTGAAATTTGCCGTTGCCGTCATATCTTCGCTGTTTTTGATTTTTGTTTTAATGCGGATTCAAGAGCTGAGAGTTGAGTTTCAAACTATCTTATCTGCCTCTCGTTTATCCGACATTTTTTTTATGCGTCTTTCTGTCGCATCGGTCGTTTTCGTTTCGGGTGCTTGAAAGGTAGGGATTAGGAATGCAGGTTTTCGGTCAAAATACTACCCGCAGGGCTGGAGATTTTTACCAGAAAACAGGAGGCTTGACCTTGCTTTCCCGTCCAATCCCGGAATTACCTTTGCGCCCAGAACGAAAATGACTGACTGATGCGGCTTACTGAAAGGCGCAAAATGGAGGTAAACGAAAACAGAGGCAGATTGTGTAGAAAAAAACTTCAGGGGAAAATCCGTAAAAAAAAGAATCACCAAAAGGAAAAAGACATCACCGGAAGCGTGAAAAGGGCAAACCACAACAAAGGAAGTATGATTGTTTCCGATCCGACGGAACTTGTTCAGCCGGGTGGCAACAATCATTCTTCCCGGTTTGTCCGGCTGTGTGTGGGCGCCTGTTTCATTCATGGGGCAGGCTGACACTCTGCATTCACTTTCCGCTTCCGGCAAAAGAGACAGCGAAAAAGAAAAATCATTTGAAAACCCGTAAAAGCACCTCTTTGGCATAAGCACAAAAAAGGGGCCTTGTCTCATCAGTCTAAACATTGTTTAGGCGTGAGGCAAAGCCCTTTTCTCCCGCTTATGCGGCAGTCGGCACACGTTCGTTCAAAATCTTTTTGGGCGATGGTGTGCTGACGGACAATACCGCTTTACGGAAAATTCTATGAATGAGGGATAAAAACGGGAGTTTATATCAAAATCTCGAATTAAATAGCTACTTTTGCATACGAAGAGTTCTTTGAAGGTTACGCAACGCGCAGAAGGATAATGCAGTAGATAACTAACTAATTCGTAACCTATTACTATTATGAGCGATTACCCAATGCTCATTTCCAATAAATTACACTCTTTTCGTAACTTCCAATGGCAAATATACGAGGCTTTAATAATTTTTGTTCATTGAACTTCTGATTATCGGGAATCCCTTCTTTTTTCCTACTCCCTCTTCATCAGTGCTTTCAATTCCGGTAGGTGTTTCTGATATACTCCTCTCGGAGTGGTGTTGTACTTTTACATAAGGAAGCTGCCATCCCGACAACTTCGCCCATCATTCCGGTGGTACGCATTACGCGGACAGTGCCCAGTGCCACATGGGTAACACTGATATTGCGGCCCGCCATAAAAGATTCTCGATATTTCTGGAATATAGGCAGCGATAGGGCACTGCATAAGGATATATATGGATGTGTTTGGTTGCTGCTTTGAAAGGCGCATCAGGAAAGTGTGATGCATTGAGCGAATCCGGGAAATGCAGGTCGATGCTCCAGGTTGTGACGAAGGAGGCATCTTCGTGATAGACATTTTATCTATATCATCTTGCTTTAGAATATAATCGCCCAACAATCGGCGTGACTCGCGTTTTCCGGCAATATAGGCTACCCAGTCAATGCGCGGTTCTTATATTTCTTGTCGTCCTTTAATTCATTTTTCAGAAAACTCCAATTAGAATAGATGACCATTAAGCCATAATCACGTATACGTTCGAAGTCGTCGATTTGATTGAAGTTCATGCCGGTTTCCCATTTCCATTCACCCATCGTCACTTTTTCGCAATTTTTCATTGAATTGCAGACCGTACGAGAAAATAGGGAAACGGGTAGGTTTACCTTTGTCTGCAGAGTACCATTGTACGGATGAACCCATTGTCATTTTGTCCGGTTGAATCGGTGCCAGCTCTTCTCCGTATTCGGCACGGATTCGCGTCCCATGTTGTAGTCTGCACCGGCCAGATACCCGATGGTGCCGTCTCCGGTACAGTCGGAGAACAATGGTGCTAGTTCCACTTCTTTTCCATTCTCTATATGCTTGATGATGACAGATTCTATTCTGTTGCCATCGGTCTTTACAGATATGGCACGGTAGTTGGCATAAGGGTGATATTCTTTTCATTGGCGATAAAAGCTCCTTCTTTTCATCTTCATAGTTTGCGGCAGGTTTGGCATTTCCTTCTTTAGAATGTCCGAATTCTCTTATCATACGTCCCAGTCCGGAATTGGGGCCTACTCGATATTGCCCCTAAGTGAACCCTGACTTCAGAGCTATTATTGCCGCCAAGTACTGGGCGGTCGTTGATTAATGCCACTTTGCATCCCAATCTGGAAGCGGTTGCGGCTGCGCATACCGGCTATACCGCCACCAGTTACAATCACATC